>JAABVA010000007.1_pt1 | contig 267135 bp, 245 predicted proteins | sample 5560331 | NCBI WGS metagenome assembly JAABVA01 (sample SAMN12812661, study PRJNA571458) | rock metagenome | isolation source: Antarctica rocks | place: Antarctica: Victoria Land, Mt New Zealand sud | collected 2016-01-07 | reverse complement strand
AACTCCTGGATCATGCTGCGCGAAATTAGCTTAGGTTATAGATTGCCAGCACCTTTAATCAATAAAATCGGTTTAAAAGGTGCCCGCTTAAGTGTATCGGCCCGTAATATTGCTTACTTATACAAAACCCTGAGCGGCGACCAAAACCCTGAATCCCTTCAAAGTAATGACCCTTTCAGGCCTTATATAACCGGCGGTGTCCCTTTCTACAGGAATTATTCTGTGAGTTTAAACATTTCCCTATAACAAAAACATTTAAAAAAATGAAAAAGACAAGTAAATATATAATTGGCCTGATGGCCTTAACCCTGCTAAGCCAATCTTGTAAAAAGGAATTGGTTGATATCAATACCAACCCTAAAACGTTAAGCAATGCCAATCCTGAGTTTTTGTTTACCGGTGCCACTGTAGATTTTAACCTGACTTCACGCAATAATACTTTCCAGAAATATGGTACGACCATGACTTATATGCAATATGTCGTTCCGGATGTTGCAGATGCATCTGCACTAACAGCCACATACTGGGACCCTACAAAAACTATCGGCCCAAATCCCAATTTCCCCTATTACACCGATTATTTTAACGGAACCGGAAGGGATATGCACCGCATTATTGATATGATCAATTCAATGCCGCAAGGACAAATGGCAACATATCAGGGATTAAAAGCAATATGTTCTATTGTAGATACTTACCAAGCCTGGAAAGTAGCAGACATTTATGGCGCGTTGCCTTACAATCAGGCTTTTAACAGTACACAGTATCCGTTGCCGGCTTATGATTTCGATTATAATTTATATAAAGTGTTTGATCAAAAGCTGAAAGATGCCGCTACTTTGCTAAAAAACAGCACAGCACAAATTGCCATTAGCAACCAAGACCTTTTTTATGGTGGTGATTATGGAAAATGGTCGTCTTTTGCCAATACGCTCCGTATCAAAATTGCACAGCGTTACGAAAAACGTGACCCTGCACAATTGACAAGCGTTTTGACAGATATTGCCAATAACTTTGCAGGGAATATCATTTCTTCCAATGATGGTTCTTTTGGATACAGCCAAACCCGCGATTGGAATAATAATGTAGATGATATCAATGTTATTCTTTTTACCTATGATGCCGCTTACCCTTTTGTGCAATTTTTAAAATCAACAAACGATCCAAGATTAGCTTTTATGGTGCGGCAAAATGATTTTGGCACAAACTATAAAAACTATGTAAGCGTAAAACAAAATGGCGATGCTACAACCCAGGCAGCTTTGTTGCAACCCGAAAATGATGTAACGGATCCTAATAACCGTTATTGGGGCAAACATGCTTTTCCTGCTTCAGCCAATACAAGTTATGGCTCTACCGGGAGCGACCGTTTTAAAACCTTTACCGTTACTGGTGGTTCCGGCACACAAACTTTAGGGTTTTTGTCTGCCATCCAAAGCCGTTTATTTGTTAAAAACGGTGGTTTTGGCGGTTTTGATGCCCGGTCTTCCAAAGATTTGATGCACGACGATGAATCTTATGTAGATGGCAGCACCATCAAAATGAGGACACCTTATTTAACTTATGCCGAAACTTGTTTTATGATGGCAGAAATTGCAGAAAAAGGCGGTAATGGTTTAGGTAAATCTGCGGCACAATGGTTTAATTTGGGTGTGCAAGCATCGTTTGACCAATATAAAACAATGGCTACTGCTGCAAACGTGCCCAATGCAACTATTGTAACCATCGGTAATTTTGCAACTACGCTTCCTTACAAAGGTTTGCCAAGTATCTACTCTCAGGCTTGGGTTAACTTTTTGACAGAGCCAGACGAAGCTTGGGCAATGTGGAAACGTACCGGCTATCCTCAGTTTGAAGATGTGCGCGCCGGACAACCAAACAGGATTGGCGACGGTTCAACCATTGCTTACTTAGAAAGTTTATGGGACGGCAGGCAAAACCTGTTGATCCCTCGCAGAAATTCTTTGGATCTGAGCACCGGTTCTAACCAAAACTCAGCAAATTACAGCGCTGCTATCAAGGCGATGATGACTAAAGATCCGGCTTACGGCACTACTGCCCAGGATACCAAAGGCAGGATTTGGTGGGACGCAAAGTAAAAAGTGTTTTATTAAACCGAAAAAAAGACAACATTAAAGCCAGCCTGAATTTTAGGCTGGCTTTAATGCTTTTTGCTGAATTTGAAAAGTTTATTTGCCGGCTAATTTGATAAAAACCAATCAATAACTATGGTTGGAAATAATCCAACTTCACCAAAAAATCCAATGCTTCTTTTAGCAAAAAAAATTAATGTTTGTATCTTGCACAATTAAAAAAATAAAGCAGCTTGATGATTTTTATGTGATAAAAGAAGCATCATTAAAACTATTGGAAATTGGAATAAATATCAAAAGTAAAATTTAAAAAACATTAAATAACTTTAGAAAATAATTTTTAAATTTATCAGATCAACTCCAATTTAAAACATGATTTATTCAAAATTATCCTTTTTGATATTTGTGTTTTGGATGCTTCTTTTATGGCATAAAAATTAGGTTTGATCAGTTCTGCCCGTTTGCAATCTTAACCAAAGCTTTTACAATATTACAATCAGTTTGCTCCGTTAAAAATTTATCATTATAATTACCGGTTTTCACATTTGTAAAAAGCATTTTACTTTTGACAATACTTTTTGCTGAAGTATGATATTCGCTTGCGCCGGTTAGTTGCATCAATTGTTTCAAATTATCCGGACGAATGCCTGCGCCCGGCATAATTATAATCCGATTATTTGCCTGTTTAATTAATTTTGAAATCAGAGATGCTCCTTTTATGGCACTAATTTCAAGGCCGGAAGTGAGGATGCGTTCAAAACCCATTTCAATAATTTCTTCTAAAGCCTGGAAAGGATCGCGGCAACGGTCAAACGCACGGTGAAAAGTGGTGCCCAGATTCCCGGCTGCCTGTTTTAATTCCCGGCACCGCTCTTTATCAACCTGGCCATCTTTTTTCAAAATACCAAAAACAACACCATCACAACCTAAATGCCGGCATTGTTCTATATCTGTTTTCATGATTTCTATTTCCAAATCAGAATAAAGAAAATCACCGCCGCGCGGCCGAATAATCGGATATAATTTAATCGTGAGATATTTACGGGCCAGGGCAATGTGTGCAAAAGAAGGTGTGGTCCCGCCTTCTTTCAAATTGTCGCACAGCTCCACGCGGTATGCCCCACCATTTTGGGCTGCCAAAGCGGAGGTCAAAGAATTGGCACATATTTCCAACCGGATCATTTCTTCAAAACCTTAAAAAATGCTTTTGCCTTTGATCAGCAAATCTTGCTTTTCAGCATTACAAACCGCAAACGAAAAGCCTTTTTGGATGGCATAAGCACCATACTCACCTTTTTTATTGATGGCTAAAAACCCGACCTGCAATGTTTTTGCCAGGTCTGGTTTCTTTCTGACGATGCGGTTTACGGCTTCTTTGCAGGCGTCTTCCGGTTTGTAGCCCTGGCGCATTAATTCAACTACCAAAAAGCTTCCCACGTTCCGGATCACTTCTTCGCCTACACCGGTTGAGGTTGCGCCGCCAACTTCGTTATCTACAAAAAGTCCGGCGCCAATAATCGGACTATCGCCTACCCGGCCATGCAGTTTAAAAGCCATGCCGCTGGTGGTGCAAGCGCCCGAAATATTTCCGGCTGCATCCAAAGCCAGCATGCCAATAGTATCATGATTGTACTGGTTGCCCGGAAGTTTTTGAGGAGTGTACAATTTGTTTTCGATGTTGACTTCCGGTTTGTATTTGGATGTTTTGAGCCATTCTTTCCAGGCTTTTTCAGAATCTGCATTTAGCAAAATCTTTTTCTTGAAACCATTTTCCAACGCAAATTGCGTAGCCCCTTCGCCAACCAGTAAAACGTGCGGCGTTTTTTCCATCACCATACGCGCAACAGCAATCGGGTGATCAATATATTCCATCGCGGCCACGCCGCCGCAGTTTCCTTTTTCGTCCATGATACAGGCATCTAAAGTAACATGCCCATCGCGGTCGGGATAACCGGCCGCTCCAACGCTGTGGTTATTGGGATCGGCTTCCGGGATTTTTACACCCGCTTCCACGGCATCCAAAGCTTTGCCGCCGGCGGAAAGGATTTTCCAGGCTTCCTGATTGGCCGGAACCCCAAAATCCCAGGTGGAAATCACGATGGGAAAATTGGCAACAACATTCTTTTCGGAAGAAATCCCCGCAAAAACTTTAGGGCCTAACACGATCCCAGAAGCACCCAATGTGCCCGTTAACAAAAACTTACGACGGTTGAGCATAATTAGAATTTCATTTTAATACAAAAGCTTAAAAGAAGCTGGAAGATAGCATTTTTTGCAGAGGAAACTTACCTTTTAAGTTTTGTTTAACTGATTTTGAATGCTTCTTTTACCACCTAAATTTTATAGGCATAAAAGAAGCATCATGGGTTTTTAGAGCTTTTTTACTTTGATATTTTTAAGCCATACCTTTTGCCCGTGGTGCTGAAACATCAAATGGCCGCTGGTGGATTTAGCAAAATTGGGGTTGTCTTTATACTTGCTGCTGCGGATCAACGCATTCATTTTTTCCGATCCTGCTTCGTATCCCACTACTTTTTTCCCGTTCAGCCATTGCTCTACATGCCCGTTATTTACCAAAAGCCTTCCCGTATTATAGGTTCCAACAGGCTTTAAATATTTATGCTGAGGGGCAATCAGATCGTACAGGGAACCTGCCGAGCGTTTAGGCTCTTTGTCGTTAAAATCTATATCGTCCAATAATTGCATTTCAAAATTATCCAGCCAATTAGGGCTATTTCCATTGCCGGATTCGTGGTTTGAATTTTCCTGTACATTATAAAAAACGCCGCTATTGCCCGCTTTGGATACTTTCCACTCAAACCTCAAATCAAAATTGGTATAAGTGTCTTTCGTTACGAGGTCAACATTGGGAACATCCGGCTGGGCGACTAAAGCACCCTGTTCCACTTTCCATGCCTGGGCAGGAAAACTGTCCATTTTGTAGCCCCGTAAATCTGCTGTTGATCTTCCGTCAAACAGGTAAACCCATTTACCGGCACTTTGGGCGTTGGCAATTTTGCTGAAACAAACCATGAGCACCAACAAAGAATAAATAATTTTTTTCATAAGATTATTATGTAATAGGAAACAAGGTAGAAATTAAAAACCAATAGTTGATTTTTTTGCCTGTTGATTTTGCAAAATAAACTCAACCTGATCCGTTATTTAAAAAGGCACCCAACTGGAAACCCTTTTTTGATTACAAGCTGTTTTAGGCGGTTTAAAACTATTCCCGTCTTGATATTAAAAATAGCTTGATATTTTTCATGCTTCTTTTATCACCCAAAAAACTTAAAATACACAGCTTTTTGTATCATTACAGCGTATAAACAAAATTTACAGGCATAAAAGAAGCATGATAAACCTTCTGTTATAATTGGACCCACCACTATTATTTTAATTCATTATGAAAAAAGCACTTTTCTTTTTAACGGCTGCACTGTTATGGATGCTTCAATTCACTTTTGCCCAAAGTCCTCCCGGAGACAAAGTAGTTGGCGTGTGGCTTACTGCTGAAAAAGACGGCAAGATTGAAATTTATAAATCGGACAGTAAATACAACGGTAAAATTATTTGGGGGAAAAATCTTTATGAAGCGAACGGAAAGACGTTAGTGAAGGATAGTAAAAATCCTGACCCCAAATACAAAAACAGGCCTTTGTTAAATGCCGAAATATTGACTGGCTTTGTTTACGGTAATGAGGAATGGACAGACGGCAAAATTTATGACCCTAAAAGCGGTAAAACCTATAGTGCCGTGATGAAACTAAAAGGCAATACTTTGTACTTGCGCGGTTATGTCGGTATTTCAATGTTTGGCAGAACAACTATCTGGGAACGGGCAAAGTAAAATGAATTTAATTTTATGAGCCAGATAAAAGCATTTTTACAGTTTCTGTAGTTTATTTTAAAAAAAACAATTACTTCCCGATACAAAACTTGCTAAAAATATTCTCCGGCAAATCATCCGTGGTTACCGCTCCTGTAATTTCGCCCAGATAATACAAAGCCTGTTTAATGTCCATCGCCAAAAAATCAGAAGTAACCGGGTTTTCCATGCCGTATAAAACCCGTTCTAAAGATTCGCTGGTTTTTTGCAAGGCTTCCAAATGCCGGATGTTGGTGAACACGGTTTCTTCCCCAGTCAAACGGTGTTGAATTGCGGTATCGCAGATCAGTTGTTTCAGTACCTGGATATGTTGTTTTTTGCTGACTGAGACTTCTAATTATTTCTTGCTTCTATAAAAGAAAAACTGATGCTTTTTTTATCCCATTAAAAATGTTTCTTCATTAAAGATAACTTCTATTTTTACATCACCCGTTGGCGTGTTGTAAAAGATAATATCGTTAGGTTGGGGGAAATTGCTCATCCTATGATCTATTCATCGTACTGTTAGTTGTGTTACCATTGTAGTAAAGTGCCCGGACAAACTAATAATAATTTTGCTGTCTCAATTAAGCTATCTCAATTTAGACTGGTAACGAATTTTTACCACGCTATTAATGTAACTGTTTAAACCACGTCCTTGTATGGCCAATGCCTTCATTTGTTCAACAACAACAGCACCTGGTATCCTATAGGTGTACAAATAGGTTGCACCCGTATCAAATTTAACTGTTATGCTGTCGGCTTCTATTTCATAGGAAAAAACCGCAGAGTTACCGCCTAAATTTTTATATCTGATCATTTAACTGGATATTAATCTATTTTGACAACACCTTAACAAGCAACAGCCACTACGCCTCCGAGTGAAATGCAACATTTAGCAAACCTGCGGTTGTCTGGCTATACGTTCTTTTGTCTTGATACAAAAGAACCAAAAGATCAAGAATGCCGGATCGCCTCCGGGCAACATTCTGCCCTGCGCGCCTGGGTGCTATTTTGCAAACTCTTATCCTTTCAACTACTTCTTTTATCACCTATTTTTGCTAACTATACTGTCATCCCGAACGCAGAGAGGGATCTTCTTTCAATTTGATGATTTACCACCCAAACGATAGCCACAGTACTTCCACTCTTCGAGAGGGGTTAGGGGTGTGTTCTTTAGCAAACCAGCAGGCAACTTCTATACAGCATTGCTTTTCTCAATACAAGACATACTGTTTTTACCGGTGTTTTTTGGATGGAGGTGATTGTTGTTTAATTATGCAAAGGATTAAAAAATCCAAAGCTCTTAGGACAGGGATTGCAAATCCCGACTAGTAAAGAGTACACAATTTAAATTTGATCGGCAAAAGAAGCCTGCTGTTTAATTTGTAGAATTGGAAATTCCAAGTTCAAAGGACGGGATTGCAAATCCCGACCAGCAGGATTACAAATCTGGAGCTCCAAGGTCGGGACTGCAAGTCCCGACCAATAGGAACAGGGATTGCAAATCCCGACCAGAAGAAGAAAGATTTCCTTAATATCAGTCAAATTAAAATCACTTAAATGTAAAATATCAGTTTACCGGATAAGTACGTCGTTACGAAACCGTCAAAACAGATATTGTTTATCCCGTTCTTTTTTCAACAGGAACGTTTTGCTTCCCGAAATCATCTTCACCTGCTTTAGGAGAGAGTCAAAGATAAATTCTATATCATAATGATCATAAGTAAAAGAATCGGGTCCGGTGGCGTCTAAATATAACGGTTCATGCTCATCAGAAAACTCTGCGACCAGTTTATCATTTACGTTCCTGAATTTCAACTTAAACGTAACGTCTTCGCTGGAATAGCTGCCTGTAAATTTGTTCAGTTCTTCAGGCGCAACAGTTATGGAATTGACAACGGGCAGTTTGTAAGCTTGATTAAAGTAGATACTTAATACGCCTTGCATCATCTTTTTTAAAGAAACATTAACCCCGTTAGCGATATAAGCCGTGGCGAGCTTTTCTTTTGGATAGTAAACCACCTGTGATTCAAATCCATCAATGCCTCCATTATGGCCATATCCTATTTTATCATCAAAGTTATAAGCAACTAAATCCATACCATAGCCGCCGTTAATGGTTGTCATTTGTGTTAAACTGTGGTTACTGATTAGTTTGCCGGCGAAAAGAGCGGTGATAAAATGGGTAAGTTCTCCAGGAGTGGATACCAGTGCACCAGCGCCTGCAGGTATGCTCGTATCTGTTTCGGTATCAGGCAGCCATTCATTTTACCATTTATAGGATCTTGCCTCACCCGCGGCTGGATTGATCTTAGCACCATAATAGGTTTGCGTTAACCCTATCTTTTTCAAGATGCGATCGCTTAGCGACTGTGCGTAAGTTCGATGATCTAATTTCTCGATTATATATCCCAATAAAATAAAATTCGTGTTACTATATTGATGCTTGCTTCCGGGTATGAAGTCAGCTTTTTGTATTGCAAATTTGTTAAGCATTTCAGCCTCGGTTACTTTATGGCATAACATAGTAACATAGCTGGAGTCACTGGTGAAATTATGCAGCCCGCTACTATGGTTGAGTAGCTGGGCTATCGTTATTTCACTGGCGTTTGGCAAATCAGGAAAATAGCTGGACAGCATTTCGTTTAAACTAAGCTTGCCCTCATCAATCAGCTGGAAAATCATTACTGAAGTAAAAACCTTAGTAACGGAGCCTATTCGGTAGCGGGTAAGTGTTGTAGCGCGGGTTTTATGATTGGCTTCTGTGCTCCTGTATCCGATAGCGTTGCTGTATATTATTTTTCCGTTCTGGCATAAAGCTATACTGAGCATTACCTTATTCTTTGCATCCATGATAGCCATCAAACTATCCATTTTCACCCTATTGAACGTCTGAGCAAAACTGTTTTCTGCAAGTGCCCCTGTGAACAGCAGTAAAAAGAAAAATTTAAATTTCATAAAAAAGGAACCAATTGTTAAGCTAATGTGATTACACCAAGGATCGAACTGTTTTATTTTAGTTCAATGTCTAATATGGCCTGTCCCTTTTCAGCTAAATAGGCTTTAATGAGATCAATATAAAGTTTGGTTCCATTCTCCGAATTGGTAAAGATGATAATGCCCTGACCTAATTTGGGTAAAAGAAAGCAGATGGAATGAGCGCCTGGATCATCGCCACCATGTGAGATAGCATATTCTCCGCCACCAAGCGGATCATAAATAAACCAGCCCAGGCCTATGTAACGCCCGTCTTTTGTCTTAGTATTATGACTTAACATCTCTTTGGCAATATCTTCTGACATTCCTTCATGATTCATCACCGATACCATGAATTTTCCGTAATCAGCTATAGTAGTTTTAAGTTGATCGGCTCCGTTTGATATTTTGTTTTTTTCGATTGGCAAGGGGTTTCCATTGCTATCGTGCTGAACAGCAAACCGGGATTCGTCCATACTGGCATCCCATGTCAAATGGCTGTCAGTCATGCCCAGAGGTCTAAAGATAATTTCATCAGCCAACTCATTCAGTGATTTATGAAACTTCATTTCCAATGCTCTGCTTAGATACTTAAAGCCCTCGCCTGAGTATTCGTATTTAGTTCCGGGGTCAAACTGAAAGGCCAGTTTTTTATCTTTGAGTTCCTGGCGCCAATTGGGGAAACCACTTTTCTGGGTAAGTATATGCCTGGTTGTTAGCATTTTACTTCTTGGGTCGGCTTGTACGTCAGGGTCTGTCCAATATTTATAAAGAGGTTCATCCAGGCTCCATTTACCTTCGCTCACCAGTCTTAAAGTTATCATGGTGGTAACCGTTTTAGTTAATGAGGCTACATTGAAGATAGAATTGTAAGCTGCCGGTCGGCCTTTATCCAGTTCACCATATACCTTTATCTGCTGTAATTTACCATGATCGATCAGGCCAACCGCCAGTGCCGGTACTTTGTTTTGCTTTAGCCAGGCTTCAACGCTGCTCACATCTTCTAGGTTCGGTGGTCCGGCTTCTGTATCCTGGTGGTTATAACTCAGGCTTCGAAACAGTCTCCATTCGCCGTTTTCCAGTTTCCATACATTGCTGAATTTTGCACGGCTGGTAAAGTACAAAGGTTTACCAGGTTCTAATGCATAGAAGCGGTGAATACCTGTTTCTATGGCACCGTACAATACTCCGTTCTTTTCAAGCGGGTAAACCTGCATGCTGCCCGGCTCCAGCACCCTGCTTGCTTTATAATTCAGGCTGCATACATTGTTTTTCACACTATTGATAAAGGCAGTCTTTGACAGCATCATCCCGGCTTGGTCATGATAGAATTCGAAGTTATCACTGACCAGCGTTTCAAACGCCGGAATATTGCAAGTATTGAAACCGACGTCGAATAAAAGACTGTCCTGCTTTTTTAAAGTTTGATATAAAGATGAGGATGTGCTGACCTGGGCCTTTGAAGTATGGCAGGTGATAACTGCGATGATCGTCAGAGCAGCACAAGCAATTTTTTTTAACTGGTTAAAATTAAGTTTACTTACTGATTTCCTAATGCGGAAACTTGATACTTTCATATTTGGATAAGATTATGTTACTATCTGATTTTAATATTTTTGAACTAAACAACACGAGTGCCAATCATTAATTATTTGACAATCAGAAACATAATAGAAGTGTATCAATTATTAGTGTCCGTTTATGTTCCACCATTGTTCGAAAACGTTACATAGTTGGAAATTTATTTCAAACATTGACCTGTCCTGAAAATAGCTATACTTCTTGTCCTTCATAGTAGCGGCTATAATTTAAAATATCTTACCGGTATTATTTTTCAACAGATGAAAACACAGTAAAACTTAGCCAAAGTGTTGTACCCATGTTGTACCTAAAGAAAAAATCTTTATGAATTTATTTCATAAGAGCCTGTTTAAATTTCTATCATAAAAATTTATAGTGCTTCTTTTATGCCTATAAATTCCGTTTTTGGATGGTATATTGATACAAAAGGTACAATAGAATAATGATTTTTATGTGGTAAAAGAAGCATAGAAAATAAGTTGAATAGAATTTAAACAGGCTCTAAGAATTTGATAATCAAATAGGGATGAGAAGATTCGAACTTCCGACCTCCAGCACCCCACGTATAATAGAAATAAAAAAAATTGACGTTCATTCATCCTTCTAATACTTTTTTTGTTTCAGTGCGCTTTAAAAACTAAAAAAACTTATTAATAAGACCTTGCAGTCCTAAAAAATTTGAAAAAACCGATTGAAGGTGTTAGACTAATGTTGGACTAAAATAAATCAGGCTTTCAGAAATTACTCTAAAATCCTGATTATCAGGTGGAGAATATCGGAGTCGAACCGATGACCTCTTGCATTGCCATTCAAATCCAAAATATAAACTTTATCAAAACTTTCCAATAAATGCTTACGCATCTGCCTGTGAATTATACCATCAATAAAACTGTTGTTAGAAATATATGCTAATATCCCTTCGCCATTCTTATCTATAAAATACTGCGCGAAACGAATAAACTTAATGTAATCATCAGAAAGAGGCTGAATATTACGCTCTTTCATATCCTTTTTATAGTCGGCTGTTAGTTTTTCAATCCAAAGAGACTTATTACTACTACTTACACTATATGGCGGGTTCCCCATTACCACCATTACTGGAGTATCTCTTTTAACATTGTTTGCTTGATTGGCTTCATCGCTTAGCCAGCTACTAAATAAGGTGCTGGTATCAGGATGGGCTTCTTCTAAACTATTAGTCAGGAAAATGCGGATACGCTGGTCTGTTGTTGCTTTGTAGCCAGTTTCGGTCAGCAGCATGTCCATTTTTAAATGCGCCATAGCATAACTTGCCATCAGCAACTCAAAACCATTTAAGCGTGGCAATAAATGCTGGCTTACGTAATTGCTCCAGATACCTTGTTGCCCTTCGAACTTTTTATGGATTAAACGGACTACTTCTGCCAGAAAAGTTCCCGTTCCTGTCGCCGGGTCCAGGATTTGCACTTTATGTACGTCCTGCTCGTACTCGCGCAAACCGGCAGCAAAACGTTTATCATGCGTAGGCACTTTCAGTTTTACTTTCGTTTTACTGGTATCGGCCAAACCTTGCGGCAGGTTAAATTCTGTTTTTAAGAGATCGTCAACTGCACGCACAATAAAATTGACAACCGGCTGCGGCGTGTACCAAACACCGCGTGCTTTGCGCAATGCCGGATTATAAGCGGCCAGAAAGGTTTCGTAAAAATGTACCACCGGATCTTCCTGTTTGGTGCTTTTACCAAAGTTTCGCATAATATCGGCTACATCTGTCGCCAGAAAGATGTTTACTAACTCATCCACAATCCAAACCAAACGGTCGTCCAACTCAAAACCGGCAATATCCTGGAACAACTTGCGCAAAAAAGGATTGCTTTTGGGGATAAGCGTTGCCGCTTCTTGCCGGGAAAAGGTGGCTAACGTTGGGTCATGGTAGCGCGCTGCAAACATGCCGTAAGCAATGGTTTGCGAATAGATGTCGGCAAAAGCAGTATTGGTAATATCATGGATCAGCATTTGCTGAAACGACAACATCTGCGATTTTAAGGCCGAACGGGTTTCGTTTTCATCATCGGCTTTCAGCGATTTTTCGATCACATCCGCCATCAGTTTTGCTTTACCAGCCATCATTTCGGCCAGCTTAGTAGGCGATTTAATGGTTTGGGTAATGGTGGTGGTAAAGTTTTGAATAAGCGAGGTAAAACGATCAAAGTTTTCTGGTTGTGTAACCAGTTTGCCGTGAACGATAGCCGCAATAGCAACACTGGTAACCCATGCGCCATCTTTATAAAAATGGAAACGAGGTAATCGGTAAAAATCAGGTTGCTTAAACCGGCTTTGTAACGGTCAAACTGTTCTTTTAAATGTTTACCGTTCAGGTCAACACCAAGATCTTTTGCTTCAATATAACCAACCGGTACATCTTTTCGGGTTAAAACATAATCGGGCGCACCGCAGGCAATGCGTGCCGGTTCATTGGTAACTTGTACGCCTGTAGCCATGCTTTCAAGCAAAGTCTGTAAATCTCCACGGTAAGTATGTTCTCTGGAAATGCCGGTTATAAAGCGACGGTTGATATTTTGTAAATATTCTGGAATAGTCATGTTAGTATCAGGGGAAAAAGTTCAAGGTAGTGAAAACATTAATTTCTTACCTCAAAATAATCTTTCCTTCTTCCCGCAACCCTTCCTTTTACATATATTTTACCATCTGTAAAAGTTACCTCTTCTAAAAGTTGTGTTAGCTTGTTCCAACCGGCACTTTCCAATGCCGGCGTAATATATTTTGTACAAATATCTCTTTCGGTAAGGCTTTTTTTATCAGGCATTGGATAAAGCTAAGCTATTAAAAATTATAGCTGAGCAAATTAAGATACAATTCATTACAATCTAAATTATTTTACCTGCTTTTTCATCCCATATCAAGCTATAACAAATTTTAGCTTCTTCAGGCAAAAATCAAAACATTGCAACTTTACTTGCCGATACAAAAAGTAACTTATATCGATTTGGATGATATATAAACGCTGTCCGCAATTACTTTACGTGTAATCAAAAGACCTAAAAAATGGGTCTTATCGTTACATTAAAGGTAACTATACAATTATATTTTTTGTAGACACTATAGGTCAATATAGTTGAACAGTATCCATTTATCTACTACAAAATATCACTTCCCGATACAAAACTTACTGAAAATATTTTCCAGCAAATCATCCGTGGTTACCGCTCCTGTAATTTCGCCCAGATAATACAAAGCCTGTTTGATATCCATGGCCAGAAAATCAGAAGTTACCGGGTTTTCCATGCCGTATAAAACCCGTTCTAAAGATTCGCTGGTTTTTTGTAGTTTTAAACCTAATCCGTTAGCTCACCAAAGAATACTGCTTGATACCAAAAAACTCATCCTGCTTTGCTGCTAATTCAACACGTATATCATAATCATCCTGAATGCCCATCCAAAACTTAACAGAATTGCCAAAGAAATAACTTAATCGAATTGCCGTATCAGCAGTAATACGCCGGCGGCCTTTCAATATTTGTGATACCCTGGTTTGCGGAATGCCTGTTGCTTTAGCCAAACGATAGGCAGAAACCTCAAGCGGTTTTAAAAATTCTTCTAAAAGTATTTCTCCGGGCGGTATGTTTGGTAGTTTTTCCATCGATAATCGTTTTAATGATAATCCACAATTTCAACATCAGTAGCATGATCATCAACCCACTTAAAAATAATACGCCACTGGTTATTAATCCGAATACTGTAGTAATCTTTTAAGTTACCTTTTAATTTTTCGAGTTTATTAGAAGGTGGGACCAATAAATCTTTCAGGTTCTGAGAATAGTCCAGCATAATTAATTTCCTTAAACCTATCTTTTGAATTTCTAAAGGAAGTTTTGCTACACGCTCACCCTGATATATCTTTTCAGTTTTTTTACTTCCAAAAGATTTGATCATACCATCCTGCAAATTTACTAACGCTAAAGGTAAGCATTAAGTTTACATTTCACCTTACTTCCCGATACAAAACTTACTGAAAATATTTTCCAGCAAATCATCCGTGGTTACCGCTCCTGTAATTTCGCCCAGATAATACAAAGCCTGTTTGATATCCATGGCCAGAAAATCAGAAGTTACCGGGTTTTCCATGCCGTATAAAACCCGTTCTAAAGCTTCGTTGGTTTTTTGCAAGGCTTCCAAATGGCGGATGTTGGTGATCACGGTTTCTTCTCCCGTCAATCTGGTTTGGATTGCGGTATCATAAATCAGTTGTTTCAGTTCGTCAATATGCTGCTTTTCTTTTGCAGAGATTTCCAGGTATTTCACGGCTTCCGGCAAAGAAAACCCAATGCTTCTTTTACCGGCTAAATCTATTTTATTGGCTATGGCCAGTACCGGCATTCCCGGCCGCTGCAGGTTGGCTACGTCTTGTTTTAGTTCTGCTGCGGATAGTTCGTTCACATCAAAAACATAAATCAGCAAAGCTGATGTACTTATTTTATCCATTGTTTTTTGTACGCCGATGGCTTCAATGGCATCAGTTGCTTCGCGAATGCCGGCCGTATCTATCAACCTGAAATTAACGCCGCTGATGTTTAAAACTTCTTCAATTGTGTCGCGTGTTGTTCCGGGAATTTCACTGATGATCGCTCGGTCTTCATTCAGCAAAGCGTTTAACAACGTAGATTTCCCGGCATTTGGCCGACCGGCTATAACCGTGTTTACGCCTTGTTTGATCACGTTGCCCAATTCAAAAGAACGGATCAATTCAAAAACCACTTTGTTGATTTGCAGGATCAATTGCTTTAACTGGTCACGGTTGGCAAACTCCACATCTTCTTCCGCAAAATCCAGTTCCAGTTCTATCAGCGAAGCAAAATTAATCAGTTGTTCGCGCAAAACCTGTAACTGGCTGCTAAAACCGCCGCGCAATTGCTGCATCGCAATCTGGTGGGAAGCTTTGGAATCGGAAGCAATCAGATCGGCAACGGCTTCTGCCTGAGAAAGATCCAATTGTCCGTTTAAAAAAGCGCGCAAAGTAAATTCGCCGGGTTTTGCGGCGCGTGCACCTTTTGCCAGCAATAATTTGATAATGGATTGGATGATGTACGGCGAACCATGACAGGAAATCTCCACCACGTTTTCTTTAGTGTACGATTTTGGGGCGATAAAAAGCGAAACCACTACTTCATCCAAAACCACGTCGCCATCTACAATTGCCCCAAACTGAAGCGTATGCGAAGCCTGCTTCAACAAATTTTTGCCCTTAAAAACAGCATTGGCAATTTGGATAGCCTGCGGTCCGGAAAGCCGTATTACTGCAATTGCGCCTAAGCCGTTGGCCGTAGCCAAAGCCACAATGGTATCTTCTGTTTGGTTTTGTGTTGAAGCAGGATCGGTTGTCATCGGCACAAATTTGGCGAAATGATTTGGTTTGCTGGTTTGAGGATCAGTTAAGATTACAATACGAGGGCAAACGCAGCTTTTTACACCAATTTTATACCGGTAAAAACAGTATGTGCAATTTGCTTTTGCAGGATGGCAGTTAGAAGAATTGTGGCGAATAAAAGCGTAGTTTTTGGTTAAAGCCAATCCTGAACTTTGCATGTCCACCGCCTAAAGGCCGTGGCAATTGACCTGCTTTTTTTACGCTTGGTTTTTTATTATAATTTAAAGGATTTTTAATTTCAATTGCCATGGCCTTCAGGCCGTGGACAAAGCATAAAAGGTAAATGGCAAATTAACTTCCTAATTTTACAAATTTTATTGATTTCAATTGCCACGGCCTTTAGGCCGCGGATAAAGTATAAAAGGCACTGGCTTTAGCCAAAAGCACGCATGGTTTAGATTTTTATGGCATAAAAGAAGCATGAAAACAGAACAGACAAAATTTAAACAGCTTTAAATTTTATTTATTAAAAAAAGACATATGTAATTTTCTTACATATACTTTTTTCTTTTATATTTGAAGTATGAACGCCAATCCTTTGTTAAAAGGCACATTGCAAACCATCATCCTAAAACTATTGGAAGATAATGACCGGATGTATGGTTATGAAATTACGCAAAAAGTGAAAGAAGTTACCAAAGGCGAAATTGTACTCACACAAGGTGCTTTGTATCCGGCATTGCACAAATTAGAAGCGGATGGTTTGCTGGAAACTTCTACCGAAACGGTAGACAACCGTGTGCGAAAATATTACCAATTAACCGAGGAAGGAGAAAAAGATGTGGTTGATAAAATGGTTGAAGCACAAAACTTTATAAATAACTTGCAATCAATTTTAAATTTAAAACCTCAATTTTTATGAAACCAACGTCACAACAGGAAGAAAATTTAAGGACATACTTGCGAAATGAATTGCTTTACCGGGAAACTTATGAAGAAGTTTACGATCATATTCTAACTGCGTTGGAACAAAAACCTCAAGATATTTCTTTCCAAGATTCGGTAAACCAAATTATAAAAGATGATTTTGGCGGAGGCCAAGATTTGGTAGAAATGGAAAAGAAATGTTATAAATTAGCAAGCGATGAAGCCATTAGCCAGCAATGGAATTACTTCAAATCCAATTTCAAATTTCCAAAACTGATTTATACTTTGATTTTGTTTTTAACAATTTATTTAATTGTTTCCAAAATTGCACATGCTTCTTTTATCATATCTTTTTTAGTTTTTACCGGATTTGTAGTTCCAGGAATTTTAATACTATTAAGATATTTTAATGTTGGCTATTATACTTTGGATACTAAAAAATCAATTAAGGATAACATTATGAGAAAGATAGCATATTTATTTTATCAGGTTATCCTTTTCCCTTTGATGCTTCTTTTAAACCATAAAAAATATATTGATTCCTTTATAATTGATCATACTATTATTATTGATTTAGGTATAACCGTACTTATCTTGTATATTCTTTCTTTTATAAAATTAAGCAGAGACGAATTTAAAGTTTACATCACAAGATAAATCCAAGTACAATTACATTTTCCCTTTCATCTCCCGCAACATTTCCCCATAGTTCAAACCTTTACTGGCTGCATTTAAAGTTGCAGCAATCCGTTTGGTTCGGGTTGCTTCTGTTTTGGCTTCGTTTATCCATTTAAAATAATAATGCCGGTGCGATTTGGGCAATCGGTTAAAATTGTGCAAAGCTTTCGGTTCGTCGGCAAAACATTCGGCCAAATCTGCTGGCATTTCTATTTTAAAATCCAAGTCTATCGCTAATTGTATTTTCACCATCGCGCCTTTGCGTTTGCCCAAAGCTTTTTGCAATGCTGCTTTTACCGGCAAAATAAAATCGCCTTCGCCCATGGGCACTAATGCTATTCCGCTGATCGTTGTTCCGTCTAAAAAACCTTTTACCCGGAAACTCAATTTGTTGTTTGGTTTGATTTCACAAGCCACAACTGCGGGAATAGGCAGGTAAGTCCAGCCGGTTTTTTCGCCTTTTTCTGCAAATTGAAGTAAGGTTCCTGTTAATTCAACCATAAACAATCCTTAAAATTAAAATACTCTTTCCTTTTACAATGCTTCTTTTAGCACCTGATTTTATACAAAGAGCTATTCTTTAACCTATTATTAAAATTATTATATAAACATCAGAAAAAAATTGTAATTTTTAACACGAAGAGATCAAACTAAATCAACTCAAAAGATGAAAAAAACGATACTTAATTTATTGCTGCTTTTAGCGGTTTTTAGCGCAAAAGCACAGGACGCCATTAATTACCAGATGCCGCCAAAAGCCATGGCCGATCTACTCCTGGCCAAACCAACACCAAGCGTTAGCGTGGACAGCAAGGCCGAATGGATGCTATTGATTGACCGAAATTCATACCCTTCTGTAGAAGAACTGGCGCGGCCGGAACTGCGTATTGCAGGGTTGCGCATCAACCCCAATAATTTTGCACCAAGCCGTCAGCTCTTTGTGGCCAACAATTTCACGCTTAAAAACATTAAAACCAACCAGACTTTCCCGGTTACCGGTTTGCCCTCTCCGTTATTGGCAGGAATCCCAAGCTGGAGCCCGGACGAGAAAAAGATCGTTTTTACACAAACTAATGCCAACAGTGTGGATTTGTACGAGATTGATGTGGCTATGCATAAAGCATTAAAGCTCAACAAAAAAACATTAAATGTGGTTTTAGGGAGCGGACTTACGTGGGAAGACAACAACACAGTGGTTTACCGCGTAACGGTTAAACCCGCAAGCATTGCACCAACCAAACCATTGATGCCAAAAGGGCCAACCATTCAGCAAAACTTAGGAAAAGCTGCACCGAGCGCTACTTTTGAAGATTTGATCAAGTCGCCATATGATGAGCAATTGTTTGAGTTTTATGCAACCGCGCAATTGGTGCAAAATAAAAACGGCATAGAAACTGCTATTGGCAAACCGGCAATTTATACCACGGTTGCCATATCACCCGATAAAAATATTTTTTAGAACGCACGCTGCGTAAACCTTTTTCTTATCTGGTTACGGCTACCGGCTTCCCTTCAACCGTTAGTATTACAGATTTGAGCGGAAAAAACATCAAGGTTTTGGCAGAACTGCCTTCCAGGGAAGGTACGCCTTCCGGTTATGACAACACACAAAATGTGCCGAGGGATTTCGACTGGCGCGACGATGAACCGGCAACCATTACTTGGGCACAACCTTTAGATAGCGGTTTGATCAAAAAGAAAGTTGATTTCCATGATGCGGTTTATGCGCTGAACGCCCCTTTTACAAACTCAGCAAAAGAACTGTTTAAAACGCAACTGCGCTACCGCGGGACGACTTGGGGAAACAATACGGTGGCATTGGTGCAGGAAGGTTTACGATCCAAACAAACAGAAAAACTAAGCCGGTACAACAGCAGTACCGGAACATTGGAAAAACTATTGGAGCGCAACCAAACAGATACTTACAGTAATCCCGGCGAACCTATTACCGAAAAAAACAAGTTTGGCCGCGAGGTAATCCAAACTACAGACAACGGAACTAAAATTTTGATGAACAACATTGCAGGTTCTTCGGCCAAAGGCGATTTACCTTTTTTGGCCAAGCTTGATTTGTCCACCAAGCAAAACGAAATCATCTGGCGCAGCGCAGAAGGAACGTATGAATTTGTTTCGGATGTGATTGATCCGGAGAAACTTATTGTGATCACCAGAAAAGAGTCGCAAAAAGAAGTACCTAATTATCACCTGAAAAACCTGACGGCAAAAATAGCAGATAAAGCGATCACTAATTTCAGCAATCCTTATCCGCAAATGGTTGGGGTCAGTCGCCAAAAAATCAGGTATAAAAGAAGCGATGGTGTTGACTTGACCGGCGATTTGTACCTGCCTGCGGGTTATGACAAAGCGAAAGACGGGCCATTGCCGGTACTGATCTGGGCTTATCCGCGTGAATTTAATTCGGCTGCCGATGCGGCACAAGTACGTGGTTCTGCCAATCGTTTTACTACGATTGGCGGCGGAAGCCCTGTGTTTTTTGTGACCAACGGTTATGCGGTTTTGGATAATGCCGAAATGCCAATCGTGGCAAAAGACGGCAAAAAACCAAACGATACTTTTGTAGAGCAATTGCAGTTGAATGCCGAAGCAGCGATCAATAAATTAGCAGAAATGGGTGTAGGCGACCGCAACCGTGTAGCAGTTGGCGGACATAGTTACGGTGCTTTTATGACGGCTAACTTATTGGCCCATAATAATTTGTTTAAAGCTGGATTAGCAGAAAGTGGTGCCTACAACCGCACGCTAACACCTTTTGGTTTCCAAAACGAAGACCGCACTTACTGGGACGACCCGAAGTTGTATTACGATATGAGCCCGTTCAGCTTTGCTGATAAAATTAAAACGCCGATCCTGTTGATTCATGGCGATGCCGATGATAATCCGGGAACCTTCCCGATCAATAGCGAGCGGCTGTTTGCAGCTATCAAAGGCTTAGGCGGAACTGTCCGTTTTGTGTATCTGCCTTATGAAGCACATGGTTATCGCGGTAAAGAAAACCTGCTGCACAAACTTTGGGAGCAAAACCAGTGGCTGGATAAATATGTGAAAAATGCAAAACCAAGTGCTCCCGAAACGCTAAAACCCAATCTCGGCAGCAAATAAATTTCATTAAAAAAGGTTAATAAAAGAAGCATTGTTAATAACGAAATGCTTCTTTTATCAACCTTTTTTATGTTTTCAAACTTTCCCTTAAAATTTATCTGTGTTTACTTCAATCCAGTTATTGTCCGGATCCTGGAAATAGATTTGTTTTACACCATCCGGCCGCAATTCCGGCGATTTGCTGTCGCCTTTCCAGTTGCCATATTTAACGTTCATTTTATCTAAGTGCGCAGCAAAATCTTCAATCACCGGAACGTTAAAAGCCAGGTGGATGTTGATATCATGCTTCATAATTTCTTTTGCGCCTTTTACAATATGCAGTTGTGTATGCGGCCCGGTGCGCAGCCAAACGTGCCGGCCATCATGGAAAGGTTCGGGGATTTCCTTCAGCAGCATCACATTTTTGTAGAAATCACTGCTTTTCTGCAGATCAACAACATAAACAGTAATGTGATCTACCGTTGGGCTAACTTGCGCCGATGCAGCATTTTTCAACATAAACAAACAGGCAAAAAGTAAAAAACCGGAACTTAAAATTCTCTTTTTCATTAGGTAAATATTTGGTTTTAAAGATAGTTGGAAAATTGTCATCAATCAAAATCCATCTTGGTCAAATCGAAACCATCGCCCCAGCGTTCTTCGATCCCTAATCCAAACAGCGCAAGATCATATTTTACCGGATCTTGTGGATCAAATTCCCGAAGTTTTTCTGTCAGCTCCAAAGCCGTTTGCCAGTCGGTTTGTTTACGTGTAATCAACTTTAATTTTCGGGCTACGCGATCGACGTGTAAATCGCAGGGACAAATCAAATCGGCAGGTTTTATTTTGTTCCAGATGCCAAAATCTACGCCGTTAGTATCTTTCCGCACCATCCAGCGCAAAAACATATTCAGCCGTTTGCAAGTTGACTTTTGCTGCGGAGAAGAAACATGTTTTTTGGTTCGGTGAGGAAAATCAGGCAAAGAAAAAAAGTAAGTACGAAAATGGTTGAGCATCGTTTCCACATCAAATTTAGCCTGAACCAAAGATTGCGCATAACAAACCGATGATGAATTTTCTATGCTAAAAGAAGCATCTGCTACTTCTTCCATAAAATCTTCCCTGAAAACAGCTAACTTTTTTATCCCGGTAACGGAAGGCAAAAAAGCATCTTCCAGCGATTTATATTGCTGGTAATGCTGTCGGAAAAAAGCTATAAAATACAGCAGATCAGTATCATTAAAAGTTCGATGTTTAAAACCTAATAAAGCTTTTAAGTCCGTTTCCTGATGATTTAGAATGAAATCGAAAGGCGAACCGTCCATCCGTTCAATCAATTCCCGGCATTTGTTGATGATGGTTTTGCGTTGCCCCCAGGCTAAAATCGCTGCAAAAAATCCCATGATTTCGATGTCCTGCTTTTTCCTGAATTGATGCGGGATAACGATTGGATCGTTCTCAATAAATTTTAGTTGGTTGTATTTAGCTACTTTGGCATCGAGAAAAAGTTGTAGGTTATTTTGCATGGAAGGGAAAATATGATTATATAGTTTACATTTCTAACATTAAACACAACTAACAATAAGATGGAAACAATCAATTGGACTAATCCTGTAAATCTGAGTTCTAGAACTTATATCTGTGGTTATTGCGGACATTCGATAGCTTCTCAACTTGGTTATCCGGGTCGGATGATACACACTGATAGGTCCGTCCATATTTATATCTGTCATCAGTGCTTAAAACCAACATTTTTCAATTACGATGGACAACAAACTCCTGGCGCAAAGTTCGGTCAGGCGATCAAGCATATTCCTGATGACAACATTTCAAAATTATACAATGAATCCAGGGCATGTTATACAATTAATGCTTTTACCTCTGCAGTAATGTGCTGTAGAAAATTATTAATGAATATTGCTGTAAGTGAGGGAGCAGACGAAGGAAAGTCTTTTGTAGAATATGTAAGTTTTCTAAATGAAAAGAATTATATACCTCCTAAAGGTAAATCATGGGCCGATGCAATCAGAAAACTTGGTAACGAAGCTAATCACAGTATAGAATTTAAAAGTCAAGAAGATGCAAGATTAATTATAACTTTTACTGAAATGCTCTTAAAATTTATTTACGAAATGCCTGGACTTTTAGGAGAATCTCTTTCAATATAAACGTGACTATGAAGAATGAAGAGCAAATAAAAGAGAAAAAATTTGACGCAGTTAAAACTTTCCGAGCTATCAAAGAAAAAATATCTTTAGAAATGGCCGATATGGATTTTGAACAAATTAAACAATATTTAAAAACCGGTAGTGAACAGTTTCAAGAACAATTAAAAAATTCTTAATCCGGATTGGCGTATTTACATAAATTCTTAGGTGGTAAAAGAAGCATTCCTTCTAACTCAAAACCCTTTTCAAATCCTCCAGCAAATCTTCCACATCTTCCACACCAACACTTAAACGCAATAAATTATCAGTAACACCAACTTTATCACGATCTGCTTTCGGGATGGAAGCGTGCGTCATCGTTACCGGATGATTGACCAAAGATTCTACACCACCCAACGATTCAGCCAAAGTAAAAACTTTAAAAGAGGAAGCCACGCGAAAAGTTTCTTGCAGCGATGCTTCTTTTAGGGTGAAAGAAATCATGCCGCCAAAATCACGCATTTGTTTTTTGGCAATTTCATGGTTTGGATGATCCGGAAAACCTGGCCAGTAAACTTTATCAACTTTTGGATGATCTTTCAGGAAAGCTGCAATTTGCCGTCCGTTTTCGCAATGTGCTTTCATGCGGAGATGCAAGGTTTTAATCCCGCGTAAAACCAGGAAACTATCCTGCGGGCCAGGTGTTGCACCAGTTGCATTGTAGATGAAAAACAAATCTTTGTACAACTTTTCATCATTTACAATCAAGGCACCCATTACCACATCCGAGTGGCCGCCCAGGTATTTGGTAACCGAATGCATTACGATATCGGCGCCCAGATCAAGCGGTGTTTGCAGATAAGGTGAAGCGAAAGTATTATCAACCGCTAAAAGAAGCTTATTTTCTTTTGATATTTTAGCTACGGCTTCAATATCAACAATTTGCATAGTTGGGTTGGTTGGCGTTTCTACCCAAATCAACTTGGTGTTTTCGTTGAGATATTGTCTGATATTCTCCGGGTCAGCAAAATCAATAAAATGAAATTTGATACCGTATGGAGCGTACAATTTGGTGAACATGCGATAAGAACCACCATATAAATCATTGCCGGTAATCACTTCATCTCCAGGGCGAAGGAGTTTCATTACCGCATCGGTTGCACCCATACCGCTTGAAAAAGCCAATCCGAATTGGCCATTTTCCAGCGCAGCCAAACAATCTTCCAAAGCCTTACGGGTTGGGTTGGTGCCGCGCGAATACTCGTAACCTTTGTTATCGCCCGGCGATTTTTGCCAATAGGTAGAAGTTTGGTAGATAGGTGTCATCACGGCGCCGGTTGTTGGATCAGGTTCTTGGCCCGCATGTATCGCTTTTGTTCCGAATTTCATGTTTTGTTTTTGAAGCCTCAGCCCAACCCCTCTCCAAAAGAGATGGGCTTTATGATTTAGCTGTGCAGTTAATTGATAAATTTATGCCTGTAAAAGAAGTATAGGGCAAGGGCAAAAGCCTCACCCAAGCCCCTCTCTTTTGGAGAGGGGCTTTAAAAACTTGTCCGTATACTAATTGATGATCTTTACCTATAAAAGAAATATCACCTTAAATAAAGCCAACACTAATTTTTTGCCTGTAAAAGAAGCATTTTGTTAGTCCGGACATTCAAAGTCCTCCCTTTTGGGGAGAATTTAGGTGGAGCTTAATATGCCCGTGCAAATAATACTCTTTGAGTAGAAGGTTTTCCGGTAAGGATACATTTGCCTTCTTCCTGCGGATTATCTAATGGAATACAACGGATAGTTGCTTTGGTTTCTTCTTTAATGCGCTGTTCAGTTTCGCTGGTGCCGTCCCAGTGTGCCGACAGGAAGCCGCCTTTTTCATCCAGCAAACGTTTAAACTCTTCATAAGTATCAACCAAAGTAATGTTTTCGTCGCGGAATTTTAAAGCTTTCTGATAGATGTTCTGCTGGATTTCCTCCAACAGGTTTTCAATCCGTGCAGCCAACCCTTCCTGCAGAACTGTTTCTTTGGTTTTGGTATCCCGACGGGCGAGTTCCACCGTTCCGTTTTTCATATCGCGACTACCGATTGCAACACGCAAAGGCACACCCTTCAGTTCGTATTCGGCAAATTTAAACCCAGGGCGTTGTGTGTCCCGGTTATCAAATTTAATGCTGATGTTTTTTGCGCGCAACTCTTTCGTCAGTTCTTTTACAAAAGCAGTAATGTTTTCCAATTCTTCGTCGTGCTTATATATTGGCACTACCACAACCTGGACCGGTGCCAATTTAGGCGGCAAAACAAGCCCCACATCATCAGAATGCGCCATCACCAGCGCGCCCATCAAACGGGTAGAAACGCCCCAGGAAGTTGCCCAAACATAATCCAGTTTGCCTTCTTTATTTGAAAATTTTACATCAAATGCTTTGGCAAAATTTTGTCCGAGGAAATGAGAAGTTCCGGCTTGCAGTGCTTTTCCGTCCTGCATCAATGCTTCAATGCAATACGTATCCAAAGCACCGGCAAAACGTTCGTTCGCTGTTTTTCTACCTTTTATAACCGGCAAGGCCAGCCAGTTTTCAGCAAAATCAGCATAAACATCCAGCATTTGTTCCGTTTCTGCAATGGCTTCTTCGGCAGTTGCATGTGCGGTATGGCCTTCCTGCCATAAAAATTCTGTAGTGCGTAAAAACAGGCGAGTACGCATTTCCCACCGCACTACGTTTGCCCATTGGTTGATCAGCAGCGGCAAATCGCGGTAAGATTGGATCCAGCCACGGTAAGTGTTCCAGATGATGGTTTCTGAGGTTGGCCGCACGATCAATTCTTCTTCTAATTTTGCGTCTTCATCTACAATAATGTTTCCTTCTGCATCGTTTTTAAGACGGTAATGTGTTACAACAGCACATTCTTTAGCGAAGCCTTCTACATGGCTGGCTTCTTTGGAAAAAAAAGATTTCGGAATAAATAAAGGAAAATAAGCATTGCTATGGCCGGTGTCTTTAAACATCTGATCCAGTGCAGCCTGCATTTTTTCCCAGATTGAATAACCATAGGGTTTAATGACCATACAGCCACGTACGGCGGAGTGTTCAGCTAAATCAGATTTTATTACTAATTCATTAAACCATTGAGAATAATCTTCGTCTTTACTAATAATACTTTTGTCCATGTAATGGAATGAATTTTGACATAAAAAAATTATATTAATTGCATTCAAATTTATAAATTTATAGCTATAAAATTTTTACACTTTAATACATTAACAAAAATGAAAACGAATATTTTAAAAGGTATTGTCATGATGAGTGCGGTGGTATTGGGAGCTTGCACAACTACCAAATACGCCGCGCAGCAAAAAGATTACAACGATGATGTGTACTATTCTAAAGCAAAAGCCGGAGATGCAGTAGAGTATGCCAGTAATGATCGTTCTTACAGAAGCGGTGATGGTTATTACGATAACTATGCTTCACGTATTAACCGTTTTGGCAGCTATTCGCCATTTGCTTATGATGGTTTTTATAATTCCTACTATGGGGCCGGATTAGGTTTAGGCTTGGGTTATGGCTTAGGCTCTCTTTATGGTTACTCACCATATTCTCTCTATTCCCCGTACTCTCTTTACTCACCTTATTCTTACTACGGATCTGGATATGGCTATGGTGGTGGTTACGGAGGTTTGTATTCTGCTTATGGTACTACGGTAACCACTAACGGCAGGCCATCCCGAGGGACCGGCAACCCGAATGGGGCTTATGGTGGTGCTATGAGGAATGGCAATTCTGTAATTAACGGAAGGAGTTTTAATTCTGGCATTGGAAATACATACAATAATAACAGTAACCGAACTTACAATCAGCAACCGACCAGACAAGTTGCTCCTCAAACACAACGTTCTTTTCCTACCTATAATGCACCTTCGTCTATGGGTGGAGGTTTTGGCGGAGGCGGTGGTGGCCGTGTTAGCAGTGGCCGTCCCGGACGAGGATAAATAATAATTCCCTCTCTTTTATAAAATAATATGAATTTAAAATATGCCTTAACAGGGGTCGCTATAGTAGCGGCCTCTCAGGTTTCCTATGGTCAATCTGTATTCAGCAGTGATGCTTTTCGTTTTTCACAAACACAAACCGGTGCTACTTCACGTATTAAAGCCATTGGCGGTGCTTCTACCGCAGTAGGCGGAGATTTAAGTTCGATAAGCGGTAACCCTGCTGGTGTTGGTTTTTTTACCCGTTCAGAACTAAGTGTTACTCCGGAATTTAACAACTCTCAAGTTAATTCATCCTACTTTGGCCAAAGTAACCACAGCGGTAAAAATCAGATTAATCTAAATAATGCTTCTGTTGTATTTTATAACCGCTTAAGTACACCGCGTGGCAGCGACAAAACAAAAGGCTGGTTAAGTTTTAATCTTGGTGCTTCCTATAACCGTACCAACAATTTTTACGGGAATGAATATTACTCTGGCATAAATCCGAATGGTTCTATTTCTGATTATTATTTGCAGGAAGATATTAGAGAATATCAAAGATTTGGTAATAATGCAAGCGGAACGTTGCAAGATTGGGCAAACACTCAAAAATTAATTGGTACTCCTACCGGTGGATTTCAGTCTAATGTAACTTCAAAAAACAACAACCAAGCTAATAATAGAATTTCCAGCGGAGGCCAATCAGAACTTAGTTTAGCTGGTGGTGCTAACTATAGTAATAAATTATATCTCGGTTTTGGTATCGGTATTACCAGTTTAAGATATAACACCACCAGAACTTTTGATGAAACTGGTACTGCACTAATTCCAGTTAATGGTGTAAATACATCTACTGGTTTTGCTTCTCAATTTTATCAGGATCAGGCGACTATTGGTACAGGATTTAATGCAAAAGTTGGTTTTATTTACAAACCGGTTGAAGCCGTCCGTATCGGTGCTTCTTTTACCAGCCCAACCTGGATGACTATCAATGATAATTATGTAGAGGCTTTGCAAACAGCATATGTACAAGAAAGAACCTACACAAATGGCAATGATCAGCCTTATCAAACAACTTATAATTTACGCACACCATTAAAAGCAAGCGGTGGCGTAGCGGTGTTTGTTGGTAAATATGGTTTTATTTCTGGTGATGTAGAATATGTAGACTATAAAGGAATGCACTTAGGCGGCGGTTATGATGGTAATACCCAAGACAATTTTAATTTATCAACTCTTTATAAATCAACCGTTAATGCCCGTATCGGTGCAGAAGCTAAATTGGAAGATTTCTTTTTGAGGGGTGGATTTAATTATCAGGGAAATCCGGAAGTTGGAATAGGTGGTCCGGTGAAAACCAGCAGTGCGGGTATTGGTTACCGTTTTGGAAAATATTATGTTGATGCTACTTATCAATATGTTATGCACAACACAACTGTTTATCCTTATGAGTTTGATCCGACTATTATCAATGCTGCAAGTCCGGCTGCTAACTTGAAAAACACTTATAACAATGCTTTCCTAACTTTAGGGATGCGTTTTTAAAAAACTCAATTTTGATGAATGTAAAGCCGCTGTCAAAAACAGCGGCTTTTTTTATGTGCTAAAAGAAGTATCAGTAATAAGTATGACCTTAGTAGTTCGTAAAAAAATTATGGCTTACAAAAACCTGCAGCACTTTATAAACACACTTGAAAAAGCTGGCGAACTGGTCCGGATCAAAGAAAAAGTTGACCCGAAATTAGAAATTACCGAAATTACCGACCGTATTTCCAAGCAGTACGGTCCGGCTTTGCTATTCGAAAATACAGGTTACGATTTCCCGGTTTTAATTAACTCAATGGGGAATTACAAGCGCATGTGCATGGCTTTGGGTGTAGAATCGATGGATGATATTTCCAAAGAAATTGAAGGCTTGTTTAAAACCTTGACCGGCCCGAAAGACAGCATTTTGGACAAGCTGAAAATGCTGCCGAAACTCGGCCAGATTTCTTCCTGGATGCCAAAAACCATTTCCGGAAAAGGTGCCTGCCAGGAAGTAGTGATGCGAAATCCGGACATTACCAGATTGCCGGTTTTAACTTGCTGGCCGGAAGATGGCGGTCCGTTTGTAACGCTTCCTGTTATCCATACCAAAGACCCATTGACTGGGATCCGGAATGTAGGCATGTACCGGATGCAGGTTTTTGAACCAAAACTAACCGGAATGCACTGGCACAAGCACAAAGTTTCGGCCCGCCATTTTCAGGAATATAAAAAATTAGGACAAAAAATGCCGGTTGCCGTTGCGCTGGGCGGCGATCCGGTTTATACGTATGCCGCAACTGCTCCGCTTCCTGATGGGATTGATGAATATATGCTGGCCGGTTTTCTTCGGAAGAAAAAAGTAGAACTGGTGCAATGTTTAACGCAGGATGTGCAGGTTCCGGCGGATGCTGATTTTATCATCGAAGGTTACGTTGACCCGGAAGAAGACTACATTTGGGAAGGCCCGTTTGGTGATCATACCGGTTATTATTCGCTGGCCGATTGGTATCCGCGTTTTCATATTACGGCAATTACGCACCGAAAAAATGCGGTTTATCCGGCAACGATCGTTGGTATCCCGCCGCAGGAAGATGCCTGGATTGGCAAAGCTACCGAACGTATTTTCCTCGCCCCGATTAAAATGACGATGGTGCCAGAAATTGTGGATATGGTTTTACCGATGGAAGGCGTGTTCCATAACCTGGCCATTGTAAAAATTAAAAAGGATTATCCCGGACAAGCCATGAAAGTGATGAACTCGCTTTGGGGTGCCGGACAAATGATGTTTACGAAGATGATTGTGATTGTGGACGGAGACGTAAACATTCACAACAATGCGGAAGTTGCCCGTTACGTTTCTGAAAATGCCGACCCGCAGCAAGATTTTATTTTTACTTCCGGCCCGATGGATGTGCTCGATCATTCTTGTTCCAAAGCTGCTTTTGGTGGTAAAATGGGAATTGATGCCACACAAAAACTTCCGGAAGAACTGAGATCGGACACCAAAAAAGTACCGGTAAAAACAGTATCGGCATTAAATAAAGACGCTATAAAAATCCAGCATCCGGCAATTGCTGCAATTAACGATTCTTTGCTGCAATCAGGCATTTCGCTGATCTTCATCTCCGTAGAAAAAACGGAACCCGGACAGATCGAAGACCTCAACCAAAACCTGTTTAAACAAAGTTTGCTGGATGAAGTGAAAGTGGTGATCTATTTAGACCATACGATTGATATTTCTGATACCGCAGATGCCGTTTGGCGCTTTGCCAACAACATCGACCCAAAACGGGATGCTTTTGTAATCAAAGCAAAAAACAACCAAAGCCTGTCGCATATTAGTTTTAACGGAACCCGGAAAACCAAAGAACTGGATGGTTTTGAACGCGACTGGCCAAACATCCTGGCAAATACTACCGAAGTGATTGAGAAAGTGGACGAAATGTGGCCGCATTTGGGTTTAGGCGAACTGATCAAATCGCCTTCCCTTAAATATCAAAAGCAATTGTACAAAGGCGGGGCAGTAGTTTCAGAGTGATGCTTCTTTTACCGGTACAAAATTAAAAAACCTCGCTTGGGTGAACAGGTGAGGTTTTATATGAGATAAAAGAAGCATTGTTTAGGTAGGAAGTTTATGCCAAACCTGTAAAGCTTGCAACCCGCAAACTGGTACGATTTGTACGACAAACGAATTTTTATTTTCTACTTTGTATCCGATGTCAATCTACTTAAACCCTGTTATTGATCATGCTTTTTCCGGTTTAATTTGGAAATTGGAAATTGATGCTGCAACCGAACTTATTTTTGCAGAAACCAGGAACAGTGAAAACCGGACGGTTGCTTTTTCTTCTTTCAGCTTAAAAACCGGTCAGGTTTATTTCCTCGAAGTAATGATGGAAGAAAAATGGCTGACCGGGATGGAAGGTGCGCGGAAAGGCGTACTGTTTTTACATGGCTATAAATCACCCCAAAGCCCGGAACATAAAGTTATTATTGCTTTGGATGGCTTTACGGGAAAGCAGCTTTGGGCTGATTATAATTTTTCGTTGGAAGCCTTTACCACGCAAGGTCTGCTGGCGGCCGACCAGCGTTTTCAAACTAAAAAAACGGTTTTGCTGGATGGGCAAACAGGAAGTTTACTGGTCGGCACAAAAGATTTGCAGGATGATTTTCAGGAAATCCGATATCCGCCTTTGCTTCGTTTATTGCCCGAAAATATTGCCAGTTTGATTACCGGAACAATAACCGGCGAAATCAGCTGTTTAAATTACAATCCGTACTTAATTATATCTTTGCACACGCAAAGTGAAGGGCTTTTGTTGCAGCAGCTTTTCATTATCGAAAATGATACGATTGTTTACCACGATTTACTGAATGAGCACATACAAAAATTACAGCCCGAAGCGTTTGTAATGGTTAAAAATCATTTAGTTTATATTAAAAATAAAAACTGCCTAAAAATTTTAAACCTATAAACAGGAATTAAAGAAGCATGATAAAAATCAAATATATAGCCACAGTGCTATTTTTTCTCAGCCTTTCCAACCGCCTTTTCGCCATTGCTTTAGCTGATTCTGTAGGTGTTGAAAACCAGAATGGCAAGATGGTCATCCTGCATAAACTGGATCCGAAAGACAATTATTACTCAATTGCGAGGCGTTACAATGTACGCCCGAAAGACATCATCGATTATAACAACAACGCAAAAATGCAGATCGGTGCCATTATCAAAGTCCCTACCGACAGGCCTTTCAACTCCAGTTTTACATCGGTAAAAACAGCATCACCAGTTACTCAGCCTAACACCAAATCCACTCAAAATACAACTGTAAACACCGTAGCTTCCTCATCTGCAAATTCCCCGGAATACACACAGTATAAAGTTTCGGCAGGAGAAACACTCTACGCTATTTCTAAAAGGTTTCAGGTTAAGGTGGATGACATCATCACTTGGAACAATTTAAAAAGCAACAATTTAAATGCTGGCCAAATGTTGCAGATTAAACGGGAAGAACCAAAACCGGCAATAACTGCGCCGCCGGTAATCAACACAGCACCGGCAGAAACTTTGACAACAGTAGTGAAAGACAACACTTTAAAAAGGGATTCGACGCGGGTTATTGGTTCAGACAGTTCCGGGAGCAACCGCCGTTTGCCCAACAACCGCTACGGATTGACGGAAAAAAACGAAAAAGGAACGGCTGTTTGGATCAGCGACCCGAATTTAGACCCTAAAAAGAAGTATGTGCTGCACCGCACGGCTCCGGTTGGCACGATCATCAAAATCACCAACCCAAATACCAACCGCACTACTTTTGCCAAAGTGGTAGGCAGTTTTACCGAGAATGAAACCAATAAAGATGCGATTGTGGTGATGACGAAAGACGTGGCCGAATCTTTAGGTGCAATTGATAAACGCTTCTACGTAAATTTAAGCTACGGCAGCCCAAATCCATAATGAACAAACCTTATGTAATTGGTATTGCGGGCGGAAGCGGTTCCGGGAAAACATTTTTTTTGAAGTGCTTTTTAGAGCATTTTTCTGAGGATGAAGTTTGCCTGATCTCCCAGGACGATTATTACATTTCGGTGGGGGAAATGACTGCAGAAGAAAATAAACTGTACAACTTTGATTTGCCGGCTACAATTGATGAAGCGGCTTTTATTGCCGATGCCCAAAAGCTGCTGAACCACGAAACAGTTTACAAAAAGGAATATACGTTTAACAATGCTACGGCAGTTCCAAAAATGCTGGAAATTAAATCGGCTCCGGTAATTATTATTGAAGGTTTGTTTATCCTGCATTTTAAAGCGATTGCTGAACTATTAGATCTTAAAATCTTTATCGACACCGAAGAAGAAGTTGCTTTGCACCGCCGCTTAAAACGCGATCTGCTGGAACGTGGTTATTCGGAAGATGACGTGCGGTACAAATGGAGCAACCATGTACTGCCTGCCTACAAAGAGTTTTTATTGCCGTACAAACAGGTTTGCCATAAAATTGTAGTGAACAATACGCAGGTTGCCGAAGATATTATTGGGGTTACGAGGGAGATTTCGCAGGAGGTTAAGGAAAAGGTTTTGGTGTAGATTAAAGCAGGAATATTTACTCGATTAAACATCCATCAATCAGCGTTATGAGTTCACCACTACTTGGCCCAGGTGCATTTTGATGAATCAATTTCCCTTTCTTATCAAATAATAGATACCTCGGGATGCTTTTAAGATTAATCTGTTTTGTAAGGGCAGCTTCTTTGGGATTGATTAACAGAAAGCTATTTTCATCTGTGAGTATCCCATCCTCTTTTGAAGCTTTTTTCCAATTACTAAAATTCTCATCTAAAGACAGATAAACAAAAGTAACGGGCTTTCCTTTAAACGAATTTTTTAACTTATGAGAGTCTGGCATTGAGACCCTGCATGGCATACACCAACTGGCCCATAAATCTATATATACTACTTGTCCGGATAATGATTTGATAAGCTGATTAAAATCAATTTTCTTAATTTTGGATTGGTCAATTAAAATAGATGACCCTGGTTTTGTATCTATCTTAGCAGTGAAGTTATCTGCCAAATACGCCTGGTAGAATTTTTCTGAAACATCCTCTTTAAATATTTTTTGATAACTTTTAAAAATTGCAATTGGTTCTTCTTGCTTGATCATCTGTAAACAGTACAGCAACATAGCTTCTTTTAATGCTTTATTTGAAAAAATTTCTTTTGATATTTGATAAGCTTGTTTATAATCCAAGGATATACCTTGAGAATGCTTTACATGTTTGATATTTAATTTTTGGCTCCATAAATATTGCCAAATTAAAAAATAATGAAAGTATCCGTTGTTGAAATACTGGCTGTCATTAATCATTTTATTAAAGTCCAAACCGTTTGGTAGTTTAACTAAATAAGCTGAAAAAGCAGGATTGATAATAGCCTGGCTATAAAATTCAAAGTTATTCTGGTTTTTGAAAAAAACCACAACTTGGGAAGACATCTTGTTTGCGTTCTCAAGCGAGTCCAGGAATAATTGTTGAGCGTTGTAGTTTTTTTCTAAGTTTTGAAATTTAGCATAAGTAGTAAGCGTGTCCTTGCTCATTCTAAGGATATTGTCACCTTTTAACGGCTTTAAAAACCTTTTTTTATATTCAAGAGTGTAATTCAAATCATAATAGGGAGTATTGATTTTATCCTCAACTACAGGAATATCATTTTGAAACTTAAATAAAATAGTGTCACCATTACGAAAATGGTAGTTGTAAACAATATAATTGTTAAATAAATCAACCGGCAGAAATTCCTTTTTTGTGGAAATTGTTATGGTGTCGTTTTTCAATCGATTATTTAATTCAATTTCATTTAACAACATTTGTTCATTGTAATATTTGATTCTATTGGTTGTAAAAAAAGTGTTCTTTTTATGATCTTTTAACAGCGTATTTTTATAAAAAATAAGAACGATTTCTTGATTATCAGAAAATTGTCTTTCAATTTTTTTTTCGCTGGCAGAGGAATTAATATTGAAGCAACTCATCAACGCTAATAAAAACAAGCTATGCGTTAAACATTTTATCTTTTTCATATATATAAATATCACAGCCAAATTTTTATGTAATAAACAAAGCTCATGGATTGTTGATATAACTACAAGTTTTTGTTTAAGTAATTATCAAGATAATGCAGATCAAAGTCTTTATTGATTACGATGCCTTTATCATTTAATAAAATAAAAGTAGGGTATGATTTTATTCCAAGTTCGTTGGAACGAAAATTATTTTCTTCTAAATACTGCGTCCATGTCAGGCCGTGTTCTTTTATTCTTTTTTGCCAGATGGGAACGTTTATGGTTTCATCTACAGAGATGCTAACAATTTCAAATCCCTTTTCTTTGTAACTATTATACAGTTTTTTGAGTGCCGGAATCGTATCTAAACATGGCCGGCATCGGGCAAACCAAAAATCGATCAGTATGAATTTTGCTTTTGGAAGTATCAGTTTTGTTGGCTTTAAATCTGTTGTTTTAAGCACCACATTGGGAAATACTTCTGCCTCTTTAATTTTTGTTTCTTTAAAATCTTTGTCCAATATGGCCCAAAGTTTCCCTTGTTTTATTTTGTCTGAAAAGCTTGCCAAAGCCTGTTGCCGGATGGATGATTGCCCGTATTCACCAAACCTTTCAATTAATTTCCATAGTGCTACATACGAACCCGGAAATGTTTTAATATAATTTAAAAGGATGCTGTCAGCTTTATGGTTACTGTCATAAAATAAATCGGATAAATAATTGGACTTGCAATCGTAATTAATGCCTTTTGTTGCAAACGGAATAAATCTTGACTGATATTCATCAGCGGTACAACCATTCACTTCGTTACAATTATCATATTTATTATCGGTTTTAATACGGTTAGTAGAACCATCGATAAAATAGTCGCCGTTCCGCCAAACCCGAATGCCTTTTTCTGATGCAAAAGCAATCTTGAACATCATTGGATAAATTAAATCGTTTGGTACAACGTAATGATTGGACTTTAGCAAAGCAGAATCGAGAGATTGCCTATAATATTTTTTATCTATTGATCCATAAGTAAAAAAGATAGTATCAGCTATTGCAGGTTTGCTGATGACTTCTCCAATGATTTCTTTATTTGCATTCGGTTGTGATTGCGCAGCTTCTATAGAAGAAAATAATACGAAAATTACGGCCGCTACTGTTTTTATCATTTCTTTTTGTCAGGTTAGCTTACTTTCAAAATTCCGCAAAATACAACTGCTGCCGGTGTGTTTATTTGGACGTTCCATATCTTTCCTGCTTGGCTTTTATTAGCATAACTTATATTACTTCTTTTATCAGTATAAAACCGTTAAGCCCTGGTCGTCCGGTAAACTTTACATATAAAATATAAGTACAATTTAACATAACATCCAACCCCACTTATGGGCTTATTCAACAAAACAAACTTTCAAACAACTATAAGTTCGCAGCTTCAATCTCTTTTATCTTTGCCTGAAGATTCACTGGGAGTTGTGCTGATGTTGTTCTATAACTTCCATCTTTTTTGATAATGATATAGGTAGGATAACCCGTTGATTTAGCTTTTTCCATAATATCTTTAGTTAACGCAGGATTAGCTAAAATCTGAATGCCTTCAATCTGGAAATAAGCAATCATTTTTTTCCATTCCTGCTCTCTTGCAATATCAAAATTGGCGATATAGATAAAATTGACGTTTTTATTTTTAAAGTGATTCTCTAACTTGACGGCATTTTTTTCAATTTCCTCCCGACACGGCGTGCACCAGGTGCCCCACATATCTACCAGCGCAACTTTACCTTTTGTTAATGCAAGTACGTCGTTTAAAGTATTCAATTGTGTACCGTTATTTTTAACAAAAATTGTATTGTTATTGATTACTTTCTGTTGCTTTCTAACTATCTCCGCGATTGGAACGTTAAATCCCTTGATATACGCACTGGTAGGGAATTCTTTTTTAAAATGATCGTACATCGAAGTAACCGCCGGATAATCTACTTTTAAAAAATTAAACTTTATGGTCTGGCCATAAGCATTCTCGGCCGCTTTTCCGCTAAAGTATTTGTCGATCACCATATTATGTAGAAGACCTACTTGCGTTCCATCAAAAATCTTTTTACCCTGCTCCGGATTGGCGTTGAACCATTGTTGATAAAAAGTTATTGAATCAGATCGATATTCCATTCTTGCAGCTTCCGCCTCACGCATTACAAAATTACCGATCAACTCATCATAATTATAAGCAAATAATGCTTTATCATTGCTTAGTTTGATTGTTGCGAACAAGCTGTCCTGGATTCTCAACCAAGGTTTTAACTCTTCCTTCGACTTAAAAAGATTATTGTTATGACTAAACTCGTAATATTGATCGGGCGCAAAATATTTTAAGTTGATCTCTGCATTTTTGATAAAGGCGGCTGAAGGTTTGTTTGCTTTTATATAATTGGCCAATATGCTTTTATTCAGCAAATATTGTTTGTTGATAGCGGCAATTACCCGGTCAGGCGTTTTATCGCCCTTAAAAGGTTGCGTGTCTATGTTTGTCAACGCAAAAATTTCTGGTTGATTATTGTTGCTGCCCTTGCCGGTTATGGTAACCTGATTGTTTTTTTTGGCAAAATCAGCCGACAAAAAAAGCTCATCTCCCGGCGACAAAAAAAGACTGTAATTAAAAAATTTATCGGACAAAAAATATAAAATAAGATAACTTGGCTGATCAATATCCATCGTATAGGATGCTGATTGATTCTTATCTAAAAGGACACCGGTCACTTTCTTTTTCGTCAGATCATAACGCAAGTCCGGATTATAAATTGAAAAGGAACCTTTAAAGTTCTTTATTGTGATATGCACTATTGCAGTTTTAGGATGAGCACATGATGACAGCAATAAAACCATCAGGATACCGGTGATAAAAGTCTTCATAATAGATCGTAATTAAGTAAACTGTTTTTAAGCTAAACCATTAAAGATATAGTTCTGTAAATCAGGCTGAATTTAAAACTAAATTTTTAAGAATAGGAGAATTTTTTAAAAATTTAATTGGTAAATGCTTCTTTTATTAATGTAAACCCATCAAACCCGGCTTTCATAACAAACCTTATGGATAAAACTTAGCTTTTTCATTACTTCCGAAGTAATAACAAACGGATACAAATCGGTATGGCCCATGCTGCGGTTAATGCTGTTCATAGCGATACTCATGGGCAGCCATTTATTCATAATTTCTTTAAAATCAGTTAGTTGATAAGGGTCTTGCTGTTCTTCAATATCCAAAAAATCAGTTGGTTCGGCAATCTGCGGATGCAAGCTCAAGCCAAAAGCATAACCGGTTTGCAGCGTATCCATAATGTGCAGATAATGCGCCCAGGTTTCGGCCCAATCCTCCCAAGGGTGCGAACTGGCGTAAGAACTGATGAAATGCTGGTTCCAATCTGCCGGCGCGCCTTGCTTGTAATGCTTTTGCAAAGCGGCAGCATAATCCAGGCGGTCATCGCCAAACAAACTCCTGCATTCGTCTAAGTATTTAGAATCATCCATCAGCCTATCCCAATAGTAATGGCCAACTTCATGCCGAAAATGCCCAATCAAAGCGCGGTAAGGTTCTTTCATCGCCTTGCGGGATTTTTCGCGTTCTACGTCATCTGCTTCCAAAATATTCAATGTGATCAAACCATTATCATGGCCGGTTAAAACGCGTGGTTTGCCTTGCAAATCGGCCAGAAAATCAAAAGTTAAGCCTTTTTCTTGATCTGATTTTTTGCTTATTAAAGGAAACTTCATTTTCAACAAGCTGTAAATCAGCCGGTGCTTGGCGTTTTCAATGATGCGCCACTGATTAACGGCATCCGGCTGACTCAAATTCGGGATCGTACTGTTCAAATCACAAGCCTTACAATATGGCGTTTTGCTGCCTTCTTCTATCAGCCAGTTGCAAACATTATATTGATGGTTAATGCAGTAACGATAATATTTTCCGGGCTGATCATACAGGCTGTAAATTTCATTTTCCCAAGCCACAATTGGAAAAAGCTGCATTTTTTCCGTCTCAAATCCCAACGGATAATTGCACTTTACGCAACTGGTGTTTTCAAAATAAATAATATTACCGCAATGTTTGCACTTAAAAATCTCCATCAGAAGCTTAGAATTTTTTTGTAAACCTGTTTTTATCTGTTTTGATTTAACGAATACAAAATAATAGTTGGATAGCTGCCAAAATTTAGGGCATAAAAGAAGCATATCGGTAGATTCGCAGCTTTAATAGTTGTACTTTTTTAAAGATGAAATTGTTTCTGACCAAATCATCTTCACTCATTTTATGTATAAAAAATTTACGTTTTTTTTGATCGCTGTTTTTACTGTTCAACTAACTTCCGCGCAGCAAACCGACAGCCTGAAAAAGCTTCCCGAAGTGGTGATCAAAGCCTACCTCAGTCAGCAACCGTTGTTAACCGTTCCGGCGGCCGTTGGCACGGTAAGTTTCAAGCAATTACAGATGCAGTCCGGCTTTTCGCTGGTTCCGGCAGTAAATACCGTTCCGGGCGTGCGGATGGAAGAACGTTCGCCGGGCAGTTACCGTTTATCAATCCGCGGCAGTTTGCTGCGTTCTCCATTTGGTGTACGCAATGTGAAGGTTTATATGGACGAATTTCCGCTGACCGATGCCGGAGGAAATACTTATTTAAATTTATTGGTTTTAAGTGCCATACAAAACATGACGGTTTTAAGAGGGCCAGACGGAAGTTTGTACGGTGCCAATTCCAATGGTGTGGTTTTGATTGACCCTTTTGGGAACCATCAACCTGTAAGCACGGCTTCTGTTGGTTTTGAAGCAGGTTCTTATGGCAGCTACCGAGAAAATATAGCGATAAAAGAAGCATCAAAAAACAACCAGCTCAACATCAGCCAAAGTTGGCAAACTTCGGACGGCTACCGGCAAAACAGTGCTTTAAAACGGAAGTTTATTCAAGCTGCCAACACCTGGACTTATTCTCCCAACAGTCAATTAAAAGCTTTATTTTTTTATTCTGATCTTAATTATCAAACGCCAGGAGGTTTAACACTGGCACAGTTTCGGCAAAACCCGGAATCGGCACGGCCGGCAACTGCAACTTTGCCCGGAGCGGTAGAACAACAGGCAGCGGTTTATAATAAAACCTTGTTTGGCGGTGTATCCAACGAGAGCTTTTATCTGCCTAATTTAAAACACGTGGTTGCTGTTTATGGGATGCACACTAATTTCGACAATCCTTTTATCACCAATGAAGAAGTGCGGCTGGAAAACACTATTGGTTTACGGACTTATCTGGAACTGAGCAGCAATCCACAGGAAAACCTAAATTGGAAACTAAACTTGGGAACAGAACAGCAGCAAACCCGTTCCGACATCAACAATTATGACAACAACAAAGGTGATAGAGGCAAATTGCAAACAGCAAGCAATATCCTCACCAAACAAGCTTTTTATTTTACCCGCTTTGCTGCAACGATCATCAAAAAAATACACGCAGAAACAGCACTCAGTTTAAACGATTACCAATACGATTTTACAGACGTTAATTCATCCGCAGGAACAAACCGTTTTAAACCGGTGCTAATGCCGCGGATTGCCCTATCCTACGAAATAAACAATAGTTTTGCCTGGCGCGCAACCGTTAGCCGTGGCTACTCTACGCCTGCAACAGCGGAAGTACGGCCAACAAGCCACCAAATCAATAATAATTTACAGGCCGAAAAAGGCTGGAATTACGAGACTGGTTTTAGAAAGCAAAGTTTAAATGCACGCTTTAATGTTGATGCTTCTGTATTTTATTACCGCCTGAACCAGGCGATTGTGCGCCGGTTGAACGATGACGGGACAGAATATTATTTAAATGCCGGAGGGACAAACCAGGCAGGAATAGAAACGGCAACCAGCTTTCAAATCATCAAAGCAAACTCCAATTCTTTTTTCAGAAGTTTGGCTGTGAGTAATAGCCTGACTTTAAGTAGGTTCCGTTTCAGGGATTATTTTAATGCAACTAATAATTATTCGGGGAACAAATTGACCGGCGTTCCTGCTTGTGTTTCCGTCAGCCAAATCAATGCAAATTTCCCAATAGGATTCTCCTTCTTTTTGCAGCACAATTATACTTCCAAAATCCCGCTTGATGATGGCAATACGGCTTTTGCAAATGCTTATCATCTCATCCAAGCTAAAACCGGCTGGAATAAAAACCTCAGCAAAAAAACCAATCTGAATATTTTTGCGGGGATTGATAATTTGCTCAACCAGCGTTACAGTTTGGGGAATGATTTAAATGCGGTTGGTTTACGGTATTATAATGCTGCGCCTTTACGTAACTGGTTTGCCGGAATTAAAGTTCAGTTTTAAACAAAAAAGCGATACTGTTTTTATAGGCATAAAAACAGCATTGCTTGCAGAAGGAGTTATAAAATTATTGTTTTACAAAATTGTAAACCACATAACCTGTTTTTCCGCCATATTGTACCGGGGATTTTAAAGTCATGGTATTACCTGTAGTAGCCGTAACCAGCAAACGGTAACCTTCTTCTACGTTCTTCGGTTTATCTTTATCGTACAGTTTTTTAAATTGGAATTCCGGCCCGCTTGTACCGTTGGAAAACGACCAGTAAATGTTTTGTGAAGTGCCAACCGGACAGCCATTTTCCGTATTGTTGATCGTGTAAGAACCATTTCCGCTATTGGTTAATTTCCAAATGCTGTTTTCAAAACATTTATAGGGAGCAGCATTGAATGCAGACTGCACACTTCCAGGCAGCAAGCCTTCCAGGGAAACCGCTGTAATTCCCCAATTGCCAGAAATTTTCCCGCGGGAAATCGCATTTGGGTTCTTTTTCAAACTGGAGCAGGCAGAAAAGATCAATGCAACGAGAACTACACATACTGTTTTTAACAATGTTTTTTTCATGGTATTTTATTTATTTGGTTTAAGCAGATGGAAGACGTTTACCTTAAAAGTACAATATTTCCTCCTGCAAAGGTAGATAAAAGGACGGTAAGTTTTTTTGTTGGTAAAAGAAGCAAAAAGGCAAACCAATCTTAATTTTGGTTCTATAACGGATAGTATGGGTAATTATGATAAGCTGCAATTGCCATGGCCTTCAGGTCGTGGGCAAAGAATAATAAATGCCGGGCTTTAGCCAAAAATTTGAATACTGAATAAGCAAGATTTAAAGCAATTTTTTTAAAAAGTGTTTTGGGCTAAAGCAAATATTTGATTTTTATACGATCCACGACCTAAAGGTCGTGACAATTAAGGCCGTGGCAATTTTAGCTGCACAAATCGTTACAGAAATTACTTTTTATTCCGTTCGATCCAGGATTGATATATTTCTTCAAAAACAGTTTGCAACGGTTTGGTTATGCCCCAGTTTGGGTAATGTGCCTGCATTTTCCGTAAATCGCTGTAATAACAAATATGGTCGCCAATGCGGTTTGTTTCGCTATAACTATACTTCATTTCTTTACCACTGATGTTGGAAATGATGTCAAAAGCTTCCAGGACAGAACATGTATTTTCTTTTCCGCCGCCCATGTTATAAACTTCTGCCACTCTCGGCGCTTTGATAAATTCTTCTATAAAACGCGCCACATCGTAAGAATGGATATTATCCCGCACCTGCTTGCCTTTATAACCGAAAATGGTATAAGGTTTTTCTTCGAGGTTACATTTGATCAGATAACTTAAAAACCCATGTAATTCCACGCCGGTATGGTTTGGTCCGGTTAAGCAACCACCACGTAAACAAGCGGTTGGCATATTAAAATAACGGCCGTATTCCTGTACGGAAATATCTGCGGAAACTTTGGAAGCACCAAACAAGGAATGTTTGGTTTGGTCAATCCTAAAATTTTCGGCGATGCCATGCTCAAAGTTTGGATCGGCATAATCCCAACGCTTCTCCAGCTCCATCATTTTAATTTCATTTGGCGCATCACCGTAAACTTTATTGGTGGACATGTGCACAAACGGAACTTCCGTGTTATATCTCCGCGTAGCTTCCAGCAAATTAAAAGTGCCGACTGCATTCGTGTCAAAGTCATCAAAAGGAATATCGGCCGCGCGGTCATGGCTTGGCTGCGCAGCAGTGTGCACAATAGCGTCCGGGCTTACCGTACTGATCAATTCGATCACACCGTTACGGTCCCTAATATCCAATTCATGGTGATGGAAATTTTTGATCCTGCTTTTTAAACGGCTTTCGTTCCAGCGGGTATCGCCATTGGCACCAAAAAAAACAGCGCGCTGGTTATTGTCAATGCCATGGATTTCCCAGCCCAAATCTGCAAAATGAATACAAACTTCTGAGCCTATCAATCCTGAGGAACCTGTTACTAATATTTTTTTCATGGATAAGTATCTGCTGTGTTGTATGAGATTAAGCATTAAAAAGTTTCAAAAAAGAAAGGAAACAGGCAATCAATTACAAACGCCCATCGGCCTCGCCCGCTTTCAATGCCCCTTTTATGTCATAAATTATGGCACGCTGCTGGTTTTTAAGTTTGTCCATATCCAAACCCTGAAACTCCTGGTGTGCAACGGCCAAAATAATCGTGTCAAACCTGTCCTTTAACTGTGCCGGTTGATTTAAAGTTGCAAAACCATACTCCTGCTTTACTTCCTCTGGATCTGCCCAGGGATCATAAATGGTTAAATTGGTTTCAAATTCATTAAAAACACGGACAATATCAATTACACGCGTGTTGCGCACATCCGGACAGTTCTCTTTAAAAGTAAAACCCAAGATCAATACTTTGGCATTTTTTACCGGAATGTCCTTTTTCACCATCAACTTCACTACTTCCAAAGCAATGTAAGCGCCCATGCCATCATTTAAACGGCGGCCAGCCAAAATAATTTCCGGGTGATAACCAACTTCCTGTGCTTTTTGTGCCAAATAATACGGATCAATTCCTGTACAATGTCCGCCAACCAAGCCAGGTTTAAACTTTAAAAAATTCCACTTGGTACTTGCCGCTTCTAAAACTTCGCCGGTATCAATGCCCATTAAATTAAAAATTTTGGCCAGTTCGTTCACAAAAGCAATATTGATGTCGCGCTGCGAATTTTCGATCACTTTTGCAGCTTCAGCTACACGGATGCTTGGTGCAAGATGTGTTCCCGCAACGACAATGGATTGGTAAAGCCCGTTGACAAACCCCGCAGCTTCAGGCGTAGAACCGGAAGTAATTTTTTTAATGTTGACCAACGTATGTTCTTTATCGCCGGGATTGATACGTTCCGGAGAATATCCGGCAAAAAAATCATGGTTAAAGGTTAAGCCAGAAGTTACCTGGAGAACGGGAACACATTCATCTTCGGTTACACCGGGATAAACCGTGGATTCGTAAATCACCAGATCACCTTTTTTTAGCGCCTTTCCAACCAACACAGATGCTTCTTTTATCAGCCCTAAATCCGGACGGTTATGCTTGTCGGTCGGTGTGGGCACGGCGATGATAAAAACGGTGCAATCAGTTAAATTCCCTGCTTCCGAAGTACAAAAAAGTTTTCCGTTTGGAGACAGAACAGCTTGTAAACGTGCAGCTTCCACTTCGCGTGTGCGGTCGAAACCAGTTAACAAACCTGCAATTCTTTTCGCGTTTACATCAAAGCCAACGACCTCAAACTTAGCTGCAAATTCTACGGCAAGCGGTAATCCAACATAACCTAAACCGATGACTGCAATTTTAACCTGATCAGGTTTTTGGTAAATGGAATACGGTTTTGTAGGATTGTATAATGGCATTGATAAATACGAAGTGGGCAAATATATTAATTTTAGGGACGCAAAGAATTACCTGCTAAAAACAGCATTCGGTAGAACGATCAGGAATTATAAATTTGATATACTCCTTTTACCGTGCATTTTTCGGCATCGCCCACTAAAATTGTCGCAATTTTCTTTTGGATCATCAGGTTTTCTGCTTCGCTGATAAATTCATCTTCGGCAATAATAATAGGGTTTGGGTTGAAAATATTCTGGATTTTGATGGATGAAGTATCCGGGAAACGAAGCAATCCGCGCCGCAAATCGCCATCGGTTAAAATGCCTTCTGCCTTATTTTGATCTCCAACAATCACCAAACCCAAACGCCCGGCAGACATTTTTAAAATTAGGTCGGTAAAAGAAGCATCAGCTTTAATAAATGGCAAATTGTCTGTCCGCATTAAATCTTTTACCCGCGTTACCAATTTTCTACCCAAACTTCCGCCCGGATGAAAACGTGCAAAATCTTCCTGCATAAAATTCCGTGCTTCCATTAAAGCTATCGCCAAAGCATCGCCCAAAACCAGCATAGCCGTGGTGGAAGAAGTTGGCGCAAGCAAGAGCGGACAAGCTTCCTGTGTGATCATCACTTTTAAACAGCAATCCGCATTTTTAGCTAAAGTAGAATTTGGGTTTCCGGTGATTGTGATCAGTTGGTTTTGGTGCCATTTTAAGAACGGAATTACTTTCAGCACTTCATCTGTTTCTCCCGAAAAAGAAACCAAAATAATGACATCTTCTTTGCTGATGATGCCCAGATCGCCGTGAAAAGCTTCGCTTGGATGCAAAAAATAAGCAGGCGTGCCGGTGCTGGAAAGTGTGGCCACAATTTTTTTTCCGATTAAACCGGATTTACCAATTCCACTTACAATTACTTTGCCTTTGGTGTTCAAAATCAGTTCTATTGCCTGGTCAAACTGTTCGTCCAAATGCCTAGCAACTTCCTGTAAAGATTCAATTTCTGTTTGAAAAACTCGATGGGCAACTGATAATCTGCTACTTTCCATCGGCCAACTCCGTAATTAAACCTTCCAGATCTTTCAAATAAAGCATGTTCGGCCCGTCGCTTAAAGCATTATCAGGATCGGGATGCGTTTCGATGAAATAACCATTGGCACCAAAAGCTTTTGCTGCCCTCGCCATAAAAGGTACAAATTTCCGGTCGCCGCCGGTTTTTCCGCCTGCGCCTCCCGGCCTTTGTACCGAGTGCGTGCAATCCATACAAACCGGATGGCCAAAGGCTTTCATATCATCCAAATTCCTAAAATCAACCACTAAGTTATTATAACCGAAACTATTGCCACGTTCCGTTAAAATTACCTGGTTATTACCTGCTTCCACTACTTTTTGTGCGGGATAAAACATATCCTGCCCGGATAAAAACTGCGCTTTTTTTACGTTCACAACTTTTCCTGTTTGTGCAGCGGCCACCAACAAATCGGTTTGTCGGCAAAGGAAAGCCGGAATCTGTAAAATATCAACTACTTGTGCCGCAACTGCAGCCTGAAAAGGTTCATGAATATCGGTAGTTACCGGCAAGCCAAATTTTTCTTTTACTTCATACAACATTTGCATACCTTTTTCCAATCCCGGCCCGCGATACGAATGAATGGAAGTGCGGTTGGCTTTATCAAAAGAGGATTTAAAAACGATGGTTACATCAAGTTTTTCGCGGATGGCAACCAATTTTTCTGCCACTAAAAACAGTAATTCCTGGTTTTCCATCACACATGGGCCAACAATGAAAAAGGGTTTGGTTTGGAGGAGGCTGTAATCCATGGGATATTTATCAAAAATGAGAAGCCCAAAGATAGGGATTGAAGCAGGAAAAATGTAAGGGTTGAAAACAGAATTAACAGTTGTGGTTTGATGCTTCTTTTATCGGTAAAAAATAGGTAAAATATTTTAATCCGCTTAATCAAACTGTTCCATTCATTCCGCCACTCCTAATTTTCTAATGCAATTTATGCAAAAGACCAGGCAATCTTGTTATTATAATTAGCTCGTAGCTGTTAAATTTGTTGCCCCAACATGAAAGAAAACAGCACCATAAAACTGTATAACACCCGGACATTTACGAACAAGTTTATGCCTTCCGATGAACTGCGAAATTTATTAAAAGGTGATTACAATAAATTCCTGCTGGTTCCGGTAGAGCAAATGTACCGGCATGTAGCGCAAGCTGTGCCGCCTTCCAGGGCGGTTAACCATACTTTTATTTATCTCACTGAAGGTGAAGCTTACATGAAAATAGGCAGCGAAAAGTATAAGATTTATAAAGATGAAATGCTGATTGTTCCCGCCGGACAAATCTTTTCATTTGAAGAATACAACAGCAGTAAATTTAACAAGGGCTTCTTGTGTAATTTCAATGAAGAGTTTTTGCTTGGCAAATTTGGCAAAAGTGATTTGCTGAAAGATTTAGAATTTTTAAAAGTTTGGGGCAATCCTCGTATTGATTTAGGGAAAGAAACTTCCGGTTTCGTTTTACAATTGTTAAAAAGGATACTGATCGAATATGCTAAAAACGGGCTTGATCATTTGGATATTATCCAATCCTACTTTATCGCTTTGTTGTGTGAGATCAACCAGGTTTACAAACCACTTTTTAATACCAAACAAAACGCTGCCGTAAGCCTCACTAATAATTTTAAAGAATTACTTTCCAGGCATATTAAAACCAAACACCGTGTTACAGATTATGCTTCGATGTTAAACATTAGCCCAAACCATTTAAATAAAATAGTAAAAAGTGTAACCTCAAAATCGCCAACCAAGTGGATTGATGAAGCTATTGTGCTGGAAGCAAAGGTTTTACTTTATCAAACTGATTTTTCCATTGGCGAAGTAGCGGCAGCAATCGGCATTTATGACCAGTCTTATTTTAGCCGCCTGTTTAAAAAGTATGAGTTTGTAACACCTTTGCAATTTTCTAAAATGATTGAAATGTCCTGATAAAAGATTTGATCGTCCTAACTTGTTCTTGATCTGCTTACGAGCTTTGCCCTAGCAAATAAGTCAAGATATAATATGTTTTCCAACCTTCAGTTCTTTCTAATTATCCATTCCTTGTTGCGCTGGCTGGTGCTGCTTAGTTTGGTTTATGCTATTTACAGAGCTTATAAAGGTTACACATCCAATTTAACATTTACCAAAACAGATAATTCAGCAAGGCATTGGACAGCTACTATTGCGCACATCCAATTAATAGTTGGAATAACGCTTTACACCCAAAGCACGATTACCAAATACTTCTGGCGAAATTTTGATGAAGCTATCCACCAGCAGGACACCACTTTTTTCGGGCTGATCCATATCACTTTAATGCTTACAGCCATTGTAATCATTACCATCGGCTCGGCTTTGGCAAAACGAAAGAAAACCGACAAGGAAAAGTTTAAAACAATGCTCGTGTGGTTTTCTGCAGCTTTGCTGATCATCTTTATTGCCATACCCTGGCCATTTTCACCTTTGGCAAACAGGCCTTATATCAGAACAAATTAAATTATGAACAAATATTTTAACACCAGCATTGGACGACTGCGTTTGATCGCTTATTGCGAAGGCATTTCTTTATTGGTACTTGTTTTTGTTGCCGTCCCGCTAAAACACTTTTACGGCAATCCATCCTTAGTAAAATCGCTCGGGCCGGTCCATGGGATGCTTTTCCTGCTTTTTATATTTAATACTTTGAGTGTTGGCATTGAGCAGCATTGGAAATTTAAAACTACTACCTGGAAAGTATTGCTGGCTTGTATCATTCCTTTTGGAACCTTTTATATTGATCATAAAATATTAAGTAAGATAATTTTGGAGTAAAACTTATCTAATTTTATAGATTTTACTTGGATACATTTTCCAATTTTAACATTTGCTTTCATGCTTCTTTTATGCCATAAAAATCATTAACATAAAATAAAAACCATAAACAACAAGTGATGGTATTGGTATTTAAAACATCTGTAACCACAAAAGCTCAAAAAATAAAAGCACAACTTGATAAGTTATTTGGCCAATTTAATTGGAACTTTGATTTAGAAGATTGCGACAAGGTTTTACGGATTGTAAGTAAAGACGATATTTCAAACTTTGTGATTACAGAACTTAACAAACTTGATTTTGACTGTACAGAATTAGATTAAAATTAAAGTTTGCAGGAAGTTGAAAACTATCCAATTTTTATGGGGTAAAAGAAGTATAATAATGAGGGTGGAAAATTAAATTAATTGTTTTGGGTGAATGCTTCTTTTATCGGTAAAAAGTATGTGAAATAAAAAACCTTCCAAAGTAAATCCAGAAGGCTTAAAATTTATATGGTAAAAGAAGTATTCACTACCAGAAAACAGAATAAATAGCAACCAATATCCCGCAGATAATTAAACTGCCCGCAGTAAAAGCAGGGGAAACCCGGAACATTTTGGTATCTACTTCCAAAGCGTTTACCCTTAAACCTTTACTGTTTTCGATCATGCTGATGATGTACATGCCGATGATACAAATGATGAACACAAAACCCATGCGGTCAAGAAAAGGGATTTCGTAAACACCGGTGCCGTTGTCTTTCGAGAAACCGGTTGAGGCCAGGAAATGTAGATCAGCAAATTGCGGCAGGAACTTAAAGAAAACAGATAGTGCAAACCCTCCAATGGTAGCAAAAAGTGCGGCGTTGGAAGTTGTTTTCCGCCAAAAGAAACCCAGCAAAAACATGGCAAAAATACCCGGCGACACAAAACCGGTATATTCCTGGATGTATTGGAAACCCTGCTTGCCTTCGCCCATTAAATTATTTCCAATTAATAAGGATAAGATCACCCCTAAAATCATCGCTACAACTACCGAAAATTTTCCAAGTAAAACCATGTTGGTTTCACTGGCATTCGGGCGGATCACTTTTTTGTAAATATCCAAGGTAAAAATAGTGGCAATACTGTTTGCTTTACCTGCCAACGATGCTACAATGGCTGCTGTTAAAGCCGCAAAAGCCAAACCTTTCATCCCAACGGGCAACAAGTTTAATATGGCCGGATAAGCTTTATTTACATCGGTAGCACCTGTTGAAGTTAACATTTCGGTATGGAACATGCCTTTTTGGTACAATACATAAGCGGCAATTCCGGGGATTACCACAATAACGGGCATTAGGATTTTAAGGAAAGCTGCAAAAAGCAAACCACCACGGGCCGTTTTTAAATCGGCACCCAAAGCACGCTGCGTAATGTATTGGTTACAGCCCCAATAGTTCAAATTGGTGATCCACAAGCCGCCCAACAAAACAGTTAATCCCGGCAAATCCATATAGTTAGGGTTATCGCGTTTAAAGATCATGTGGAAGTGGTCGCCTGCTTCGGTAGTCAACAGTTTCAATCCGTTAACCAAGCCTGTAGTCCCTGCTTTTTCGCTCACTAAATTTAAGGCGATATAAGAAGCAACTAAACCGCCCAGTATCAAAAAGAAAACCTGGATTACATCTGTATAACCGATTACCTTCATTCCGCCCAAAGCAATCACGATAGAAAATACAGCCAGCAGTACGATACATATAACTACATTAAAACCAGATATACCACTGATAGCCAATGCGCCCAGATAAAGTATGGACATTAGGTTTACCACGATATACAACAGCAGCCAGAAGATGGCCATGATCATAGCCACCGTTCCGTTGTAACGCTGGTGCAGGAACTGCGGCATAGTAAAAATTTTATTTTTGAGGTAAACAGGGATAAAAAAGACGGCTACAATGATCAGCGTTAAGGCAGCCATAAATTCGTAAGAGGATATGGCCAAGCCCATCTTGAAGCCAGAACCGCTCATGCCGATAAACTGCTCAGCAGAAATATTGGAAGCAATTAAAGAGGAACCAATTGCCCACCAGGTTAAAGAACCTTCGGCCAGGAAATAATCTTTAGAAGATGCAATAGCGGTTCTTTTACGTTGGTAAACCCACCAACCATACAAGGCTACAATCAAAAAGTAAATCAGGAATACAGCGTAATCCGGTGTTTGAAGTCTGTTCATTTTTAACTTAGGTTTGAGGGTTTCAATTTAACAATTAATTATAATTATTCAAGAATATTTATAATTATCTCGTTTGGGTACTTTTACGTAAATGCCTTACTTTAGATTATAAAATTTGCTTAAAAACATAAATTAAGCCTATAAAAGAAGCATGTACAAAAAGAGGCTCGGTTACCCGAGCCTCTTTTAATAAGTTAAATCTGTTTTATACACCCAGCAGCAACCTTGCCGGGTCTTCCAGCAATTGTTTTACGCGGACTAAGAAACTTACCGATTCCCGTCCATCAACAATGCGATGGTCATAAGATAAAGCTAAGTACATCATTGGGCGGATCACTACTTGTCCGTTTACCGCAACCGGACGCTCAATAATATTGTGCATACCTAAAATGGCAGATTGCGGCGAGTTGATAATTGGTGTGGACAACATCGAACCAAAAACACCGCCATTGGTAATGGTAAAAGTTCCGCCGGTCATTTCTTCAATGGTCAGTTTGCTTTCACGTGCTTTACCAGCTAATACAACAATCGCTTTTTCAATTTCTGCCAGGCTCATGCTATCCGCGTTGCGGATGATGGGAACAACCAATCCTTTTGGTGCCGAAACCGCGATGGAAATATCCGCAAAATCACTATAAACTACTTCTTCGCCTTCGATACGCGCACCAACTGTCGGCCAGTCTTTCAAAGCTTCGGTCACAGCTTTAGTAAAGAAAGACATAAAACCTAAGCCAACCTGGTATTTTTCTTTGAACTTGTCTTTGTATTTGGTGCGCAATTCCATGATTGGCTGCATATCCACTTCGTTAAAAGTAGTGAGCATGGCCGTTTCATTTTTTACGGCAACCAATCGTTTGGCAACTGTTTTACGAAGGGACGACATTTTTTCACGTCGTTCCCCGCGGCTTCCCGCAACTACAGGTTCTGCCGTAGTGGCTTTTGCCGGAGCAGGCGCAGCAGGTTTACTTTCAGTTTTTGCGACTGGTTTAGGCACTTCGGCTTTCAGCGCATCTTCTTTGGTGATCCTTCCGTCAACACCATTGCCGTTGATGTTTTTGCCATCCAAACCTCTTTCGGCCAATATTTTTGCTGCTGCCGGTGAAGGTACTCCCGAAGCATAAGTTTTAGGCTGATCAACAGAACCGGCAGAAATTTCCGCATGTTCCGATACTTCTTTTACCTCTGTTTTTTCTGTTTGGGGAGAAGCAGAACCAGCAGCGATCCTGCCAACCAATGTTCCGATCGCTACGACATCGCCTTCCTTCGCAATGATAGATAGCGTTCCGGCAGTTTCGGCATTCAGTTCAAACGTGGCTTTATCAGATTCCAGCTCGGCAATCGGCTCGTCCATTTCGACTTGCTCACCATCTTTTTTCATCCATTTAGTTAAAGTAACTTCTTGGATGGATTCGCCAACGGCCGGGATTTTTATCTCAATTTCCTTAAAAGCTACAGGGGCTGTTGCTGCTTTCGGAGCTTCTGTTTTTGGTGTTTCTGCTGCTGGTTTTGTTTCTGCCGATGCTTCTTTTACCGGTGTTTTTTCTGTAGAAGCAGGAACTGCACCGTTATCAGATTCAATGCTGCAAACAACGGCTCCAATCGGCAACACATCGCCTTCTTTTGCAGTGGTTTTAAGTGTTCCTGCGGCTTCGGCCGTTAATTCAAACGTAGCTTTGTCTGATTCCAGTTCGGCAATAACGTCATCCATTTCTACATGGTCACCATCGTTTTTTACCCAATTGGAAAGGGTTACTTCAGAAATGGATTCGCCAACCGGTGGAACTTTGATCTCTAAACTCATATTTTTTATAAACTATATTTTAGTGTTAATCAGCTCCGGCATTAGCCATTTTAGCTGTCGTTTCTTCTACTTCTTCTTTTACTGCTTTACCGGCAGGTGCTTCAAATGCTTTACCAACAACATACAATTGTTGTGCAGCGTGTTGTTTTGCATAACCAGTTGCGGTACTGCTGCTTTCTTTGCGCGAAACTACTTCAAATTCTATTTCGGTATGCAATAGTTTCCGGCACAAATACGGCCAAGCACCCATATTTTCGGGTTCTTCCTGGACCCAAACCCAGCTTTCTGCATTACTGTATTTAGCTTTGACTTTTTGCATTTGTAAAACTGGCGTAGGATACAACTGCTCCAAACGAACGATGGCTACGTCTTTACGTTGGTCGGTTTGCTGTTTTTCCAGCAGGTCATAATAGATTTTACCGCTGCAAAACAGTACCCTTTTTACATCAGCAGCAATCACAAAACTATCATCTATGACCTCGTGGAATTTTCCTTCCACAAAATCTGTGATGTTAGACACGCATTGCGGGTTCCGTAACAAGCTTTTTGGTGTAAAAACAACCAATGGCTTCCGGAATTCATGTTTCAACTGACGGCGTAAAACATGGAAAAAATTGGCTGGTGTAGTACAGTTTGCTACCTGGATATTATTGTCTGCACAAAGCTCCATAAAACGTTCAATCCTTGCAGATGAATGTTCCGGCCCTTGTCCTTCATATCCATGCGGCAACAACATCACCAGTCCGTTTCCGCGTTGCCACTTAGTTTCTGAACTCGCAACATATTGATCTGTAATGATTTGGGCACCGTTTACAAAATCACCAAACTGTGCTTCCCAAATAGTCAAAGCGTTTGGATTGGCCAAAGCATAACCGTAATCAAACCCTAAAACACCATATTCCGACAAGTGGGAATTATAAATATGAAAGGCAGCCTGATGATCAGAAATGTTTCTCAGCGGAACGTATTCTTCTTCAGAATCTTCCAGTGTTAAAACAGCGTGGCGATGGGAAAAAGTCCCTCTTTTCACATCTTCGCCGCTTAAACGGACTGCATGTCCTTCATTCAGCAAAGTTCCATAAGCCAGCAGTTCGCCCATTGCCCAATCAAAGGTTTTGGTTTCGTTCACCATTTTTTGGCGGTCCTGAAACAATTTCTCAATTTTTTTGAAAAACTGCTTTCCTTGCGGCAATTCAGTTATTTTTTTGCCGATCATTTCCAGTTCATCAACACTTACGGAAGTATCCGGCGAAGCGAGAAAGTCTTTGTCATTCGCTAATCTTAAACCTTTCCAAGCCCCGGCAAACACAGGTTTTACTTCCGAAAATTTTTCTTCTGATTTGGATTCGTTCAGCTTTTCCTGCAACATGGCACGAAAATCTTTTTCCATTTGCTTAGCTAAATCTGCATCGATGCTTCCTTCAGCAATCAGTTTTTGATTATAAATTTCTTTTGGGTTCGGATGCTGCTCTATTGCTTTATATAAAAGCGGCTGCGTAAATTTTGGCTCGTCAGATTCATTATGACCAAATCTTCTATAACATAAAATATCTATAAAAACATCTTTATGGAACGTCTGACGGTATTCCATCGCCAGATTAATAGCGTATGCTAATGCTTCAACATCATCACCATTCACATGGAAAACAGGCGACAGCACAGTTTTGGCAATATCGGTACAATAAGTGCTGGAACGGGCATCTTTATAATTGGTGGTGAAACCAATTTGGTTATTGATAACCAAATGAATTGTTCCGCCAGTGCGATAACCTTCCAGCTTTGACATCTGCAAAACTTCATAAATTATACCCTGGCCGGCAACAGAAGCATCGCCATGAATTAAAATCGGTGAAATTTTTTTATCATCACCGCCGTATTTAAAATCAATTTTTGAACGGGTTAACCCTTCAACCACCGGATCAACCGCTTCCAAATGCGAAGGGTTCGGGCAAAGGCTGAGATGCACTTTTTTACCGCTCAAAGTTTCTACATCGGTAGAATAACCCAAATGGTATTTTACATCTCCGCTAAATGGTTCTTCCTGATCAAAGCCTTTTCCTTCAAATTCGGAAAAAATGCTTTTGTAAGATTTCTTTAAAATATTAACCAGCACATTTAAACGGCCGCGATGTGCCATGCCGATCACAAATTCTTCGATGCCTAACTCAGAACCTTTTTCAATTACGGAATCCAATGCCGGGATTAAAGACTCCGCCCCTTCCAATGAAAACCGTTTTTGTCCTAAAAATTTTGTCCCCAGGAAACTTTCAAAAACAACCGCTTCATTTAGTTTTTTTAACAGTTGTTTTTTTTCTTCGATAGAGAAATGCGGCGTGTTATGGCTTCTTTCCATCCGCTCCTCAAACCAGGTGATTTTATCCGGATCGCGCAGGTAACGGTATTCTGCACCGATCGACTGGCAATAGGTTTGCTCCAGCAAATCGCGGATGTCGCGCAGTTTTGCCGGGCCTAAGCCTACTTCTACGCCTGCATTAAAAACCGTGTCCAGATCGGCATCGCTTAAACCAAAAGTTTCCAGTTCTTTTCCCGGAACATATTTGCGGCGTTCGCGTACCGGATTGGTTTTGGTGAATAGATGACCGCGTGTACGGTAACCGTTGATCATGTTTAAAACATTAATCTCTTTTAGAAAATGCTCATTATCTGAAGGAACAGTATGAACAGCGGGTTCTGCAACCTGCTTATCTGAACGGCCGAAATCAAAGCCTTCAAAAAATTTCTGCCAGCCAAATTCAACCGATTCGGGGTCTTGCTGGTAATTTTGATATTGAGAATCTATATACGCTGCGTTAGCGTTATTTAGGTATGAAAAAGTATTCATGGAAAATCCAATCAGTGAAACGCTGCAAAAATAAGAATTAATAGAGAAACAAACTCATTTAAGTTTCCTTTAAGAAAATCAAAATAGTTTTATTTATTGATTGTTTATAATCTCTCCCAGTTGATTTTTGATTTGGATTATACTTTATTTTATTGAATGTTGGCAAAAAAGTATGGGTAAAAACAGTATTAGTTAGTTTTCTTATCCGTTAGTTGTTTTTTCTTTGTCCGTTCTTTTGCTTGATCAAAAGAACCAAAAATCAAGAATGCCGGATCGCCTCCGGGCGGCATTCAACCCTACGCGCCTGGGTGGTTACCTTTCTAGCGTTGTATTTTTAGCGGTTATCATACCTTTTATTTTCGCAATAAAAGCATCGTTGGAAAGATCAGTACCCAGGTGGGCAAAGGCCTGAACAAACGCCCGGAGGGATCGGGTTGTTTTTGATTTTTTGGTTCTTTTTGATCAAGCAAAAAGAACGTTAAATCCAATATACTTCTTTTATCAACCCAAATCTACAACGCATCCACCTGCGCCTTATAAACTGCTGCCTGCTCCAAAAGCTTTTCAAGCTCATCCGGTTTTAAGCGGTGCAGGTTGCCGTAGATCAGTTTTAAACGCTGGTTGCCAGAAAGCAAGTGTTCGTTCCTGGAGAAGAAATCCCAGTACAAACTGTTGTACGGACAAGCCCTTTCACCGTACTTTTTATTTTTATCGTAAAAACAGCTTCCGCAGTAATCACTCATTTTGTTGATATAAGCAGCAGAAGCTACGTAAGGTTTAGTGCCCACCATCCCGCCATCGGCAAATTGGCTCATGCCATGTGTATTTGGCAATTGCACCCATTGCATGGCATCAATATAAACACCCAGATACCAGGCATCTACTTCAGGCGGATACGTACCGGAAAGCAGGGCAAAATTACCAATTACCATCAACCGTTGAATGTGATGTGCCCAGGCCAGGTCAAGCGACTGTCCAATGCAATGTTTTAAACAGTTCATGTTAGTTTCGCCCGTCCAAAACCATTGGGGCAATTTTGCTTGATGGTTGAAAAAGTTCTTTTCGGCAAATTCCGGCATCTTGTCCCAGTACAAGCCCCGCATATATTCGCGCCAGCCTAAAATTTGCCGCACAAAACCTTCAATCTGCGGCAAGCTGATCTCTTTCTGCCGGTGCTGCCAGCTTAAAATCGCCTGGTTGATTACTTCTTTTGGCGAGATTAATTTTACATTTAAGGCAAACGACAAGCGCGAATGAAAAAGTGATTTGTGTTCCTGCAGCATGGCATCTTCGTAAGTACCAAAATGCGGCAGGAGGTTTTCGCAGAAATAATCAATCAGCTTTAAACCTTCTTTTCGCGAAAGCGGCAATGCTACTTTAGCTGCTTCCACATTTCCAAAATACGGAACATGCATGGCATCGATCATGTTTTTGATCTCACTTAAATCATGGGTAAAAACTAGCGGTTTCGGCAGCGGTACTTTGCTGTCGTAACGGTTGCGGTTGTCCTGGTCAAAGTTCCACAATCCGCCAACCGGTTCGTTTCTGTTCATCAACAGATCATACTTCTGCCGCATGTGGCGGTAAAAGCTTTCCATCACCAATTGTTTTTTGGCGGAGAAGAAATCGCCTACTTCTTCCCTTGTTGTAAAAAAATGTTCCGTATCGTAAGCTTTGGTTGGAATACTGAGGTTTTTGCAGAAATCTTTCAATTGCTGGTCTAAGCGGTATTCATCCGGCAGCAAATATTCAAAAGTTTTAATGCTTCTTTTATCAATGATTTTTTCAAGGTTTCCGTCTAACGTTTGTTCGTTTTCAAGATCATCTAATTTGAGGTAAATTACTTCGTGCCCGGCTTTTTGCAACTGATAAGCAAAATTGCGCATGGCCGCAAAAAAAGCAAGTATCTTTTGGATGTGATGCTTTACGTAGGTTTGTTCCTGCATCATCTCCATCAGTACATAAACCGTTTTGAGTTCCTTATGTTGAAACCAGGAATGCGTGCTGATTAGCTGATCGCCCAGAATAAGCCGTAAAGTTTTTTTCACCAATTTTTACCCGATAAAAGAAGTATCAGTTTTAGAAAGTTATCAGCTTTTAGCTATCAGCAATCAGATTGTAAAGCGAATGTAAGTCATAAGCCGTAGTTCTGCTGAAAGCTAAAAGCTTCCTCAAAAAATACTGGCGTTTTTATCCGTCAGTTTCTGCCATTTAGGTTGAATAATTAATTTGGGATAATCCCGGCCTAATTGAATGCCGTAAACGTCCAATTCTTCTTCTGATAAAAAAAATGGCGTATGGATTTGTTTTCCGGGAACAGCACTCAATTCGGGCACCCAAAGCTTTACAAATTGTCCTTTCGGGTCAGCTTCTCCTGCCTGCTTAATCACATTAACAACGCGGTTTTCGCGCGGATCATTGCCAACGCCGGCTACAATAGCCCAGTTTCCCCAGTTACTTGCCGGGCTGTAATCAATTAGTTTTTCTTCGTAATAAGCGGCACCACGTGTCCAGTCCACCTGTAAATCTTTCACCAAAAAACTTGCTGCATTTAACCGGCCGCGTTTGCTGGTGTAGCCTGTTGCATTTATTTCCCGCATAATGGCATCTATAAAAGGAACACCCGTTTGTCCGGTTTTCCATTTTTCAAACAATTCATCTTGATTAACTGCTTCCGGCGGCGCTTGTCCTTTAAAACCCTCTTTCTGAAAAAACTGGTTACCGTATTTTTTAAACATAAAACGGAAGTAATCCCGCCAGAGCAATTCCAGGATCAGCGAATGCACAGAATCATTGCTTCCGTGCGCTTTTTCGTACTGCTGCACTTCCCAAAAAATCTGTCGCGGAGAAATACAACCCATAGAAAGCCATGGCGATAATTTGGTGGAAAAATCCGGGCCAAGCAAACCCGTATGGCTGGTTTTATAAGTTTTGAGCAAATCTTTTTCCCAGATATATTCCTTTAATCTTTTCAAACCTTCCGTTTCTCCGCCAAAAAAACGCATTACAGCGCGTTCATCGTCAAAAGGTTTGGTCAAACCCAATTCTGCTATCGTTGGGATTTCCCCTGCTTCGGTTATTTCCGGTGTTGTTATTTTTTGTGGAGGGATGGCACAACGGCGAACCTGGCTGTCGCGCTCTACTTTTTTGCGGAAAACAGCAAAAGCATCCGGAATATCTTTGATCGGGAACGGCAGGTCTTCTTTATTGTGCAGCGTATGGCCGATAAAATGCTTTAAATTCAATTTCATTTTCCATAATGCAGCTTCTACTGCGGCAGAAATATCGGTTTCTTCAAAAGCCACTTCCCGGTGATGGTAAACTTCGGAAACCTGGTATTGCTGCGCCAGTTCGGGAATAACTGCTGCCGGATCGCCGGTACGGATCAGTAGGTTTCCCCCTAAATTTTGCAAAGACCGGCGCAGATCAGCAACAGATTCTGTAATAAAACGTGCCCGGAAATTGCCGGTTTTTTGTGTGCTAAAAGAAGTATGGCGATAATAAAAAGGGTCAAAACAATACACCGGCACAATGAAATCTGATTTATTAACCGCTTCCGTTAATACTTCGTTATCGTGTACCCGCAAATCATTTCTAAACCAAACTAAAATCGTTTTACCGCTCATCATTTATAATGATACAAAATAAGCACAAAATGGTTATTTCCGTTCACCGGTTTTCGGGCTTATTTAGTCCTGCGGCAACTTTCGCTGCAATATTTTACTTCACCCCAACATTTCTCCCATTTTTTGCGCCACTCAAACGGCCTTCCGCATTGTACACAAATTTTGGAAGGCAGGGTTGATTTCGTGTATTTTTTTACTTCGGGCATTAGCTTACAGTGGCAAAGGTTTCTGTTTTAGGGTGAACAAACAAATGCAAGTTATGTTACCCAAGAACAGCTAACAAATTTAGCCGATAAAAGAAGTATGGGTTTTGAAGAAAAAAATATAGTAGTGGCCGGCGGAAGTTCGGGGATCGGTTTGGCTTTGGTAAAACAATTGGTTGCGGCAGGTGCAAAAGTTTTTGTGGTTTCGAGGAATGCCGGAACGGCATTGCCCGAAAATGTGACGCATATCCCGCATGATTTTACTGTTGAGGATCCCGGTTTTGCCAGCCAGCTTCCCGAAAAAATTGATGGTTTGGTTTATTCGGTCGGATCCATCAACCTAAAACCTTTTCAGCGTTTAAACCGCGAAGATTATTTAGCTGATTTTACGTTGAATGTCCTGGGCGCAGTTTCGCTGGTCCAGGCTGCGTTAAAGGCCTTAAAAACTGCCGAAAATTCTTCCGTGGTTTTGTTCAGTACGGTTGCCGCGCGCACCGGCATGAGCTATCATACCAGCATTGCAGCTTCAAAAGGCGCAATTGAAAGCCTGGCAGTTTCGCTGGCGGCAGAATTTGTAACCAGCAAAATCCGCGTAAATGTAATTGCGCCTTCGCTTACCAATACGCCGCTTGCCCAACATTTATTAAACACGGAAGAAAAGCAGGAAGCATCTGCAAAAAGGCATCCGCTGGGAAAATTCGGGCAGCCGGACGATATGGCTTCGGCAGCAAGGTTTTTATTGTCGGACGACAGTTCATGGATCACCGGCCAGATCATCAGTATTGATGGCGGTTTATCTTCTCTAAAACCTCTTTAAAGCAAAACATGATCTACCATTACGAGGCGTTAATGCAGATGGAAAAGCAATACCGCGCGATGTTCATCAACAGTTTGGGCAGTTTTAAAAGCTTGCAATTGCTCGGCACGATTGATGAAGCAGGAAACACCAATCTGTCTGTTTTTAGTTCGATTTTTCATTTGGGTGCCAATCCGCCGCTGATGGGCATGGTTGCCCGTCCGCCCGGCCCGCAGCACGATACGTTGAAAAACATCAAAACAACTGGTTTTTATACGTTAAACAATGTGTTAGTAAGTTTTTACAAAGAAGCACATCAGGCAAGTGCACGTTATCCTGCCGGCGATTCTGAGTTTAAACATTGTGGTTTTACCGAAGCTTATGTGGACGGTTTTAAAGCACCTTATATTTTAGAATCTTCGTTGTCGATTGGTTTGGAATTGAAGGAAGTTTTGCCGGTAAGCCATAACGAAACCAGCATCATCATCGGCGAAATAAAATGGGTTAAAGTTGATGAAGCATTCGTTGCAAAAGACGGTTTTGTAGATTTGGAAAAAGCTGGGTCAGTTACGGTTTCCGGTTTGGATTGTTATCACACAACAAAAAAACTGGCGCGTTTAAGTTATGCCAAGCCGGATAAATTTCCGCAGGAACTAAACGTTAAATAAGGTAATGCTTCTTTTAGCATGATTTTTATGTAAGCAAATGATTTGTCAGCCCAACATCAAACCTTAAAGCAGCAGAAACAGGCCTTGGAATAATCCGTAGCTTTAGTGATTAAATCAGCATACTTCTTTTATCCCTATAAAATCATGGCTTCAACAGAAAAAATCCAGAACGATTATATTGATTATGTTTTAACAGAAGGCGAACAGCCTAAATCAGTTTATATTTTTGCCAAGAAAAACGAGTTTTCCGAAGAGGAATTTTACCAGCATTTCGGTTCGTTTGAAGGTGTGGAGCAAAGCATCTGGACAGACTTCGCCCTAAAAACCATGGCCGAAATCAAAACCCAGGAAGTTTGGCCGCAGTATTCTTCCCGCGAAAAAGGGTTATCCTTTTTTTACAGCTTTTTTGAGCTGTTAAAAAGCAAAAGAAGCTTTGCCGTTTTCAGCAGCAAACGCGTAGGAAAAGGCATGGGCACGCCAAAAATCTGGACTGGTTTGAAGGAAGAGTTTGAAAACTTCAGCGTCAATATTTTACAGGAAGGCATAGAAACTGGTGAACTGGCCGACCGTAAATTTCTGGCAAACCGTTATAAAGACGCGCTGTGGATCCAGTTTGGTTTTATCCTGAATTTTTGGGTGAACGATGAATCCAAAGGTTTTGAAAAAACAGATGAAGCGATTGAAAAAGGCGTGAACGTTACGTTTGATCTTTTCCAGCGTTCGCCGGTGGATAATTTGCTGGATTACGGCAAGTTTTTGGTGAAGAACGGAATGAAGTAGCAAGTATTTAGTATCAAGATGAAATATAATGGAAAGAATTTATCTTGATACTTCTGTGTTCGGAGGTTATTTTGATGCGGAATTTGAAGTTTGGACGAAGATTTTGTTTGAAAAAATAATTGAAGGTAGATATCGGGTTATTTATTCTGAATTAACAGAAAAAGAGTTGACTTCGGCACCAACAGAAGTTAAAAATTTGCTTGTTAGTTTAAACATAGCTGACATAGAGTTTATTGAAGTTTCTAAGGAAGCAAATAGCTTAGCAGAACAATACGTTGAAGAAAAGGTAGTCGGAAAAACAAGTATTTCTGATTGTATTCATATAGCTCTGGCAACGCTTTATCATGCAGATATTTTGGTAAGTTGGAACTTTAAACACATTGTAAATATAAGTCGGATTCGTGGCTATAATTCTGTTAATTATAAAAATGGCCATAAGCTTTTAGAAATTCGTACACCTCGTGAAATTTTAGAATATGAAAACGAAAATTGACAATAAAAAATCATACGTTGAAGAATTAAGAAGTATCCGAGATAAGATTAGCCTTGATATCCAAGACATGAATTTTGAGCAACTGAAAGAATACTTAAATCAACGCGAAGGTTTATTACCAAAATCGTGTTGGGACAAGGCAAAGGAGCAGAAAAAAGAGCAGGATTAGCGGATTTATTTAGCACAAAGGATAGTGCAGCGTTTGCAGGTGCGTGAGGGATAGTAGTGGAAAGCCCACAGCGTAGCGAGGACTTGTAGCGGAAAGCCCGACCCGCAGGGGTACGCCCAAAACTTAGAAGAGCGGGGAATGCAGAAAAAGAGAGGGCGAAGAGCGAAAACAGAGCACAGAAAAGACCGGAGACCGTAAATGAGAAATATGGCGCTTATTTTTATTCCCGCTCCTCGATCTCTGGTCCCCCCGCTCCACGTTAAACACAAATTTTTTGCCGATAAAAGAAGTATGAGCGAAGAAAACAAAGAACAGAATAGTATCCCAACATCTAAAGTACAACGATCTGCCAAATTTGTGAAAACAGGTTTTAAAATTGGCGGTAATTACGTGAAGCATTACTCTAAAAAATTGTTCAACCCCGGCATGAACAACGATGAGCTGAACGAGGACAATGCGGCGGATATTTATGAATCTTTAAGCGAATTGAAAGGTTCTGCTTTGAAAGTGGCGCAGATGCTGAGCATGGACAAAAATATTTTGCCAACGGCTTACGTCGATAAATTTTCGCAATCGCAATACAACGCGCCGCCGCTTTCCGGGCCGCTGATCGTGCAAACTTTTAGGAAGTATTTTAGCAAATCGCCGGAGCAGATTTACGATAAATTCAATTTAAAATCTACTAACGCGGCTTCGATTGGACAAGTGCACGAAGCAGAACTGAACGGACAAAAGCTGGCGGTAAAAATCCAATATCCTGGTGTTGGCGATTCTATTTCTTCAGATTTAAAATTGGTAAAACCTTTTGCTTTCCGCCTTTTGGGCATGAGCGAAAAGGAACTGGATATTTACATGCGCGAAGTGGAAGAACGTTTGCTGGAAGAAACGGATTATGAACTGGAAGTGCGCCGTTCGATTGAGTTTACGGAAGCTTGCGTAAACTTAGAAAATATCGTTTTCCCGACTTATTATCCTGAACTTTCTAAAAAGCGTATCATCACAATGAGCTGGATCGAAGGGAAACATTTAAAGGAATATCTGCAAACCAACCCTTCGCAGGAGGAACGAAATTTGATCGGGCAGGCTTTGTGGGATTTTTACAATTTCCAGCAGCATGAATTGCGCGCAGTCCATGCCGATCCGCATCCGGGAAACTTTATGATCACACCGGAAGGCAAATTGGGTGTGATTGATTTTGGATGCATCAAAGAATTACCTGACGATTTTTATTATCCGTTTTTCTCGACCACTTCTTCTGACCTGCTTCAAAACAAAGAAGAAACAATTAAAGCTTTCCGCCAGTTGGAAATGATTTTGCCAAACGATAACCCGCAGCAAATTGAGTTTTATTATCAGGCTTATAAAGAGATGATCGGATTGTTTGCCAAGCCTTATATGACGGACAGCTTTGATTTCAGCCATAGTGATTTCTTTGACCGTTTGTATGCTTTTGGGGAGAAAATTGCCAAAATGCCGGAGTTTAAACAGGCTCGCGGCGTAAAGCATTTTATTTATGTAAACCGGACCAATTTTGGTTTGTACAATATTTTGCACGAATTGAAAGCGCAGGTTAAAACCGATACTTACCGGCCGCATGTAATGTTGGAATACTGATTTTATATTGATAAAAGAGACATCTGGAAAAATTTATAATTATTTAAAGCCTGTTTAAAATTTGTTCAATATGTTTTATATGCTTCTTTTATCACCTAAAAAATGGTAAATATTTGGTTTTGGTTTATTTAAATTGATGCAAACACCAATTTTTATTAGGGTAAAAGAAGCATTGGCATTAATCCTGAGCATATCGAAAGATCTTGTATAAACTTAAACGTGCTCTAAGTGCTTCTTTTATCGATATAATTTTTGAGTCCATTGCTCAGATGATTCAACCAGAATGATTTAGACTATCATTCGACTTTTGGAAAACAGTTTGATATTGAACTTATGCTGGCACCAATTTTAAATTTTGATGTCGATCAACATAAAAGCTAAACTATTTATCTTGTAACAAAATAGCAGTTATTCCGTCAAAAAGTTAAAATAATAATTTCTGGAAAAATATTTAGCGTGGAAACTTTTAAAACTAAATATGTTTCCTTAGTTTTGACCCAGCATGTCAATTGATCAAATAGAAAGGATAATCCAGGGCGGTGAAGAACTATTTTTGCAGGCTGGCATCAAAAGCGTAACGATGGACGACATTGCGAAACACTTGGGGATGTCTAAAAAAACGATCTACCATTATTTTAATGATAAAAACGAATTGGTAATTGCTTTGGTAAAGAAAAAGCTGGATGACGATGAATGCCAAATTAAGTCTATCATAAAAAGTTCTGCCAACGTGATAGAAGAGATGATCAACATGATGAAATGCTCGGAAGATATTTTTTCAAGGATCAACCCAATTGTGATCCATGACATGCAGAAATATCATACAGAAGCATGGAGCGAGTTCCAAAAGTTTAAATCAAATGTTTTAGTTAAAACTTTAGAACAACTTTTGACAAAAGGCATCCAACAAGGTTTCATCCGTCCTGATTTAGATGTTAAAATTTTAGCTATGATGCGGGTCAACCAGGTAGAAATGGGGTTTAACACAGCTATTTTTCCTATTGCACAATTCAGCACTTGGAAGGTGCAATACCAATTGTTGGAACATTTTAATTATGGAATATGTACACTGCAAGGGCATCAATTACTGGATCAATACAAAAGTACAAACATTGATTGAAAAAAAACCTTATGCAATTGGTTTTCATTTAAAAGGTTTTTTGCCAATCATATATAATAATATAACCTATCCTAATTTAATGAAAAAAATAATAACCTTGTTGATTTGTATAACCGCTGGGTTCAAAGCATTCCCGCAGGCGCAACCGGCAAACCAAACTTATAATTTCAGTATTGCTGATTGTATTAATTATGCTTATGAGCATCAGGATTCAGTTATTAATGCAAAATTAGATATTAAAAGTGCAGAATACAGGGTAAAAGAAACAACATCGCAGGGATTACCACAAATTAATGGTGCAGCGTCTTTCCAGGATTATATAAAAACCCCGGTAATTTTATTTCCTAATTTTATAACTCCTGCTGTGTATGGTGTATTAATAGACAGGAAAGTAAAAGACGGTTCCGGTAACCCAATTACTGCTGTTCCTGATGGTGCAGGCGGCTACCAAGCTGTAAATTTCACTCAAAAATATAATTCTAATTTAGGGATTACGCTGAACCAGGTCATATTTGACGGAAGTTATTTGGTCGCATTACAAGCCCGGCGAACCTATAAAGAGCTTTTTGAGCGTAGTTTTATCCGTACAAAAATACAAACAGATGTAAACGTAACTAAAGCTTATTATCAGGTATTGGTAAGTAATGAGCAGCTTAAATTATTGGATGCCAATATTGCCCAGCTTAAACAACAACTGGACCAAACCACAGCTCAAAACAAACAGGGATTTGTTGAAAAAATTGATGTTGACCGTATTACTGTCCAATATAATAATTTGGTAACGACAAAAGAAAACACCTTGCGTTTATTGGTACTGAACTACCAACTGTTAAAATTTCAAATGGGAATGCCTATTGAGTTTGACCTAACGTTAAAAGATAAACTGGCAGATGTCAACCTTAATAACAATTTGGCAGATATTGCCACTGATACAACGTTTTATCATAACCGGATTGAGTATGGTTTATTAGAAACCAATTTAAAATTGACCGAATATGACCTTAAACGCTTAAGATCTCAATTTTTACCAAAATTAAGTGCAAACGGAAGTACAGCTTTGGCATACCAGAATAATAGCTTTGGTAATTTGTTTTCAACTACTTTCCCAACTACTTTTATAGGCCTGTCGCTTAGTTTACCCATTTACAGTGGAGGCCAACGTATAAACCAGGTTAGGCAGGCTCGAATAACGGTACTAAAAAATCAGCATAACCTGGATAACCTTAAAAATGCTTTAAGCTTGCAAGCAAGCCAGGCTAAAATAGTTTATATTAATGGCTTGCAAACGCTTAACAACCAAAAGCAAAGCCGCGCACTGGCAGAAGAGGTATTACGGGTTTCAAAAATAAAATACCAGCAGGGCGTAGGTTCCAGTATCGAGGTTACACAGGCTCAAACAGCGCTTGAAAATGCAGATAATGAATATATACGTGGACTTTATGATGCGCTTGTAAGTAAAGTTGACTTGGACAGGGCTTACGGAAGAATTAAATAAAATCTACTTATTCTTATATCAATCAAATGAAAAAAATATTATACCTATCGGCCATGCTGTTTTTAGCGGCATGTTCTACCAAGCCTAAGGACAAAAAAACGGAACTGGCTGATTTGCAAAAGCAACAGGCCGAAATCAATTCGAAAATCACTAAACTGCAAACTGAAACCAGCGGAACTGATTCTACCAAATCATCGGACGTGAGTGTAGTGGAAATTAAGACTGGTGCGTTTACTAATTACGTGCAGATACAAGGGAAAATTGATGCCCAGGACAACATTACCGCTTATCCGCAAGCTCCGGGCACGATCATTGCCATCAATGCAAAACCGGGACAACATGTATCAAAGGGACAAGTGCTGGTACAGTTGGACAACAGTGTTTTGAAGCAAAATATTGCGCAGGCCCAATCACAGATTACACTGTTGACTACCTTATTTCAGCGTCAGAAAAACTTGTGGGACCAGAAAATCGGTACAGAAGTGCAGTATTTACAAGCGCAAACGAACTTACAAAGTGCTCAAAAACAAGCTGCTGCCCTTCGCGAACAGTCTAGCATGTATCGGATCACTTCACCTATCAACGGCACTATTGATCAAATGGATTTGAAATTAGGCCAGGTTGCGCAGCCGGGAGCTACCGGTATCCGTATTGTGAATACAGCGATTTTGAAAGTTAAGGCCGATGTCCCCGAATCTTATGCCAGCAGTGTAAGCACTGGCAACAACGTCAAAATTTTAGTGCCCGATGCAAATGATTCCTTGATTACTAAAATAACATTTGCAGCAAAAGCTATTGACCCGACTTCCAGAAGCTTTGCTGTTGAAATAAAATTACCTGCACGCAAATCCCTCCGCCCGAATATGACCGCTATTTTGAAAATTGCCGATTATTCAAAATCCAATGCTATTATTATACCAGTAAAAGCAATCCAGAAATCGGAAGACGGCGATTATGTTTTTGTGAACAACGGTGGTTCTGTCAAACGTAAAAACATTAAAGTCGGGACTACTTATGGCGGTCAGTCGGAAATATTGTCCGGGTTAAAAACCGGCGATCAGCTTATTACCGCAGGTGCTTCGGATATTGAAGATGGTGATAAAATCAAAGTTATACAGTCAGGAAGTTAATTTAACCATTTGATCTCAACACAATGAAAGATCTAAGAAAAGAATTTGCGCCCTCCAGTTGGGCCATTGACAACAAGACCGCCATTTACGTGCTCATATTTTTGATCTCGGTACTAGGCTTGATCAGCTACAACAACTTGCCGAAAGAAAACTTTCCGGACATAGCGCAATCCAAGGTATTTATCACCACAGCATTTGCCGGCCAATCGCCTCAAAATATTGAGAACTTAGTAACAAGGCAGATAGAAAAACAATTAAAATCGTTAAAAGGATTAAAAAAGGTTACGTCCAATTCGGTTCAAAATGTATCTATCATCACGGCAGAATTTCAGGCCAATGTTAAAATTAAGGATGCAAAAATTGATGTAAAGGATGCAGTGGATAAAGCCAAACAGGATTTGCCCCAGAATGATGACAACCTCAAGGAATCGGTGATATCCGATATCAACGTTGCAGACCTTCCTATTTTATACATCAACATTTCCGGTGATTATGACTTGAAAAGGCTAAAAGAATATGCCGATCTTTTAAAAGATGAAATAGAAGGCTACAAGGAGATCTCTAAAGTTGACGAAGTAGGTGCCTTAACGCCCGAAATTCAGGTAAATGTTGACTTGGATAAGATGGCAGCGGCACAGGTAAGCTTTGGTGATATTATCCAGGCAATAGGGTCCGAAAACGTTTTGACAACAGCAGGCACCGTAAAAACCGATGGTGTGCGCCGCAGTATTGACATTAAACAGGATTTTAAAAATGCTGACGAAGTAGCCGCCATGTCTATCAGGAACCCAAAAGGCCAAACAGTTTATTTACGTGACATAGCCGAAATAAAAGATTCGTTTTTAGAGCAGGAAAGTTATGCCCGTTTAAAAACAAATGACAACCCTAAATTTAAAAACGTAATTACGTTAAACGTTAGTAAAAGAGCGGGCGAGAACCTGATCCAGGCATCAGACAAGATCAACGCATTAATCAAGTTAAAGCAAAAAACAGTTTTCCCTAAAGGATTAAATGTTACGGTAACCGGCGACCAGTCTGACAAAACCCGTACAACTTTGAACGATCTGATCAATACGATCATCATTGGTTTTATATTGGTTACTGTTATCCTGATGTTTTTTATGGGTACTACCAACGCCATTTTTGTGGCATTGTCCGTTCCGTTGTCCTGCTTTATTGCATTTTTAGTCATGCCGGCAATTGGCTTTACTTTAAACATGATCGTGTTGTTCTCGTTCCTGCTTGCCCTTGGTATTGTAGTGGACGATGCCATCGTGGTGATTGAAAATACGCACCGTATTTTCGATAACGGAAAAGTACCGATAAAAGAAGCAGCTAAATTGGCAGCAGGCGAAGTGTTCTTACCGGTGTTTTCAGGGACGATGACCACGCTGGCACCTTTTATTCCGTTAGCTTTCTGGAATAGTTTGATAGGCCACTTCATGTTCTTTTTGCCGATTACATTGATTATTACGCTATTGGCTTCGTTAGTTGTAGCTTATATCATGAACCCTGTTTTTGCGGTTGATTTTATGAAACCGCATGTAGAGGGCGAACATGATCATCCGAAGTTTGATAAAAAAGTTAAACGCGCCCTTATTTACTTAGCCGTAGCTACAGCAGTTGGTTACTGGATCAATGTTGGCTTTGGTAATTTTATGGTTTTGATGGTTGCTTTGTACCTGCTCAATCATTTCTTTTTATTAAGTGTGATAGACCAGTTTCAAAACAATACATGGCCGCGTTTCCAGGCATGGTATGCAAAATGGCTGGAACGAGCGGTGCGCAGGCCGGTAACCGTTTTGTTAGGCACGATGGGCTTATTTGTGTTGGCTATTTTATTAATGGTTGTGAGGGGCAAAACACCCGTATTTTTCCCTTCGGGCGATCCAAACTTTGCTTATGTGTATATTACCATGCCCATCGGTACTGACCAAGCTACCACCAACGAAGTTACCAGAAAACTGGAGCAGCGAGTGGCCAAAGTAGTTGAACCGGACAAGGATATTGTATCATCCATTATATCAAACGTTACCAAAGGTGTAACCGACCCAACGGACGAAGATCAGGGCGATTACGAGAACAAGGGTAAAATTACGGTTGCATTTGTTGAATTTGGCAAGCGCAACGGCAAGGACACCAAACAGGTTTTATCAAATATCCGTAACAATGTGCAAGGCATTCCGGGCGTTAAAATTGCTGTTGCGCAAGAAAATAGTGGCCCGCCGGTACAAAAGGACATTAGTATTGAATTAATAGGTGATAACCTGGATTCGCTGGTCAAAACCGGTAACCGCTTAAAAAGCTTTATAGCAAAACAAAATATTGCGGGTATTGAAAACCTGACCGCAGACGTGCAGAACGATAAGCCTGAAATTGTATTTGATATTGACCGTGAAAGGGCAAACCGGGAAGGGATAAACACGGCTCAAATCAGCCAGGCATTAGGCACAGCAGTATTTGGGGCAAAAGCAGGCGATTTCAGGAACACAAAAGAAGATGATTACCAGATAAAAGTCAGGGCATTACAAAACCAGCGCGGTAATATTGATGAATTGCGCAATTTAAAAATAACTTATCGGGATATGGGCTTGGGCGGCATTATCCGCCAGGTGCCGGTATCCGCTTTTACAGATGTACGTTATACCGATACTTACAGCAACATCAAACGCAAGCAGCAAAGAAGGGTGTTGACCTTAGGTTCAAGCGTAATCAAACCTTATAACGCAAACGAGGTAAATGCTAATATTTTGAAAGCTATCGACAATTTTAAAAAGCCTGATGATATTATTATCCGGCAGGGCGGCGGCCAGGAAGATCAGATGGAAGCAGTTACCTTTCTGGGCAGTGCTTTGGCCACCTCATTCGGTTTGATATTGATCATCCTGATGATCCAGTTCAATTCCATCGGCAAAACATTGATCATCATCAGCGAGATTTTCTTTAGTATTATCGGTGTATTCCTTGGCGTAAGTATTTTTGGGATGACCATGGCCATCGTGATGACCGGTATTGGTATTATTGCATTGGCAGGTGTAGTGGTACGAAACGGGATCTTATTAGTTGAGTTTACAGACATGCTGATCGAGCAGGGCACCAATTTGCATGATGCCGTTGTGGAAGCCGGTCACACCAGGATGACACCTGTATTGCTGACAGCAACTGCCGCCATATTAGGTTTAATACCCTTAGCGGTAGGTTTTAATATTGATTTTGTTGGCTTGTTCACCCATTTCGATCCTCACATTCACTTTGGAGGTGATAACGTGGCTTTTTGGGGCCCATTGGCCTGGACGATGATCTTTGGTCTTGGTTTTGCAACCATCATTACCCTGATCCTGGTTCCGTGTATGTATATTATCCGGGTGAACTTAAAAAACAGGTTGTTTGGTAAAAAAGAAAAGATTGAAGATAAACAACCGGAATTGGAAGCTGTGGAAGCTTAACCCAATTTTTGCATGGTAAAAGAAGTATCATGCTTCTTTTAGCACTAAAAACCCACGTTGCTTAATTGTAACGTGGGTTTTTAGTTTTTATACTTATTCGGCTTCTAAACCTAATTTACATTTTCTATTGTTAAAGCTAAACTTTAAAATTACTTAAAATATTAGCAACCAATTAGTTTTTTGTAAATTTGTTATGTTAGATAAGATGAAATGAAGATACTTATAAACGATAGCACTGATAACGAAGAACGTTTGGTAAAAATATTTCAACATGGTGGTTATGAGAGGAATCATTTAATTTTTGTTCATTCCTTCGAAGAGTGTAAATCATTTTTTGAACGTCAACTTGAAAAAGGGCAGATTGATCTTGATCTAATTATTACTAATAACAACAATGATGGTTATAATCCGTTTAAGGCTTCCGCCCTTGTATTGCTTAAAAACTCGATTAATGCACCTTTCTCAAATAATAATTTTCGCATTAGCAGTATTCCAATAATTTTATATTCAACAGCAGACGATAAATCAGATATAAAAGGGTTAGGTTTTAATGCAATTGTTAAAAACACGAAAGATTATGAGCATCCTTATTTTATTACTATTGTAGAAGAGCAGATTAGAAAATGGCGTGAAAAACTATTTATCGACTTGGATAATATTGGTTTATCTGCTTCACGATACCCATATTTTAAAAACGAACCTGAAAAGCAAAACTATTTTAAATTATATGGGCATAATTATGAAAGAACCTTTTTTACAGCTACTTCAATATTATCAAAAGAGTTTATCGCTAATCCAATTTATTTAAATTACGATTGGCTAAATGTAAAACAAAATGATATTGAATCTGCAATTACAGAATATCGTAAAATGTATCGATTCCACGTAAAGTATGATAGAAAAAACAATGAAAGAACTATCATTCATGATTTTTTAAAAAAAAATAGGATTATTTTGATGAGGGATGTTTACTCCAATTATTTATATGAAGAAAAATTAATGGAAGCAAATAGTACCAATAGCCAAATTTGCGACTTTATACTTCAAACAAACTTACCTGATTATCAAAAAACAACTTTTTTTGAAGTTAAAAAAGAAGATGTTCAACTAATGGTTAAAAAAAATAAAAAAAGACCGCAATTTAGTTCGGACATGAATTCTCATTTGTATCAAATTTCAGATTATCAAAATTATGCTGAATCTTTAGAAAATACAGAGGAACTTGCTTATAAACTTGGATATGCTACAAAAAACTTTTCCTACCAATTATTAGCTGGACGTTTAGATGAAAAGGAGGAAGTTAAGGAAGTTTTTGGGAATATGTTAAAAAAGCATTTTTCTGGTATTGAAGTTTCAACTTTTGAAGATTTCGAGAACTTAACTAATAGCTATATCAATAAATTTTCAAGATTGTTATTTTGAGGAAAAATCTATAATCTAACAATAATTACAGTTTTATAAAACATTATTTATATTAAATAAAATCTACAATAAGCATTACCAATAAAAGTGTTAGCAGGTTATATATTAAGAAGTTGTTTAAACTTTTGATTTTGGGTTTGAGCCTGTTTAAACTCAGTTTAGAAATATTCAGGATGCTTCTTTTATGCCTATAAATTTTGTGTCTGTGTTTGATGACGGAACAAAAAGCCCGGAAGTTTCCTGTTTTTTAGGTGATAAAAGAAGCATCATAAAATGAATTAGCAAGATTTAAACAGGCTTAAATTAAGTTTAGACAACTTCTAAATCATTAAATGATAACATACCTTCTTTTACCAATAAAAAACCCGCGTTGCCTCAACAGCAACGCGGGTTGTATACCGATAAAAACAGTATCCCAACTTATCGAATTAAGCAGGAAACTTTTCTTCCGGTTTTTCCCGTTCCCAGAAACGGTGCTTGCTGATAGCATCGATAAATACAGCAGGCGATTGGTTAAATACCAAACCTTTGCTTACCAATTTTGATTCGTCAGGTGTTCCGGACAATACCTTTTTGCCCAGGTAAGAACCTTTCAGCAATTCAATCGCTTCTTTGTCGGCAGCAATTGGTTTGCAATGGCGGTACGCTTCATCCACAAAATGAAGGGAATCACCTTCTTTTTCCAACGCAGTAATACTATCGGCCCCACCTGGGATATAAACCGCATCAAACAAAACAGAAGCAGCCTGTAAAAAGCTTTGGTCAACTTTAATCTCGTTGCCTTTGCTGTCTTTTATCTTGCCCATTTTTGGGGCGATGATTTTTACCATCGCGCCTCCTGCTTTTAGTGCCGCTTTCATCGTGTTCAAAGCATCGCCATCTACCCCGTTTGCAGCCAAAACAGCAACTTGACGGGTTTTAATGCTTGGGCTGACAATTTTGGCCATGCTTAAAGCTTCCGACTTTTTGATTGACAACTTGCCTTTTAAAGATTCGGTGTAAGCCGGGTCTGCATCTGCACCATGACTGAAATTCATTGGCATTTCCGGTTTTGAAGGGACTGCCATGCCCAAACCTTCTGCCACTTTGCTTACTAATGTTGCATCAATTTGAGACAATAAACCCAGCATGCGCATACGGATTTCTTCCAGCTCTACCTTGCCCAATTCAAAACGCAAAGCATCAATAATGTGGTTTTGCTCCGGTTCAGACATACTATTGAAAAACAAAGTTGCCTGGCTGAAATGATCACGGAAACTTTCACTGCGCGCACGGATTTTTTTAGCATCGATCCTTTCCTGATAAGAAGTAAAGCCGCCTTCCGAAACTTTTGCCTGTTTTGGATAACCATCACCAATTTTATTTGGCTCATAAGCTGCACGGCCGCTGTTGATCGTCTGGCGCATGTGTCCGTCGCGCTGGTTATTGATAACCGGTGCAATGGAACGGTTGATCGGGATTTCATGAAAATTCGGACTGCCTAAACGGGTTAACTGGGTATCCGTGTAGGAGAACAAACGGCCCTGAAGCAGTGGGTCATTGGTAAAATCCATACCAGGAACCAAGTGGCCAAGATGAAAAGCAACCTGCTCCGTTTCGGCAAAATAACTGTCGGGGTTACGGTTTAGCACCATTTTACCTATACGTTGCACAGGAACTAATTCTTCCGGCACTAACTTGGTAGAATCTAAAATATCAAAATCAAATTTGTGTTCGTCTTCTTCGGAGATCAATTGCACGCCCAGCTCCCATTCCGGGAAATCACCGTTTTCTATGGCTTCCCACAAATCCAATCGATGAAAGTCGGGATTTTTACCTGAAATTTTCTGTGCTTCGTCCCAGGCAACTGAAAACACACCCTGTAGCGGTTTCCAGTGAAATTTTACAAAGGTTGCTTTACCTTCTTCATTAATTAAACGAAAAGTGTGTACACCGAAACCTTCCATCATCCTAAAACTGCGCGGAATGGCGCGGTCGCTCATCAGCCACATCAGCATGTGCATTGACTCCGGCATCAGCGAAATAAAATCATAAAAAGTATCATGGGCAGAAGAAGCCTGAGGAATTTCGTTGTGCGGCTCAGGCTTTACTGCGTGGATCAAATCAGGAAAATTAATGGCATCCTGAATAAAAAAAACCGGCATGTTGTTTCCCACAAAATCATAAATACCTTCTTCGGTATAAAACTTAACCGCAAAACCGCGTACATCACGCGCCAGATCTGTTGAGCCGCGCGAGCCGCCAACGGTAGAAAATCGCGCAAAAATAGGTGTTTTGCGGGAAGTATCATTTAAAAAGCCGGCTTTGGTGTATTTGGCCATCGGTTCATAAACCTGAAAATAACCATGTGCGCCTGCACCTCGGGCGTGCACCACCCGTTCCGGAATGCGCTCATGATCAAAATGGGTGATCTTTTCCCGCAGAATAAAATCTTCTAAAAGTGTTGGACCACGCTCGCCTGCTTTCAGCGAGTTATGATCGTCGTTTACTTTTAAACCCTGGTTGGTTGTTAAAAACTTGCCGTCAGCGTAGGAAGTGTCCTGCTCCAAATCCTGCAATTTTTTGTTGGTTTCTTTTCTGTTTTGCTGATTTTTGTTTTCCATTTGTTAGCTGTACTAATTGGTTGTAATGTATTTGATGTTCTTCAGGGCATATACATTATACTGTTTTTATGCCCCTTTTTTGGGTGATAAATATTTAAACTTTTTATTCTATTATCAACTTGGATAAAGTCGCTTTGTTTGGGCAAAAAGCATAATTAACGCTTATTTAAAAAGTACAATTGATAAGGCCGCTGCTGCTTTAGGAATACTGTTTTTATGCCGATAAAAGAAGCATCAGCCGAACTAACAGCAATCAAACCCAAAAAGAGAAAAGAATTCAAAGCAGTTATTTTTTTCGTAATAAATAAAAAACAGCAAAGCAGGGCCGCTGCTGTTCAGGCATAACGATGTTGACAAATAACCTTTTATCCTGCTCCTTTTAAAAACCATACTTTCAAAATGGTGTTGTAGATAAAAAAACACTAAAACAATGGCAACTACAGACACAGCAGAACATCAGATATCTGCATTAAATGATTTAATCAAAATCAACAACGACCGCGTTGTAGGTTATCAAAAAGGCTTGGAAGGCACACAAGATGCCGACTTGAAAGCATTATTTTCCGGATATATTGCCCAAAGCCAAAAAAACGCAACGCAGTTAGAAACATTGGTTACTTCTTTGGGCGGAGAATCAACAGACGCTACAACTACCGCCGGGAAGTTTTATCATGCCTGGATGGATGTTAAATCTGTTTTTACCGGCAAAGACCGCCACTCTATTTTAGCAGATTGCGAATACGGTGAAGATGTAGCCAAAAAAGCTTATAAAGAAGCTTTAGCAGATACAGACCTTAACTGGGCTTCTAATATCAGCAGCACCATCAGCAGCCAAAACGAAGGCATTTTATCTGCACATAATGAAGTAAAAGCATTGCGCGACGCTGCAAAAGCTTAATGCTTCTTTTATCCCTATAAAAAAAGCTTCATCTAACGGTGAGGCTTTTTTTGTGGTTATCGACGAATAAAAATACTGTTTTTATACTGGTAAAAACAGTATCCGGTTTAAAGCGGCAGGGTAAGAACTAGTTTTATACACCGATATCTTCATTCCATAATTCCGGGCTTTCAGCTATAAACCGCTGCATGAGTTGATAGCAGTCCGCATCATCGGCAACCGTTACTTCTACGCCCCTGGAACGCAACAGTTCTTCTTCGCCCATAAAAGTTTTGTTTTCACCGATAAAAACTTTCGGGATACCATATAACAATATCGTGCCCGAACACATGGGACAGGGTGAAAGTGTGGTATATAATTCGCATTCCCGGTAAATCGTTGCCGGCAAACGGCCTGCATTTTCCAGCGCATCCATCTCTCCATGCAATATTACGCTGCCGTTTTGCACCCTTCGGTTATGGCCCCGGCCAATAATCATACCCTTGTGTACCAATACAGAACCAATCGGGATGCCGCCTTCTGCATAACCGGCTGCTGCTTCGGCATAGGCAGCTTCTAAAAAACCTTTCATTGGGAAGTGAATAAATGAGGTGGATAAACAATCGGTAAAATATTTTTTACTGAATCTTAAACAAATTGAAGCAAATGTGTTTATATTTATACAAACTAAATTTAAAACAAACAATTAAAATTAAAACTATGAAAATGTCAGCTCTAAAAGCAATGATGATGGCCGGTGCGATGATGGTTGCTACTTGTTTAACTGTTAATGCCTCTCCGGTAACACACATGACCCAAGACACCATGAAAAAAGGTAAAAAAATGGGCAAAATGGGCAAAATGAAAAAAATGAAAAGAGATACTACAAGCAAAATGTAATATCTTTTTCATTCAAAAATTTAAAAAAGAGGGTTGGTTTAATTACCAGCCCTTTTTTTTATGTGCTAAAAGAAGCACCGGTCCCCTTAAAAAATTTAAAAAGCAAGTATTTCATCCGCAGAAAATTTTTTGTTGAAAAAATGTTGTTGCGCTTTATCCTATTGGTTATCTTTAGGTTCCAAATCCTTAAACCCAATTCATGATGAAAAAAGTCAACCTTATTTTAGAAAATAAAGGCCGCCAGGTTTATTCCGTTACGGCCGACACTTGTGTGTTTGATGCTTTGCAGGTGATGTTGGAAAAAAACATCAGTGCGCTGCTGGTAATGGAAAAAGAAGAACTCCTTGGCATTTTTACCGAACGTGATTACGCCCGAAAGCTGATCTTGCAAGGAAAATCTTCCAAAGAAACCGTGATCAGTGAAATCATGACCGCAGAACTGCTTACCCTTTCCATCAACAGCACGATAGACCAGTGCATGGAAATGATGACGGATAAAAAGATCAGGCATTTGCCCGTGCTGGAAAATAATTATGTGATCGGCATGATTTCTATCGGCGATGTGGTCAAGTTTATCATCGAAGACCAGAAACAAACGATCAAGCAATTAGAAAGCTATATCGCCAGTTAGGTTTTTACCCGATAAAAGAAGCATCCGCCTAAAATTCAGCTTTAACCGTTCTACTGCCCGGTTATTGACCAGATGTCCGAAAACGGTTTCGTCCACATCTACCAATTTTATCTGGCCGTAAAAATCCCTTTCTGTACAAATCACCAAAGTCAGCCCATACGCTCCCTGCAACTCGCCTTTCCGCCTGCGTGGTAACCTAAGAGGGTGCTTTTTTATTTTTTACCCATAAAAAAAGTATTGTGGCGCAAAACTGAAAATTTCGGTTTTTAATCAAACTTAACACTGCAAAAAAAGTTGTTTTAAGCTGATGGGAAAGCACATTTTAATAACCGGCGGCACAGGTTTAGTCGGTAAAAAACTCACCGCACTTTTGCTGGACAAGCAGTATATTGTCAGCCATTTAAGCCGGAAAGCAAGTAATATCCCGAAAGTAAAAACTTTTTTGTGGGATGTAGATCATGGGACAATCGATGCCAATTGTATTGATGGTGTAGATTTAATCATCCATTTGGCCGGAGCGGGAGTAGCAGATAAACGCTGGACAGAAGAGCGAAAACAGGAAATCATTACCAGCAGAACAAAATCTATTGGTTTGATTTATAATATATTAAGCCAGCATCCGCACAAGGTAAAAAAAGTTATTTCCGCTTCTGCAACTGGTTACTACAGTGATCGGGGCGATGAACTGATGACGGAAGAATCTTCTCCCGCAGGGGATTTTTTAGGAAAATGCTGTATCGATTGGGAACAAGCAGTGGACAAAGGCGAAGATTTGGGTTTAGAAATCCTGAAATTTCGGACTGGCGTTGTTTTAACTGATGAAGGCGGTGCTTTAAAACAGCTTGCTTTGCCTATCAAATTCGGTTTTGGTGCGGCGTTGGGTTCTGGCAGGCAATGGGTCCCCTGGATCCACCTACAGGATGTGATCGATATGTACCTTTTTGGAATAGAAAACCCGCTTGTTGGCATTTTCAATATGGTTGCGCCCAACCCCGTAACCAACCAAAAGCTTACGGTGGTAACGGCAATCCAATTGCACAAACCGTTGTGGCTGCCAAAAGTACCTGCTTTTGCTTTAAAATTATTTATGGGGGAAATGAGCAGCATGGTGTTGGCCAGCACTAAAGTTTCCGCAGAAAAAATAGGACAAGCAGGGTTTAATTTCAAATATCCAACGATAAAAGAAGCAATCCGGGAGATCTATGCACGATAAACAAAGCATCCATATTTTTTGGTTCCGCAGGGATTTGAGGCTGCACGATAACGCGGGATTTTATCGGGCATTGAAAAGCGGGAAACCAGTGTTGCCTTTGTTTATTTTTGATAAAACAATCTTGGACAAGCTGGATGACAAAGACGATGCCCGCGTTGCTTTTATTTATCAGTCGCTGGCCGAAATGGATCAGGAGCTAAAGCAATCGGGCAGTTCTGTCCTCATCAAAAATGCTTCGCCAAAAGAAGCGTGGACGGAGATTTTGGAAGAATATGAAATAGACACTGTTTTTACCAATCAGGATTATGAGCCGTATGCCAAGCAGCGTGATGCGGAAATCACTCAAATTTTGGCAAACAAAGGGAGCAAGTTTTGCACTTATAAAGACCAGGTAATTTTTGACCGGAATGAAATCCTAAAAACAGACGGTACACCTTACACCGTTTTTACGCCTTATTCGCGCAAATGGATAGAAAAGCTGAACAATTTTTATTTGAAAGCTTACCCGGTAGAAAAATACCTGAACAATCTGCTCAAAATCTGGTTTGAGTTTCCTTCGATCCAATCTATCGGTTTTGAGATCAGTACGCTGCCCATCCCAAATAAAGATTATAAAAATGTAATTGCGGATTATGCCAAAACCCGCGACTTTCCTGCTTTGGAAGGCACTTCGCGCATCAGCCATCATTTGCGTTTTGGTACAGTCAGCATACGCGAACTGGCAACCGCAGCCAATCAATCCGCAGAAAAAACCTGGCTGAACGAGCTGATCTGGCGGGACTTTTATGCAATGGTTTTATGGCATTTTCCGCAAACGCCGGACCATTCCTACAAACCTGATTTTGATAAAATTAAATGGCGCAACAACGAGCAGGAGTTTCAAGCCTGGTGCAAAGGCGAAACCGGCTATCCGCTGGTAGATGCCGGCATGCGGCAATTAAACACGATCAACTGGATGCACAACCGGTTGCGGATGGTGACGGCCAGTTTTCTGTCTAAAGATTTATTGATTGACTGGCGCTGGGGCGAGCATTATTTTTCTCGAAAACTGCTGGATTATGACATGAGCAGCAATGTTGGCGGCTGGCAATGGTCGGCAGGTTCGGGTACAGATGCTGCCCCGTTTTTCAGGATTTTTAGTCCGGCTGCACAAACGAAAAGGTTCGACCCTAAATTTGAATATATTAAAAAATGGGTGCCGGAATATCTTGATCCTCAAAATTATCCGGCACCGATTGTAGATCATCAAGAAGCGAGGGAACGATGTTTGGCAGCTTTCAAAAAAGCACTTAACAATTAATCAGTTTATCCCGATGCTTCTTTTATCGTATATAATTAGTTAGTTACTGCGGTTACGTTCACATCAAAATCCATAATAGAATTTGGCGGAACATTATAAGTGGCATCGGTTGATGTTGCCGATTCCGCAGTTGAGCCATAAGCCAATCCCGAAGGAATCAGCAAACGTATCTTTCCTCCCGAATTTAAGTATTGCAAGCCTTCCCGCCATCCGGAAATATAAATTCCGAGAGAAGCTGCATCCAGGTTTTTAGTTTCTATTACTGTGCCGTTCAATAGCAAACGCTTGGTAAAATTCAGGGTAACTGTAGAACTACTGTAGATGGCATCTTTGCCGGAACCTGGATCAACTATTTTATAATATAAACCTGATTGCGTTTTTATAAATCCGGTCAGGTTGTTTTTTTTGATGTAATTCCTGATTTGAACAGTATCGTAAGCTAACTGACTATTAACGTTGTATAGATAAACCGTATAATCTAAAGATTCATTTCCGCCAATTTTAATCAAACCATCCTGGCTTGTAAATCCGCTTACACCATAAGCCTGTTTGGATGGAATAAGCAAGCGTATAACACCATTACGTTTTTGAAGGTATTTTTTGATACCAAATTGTAAACCTACCGGTAATGTAGAACTGTTTACTCCAACATAATTACTAACACGATTTATAGCGGTATCGGTAGAAACAAATTTTCCGTCAAGCGTTTTAACAGTAAAAGTATAAAAAATCCGATCTGTATCTGTCAGTACATTTCCGGCAGTGCCCGGTGTAATCACCTGATAATAAATGCCGCTGTCTCCGGCAGTCATCGTTAGCTTATTAGCAGAAATATAATCCTGAATTGTTTGGTTATCGTAAGATGCAATGGTTGGGTACTCCTTTTTGCAGGAAAACATCGCTAAAACAAGTACGGATAAAAAGGCAAAAGCAAATTGCTTCATTATAAATTATTTAATTTTAATTGGTAACGTTGTATAAAACAATATCAAAAGCCAGGCATGAATTGGCAGGTATCTTCAAATTTGAGGTTTGGGCATAAGAACCATAAGCATAACGCGACGGTACAAAAAGCCGGATCCTTCCGTTTTTTTTGATGAGCGGAACCCCAACCTGCCAGCCTCTGATCACACTTCCCAATGTAAAAGACGGGTGGTAGCTATTGGTTTGGCTGATGACAGCAGTATCCCTAATCGTAGCATCCCCAATGATCTTAGTTGTATAACTTACCGTAATCAAAGTAGAGCTGGTAAACAAACTGGCTACATTGCCCGAATCTAAAATCTGATAATATACACCAATAGTATCGCCTACTTTTTTAATAGGGATTTTATTGGCGGTCAAATAAGCACGGATTTTATTGCTGTCTATCCCAATCTGTGCCAAATAAGCGGTATTATCTGAAGCCGCTTTTTTACATGCCGACAAGGCAAGCATCAACGCGAAAACAAAGAACAACCTATTCATGCCAAATGGATAAACGGCAAATTTATTGTTTTAATCTTCAAAAATAGAACCTTAACATATTTTAACAAAAACTGCCGTAAGCAATGCTTCTTTTAACACTTAAAAATATAGCCTGATAATTTACCAGCCCAGCTTGGTATCATCTCCGCGCGGATCGGCGCCTCCTTCGTAATAGCCCCATTTGGTTTTTAAAATAGCATCTACCCGGCCTATCGGTCCATGCGGCACAATTTTATATCCTTTTTTCTCCAGCTTTTGTGTAGTTGCGCTGTCGAGGGCATCTTTCTCCACCTCAATATCATCCGGAAGCCACTGATGGTGAAAGCGTTTGGATGCTACGGCCCGCTGCATACTCTGGTCAAACTCGATTACGTTCAAAATCGTTTGGAAAACAGAAGTAATAATTGTAGCACCACCGGGCGTGCCTACTGCCATAAACAGCTTGCCGCCTTTTTCTAAAATTGCAGGTGTCATGGAAGACAACATGCGTTTGCCGGGCTGGATGGAATTGGCTTTTCCGCCTACCAAACCGTACATGTTCGGCATACCGGGTTTGGAGCTAAAATCATCCATTTCATTGTTCAGCAAAAAACCTGCTCCTTTTACCACAATGCCCGAACCGAAAGAACCATTTAAAGTAGTGGTGATGGAAACCGCATTTCCTTCTTTATCTACCACAACTAAATGCGTGGTCTGGTCGCTTTCGTAGCCCGAAAAAGAACCCGGTTGTATCGCGCTGCTTGGCGTAGCCTGCGTCCAGTGAAAGGTTTTCATGCGTAAATCAGTGTATTTGGGTTGAAGCAGACTATCTACCGGAACTTTATAAAAATCCGGGTCGCCCAGATATTTGGAGCGGTCTGCATAAACCCGGCGTTCTGCTTCTACCATCACCTGCACTGTCGAATCCTGGTTATAGCCCCATCTTTTTAACGGAAAAGGTTCTACCGAACGCAGCAACTGCAGCAAAGCAATCCCGCCGCTGGAAGGCGGCGGCATTGTAATGATCTTATAATCTTTATAATTACCCGTAATGGCCTTGCGCCAAACCGAATGATAGTTTTTCAGGTCGGTTTTGGTGATCAAACCGTTTCCGCTTTTCATTTCGGCAACCAATTCTTCCGCTACTTTTCCTTCATAAAACCCAGCGCGGCCTTTATCGCGGATCAGTTCCAGGGTTTCGCTTAAATCTGTCTGTACCATCCTATCGCCTGCTTTCCATCCGCCCGGTTTTAAATAGTAGCTTTTGCCGGGATTGAGTTTTTGAAAAGTGTTTTGCATCATATTCAAATTGGCTGCTAACTTCTCCGTCAGCAGAAACCCGTTTTTTGCCAAATCAATTGCCGGCTGAACCAAGTCGGCCCACTTTAATTTACCATATTTCCGATGTGCTTCCATCAAACCATCCACTGAACCCGGCACACCGGAAGCCTGACCGGTGTGCAAGCTTTTATCAGCAATTACATTTCCGGCCGAATCTAAGTACATATTGGCACTAGCCGCAGCGGGTGCCTTTTCGCGGTAATCCAGGGTGTTGGTTTCGCCTTTGCCCGAACGGTAAACCATAAAGCCGCCTCCGCCAATATTTCCTGCCGTTGGGTGCGTAACGGCCAGCGCAAACTGCATGGCAATAGCTGCATCAACTGCATTGCCGCCTTTTTTCAACACCTCCAAACCTGCTTTCGCCGCTTCGGGATAAGCACAAACAACCATGCCGTTGCGGTATTCCTGTCCGTTGTTGCCCAATTGCCCTTTTGCGCAGCCAGACGATAAAAAAGCGATTGCATTGGCCATCAAAAACAGCCTGATACTTCTTTTAGCCAGCAATTTATCCATGATAAGAAAGCTTAATTTTTTTGCTAAAATATTATATTTCCTGCATAACTATCCGTTTCATAACCGGCCATCCTGATTTTATCCATTTATATTTTGGTAAACCCCTTTTGGTTATTGCTGAAATTTACATTTTTGCAGCAGTTATGCAGTACAAACCAAGACTGATTAATCTATTTGACATGAAAAAAATATTCTTCCAACTTTTTGTTTTAACCTTGATCCTTAGCTTCGGTAAAACTGCCATTGCACAAAGTTATCAAACTGCTGCCGGCCTGCGTTTTAGTTATGAAGGCGGCGCATCGATCAAATACTTCAGCAGCCCCAACATTGCTTTGGAAGGTGTCTTGGGCTTCCGCGAAAAAGGTGTTGTAGTTACCGGTTTGTTTGAAGTGCATCAAACGGCTTTCGATGTAGCCGAGCTTAAATTTTATTACGGTATCGGCGGCCATATCGGCGGCGTAGGCCCTGGTGGTTACCGGGTTTACAGCGGCGATTACCGGGTTTACAATTCCTCTTCCCTGTTGTTTGGTGCCGATGCCGTAATTGGTTTAGAATACTTGATCCCGAATACACCGATTGCCGTAAGCGCAGACTTGGACCCAAGAATAGAAGTTTTCCGCGGACCGCTTTTTAATTTAGCCCCAAGTTTAGGCATTAAATATGTTTTTAAGTAGATTTTAGGTAGATAAAAGAAGCATGGGTGATCGGAGCTATACTTCTTTTACCACCTAAAAATCAGCATCAGGAGCGCAGAATTTAATTAGTGTTGATTATTGCTACAGCCTTTTCCAAAAGTTCATCCCGCCCTGCCTTGATACCATTTAGGGTAGGATGAACTATACAGTTAATCTTTACCCCTTTTCGCTGCGTTTCTGTTCCATCCGGATAAAGTACGCCTATTCCTGATATCATGGTGCTGATATTACCTGGTAAGATAATACTCGATACATCACCGTCTGCTCCGGCTGTTGTGCTGCCTATAACAGTAACATTTGGAGAGCTTTGAAAAGCCATAGTCGTGTACTCGGCTTGACTTTGTGTCAGTTCGTTTACAATCACTACTACCTTACCTCTGTATACGTTTCTACCAGGAGTACCAAGCGGACTAGTGGTTCTAAACAAGCCAGGTTGTTCAAGACTACCATTTGTAAGTCTTACAAACCAAGAATCCACCGTTTTTATAAAAGGCACAAAAGTAAAAGGCATAAAATCTGAAGGGTAACACCGCATATCTACAACAATGCCTTTTGTATTGATAAACAACTTTTCAATTTCCGGGAGGTCCTTGTTTTTATACTTTCCTGGAAATAAATAGCCAATTTGTCCTTCCATAAGTTTGCAGGCAGGGGCTTTGGGATCAGGGTCGTAATCAATCAATTTGTTTAACTTTTGCAGTTCAGTAGTTTCCATCGTAATAGTTTGGGTTTTTCCTTCCCTGCTAATTTCAATTAAAACCGATTGTTTGTTGGTTCTTAATAGATAGTTTTTAGGCATGTCCCTGAGTTGTGTTGTATAATTGGATGCTGCCGTAATAGGAAGATATTTTTTGATGAGCTGGTCAATGCTTTCGCCGTCGATACGCTGTATCACGTCCCCGATTTTCACCTTTTGTTTTAATTCCGGCTCATCTAAATAATAACCCGTTACTGTCAGCTTATTTTCAATAAATTTTGCCTGGAAAGGAAATGCGTTGGTACCTCGATAGTTCTCCAGCGCTTGATTATAAGACCCGATATTGGCATGTGTATCGTGAATATCACTAATCATGGCCAGCGCAGTTAGGGTATAGTCTTTCTGGTTTGCAGCTAAAACAAACCGGGAAATAAATTCCTTTAAAACCTGATTCCAGTCTCGGCCAATCAGATGTTTCGCAGGAAAAAAGTATTGAACCATGTTCCAGTACCGGAACAAGCAGAGTAAGCGGTAGCCTTCATCCGGGTAGGCCATCCATGGATAACCCTTTTCGTTTTGAAATATTGGGTTCCCTATATTTGGCGCCATTTTAATATAGTATTGATCGCCGCTATTATGGTTGTTCAAGATATATAGAAGCTTTTCAACCAGTGATTGGCTAAGTATTGCAGGATTGAAAATATCACCATAATCCGGTTTGTACGCAGTATTGCCCCCTGTTTCTATGTTGCAGCTTTTACACACTTGCAGTTCCGGTTTGCCCAGCTTATCTACCCAAACTTCCAAAGCCTTGCTTAATTCAGCATTTGTGCTGGCTTTGACTACAAATGGCATTACCCGAAAAAGTTCCGCGTCAAAATTGAATTTTCCCTTTGCAACATTAGGATGGTGGTATTTCAAAAACCCCCACACCTCGCACAGCATGGCAAGGTTGGCAACCTGCTGCTTTTTCAACATAATGGTATCAATACCGGAACGTTTTGCGAAGGCAGTGTCAGCATCCACTTTACTTAACACGATCGTTTTAACTTTTGCCTGTTCAATCGGCTTTCCATCAATGAATATCCGGAGATCGTCAATCCAAATCTTTCCAGTCCCCGCCAGTAAAGTTCCAAACGTAATTGTTCGTGCCTTCTGACTATCATAAGGGAGGGTTATAGTATATTCTTTCCAATCATTCGTGCCCTTTAAATTCTGCTTCTGCATATTTTCAAATGCAATAGTACCCTCAGTACCGTCGATACGCATCCAAAATCCTGCGGAGGAGGACACATCCTGTGTTTTCAGGTAACCTGTAAGCTGAATTTCGCTTCCCTCAAATGTTTGTGAGATCTTATGGTTGACGGAACCAAAAGGTATCTCATTAGAAGTTTTTGTTATCGAAATTGAGCGTTTCCCCTCGACTTTTACCAAGCTATCCAGTTCGACAGAATATGTCTTTTGTTCTTCCGGTGAAAGATACTTCCAGCCAACGGCCTTTCCCTGACTATTTAATTGTTCAAAACCACCGTTAATCATCTGTCCTCTCTGCGAGCAACTACGGAAACCTGAAAAAATTAAAAAGCTAAACAGGAGGTATTTCATTATCTTAGTATAAAAGGATATTTGAGCTGAGGATCTGTGATACATATTAGTTTTTAACAGGTAAAAGAAGTATCACTTCAACATTCATGCTTCTTTTACCACCTAAAAATCAGTATCAGTATTTAACAATGATAAACTTCTTACTATAACTTTTCGATCCGACTTTGATCCGCAAAATATAATTCCCGTCGGCCATATTTGCGGTATTGATGGTAGAATTATACTTGCCAAAATCTTGTTGGTCGGGATTTGCAATTCTTGTTGGTCGGGATTTGCAATCCCGTCCTCTGAGCTTAGGATCTGCGATCCTAATTTAGGTAGATAAAAGAAGCATGCTTCAACAATGATACTCCTTTTACCACCTAAAAATCAACATCAAAATTTACGATTATTTTATCTCATAATGCTTACGCTTCTTTTTTTGCCCTGTAACCAATTGGCGTTCCCGGCGTTTCTTCCTTTTCAATAAATTTACTCAGGTAAGTAAAAAGCAGTTCTATCTTTTCATCATGCTTCATCATTTGCTTTTCTACTTGTTCAACCCGTAAAAACACATCTTTATGGGCCAGCAACATTTCCCTTATCCGGGTATAAATTCTTATAATTTGTATGTTTACATGTATAGCACGCTCACCTTTGAGAATACATGACAACATAGTTACTCCTTGTTCTGTAAAACAGAATGGCATATAACGCAACCCTTGGCGGTCTTCTCTGGAGGTCACAAAATGTGACCTCCAATTCTCAAACTCTTCTTTATTCATCTCAAACATAAAAGTCCTCAGGAAAGCGGGTCATGTTCCGCTTAACAGCTTGTTTCAACATTTTAGTTGCTACTCCGTATAATTCAGCAAGGTCTCGATCCAGCATCACTTTTTGATCCCGAACCATATATATCTTACTCATCCCTACCTCGTCTGGTATGGATGTAACCAGTTGTTTGCTCATGCTTTAAAGTATATTTTCTTTGTTTGATATAGGATTTCGTCTTATAAAAGAAGTATCACTTCAACATCCATACTTCTTTTACCACCTAAAAATCAGTATCAGTATTTAACAATGATAAACTTCTTACTATAATTTTTCGATCCGACTTTGATCCGCAAAATATAATTTCCATCAGCCATATTACTTGTATTGATGGTGGAATTGTATTTGCCAAAAAGAGAAATAGAACTTGTGTTCTGGTACATCTGCTGCCCGATACTGTTCCAGACAGAGAATTGTAAATCACCTTTTTCATACAATTCAAAACTCAAATTCAATATATTATTGGTTGGAACGGGATAGATCAGCAGGTTGATATCCGTCAGCGGGCTTTCACTTACGGGCAACATAAAATTAAAATCTGCCGATTGCGAAATACAACCTGCCGCTGTGGTTACATCTACGCGATAAGTGCCGGAAACTTTTGGCTGATACGTTTGACCGGTTGCGCCTTGGATCAATATATTGTTTAAATACCATTGGTTGCCATTGCTAAAGTTGGAACTTAAAATTGTTCCGTTTTGGGCGATCAGCGGTTTGGTAATGGACACGGCTACTCTTGCTGCGGCAACACAACCGGCACTTTTCACAACTAAATTATAGAAATAATAATAGTATGCCTGCGGCGTGCTGGCAGCATTGGTGCCGGTGATGGAAAAGAAATTGCCGACTGTAAACGGATAGCCGGTTACTCCGCCGTTGTTGCGGTAAATGGTGGCATTATCGGCATAACTGATATTGATGGTGTAAGTTCCGGCTGCGGGCAGGGTTAAGTTAAGCTGATAAATTTTGCCTGCATCGGAGGCATCATCTAATGCGGCACCCGTTTGCGGTATGCTGCGGGTTGCAGTTACATTCAAAGTAACGCTGGAAACGGTTTGCCCGGATGCGTTGGTAGCTGTAAAAGTGATGGTACCCGGATACCCGATGTATAAACGGGTGCTTTGCAAAATCACCGGAACGGCCGTAGTCATCACTATTCCTGGCGTAAACTGGTTGTATCCGCCGGAGGTAAATACATTTTTGGTGGCCGGGCCAATGGTAGCAGTCAGGTCATTTAAACCTGCATAATAAGTATTATTTACAGGCACTTGTGGGGTATTGACCGAAGCACCGCCGGCAAAAGGCAAAGCATCTGTTGGGTTAGAATACCAAAATATCGTGCCATCACCGGTGCCGCTCAGCAAATATGTGTTGGTATTGATACAGTTAACAGCCGTCAAGTTGCTTAAAACCGGTGCCGGATTGATCGTGATTGTGGCAGCGGACTGGTTGTTGCTGCTTTGGGTATCGGCTGTTAAATGGGTAGTTGCTGTAATTTGATAAACGCTGCCAGCCAAAGCATTAAAGGTGTTGCTCAACGTAAAATCCTGCTCCTGGCCCGGCGAAATCGTACCAACATAAGTTTCATTAAAAGTAGTAATTGTACCTGCTGCATTGGTAACCGTTGCCGTAACCGGAACATTGCTGATGGAGGCACTGCCGTAATTATGCAGCAAAACGGTGATTTGCTGGGCCGTATTGCTGCAAGTACCGCTTGCAGCCGGATTAACAATACTAACTACGCCAGCATCTTTTGTGCTTTTGATAAAGTTGACCTGATAATCCTGGGTTTCGCCTTTGGCATAAGTCCCGCAGGCGGTTACAGCCGTGGGATCGTTGGTTTCTGTTTCTACAACCCGCATTAAACTGTACGTATCCACGGTTACGGTTGAAGGCACCAAAATAATAGTGGTAAAAGAAGCATTGCCGTTTATAATGCCTGATGTTGCAACCAATTCTCCGGCATCGTCAAAATCACCATCGCTGTTCCAATCAACAAAAACCTTGGCGATCTTGTTAAAATCCCCTCCGCAGGAACCTAAAGTTACAGTCAGTGGATAGGTTGCGCCCTGCTCCAGCTTAGCGGTTAAATTGGTGTTATCGGTGTAAGAAGTGCAGCCGGAAGCAGCCGTATAATTGATGTTGGATAACTGCAGGCCGGTGATTTTAGAATCAGCCGTAGAGCTTGGGGCCGAAGCACAATAAACCTTGCCTCCTACGCCCGTTACAATCAGCGAGTAAGCCTGCGGGCCTGTTGTTAAAGTGCCTTTGTGATTTACGGTGATGGTATAACTTTTCCCCGGAACGGCGTTGGTTAGATAAACCTGTTCGATGTTGTCGCGCGTATTATCGCCGGTGGCAGCAGCAGTTGCGGGATTGGCGGGATCCAAAACCCAGGGTTTAAAAACAGTAGTCCCCTGGCTGACCCTCACATCCAAATCATTCACTAATTTCAAGGTCGGATCGTCCACTACGCCGGCTGCGCCAGGCGTTGCAGCCGGATCTGTCCAGGAAATAGTAGCTATAAGCGGGCCGTTTCCCGAAGCTGTTACATTAAAAGTTTGCGTTTGCCCTTGCGGTAAACTATTTTCGCTGATCATGCTTTTCAGGCCATTATCCGTAATTGCCTGTGCCGCTTTGGCCGTATTGAGCAAACCCCAGCCGTAAATATAATCCGGGCCCACATTTCCGGCATCAAAAGCAGTATGGCAAACCAATCCTTTTAAAGTAGCGGCACGCATAAAACGACCGGCGTTTTTCTGTGAATAATATTCTTGCAACAAAAAAACCGATCCGCTTACATTCGGTGTAGCCATAGAAGTGCCGGACATGGCTACGTAAGCATCCGCAGCGGCTGTTCCAGCAGAAATTACATTCACGCCATCACCGCAAATGTCCGGCTTGATCCGTCCGTCGTCTGTCGCGCCCCAACTGCTGAAATAAGCAATCGAAACATCCGCAGCAACCGTTGGCCCAAAAGGCAAAGGGTTGACGGCGCCAACGGCCAGCACGTTTTTTGCCAGTGCCGGTGCTTCCAATACATCATAACTATCATTACTGCTGATGCTGGCCGGGCGCGCGCCTTTGTTTACAATCGTTTGATCAGTTCGGCTTTGGTAACCGTAATAAGTATCGCCAACAGCCGGGCCGGTTTCTCCGCGACTGTTTCCGGCGGCAACCACAATTAAATAATAGGGCGCATTGTAGGCAACCTGGTCAAAACTTTGCGCATAAGAACTGTAATAGCCAAATTTATAATCCTCGTTATCGCCGGGCAAACCATACCATTCCCATCGGTTGGGCGTTACGCTGGTGTTATAGCTCCAGCCGGACACAATACCATAAGAATGATTGGAAACCAATAAGTTAGCTGCCTGGGCAGCCATTTCCGAAGCATCATTGTCAAAATCATAAGCAACCAATCCGCTTGCCCCAAAAGACATTCCCCTGGCCGGCGCATAAACCCCTTTTGCAATTAAAGTTCCGGCTACATGCGTACTGTGATCGCTAATGACGGAAGAGCCGTCCAGCATAGCTACCGTTTTGCCCGTAAATTCCTGATGGTTTGGGTAGATTTTTCCGCCGTCCCAAATACCGAGTTTGCCGGCCATATTTGCACTGGAACCTGAAAGCGACAAGCCCAGCGAACCGCCGCTGTAAAGGGCCGTTGTCTGTGTGGTTGCCGCTGCAATAAGGTTGTTGTCTGTTTTAAGGTAGATGGGGAAACCTAATGCGTCCGTGCCTTGCAAAGAAATAATTTTACCGCTTTTTTCTTTCCTGAAAATGGGCCAGCCTTTTTGTTTGGCCAGTTCAAACGCTTTGTTCCGGTTGGTTTCAAAATCTGTTTTTAAACGTCCGGAAAAATTGAGCAGTTCCCTTTTTTTATCTTCTGAAACCAACTGGCTATAACTTGGGACCGATTTTATTAGCAGTAAAAACAGCAGGAAGCGGGTAAAATTTTTGATCATAGAAAAAGACATATAAAAGCAGTACGCTGATAAATTTTTTTACTTAAAGTGTTTAAGGTACAAACATTACTTTTATATCATGAGAACTATTTTTGCACTGTTTGTATTTTTGTTGATGTCTTGCATCGCGATGAAACACAACCCCAAAATAACGCAGGGGATCTGCGGGACCGTACTGCTGAAACAAGGCAACCAGATGCCCGCTCCCGGTCGTGTTTTATCAGCCGGACAACCGGCGATCCGCGAAATTGCCGTTTATCAGCTTACCAATTTAAGCGAGGTAAAAAGCAGCGGTACTGTTTTTACCGGCATAAAAACAGCATGGGTCGCTAAAACCAGCAGCAACGCAAAAGGTTATTTTGAACTGGCTTTACCTGTGGGGAAATATTCGGTTTTTGTGGTAGAAAAAGAAGGTTTATATGCCAATAATTTTAATGGTAAAGGAAACATTAACCCGGTGGAAGTTTTGAAAGACAGCCTGACGCGGAAAGAAATTATCATTAGCAACAAAGCTGTTTTTTAAGCAATAAAACCTTGATCAAAAAATGAAGAAAAACCAAGACTGGCCCGAATTAAAATATGACGGATTAAAAGACATCATTGCAACTGTTCAGCTCTGGACGCAAATTGTTGGTAAAATCCGGCTGAGCAACATGCCCTGGATCAACCACTCCTGGCAAGTTACTTTTTATGTCTCGCCAAAAGGTTTAACTACCGGCAGTATTCCTTATGAAGGCGGTATTTTCCAGCTTGATTTTGATTTTATCAATCATCAATTGCTCATCGTTTCCAGTTGGAATGAAAATGCAAGTTTAGATTTATATCCGAGAACCGTAGCAAGTTTTTACAAGGAATTATTAGAGAAATCAGAAGCAATCGGAATTGAAGCAAGCATTTATACTGTGCCAAATGAAATTAAACCGGCCATTCCATTTATAAAAGATAACTTGCATCGAACTTATAACAAAGATCAGATGCATCAATCCTGGTTGGCTTTGATCAAAATCCATACTGTTTTTACAAAGTTCAGGGCCGGTTTTATCGGCAAATGCAGTCCGGTCCATTTGTTTTGGGGAGCTTTTGATTTGGCAGTTACCCGGTTTTCGGGCAGGACTGCACCGGAATACGATGGCAAAGTAGTAAATATACCACTTAGGGTAATGCAGGAAGCTTATTCGCACGAAGTAAGCAGTTGCGGCTTCTGGCCGGGAAACGACAGTTTTCCGCAACCTGCATTTTATGCTTATTGTTACCCAACCCCTGCTGCTTTTGGCAAACAAAAAGCAGAACCACAGGAAGCTTTTTACAGTGAAGAAATGGGCGAATTCTTTTTGCCTTATGAAGTGGTAAGGTCATCACCTGATCCGGAAGGCATGCTGATGCAATTTTTAAAAACTACTTATGAAGCAGCAGCAAATACCGGCAATTGGGATCGCGAAGCTTTAGAATGTGATTTATCTTCTTTTAACAAATATCACATCAACAAATAGGGCATAAAAACAGCATTGCTTAAATTGCTTTTTTAAGAGCGAAGTGTGGGCGAACCATAAATTAATGATAAGTTTAACAGAAATTTTAAATCGATCATTTTTTAACGCTATACACTTATGCACCAGCAACTTGAAAAGATAAAAGCTACCAGAACTTTTTTACTTACACTGATTGAGGATTTAACTATAGAACAATTAAACGAAATACCGGAAAGGTTTAACAACAACATCATCTGGAACCTTACTCATCTTATTGCTATACAACAATCGATTTGTTACAAGCGCTCCGGTTTGCAACCTATCGTGCAAGATAAATACGTTACCCCTTATCTACCTGGTACCAAGCCAGAGGGTTTTATTGACAGCAGCGAAGTGGAAACGATTAAAAGCTTGCTCCACTCCTCTTTAAATGAGTTTGAAAGCGATTATAAAAAAGGTTTTTTTACCACTTATACCCCCGTTGTTACCCGTTACGGTGTGGCCATGGATAATATTGATGATGCCGTTAATTTTTTGCTTTTTCATGAAGGTTTGCATTTTGGTTATGTTATGGCGTTGAAACGGGTTTTGAAGGGGTGAGGGGGTATTTTTGAACTACACTTAAAAAGTAAAACAAATAGTAGCTTTTCTCAAATTAGTAAAATTATTGAGTAATCAGGTATAACTGATTGTTACTTGCTTTTTACTAAAAACATTATGAAGAAGAAAATTCCGTTAATTATACATCAAACTCTTCAACCAGTTGCAAAGCAAAATTTTCATTTGCTTAAACCAGTTATAGTTGATGATGCAATGTTTTATGTTGCTGACAAAGATGAAGATTCAGACTTTTTCTTCAAAGTTCTTAAACAAGAAAATAAAAATGGGGTTCTTCACTATTGTGTTGAGATTAAGCCAACAAGTGATTCTATAGTACAATCAAGCACTTATTGGATACAAATAAGTCAAATTGTTAACACTTTTAATAATTGGATTAAATTACTTGATACTTACAATAAAACTTACACTTTTTTTGATGACCCAATTCTTAAATCATATGAAAAAGATTTTAACCAAAGATTTGAAATTTTAAATGAAAATACAGATATGTTACCTTTTTCATTAGAAAAACAATTATACATTCACAGTTATTTGATAAAAACTAAAAAAACCTTAATTAATTTGAAACAAAACAAAGACGAAAATTATCAAACTCAACTTGATGAGTTGGAAAAAGAAGTTAATATTATACAATCAAATTTAACAAAAGATACACAGAAGAAAGTAATTGAACGACTTTCCAAGTTTTGGGCAAAAACTCAAAAAGTCGGGCTCGATCTTTTAAAAGAAGTATTTGTTAGTGTGTCTGCAGAATTAGCAAAAAAGCTTATTACTGGTGGATGATAATAATTACAAATACGTTGTGAGATAATAAATTCATTAAAATAGATACCTTTATTAAATACTTCCCATAATCGACATTTTCCAAATATTAAAGCTGAAATTTCAATTTTAATACATTCTAACTTCAATAATCATCTAAAAATAAATCCCTACCTCCTGTAGCGTTTACCCAACCCACCTCGTAAGGTCTAACAATTACAAACAGTGCATAGACATGTGCTATCATTTGATCGTGATTAGTTAAACTTACAAAAACATAATTCCAGCAGGAATGCATAACTGATACATGCGGAAACTTCTGGACATTACTGAACAGGAACTCGTTCAGCAATGCAAAAGCGGTAATTTGAAACATCAGGAAATACTGTATAAACAGTTTTACGGCTATGCTATGGGTATCGGTTTGCGCTATTTGTCCAATCGTGATGATGCTTTGGAAGCGGTAAACGATGCTTTTATCAAGGTTTTTAACCGAATTGGTAGTTTTAACGAAAGCCTGCCCTTTAAACCCTGGCTTCGAAAAGTGATCGTGAACACGGTGATTGACGGGCGCAGGAAAACCTTAAAGAACCCGTCGCAGGCAGACCTGGAGGAAGCCGAAACGGTAGCCACTCCGGCACTTGCTTTGGCGCAGTTGCAAGCTGCCGATATTTTAAAAATGATGGGTTCCCTGCCCGAAATGCACCGCTTAGTTTTTAATTTATATGAAGTTGATGGCTACAATCATGAGGAAATCAGTACGATGCTAAGCATTCCGGCAAGTTCGTCGCGTGTGTATTTAACGCGGGCCAAAGAGCGGTTACGGAAAACGTTACTTCAGCAAGAGGGGCAATAACGATGGAAGAAAAAGAGTTTGACAAACAATTAAGCGACCGTATCCGCAATGTTTTTGAGGGATACGAAGACGCTTCGGCGGAAAAAGGCTGGAACCGGCTCCGGCAAAAATACCCAGCGAAAAAAGACCGGACTGTGCCTGGCTGGTGGTGGAGGGCCATCGCTGCACTTTCTTTTATAATGCTTGCGTTTTGGCTTTTCTGGCCTGCTGCCGATACCGTAAACAATCCAAAATCAACCCGAAACCGGCATCAAACTGAAATGCTGAAACCAGGTGAAAATTTGAAGGACGCAACACTCCCCTCAAAAAAAACATTACCAAAAATATCTGCTGAAATTGTATCCGCAAACAAAAAAACTATCGTTAAAAAAAGCATCCTTACTAATCAGATGGATCAATCTGTAGAAAAGAAGCATCCGCAAAAGTCATCATCCAAAACCAACAATTATCCTTCTTATTCAACCGCTTCTTCCCGAACCAATCTTCCTAATGCTGACAAAATTAAAAATGATCCTTCAAAGCAGGAAAGCCGGAACGTTGATTTTTATCCCCTAAAAGAAGCACAACAATCTACGTTGCCGTTTTCAACCCAAAAACAAGTTTTGGTTTTTCAGCCTGAAATAAAAATGCCTGTAAAAACAGCATCAGTTGCAAAAACCAATTCTGTTAAAAAGCCAAAACAGCAGGCAAGTAAATTCGGTTTTTCGGTTTATGCCGATACACACCTTAACTTTGCAAAGGGCAGCAATAATCAACTTGGTTTTGGCGGCGGTATTTCTTCTGATCTCAAAATTGCACCAAACCTGAAACTTTCTGCCGGACTTGCATTGATCCAAAACAATTTATTTTATACCAGTAATTTTCCGCAGAAAAATCAAACAAACGTAAATAACTATGCGGTTTCCGCTCCAGGAAACCCTACCACAACTAGCACCCAAACTTTAAATAGTTTGGATGCCAGTTTGCTTGCCTTGGATGTTCCGGTCAATTTGAAATACCAATTTTATTCAGGTAAAAACAGCATGTTTGTTTCTGCCGGACTTGGCTCAACCACTTTTGTAAAGGAGACTTACGCTTTCAATTACAGCAATTTTCCGGCTTCTTCGTCGCAATCTTCATCACCTTCTTCAATGCCGCAAAGCGTAAAAAGCAGCAAAAGTTTTGACCGTTTTGATGTTGCCAGAACTTTAAACTTGTCTTTTGGCTTGGCTTATCCTTTAGGTAAAAACCAATTACAGATCGAACCCTTTTTAAAATATCCTTTAAGCGGATTGGGTTCGCAGCAATTGCAGTTTGGTTCCGTTGGCATCAACTTAAAACTAAACTTTCCCACTCAAAAAAAATGAAGTTTTGGGAAGTGGTTGGATCGTTTATATGCTTCTTTTATGCCTATAAAAACAGTATCAGGATAAATATTTCCCAACAATAGGCATCCTTCTGCCCATTCCAAATGCTTTTGAGGAAACCCGTAAAATTGGCGGCGTTTGGTAGCGTTTGTGTTCAGAGATATTGACCAAGCGGATTACTTTTCGCACTACATTTTCTTCAAAACCGGCGGCAATAATATTAGCGGACGATTTGCGAAGTTCAATGTATTCTTTTAAGATCGGATCCAAAATATCGTAATCGGGCAAGGAATCCGAATCTTTTTGTCCGGGACGTAATTCTGCCGATGGTGGTTTGACGATGGAATTTTGAGGAATGATTTCCCGTTCCCGGTTGATGTGGTTGGCCAGTTCGTAAACCTGCGTTTTGTAAACATCGCCCAAAACAGAAATGCCGCCGCACATATCGCCATAAAGGGTTCCGTAACCAACGGCGGCTTCACTTTTGTTGGACGTGTTTAGCAGGATATAACCAAACTTGTTGCACATCGCCATCAGAATGACAGCACGGCTACGCGACTGGATATTTTCTTCTGCGATATTAAAAGGCAAACCGGAAAATTGCGGTTCCAAAGCGTTTTCAAAAGCAGTTGTGATTTCTTTGATTGCTACCGTTTGGCTCCTGCAGCCTAAGTTTTTTACCAAATCTTCCGCATCTTTTATGGAATGACCGGAAGAAAAAGCAGAAGGCAACAGCACCGCCATCACGTTTTCCGCACCCAGTGCTTCGCAAGCCAATACACAAACCAAAGCTGAATCAATCCCGCCGGAAAGCCCCAGCGTTGCTTTGCTGAAACCGGATTTTTTGAAATAATCGCGGATGCCCAAAATCAAAGCCTGGTGAACCTGCTCAACCTCGCCCATACGCGCCACATCCGGACTTAATTTTTGTTCCGCTTTTACAGATACTTCTTTTACCGATGTTTTTTCTATATCGTAATAACGGATCTGCTCTTTAAAATAATCCAGTTCATCAATCAGGTTTCCTTCCGCATCGTAAACCATTGAGCCGCCGTCAAAGATCAGTTCTGTTTGTGCGCCAACATGGTTCACATAAAACAAAGGCATTTGATATTTTTTGGCATTGTAACTTAAAACCGCCATCCGCTCCTGGTCATGGTCAACAGCAAAAGGCGAAGCGGCAATATTGATCATCAGATCGGGTTCCTGTCCCATCAACACATCCATCGGACGCGTCCGGTACAAGGGATCGTCAATGTTGTTCCACAAATCCTCGCAAATGGTCAAGGCGATACGCTGGCCTTTAAAGTCAATACATTTAAATTCGTTTGCCGGTTCAAAATACCGGTACTCATCAAACACATCGTAATTGGGCAGCAAAGCTTTGTTCACTACTGCTTTTACCGCACCATTTTCTATAAAGTAAGCTGAGTTATACAAATCTTTTCCTTCGGGAGAAGAATTAATGGTTGGCAGGCCGATAATGCAGGCAATGTTTTGACAGGCTGCTGCAATCCGCTTAGCCGAATCTTCACATAAAGCAATAAACTCGTTAAACTCCAAGAAATCCCGCGCCGGATAACCACTGATACATAATTCAGCAAAAACCACCAGATCGGCTCCGTTTTGCTGTGCTTCTTTTATGGCATAAATTATTTTTTGGGTATTGGCTTCAAAATTACCAACATGGTAATTGAGCTGTGCTAAAGCAATTTTCATAAAGTAAAAAATGTATCTGCAACGGTAATTGTAGCGTATTACAGATTAATATTTTATTTTCGTTTGATATGAACCAAACTGTTTCTCAAATCCTGAAAAAACAAATCTATCTATTTTTTCTGATTTGTGTTTTGCTTGTTTCCTGTAAAAGGAAAGATAAGATTGATGTCAGTGGCATTGATCTCAACATAAAAATAGAACGTTTTGACCATGATTTTGATGGTTTCAGAGGAAGTAATTATCCAACTAAAGCTGCACAATTGTACCGGCATTACGGCATATTTTACCCGGATTTTATAGAACGTGTTTTAAACGCCGGTTCTATAAAAGACACCGCTTATTTTGCAAACCTGCGCCAGGTTTTTGCAGCTAAATCTTATATTGATTTAAAGCACGAGGTTGATTCTGTTTATCCAAATTTGGACAAGCAGGAAGCGGAACTGACGGATGCTTTTAAACACATCAAATATTTTTATCCGCAGAAAAGACTGCCTCATATTTATGCTTACTTTTCTGGTTTCCAGGCACAAAGCTCTATCGGAAACAATTATTTTGCCATCGGGCTGGATCTTTTTCTCGGCAGTAATTCTAAATTTTATCCGGCTTTGATCGAAGAGTTTCCGCATTATATTTCACGCCGTTTCACACCCGATAATATGGTTCCCCGGGTAATTGAAAGTATGACGCGGGAGGACATGTTTGAGGAGCAGGCCGATGACGACAGAACGCTGCTTTCGAGAATGATCTATAACGGCAAGATTATGTATTTTATGGATCAGATTTTACCTGACGTTCCTGATTCTACTAAAATCGGTTATACCAATCAGCAGTTGAAATGGTGTGCCGATAACCAGGCGAACATTTGGGGCTATTTTTTGGAGGACAACCTGCTTTATGAAAGTGATTATCAGAAGATACAGAAATATTTAACAGAAGCCCCTTTTACGCCGGGCTTGGGCGATCACAATAATTCGGCACCAAAGCTGGCCGTTTGGACGGGCTGGCAGATTGTGAAACAATACATGGACAGCAATCCGAAAGTATCGTTGCAGCAATTAATGACGGAGCGGGACGAGCAAAAGATTTTGGCTCAATCGAAATACCGGCCTAAATAAACATTCCAACTTTATGCCGATAAAAGAAGTATCTATTTCAGGATTGTGAATACGGAACGCAGACAAACGATGATACCAATGATAAAAAATACATTGGAAACGGAAGTGTAGAAAAAGCTATCACCCAAAAAACGAAAGTACACACCAATCAAACCGATAAAAATACCAATGGTCAGGATGATGTAATTGCGTGTATCGTTTGCAGAAGCAGATTTATTCATTTCTAAATACAATTATTTTGTGCCCAAAAATAAGGATGTTTGCTGAAAGCGAAAAACGGAAAATTATGTTTTTTTAGAAAAAGATGTTCCTTTTAACACTATGGTTTATCTGCAAAAAAACAGCCGGTAAAAGAAGCATTCATAAAAAAAGCGGCTTTGACCGGGTCTTTCAAAAGATACAAATAATTTTTAACCGTTGGATAAAGCGGCTGCACCACTTACAATTTCGGTCAATTCGGTAGTAATAGCCGCCTGGCGTGCTTGATTGTACGAGAGTTTTAAAGCTTTCAACAAATCGCCTGCGTTTTCGGTTGCTTTATCCATCGCTGTCATCCGGGCACCATGTTCCGAAGCATGAGAATCTAAAACGGCTTTGTATAACTGTACTTTTATGTTTTTAGGGATCAGCTCCTGCACAATATCTTCTTGGGAAGGTTCCAAAATATAATCTACTTGTGCTGTTTTTAACGCTTCTTTTTTATCAGGTTTTGCTACCGGCAACAATTGCTCTGTAACGATATATTGTACAGCAGCATTTCTAAAATGATTATAAACCAATTCCACCCTATCGTAATCTCCGTTTATAAAACCTTGCATGATGGCATCGGTTATCAAAGAAGCATTTTCAAAGTTAAGCTCGTTGTACAACTCATTGTTATTTCCGATTACTGCATATTTTCTGCGCTCATAATACTCCTGCGCTTTTCTGCCAATGGCCACAACAGCAACATTGTTTGCCCGTAACTGCTGCTGGTATTTTTCGGCAACAATATTGTTGGCTGCTTTAATTACATTCATGTTGAATGCACCAGCCAGGCCGCGGTTGGAAGTAACCGCAACGACCAGCACACGGACAGGTTCGCGCACTTGCATATAAGGCGAGGCAGCGTCTTCTAAAGTTGCAGAAAGATTTGCAAGGATTTCATTAAGCTTGTCTGCATAAGGGCGCATTTGAACAATTGCATTGGTTGCACGCTTTAGCTTTGCAGCCGAAACCATCTTCATAGCTTTCGTGATCTGCTGTGTAGAAGACACTGATGTGATCCGGTTTCTTACTTCTTTTAAATTGGCCATTCTGTTCAGTTATCAGTTGCCAGTTATCAGTTGTGAGTTTTGAACTGGCAACTGGCAACTCTCAACACAAAACTTTTTAATTATAATTTGCAGATAATTCTTTTGCTACTGTTTCTAATACACCTGTAATTGAATCATCCAGCTTGCCTGCTTTTAAGCTGGCCAATACTTCCGGATGGCGTAGTTCCAACTGCGTAGTAAATTCAGCTTCAAATTCCCTTACCTTATTTACAGGTACATTACGCATTAGGTTTTTAGTGCCGAGGTAGATGATTGCAACTTGTTTTTCTACCGGAACCGGTGAAAACTGTGCCTGTTTTAACATCTCTACATTACGGGAACCTTTATCTAAAACGTTTTTTGTTGCGGCGTCCAAATCAGAACCAAACTTAGAAAATGCTTCCAGCTCGCGGTATTGTGCCTGATCTAACTTCAACGTACCGGCGACTTTTTTCATGGATTTGATTTGTGCATTACCACCAACCCTTGATACCGAAATACCGACATTGATAGCAGGACGAACACCGGCATTAAATAAATTGGACTCTAAAAATATTTGGCCGTCTGTAATCGAAATTACATTTGTTGGGATATAAGCAGAAACGTCTCCGGCCTGGGTTTCGATAATTGGCAATGCCGTTAATGAACCGCCGCCTTTAACGATACTTCTGATCGATTCCGGCAAATCATTCATAGCTTGTGCAATAGCATCATTGGCATTGATTTTTGCAGCACGTTCCAACAAACGGGAGTGTAGATAAAATACATCGCCCGGATAAGCCTCGCGGCCCGGTGGGCGGCGTAGCAACAAAGAAACTTCGCGGTAAGCCACGGCTTGTTTAGAAAGATCATCATAAACGATCAAAGCCGGACGGCCGGTATCGCGGAAAAATTCGCCAATGGCTGCTCCTGCAAAAGGTGCAAAAAACTGCATCGGGGCCGGATCTGCGGCAGAAGCAGCAACCACAATGCTAAAAGGCATTGCACCATTTTCTTCCAGCACCCTTACAATATTAGCTACAGTAGAATTTTTCTGTCCGCAAGCCACATAGATACAATATACCGGTTTCCCTACATCATAAAATTCTTTTTGGTTGATAATGGTGTCTATACAAACTGCCGTTTTACCGGTTTGCCTGTCGCCAATAACCAATTCACGCTGTCCGCGGCCAATCGGGATCATCGCATCAATAGCTTTGATACCTGTTTGCAACGGTTCGTTTACCGGCTGGCGATAGATTACGCCTGGTGCTTTACGCTCAATCGGCATTTCATAAGTCGTACCGGCAATCGGGCCTTTACCGTCGATAGGCTGTCCCAAAGTATTTACGATACGGCCCAACATTCCTTCGCCTACCTGGATAGAAGCGATTTTTTTAGTCCTGCGAACCGTGTCCCCTTCTTTAACTTCATCATAAGCACCCAGCAAAACTACGCCTACGTTATCTTCTTCCAGATTCAGTACAATCCCTTGCAGCCCGTTTTCAAATTCAACAAGTTCACCTGATTGAACTTGGGTTAAACCATAAACACGGGCAATACCGTCGCCGATCTGTAATACAGTACCAACTTCTTCTAACTCGGCTTCTGACTTAAAGCCTGCCAACTGCTGACGCAGGATGGATGAAACTTCGTCTGGTCTTACATCTACCATTTTTTGAATTTATTTTGAATCCTTTATAATTAGTTCAATTTTTGAAATATGTTTATACACATACTTCTTTTATGCTATCTTTTTTTGACTTCCGTTCCAACTAAAAAAGCCGGGTTTTAAACCTGTGTTGCAATAACTTTTTGATCAAAATCTTTTCTTAGTTTACTCAATGTGCTGGAAATACTGGTGTCAAACTGTCGGTCGCCTACCGTTAATATAAAGCCGCCAATCAGTTTCGGGTCAACTTTTTCTTCCAAAGCCACCTGCCCTGCCGTAGCTTTTTTAACAACTTCCATCGCTTCTGCACGGTTGCTTTCTGATAAAGGCACGGCCGAAACGATTACTGCTTTTACAATATGTTTTTTCTGATTGTACTGCTCCACAAACTCTTTTGCTGTCTCAAACAAAGTCCCCGAACGCATTTTGTTCACCATAATCTTAAAAAACCCTAATGTAGCTGCCTGCACTTTTCCGGAAAAAACAGCAACCAGTATCGCTGTTTTTTTTGAAGGGGAAACGATTGGGTTGCGCAAAACAGCATTAAGGGTACTGTTGGCTTTTAAGGTTTGTACAAACAATGACATATCAGTTTTGATCTCTTCCAGCAGGTTTTGTTCTTCTGCAAGATCAATCAATGATTTGGCATATCTTGTGGCTACTTTAAACTCAGACATTTTTTATGATGATATATTACCGTTAGCTTTCCGTTTTATTGTTTTTAGTTAAGCTTGACTTCTTTTAAAAGATCGGACACCAGTTCGTTTTGTTTCTGTTTATCATCAAACTGCCTGCGCAATATTTTTTCCGCAATATCCATTGAAAGTGTGGCAATCTGGTTTTTTACATCCGCCATCGCTATTGCTTTTTGGCTGTTGATTTCCACTTTTGCCTTTTCAATCATTTTGTTTCCTTCTGCCTGCGCAGCGTTCCTTGCTTCACCAATAATCTGGTCTTTTACCTGTTTCGCTTCTTTCAGGATCAGGTCACGTTCTGCACGGGTTTGTTTAAGCAGTTGTTCGTTTTCGTTGGTCAAACGCGCCATTTCTTCTTTGGCTGCTTCTGCTTTAAAAAGCGCATCTTCGATAGAGCGTTCTCTTTCGCCGATGGCACCCATAATAGGCTTCCAGGCAAATTTGGCCAATAAAAAGAACAGGATTAAAAAGGATATTGTGGTCCAGAATACTAAGCCTATTTCGGGGGTTACTAATTCCATATCTATTTTAAAAATTAACCAATTAATTTTGGCTGATCAATTGCCAACCGCAACTCATCAGCCAAAAAAAGAATGCTTACTTAGGATTGTTGCCCAAGAAAGCCACAACCACACCAAACAACGCAGCACCTTCAATCAAGGCAGCCGCAATAATCATAGCAGTTTGGATTTTCCCTGAAGCTTCAGGCTGACGGGCAATACCTTCCATTGCTTTGCCACCTACTTGTCCGATGCCAATACCAGCACCGATAACAGCTAAACCTGCACCAATTGCAGCGATACTTCCAGTCATCATTTGTTTTAAAATTAAAGTTAATATAAAATATAAAATTGTTTACAATTAATGGTGATGCTCTTCTGTTGCTGTTCCAATAAACAGTGCCATCAGCAACGTAAAAATAAAAGCCTGCAGCAAAGCGACCAACAGTTCCAACACATCCATAAACACCACAAAGGCAATGGACACCGGCGCAACAGCTATTGTTTTAAAAACGAATATCAACGATATTAAGCTCAGCACGATAATGTGGCCTGCTGTAATATTAGCAAATAAACGGATCATTAAGGCAAAAGGCCTTGAAAAAATACCCAATAATTCTACAACCCACCACAAAGGCCAAAGCCAGACAGGTACGTCACTTGGCGCAAAAATATGTTTCCAGTAATATTTATTCCCGTTTACATTGACTACAATCATGGTAATGACCGCCAATACAAAAGTAACGGCAATGTTCCCTGTCAAATTAGCACCACCCGGAAAAATCGGCACTAAACCTATCAAATTGTTGATCCATATAAAAAAGAAAACAGTCAACAAAAGCGGCATAAAACGCTCGTACTTGTAACCAATATTTGGCCTGGCAATATCATCCCGAACAAATACAATTACCGGCTCTATAAGAGATTGAAAACCTCTTGGTGCTTTGCCATGTGTTTTTTTGTATGAAGAAGCAACGCTAAAAAAGATAAGTAAAAGAAGCACACAAGCAATCCAAAGTGCGATTACATTTTTGGTAATGGAGAAATCGTAAACTTTTTTAGTGACTGCTTCGTCAATTTTACCGGCCTCATCTACTGCTTTTACCTTATCATTAAATAATTTATAAGTATAAAATTTTCCGGTATAAGCTTTATGACCATGATCAAAATTGCTGGAAGAAAAACTTTCCAAACCCTTGTCGGTATATAAAATAACAGGAAGCGGGATGGCTGTTTCGCCCCACAAATGCCAGTAATGCGAATCGGCAATATGTTCTAAGATTACGACCGTCGGATCGTAAGTATCTTGCTTTATATTTACACCTTTTTCCTGGCTTAAACTGCCCTGACTTGCAAATGCCTTTCCTACAAAAAGTATAGAAAAAACAACGAGAAATAAGCTTAACTTAATTTTTTTTGAGTTCAAAATGTGCCTTAAATCCATTAATTATCGCGATTTCTACTTTAGATTTTGGAGGCGCAAGTTACACAACAAAGCATAAATTTCAAACACCGTATTTAATAAATATAAATAAAAAAAGCACGATAAAAAAAGTACCGGACTTACATGGTTTAAGGATAAATAAACCGGTACAAAAAACATACAAACGAGTAATTTAATAATTGTGGCCACCAGAAATACCTGAACAGATAGTTTTGGATTTTTAAGATTGCTGATTAAAGTAGAAAAACACACGCTAAAAGTTAGCACTGCAAACATCATGAAAATTGACCAAAAATGCGGTACCAACCCCAACCCTTTAAAAAAATATACGTATGCTAAAGGAGGCAATGCTATCAGAAAAATTGCCAGGAAATAACTGTAAAAAAAGTTTGAAAGCTTCAATCTTTTAAAGATTTTAGAACGACGTACAACGAAACAAAAACACCGCCCAAAGACAACACAGCAGTAACCCATTGCGTTTGATGGTTTAACGCCTGATCAATTTTATAGCCAGCAAAAGTAAACAGGCCAATAATAACGATCATCTGGATTCCGAGGCCGCTGTATTTAATATAATTATTCATTTAAATTTAGTTTCGCCTATGGCTTTTATGGTTTCAAAATTAGCTAACCAAAATGATTTTTCAGTAGTTTGGCTTTCTGTTGATCATCCACCAAAAAAACCTCGTACAAAATTTAACAATTAATCCTTTTGACCCGATCTTTCAGCTTTACTAAAATACTGTTTTTATCGCTGTTTTTTTTACTTGCGATGGCTGGCTGTTCTTTGGAAAAAGAAAGCGGCTTCAACCGCAGTATGCAAAACCTCACGGCGCATTATAATATCCTGTTTAATGCCCGGCAAATCGTTTTACAGAAAGAAGAATTGATGGCGCAGGTTTACATTGATGATTTTTCTGAAATTTTAAGCGTTTATCAGGACACGATGGCCAGGAGTACAGCCGGAAGCAAAGACCTCGAAGCCGTAACCACCAGGGCCAATACCATCATCAGCACAAAAGAACAAAGCCATTATTTGGGCGATGCTTATTTTTTGTTAGGGCAAGCCAATTACCTCGGCAGCGATTATTTTAATGCAGTGGAGTTTTTTACTTACGTGGTTCATTCTTTCCCCGAAAACAAAGAATTAAGCAGAACAGCTTTGGCATGGAAAGCGCGGTCTTTAATGAAGCTGAACCAGGCTAAACAAGCCGGAACTACGTTGGATACGGCCCGGCAATTGTTTGACGCAAAAAAAGAATCCGCAGAAGATATTACCGGTGCCGACCTGCAATTTAATATCAACCAGGGAAATTATGAACAAGCAGAAAAACTGGCTGTGCAAGCGGTTGATCTGGCAAAGGATAAAAAAAGGCGTATCCGCTGGACTTTCATTTTGGGGCAATTGCAGGAAGCCAACAAAAAACCGGCCGAAGCTTACGATTCTTATTCGCGCGTGGTACACAGCAATGCTTCTTTTGAGCTTGCTTTTAATGCAGACCTGAACCGTTTGCGGATCGAAGAAAAACAGGACGGGCAGCCAACCAACCGGATTGCGCGCTTGCAGACGTTGCTGAAAGATGATAAAAACTCAGATTTTATTGATCAGATCTATTTTCAGATCGGAGAAACCGCTTTAGCACAACACCAAATTGACCAGGCGGTCAGCAACTATAAATTGTCGGTTAAAAACAGTACCAAAAACCAGAAACAAAAAGGATTGTCGTACCTGCGCCTGGCCGACATCAACTTTAAATACAAAAGCGATTACATCCAGGCCAAAAAATATTACGACAGCACTTTGCAAAACCTGTCGCCGTTGTATCCCGGTTATCAGCAAATCTTAAAAAAAGCCAATAACTTGCAGTTGCTGGCCAGCCGTTATCAAATCATTGCACAACAGGACACGTTGCAAGCTTTGGCCAGATTAAAAGAACCGGACCGGATTGCACGGATCAATTTAATGATAGACCAACAAGTATTTCAACAGCAAAATGCACCTGTTGGCGTTAATCCGACTATCAACACAGGCAATGTTTCTGCATCTGTCAGTAGAAATTCCAATTCCTTTTATTTTTACAACCCGGAAGCTGTTAGCCAGGGCTTGGTCAGTTTTCTGCAGATTTGGGGAAAACGAAGGCTGGAAGATAACTGGCGCATCAGTTCGCGTACAGTTGCTACTGTAACCAGCAACCCGAACGGAATTGCTGATCCCGATGCCATCGAGCCGGTAAAAACGCCCCGTTTAGCTACGCCGGGTGCAGGCAATTACCGGCAGGAATTAGTCAGGAGCATTCCTTTAACGCCTGCTTTAATGCAACAATCCAACAATATTATTTTTAATGCTTATGCTGATATTGCCGGATTTTACAAAGACATTTTGGCGGATAACAATGAGTCGATCAGCACTTATGAATATTTGCTGAAACGTTTCCCGGACAACCCAAACCCTGCCATTATTTATTACAGCCTTTATCGTTTATACACGGATGAACACAATGAACCGCAGGCAGAAAAATATAAAAACCTGTTGCTGAAAAACTATCCGCAAACGCAGTATGCCCAAATTATCCTTGACCCGGAATATGGCAAAAAGATGCTTTCGGAAGATGCGCAGCAAAACACCTTTTATAATAATGTGTATGATTTTTACCGGAAAAGGCAGTACGATCAGGTTATTTCCCGCACAGATTCTGCCTTGAAAATCAATCCGCAGAACAAACAGGCTGCACAATTAGCGTATTTAAAAACCATTGCAATGGGCCATCAGCAAAAGCTGGAACCGTTTAAGCTGGGATTGCAGCAAATTGTAGCGCAATATCCGGATGACCGCTTGATTACGCCGCTGGTGAAGCAGCATTTACTTTTTATCACTGCAAACGAAGCATTGATTGCCGCGCGGCCTTTTGCTTTGATCGACAGCGACCCGAATGATATCCCTTTTTCGCAGGACCGGTTGCAACAGCAGCAAACGGTTGCAGCAGCTCCAATTCCTGTTCCGGCCGAATCTGCTGCGCCTCCGGTTTTATCGGCTCCAAAAAACAGTTCGGCCATCGCTTTGCCTTCGGCTGCCTTAACAAATAGATTGGATATTAACCTACCCAAGAACACCCAAAATAGTACGATAAAAGAAGCATCCAAAATTTTCACGCTGGCAGACAGCACAGAGTTGTATTTTGTAATCAACGTAAAAGGCTTTAATAACCTCGCACCTTCGCGTTTTGGCATCGGGCAATTTAACCGGGCCAATTATCCTGATGCACCGCTCAAACATCAACTGAAAGAAATCGGCCAAAGCAACCAATTGATTTACACCGGCCGTTTTTATTCTGTTGGGGAAGTGAAAGATTATGCGCGGCGAATTGTGCCGCTTTTGCCGGAAATAATGAAGGTTCCGGCAGAGAAATACAATTTCTTTATTATCAGCCGGAAAAATCTAGATAAATTAGCCAATTCAAAATTTTTAGACAGCTATTTTGAATTTTATCAAGCTAATTATCTTCAATGAGCACAGAACTTTCCAAGCAGGACATACGACATTACAATATTAATTTCTGGAAGCTGGTAGCCGGCGTATTCTTCTTTTTCGTTTTACTTTTTACGGCCGTTGCCTTTCAGTTTTTTGGCAAACTGCCCTCTTTCCGCGATTTGGAAAACCCAAAAAACAATCTGGCCAGTGAGATTTTATCCGAAGATAAACAACCGCTCGGCACTTATTATGTTCAAAACCGCTCCAATGTAACTTACGCACAACTATCGCCAAACATAGTCCATGCTTTGGTTGCTACGGAAGATAACCGTTTTTACGACCATTCGGGGATTGATTTTCGGCGCGTTTTTTCCATCGTTTTTTATAATCTGATTGGTAAAAAACAAGGCGGAAGTACGATCACACAACAACTTGCTAAAAATTTATTCTCTGAACGCACATACAACCCTTTCAAAAGGATCATCCAAAAACTACAGGAATGGATTACGGCTGTTAAGATCGAACGGAATTATACCAAGGAAGAAATCCTGACGATGTACCTGAATACGGTGGATTTTGGCGCTTACAATACTTTCGGTATCAAATCCGCAGCGCGTACTTATTTTGGCGTTACGCCCGATAAACTGACCCCAAGCCAGGCAGCACTTTTAATTGGAATGGTAAACGGGCCAGGCATTTATTCGCCGATCAACCATCCAGACAATGCCATCAAAAGAAGAAATTTTGTGTTGAAAAGAATGGCGGATGAAAACTTTTTGAGCGAAGGACAGGAAGCCGAAGAACGGGCCAAACCGCTTGGGTTGCATTTTAACCCGATTGACAACAACGACGGATTGGCCACCTACTTTCGGGCAGTTTTGAAAAAAGATGTTCAGAAAACATTTAACGACCTGCAAATTTTAAAAGCTGACAATACACCTTATGACTTGGACCGGGATGGTTTGAAAATCTATACCACCATCAATTACCAGATGCAGGATTATGCAGAACAGGCGCAAAAAGAATACATGCGCAATTTGCAGCTTCAGTTTAATGAGCATTGGAGAGGCCGGAGTTTGTGGAAAATGATTCCGGATTTTAAAGATATTCTGGACAAAGGAATGCACCTTTCCGACCGTTACCGGATGCTGAAAGATGAAGGCAAATCAGACCAGGAGATCAGGACTGATTTTAACACGCCTGCAAAAATGAACCTTTTTACCTGGAAAGGAAGCATTGATACCACGATGAAGCCAATTGATTCTATAGTTTACACCAAACTAATTTTACGCAATGCGATCATGTCAATGGACCCGACAACCGGCTACATCAAAGCCTGGGTTGGCGGGGATAATTTTGAGCATTTTAAATATGACCAGGTAAAAATGGGAACCCGGCAGGTTGGTTCTACTGCTAAACCTTTTACTTATGCGGTTGCAATTGAAAATGGTATGTCGCCTTGTATGGAAATACCTGTAGAACCGGTAACTGTTACCGGATATGGTAAACCATGGACACCTTATTCACCCCCAAAAGATAATATTTACAGTTCTTTAAACCTGCGCAAAGCTTTGGCTATATCACATAACTGGATTGCAGCTAATATGATGCAGGCAGTTGGGCCAACGGCTGTAGTTAATCTAATTAAAAAAATGGGTGTTAAAAGTCCAAACCTTGACCCTTATCCTTCTATTGTTTTAGGTACGTTTGATGCTTCTGTATTTGATATGACCGGCGCTTACAGTGTTTTTGCCAATCATGGCGTTTGGATTGAGCCAACTTATTTGCTTCGTGTGGAAGATAAAAACGGCAATGTATTGTATGACCGTAAACCAAAAGTTGTAGTTGCCATGAACGAGCAAACGGCTTATGTGATGACCTATATGCTGAAAGGCGTTATCCAGGAAGGAACCGGCTGGCATTTAAGAAGCAAATATGGCCTGACCAACCCGATTGGCGGCAAAACCGGTACGACACAAAATAACTCTGATGGTTGGTTTATCGGTATTACGCCGCAATTGGTTACCGCCGTTTGGACAGGCTGCGAGGATATGCAAATCCATTTCCGGTCAACCGATCTGGGTGAAGGAGCCAATACGGCACTGCCTATTTTTGCTTTGTACATGAAAAAGGTTTATGCCAATTCCAGCCTCGGTATAAAAAAGAACGTTGATTTTGATCCGCCTAAAAACGGTGTCAGCATTACAATGGATTGCGGTGCTTATTCTCAGCAGCAGCAGCAAAAAACAGAAGTTGATAAACAATTAGGCTTTTAAGCGGTACTGTTTTTATAGGCATAAAAGAAGCAAGGGCATACGACGGGCATGAGTAATTTTGATTATAAAGAAGCAGTAAAAGACATTCCGCATAAACCGGGCGTTTATCAATATTGGAACGACGAGAATGTTATCATCTACATCGGCAAAGCCAAAGACTTAAAAAATAGGGTCAGTTCTTATTTCAACAAAGATGTTTTAAGCGGCAACGGCAAAACCAAGATGCTGGTTTCCAAGATCAGGAAAATCACTTTTACCATTGTGGATACCGAAATCGATGCTTGGCTGTTGGAAAATAGTTTAATTAAGAAGCACCAGCCGCGTTACAATGTGTTGCTGAAGGACGACAAAACTTATCCCTGGCTGGTAGTTAAGAATGAACATTTTCCGCGTATTTTTTGGACGAGAAGGATCATCCGCGATGGTTCCAAATATCTTGGGCCCTATGCTTCCATCAGCATGATGCATACCATTTTAGATTTGATCCGCGAAACTTATCCCTTGCGAACTTGCAACCTTGCACTAACGCCACAAAATATTGATGCCGGCAAGTTTAAAGTTTGTCTGGAATATCAATTAGGAAATTGCAAAGGGCCTTGCCAGAAATTTCAGTTGGAAGATGATTATCAGAATAATATTGAAGAGATCAAAGATATTTTAAACGGTAAAACAAGCTCGGTTGTAAAGCAATTGAAAGACCAAATGGAGCAGGCAGCCATCAATCTGGATTTTGAGGCCGCCCATAAATTGAAACGGAAGTTTGATTTGCTGGACAATTATCAAAGTAAATCTACCGTTGTCAATTCCTCCATTACGGATGTGGATGTTTTCAGTATTGCTTCCGAAGATAAATATGCTTTCGTAAACTTTTTGAAAGTAATGAACGGTGTAATTATCCAAACGCAAACCATCGAACTTAAAAAACAACTGGAGGAAACGGATGAAGAATTGCTTAGCCTTGCAATTTCGGAATTCAGGACGCGCTACAACAGCCAGTCCAAAGAAGTTATTGTTCCTTTTGAAATGAATGTGGATGAAGGCTCTACTATCAAATTTACCGTTCCCAAATTAGGCGAAAAGAAAAAATTGCTGGATCTATCACAAAAAAACGTTCAATTTTTTAAGCGCGGAAAAATAGACCAATACGAAAAACTAAACCCGGAAGTAAGGACAGACCGTTTGCTGACGCAGATGATGAAGGATTTGCGGTTGAACCAGCTGCCGCGCCATATCGAATGTTTTGATAACTCCAACTTTCAAGGCTCTTTCCCGATTTCGGCAGTTGTGGTTTTCAGGGATGGCAAGCCTTCAAAACGGGATTATCGTTTTTTCAATGTAAAAACAGTAGTAGGGCCAGATGATTTCGCCACGATGGAAGAAGCAGTTTTCCGCCGTTATCGCCGGATGCTGGACGAGCAGCAGGAATTGCCCCAACTCATTATTATTGATGGTGGAAAAGGACAATTATCATCTTCCATGAAAAGCTTGAAAAAGCTGGATATTGATAAAAGAGTAACAATTATCGGTATCGCAAAGCGACTGGAAGAGCTGTATTATCCCGGCGACCAGTATCCGATGTATTTAGATAAAAAATCGGAAACGCTAAAAATCATTCAGCAATTACGAGATGAAGCGCACCGTTTTGGCATTACAGCCCACCGGAAAAAACGCAATAAAAGTACATTGGTAACCGAACTGGACAATATTCCAGGCATCGGCAAAGCTACTTCAGAAAAACTGCTTACCTATTTTAAGTCAGTAAAAAGAGTACGCGAAGCCACAAAGGATACGCTAATGGAGGTCGTCAATACCAAACAGGCATTGGTAATCCTCGAATTTTTTGCACAAGAAAAAGCCCCGCAAGCTTAAACTTGCAGGGCGATGCTTCTTTTATCGGTAGTTTCTTGATGTCTTAATAAACCCACAAGTCTTGCTCGTAGTTTAGCAACGATTTTTTGATTTTCTCTGATTCGTACAATTTATCAATCCCCTGTGCGTAATCTTTGATCCGCTCGTCTTTATCATTGGACTCTTTTACAATATAACTGGAGAAAATCCGCTTCATAAAAATATCATCAAAGCTTAAGCCCGTGGCATCATTATGCCGGTTCATAGCTTCTTTGGTAACTAAGATATTCCTTGCTTCCGGGAAATAAATCCAAAATGCAGGTTGATAATCTAAGTTCAAACCACCTGCATGTGCTTTGATCAAAGGTGCAATACCGATAATCCTCGGTTCAAAAACAGAACGTTGTTTATCAAAAATCCAATCTTCCTTAATCCTGAATTTGACTACGCTATCCGGGTTAAATTCGCCCATTTGCATCGTAGAACTAGTTTTATCACCGTTTTTATCAAATTTATCAATCAGGACACTATCGGCCATTTTCGCCATCGCCTGTTTTGGTTTAAGCAACACGGAAAACTCATCTCCGTTTGGATCGCCTTTGCTTGGGGAAGGGTCATATGCGTTTAATTCACCTTTGGCAATAGCATCCATCAAAATATCAATCAAGCGCGCTTTTGGTGAAGCTAAATATTGGTTCATCCGCTCGCGTACATCAATTTCACGCCAAACCCTTTTTGCAAAAGCCACGTCAGCTTCACGCAGGTTTTGATAAGGGGTAACTTTTGCATTCAGGATACTCGTTTTTTTATAATACCCATCCTGCGGTTTGTAATAGCCATCTTGCGGCCTTGCAAAAGGCTTAATGTTACTGGTATCTACCAATGCCTGAGATTTAGCAGATGCTCCAACTTGTTTTTTAGCTGTAGTTTTACGAGTGGCTGTCCTTTTGGTAGCGGTTCTTTTACGTGTTTGCGCAAAAGAGCCTGCACAGACCAGACATAAAACTAAAATAACCATTTTCCTTTTCATAGTCTTTTTTTAATTAGCAAGAAGTACAATCGGATCTAAACCGCGCTGTGTCCCATCCGGGCCAACAGCAATAATATTATCAAACACCACGCGAGAACCTGGCGTAATGGTAGCCAAAGCAGAACGCATCGCACCGGAAAGATCACTGCCTGAACCAGATAAGGTAATCGCATCCTGCCGAGGTTTGATTACTGTTAATGAAAAACGGGTAACATTGAATTTGGCATCAAAATCAAAGTTTTCCAATTTAGCAAAAACCTTGTCCTGCGCTTTGATATTTCCTGCGGAAGTAGCACCGCTACTTTTTCCTGCGAACTGTGCTTTTGGATCCGGAATTCTTTTCACCCTAAATTCCTGTACGCCTAAAACCTGGCTTTTACCAGCAGATGTTTCGCCTGATACACTAATTTTAGCCATAGTTCCCGGCGCAGAAACGGTAGCTATAAATTTTCCACCGGAACCACTGATGGAACCACCACTAATGCTTAACCTAAGTTTTTCTTTAGCAATACCAGGTGCCGAAACGGAAACCGGATTTGGAACGCCCACATACAGCACGTTCATTTTATCAGGGGAAACTACAGCCGATGGCCTTGCTACCTGATAAGTTTGTGGTGCTGTATTATAAGTTTTGGTTGTACCATCGTTTTGTTTTACAGTGATCGTGCCCACCCAAGTATGCACGCCTTCACCGCTGGTAGAGACGGAATAAGTACCTTTGCCTTCTGTTGTAGAAAGTTTTGAACCGCCAACAGTAATGTTAGGATTTGAACGTGAATCGGATGCTGTTAAAAATACCTGCGCTGTATAAGGTTGACCGGCAATAATATAACTGCTTGGCGCAACTGCAACTGCGGCAAATTTATCCAGGTTAACTACAGCTTGATCTACTTTACCCAAAATCTTTTTTACTACTTCGCTTTCTGCATTTTTGGCATCCGCCTGCACCTTGTTTAAGGAAGTCATGGCTGCCCCCATCGGGATACCATCTCCGAAATAAGCTTCTTCCCAGCTTTCTTTGGCATATCCTTTTTTCTGAGGAGGATCAATTGCTGCTAAAGCCAGTTTGGTGCTTGCCCTGTCTTTTTCATCCAGTAAACCCAATAGCTTTTCTCGGGTGTCATCAATCTTTTTGTGCAGGGTAAAAGAGTTTTTATTGTTGATCATAAAATCTGCAGATGCATCTAAGTTATCGCGTCCTTTATAATCCTGTAGGTTTTCATCAAAACCGCCGGTTTTTTCAACTAACTGCTTTTTTAAGGATTCTACATAATCATCTAAGTCTTTAACTACCGCACTGGCCTGTTTCGCTTTGGCCTCAATAGGTTTTGCCCGATCCGGCTGTTCTTTTATTTTTTGCTGAAATGCTTCATAAGTATTATTAATACCTGTTTGTACATTATTTTTTGATGCATTTAAGCTGTCGCTTATATTTTTAAAGGCGTTTAGTAAACTATCCGGTACATTTAGCGCAATTAAGCCTAAAAGTACCAGGTATAGAATACCGATCATCCGCTGTCTTGGGGTTTCCTTACCTCCAGCCATTTGCTATTATTTTATTCTTGTTTTGAAATTAAACGACTGTATTAATTAGCTTTAGGCTGATTCATGGCAGATAACATATTGCCGTAAATGTTATTTAAAGAAGCCAGGTTTTTTGCTAAGCGGCCTACTTCATCTTTAAAAGCTTTAGAATCCTCCATCGACTCATTAAAGTTTTGCATCGTTAAAGAAACATTCTGGTAAAACTTGTTCATTGATTTCAAATGCGCACTGGAATCCTGAAGCTCCAATTCATATACTGCGTTTAGGGCAGATAAATTTTTGGCCAAGTTGTTCACTTGATCATGGTAAGCTTTAGAATCAATGTTAGAGTTTGCCATTTCAGAAAGGTTGGAAGAAGCTTTTTCAAAAGAAGTACTCAATTTATCATAGCTTGCACTGGCAATTTTAACCTTATTGGTTAATTCTAATGTTGCCTCACCTGCATCGCCTGCTTTGGAAATTGAACTTACTTTATCACCAAAAGACCTTAGCCCATCACCCAAGCTACCAATTAGCTCCGGGCCGATTTTAGCATCCGTCAGCATTTTGTCCAAAGCGGCAGTGTTTGAAAAACCATTTGCCACTGGTTGCGGTACCCTTGAAGCCGCTAATTTTGGCCGCTCTCCGGTATAATCATCAGCCAGCTCAGGATAAGCACGGGTCCAATCCACGTCATGGTTTTCTTCAGGGAAAATACCTATTAAAAAGAATAAAACAGCTTCGGCACCAAGCCCTAATGTAATAAATAACGATGCATAAGGCCAATGCTGAATTTTGAATAACAAGCCTATAATCACCACTGTTGCACCAATAGAAATGATGCTCCCCAATCCATACTTTGATTTTTTCTTAACAGCCATAAAATTGTTTGTAGTTTGTTTTTTAGAATTAGATATAATAGTTCGATTAGTAATTAGAGCGTTTGTCTTTGATGTCCCTGCCCAGAAAATGGGTTACGCAGCGAAAGCCGATATAAGATTTTGCAGTGTCCTGATATTCATAACCGCGGGTTGAATTTTGCAGGAAGTAGCCAATATCTTTCCAGGAACCCCCTCTTACCACTTTACGTTTGAGCACTTCCGGATCGCTTGCTTTTGCTTCGTAATTGAAAGTTGGGCTCATATCATGCACAAAGGTGGAGGCAGATTCATCGTAAGCAGAAGCTGTCCATTCTGCCACGTTTCCGGCCATATTGTACAAACCATAATCATTCGGGAAGTAGGAATGCACGCTTACCGTATAAGCACCGCCATCGCTTGCATAGTCTCCGCGGCCGGGTTTAAAGTTAGCTAATAAACAGCCTTTAGAATTTTTTGCATAAGGCCCTCCCCAAGGATAATCATTTCCGATACGGCCGCCACGTGCTGCATACTCAAACTCTGCTTCGGTAGGCAATTCATAAAGCTGACGGCGTGGAATGCCTCGGGAATCTTTGTATGCCGCATTGTAACGTGAACGCCAAACGGAATAGGCCCTTACCTGGCGCCAGGTAACGCCAACCACCGGATAATTTAGATAAGCCGGATGAGAAAAATAACCTTCAACCATCGGTTCGTTAGCTGCATAAGAAAAATCGTTCAGCCAGCACAAAGTATCCGGATAAACCGGCACGGTATCACGAAGGATAAAATCAGAACGTTTTTTTGATTTGTCGAAACGGTTGTTGGATGCTTCACGCAAAACCTGAATGGCATAATTGTATTTCAGCAGGCGTACATCGATCTCATTCTGGTCAAAAACCCGGTCATCACCTTGATAATACATACCTTGTAATTTCGCTTGGTTAGCACTTGCTACCGCAGATGCCTTGCCTTTTCCCCTACCAGAACTGAAAACACCATTCTTTTTTACATAATCCCAGTTGATGTACTTTTTGCCGCTCGGATCCGGTTTTGCATTTTTGCCACCAGGTTTATAATAATATTTATCGTCGTTTAAATATTGTGTTATCGCGATAGAATCCCGTACCTGGTTTACAAATTGTTTGTATTTGGCATTCGTGGTTTCTGTTTCGTCCATAAAGAACGGCGCAATAGTAACCTGCTTGTTTTGAGCAGTTTGGGCAAAGGTTACATCCTGATCGGTTTGGCCCATCAAAAAAGTACCTCCCGGAATATAAACCATTCCGTAGGGCTGCTCCTGTTTGAATGCTTTTCCGGAAACACCCCTTACTTCACCTCTGTCACTACTGGACACACAACTACTTAAAGAAGCAAGCAGCAGGAACAACGCCCCAAAATATATGTTTTTCATCTTCGAATCCAAAGTATAAATGATCTGGTTAAATTAATGCAATAACTCTTTTTTATGTAAAATATTTTCCACAGATGCGATTAAATTGATCGTAGGAATACATTTTATCGTTATAAAAATAACTAAACTATTGATAACCCGGCAAAAGAATCGACTATAAATTTATTTTAATCGGCCGATCCTGATTTTACTGTGTAAAAACAGTGTATCAATGTGATTTCTTTACGCAGGTTTAGCAGGGAAAGTTTCGGTAAATATCCGGTTTGCGGTAAGGGTTGGGCTGAATTTTTATTTTAGGCTTATTAAATGCTTCTTTTATCGCCCTAAAATCTATCCATTTTTTAGTCTTTTTATTTACGTAAAAAATGAAATATAAATTACAGGGATAAAAGAAGCATAGTGAATATCAAACAGGTTTTAGTTTAATATTACTTGTTTACCTGCTTGATATATTGCTCAATAGCCATAATCATGGATGGGGCTTCTGGAACGGGGGCCGGAATATCCAAAATCAACCCTTTTTCTAAAGCTGCTTTATGGGTAGTCGTGCCGTAAGCAGCAATGCGTGTGTTTTTTTGTTCGAAATTCGGAAAGTTTTTGTAGAGTGACTGGATGCTGGAAGGACTGAAAAATGCTATAATATCATAAAATACTTCAGCCAAATCCGAAAGGTCGCTTACCACGGTACGGAACAAAACTGCCGGTGTGAAATTATAACCGTTTTCTGCCAAAAATTTCTGTGTCTCTTCGGCGGCTACATTAGAGCAGGGATACAAAAACTTTTCGTTGGTATGCTTTTTCAAAACTTCGGCCAGATCGCTTGCAGTTTGTTTGCCAAAGAATATTTTTCTTTTCCGGTACTGGATATATTTTTGCAAATAAAGGGCAATAGTTTCTGACAAACAAAAATATTTCATCTCTACCGGAACTTCAAAACGCATCTCTTCGCATATCCTAAAAAAATGGTCTGCAGCATTGCGGCTGGCAAAAATCACGGCCGAATGATTGCCCAAAGCTATTTTTTCTTTTCTGAAATCTCTCGCCGGAACGCCTTCTACGTGGATAAAAGACCGGAAATCGATTTTCAGGTTGTATTTCTTAGCCAGTTCTGTGTATGGGTTTTTATCGGATTCGGGTTTGGGCAGGGTTACTAAAATGCTTTTTACTTTTCTTAATCTTTCAACGGCAATCTGCATAAATAGCTGTCTTTCTTATAGTTTTAAAGCCTTTATTAATATGAGAACAGGGCAAAACTCGAGCGCACAAAGATAAATAAATAAATAAACTTTACTCAGCCTATAAACTGAAAGTATGTTTATACTGCTTCGGATATATTGCCAAAACAGTACAATCAAAATCAACAACCCAAAAACCAGCAACAGTACAGGTTTGTAGCTATCTGCAATCAAGCCAAAGCATACCACCAGCGGAAGGCTGATAAAAGTGAGGTTAAAATAAGTGAGATATAATATGGAAATATATTCTTTGACCAAATTGCGGATATTAAATATCAAGCCCAGCAGGCGCAACAGGATTATTTTTAATATAAAAAAAATGATGACGGCAAAAGTAAAACCTAAATAAAGCTGCCAGCTGTTATCGGTATAACTGCGGTTGTAGTAGGAGATGATTTGGTAAAAAAGCAGCCCGACCGTTGCCCCAAACAATAAAAACAACAGGATAAAAGACCAGGAATTGATCAGGTTTTCTTCCTTGGAAAACTGGGAAAGCATTCTCTGGCTGTAAAAAGACTGCACAATATCACTAATGGATTTGCTCATGAAACGGTTGAGCACGGCCAGGTAAAACAACAAACCCAGCATCACCGCCAGCATCCAGGCGTTTCTTGAACTGCGCATTTTGCCCGGCTGCACTTTGGTTTTCACTGGTTTGTAATGCATATCCAAAAAAGCATAGCCGGTATATAAATTGGCTTTTAAAACGCTGTCGATAAATTGATTTTTTCTGGCAGGGTCAGGCGGCGTAATAAAGAAGCGGGCAAGGGAATCTGATTGAAATTGCTGCCGAACCAATGCCACAGAATCAGGAACAACAAAAGGCTGCTGCTGTAAAGTATCGGAAACGGATTGGCCACATGCTGTTTTTATCAATAAAAAAACAAGAAGCAAAGTAATTGTTGAACGCATGGATTTCTTTCGCCAGATGCAGTTGAACGCATCTTCCGGTACAAATTTACCGGATTATTCTGTAGAAAATCCGGCTTGATGCTAATTTAACCGGGAAAGTTCGTGCATGTTGTCTTTCAAATTTTCGTACAAGCTTACAAATAGCTTAAACCTTTTGCTGTAAATGACGTATTTTTCAGGATCTGGTCTGATTGTTTGCTTTGGCTGCAAATCATCCTTCAAGTCAAAACCTGCAAACCTGCCCGTTTGGATAGCCAGGTAAGCCGCGCCAATGGCCGAAGCATCTTCCGCCTGTACCACTGTTAGTTTTTTTCCGGTGATATCGGCCATTATCTGCAGCCAAACCGGCGAAGCTGTAAAACCACCGCTCACCCTGATTTCCTGTATCGTGCCTGAGGATTGGCCAATTGCATCCAGCACATTTTGAATAGCATAGCAAACACCTTCCAGCGCAGCTTTTAAAAAGTGTGCCTGTATGTGTTCTGTTTTAATCCCAAAGAAAACGCCGCAACTGTTACTGTCCCACAAAGGCGTGCGCTCTCCGGTAAGATAAGGGAGAAAAAGTAAACCATTGCTGCCTGCCGGTACTGTTTCTATTGTATCAAACAGGTGCTGATAATCTGCGGGCAATACTGTTTTTATCGACATAAAATTTGCAAGCAGCCAGTTCAAAACCAAACCGCCGTTGTTGATAGCACCTCCGCAGATGTAGGTTTGTTCGTCCAGGATATAATTAAAAGTCATTGCTTTGAAATTATACAAGGGCTTGCTGCTAGCCATGCGTACCGCACCGCTTGTACCGATGGTTAAAGCAGCCGTACCTGCGTGGTTTGCCCCGCTGCCGAGGTTGGCCAGGCAGCCGTCATTGGCGCCAATAACCCAGTAACATGCTTCTTTTATGCCTGTTGATTTGATAAAATCCCGGTTTAACCCGTTGCGCATATAGCTCGTACTTACCGGTTCGGAAAGTCGGCTTTGATCGATCCCGGCTAATTTTAAAGACTGCCGGCTCCAGCAAAACTGCTGAACATCAAACATACCGGTGGCAGAAGCAATGGAATGATCTACTTGAAACTGGCCAAACAGCCGGAACCATATCAGTTCTTTTATCGATATAAATTTTGCCGTTTGATCAAAAAGTTCTTTTTTATTTTCACGGAACCAAATGATTTTGCTTAAAGGCGACATGGAATAAATTGGCGTACCGGTTTGCTCGTATAAGTTTTTCCCTTCGGGAGAAAAACGGATTTGTTCTGCAATTTCTGCGCTCCGTGTATCGGCCCAATTGATCATATTGGTTAGTGCTTTGCCTTCCTGGTTCACCAAAACCAAACTGTGCATCGCGCTGCTTAAACTAATTGCTTCCGGTGTTTTTCCTAATTGATTTACAACTTCATGGATAACATTTATAAATCCCTGCCAGATCAGTTCCACGTCCTGTTCTGCATAACCTGGCTCCGGCTGCATCAGCGGATAATGTTTTTGGGTGGAAGCAATTGCTTCTCCGCCTAAACCAACCGCAACTGCTTTTACGCTGCCTGTGCCAATGTCAACGCCTAAAATATATGCCTGCACTTTTTTGTGTTTAAATTACGTTCATGATATTTAAATCCATACTGTTTTTATCGGGTAAAAATAGATATTTATGAGATATGGCTTGAACACCAATTTTTAGCCGGTAAAAGAAGCATAGAAAAATATCAAACAGTCTTTAACATTTACCACGTTTTTTCGCCGTTTTTCATCTTGCCAACCAAGGTTGTCAGTTGTCCGTTTACTTCCCCCGAATACTTGATCGCGTCTTCTATCGTGGCAATTGCCTGTTCTTTTTTGCCTGATTTATATAACAAGTTACCATAAGTATATAAATACATGATATTTTTGTCGTTTTCTCCTGATAAAGTTCCCTTAGACCATGCTAAAGCCGCTTCCATACATTTTACATCATTAGAAAAAAGAAAAATGTCCCAGGCATAGGAGTTGATCACATTATTGTTTAATCCATTGCCATATTTGGAAGCATAAGCCGATACAGCTTCGCTAAATGCTGGCCAATTGTCCTGCCATCGAAAATACATTGGTTTTGCAGACATGATTATTTCATCCGACAGATTAGGATATTGGGTATTTAGTTTCGCTTTTATTACTGCCCAATCAACGTTTTTATTTAACTCTCCCGTATAATCAACCATCCCACCGCCATAATTCATTTTAACCCCCCCAACCCTTAAGTATGGAAGGACAATCTCGTTAAATACAACAGTTTTGATAATTTCAGCGCTTTTCCCTTTACCTGCAACCGAATCTACTTTTTCGCCATGGTTTCATAAAATGCTATAGCCGGGGTCTGTGGTCTTTGATGTTGCAATGCTGATAAACTTTAAATTTTCTGCAGTTAAAAGATCCTTCTGGGTAGTTAGATAAGCATTCATGACGACAGGGGTAAATTCACTGTCGTTTGCCTGCTGGGCAGCATTTATTAAGGCCAGCAAAAAATCGGGTCCCTTTTTCCCCTTTTCATACTGACGTTTAAGGTTGTTATATTGCGTAGCGGGGTTCAAAGCATATTTTGCTTTTGCAATAAAATCCTGCGCATTGGGCGAAGAGCCTATTATGGTATGCACAAGTTCACCCTGCGGATTGAAAAAAAGATAGGTAGGGTAACCATTAACTTTATAAGTATACTGTATGATCTTAGCCTCTTTGTACCAGCTTTTTACCTCTTCGTTGTCATTTTTTGCAACGTCGAACTGGACTTTTATATTGATAAAATTATGGTTGAAAAAATCTGCAACAGCCGGTTGGGGGAAAATATTATTGGCCATTATTTTGCACGGAGCGCACCAGGTGGTAAAACCATCCAGAAAAATATATTTGTTTTCTTTTTTTGCTTTTTCTTTAAGTTGTGTCCAGGTAAGGCCATGCTCAAATTGAATGCCTTTTTCTTCCTGTGCTTTTGCAAGTCCGGATGTAAGGAACAGGACTATAATCAATATTTTTTTTCATGTTTTTCATTTGTTCCCTGCTCAGCATTTCTCTGATGCCGCCCAGCTTTAAATTTAACTTTTTCATTATAATATTAAATAAATTTTTGCCTCTATTATCGGGTTCGGCTTTCCCTATCCTGTTTTACCGAAGACAGGCATCTTCACTGTTCGCGAGACAATTTCTTTGTATTTTATATAAAGTACCGGATGTCTTCCAAACGGTACAAGCCGGGGAGCCTGAACCCGTTAATAAAAACAGTAGGTGTAAACTCTATAGCTGTTTTTTTGCATTATTCGCTTTAAACCTGTTTAAAATAGGTTACCGTTTTTATGCTTCTTTTATCACCTAAAAAATAGTAACCCTTGCACCATTTCAATATCAAAAAGCCAATTTTATACCGGTAAAAGAAGCATTGTCATTTAGTCAATATCAAAAATTTCTATAACCAAAATCAATTACTGTTATTGAGCAATTCCCTTATCATCAACTCCAGTGTTCTTTCATTATTTGCATCAATTTTGAAACCGGAAAAAACAATACGTCCCTTTTTGTCTATCAGATAGCTGGCTGGCACTCCATCTGCTTTTAAATTACCTTTATTTCTACTTAAATTATCGTGTAATGGTGTAAAGCTATAACTACCTGCTTTTAAAAAAGGCAACACAAAATCATTCTGAACCGGATCAAGGTTTAAAGCCAGATAAGCAACTTTTGTGTTGTCAAATTTTTTAACAACATGTTCAACATACGTAAATTGTTCCTTTGACTGAAAAGAAGATGGTGTCCAATAGGTAAGTAAAACCACTTTGCCTAAATAGTCCGTTAAACAGGATTTTCCAGGCGACAGGTAATTTTCCAGGCAAAAATCAGTTGCGGGTTTTGCCAGGCTTTTGCGGGTTTTCCAAATATTCTTTGCAACGCTGTCGCTGTCTATACCTAATTTAATTCCATATTTTAAAAGGGCTTCGTGCAACCTGTCAGAAGGTTCCCTGCTATAAAATATAGCCAGGCTGTCATAAGCGATATTGGTTTGTTTATCGGCATCGACAGCTTCTGCTTTAAAAAGGGCCAATGTTTCTTTTGCACGGATATGGCGGTTGAACGTTACATTATCTAAACTTACCTTGCTTAAAAGCGTCAACGCTTGTCCTGGCCGGTTTTCGGTCATGAGTTTCCTGGCCTGCAAAAAAGCAGTTGCGACTTTGAGCTTTTCGTTCCAAACATCCTGAAAAAGCTTGTCCTCTAAAACCTGACTAAGTGCAAGTTCAAAGGCTTGATCGGGGTCTGTGTTTAGCAACAGGTCAAAATACCCTACCGTGTTGAACAAGTACCAATAGGTGGAATTATTTGTTTTTCTGGTATATAGTTGGCGGTAATAAGCCAGCTTCTGTGCTTGTATCGTTGAAATGTTCCCTAACCATGCTAAAGACAATGCACCATACTCCTGATTGGGAAAACGTCTGGCAACTTGTAAGGAAAGGGAATCATAACGTACGGGATCGGCATCTTTGAAAGAAAAAGCATAAATAAATGCATATTCTGCGTTGGAAGGGTCAAAATAGGTGGCTTTTTTTAAATAACCCTGCTGGGCAATTGTATTGTTTGTATAGCCTGCGTTTTGGGAGAGCAGGTACCAAGTTTCAGCATTATCGGGTTTAATGACACTGGCCTGAAGCAGGAAAGGAATAGCTTTAGGATTTTTTTCGTGCATATAAGCTTTTCCGATCGCAAAAGGGACAGCAAAACTTTTTGGGAACTTCTTTATCCAAGTTTTGTACTGCTCTTCCAATATAGGACTATTTATTCCATTATTGATTTGATAAAAAGCACTAATATAAGCTTGATGCGCTTCCAGGTTTTCCGGATTGGCTTCTACTTTGGCTTGCAGCTTTTTTATCAGCGCCTGTTGGGCAGGGGTATGAGTAGTGTTAGTTTGTGCCCGCAACCCAAAGGTGAGCACGACTGTAAAAGTTAATATTAAAAATACCTTTTTAATAAACTAATATTTTAGGTAAATATATAATATTATTCTTAGATCTTGTTTAAATTTTGTTCCTTATGTTTTGCATGCTTCTTTTATCATATAAAAACTTTATAGTTCATTGCTGATAGTTCAAGGCTAATAGCTGATGGCTAACTGCTGATGGCTAATTGCTGAAAGCAGTTTTATACCGATAAAAGAAGCATGGCCTGATTAAATTTTCTACTCTGTCCAATTACCTTAAATTTGCGGCAACAACCGCCGGTTTAAAAAACTGCAAGCAGAAGGCGGAACGCTAATTTTTTAATGGCCGGCATCTACATCCATATCCCTTTTTGCAAACAAGCCTGCCATTACTGCGATTTCCATTTCAGCACTTCTTTTAAGTATAAAAATGAGTTGCTGCAGGCTTTGCACCAGGAGATCAGGCTGCAAAAAGATTATCTGGAAGATGAAGTTATCGAAACGGTTTATCTGGGCGGAGGAACGCCTTCTGTGTTGAAATCCGTAGAGATCAATCTTTTGCTGGAGGAAGTTTTTACCAATTTCAACGTTAAAGCAGATGCAGAGATCACACTGGAAGCTAATCCGGATGATTTAAATCCACAGAAAATCCTCAGCTTAAAACAAACGCCAATTAACCGTTTCAGCATCGGTGTGCAATCTTTTTTTGAGGAAGATTTGGTTTGGATGAACCGTGCGCACCGAAGTGATGAAGCTTTTATATCGATAAAAGAAGTACAAAATACCGGTTTCAATAACCTAACCATTGATCTGATTTATGGCTATCCGCTGCTTACAAATGCTAAATGGCAGTACAACCTGGAGCAGTTTTTTCTGTTGCAAATCCCGCATCTTTCGGCTTATTCCATGACGGTGGAACCACAAACCGCCCTTGCTTCTTTTATCCATAAAAAAAAGCAGCCGGAAATGAACGAGGAACAAAGTGCCGCGCAGTTTGAGTTTTTAATGGACGAAGCAGAAAAACACGGATTTGAACATTACGAAATCTCCAATTTCAGTTTGCCCGACAAGCATTCGCGGCATAATTCTAATTACTGGAAAGGGGTGAAATACCTCGGCATCGGCCCTTCTGCACATTCTTTTAACGGCGAAACCCGCCAGTGGAACGTAGCTAACAATCAGCAATATTTGACAGTGCTAAACCAAAACCAAATTCCTTTTACCTTGGAAAATCTATCAAACCAAGATCGCGTGAACGAATACATTATGACAGCTTTACGTACCAGCAGCGGACTTGATTTGGATTTTGCAGAACAATTACAGGCAAAAGCATCCGAAGAAATATTGAAAGAAGCCAACCGGTTTTTGTCCAAAAACTGGCTTATCAAAACCAATCAATTGCTTACTTTAAGCCGCCAGGGAAAGCTGTATGCTGATTATATTGCTGCCGAACTTTTTTTATAATCGCCATTTAACAAGTTACTTTTGATCGTAACCAACTTCAAAAGTTACCGTATTAGTTGATCTAAATAAAACTGCTATAAAATTTTCAGTGTAAATCAACTCAACATTAGCTTACACAAAAATGAAAAATTAATTTTTACAGCCCTTGCTTTAGTAGCTTTAGCATCAGCCCCGAATGTTTATGCACAAAAAAACCCGATGGTAGGTGGTGCAGCTATGTATTCCAACAAAGATATTGTTGACAATGCCGTAAATTCTAAAGACCATACTAATTTGGTTGCTGCTGTTAAAGCTGCCGGTTTGGTAGAAACTTTAAAAAGTGCTGGCCCGTTCACTGTTTTTGCACCTACAAACGAAGCATTTGATAAATTGCCAGCCGGAACAGTAGAAACTTTGGTTAAACCAGAAAACAAAGCTACCCTGACTAAAATTTTAACTTACCACGTTGTTGCCGGCAGGTTATCTGCTAAAGATATTGCCGCTAAAATTAAAGCAGGTAAAGGAAAAGCAACTTTAACTACCGTTGAAGGCGGAACGTTAACAGCAATGATGAAAGGTGGAAAATTGATTTTGACAGACGAAAAAGGCGGCATGTCAACCGTTACCATCAAAGATGTTTTCCAAAAAAACGGTGTGATACATGTAATAGATACTGTATTGATGCCAAACTAAGCCTCGGCTTTTTATCTTATTTTGAGACCCGGCTGCCCTGAGTGCCGGGTTTCCTTTTTGTCATAATTTTTTGAAGAAATCATAGCTGATGCTATTAAAAAGAGAATTAATCTAATTTTGCTAATCTTAAATTAACATTAGCAGATGGTTTTCAGCTTAATATGTTGACCGGGTTTTATTAAAAAAGGTTGAAAAGGACTGTCTGCCCTTGTTAACAACCCCCAATTAATAAAGATAATGTTGGAGTTTCTTGCGGGTTGGATTTGATAAACTGCAAATGCTTCTTTTGCCTGCCTAAAGTTATTATTTAAGTTTATATACTTTTAACAGTTACTTTACATCAATATATGAGCTTTATCCTGAAACCCGTTGATACCGTTGATACAATTGACCCACAAACTTTTCAAAAAGAATACTTAGCCAAACGCAAGCCTTTAGTAATTAAAGGACTGACAAAGAACTGGCCTGCCCGAGAAAAATGGACACCAGAATTTATGAAAGCTGCGGTAGGCGATAAGGTTGTTCCGCTTTATGATAATTCCAAAGCTGATCCTTCTAAACCTATAAATGCAGCAGCGGCAGAAATGAAGTTTGCAGATTATATCGATCTGATTAAAACCCAACCGACAGAATTGCGGATTTTCTTTTTCAACATCTTCAAACAAGCACCGCAACTATTAAATGATATTGTGCTGCCGAAAGATTTGATGGGCGGCTTTTTGGAAAGTATGCCGGCTATGTTTTTTGGCGGATCAAATTCCGTTACGTTTTTGCATTATGATATTGATTTGCCGCATATTTTCCACACGCATTTTGGAGGCCGCAAACAGGTGATCTTGTTCGAGAACAAATGGAAACGGCGTTTATATTGCATCCCAAATGCCACTTATGCTTTGGAGGATTATGATGTATCCAATCCGGATACCAAAAAATTTCCGGCTTTGGAAGGCGTAGAAGGCCAGGAAGTTTTCCTGGAACATGGCGATACCTTGTTTATGCCAACCGGTTACTGGCATTGGATGAAATATTTGGATGGCTCCTACTCATTAAGTTTACGTGCCTGGGATACTTCGATCAGCCGAAAAGTGGCCAGTTTATGCAACCTGGCCATAAAAGGTGGCGTGGACAGTGTACTAAAAATGGCTTTAAAAGCACCTTATGCCAAATTCCGTGAAGAACTGGCTGTAAAATGGGCAGAAAAAGCTTTGGCAGCAGGAAGCCCGCGTTAGTTTCTATTTAACAATTCTATAGCTTTATTTTTAGCTGCATCTGTTCCGTTTAATAAATCTTTAATTGTCTCTTTAACCGTAATATCCGGTATTATTCCAACTCCTACAAATTCTTTTCCATTAGGATAGTAATCTCTTTTACCACAAACCCGTGCTTTACCACCACCCGGAAGATCAAAGGGAACTGGTTGGCCTGTACTTCCTCCTGTAGGTTGGCCAACTAATTTCCCCCGTTTCATGTAGTCGAAGGCAACAGTAAAATCTTCCGCAGCAGAAAAAGTACGTGGGCCGATAAGCAGGACTATAGGTTTATTATAATATAATTTACCATTTGGTTTCCATTCATCTGGAACATTTACCTCCCATTGTGGCTCATCACCAGGTTTTGAAATATGTTCCAACACCTTTGATGTAGCATACTTAAAAGGTTTGTCGGTTAACTTACTAATAATATTAAATCCAATAATACCTCCATCACCACCGCCATTATACCTGATATCAATAATCAAACCCTTTGTTTTTGATATTTTAGTATAAAGCGAATCGAAATCTTTATTAATATTTCTATCCTCAAAATTGTTAATTGTTAAATAGCCTATATTTTTTATTTCCTCGTATTCAATTGTTTTTAACACTCTTATATCACGATAGCCCGTACGTGCAATAGTCCTATTTATAATCTTTCCGTTACGGTCTCTAAATTCAAAAAGTATCGGCTTTTCTTTAGGCCCAGAGAGTAATGCATAAGTAAATTCCCTTACTTCCATATCTTGAGGAGTTGAACTGCTTTGATAAGGTTTAATATTTTTTTCAGCATAGCTGATAACTGGTTCTGCGTCGATTTTTACTATTTCTAGACCAGGATTTATTCCAGATTTTAAAAGACTATCGCTAAATACCTGCGTAACAAAAACTCGTCCTTCAATTAACTCAGTACGAAAAGGAGGCCGCGAGTAAAATTCATCTGATAATTCATTGGGTACATATACATTCGTATGCCCATCTTTTAACTGCGCATAAAAGCTTATTAACACCTTGTAATACTCGGAGGTAGAATTTGTATTCTTAACTTTTGGTAGGTAATCCATATACAACTGGTTCCAATCTACCTGTAAATGATCAAAGTATACAAAGTTATACTTTGCCATAGACCATAACAATGATAAACCTGCAACCTTTTCAGCTTCTAACAGATCAGGTTTATAAGTAGTCTTAAAGGCAGTATTTTTCCATAACTTGCCCTGGTTAGTCATTTTATTAATTACTGCCAGATACCTTGGCTCTGTTCTCAAAGAATTTAAAGCAGAGTCCTGTTGGATATAAGATACAACACCACTTGGTTCGCCAAGTGAAAACATGTTTTCAAGAGAAGACAAGGCTAATTCTTTTTGATTTGAAATAGCATATGCTTGTGCAAGATCTAAATATATATCATTACTACGAGCTTTTAAATAAATATTGCCTTGTGCAAGCTCCCTAATAGGGATGCTATCAAGAAAAACAAGGGCATTTTTAAGTATTTTAATCCCTTTAGCAATTTCAGCAGTACTAGCTTTGTCTTTTCCCCACAAATCGTTCGCGTTGGATCTTGCTTGTTGAGCTTTGTCATACGCTTGCATAGCAGTAAGATGTTGTTGTGCTTTAGATTCAAAAAAAACAATAAATAATAAAATAAGTAAAATTGTAAATCTGTTTTGCATATTAGTTTAAATTAGAGTATTTATAAAACAAAGCTTAAAAACCTAAATTACATATTTATAAAAATTAAAAAAGTATTTAAACTTTTTAAATCAGTCCATAATTATTTGTACTTGATAACCTCAACCTGCTCACAATATTCCAAAACCGGACAAGTAGAACAATGCGGAGAAACACCAGTACAAATATGTTTACCAAAAGGCATCAATCCACTTTTCCTGCGGAATATTCTTTTGCAGGAAAAGCATGGTTTGTTCCGGCTGTGCTGTTTTGGTAATTCCCCAGCGGTTTACAACGCGATGCACATGAATATCAACACTAATTGCCGGAAGTTTTGCCGCAATACCTAAAGCTAAGTTGGCGCATTTCGGACCTACTCCTTTTAGTGCGGTTAATCCTTCAAAATTGGTTGGCAATTGTCCGTCGTATTTTTCGACGGCTGCTTTTGAAATTCCCAGGATTGTTTCTGCTTTTTGTCCGGGGAAAGTGCTTCCGTATAACAACCCAACTAATTTTTCATGCGGTAAAAGAAGCATTGCTTCCGGTGTTCTTGCTTCGGCAAACAAACGCAGAGAAACCGGAATGGTCGTTTCATCTAAAGTACGAACAGAAATAATGCAGGAAACCAGTTGTTCAAACAAAGTGGTAAAACCGCGTTCGTACAAATCAAACATTGCAGCTTTTGGGTAACCGGCAATGGCTGTTTCAATTCTTGTTAAAACGGTTCCGAGATCAAATTGCTTTTTCAAGTATTTATATATAATAACTTTTAACTACCCAGAATACAAAAGTCAAAAAAATACGGTTATTTAAATATCAATATTCCATTTAGATAATTTTATAGGATGTAGATAGATATAACTTGCGGGGAAATTATTTAAAAGACTTTTTAGATTATAATCAAAAGTATCTAATAGTTTATAATCTTCTGGTGACCATAATGGCCTACCCTGTAATTTTAAATCAGCCTGAACCTTGATTTTTTCTCCTGATAAAGCCAAGGCTGTTGGGATAGCAACTTCCACCCATAAATCTGTTGCAGCAAATGCCCCGCAGTAATGAATGAACTTTTTTATACTGCTGGCCGAAACAATTAGAATATCAGAATAAGACCTTATAAAAGGATATTTAGAGCTTTGATAATTTGTTTTTAATATATACTTATCATACAAATAGTTTATTGTTTGCTTAAAAAATCCTTTGATTCCAGAATAATTATCAAAATACATCTCCTTTACAGAATAGGAACCATTGGTTACTTTTAAAATATCAATTACTTTTTTTGCTTCATCAAACGTAGGAATCTCGCCCTTAATTTCTACACCGGCTTTATATGGATTGTAAGATGCCACAGTTCTATTATGCGACCATTTATCTCCCGGCATTGGATCTAATTCTGGTATAAAACCTGTCCTATCATCTAAATCAAAAAAATCCCTGTAATTATTTTCATTAATTATTGGATTTACAATCATATCATCCGCAATAAAAAAATAGTGCTTATAAGAATCTTTATAATACTGTTTAAAACCTTGCGCAATATATCCCTGAAAGTAATAAGAACTCTCATAAACAGCTATTACATTTTCTTTATTCCCTTCATAAAATGGAACTAAATGATAAATATTCGAGAATCGAGGTTTATAAATCTTATTAATAATATCTATGTTTTTAGTGTATTTATGATTGTATATAACAATTAAGGCAATTTCATTACTCATACAGTGCAATATATATTTTAATATTAAGAATAGTTGCTATTATTCAGGTTAATATTCCATCAACTCGTATGATCCGCCACAATTTTCCATTCGCCTTTAATCCTTCTCAGCCATAAAGTAAAAAAGCCCTGCGGTTCGTCTTTTTCGCGCTTTAAGTGCCATCCGCCTAAAACAAACGCATTTTTCAGGTCGATGATATTAATTTGCATAATATTGAAAGTGAGCATTCCCATCGCATCATCGTCCGGATAACTTTTTTTATAGTTTTCGAGCGTGCTTTTCCAGCCATATTTTGGTCCGTTTTTTCCCACAAACAACAACGAATCAGATTTCCAGTAACCTTGCATATATCCGTCCAGATCGCCGCGGTTCCAGGCCAAGCGTTGTTTCTCCAGCAAATTCGTAATTGCTTTCTTATCTTGTCCGAAAGAAAAGCATGATAAAAGAAGCATCAGGCAAAATAAAACGGTCGTTTTCATCTGTTAAAAATAGTATTTAATCGGCTAAAGATTAATTTTATGTTTTATTTTTAGAGTAATGGACAAACAGGTTTTATGCTTCGGCGAGGTTTTGTGGGATGGTTTTGGCGCAGATAAAAAAGCAGGCGGCGCACCTATGAATGTGGCCATGCATCTTTTACAGCAACAAATTCCGGTGCAAATACTTACACGGATTGGAGAAGATGATTTAGGCGATGAGCTGTTTGATTTCCTGCAAGAAAAGAAATTTCCAATGCAATTAATCCAGCAAGATTCAGAATTGCCAACCTGCCTCGTTACCGTTCAATTAGATGAAAACCAGCAGGCAAAATACATTATCCCCAAACCGGTTTCCTGGGACAACATCCAACCTGAAAAAACCTTGCTAAAAGAAGCATTTCCTTTTGATGTAACTGTTTACGGAAGTTTGGCCTGCCGTAGTGAAACCAGTTTGAATACCTTATTGTACTTGCTTAGAAACCAGGCCTATAAAATCTTCGATGTAAATTTAAGGCCGCCTCATTTTACTCTCGAAGTGATTGAAACCTTAGCGCGAAAAGCAGATATGGTAAAAATGAACGAAGAAGAGATGCTGTTTTTATCGCCTAAAAATGAGCAGGTTTTATCGGTAGAAAGCCAAATGAAAGCGTTTGCAGCGCGTTATCAAACAGAAACCATTTGTGTAACTTTAGGCGAACATGGCTCCATAGTTTTACATCAGCGGCAATTCTATCGTCATCCCGGTTTTAAAGTGAAAGTTGCGGATACGGTTGGCGCCGGAGATTCTTTTCTGGCTACTTTTATTGCCGGTATGCTGAATAATTTGCCGATGGAAGAAATTTTAATTAATGCTTCTGCCATTGGTGCTTTTGTAGCCAGTAGCAACGGTGCAAATCCGGTTTACGACCCCGAAAAAATAAATGTAATAAAACAGCAAAAATAACTTGTTTTAAATGTTAATGCGTAACTTAACGTTGCAAATTATAGATGTTACAACATGTCATTTTGCTGACAGTTTTTTTGTTGGCTTAGGTTTACATCAAACTAATCATTCATTTTGTCCGTTAACTTAAAGAAAGGTTTAAAATGCGTGGTTTCTCTTTCTCAAAATATATCCCTCAGCAAATCCCAAAAGGCGGGTTTGATGATTTAATGAAATTGTTTCTCGAATTGCTCAATTATACAGCCGGTGATGCTGGCGAGGCTTTGGCCTGGATGAACGAGCTGGATAAACAATACAACATGACCAACGATGAGTATGGCATGGGCAACTTTATTGATGACCTGAAGCAAAAAGGTTATCTGGATGAGGACAAGGAAAAAGGCGAGTTTAAGATTACCGGAAAAACAGAACAAAGCATCCGGCAATCGGCGTTGGAAGAAATTTTTGGCAAGCTGAAAAAATCTGGAAAAGGCAACCACCGCTCGCCGCTTTCTGGTCAGGGCGACGAGAAGAATTCCGAACGCCGCGAGTATGAATTTGGTGATAGTTTGGATCAGATCGACATGACGCAATCGATCCACAACGCGCAGGTAAACCATGGAATTGGTGATTTCAGGATGACGGAAAAAGATCTGGAAGTAGAAGAAATGGACTTTAAAGTGCTGACTTCTACCGTTTTGATGATCGATATTTCGCATTCCATGATTTTATATGGAGAAGACCGGATTACACCAGCCAAAAAAGTTGCGATGGCTTTGGCGGAATTGATCAGGACAAAATATCCGAAAGATACGTTGGATATTGTGGTTTTCGGAAACGATGCCTGGCCAATTACGTTGCAGGACTTGCCGTATTTGCAGGTTGGCCCATATCACACCAACACTTATGCTGGTTTGGAATTGGCTGCCGATCTGCTTCGCCGAAGGAAAACCCAGAACAAACAGATTTTTATGATTACCGATGGGAAGCCAACTTGCCTGAAAGAAGGATTAAAGTATTATAAAAACAGCGTTGGTTTAGATCGAAAAGTAGTGAACAAAACGTTGAACATGGCGGCACAATGCAAACGCTTAAAAATCCCAATCACTACATTTATGATCGCTAAAGATCCATATTTACAACAGTTTGTACGAAAATTTACCGAAACTAACGGTGGAAAAGCTTTCTACAGTTCGCTGAATGGTTTAGGCGAATACATTTTTGAAGATTACATTCGCAATCGCAGAAGAACAGTAAGATAAAGAAAGCCGGGAAATTGAAATGAACATCTTTCATACTTCTTTTACCAGTAAAAAATCATCATTCCGAACTATTAAATTTTCGGATTAAAAACAAACATTAAATCCGGTTTCCGGACTCCTTAAAAATATGAATAACATCACAACGCTGAGAGAATTAAAACAAAGCGGATATAAATCCAGATCAGTAAAAGAAGAACTTCGTGAAAACCTGATCAAACAATTACAGCAAAAAGAGAACGGTTTTGAAGGTATTATCGGTTTTGAAGATACCGTAATGCCCGATTTGCAAACTGCTATTTTATCTCGACACAATATTTTATTGTTGGGTTTACGCGGACAAGCAAAAACACGGATCGCCCGCTTGATGGTGAACTTGCTGGACGAATACGTTCCTTATATCGCAGGTTCTGAACTGTTTGATGATCCTTTGGAGCCAATTTCCTGGTTTGCCAGAAACGAAATCGAAACCAAAGGCGACGATACTCAGATTACCTGGATGCACCGCTCAGAACGTTATACAGAGAAATTGGCTACACCGGATGTTACCGTTGCCGATTTAATAGGTGATGTGGATCCGATCAAAGCTGCAACCATGAAACTGACTTATTCGGACGAACGTGTGATCCATTTCGGTTTGATCCCACGTGCGCACCGCGGTATTTTTGTTATCAATGAATTGCCGGATTTGCAGGCACGTATCCAGGTTTCTTTGTTTAATATTTTGCAGGAAAAAGATATTCAAATACGTGGTTTTAAGTTGAGGTTACCGCTGGACATTCAATTTGTTTTCACCGCAAACCCGGAGGATTATACCAATCGTGGTTCTATTGTAACGCCATTGAAAGACCGGATCGAAAGTCAGATTTTAACGCATTATCCGCGTACGGTTGCTATTTCCCGCCAGATTACACAGCAGGAAGCATCTCTTTCCAATGAACAAAAAATCAATGTAGAATCTGATGATTTGGTAAAAGATTTGGTAGAACAAATTGCTTTTGAGGCGCGTAATTCCGAATATATCGATAAAAAATCCGGCGTTTCTGCACGTTTAACTATTTCTGCTTATGAAAACCTGATTAGCAATGCGGAACGCAGAATGCTGATCAACCGGGAAAAAAATACTTTTGTCCGTATTTCAGATTTCTTAGGTGTAATTCCCGCCATTACCGGAAAAATAGAATTGGTTTACGAAGGCGAACTGGAAGGACCGGCAAAAGTGGCCAATATTTTGGTTGGAAAAGCCATCAAAACATTGCTGCTTAATTACTTTCCAGAACCGGAAAAAGCGAAGAAAAGCAAGAAACCAAACCCGTATGCCGAGATTATCAACTGGTTTAGTGCCGGTAACAATATTTCCATTATTGATGACCTGCCGGGACAGGAATATAAAAAATTGCTGCTATCGGTCCCAGGGTTAAAAGAGCTGGTTAAAAAGAACCAACCCGGAGTATCCGAAAATAACCAATTGTTGTTTATGGAGTTTGTTTTGCATGGTCTGGCTGAATTTTCACAGGTAAATAAAGGCTACTTAGACAATGGTTACGCTTTTTCAGATATGTTCGAAAGCTTGTTCAACATGCCAAAGGATGACGATATAGATTTGGACGACCGTTATTAAGATGCTTCTTTTACCGGTATAATTTTATACATGACTAATCCTTTTGTTTTGATCGGCGTCTGCATTTTACTGTTGCTCGCCGATTTTTATATTGTTAACGGTATCCGAGGTGCTTTAAAAAAATTCAGTTTTCGCTTTGTCAAAAAGTTTACTGTTGTTTTTTGGAGCATCTCTCTACTTGGGATTGCAGGTGTTTTCCTATCCGTTTATTTCAATATCGGCGTTGGGCTGAGAGCTGCCATTCTATTAGTCTTTTTCCTGCTGCTGATTGCGAAAGTTTTCCTGTTGCCCTTTATTCTGGTGGACGACGTTCGCCGGATTTTTTTATGGATCGCCCGGAAATACAAAAAGCCGGAACCGGAATTTCCGGCAAGCCAACCTAAACCGGATTATATTCCTCGTTCAGAATTTTTGATGAAAGCCGGTTTAATTACCGCTTCCCTTCCGCTGGCTTCGCTTTCTTACGGCATTATTTCCGGTGCTTACGATTATCGTATCCGCAGGCAAACTATTTATCTTCCCAATTTGCCAAAAGCTTTTGACGGCATTAAATTAGGCCAGATTTCCGACATTCACTCCGGTAGCTTTTATCATAAAAAGGCGGTTTCCGGAGGTGTGGATTTGTTGCTGAAAGAAAAGCCCGATTTCATCTTTTTTACTGGCGATCTGGTAAATAACCAAACCAACGAAGTAAAAAACTACATGGATATTTTTTCCCGTGTAAAAGCACCTTTAGGCGTTTTTTCTGTTTTGGGAAACCATGATTATGGTGATTATCATTCCTGGCCTTCCACGCAAGCGAAGCAAAAAAACCTGCAAGACATGCTTTTGACGCATCAAAACTTAGGTTACCAGCTTTTGATGGATGAAAATAAAAGGCTTAAAGTAGATGGCGAAGAAATTGGTATTTTGGGTATCCAAAACTGGGGCGCTTTAAGCCGTTTCCCAAAATACGGGCGCATGGACCTGACTACCAAAAATACAGATGACTTGCCGGTAAAGCTTCTTTTATCACACGATCCTTCACATTGGCGTGCACAGGTTTTACCGCAATATCCGCAGATTGACATGATGTTTTCGGGTCATACCCATGGCATGCAATTTGGCGTTCGGCTGGAACATTTCCAATGGAGTCCGGTGCAATACATTTACAAAGAATGGGCCGGCCTTTACCAGGAAAACAAGCAGCAATTGTATGTAAATGTGGGTTATGGCTTTCTGGGTTATCCCGGCCGTGTAGGTATTTTACCGGAAATCACAATTTTCGAACTTAAATCCGGTTCAAATCCAATTACTGTTAAAAATTCTTAATCAATAAGCAGCATATTTGGTTTTCAATTTGATGAGAAAACTATTTTATCCTGCTTTTGATTTTTTACTGTTCAGCAACCTGTTCATGGCATTATGTGCCATAGCGCAGGCGATGGTTACTTTTATGCTGATTGACGCCAAACCAGTTTACCCGGTACTGGCCATTTTGTTCCTGTCCACCCTTTTCATTTATAATTTCAGCATTCTCGTTACTGGAGCAAAAGATACAGAACGTTCGCCTTTTAAACGTGTTCGGTGGTTTTTTGCACATTACAAACTCATGGTCTCGATCACCGTCGTTTCGGCAATGCTTCTTTTACCCCTGTTTTTTTTGGTTTCTGCCCAATCGCGTTTGCTGCTGGTCTTTCTTTCTATTTTATCTTTAGGTTATGGGCTACCCTTGTTTTCTGCTGTTGGGAAGCAAAAATTCGGGTTACGCAATATCCCCGGGTTAAAACTCCTGCTCATCGGTTTAACATGGGCACTAAGCGTAGTGCTTTTACCCATTATCGAAGCAAAAAATAACTTTTTCCTGCTGGTTTATAACAAGGACATACTTCTTTTAACCACTAAAAGATTTTTGTTCATCACAGCGATGGCCATACCGTTTGACATCCGCGATCTGTTCCAAGACCGAAAGCTTGGGTTAAAGACCGTACCGGTAGTTTTTGGAGAGAAAAATGCTTATCTGCTTTGCCAGTTCCTGCTGGCCGGTTATCTAATTTTGTTATTTTTATTTAAGGCCCATGGTTTTGACAGCAATTTTTTTGCACTTACGATCACGATTTTACTAGCCGAATGGCTGATCCTCCGTTCCAAGTTTGAGAAAAATGAATATTATTATTTCTTTTATGTGGATGGGGTTTTGATTTTACAGTATGTTTTGATGGTTGGTTTTGATAAAGTTTTTAGGTGATAAAAGAAGCATCTTGCAGGAAGTGTATTATTCAAACAAGAACTAATTACATGCAGGATATATCTCCGTTAAACGGTAAAAACTTTGGAATTACCATGAAGAAAATCTGAACCTTGATTTTTACAAGATAAAAAAATATCCAAGATATGAATATGACAAAAGAAGAACAAGATAAAATCACACATCAAATAATAGGATGTGCAGTGGAATTACATAATACTTTAGGTAATGGCTTTCAGGAAGTTATTTATCAACGTTGCTTGTCGATTGAATTAAACAGTAATGGAATCAATCATCAAAAAGAAGTTGAGATGCCAATTTTTTATAAGGCAATGACGTAGGATTAAGAAGAGCAGACTTTTTAGTGGAAGGCGAAATAATGGTAGAATTAAAGGCAGTTATTAATTTAGAAGATGTGCATTTAGCACAAGCAATAAATTATTTGGAAGCCTATAATTTACAGACTGGTTTACTTATAAATTTCGGAGCTAAAAGTTTACAATTTAAACGAGTATTCAATAAATCCTGGAAATCTTCAAATTTTAAAAATCAAGGTTCAGACAACTAAAACACTATGGAAAAACCAAAAGACGTTCGCTGGCAACAACGATTTGCAAACTTTGAAAGGGCATTAGCTCAACTTACCGAATTTATTGAAAAAGGAGCATTAAACAAGTTTGAAGAACAAGGTTTGGTAAAATGTTTTGAATACACGCATGAATTAGCTTGGAATGTTATGAAAGATTTTTTAACAGACGAGGGAATAAAAGATATTTTTGGTTCAAAAACTGCAACTAAACAGGCATTCAATAAGGGATTAATAGACAATGGCGAAGTCTGGATGGATATGATTGAAAGCAGAAATGAAAGCGTACATACTTATAATGAAGAAACTGCAGATAAAATAGCGTTTAAAATTGCAAGTAATTATTATTCTGAATTTGTAGATTTTAGAAATAAAATGAATTCGTTATTATGAAATTTGGATTAAAACCAGAAACGATAAATAAAATCAATTCGGTATTTGAAAAGTACACCGAAGTAGAAGAAGTAATTATCTACGGATCGCGTGCAAAAGGAAATTATCGCAACGGATCAGACATTGATATAATCTTAAAAGGTGAAAACCTAACTGATAGAATACGTTCTAATATCAGTTGGGATATTGATGATTTAAACACGCCTTATTTATTTGATATATCCATATTTCACAAGTTGAATGCTCCGGACCTGCAAGAACATATTAAGCGAATTGGGCAGGTATTTTATTCTAAACAAGTTCAATAGGTAAACTGAAATTACCTTGATAAAATAAGTATATTCATACTTACTTCTATTCCAGCACAAACTTATACCCAATCCCCCTTACCGTCTGCAAGAACTGCGGCGAATCCGGGTTTTCCTCAATTTTTTTTCGTAACCGTACAATGTGCATATCCAAAGTCCGGGTATTTACATCAGCATTATAGCCCCAAACTTCCATCATCAGTTCTTCCCGGTGGATCACTTTGTTTCTGTTTTTCAGGAAGTAAAGCAAGATTCGATTTTCTAAAATGGTGAGTTCTACTTTTTTGCCGCTTTTGATCAGCGTATGTGTATTGGGCTGATGCTCCATGTTGGCAAACTTGTAAGTTTCGCTTTTATCATTGCTCAACTTGTACTTTACCTTGTTTTCGATCAAAGCAGCCAGCACATCCATGTTAAAAGGCTTGGTCACATAGTCGGACACGCCAACATTGTATGCCTCAATCTTGTCCACATCCTGCGCTTTGGCCGTTATCATAATCACTACGTTATCATAACCTTTACTGCGGATTTCCTGACAAACATCGGCACCTTGTTTGCCGGGCAGCATCCAATCCAATAATACAATATCAGGTTGTTCTTCCAGGATCATTTTTTCTGCTGTCAGGCCATCGGCTGCTTCCAAAACCGTATAACCTTCTGCTTCCAAACGTTCTGCCACCAGAAAACGCAGGTTCGCATCATCTTCTACCAGCGCAATTTTAATTTCTTTGTTCATGATTAATGTTCATAAGGAAGTGTAATGATAAACTCCGAACCTTTGCCCTTACTGCTTTTAACACTGATTTCTCCGTGCATAAAGTTGACCAGTTCTTTGCAAAACGCCAATCCAAGCCCCACGCTTCCGTTCTGGTTGTATTGGTTTTGTATCCGGTAAAACTTTTTAAAGATATTGCCCAGTTCAACCTGGTCAATACCGATGCCATGATCTTTGAATTTAAAGATAACTTCTTTTTTAACTTTTTCAATTTTTATGATCAATTCTTTTCTATCAGGCGGCGAGTATTTGTAAGCGTTGTCCATCAAATTCTGGTAAACGCTGCCCAGTAAAATTGGGTCGGTAAAAAAAGTATTGATGCCTGCATCTGCAAAACTGATTTGAAAAGCTGGATATTTTATCCGGAAAGACTCGATCTGGCTTTTGGTGAACTGGTCTAAATCAATAGGTTCGCTTTTAATTTGGATAGATTTGTTTTCCAATTGTGTGAAAGACAACAGTTTGTTCATCAATTCATTCAGCTTATCTGCTTCTTCATTCAAAATTTTACCATAATGGATGCGCTGCCTTTCGCTTAGCTCGTTTTTACTTTGCAAATTAGAGCCGGCAATTTTAATCACACTGACCGGGGTTTTAAATTCGTGGGTAAAATTGTTTATAAAATCATACTGCAACTTAAACAACTTTAAGTTTACGTTCAGGTTTCGGTAAATGAGCAGCGCAATGATCAGCAGGAAAAAATAAATCAGCATTACCCCAAAAGCAATCGGCAAAAAGAGCCGGATGATTTCATGTGTCAGAAACCGCTTATTGGTTTTGAAGTATAATTTGTAATCAGAAAAAGCACCCGGAAAAGCAATTTCTGTCGTTTTATTTTGCTGATCGTTATCCAACTGATCATAAACCAAGGGCCGTATCGTGATGGACTGGTACAGGCCGGGATTGGTATTCCTGATTTTTAAAGCAGTAGGGTCCAGAAAAAAAGTAAGCATATCCTGCTGATAAGTAAATCTTTGGTTTACTGTGCCCAGCAATTCTTTATAAGTTTTTATCTCTTGCCTCCGTGGAATATTAAGATAGCTGATTTTATCAGGCTGGATGTTGTAAAAATTTTTACGCAGATCGATATTTGGATTACTGATTTTAGCGGTATCTACATCTTCAATAAAACCAGAAAACTGCAAAGCCATCTGACTAAAATCAGTGGAGTTTATATTGTTCTTTTTTAAAATTTCTATTTCAGGTTTGGCAATACTTCTTTTACCGGGGTAAAAACCATAAATAGATTTTATAAAAATGCTGAAATGTTTTGCCCGTAAAGTAAAACGCTTCCGGTTATTGCTGATATCCAAGTCATAAAATATTATTTTTTTTACGAAAGGATATTTGCTAAAAACGCCGCCAGTATAATTTGCAGCAGAATTCCGGTTCAAGAACCCATCATAGGAAGTAATTTCGGCAATTTTGTTTTGAAAAAAATCTTTATAAGGTTCAATCGTTTTATCCAGCACATCCACTTTTTTAGAAGCAAATTGGCTTTCTACATAATTGCGCGTAAATTTGTATGATAAAAGAAGTACCATGATTACGAAAGCCGAAATCAGGATGACAAAAGCAGTTACCAGCAAAAAATTTTTCCGGTAAGCTCTTTTATCTTTCATCAGATTTTTTAAAATACTCCTACTTTTTGTTTTTCAAATTGGTTTCCAGGAAGCTTTCAATCTCGCCATACATCTCTAAACGGTTCTGCTCATTTTTGAAAATAGCACGTTCGTTTTCCTTCAAAACATATTTTACAGTGATGTCACGGCTGCGCAAGTCCCGTACAAACTGGTTTAGTTCGCTGATATTTGCCCTCGGATCTTTGGCACCCTGAAAAATAAGTAAAGGGACTTTAATTTTATCGGTATGAAAAACGGGCGAAATGGCACGCAGCATATCTGCATCTTTTTCCGGGTTGCCTACCATTTCATAGGTCATGCTCAAATAAGGTTTAAAAAATGGCGGTACATCTTTTATGTAAGTAAAAAAATTTATCAAACTATATTGAACTATAGCACATTGGTACAATTTCGGATTAAAAGAAACCCCATGTAAAGCAGAAAAACCGCCGAACCCACCTCCAAAAATGGCAATTTGTTTTGGGTTAGCTGTTTTATTTGCGATCAGCCATTTTACACCATCTGTAATATCCTGCTGCATTTTGCCTCCAACTTCTTTAAAACCAGCACTTTTAAACGCTTTTCCATAACCTACGGATCCTCTGTAATTCACTTGAAATACTGCATAACCTCGGTTGGCCAGAAACTGTACTTCGGCATTATAACCCCAACTGTTACGGCCCCAGGGACCACCATGTGGCATCATAACAACAGGTAAATTAGCCTGTCTTTTTGTTTGCGGCAAGGTTAAGTACCCGTTAATCAGCAAGCCATCAGAAGCTTTGTAAGAAACAGGTTTCATGGCACACATTTCCTCTGCCTTAATATCCGGGTTGAAATCTGTCAGCTTGGTCAGCTTTTTAGTATCAGCTTCATATAGATAAACAGAACCCGGACTGCGGTCTGTATAAGTGTTGATCAGCAACTTATTTTCAGAAGTATCGCGGTCTATGATTTTAATTTCATGGTCGGGCAAAAGTTTTTCCAGGTTTTCATAAATCAGTTTGATCTCCTGGTTCATAAAAAAACGTTCCGGTTTTGCTTCTTCCCAGTTTACTATATCCAGCCTTCGCTTGTTTGCGGAATAATTTACTTCTCCGATATCTGCCGTTTTTCGGTCGTAAACAAGCTTTATTTCTTTTCCCGTTGCAGCATCAATTTCCACCAAAGCAGTTTTGTCCCGGTTTAAATTAGACAAGGCATAAAAATGATTTCCGCCGGTTTGTGTGAAAGCAACAGGCGTAACAGAATTTCTAAAGTTGTTACTGATGATTGGTTTGAACGGATGCTGGTCATCCTGCCGAAATAAAATAGTTTCGTTCACACCGTCCGATGCTTTGGCCAAACGGATATTACCTTCGGAAGCCGGATACCATTCCGTTATATTACCAGGGTTTTTAATATAAGGTTTAAGTTCGCCAGTTTGTGTATTTAGCTTATATACATCAAAAATAGCCGAATCACGTTTGTTCATCGCAATATCAATCCAGTCTTTTTTGTCATGGTTTCGGCTAAGCAGCCTGAGCTTTACTTTCGCCAGAGACAACAACCGCTTCAGCTTTCTATCTTGCATATTCAAAGCAAAAAGCTGATACTGGTTCAAATCTGTTAAGTCTTTATTAAAAACAAGCTCATTGTTCAAAGTCCAGAAATAATCTTTTACAGGATAATCAGCAAAAGAAGTAGCCCTGCTTTCTTTGCCATCCGCAACAGATTGGATGTAGATATTAAGTTTATCCCGATATAACTTGAGGTAAGAAATATATTTACCATTGGGCGAAATATGAAAGGCGATTTTTTCAGGCGTTTTAAAAAAGCTGATCACTGGTATTTTTCTAACGCCGCTGTTGAAACAGGAGTTGAAAAACAGCATAAACACACCTAAAACAAATACAAAACCAAGGCTTCTCATCAGGATCGAAATACAATATCAATTTATAATTGATACGGTTAAATTAGGAATTAAGCCCTGATTCAAGTCGTCTGTCACCACAATTTTACACCTGTTCTTTCTACTTAAATATCTTCAACTCCTCCTTTGAGATCGCTTTAAGCTAAAAAATATTATTTATTACAGTAAACTATCAAGAAACTCATTTAATAATAAAACTGATAGTATTGTAGCTTGTGTGCTTTCAATCCTTTTATGTTGTGCAGATCCTTTTTCTATCCAATGTATTCCGTCGAGAACAAATATTTTGTAAGCGGTCCCACTAGAATTTGTTGCTAACTTAATTCCATCTTCAAAACCTGTTCCTTGATTACCTCCTGTAGAAGATAAAAATTTTGCTTCACCAACTACGTATTTGTTGTTAACTTTAGCAACTAAGTCTGGTCTTTTAGATACGGCTAAATTAAATTCAGAATTACAAAAGTTTTTAGCTGATAATTCATTTCCTCCTAAAACTACAACCCCTTGTTTGGATTTTTTAAATTCATCTAACTCTAATACCGGAAATTTTGACCTTACCCAATTAACAAACTGCGGCCCTCTTCTCATATTAGCTTCTTTAGATTGCTTTATTCCATCCAAAACACCTTTTAAACCCATTTTATACAAATACTGGCATATTCGTTCAACTGTTTGTGGGTTTCTTTCTATTGCTGTTCTATCTTTTCTTAGAAAAGCTACATATGAATCTTTGTAAGGAAATTTTTCTAATCCCAGCAGTTTATCTAATAACTGAAAATTGTCTTTAGCAATAAAGGAGCTTTTAATAGATTCCAAAGCTTCTTCATCCACTTGCCGTTCCCCTTCTTCATGGGGATAAATAATTTGAAGTTTATCAAGATAATTTTGGGCAGTTACTAAATCAAGTGTTTTTTGAGACCAATAGTTCATTGTTATGTAGAGTTTGGTTTTCTGTTAAAAGATTGAAATCTACTAACCTTTCTTTACAGATTGAAATAGATTGTTCAGAAGAATCCATACCAATAAAATATCTTTTCAATTGTTGTGCAGCAACTAATGTTGTTCCCGATCCACAAAAAGCATCCATAACTATATCACCTTCATTGGAAGATGCCTTAATGATCGTTTTTAGTAAATCAATGTTTTTTTCTGTAGGATATCTGGGCTTTTGCGGGTCTTTAAACATCCAAATATCTTGCATTTTTGTTCCAGCTTCCATTACATCGTCTGCATAAATTATTTTACGCGGATTGCTTGTAGAAGACCAATGAATTAAGCCGCTTTTATCTAATTCATCTAATGCTTTAGGGCTATATCTCCAATGCCTGCCAACAGGCGGAAGCTTTCCCCTCCATTCTTTCCCTGTATCACCATTAGCAGTTTCACCAGGTGCATGCAATGGCGTAGTTGTAAACCTTCTTCCCTGACTATCTACCTGTTTGAACCGCTTATCATCTTCTGTTATCACAATTCCTTCACGTGGTTCATTCCACACATAATTTTTAGTTTTGGAATAAAAAAGAATCATGTCCTTTATATTACCATAACCATTACGTGAAAAGTTTTTAGGATTACATTTTATTCGTGTTATATCATTAATGAAATTTTGTTGACCAAATATTTTATCCATAAGAACTTTTACATAGTGTCCCATTTTACTATCAATATGCAAATAAATGCTTCCATCATCTGATAATATCTCACGCATTAATTTTAATCTTCCAGACATAAATTTCAAATAATCTTCTCCGGTCAAATGATCGTTATAAGCAACTTTCCCACCATTTATCCTGCTTATTGTGGAAAACCTATCATCTGAAAAAGTAAAATCTTGTTTTGTACCGTAAGGAGGATCAATATAAATCAATCTAACATTACCCATTAAGCTTTCATTTTTTGAAATATATTTTAATGAATCATAATTATCTCCGTACATTAAAATATTCCTCATAATTTTTTTGATTTAGGTAAGTCTCAAGTTTATTAAATTAGTAATATTATAAAAACAGTCATAATATTAATTATTAAGAAACTTCAAACTTTTCAATTCGATGAATAAAAGCAGCACTATTATAGTGCTACTGGTAAAAGCACAAAGATTGATTTATAAAATTATAATTAGGTTTTTAAGTGTAAATTTTTATTACGTAAATAGTTTATTTTTGATCTATATGAAGCTGCTTTTATCGATGCTGTTTTTAGGGTGTTTTTTTTCTGCTGTTGCACAGTCGGATGATTTGCTGCTGGCACGACAATATGCAGCATCGGGAGAAAAAGATAAAGCCAGCCAAATCTATCAAAAGCTGTACAAACAGGATAATGAAGCGTACTTTAAAGCTTATTGTTACAGCTTGATCAGCTTAAAAAAGCTGGACGAAGCCGAGAACTTAGCCAAAAAAATGCTGAAAAAACATCCCGGCAATACAGATTATATCATCACGCTGGGAAGTATTTATACTGAAAAAGGAGATTTGCCAAAAGCCGAATCTGTTTACAAAGAAATCCTGAAGGGCTTGCCTCCGGATGAAGCCCAGATCAGTAATATCGCCAACCAATTGTATCAGGCAGGCAATACTGATTATGCTATCAAAGTTTTTTTGCAGGGCCGGAGTACTCTGCATAATGAACAATTGTTTACGATGCCTTTGATCAGCATGTACCGTTTCCGGCGGGAAAAGATGCTGATAGCCGGTGAGTATTTAAACATGCTGATCACCAACCCGGATTATCTTTATCAGGCACAAAACAACTTGGCCAGCCAGTTTGACGGACCGGCAGATTATGAAGTTTTTAAAGGTTTGCTGCTGGAAAAGATCCAGAAAAACCCTCAGGCGCTGGTTTTCATCCAATTACTGACCTGGCAATACCTCCAGCAAAAAGAATATGAACTTGCTTTGAACCAGGTAATAGCACTTTCCAAAAGACAAAAAGACAACGGGGAACAGGTTTATCAACTGTGCCAAACTTTAATTGGTGATGAAGAGTACGATGCGGCCATCCGTGGTTATAATTTTATCATTTCCAAAGGAAAAGAACAAGAATATTATATTCCATCACGGATAGAATTACTCAACACAAAAAATTTAAAAGTCACATCCGGCAAATACCAGCAGCAGGATTTGATCAGCTTAGAAAAAGATTACCAGGATTTGCTGGCCGAGTTTGGCCGAAACAGCAGTACTGCTTTTGCCATGCAAAAATTAGCAAGGCTACAAGCCTTTAAACTGTATAAAACTGCCGAGGCCGAAAAACTTTTGGAACAAGCAGTACAAGTCCAGGGAATACAATCTAAATTGCTGGCAGATTGCAAGATGGATTTGGGCGATATTTACTTGTTGAACAATCAGCCCTGGGAAGCAACTTTGTTATACAGCCAGGTAGAAAAGGCTTTTCCTAACACCAATACTGCGCAAGAAGCCAAATACCGCAATGCCCGTTTGGCTTATTTTACCGGAGATTTTAATTGGGCCAAAGCACAATTAGATGTTTTGAAAGCCGCCACTTCACAATTGATTGCCAATGATGCGCTTAATCTTTCTCTTTTAATTACAGACAACACCACATTTGATACCACCGGTAATGCCCTAAAAATGTATGCCCGTGCCGATTTTCTGATCTATAAAGAACAAACAGACCGCGCTTTGATTACTTTGGATAGCATAAACCGTGTTTATCCGGGAAATACTCTGGCTGATGATATTTTGATGGCCAAGGCACGCATTTTTATTCAGCAAAAACAGTATGCCGCCGCCATCATTCCACTGCAAAAAATCCTTGATGAACACCCGAATGAGCTTTGGGCCGATGATGCCGTTTTTATGATGGCAGATTTGTACGAAAACCATTTGAACAATCAACCTAAAGCGCAAACTTTGTATCAAAAGATTATTACAGATTACCCGTCCAGCTTGTGGATCAACCAAGCGCGCAAAAAATTCAGGGCATTAAGAGGAGATCAGCTACCCGGTTCCTGATAAAAATCATAGTTTTACAGCATGTTCATTTACAATATCACCTTTTTAATTGATGAAGCTATTGTGCAGGAATGGTTGGAACTCATCAAAACAAACTATATTCAAACAGTTATGAAAACTAGTTTTTTCCAATCGTATCAATTGCTTCAGGTTACGGATTCTCCAAACGAAGGGCTGACTTATTGCCTGCAATTCCGCACCAGCGAGATTTCTTCACTTCAATCTTACCAAAACCTATACGCGCCGCAGATTGAAAGTGGACATTTACAGTCCTTTTCCAATCAAGTAATTACTTTCACTTCTACCATGAAACTTATCGACGAACAATGAATATCAGCACCACTAAAATTGAAGGATTAAAAATTATAGAACCGCGTATTTTCCCGGATGACCGTGGTTATTTTTACGAAAGCTATAGCGAAAAAAAATATCGAGAAGCCGGTATTGATGCTACTTTTGTGCAGGATAACCAATCATTTTCCCAAAAAGGCGCGCTGCGTGGTTTGCACGGCCAGGCTGATCCTTTTGCACAAGGTAAATTGGTACGTGTATTGCAAGGACGGGTTTTGGATGTTGCAGTAGATATCCGTAAAAACTCTTCAACTTTTGGCCAATATGTAACGATTGAATTAAGCGGGGAAAACCATAAACAATTCTGGGTCCCACCAGGTTTTTTGCATGGTTTCGTTACTTTGGAAGATGATACGATCTTCACTTATAAAGTAACCAATTATTACGACAAGGCTTCGGAAATTGGTGTTTTATGGAATGATCCAACTTTGAACATTGATTGGGAGACAGATTTATCCAACGTTTTACTATCTCCAAAAGATACAATTTTGCCAGCTTTTGCAGACTTTAAAAGTCCGTTTTAAGGTTTTAACTTTTTAAAGATTTGGGCAAGTCTTTTATAAGTAATTACATTTGTTTCATACTATTTGTTTTTTCTTACTATCTATGTACAATAGAATTGTTAGGATTATTAGGGAAATACTTACAAAAATAGGTATTAGGTACATTTTTTCTGTTGGTATGTTTAATCCAAGAATCAATGCGCCGATTGCTATGACTCCAGCAAAAATGACAAATAAGTTTGTTTTATAGAACCAGGAATAAGGAAACAAATGCGCCCCAGTTATAATAACGGAAATTAAACTCAGGGGCAAACAAGTTTTCAGGACTATCAAAATAACGGCATAGGTTTTCATTGCTGATGCTTCTTTTACCACTGTTTTTTCGGGATCGCGTTGTCGAAATCATATTGTATAGAATACTTTTTTCTATCAGGCAGCAATTAATGCAGGGCTTGGTTGAGGAAATTATTTAAAGGCTGAATTTTAGCGAGATATTTAACCACATTTTGTACAGCAGTTTTATCCATTAGTTCCTTATCAGATAGTTGGTGCATGGCTGCAAAACTTTTCAACTTTAACAGGTTTATGTACGGATGCCCTGCTTCGTATCCTTTTGGATTGTTTTTTAATTGTTCCTGCTGATCGAACGCAGAAAAATCATTGGTAAAAGAAGCATTACTGATAACGGCATTCAAAACAGCACCATTATAATCTATTTCCTGGCGGATTGCTTTTAAATGGTCTGCTTGCGGCATCCAATAGCCGCCGCCGGTAAAAGAATGCCCTGGTTGTATATGAAGGTAATACCCCAATTCTGCATTGCCGCTACCGGTTTTAAAATTGATGCCAAAATTGTTTTTATAAGGCGTTTTGTCTTTGCTGAAACGGATATCACGGTAAATCCGCATCACGCACTTTTTTGGATCTGTATCGGCACGGATATTTGGGTCTGTTTTTGCAAGCAAAACAATCAATTGACCTGCAAAATCGATTACATTTTCTCTCGCTTGTTCATATTGCGGTTTGTTTTCCAGAAACCAATCCCGATTGTTATTTTCGACTAAGTTCCTTAAAAAATCAAATGTCTGGGCTTCGATCATTTTCTTAAATCCGAAACAAAAAAATAGGTGATAAAAGAAGTATCAAGAATATTTCATCAAAAACTTAGTTCAGGTTAAGCTTTTCTTTACGCATATTGATTTCCACATTTTTGCGCCTAAACCTTTTATACCAGATATAACCAACTACCGCAGCCGCTAGATAAGGCGCTGCCAGCAAAACCAAAATGCCTTTATTCAAGCCGTCTGCTTTGTTATTGCCACTGTTGTGGGAGGTTTCTACATTAGCCGCACACATTGCACATTGTGCTTTAAGCGGTTGTATATTTAAGAACAACAACATCAGCACGAACGCTGCAAATAATATTTTTAAATTTTTCATAAGTCCTTTTTATACTGATAAAAACAGTATGGCAGCTTTTGATCAATACTGCTTTTATCGTACAAAATTAATGCTAAAATTGGTAATAAGGCGAAATCATTAAATAAACAATTACACCGGTAACGGTAACATAAAACCAGATTGGCCAAGTCCATCGAACTATCTTTTTGTGCCTTTGGATTTGGCCCTGTAATGCAAAACTAAAACTAAATAGAATTAATGGTAACACTATCGCCGCCAATATGATATGCGTAATTAAAATGAAATAATAAACATAACGGATATTACCAACAGCCGCTGATTCGGTTGCTGAAATGATATGGTTTCCGTCCAAATCCCCGAAATATGTTTCTGGTGCCAGATAATGAAAAACAATATAAAAAATAAGGAAAAAAGAAGATAATATAAACGCTGTGATGTTTAACTTTTTGTGTATTGCAATATTTCCTTTTCTTATAAAATACAAAGAAAACAGTAGCAAAACACTACAAGTCGCATTTAAATAAGCATTGATTAAAGGTAACTTGTAGGTAAAAGATGGCAGTACAGCCGGAACCGGAAGGACTTTCATGATCAATATCACGACAACCAAAAAAACGAAAATAGAAATACCGGTTATAGAACGAAAGATCAATTTGTCTTGATGCAAGTGATTTGTTTTTGCCATTTTGATTAATACAGGTTACTTTTAATTTTGCGCAGTTCCTCAGCAATCAGCACTTTTATTTCATCGTTTAATGTTGCCATTTCATTCATAGAAGTACCATTGTAATAGCCTCTTATCCTTCTGTCTTGATCTATCAACATCAATTTTTCACTATAAATAAAGTTTTCTGGCCGAGCATGACCATTAACTGCTGTAACTAAAAACCCATTGCGGCTTAGCGAATAAATGGTGGCCGTATCCCCAGTCAAAAACTTCCATTGATTTTCATCTGCTTTTAAAGAATTGGCATAGGTTTTTAAAACAGTGATGTTATCTGTTGCCGGATCCACAGTTATAGAAGCAAACCGGATCATAGAATTCTTCTGAAAATTTCCTGCCAGTAGAGCAATGTTTCTGTTGATTTCTTTACATAATACCGGGCATTGTGTAAAGAAAAAGTTTACTAAAACAATCTTGCCTTCAAAAGATTTTTGAGTAATCAGCTTATTGTCCTGATCGTACAATTTAAAATCAGGAACCTGATGATAAATAGTGTCGTAAACTACTTTTCCTCTTACCGTATGAAAAGTTTTTGCTACCTGTTTTGGGCCGTAAATGGGTAAAGGTTTATACCTGTTTTTGCCCTTAGCCTGAAGTAAATAATACAAAAATCCTGGTACTATCAGTATTAGTACCAGGATTATGAACCTTTTAACAGCTTTTATTTGAACCATTAATGCCTGTCGAACAACCAGTAATGACTTTCATTGGTTAAAACAAGTATTAAACCAATAATAAATAAAGTTGGCACTAATATCGAATACATCAAACCTACTTTTTCAAAACGCAGGTGCATGAAATAAGCTACGATATAAAATGCTTTGGCCAAAGTAAGCAGGATATAAACCGGATTTGCTACACCTGCAGGTAAAATATGATGTGGAACGAGATATAATGCAATAATAAATTCGATCGCAGTTATGCCAAGCAATACAAAAAATACTTGCCATATTTTACCTTTTGATAATGATTCATGATCGTCCTGATGAACATTGGGGGATTCTGTACTCATAATATTTTTATTTAAAAATTAAATCAGATAGAAAAAAGTAAATACAAAAACCCACACAAGATCTACAAAGTGCCAGTACAAGCCCACTTTTTCTACCATTAAATAACTGCCTCGTTTTTCATAAGTCCCTTTCAAAACATTTATTAAAATAATAAAATTGATCACTACTCCTGTAAATACGTGAAAACCATGAAATCCTGTTATTGTAAAAAACAGGTTGGTAAAATTTGTTCCTGTATCTAATCCTGTAGCACTTTTGAATGGATTACTTCCCCACCATGCCCCTTCTTCATGTAAGTGTGCCCATTCCAGACCCTGACAACTTAAAAATATAATCCCGCCGATTACTGTAAGAATCATCCAATTGGCTACTTCCTTTTTAGCACCACGATGTCCTGCTTCTACTGCAAGCACCATTGTCACAGAACTCATGATCAAAATAAAAGTCATCAACCCTACAAATATTAATGGTGCGCCATGATCTTTAATTAACGGAATAGACTGAAATACTTCATCAGGCATTGGCCATGCTTTTGCACTGAAACGCAAAGCACCATAAGCCATCAGCAATGCAGAAAATGTAAATGCATCCGATAGTAAAAAAAACCACATCATCAGTTTACCATATTCAATTGAAAATGGAGAGCGGCCACCTGCCCAAGGTGTAGTTTTAATTTGATCGATAGGTGCTATAGTTGTACTCATCTAAGTTTGTGTATAGAGTTATTGTTGATTCAAAAGTAAAAAAACATAAAGATATATCCATAAAATATCTACAAAATGCCAAAAAATGGATGTCATTTCTAACCGAAACAAGTTTTTAACGGGTGGAGAGTTTTTATAGCTGCTTACCAGACTATTAACCACTAAAATCAACCCAACTAAAATATGCACCAAATGTACACCAGTAAATATGTAAATGAAAGATTGAGAGGCATTGGGGTTAATTAAATACACCCCCATTTTGACCAAAATGCTCCAGGCATAAAATTGCAAGCAAAAAAACCCGATTCCTAAACCAAGGGTAAGCCACAAAAACTGACGTTGTTTACTATATTGCAATTGTTTCGCAGCACGAAAGGCTAAATACATTGTTCCGCTGCTTAATAGGATTACAATAGTGCTGTAGATAAAAGCATGGGGAAGAATAATTTTAATCCCTTTATCCGCCGAACCTTGTGTATAAACAATAAACCCACTTGTAAAAGCAGCAAAAAGCATGAATGAGGTAATAATAAATAACCACATACTGAACTTTTTTGGCTGAAGGTTTAGCTTCTCTTTCTCTAATACTGACTGATTCATTTTCTTATTTTCCAACAAAATCAAATAATAACGCCAACTGAACAACGGGTAGGTAAAAGAAAGAACAATACATTAATTTTTGTGCCGATTTGATATCCTGTTTTAACAATAAATTGAATGAATAATACAAGAAAGCAAAGCTACACAACAATGAGATTGCGCCTACATACAAACCGCCAAACCCATAATATGTTGGTAACAAACTTACCGGAACCAGAATTAAAGTAAACAGAAAAGTAATTACTGCACTCGTTGCATCTCGTTTACCAGTAGGCAATAACCTGAAACCAGCTAACTTGTAATCATCATCCAACACCCAAGCAATTGCCCAAAAATGAGGAAACTGCCATATAAACTGAATCCCAAACAATAAAAGAGCAATATAATCGATTTTGGGATGAGCCGCCACGTAGCCAATCAACGGTGGTAAAGCACCAGGAATTGCACCTATAAAAACAGCAACAGGCGATCTTCTTTTTGCAGGTGTATAAATAAAAGCATATAAAAAAATCGAAAACACGGATAAATAACCAGCCGTTAAGTTCAAACTGCCTAAAACATAGGTGCCGGCAATGCCCATAAAAAGACTCAGCACTAAAGCCTGTCCGTTCGTCATTCTGCCAGATGGCAAAGGTCGATCAGCGGTCCGGCGCATCAGTTTATCCAGGTCTTTTTCTATAATTTCGTTAAAGCCATTAGCAGCGGCAGTAACTAAGAACCCACCCAGAATCAATAACCCCCAATTTTTCCAGATAATTTCCCCGTTTACTTTGCTGCCAATTAAAAAAGATATGGAAGCCGAAAACACCACTGAAAAAGTAAGGCGGAATTTAATGAGTTTGGAAAAATCACTCCACACCATACATTGCTCCTAACGTTTCTGCTGATTTAAATAAATTCAGTAATAGATAAAATTGTGTTCCGAATAGCAGACTTGCTAAAATAATATGTGCAGCTTGCGCAATAGGTGGTAAACCAAAATAAGACAAAACAGTACCTACAAAAACTTGAAACATAATGATGATAAAGCTTATGTTCATCAATTGCTGTTGAATTGACTGTTTTGTAAAATTTTTTCTGATAAGCAAATACAGCAATATATTAATTACAATTACTGCTAATGCCATATTTTTGTGTTCTAATAAGATTTTTCCTGCACTGTCAACCCAATCTTGTCTATTGTCTCCACTAATTATTGCAGCATATTCGTCTATCTTTTCTCTCACCTCAGTCCCAATTGTAACTTGTACAATATCAAGTATTAAAGCTAAACTTGTAATAATGAACACAATTGGCTTTGTTTGATTTTTTTTAACTGTGTATAAAAGTTTTGCTTTATGCCACGTAGAAATACTAATTGCCAAAATAGCCAATGCAACAAGCATATGTACCGTTACTATCCAAGGAACAAGATTAGACGAAACAACTATTGACCCTAACCAAGCTTGAAAAACTACAAGTATCAAATTGATCAGACTTAAAATAACGATAGTTTTACTTTTTTTCCAATAATGAAAAGAATAAAAAAAGGTTAGTAAAAGAAGTATGCCTGTAACAAATCCAATTAACCTGTTAATATATTCTGTCCAAGTTTTAACAGGATTAAATTCTTCCTGCTGTCCTTTTGTTACTAAATTATCTGATTTTACCTTTAAAGCTAAAGCAGTGTATCCTAAAGAATTAAGAAGTTTTGCAAAACTTCTGTTTTTTTTCAACTGCTTTTCAATATAGCCAGTACGATAATTAGGGGGTAACTGTGCTTCTTTCACAGGTGGAATATACTGTCCAAAACATTTAGGCCAATCCGGACAACCCATCCCCGAACCTGTACTCCTAACAATGCCACCTGCTAATATCAATACAAACAATGCAATAATAGAAAGTAAGTTTACAAACTGAAACTTTGTTTCTGATTTTAAAAACTTCAAAGCCATTTAAAAAATTAAGGGTATTTATGGAGGATACAAGCTCCTTCAAAAATACCCTAAATTAAATAATATCAATATTGCTATTACTTTACTTCCTGAGAATTTTGTTTAAGCCATTCCGTTTGCAATTTTTCCACTTCAGGATCATCTTCAAAATCATGGGAAAGGTTTGAAGTCATTGTCTGGGAAAAAGGTACAATTTGAGGAATAAAGTCTTGATCATGACCCGGTTTGCTATAATCATAAGGCCAACGATAAACTGTTGGGATTTCTCCAGGCCAATTCCCATGAATACGTTCAATTGGTGTTGTCCATTCTAATGTGTTGGCATTCCAAGGGTTTTGAGTTGTTTTTTTACCGTAAAAGATAGAGTAAAAGAAGTTAAACAAAAATGCAACTTGAGCCAAAGCAGACATAATTGCAGCCCAGGTAATAAAAGTATTTACAGAAAGCCATTGTTTCATGGATTCAAACTCTGTAAAAGCATAATATCTTCTTGGAACGCCATCTAACCCCATAAAGTGCATTGGAAAAAACACAAGATAAGCACCAATAAAAGTTAGCCAAAAATGCAAGTATCCTAACCGCTCATCCATTAACCGGCCAAACATTTTTGGAAACCAGTGATAAACCCCGGCAAGCATACCGAATATTGCCGCAGAACCCATTACCAAGTGAAAGTGGGCAACTACAAAATAAGTATCGTGCAGATTAATATCTAAAGCTGCATTTCCTAAAAATATTCCGGTTAAACCACCAGAAATAAAGAAAGAAACCAAACCGATTGCAAACATCATAGCAGGTGTAAACCTAATGTTACCACGCCAAAGTGTTGCTAACCAATTAAAGGTTTTTACTGCTGAAGGAACGGCAATTATCAAGGTTGTAATCATAAATACACCTCCGATAAAAGGATTCATACCAGTTACAAACATGTGGTGTCCCCAAACAATAAATGAAAGTACAGTAATTCCAATTAAAGAATAAACCATTGCATGATAACCAAATATAGGTTTTCGTGAATTAACAGCCATTACTTCGGAAGCGATTCCCATTGCCGGCATAATTACAATGTACACTTCCGGATGACCCAAGAACCAAAACAAATGTTCAAACAAAATTGGGCTTCCACCTTCATTTGGTAATACTGTTCCGTTTAATACAATATCAGAAAGATAAAAACTTGTTCCCATACTTCTGTCAAATATCAGCAATACAACTCCTGCAACTAACACAGGAAAAGATAGAACACCTAAGATAGCTGTTAAAAAAAACGCCCAAATTGTTAATGGCATTTTCCATAAGTCCATTCCTTTTGTACGCATATTTAAAATGGTACTGATATAATTGATACCACCCATTAATTGAGAGGCTACAAACAACACCATACTTGCCAACCATAAAGTCATACCCATTTCTGAGCCTGGCATTGCTTTAGGTAAAGCTGATAAAGGAGGATAAATTGTCCAGCCACCACCTGCAGGGCCTTTTTGTACAAAAAATGAACTTAACATGATCACACATGCTGTAAAGAAAAACCAGTAAGATAACATGTTTAAAAAAGGAGAAGCCATATCTCTGGCCCCTAATTGCAAAGGAATCAGGAGATTACTAAAAGTACCACTTAAACCAGCAGTCAATACAAAGAATACCATGATAGTACCATGTATAGTAACTAAAGAAAGGTAAAAGTTCGGATCTAAACGGCCTTCAGGAGCAAAACGGCCTAAAAGTGTCTGCAGAAATGGAAAAGCAATATTTGGGTATGCCAACTGGATACGAAACAGAACGGATAATATCATAGCAAACACACCCATGGTAATACCAGTTATCAAAAATTGCTTTGCAATCATTTTATGATCCTGGCTAAAAACGTATTTCGTTAGAAAAGTTTCTTGGTGATGATGTTCGCCATGTTCTTCATGACTATGAACGGATACCGGATTATTAACTATTAATGCTGTTGCCATAATCTCCTTATATTTTATTAAAAGCTAATTTATTTTTAACCACAGAATTTGTTGGCTTTACTATTGCCATTTTTAATTCTTTCTTCAGTTGGTCATTTAAGTACGGCTTCTGTTTAGAAATCCAATCCTGGTACTCTACTTCTTTTACCACCCTAAAAACTTTTTGCATATTAAAATGATTTCCGCCACATATTTTATTACAATACAATTTATACTCAAAGGTCGGATTGTCCAATTTTGTACGCATATCATCTGTTGTAATAGTAGGAACAAATTGAAAGAATGTTGGCAGTCCCGGAACTGCATTTATTTGTACCCTAAACCAAGGTAAATAAAAACTATGGATTACATCCTGGGCAATTAAATTGATACGTACAGGTTTATTTACCGGGACAACAATTTCATCTGCATTCAAATCATCATAACTATTACGGTCATTATAATCCACACCAACTTTGTTTGATGAAGAAACAAGCTTAGAATTTTTTAAACCTAACCTTCCGTCTTTTCCCGGGTATCTAACTTCCCATGCAAATTGATGGGCAGTAACATCTACGTTTAAAGCTGATCGTTGTTCAGATACTGGTACGTCCATTATTTCTTTCCAAGTCAAAGACCCAAAAACAACTAATATGGTTAGTACAATCGCAGGTACAATTGTCCACAACTTTTCAATAGTGTTATTATGAGGCAAAAAATAAGCCTTTCTAAGTTGTGATCCTCTATAAATATATGCAAAAGAAAACAGCATAACTTGAGTCCCGACAAAAACAATTGTAGTAATGATCAAAGTAATGTTAAACATTTCATCAATTTTTTCTCCATGTTTTGATGCAGCTTCAGGTAAAATCATACTACCATGTACAGTGTATTCCCAATAAGCTCCATACATACCGACAATCAGAAACAATCCAAAGCTAACGGCTATGATTTTATTCCAATCCATACCTTTTTTACTTTGTATTTGTAAAGTAAGGTCATAGATTTTTAGGATGCGTCCTATCACAGCTACAACAATACATATCAACAAGAATAGAAGAACATTGTAAAATAACCCTAACCACATTGTATTTGATGAACCTGCTTCATCAATTGTTGGTGCATTGACACTCGTTGGTGTGCCAGATTGTGCAAAAGCATGATCTGTAATAAATAGTATTAGCATTGTAATACTAACAATCATTATTTTAAAAAAATCGAATTTTTTAAATTTCATTATAGATTTTTTATATTGTCTGATTCTTTTAAATATGATGATTTAAACTCTCTTCTAAAAAAGGATGTTTTTTAGGGATTAAAGAAGTTTTACTTAAAGCATTTAACATTAAGAAAATAAACAACCCTACAAATCCTAAAGCTATACCAATTTCTTCAATTCCGAAACTTCTCCCTTTAGGTCCTACCGTTCCAGGCATTACCATTAAGTAATAGTCAAGCCAATGCCCACACAGTACAACTATACAAACATATTTCAATACCATTGGTGTCCTTTTCGCATCCCGCGACATCAATAATAATACAGGCGTACAAAAGTTGATAACAATATTTAACCAGAACCATGGCTTAAATTCCGGCTCCCATCTTTTATAATAATAAATACTTTCTTCGGGTAAATTTGCATAATAAGTCAGTAAAAACTGAGAAAACCATAAGTACGTCCAGAAAATGGAAAATGCAAAAACTAATTTACCTAAATCATGCAAATGATTGTCTGTTACCCAATCCATGTAACCATTTTGCCTAAGTACAATTACAGTTATTGTTAGCACTGAAAGTCCGCTAACCCATAGGGCAGCAAAATTATACCACCCAAACAAAGTAGAATAATAATGCGCTTCTAAAGACATGATTGCATCAAAAGCAAATATTGGAGTTGTAAAACCAAAAATAATTAGGAATATAGCCGAAATTTTAAAGCTTTTATTATAATTAAACATACCACCTAAATTATCCTCATTATTAGAATACTTAGTAAGCATAGCACCAAAAATACAATATAACCCTAAAAAGATAATTAAACGGGCAATAAAAAAAGGTATATTAAGATAAACAGATTTTCCAGCAATAATAGCATCATAATTTTCACTCCCTTTTACGCTTAATCCTTTAGTCGCCCAGTGGCTATACAGATAAGGTTCTACAATTTTCTTTCCATCTTCTAATACTTCATGATTTGTGATCAAGCCTAATGTTATTACTGCAATTAATATAAAAGCTGCATAAGGAAGGATTTTTGCGTAAGCCTGCGGAACACGCAAAATAGAAGCAGACCATCCTGCCTGAGCCACATATTGAATAGAACAAAAAAGGATTCCCTGCATACAAACACAAGCAAAATAATAACTCATTAACAAAAGATTTGCAAATGTACGTTCGGTATGACCTGCAATAAATCCAAAAGCAATAGCCAACAAACCAATTGCTATGGCAATTAAGCTGTATGTTTTAGCTTTTCCTGTAAACTCGAACTGTTGGTCGTAATTAATGGCTTTCATCAATTGATAGAAATTATAATTTTTGTAATTGGTGAATATAAAGGACTACTTTCCAGCGTTCATCAGGGTTTAATTGGGAAGCATAAGAACCCATAGCATTTAATCCATATGTGATGGTATGATATATTTTCCCATCTGTAAGATCTTTCATTGCCCCCCCTCTTGAAGACTGACCTTTTGAATAAGATGGCGGCGCAGGGTAACCATGTTGAACGACTAAACCATTACCTTGTCCCTCTAAACCATGACATGGAGAACAAAAATGTTCGAACAATATTTTACCATCAGCCATATTTTTGGAATCAGCAATATATTTATTCACTACTTCAACACTAGCCTTTTCATATCCATTTTTAGTATTAGGATAGTCAAACCGAATAAAGCCAATAGGGATTGTGCCCGCCGGTGGTACCTGTGCTGTTTTTCCATCCTTGAAATTAGTATTTGCCTGATCAGGATCATAAGCAATGTGCTCATACATATTTGGTGCATACTCCCATCCTGTACTACGCTTATCTTTACCACAAGCGGTAAGCAAGAGAGACACTACTACAGTACCTACTCCAATTATACTTAGCAGTTTAAATCTATTCATAGCTAACATATTTTCTGTCGTTATGCTTAATTTCTACAGCTCCAGCTTGTTTCAATAAAGAATCAATTTGATCATGAGCAGTATTTATTTTTGCATTAATAGCAATTACGAAACGATCATCAGTGGCTCTCAGATCCATAACGCGGGGAGTACGTCCCGGAAAAAGGTGATTTGCATAAAAATAAGTAAACACCATACCAAAAGAACTAAACAATACAGTCCATTCAAAGCAAATCGGAACAAAATCAGGAATGGCAAAATGAGGTTTTCCACCGATGTTCATTGGCCAATCTTGCACTAACATATAATACAACATACAAAATGCTACTGTACAACCCAAACATCCAAATATGAATGCTGCAATTGGCAACCTAGATTCTTTTATGCCTAATTTGTTTTCGATTCCATGGATAGGCATAGGTGTAAAAACATCGTAGATTGAAATTCCTATTCCTTTCAGGTTATCTATACCCTGCATCATTTCATCAGGATCCTCAAAAATACCAAGTATATATTTTGTACTCTCCATAATTATTAAATATTTACGTATTCGGCCTTCTCAATGCTATCATACTTAATCAAATTTTCTTTGTAAAATTCTGTTTGAGCTCCATCCAATTGACCTTGCTGCAAGAGTTTCTTTTTTTCTTGTTCACTGGAACTTTTTAGCAACAATTTTACTTCAGCCATTGCTATCGAAGGCAGTACACGTAAAAAGAGTAGGAACAAAGTAAAGAACACACCTATCGATCCAACAAATATACTTACTTCCACCCAGGTTGGGTAGAACATCACCCAGCTTGATGGTAGATAATCACGGTGCAAAGAGGTTACAATAATTACAAAGCGTTCAAACCACATTCCAATATTAACGATGATGGATAAAACCCAAGTTGCAGGAATACTAACTCTAATCTTCTTGATCCAGAAAAGCTGAGGTGTAATAACGTTACAGGTCATCATGGTCCAATATGCCCACCAGTAAGGGCCGGTGGAACGGTTGATAAAAGCATATTGCTCATATTCAGAACCAGAATACCAGGCAATAAAATATTCTGTCAGATAAGCTACGCCTACAATAGAACCTGTCAGAATAATAATCTTATTCATAGATTCAATATGAAACATAGTAATGTAGTTTTCTAAACCCATTACTTTTCTCACTACTAAAAGAAGTGTCAACACCATTGCAAACCCGGAGAATATAGCCCCTGCAACAAAGTATGGTGGGAAAATAGTAGTGTGCCACCCAGGCTCCAACGATGTTGCAAAGTCCATAGATACGATTGTGTGTACGGATAACACCAAGGGTGTAGAAACACCTGCAAGTACCAAAGATACCGCCTCAAAACGTTGCCATGTTTTTACTGAACCATTCCAGCCAAATGACATAACCGAATAAATTCTACGGCGTAAACCAGTAGCCCTATCCCGAATGGTAGCAATATCAGGTAATAATCCTGTGTACCAAAAAACCAAGGATACAGAGAAGTAAGTAGAAATGGCAAACACGTCCCAAACTAAAGGTGAGTTGAAGTTCACCCATAAAGAACCGTATTGATTAGGCAAAGGGAGCGAATAAAGAGCCATCCATGGACGCCCCATGTGTGCAACAATATAGGTAGCAGCACATATTACGGCGAAAATAGTCATTGCTTCCGCAGAGCGGTTAATAGAATTACGCCAGTTTTGACGAAATAATAAAAGAACGGCAGATATTAATGTACCTGCGTGGCCAATACCAACCCACCAAACAAATCCAGTAATATCCCAAGCCCAACCAACAGTTTTATTCAAACCCCAGGCTCCAATACCATACCAAAAAGTATAGCATACTGCCACTAACCAAAGAGTAGCACCAGCAGAGGCTATAGTAAAGCCAATCCACCAGGCTTTATTAGGCATATTTTCTACGGGAACCAAAATATCGTCTGTGATTTTAGCATAAGTAATGTTATCACCTGTAATTAAAGGTTCTCTGATTATGGATTCGTGATGAGATGACATACTATTATTTCGTTAATTTATAATTAGGCCACAGTTTCATTGGTATTTCTTACTTTAACCTGGTAACCAATGCCCGGCTGCACATTAAGTTCCTCCAATACATAATAAGTCCTTTCACTTTTTAATGCTTTGGCAACTTCTGATTCAGGATCATTTACATTACCAAATATAATGGCATTAGTAGGACAAGTTTGTTGACAAGCAGTTTTGATCTCTCCGTCTTTTAATGACCTTTGATCGATTTTAGCTTTTAGCTTTCCGGCTTGGATACGTTGAATACACATACTGCATTTTTCCATCACCCCGCGGAAACGGGTCGTTACATCAGGGTTCAACACTAACTGAACATGTTCATTGTTTAAATAATTATCAAACCTGGCATCGTTCCAGTAATTGAACCAATTGAACCTTCTGACTTTGTATGGGCAATTATTAGCACAATACCTGGTTCCAATACATCGGTTGTAAGCCATGTGGTTTAATCCTTCCGAGGAATGAACTGTTGCAAGTACCGGACAAACCGTTTCACAAGGTGCATGGTCACAATGCTGGCACAACATAGGTTGATAGACTACTGAAACGTTGTCCAGATTTTCCAGCTTATTTATTTCCTTCTCTTCAGTTATAGATTCTTTACCTTCCTGAAAGCTATAATAACGGTCGATCCTGATCCAGTGCATCTCCCGGCGGCGGCGTACTTCATCACGTCCAACTACCGGTATATTATTCTCAGCATTACAAGCAACCACGCAAGCACCACAACCAGTACAGGCATTAAGGTCAATTGCCATGACCCAATTGTATTGCGGACGATTATATTCGTTCCACAGCGTGTAAGTTTTATGTTCGGCTCCATGCCCATTGGCAGAAGAAGGATCTTTTGAATACTTGTTAAAAGTAGTTTCCCGAATGATATTTCTTCCTTCATAAGAATGATGTGTTTGTGTTTGAGCTAATACATAAACATCTCCTGTTGTAGAAATAGTTGCTGGTGCTGCTGATTGAAAAGTCCCATTTTTAAAAATATGGAATGGAAAAGCATTTTTACCAACTCCGCTACCTACTTTTCCGCTTAATGTTCGACCATAGCCTAAAGCAACAGAAACAGTTTGCTGCGCTTGCCCAGGCTGTAATAAAACGGGCAATTCAATTGTATGATTTCCAGAGGAAACTTTTAAAACATCACCTTCTTTTATGCCTAATTTTTCTGCGTACTTCGGTGCAATAGCGGCAAAATTATCCCACGTAACTTTGGAAACAGGATCAGGAAGTTCTTGAAGCCATGGATTATTAGCTTTTTTACCATTACCAATACTAACGTTTTGATAAATTTGTAATTCAACTGCATTACTACCTCCCGCAATCATTTCTTTACTCCTGTTAACTATATTTTGTGCGATACCGGAAAGATCTTTATTAAAAATGTATGCAGAGAGCGGTTGGTCTGCTGTTTTTATCAACCCTTTTTGTAAAAGAGATTCCCATCCTAACTGTCCGGAGAGGCCAACAGTAGGAAGCAGTTTCGTTTCCCAATTATTTTTTATATAAGAATAATAATCTTTAACTAGGTTATCAGACCAGATTAATAAACTTTGCTCTGCCTGACGGGTGTTATAAACCGGATTGATAGTTGGCTGAACAATAGTATAATATCCTGCAAAAATATTATCATCACCCCAACTCTCTAAATAGTGGTGGTTTGGTGCAACCACCTGGCATAAAGAAGCTGTTTCATCGTTACGGTCTGCAAAAGAAACTTTTAAACGGACTTTGTTTAATGCCTGGGTAAAATCTTTACTGTTAAAATAATCATAAACGGGATTAGCATCCATGAAAAACACAGCTTCTACTTCGCCACGTTTCATTTCATTGATAAACTCTACAAACTCTGCATCATTTCCTGCATATTGGTAGGAAGGATTATCAAGATCAATGGTATTGCCATAACTTCCTAACAAAGAATTTATTGCATTAACCATTACTTGCATGGCTACATCATTACAACCACATACTACTAACGCCCGGCCTTTTGCTGCAAATAATTCTTTGGCTACTAAGGCGATGGCAGTATCAGTAGTTTTGCTGCTTAATGCTTTTGAGCCGGGAAGTGTAGTACCTGAAAGGGCATTATATAAGTTCAACAAAGCCAGACCTTCTTCCGAGGGTTTAATAGGTATCCGTGTATCAGCATTAGTGCCTGTCATGCTCATACCAGTTTCAAACTGTACATGACGGGACATTTTTTTGTTTTGAAGGGATTTATTGTTTCTGTTAGAAACCCATTGTCCCATAAATTCAACAGGGGAAATCCACGTGCCTAAAAAATCAGCACTAAAACTTACAATTACATCTGCTTTTTCAAAATGATAATGCGGCAAAACCGCCTTTCCAAAACTATTTTGATTGGCTTGAATAATACCTGTATAAGAAATAGCATCGTAATTAATCAGCTTTGCTGTAGGGAATTTTGCAGTAAACTCTGCTATAACTTCTTTTGTAGAAGGACTATGAATTGTAGAAGAAACCATCCTGATCTTTTTTCCGCCCGCACCAACGGAAGCTAATTCAGTTTTTATAAAACCATCAATTGCTTCCCAGGAAGATTCATCGCCTTTTAATACAGGGTTTTGTAAACGGGTTGCGTCATATAAATCAAGAACGGAAGCCTGTGCCTGTGCATCTAAACTGCCCTTTCCAATTAAATCATCCGGGTTTCCTTCAATTTTGATCGGACGGCCTTCTCTTGTTTTTACTAATATCGCTTGCCCATTGTAACTTGAAGTATAATAATTGGCAACTCCCGGCGTAACTTCTTCCGGTTTTATTAAATAAGGAATAGATTTATGTACAGGGACTTTTTGGCAGGCAGCTAATGTTACTGCCCCAACTCCAAATCCCAATGCTTTTAAGAAATCCCGGCGCGGGGTTTTGGTAGACAATCCCGCACCGCTTAAAACTTCTTCTATTGGAAGTGGTTCGGCAAATTCGCTTTTGTTCAATTCCATGAACTCAGTCGAATTATTTAATTCCTCTAAACCTTTCCAGTATTTTTTAGTGCTTTCCATTTAAGCTTTGTAAACTTTAATTGTAAATGCTATCTGTTAAAAATCAATAATGACATTTGCCGCATTCAATACCACCTAAAGATGCAGCCGTAACTTTTTCGCCGCGTTTAATACGATCATGAACATCAGTCATGCGGTCATAATAAGCGTTACCTTTAAAGTTTACTTCAGTACGTTTATGACACTGGATACACCATTTCATAGTTAAAGGGGAATATTGGTAAACTTCCTGCATTTCCTGAATCGGCCCGTGGCAAGTCTGACACCTAATTCCTCCAACTTTCACATGCTGTGCGTGGTTAAAGTAAGCAAAATCAGGCAAGTTGTGGATACGGACCCATTGAATAGGCTTAGATTTAGTGCTGTCATATTTTTGAGTCTGAGGATCGTAACCTAAAGCATTATAAATTTTTTGTATTTCAGGAGACTCTGTTTTAACTACTTTATGGCAGTTCATACAAACATTTAGAGAAGGGATAGAAGCATTCTTGGATTTGTATGCGCCTGAATGGCAATACTGACAATCAATTTTCATTGCTCCTGCATGTAATTGATGCGAGTATTTAATCGGTTGTACCGGCTGATAACCTTGATGAACATTTGTATTCCAAAGGGTAACCCAAGTCCAGCTTCCTAAACCAACAGTAAGGCAAAGCACTACAAAAAACACAAACTTTTTATTTTTTGCCAGCAACTTAACAGTTGCCAAACGATCAACAGATGGTTTCTCCCCTTCTTCTTCAATATCTTCCGGCAGAACACCTTGTTTTTGCAACAGCAGTCTTTCTAATGTACCAATTACCCTGTTTAAAACAAGTATGATTAAAAAAGCAATAACAATCACACCAATTAAACCAAATAACATCATGTCACTTGGGCCAGAATCAGCAGCAGCTGCACCAGTTACACCACCAGCGGGAGCGGCAACTTTAGCGGCTTGTACCTTTTTCCACTGATCTTTTACATATCCCAAAATGTCTTTTACGTCCTGATCGCTCAGGTTTGTAAATACACTCATTTGGGATTGGTTGTATTCGTTGTAAATGGTAAGTGCTTTCGGATTTTTTGCGGCAATCAATGCCTGATTGTTCTGGATCCATTTAATTAAATAAGCCTCATCGGGTTCAGAAGTGATCGTTGGCCCCAAAGCGGGGCCAGTCATCCTTACATCTATTTTATGACAAGAACCACAGTTGCTGCTTTTAAATAATGCTTCTCCTTTTGCCGGGTCCTGTGCATAAGCCGTATTGCCTAATATCACAAAACTTGCAACAAAAAGCAGTCTTGAAATTTGCTTTAAAATCAATGAGACATTTCTCATAGGGTATATTATGCTTTAATTTTATTGAAGGACTGAAATTACTAAAACAACCTGTATTTCTAACATTTCCAGTTCACAAAAGTATCATTTATAAAAATATCACTGACAAAGTGATGACTGTTAAAGCCAATTTATAAACATTCTAAATAAAGTAGAAAAATGGCTTTTTTAATACTGTTAAAGCATCTTTTTAAACAAAGTGTTTTAAACCATACTTCTTTTACCACCTAAAAATTTGTTTATATAAATTATTGTTTTAAAATCCACGCAAATATCAATGGGACAACAATCGTTGCATCGGATTCTACAATAAATTTAGGTGTATGAATATCTAATTTGCCCCAGGTGATCTTTTCGTTAGGAACTGCACCCGAATAAGAACCATAAGAAGTGGTAGAATCGGAAATCTGGCAGAAATAACTCCAGAAAGGTATTTTATCCATTTCCAAATCCTGATAAAGCATCGGCACTACACAAATTGGGAAATCCCCGGCAATCCCGCCGCCAATCTGAAAAAAACCAATTCCTTTTCCTTCAGAATTCTTGATATACCAATCTGCCAGCCAGGCCATGTATTCAATGCCACTTTTCATAGTTGTCGGCTTGATTTCCCCTTTGATTACGTAAGAAGCAAAAATATTTCCCATGGTAGAATCTTCCCAGCCCGGAACCACAATAGGCAAATTTTTCTCGGCAGCGGCCAACATCCAGGAATTTTTAGGATCAATTTCGTAATACTGTTCCAACTCTCCGCCCGACAGAATTTTGTACATGAATTCATGCGGGAAGTAACGCTCGCCTTTGTCGTCTGCATCTTTCCATATCTTGTAAATGTGTTTTTGCAATCTTCTAAAAGCCTCTTCTTCCGGGATACATGTATCGGTAACGCGGTTGTAATGGTCTTCCAACAAATCCCACTCGTCCTGCGGGCTTAAATCACGATAGTTCGGCACCCTTTTATAATGTGAATGCGCAACTAAGTTCATGATGTCTTCTTCCAGATTAGCCCCGGTGCAGGAAATAATGGCAATTTTATCCTGACGGATCATCTCTGCCAAAGAAATCCCAAGCTCGGCCGTACTCATCGCCCCAGCCAGCGTAACCATCATTTTGCCGCCTTCCAGCAAATGTGTTTCGTAACCTTTCGCAGCATCCACCAAAGCGGCAGCGTTAAAGTGCAGGTAATTTTTTTCTATAAACTGAGAGATTGGTCCTCGTGTAGTCATCGTTTAAATTTAATTTTTGCAAAAATATACATTTTGTTTAAACAGCATTTACATAGTTTGATGATTTGCTTCGTACAAGAACCTACCCGGAACAGCTATCTTCGCGCCAATATTTACATGAAACGAATACTTCTTTTACCACTACTTTTTTGTTGTGCGCAGTTTACAATGGCACAACCACGGTTCATTAAAAAAATATTTTTTGAAAAAGACAGCAGTAAAAGAAGCAGTTTGCTGCCTTTACCACTTGTTGCTTATTCCCAGGAGACCGGATTGGAACTCGGTTTTGCAGCTTTATATTCTTTTTATTCGGATACAACAAATCACAATACCAAAGTTTCAAACTTGTATTTCCCGGTTTCTTATACGTTTAAAAACCAAAGCCGGATCAGTTTAAAAACAGATTATTGGCTACCAAACAATACCTACCATTTAACCGGCGATATCGGCTACTCTAACTATCCTTTTAATTTTTATGGGATCGGGAACAATACAAGCAGCAAAGACCAGGACCTCCTTGTGCAAAAACGTTTTCACATAATTGCCGGAGCAGAAAAAGCTGTTTTTACCCATGTTTTTTTAGGGTTGAATTTGGATTACGAGCAGGACTCTTTTAAAGATGACCAACCGGGAGGTATTTTTTCCAGCACTGCTATTTCGGGAAAGCAAGGAGGAGGCAGCTTATTTTACGGCCCAAGTTTAATTTATGATAGCCGCAACACCAATACTTATACTTTAAAAGGCTGGTACGTTAATTTAAATGGTGGATTAGTGAGCAAATTGGGGCGCTCTGATTATAATGGTGGTTATTTTAATTTTGATTTCCGCCAGTTCAACCCCTTAACCAAAAAACTGGTTCTTGCCTTTAACGGCAGTTACGAGTTTACAACCGGCAGCAACACACCTTTTTATCTGCTGCAAACTTTGGGCAACGATCAGTTGATGCGTGGTTATTATGGTGGCCGTTTCCGGGATAGAAACATTATTGCTTTACAATCAGAATTACGCTATCGGTTAAGCGACCGTGTGGCGATGGTTGGTTTTGGAGGGACAGGAACTGTGTACAATACCAGCTTTAATTTCAATCAACTGAAACCCAATTACGGCGGCGGGTTGCGTTACTTTTTTGATGTAGAAAAAGGCATCAGCATACGTGCGGATTATGGCGTAGGCGGGAAACCAGCAGGCGAAAAACGGCAATCCGGTTTTTATTTGAGTTTGGGCGAAGCTTTTTAAAGCCTCACCCTAAATCCCTCTCCAAAAGAGAGGGACTTGAAAACCTAGTGCAGCTAACTCCCTCTCTTTTGGAGAGGGTTGGGGTGAGGCTTAAAACCGCACTTTAAAATCTTCTTTTACCTGATCTTTCTTAAAAAAAACCAACCCAATCCAAAACAGGTCAACCGTTACCGAAACCTGCGGATGCTGTTTGATCTTTTTCCAGGCAGATTTCATACCTTCACTCCAATAAATGTCATCAAAAACAATAACCGTTTTATCGTACGCTTTTGGTAATATCCAATCGAAATATCTTAAAGTAGCTTCTTCGGTATGGTTCCCGTCAATAAAAACAAAATCCGTTTGCTGCTCTTTTTCCAATACTTCGGGTAAAACAACATCAAAATTTCCGACCAGCAAATTGACATTTTCAGCATCTGAAACTTCAAAATTCTTAGCTGCTACATACGCAATTTCCTGGCAGCCTTCAATCGTTGTTAATTGTGCTTTAGGATTGCCGCGATGCAGATACAAAGAAGTTACGCCCAGGCAAGTTCCTAATTCAATCAAATTTTTAGGTTGCAAATGCGCAACCAAACGATAGATGAGTTGCGCCAAACGCGGTGGCTTTAAAGTATTTTTAGCAATCTCGCGTACTTCTTTTACCTGGTTTTTATTGATGTGCGAACCGGCGCCCAAATCCACAACCGTTACTTTAGCTTCACTTTGAAGCAACTGCTGCCTGATCTGCTCTATCGGCAGGTAATCGCTTTTGGCACTAAAATCGTATATGACACTGTCAATCAATTCATACACAAACGGCGAATGCACACCATGCCTGCTCTTTGCGGTAAAGTAATGTTGAAGGTAATTGCTGGCAAATCTCCAGTTGAACATCGCCAAAGATAATTTATATTTGAAATAATTGTTCTCTTTAAACCGGTCTCATTTATGATCAACCCATCTGAAATCAATTCTTTAGTAAAATTATTAGACGATCCGGATCAGGAAATATTCGATCACGTACACCAAAAACTGTTTTCTTATGGTGCGGAAGTAATCAGCCATTTAGAAAGTGCTTGGGAAAGTGCTTTCGATCCGCTTTTGCAGGAACGCATTGCCGGTTTGGTGCATGAAATCCAGTTTTCCAATCTAAAAAACGATTTGAAATTGTGGTGCCAGAGCGGTGCTTTTGACCTGTTGCGAGGTGCGCTCCTCATCAATAAATATCAATATCCGGATCTGGACGAGCAAAAAGTCATCAACGAAATTGAAGCCATCAAGCGTGATATCTGGCTTCAAATGATCTACGAATCCAGCGCGGTAGAAAAAATCAAACTGATGAACCATATTTTTTACAACATTTATGGTTTCAGCGGCAATACGGCCAATCATCAGGATCCGCAGAATTCTTATCTGAGCCAGGTGATGGACATGAAAAAGGGCAACCAGATTTCGCTGGCGGTGATTTATTCGGTAATTGCGCAAAAGCTGGACATTCCGGTTTTTGGTGTGAATTTACCGCAACACTTTATTTTAGCTTATGTAGATGAAAGTGCCGAGCCGGAAGCAGAAAACGGTATTCTGTTCTACATCAACACGTTTAACAAAGGTTTTATTTTTGGTAAACGCGACGTGGATATGTTTCTAAAACAGCTCAACCTGAAACCGGAACCGCAGTATTACGAACCTTGCAGTAATTTGGATATTATCAAACGGATTATCAGGAATTTGATCAGTTCCTACGAAAATTCCGGCTTGACAGAAAAAGTGGAAGAATTGACGGAATTGTTGAAGATTGCGAGTGAAGAACATTCGCATTCATAGGATAGAAGTCCGAAAGTATGGACTTGTAACTTAAATACTATTTCTGTTAAGATTTATATCAAATCCTTCGATACGCTTAGTGTCGATAACCATACTTCTTTTATGCAGGTAAATTAGATGTTCTTGTAATAGAAAAAGTGTGGAAATAGGATGATTTTTAGGTGATAAAAGAAGCATACAAAATAAATTGAACAGAATTTAAATAAACTTCTTAATTATTATCAATTAATTTATAAAAGTTTTTACGATAGTTATCCCCTACAGGAATTAACTGTTCACCTATTTTAATACGTCCTCGCTCAATAGAAGAAATATGCCGTAAAGCAATAATGAATGATTTATGTACACGTACAAATTCCTTCAAAGGTAACTGCTCTTCTATATTTTTTAAACTTTGTAAACTCAGCACCCGCTCCTTTGCTGTGATTATAGTGATATAGTTTTGCATACTCTCTACATACAAAATATCTTTAAGGTCTATCTTTTGTATGCGGTACTCTGTTTTTACAAATAAGAACTCTATCGGAAATTCTACTTGCATTATTGAGGACGGGTTAATTTTATTATCTGTTACTACTGTTTGCAAAGCCTTTTCTGCGGCCCGATAAAAACGATCAAATGCAATTGGTTTCAATAGGTAATCAATGACATCATGTTCATAACCATCCAAGGCATACTCAGCATATGCGGTTGTAAAAATTATTTTGCACTGTTTACCCGATATTTTTATGAATTGTAAGCCAGTTAAGCCGGGCATTTGAATATCTAAGAAAACAAGGTCTATCTGTTGCTCACGCATTATCTTCAACCCGTCAATTGGATCTGTAGTTGTAGCAACTAATTCTAAGAAAGGTATTTTACTTACATACTCAACCAATATATCAATAGCTAAAGGTTTATCGTCTATGATAAGGCAGTGTAATTGTTTCATGCTAACTGCAACGCTAAGTTTACTGTATAAAAATCATGCTTATCAGAAATTACCAAACTATGCCTATCAGGATATATTAGTATTAACCGTCGGCGTACATTGTATAAACCAATACCGCCTGTTTTATCTTTTTGGTCATTGTTCTTTTTGTTTTGTACTGTAAATTGAATGTTGCTGTTAGTAGCCTTCAGGCTGATTTTTATAGGATTTTTAGGATCAGTTAATATCCCATGTTTAAAAGCATTTTCAGTAAACGCAATAAAAAGAAGTGTGGCTATTTTTTGATTGCCAACATACCCTTCTATAGAGAATTCAATATTAGCATTTTCTTTGGCACTGATACGTTGCAACTCAATCACGTTTTCCAAGTATTTTATCTCGCTTTGCAATAGCATAAATTCTCCCTTGGTATCCCGTAGCATGTAACGTAAAATCTCCGAAAGCTTTAACAAAGCAACAGGTGCCAATTCCGATTGCTGATAAGTTAACGAATAAATATCGTTGATGCTGTTAAACAAAAAATGTGGGTTGATTTGTGAACGTAAAAAAGTTAATTCAGCCGTCGCCTGCTCTTTTTCGAATTCCTGTTGCCGTTGCTTGTTTTGATACCAACTTTCGGTAAAAAAATACATTATACCGTAAATGAAGTACACCGGAAAATAATAATAAAAGATGTTATTGATGTAGAACTCTGCTGTAATAGAGTTCCCCTTATAATTATCAAAACCTAATATTGGTTTAAAAAACCAAAACTCAACTATATACCGCCAGCATATCAACGCTACTAAAGTTAGCACCACAAATAAAACAGCTTTAAAATAGTTCTTTTTTACAAATAGTTCTGGTGCAACAAATAAATAATTACTGTAAAAACACAGCGCAGTAATACTGTTAAAGCCTGTCTCACACAAAAAATATTTTATAAAGAGTGAAAAGCTTTTAGGCTGATCTTTAAAGGAATGATATGTATTGTTATTAAAAAGAGCAAAGGAGTGATTTAATATCAGTAAGCCCCAAAAAGTAAGATGTAAAAGAATGATGTATTTGCGCTTCATCAGCTAAATATAGTGCAGGTTTTTTGTTTTTAGGATGAAATATACATGAACTGGCAAATTTTGATGACGAATAAGCAAACTATGTAGGATTTTGCCATATGGATGTTCATCAATAAAATTGTGGTGTTTGTCAATCACTTTTTTCAATGCAAACTTCCTACTACATTTTTGTGTGATTAAACTAAACCGCAATGAAAAAATTATTATTGATTTACATAACCATGTTGTTGCCATTCGTTGGGATTTCCCAAGAAAAAATTCAGGAAAAACTTAAAATAACCGTTCATCCCGGCGTTGAACTTTTTACTATCATCCAGATATTGGCTGATAAATATCCACAGCCAAATCCGTCTGCTTACAGTAAAGAGGTACTGGAGTATTTTGGAAAGTATAAGGATCATCCGGCAGTAAAAAAAGTAGCCTCATTTGATAAAACTTATACCGACTTAGTAGAATTAGGTTGGTGTATGAGTAATTTTCCTAACATTAAAATTTACGAACCTATCGATTTAAATTGGTATAAATATTATGGCAAAGAAAATGTGCTTGAATACTTACAACTTAGTAAAGATTTTTTTAATGATACGAAGTTCTGGTTATTCTTTCAGCAGCACCAGGATAGATATAACAAATGGGGCAATGAGTTGAAAAGCAAGGTTGACTCAGGTAAGTTGATAGAAAAGCTGAAAGATTTTTACAAATATGATTCAGATGTGAAATGGTATATCTGTATCGATCCGTTGAATAGCTGGGGTTCACATGCTATAATGACCAAAACACTTAATCCACAATTTGCTGATTGGATAGTATATAACACGGGTTATTTTAAGAGAGACGGCTCAAAAGATGCAGACCCTGTATTTGAATTTAAAAACTTTGATAATTTGGTATGGCACGAGGGAAGCCATATTTATATAGAAAGCCTTTTTAAAAAATATGCTAAAGAAATAGATGCTTTAAGCTACCTTTTTAATAAGTATGATGAAGGTATGCAAAGAAATGATATTAGCAACTGGACTTATTGTTTAAATGAGAATATGGTAAGATCAATTGTATCAGCTTTATATAAAAAATACCGTACTGAACGCCAGTTTAAACGCCAAATGGCCCGCGAAACTGCAAGCGATTTTATTTATGTAGAGGATTTAACAACTTTTATAACCGATAAATATATCAACGCTCACAAGTACAAGACTTTCGCTGAGTTTTTCCCGGAAATATTAAAACACCTTAAAAAGAAGTATCCTGTATAATCTTTCCGGTCTTCCGGTCTTTCAAACTTCTAGACTTCCTCCTAATTATTCCCGCCAAACTCCATCAAATAAGCTTTCAAAAACTCATCCAGATCGCCATCCAAAACAGCTTGCGCGTTGGAAGTTTCGTGGCCGGTGCGTACATCTTTCACCAATTTATAAGGATGCAAAACGTAATTACGAATTTGCGAACCCCATTCAATTTTCATTTTCGCGCCTTCGATGGCATTGCTAATTTCCATGCGTTTGCGCAGTTCCGCTTCATACAATTGCGATTTCAACAAACGGATCGCGTTTTCTTTATTCTGCAATTGCGAACGCGATTCCTGGTTTTTAATAATGATGCCCGAAGGTTTGTGGTACAAACGAACTGCGGTTTCCACCTTGTTCACATTCTGGCCGCCGGCACCGCCCGAACGGAAAGTTTCAAACTCAATATCGGCCGGGTTGACATCAATTTCAATCGTATCATCTACCAGCGGATAAACATAAACCGAGGCAAAAGAAGTATGGCGTTTGGCATTACTGTCAAACGGAGAAATACGCACCAAACGATGCACGCCATTTTCGCCTTTTAAATAACCGTAAGCAAAATCACCTTCAATTTGCAGCGTCACGGTTTTTACACCAGCAACTTCACCTTCCTGAAAATCCTGCTCGCTCACTTTGTAGCCGTGCTTTTGCGCCCACATCGTGTACATCCGCATCAGCATACTGGCCCAATCGCAGCTTTCGGTCCCGCCGGCACCGGCCGTAATCTGCAAAACTGCATTTAGCTGATCTTCATCCGCAGAAAGCATGTTTTTAAATTCCAGGTCTTCTAATTGCTTTAGTGTGAGCTGATATTGTTCTGCAGCTTCTTCATCCGTAGCATCGCCGGATTGGTTCATCTCCTGCATCACAACCGTATCTTCTACCGAAGTTTCTACGGCATGAAAAGCATCCGTCCATGTTTTTTTACTTTTCATGGAAGCCAGCACTTTCTCTGCTTTTTTAGAATCGTCCCAAAAATCGGGTGCCAGCGTGATGTCTTCTTCTTCTTTTAAGCGATATAATTTCGTATCGACGTCAAAGATGCCTCCTCAGGGAAGTTACTCGATCCCTCAAGTCTTGAACTTGTTCTTTTGTCATGCCGCAAATATAGAAAATTGGTTTTGGCAGAAGCGATCAGCCTAAAACCAATTTTAAGTTGATAAAAACAGTATTTAAAAAAAAATGATGATTGTAGCGAATGGCAAGTTTACTTCGTACTGGCTTGTATAAAACCTAAAATAAACCATCATGAAACAACCGATACTTCTTTTATCGATACTTTTTATGGCTGTTTGCCTGCTTCCTGCCTGCACAAAAAACGATGCCAATTTGGTGCATAGCATCTATTACAAACCCTTTTATAAAAGTAAGGCAGAAGTAAGGGCAAATATTAAAAGCGGACCAGTTACCAACATTACACAAGCCGGGAAAATTTTTATTCAGGGTAACAATTTGTTTTTAGTTGATGTGAACAAAGGCGTTCATATCATTGATATTACCAACCCGAACCAGCCGCAAAAAACTGCTTTCATCCCTGTGCCGGGTTGTAACGATATCGCTGTGCGAGGCAATTATTTGTACGTAAATTTTGGCACTGATCTTTTAACCATCAATATCAGCAACCCAAACTTAGCTTATATAAAAAAATCTATCTCCAATGTTTTTCCGGAAAATTATGCGCTTGGATACTCTCCTGATACCTCAAAAGTTTTTGCCGGTTATGTAAAAGTTGATACGATGATTGCTAAAAATACAAATGTTAGTATCTACCCAAGTGTGCAATATACAGCGGCCACAAATTCTTCCGCAACTACCAATGGAACCGGTGGCTCTATGTCGAGGTTTGCTTTGTTAGACGAGCGGATGTATGCAGTCGGTTATTTTGATCTGAAAGTTTTTAATACTGCTGATGCATCAAACCCTGTTTTTGTAAAAAAATCCACTTTAAACCAGGGAAGTATTGAAACCATCTTTCCGTACGGGAAAAACTTGTTCATTGGTTCTCAAAATGGCATGTACATTTATGATACAGCAAATCCGGATAATCCTGCAAAATTATCACAGTTTACACATGCCAGGCTGTGTGATCCTGTTATTGCTGATGATCGTACAGCTTATGTAACTTTACACAGCGGAACTGCCTGCGGCGGATTTTCTAACCAGATGGATGTGCTTGATATAACCTCGTTAACCAATCCCGTTTTGATAAAAACTTATGCTTTAACCAGTCCCAGAGGATTAGCAAAAGACGGCAGCTTTTTACTGATTTGTGACGGCATCGATGGTTTAAAAATTTTTAATGCTGCGGATGCCACCAATATTTCATTGATAAAACAAGTAACTAACATGGATGCGCAGGATGTAATTACTTACAAACGCACTGCTATCGTTACCACAACAAAAGGTTTATATTTTGTAGATTACCGTGATCCGGCCAATGCAAAAATCACAAATATTATCTCAGTTAACAATTAGCCTAAGCCTATACCAATAGAATAATATGAAACGCACAACATTATTCGGATTAGCTGCAATCATTGCTTTTTTTCTAACTTCCTGCCAAAAAGATATAGCTCCTGCTCAAAAAATTAACGCTACTATTCTTGGAAAATGGAATATCCTAAACGACTCGACTTTTTCCGGGGTTGGCATAAACAATCACGCGGTAAACTATACAGGGAGAACCGGTGATTATTTTGATTGTAGAAAGGATGGCAATATTTATATCAAAGAAGGTATAAGGTTAGATACTTTAAGTTATAACTTGACTTCGGATACTACAATCTTAATTGTTCCTTTTGGTATTATATTGAATGGGACACCTGAAATGAGCCATATCACAAACCTGACGGCTCATAGCGCGACAATCAGTGCTCCTATTGTATTAACTCCCGCAGGTATATTCGGAAGAAAAGTGAATTTAAACAGATAAAATACTATTTCTGATACTTTTTGTAAATTGCTATTAACTTTTAAGATGATTTAAGTGAAGCTTGAATTCCTGGCTTACGGACTTTCCGTCTTCCAACTTCCTCCCAATGCTTCTTTTACCACCTAAAAACGTATAAATAAAGTCCTTCGGATTTTGCTCAAAACTATTCAGAACAATTTCAGCTTCTGTTCTCTTTTAATATTAGTTTTGAACTTAAAACTTAGCTCATGTTACCAAAAATAAATTTTACCGAAACCGAAGCATTTCGCTATTTGTCCGATTACTTTCCTGATGTTGCCGAACGCCAGATGAAAGATTTGTTTAAAGATGATCCAGATCGCTTTAAAAAATTCTCCATTACTTTTGAAGACATCCTTTTTGATTTCTCCAAAAACCGCATTGATGATAAAGCAATGGCGCTTTTAGTGCAATTGGCCAAAGAATGCAAGCTAAAAGAAGCTATTGAAGCCATGTTTTCGGGCGAGAAAATCAATGAAACCGAAGGCCGCGCCGTTTTGCATACGGCATTAAGAAACGTAACAAATAAACCATTAACCGTTGACGGCGAAAACATAACGGAAGAAGTTAACGCAGTTTTAAAGCAGATGGAAACTTTTTCTAACGCTGTTATTTCGGGCGAGTGGAAAGGTTACAAAGGCGATGCGATTACAGATGTGGTAAACATTGGCATTGGCGGTTCAGATTTAGGACCGGTGATGGTTACCGAAGCATTAAAACCTTACAAAAACCGTCTTAATCTGCACTTTGATTCCAACGTAGATGGAACACAGATCATAGAGATTTTGAAAGATTTAAACCCTGCAACAACACTGTTTTTAATTGCTTCCAAAACTTTTACCACGCAGGAAACTATGACCAACGCACACACCGCGCGCGATTGGTTTATCAAAGGCGGCGGAAAAGATGAAGATGTAGCCAAACATTTTGCGGCATTATCTACCAACGCTAAAGCGGTTGAAGCTTTTGGTATCGATACAAAAAATATGTTTGTTTTTTGGGATTGGGTTGGCGGACGCTATTCTTTGTGGGGTGCGATTGGTTTGTCCATTTCTTTAAGTGTTGGTTTTGATAATTTTAAAGAGTTGCTTACCGGAGCAAATGCAGCAGATGAACATTTTAGAAATACAGAGTTTGAGAAAAACATATCTGTAATGCTTGGCGTAATTGGCATTTGGTACAATAATTTCTTCGGATCTGAAACGGAAGCGATTTTGCCTTACGACCAGTACATGCACCGTTTTGCCGCTTATTTTCAGCAAGGCGACATGGAAAGCAACGGTAAGCATGTGGATCGCAACGGTGAAATGGTAGATTATTCAACCGGACCGATTATTTGGGGCGAACCCGGCACAAACGGACAACATGCTTTTTACCAATTGATCCATCAGGGAACCAAAATTATTCCTTGTGATTTTATTGCACCGGCACAAAGCCATAATCCAACAGGCAATCACCATCCGATTTTACTTTCCAATTTCTTTGCCCAAACGGAAGCTTTAATGAACGGCAAAACCGGAGAAGAAGTAACCGAAGAATTAAAAGCTTCCGGAAAATCCGAAGCAGAAATAAAAAAACTGGCACCGTTTAAAGTTTTTGAAGGCAACCGGCCAACCAATTCTATTTTGCTTAAAAAGATTACGCCGCGTAGTTTAGGTAGTTTGATTGCTTTTTACGAACATAAAATATTTGTGCAAGGCATCATCTGGAATATTTTCAGTTTCGACCAATGGGGCGTAGAATTAGGCAAACAATTGGCCGTAAAAATCCAGAAAGAATTAAAAGGGGATGAACCGGTTTCTGGCCACGATTCTTCTACCAATGGTTTGATCAATCAGTATAAGGACTGGCGGTAAGTTTTTAGGTGATAAAAGAAGTATCCGTAGTTATTGCAGATGCTTCTTTTAGCCTTACTTTTTTATCAAAAATAATCTGTAATTTCATTCTTCCTAATTTCCAATTTTAAAACAATGGCATTACAATTTATCCAAGATAGCAGAGGTAATACAACTGGCGTGTTTATTCCAATTGAGGAATGGCAAGATTTAAAAGCACAATATACTAATTTGCAAAAAGAAGAAGCTAAAAATGCAGCAGAACTTACTTCATGGCAAAAACAAGTAATTGATGACCGCTTAAACGACTATTATAACAATTCAACAGATGTAGCAAACTTTGATAAAACCCTTGATGATATTGAAACGGGTTTATGAGTTATTCTTTTGTAAACAGGCCTGCCGTTAGTAATGATATTATTGACGCTGTTAATTATTATAAAAACATCAATCCCCAGCTTGTCAAACAGCTTCTGGCTCGTTTAAGGGAATCTAAAACATATATTAACAAATCTGCACTTGGATTTCAAATAAAATATAAAGAGGTAAGAACATTGTTATTAAAACAGTTTCCATATCACATACACTATTTGATTGATAATGACAAAAAACAGATTATAATCCTTGCCATTATTCACGTTTATAAAAATCCTGCTGATTACTCAGAGAGATGATCATGATTCTTCTACCAATGCTTTGATTAATCAGTATAAAGATTGGCGGTAAGATTTTTAGTCAATAAAAGAAGTATTTGTAGTTGTTATTATTGATGCTTCTTTTACCATCTATTTATTCACAAACTTTACCTGAATAATAATTCTACTCTTCTAAAAGTAATTGTTCAACTTCTGCCTGCAATACCGGAAGATGATTTACCACAACATTCCAAATTACAATATCGTTAACATTATCATAAGCATGTATCACTTTATTTCTAAGATCAACGATCATCCTTGCAAAGGAAATCTCAACGTCAGGATTAACCTTTAACAATTTATTTACGGCTTCGCCAATAATTTCGAGTTCGCGTTCTACTGCCCGGCGTTTGGTTTTACTGGCTTTATATTCAGCAAATATCCTTTTCCCTTCTAAATGTTCATCTATTGATAAAATAGCTTGTACTATATCGGCAAGCAGCTTTTTTTCCTGAAGCATTATAAAACAATCAGTTTATTGAGATTGATACTTTCTATTAAATATGGATTGTCCAATGTTTCTTCTGCCACAAGTTCAACTTCTGTTTTTAATAAATCCTGCAATGCATACAAAAGTTTAAAATAATTATTTCCGTAAGTTTCAAAATCCATATCTGTAGAAAAACGGATCAAAAAATCTACATCACTATCGGCATTCATTTTACCAGATGCTGCACTTCCAAACAGATAAGCCTGTTCCACATTATATAAACGCATCAGCTTTTGTATCTGCAAAAGGTTATTTTCAATTAAAGGCTGCATATAGGATAAATTTTAATTAAAATACTTTTTCTATGAGCCCCTCTCCCGTGGAGAGGGGTTGGGGTGAGGCTTTATTTTTTCACAAACTTCACCTGGTATAAATGCGGCCACTTTTTACCGGTTACAAAAATGCGGTTGGTTTTAGCATCATAGGCGATTCCATTTAATACATCTGCATTAGGGTTTCTGTTAGGATATAGATTTGTTAGATCTATTTTTTCTAAAACTGCCCCGGTTTTTGGGTTAATTACCAAAATATTATTTGTTTGGTAAACATTGGCATACAATTTCCCATCAATATATTCCAATTCATTAATACTTTCAATTGCCTTTTTATCATCGTAAACATCAATAAAACCAATTTGCCGATAGGTATCTTTATCTAAAAACCAAATGCGGTTTGTTTTATCATCCATGTACAATTTTTTCCCGTCAAAGCACATTCCCCAACCCTCTTCGCCAACATTGTTATTAAAAGTATTAAGGAGTTTAAAAGAGCTTTTATCGTAAACATAACCGATCTTTTCTTTATAAGTTAACTGGATTATTTTGTTGCCAACAATCGAAATACCTTCCGCAAAAATGGTGGGGTCAACCATTACTTTTTGCAATATTTTACCTGTTGTTAAATCAGTTTTTCTTAAACTGGATTGACCGATAGCTTGCTCTCCTTCAGGTGGTTTTAAGTAGCCTCCCCCACTTTCATACAGATAACCATCCTGGTAAAACAGCCCTTCTGTATAACTGGAAGTATCGTGAGGAAACACTTTTTCTACTTTATACGTCAGTTCTTCCGGTACTTTGGCAGCCAGCAAAACAATATTGGTGGTTACAGGCGTTGAGGCTTTTCCCTGATAAACAGTAGCGGTAATTTGTTTGATGCCTAAAGGAAGCGTATCGGTTTTTAAGGTAATGGCCGACAAATCTTTTTTAACGCCCAACCTGGTATTATCCATTTGATAAACTACAGAATCAACCGTATAACCTTCTGGCGCACCCACTTGTATGGGTACATCTTTGCCCGCCGAAATATTGCTGCCAGCAGACGGATTAATAGACAAAGAAGCACTTTCTTCCTGGTTGTTATTTTGTTTGTTTCGACAGGCGTATAAACTTAAAACGGCTAAAAAACTAAGTAATATAAAATTTTTATTCATGTTCGTTAATTAATAAGGATCAGGCCAAAAAGCATCCTGAATATGGTTTAAACGATAATTTCCCTGCCTGTCAAACAAGATAGCAATAATATCAAAACGCGCTTCGCCATTAAAATCCATCAGTTCTATAAACTCATCGGCGGCATTAATTAACAACTTTTGTTTGGCCGCATCTACAAAATCTTCCGGCTCGCCAAAAGCATTTCCGGTACGCGTTTTCACTTCTACAAAAATGATAGTTTTGTCGAGATAAGCAATTAAATCGACTTCTGCTTTGCCAAAACGCCAATTCTCGTCTAAAATTTCGTAACCGGCATTTTCTAAATGTTGTTTGGCCAGCTCCTCGCCTTTCCGGCCTAAGTTATTATGTTCGGCCATTATTTTAAAATCACAGAACCCAGAAAATCAGAAATATGCTTTTCTACCTTTTTCATGTGCTGGTACTGGTTTAGCAAAATATCTACGTCGTCATTGCTTGTTGTTTTTTGGAGTTCCCTACGGATGCCTTCGAGAATCTGGTCAACTTTTCGTTTTTTCAAATGGAAAATGGCACCCAGAATCGTAGCTTTCATATTGTCCTGCTCGTCCGAAACCAATATTTTGTGCTTTTCGTACCAGTTCTCACTTAAAATATAAGGCGTGGAAACCATCGAAACGGCAAGGTCAGCTACAGAACGATCCGAATGATGAATAAAAAACGATTCGTCCGGCAACCGCCCGTTTTCCAGTTCTTGCTGATAAATCTTAACCACATTTTTACTTTCCGGGTTTTCAAATTCCACATCACTCAGTTCGGCAACCATAAACGGGCCAATATACGTATTGGCGATGCCGTCCCAATCAATCATCTTGTTGCCGTAAGTGATAAGCAGGCGCACAATTTCTTTTTCCTGCGTATCTTCTGCAACGGATACTGTTTTTACCGGGTATTTTTCTGTATCGGCAACTTCTTCCGAAGCTGGTTTTATTGGTTGCTGATCCTGCTTCCTGGATTTCGCCAGCCGCATTTTGTTCAGCTCAGTCAACAGCGAACGCTCGTCCATTTGCAGCAGCGAACTGCATTCTTTCACAAAAACAGAAGCTTTAATCGAATCCGGGATTTTAGCGATGCTTTCTACCACTTCCCTAATCACGTCTGCTTTTTTGATTGGATCATTTTCTGCATCTTTTAGCAGCGTGCTGGTTTTATAGAGGATAAAATCTTTTTGGTGCTGATCAATGTACGTTTTGAACGCATTCGTGCCAACTTTCCGCACAAAAGAATCTGGGTCGTGCCCATCCGGAAAAGTAACTATTTTTACATTCAGGCCTTCTTCCAAAATCAAATCCAAACCTCGCAAAGCTGCTTTAATTCCTGCCGCATCTCCATCATATAAAATCGTAATGTTTTTGGTGGAACGGCCAATCAGCCTGATCTGTTCCACTGTTAAAGAAGTCCCGGAAGAAGCCACCACGTTTTCAATTCCAGCCTGATGGACCGAAATCACATCGGCATAACCTTCCACCAAATAACAATTATCGCTTTCGCGAATTGCTTTTTTGGCGAAGTACAAACCATAAAGCAGGTTGGATTTATGGTAGATTTCCGATTCGGGCGAGTTAACGTATTTGGGGACGCTTTTATCGTTCTTCAACGTCCTTCCACCAAAACCAACCACGCGGCCGGTAAAACTATGGATCGGGAACATCACGCGGCCACGGTAACGGTCATATAATGAACCATTATCACGCTTTACCGACAAACCACTTTCCAGTAAAAATTCCTGCTGATAATTCTGTTTGATGGCCGCATTACTGAACGCATCCCAATTATCCGGCGAATAACCCAACTCAAACTTTCGGATAATATCTTCGCGGAAACCCCGCTCTTTAAAATAACTTAAACCGATATTTTGTCCTTCAGGAGTTTCCAGTAAACTTTGTTGAAAGAATTTAGCCGCAAAAGCAGTAACCACCATCAGGCTTTCCCGGCGGTTGTCTTCTTCTATGTTTTCGGGTTTTTGCTGATCTTCTTCTACCTCAATGTTGTACTTTTTGGCAAGCCATTTCAACGCTTCCGGATACGTGAATTTTTCGTGCTCCATCAAAAAAGTAACGGCCGAACCACCTAAGCCCGAAGAGAAATCCTTGAAAATACCTTTTACCGGAGAAACGGTAAACGATGGCGTTTTTTCGTTGGCAAAAGGTGACAAACCAACATAATTAGCACCGCGCTTTTTCAGCTGCACAAATTCACCCACCACTTCCACAATATCGGTAGCTTCAAAAATGCGGTCGATGGTGGTTTTGTTGATCATCAATTGCAAAAATAAGGTTTTGATTTGTCATGCAGAACTTGTTTCGGCATCTCACAAGATTGATGCTTCTTTTATCGGTAAAAAATTTGGTGTAAGTTTTTATTGCGACAAAAGGGGAAAATCTTCTTTAACAGTTAAGATTAAAGCACAAAAAATAAAGAGGTCATCTTTTAATCCTTCTGTTTTTCTTGATCTTATAATTCATTATCCAACATATAGTTATCAACGCCAACCCAGTAATACTGGCAATAATGTTTACAGCAGGAGGAAAACAACGTCTAAAAAACAATCCTCCAAAAATCAGTATTGAAGCTGCCACGATAATAAAAATTTTATATTGCTTAAACTTACCATATCGGGCATAATCCACCCATTTTTTAATTTCATCGCTATGCGGGTCAACAGTTTTCAATTCTTTAAACTCCTTTAAAGCAACCATATAATCTTTTCAACTGAAAATGTGCTAATGCTTTTTGAAAACGGATAGTTAAATACCAGGTTATTTCAGAAGCTTTAATTGCAAGTTTAGCTCTGCTTTCTTCGATCAAAGGCATCATAGCATTTGCTTCATCGATAGCCAGATTGTATTTCCCTGATTTAACCAAAGCTTCGATATATCTTCCAATTATGGCGATATATTTTTTGAAATCATCAGGATCATCAAACATTTTTAGGCTCTCCAATTCCTGTCGCTTATTTTTTATAAAATCAAGTGTATATTGGGGGTTTTCGGAAAATGATTCTCCATAATCATCTAAAAGTTCGTGAAGCTGATAGTTTAGCCTTTTATAAAAATAGGACAGCAAATTAAGAATTGTATAAGGGAATACTTCTTTTATCAAGATAAATTTTTTATTGCAAAGAGTTAGAAACAAAAAAGAGCCATCCTTAATATCAGGACAGCTCTTTTTATCACCTAAAAACTTCTAATAATTACATACCAAAAGCTTTTTTCAATTCACCGGCAGCAAAAGCCTGTGCTTCTTTAGCTTCAGGAACTACGGTAGCCATTCCAAAAAACTCGTGGGTTACGCCATCGTAATTTTTGCTGGTAACATTAACGCCGGCAGCTTTTAGTTTATCGGCCAGCATCATGCCATCACTTTGCAACGGATCATACTCATCAGTAATAATAGTTGTGGCTGGTAAACCTTTTAAGTTAGCATTGACCAAAGAAATCCTTGGGTCTTTTGCATCAGCCATTGTTCTTACATAGTTTTTAGTAAACCACATCATCATCGCTTTATTCAATGGTTTTGCGTTTGCATTTTTAACATAGGAAGGCGTAGTCATGTCTGCTTGTGCAATTGGGTAAACGCTTACAATATGCGTCGGAACCATAATTTTGTTATCACGAGCTTTAATAGCAGTTGCTACAGCTAAATTTCCACCGGCACTTTCTCCCAAAACAGCAATTTTCTTCGGATCACCTTTGATAGAAGCTGCATTTTTAACAACCCATGCATAAGCTGCATAAGAATCATCGTGAGCAGTTGGGAATTTATGTTCAGGAGCCAAACGATAAGCAACAGAAACCACAACTGCGCCAACCTGCTCAGCCATTGCTTGTGCAGAAGCATTGTAAACATCAATATTAGCAATTACAAAACCGCCACCATGATAGTAAACAATTACCGGATAAGGTGCTTTGCCTTCTTTTGGTGTATAAATACGCAGGTGAATGTTTCCGCCTGCAACCGAGATTTCTTTGCCCATGGTATCTACCTTTGACGGCGGCATCGGGATGTTATTTTCCTTCATCACGTCCATCACGGCATCAGTTGGCGTATGGTTTTTCCTGGCTTCCACCGCAGTAAGTGTTTCAATTGGTTTGTCACCGTAACTGGCAAGTTTCTCAATCACTACTGCCATTTCCGGTTTGATATTTGGTGCCCAGGCTGGTTTCGGGCCTTTTGGGGTCAAGGTTTTAGCTGATGCTGCCATAGTATCTACTTTTGTAGAAGTTGTGCTGGAAGTATCACTGCTGCCGGTTGCTTTTTTGCCGTTGTTACATGCCGCAAAGGAAAATGCCAAAAGTGCTAATGCACAAAAGTTTGTTTTACTGATGAAATTGTTCTTCATAAAAATTTTAATGGTGTATAAATGTATAATCAAACTTTTAACGCTATCCGAAAGCCTTTGTTTAATTTAATTTTAGCTTACTTTTAAAGAATAGTTTTAAATTAAAACAGTAAAACTTACGGAGCAATTGTTTAAATAGTTTTGTTTGAAGCAACCAAATCATCCAAATTAGATACTGTTTTTATAGGGTAAATTTTGATGTTTAGTTTATCCTATTTAAATTCAAAATTATTCTCTCCTTAATTAATCGTATTTTCGCCGCTCAAAAAAGTATTTCGATTATGAGTCAGCGAACAAAGATCAAGGCACTTTTGCAAAGCGAAGAAACCGGATTTGAAACTACGGTAAAAGGCTGGGTGCGCACATTCCGCAACAATCAGTTTATTGCTTTAAACGATGGCTCAACCAATAACAACCTGCAAATTGTTGTTGATTTTGAAAACATGGATCCGGCACTTTTAAAACGCATCACAACCGGCGCAGCCATTAGCGTAAGCGGACAAGTAGTTGCTTCGCTGGGAAAAGGGCAAAAAGTAGAGGTAAAAGCAGCATTCATCGAAATTTTAGGTGATTCAGATCCGGAGAAATATCCCCTTCAACCTAAAAAACACAGCTTGGAGTTTTTGCGGGAAATTGCACATTTACGTTTTCGCACCAATACTTTTGCTGCTGTTTTCAGGGTGAGAAATACGCTGGCTTTTGCTGTGCACCAGTTTTTTCAGGAACGCGGGTTTGTTAATCTGCAAACGCCAATTATTACGGCTTCTGACGCGGAAGGTGCCGGTGAAACTTTCCACGTTACCAATTTCGATTTGGCTAATGTTCCGAAAACAGATCAAGGAGAAATTGATCATAAGGAAGATTTCTTTGGAAAAGCAACCAATTTAACGGTTTCCGGTCAGTTGGAAGCAGAATTGGGTGCAATGGCTTTAAGCGATGTTTACACTTTTGGGCCGACTTTCCGTGCAGAAAATTCCAATACGACAAGACATTTAGCCGAATTTTGGATGATCGAACCAGAAATGGCTTTTTATGATCTGGAAGATAACATGGACTTGGCCGAGGATCTGTTAAAACAGGTGATAAAAGAAGCATTGGAGAAAAATGCGGATGATCTGGAGTTTTTAGCACAGCGTTTGGCAGAAGAAGAAAAGCAGAAACCACAGCAGGAACGCCAGGATTTGGGTTTGCTGGAGAAATTGCAGTTTTGCCTGGATCAGGATTTTGAAAGATTGACTTATACCGAAGCAATTGAGATTTTAAAAGAATCAACCCCAAATAAAAAGAAGAAATTTAACTATTTGATCGAAGGCTGGGGAGCCGATCTGCAATCGGAACACGAGCGTTTTTTGGTGGAGAAACACTTTAAAAAACCAGTTATTTTAACAGATTATCCGGCAGCAATCAAAGCTTTTTACATGCGCCAGAACGAGCCGGACACCGAAGGACGAAAAACGGTCCGGGCAATGGACATTCTTTTTCCCGGAATCGGCGAAATAGTTGGCGGTTCGCAACGGGAAGAACGTTTGGATAAACTGGAGCAGCGCATGGATGAAATGGGCATCCCGAAAGAAGAACTCGATTGGTACTTGGATACGCGGCGTTTTGGTACTTGCGAGCATGCCGGTTTTGGTTTGGGTTTTGAACGGTTGGTGCAATTTGTGACTGGCATGGGCAATATCCGAGATGTGATCCCTTTTCCGAGGTTTCCTAAAAATGCGGAGTTTTAAGAAGGTGAAAGGACGAAGACAGAAAGGTAGCAAACTATGCTTCACCTCTCAAATGGGGTTAGGGGTAAGTTCATAAACTGATATGGATTCACCAATTATTATCCGACAAATAAAACCGGAAGAAGCTGCTGAACTGGCTAAGTTTAGCGCAGATTTATTTTCGGAAACTTTTGCTCATTATAATGATCCGCAGGATATGCAGCAATATCTTTCGGAAAGCTTTAGTTTAAAAAAAATCCAGCAAGAATTAAATGACCCAAATACATACTGTTTTTATGCCATTAAAAACAGTATTCCTATTGGTTGCATCAAACTCATTCTGCATCAAACCCATGCTTCTTTTACCGGTATAAAAACAGCAGAACTTTCAAGATTGTATGTTGCCAAAGCTTATCACAACCAAAAAATCGGAGCGGCATTAATGCAATTTGCCATCAGCTTTGGATTGAAAAACCAAGCTAAAAACTTGTGGCTTGGCGTTTGGGAAAATAACCAAAAAGCAATAAACTTCTACCTAAAATGGGGATTTATAAAGACAGATATTTTACAATTTAAATTGGGGAATGATTTGCAGCATGATTGGCTGATGGAAAAAGATTTAAACTGATTTTACTTTTCTTCCCGATAATCTTTATGCAAGACCAGGAAACTGGCACGTTCTTCTTTGTGAAAAGGTACGTCCCAATTTCCCTGGTAGCTGATCTTAATCGGCAGCAATTCACCATCAAAGCGGTTCAGTTCTATGTTCATCTGCACATTAAAATCCATTACAAAATTTTTAAATTTCATATCCACATATCTACCCAAAATCTGAAAATTACGCTGGTCAAAAATGGTGGTCAGTTCTTTGATCATCACGTCGTCTTTTTGCTCGTCCAGCAGGCTCGGCCGTTGGACGACTTTGAAACGATAAACCGGAATGGAATCTAAGTAAGTGCCTTTTGCAAATTCATACCGGTAATAACCTTTCAGATCAGGCCCGAATATTTCTGTTTTTTTACTGATAAAAGGAATACCGCTGATTGGCCGTCCCGGACTAAAAATCAAAGTTTTTAACTTGTCTTTGTAAGATTCGTTTTTTCCGCCCGGATTAGGGGAATCGCCGCCTTCTACAAAGTCAGAATTGTAAGCGTTCATAAAAATATAATCAAACATTTCCACGGTGTACAATTCGTATTTACCGTTATGCTTGTAAACTTGTCCGCTGTCCCGCTTGGCCAGATATTGGATTTTGTGCGTCCCGGCTGCATTGCTGTGCTTCAGTTTACGGTAAATTTTACCTTCTACTTTGTCCTTTTTATCATAAGTATAAACTCGGTTCTCGGCTGTAAAAGCATACTTTTTCATGTTGCGAAAGGCCTCGTAAAAGCTGGTATCACGCAAAATTTGATCGATAAAATCCTGTACATACAAGCCGCCTCGTGCCCGGATCGTTGCCACAGCCGTATCCACCACAATTGTTTTTACGGTATCCGGGTTATATCTTTTTATCTGCTGAGAAAAAGTATTTGAAAAGCAAAATACTAAGAGAACGATAACTGAAGCTTTTTTCATTGATAATTTAAATGGTCCGGGTGTAAAAGTAAGGGATAAAAACAGTGTTGCAAAGCTGTATCTGCTGTAAAGATAAAATGAAATTAATCCTGATGATTTCAGTTTGACTTCTCTTACAAGCATACGTAAGAAGTGCATTTAAATACCGTGATTATACTGATGCAAATACCGTTTTATAACTGATTGAACTACTTATTTATTGATAGAAATTTACACCCATAATCTACAAGGATTATCAGCGTAAAAAATGAAAAAACTATTATTCGTGATCCTGCTATGTGCAGGAACAGTTGCACAAGCGCAACAAAAAACAGGACCATCAGATACAAGTAAAGGCTGTTGGGTGGTAGAAAGCAATGTCAGGTTTCCAAAAAAACAAGTGGTCAAATTTTACAATTCCGATCAGCAATTGATTTATCAGGAAACCTATGATCAGAAAATTTTAAACTTTTCCCGGAAAAACATAAGGAAGATTTTAGACAATGCTTTGGTTGCTGTTTTAAACAGAAAAAATTCTGACGAAACAGCAAACCTGGCAAAAGTGATCCAAAACAAGTATTGATCAAAATCCAATTTTAACTATTAAATTTTCAGATTATGCTTTTTGAAATTTGCATCATAGTAGCCATATTTCGCTTTTTGCATTACAGCAAAAGTTATATCGATACTGTTTTAACCGTATATTTTTTAAACTTTTTAAGAAAAATCATTCAGTTACTTATAAAAGGAAGTCCATCAATTTAATATAATTATCCCTTGCACATTTACCTTTTTATTTACCTTTTTATTTACCTTTTTATTTACCGTAAAAAACACGTTATAAAACAAGTGTTTTAACGATTGATCTGCTTTCGGTTTGAAGATACTTTTAGTACATATTAATCAACAACAATTATTAAATCTTTAAAAAATCAAAAACATGAAAACATTTAAAATTACATTCGTTGCTTTAACCTTGTTCCTTTTAACTGGAAACGTAAAAGCAGACAAACCTAAAATCCATGCTTATTCAAATCTGAAACTTTCAATCAGTACTTTTATTGATGCAGATACCCGGGGAATTTGCGACGGACTAACAGAAATAATAGATGACAACGCAAGATTTAACACAATGCACGCCGGCCATGTATTAAGCTTTAACAAGAAACAAATGGTAAATTACATGCAATCTTTAGAAGGTGTTGAGCAAAACTGTACGACAAGTTACGATGTGATAGAGGCACATGGTAATTATGTATTGGTTAAAGTTGAAATGAAGTATCCAACTTTCTCTCGTTTTAATTATGTAACTATAACCGAATGCAAAGGCGGCTGGAAAATAATAAATGTCAATAGTATTTTTACTAAATGAAACAACTCTTGTCATTTCGACCAACGGGAGAAATCTTATTCAATAATACAAAGTTTCTCTTTCGCTTTGAATAAGATTCCTCCTATCGTCGGAATGACAAAATTGGAATACCAACTTTATACTGCTAAAAGAAGCATGTATCAATTGCCCAATTGTTTAACAGCCAGATAAGCCATTAAACCGGTACTCAATTCCAATGCTGATTCATCCACATCAAAAGTTGGCGTATGTACGGAAGAAACAATTCCGCGTTCTTCGTTCCTCGTTCCTAAACGATAAAAACAAGCATCTGCCACTTGCGAATAATACGCAAAATCTTCGGCAGCCATCCAAATGTCCAGGTCAAGCACGTTTTCTTTTCCCAGATAATCTTCTGCAAAAGCACGAACGTTTGCGGTTAATTTTTCTTCATTGATCAAAAAAGGATAGCCTTTCATGATGTTAAAATCGCAACTTCCGCCCATACTTTCGGCCATACCTTCCGCCATTTTTTTCATGCGGATGTGCGCTTCTTCCCGCCATTTTTCATCCATCGTGCGGAAAGTCCCTTCCAAGTAAACTTCATTCGGGATCACATTCGTTGCGCCGTTTGCAATCACTTTTCCAAAAGACAAAACCGAAGGCGATTTGGGATCGGCAAAACGGCTCACCACTTGCTGCAAAGCCGTTAAAATATGGGCTGTGATAATTACCGGATCAATGTTTTGCTGCGGCTGTGCAGCGTGTCCGCCTTTTCCTTTTACAGTTACATAAATCTCATCGGTGGAAGCCATGTATTTTCCGGCACGAAAACCTACTTTTCCGGTATCAATTAAAGGCATTACGTGTTGCCCGATTACGGCTTGTGGTTTCGGGTTTTCCAGCACGCCTTCTGCAATCATTAAACTGGCACCGCCTGGCAATTTTTCTTCTGCCGGCTGAAAAATAAACTTTACGGTTCCGCCAAATTCTGATTTTAGCTGGTTTAAAATATGTGCCGTTCCCAATAAAGATGAAGTATGCACATCATGGCCGCAAGCATGCATCACACCTGGATTTTGTGATTTGTAAGGAACATCGTTTGCTTCTGTAATTGGCAACGCATCCATATCGCCACGCAAAGCAATTACTTGTACAGAGGGTTTTTCGCCTTGTAATAAAGCAACCAAACCGTTTCCGGCCATTCTTTCGTAACCAATCCCCAACTCATCCAACTTAGAAGCTACAAATTGATGCGTTTTTTCTTCTTGAAAAGAAAGCTCGGGGTTTTGGTGTAGATGTCTGCGATTGGTAATTACTTCCTGATGAATATTTTTGGCAAGCTCTTTTATTTTAGTTTTTATCATCGCTGGTGTCCAATTTTGGCGAATTGATTTTTTCGGAAACAAGGAACAAAGTTGGAAACTCCGGGCGCAAGTCACGCATTAGTTTTTGTGCTTCCAGTCTGGTCCTGAAATCTCCTGCCTTAATTTTGTAATTCGGTTCCTGGTAAATAATGTAAGTGCGCAAGTCCGGGTACATTTGATTAAAGGTAGCTTGTTTGGCGTAAATTTCATTTCGGTTGGAACTAATGAAAAACTGAACGCGGTACCCAAAATTGTCTCCGGTTTTTCCCGAAGGAGATTTTGCAGCCAACAAACGATGTGCGATCAAACTATCGATCCGTGGGTCTTTGATGACTTCTACTTCGCCGCGTGTTTGTGCAAAGGCAGCAGAAGCCAGAAAAAACATTGCTAAAAGAAGCATCCGGACTGTTACTGTCCGAATGCTTCTTTTAGCACCTAAATCTTTGTAATCCATGATTTTGTGCAGAACAAATTTATGCCGTCCCAACGCCATGACAATTTTTAAATTTTTTGCCGCTTCCGCAAGGGCAAGGATCGTTACGGCCGATTTTTTGTTCTACTTTTACCGGCATCGGTTTTTGCAGTTCCCGCGTATCTTCATCCGGCACACCATTAGTTTCATGCACCAACTGCGGTTTGGATATGCGCATTTGGCGCATATCCAATTTTGGTTCCGGCCTTGCTTCGCGGATTTCTTCCGGTTGTTGCTGTACCGGGATTCCCCCTTTAAACAGAAAACTTACAATCTCCTTGTTCACATTGGTCAGCATCTGGCGGAACAATTCAAATGCTTCAAACTTGTAAACCAATAACGGATCCTTTTGCTCGTAAACCGCATTTTGTACCGATTGCTTCAACTCGTCCATTTCACGCAGATGTTCTTTCCAGGCGTCGTCAATAAAAGTCAATACCACGTTTTTCTCGAAAGATTTCAGCACTTCGTGGCCTTCATTTTCAATTGCTTTTTGCAAGGGAACAGCCACCTGGATACCATGAACGCCATCCGTAAACGGAACAATGATGTTTTCGATCATGTTTCCGCGGGTATCATAAACATCTTTTAAAACCGGATAGGCCTGTTTGGCAATCGCTTCTGATTTCCGTTTATAATAATCGGTGATTTCATGAAATGCTTTTTCTACCAATACCGGAGTTGTTTTTCCGGCAAATTCATCCGCAGTAATTTCAGTATCTACAGAGAACAGACGGATCATTTCCAATTGAAAACCTTCAAAATTATTAGCGTCTTTGAATTCGGTAACTACATCTTCCGTCACATCAAAAATGGTATTGTTCAGATCGACATCTAAGCGTTCGCCGAACAAAGCATTTTTACGGCGCGTATAGATTACGGTACGCTGCGAGTTCATCACGTCATCATATTCCAGCAAACGCTTGCGGATACCAAAGTTGTTTTCTTCTACTTTTTTCTGTGCGCGTTCGATAGATTTGGTGATCATCGAATGCTGGATCACTTCGCCATCTTCGATTCCCATCCGAACCATTAAGCCGGAAATACGCTCAGAACCAAATAAACGCATCAGGTCATCTTCTAAAGAAACAAAGAATTGGGAAGAACCCGGATCGCCCTGACGACCGGAACGGCCCCGCAACTGGCGGTCAACCCGGCGCGACTCATGGCGTTCTGTACCTACAATGGCCAAACCGGCAACTTCTTTTACACCTTCGCCCAACTTAATATCCGTACCACGGCCAGCCATATTTGTTGCAATAGTAACCGTACTTTTTTTACCGGCTTCTGCTACAATGTCTGCTTCTTTTTGGTGGAGTTTTGCATTGAGCACATTATGCTTGATACCGCGCAGCTTCAACATCCGGCTTAAAAGTTCGGATATTTCTACCGAAGTTGTCCCTACCAAAACCGGGCGTCCGGCTTGTGTCAAAGCTACAATCTCATCTGCAACAGCATTATATTTTTCACGCATGGTGCGGTAAACCAAATCCTGGCGATCAGAGCGGCTTGCCGGTGTATTGGTTGGGATTTCGACCACATCCAGCTTGTAAATTTCCCAGAACTCGCCTGCTTCCGTAACAGCAGTACCTGTCATTCCGCAAAGTTTGTGGTACATTCGGAAGTAGTTTTGCAAAGTAACCGTGGCAAAAGTTTGTGAAGCATCTTCTACTTTTACGTTTTCTTTGGCTTCAATCGCCTGGTGCAAACCATCAGAATAACGGCGGCCATCTAACACACGACCGGTTTGCTCATCCACAATTTTTACTTTGCCGTCATCCAGGATATACTCGGTATCGCGTTCAAATAAGGTATAAGCTTTTAGCAATTGGTTTACGGAATGGATACGCTCTGATTTGATGGAGAAATCGCGCATCAACTCATCTTTTTTAGCTACTTTTTCTTCGGAGGATAAACCTGATTTTTCAATTTCGGCCACTTCCGTTCCAACATCAGGCATCACAAAAAAGTGCGGGTCTTCACCAGAAGTCGTAATTAGTTCAATACCTTTTTCAGTCAGCTCAACCTGGTTATTTTTTTCATCAATCACAAAATAAAGTTCCGTATCTACTTTCGGCATCTCTTTATTCTGGTCTTGCATGTAATAGTTTTCAGTTTTGTTGAGCACTGGCTTGATGCTTTGTTCACTCAAAAATTTAATCAAAGCTTTATTTTTTGGCAAACCACGATGAGCACGCAGCAAAGCCAAACCGCCTTCTTCCACACCTGTTTTACCTTCGGCAATCTGCTTTTTAGCTTCGTTCAATTTCGTAGTGACATAGGATTTCTGTGCGTTCACCAACCGTTCGATACGCGGTTTTAAGTCATAAAACTCATGCTCATCACCACGCGGAACCGGACCGGAAATAATCAACGGCGTACGGGCATCATCGATCAAAACTGAATCCACTTCATCTACCATTGCATAATGCAATTTGCGCTGAACCAATTCTTCCGGGCTGCGTGTCATATTGTCACGCAGGTAGTCAAAACCAAACTCATTATTTGTACCGAAAGTAATATCAGCTAAGTAAGCGTTGCGGCGTTCTTCCGAATTGGGTTCGTGCCGGTCAATACAATCAACCGATAAACCATGAAACTCATACAATGGACCCATCCATTCGCTATCCCGACGGGCCAGATAATCATTCACGGTAACGATATGGACACCTTGTCCGGCCAGCGCATTCAAATATGCTGGTAAAGTAGCAACCAACGTTTTACCTTCACCTGTTGCCATCTCGGCAATTTTTCCCTCATGTAAAACTACACCGCCAATTAACTGCACATCGTAATGCACCATGTTCCAGGTAACTTCGTTTCCGGCAGCTATCCAGGTATTATGATGGATCGCTTTATCACCGGAAATCAATACATTCTTTTTATAAGCCGCCAGTTCCCGGTCAAAATCTGTTGCCGTAACTTCCAGCGTTTTGTTATTGGCCAAGCGGCGCGCAGTTTCTTTAACCACGGCAAAAGCTTCCGGCAAAATATCCATCAGGATCACTTCCAGTTCTTTGTTGCGGTCTTTTTCCAGCTTGTCTATTTCCGAATAAAGCTCCACTTTACGGTTCACTTCCAGCGTCTGGTCATTTTCCGCTTCTTCTTTCGCCGCTTTTATTTGCGTATCTGTTTTTTCTAAACCCGAACTGATCCGTGCTTTAAAATCAAGTGTTTTTGCACGCAGTTCATCATGGCTGATCTGGTTCAGCTTTGAAAATTCCGCTTTTATTTTTTCTACTAAAGGCTGTACACCTTTAACATCCCTCTCCGATTTATTTCCGAAAAGTTTACTGATAAATCCCAACATGTTGTAATCTTTAAGATAAAATACTCCGTTTGCAACAATTACGCCAGTGGTAACCGAAGTCATAATGGCAGGTAAAATTACGGATTTTGATTGAAAACCACATCTTTTAGCTTAACGCTTGGGCAGGTTTTGAAATTGCTTCTTTTATCGACTAAAAATTGGCATTTGTTTGATTATATTTGAAGATGGACAAGCTTTCTGATTTTATCACTGTTGATCCAAATATCCAGTTTGGGAAACCTGTTTTCAAAGGCACGCGCGTACCGGTACAGAGTTTGTTCTGGCATTTGCAAGCAGGGATTTCTATTCTTGATTTTTTGGAAGATTTTCCAAGTGTGAGTATTGACCAAGCGCAAGGAGTCATTGCCTGGGGTGCTAAACATTTTGAACTTCCTGAAAGCATTTTGGATGAAATTATTATTGGATGAAAACTTGCCAGTTAAGTTAAAATTTCGATTTGTTGATCGTGGTTTTGATGTAGCAACTATAAAAGATATGCACTGGTTGGGCAAGCAAAATGGCGAATTGTTAAAACTAATGCTTCAATATAATTTCACTATTTTGATTACGATTGACAACAATATATCTTCTCAACAAAATTTTTTAAAATTATCCTATTCGGGTTATTGTACTGGTAGCAGCTGATAATACTTACGGTACAATTATGAAGTTTTTTGACTTGATAATCGAGAAAATTCAAACAGATTTTACCGGTCCACAAAGTGTTGTTCATCCGGATTATAAATTGTAATCACCCAAATTCTATCTTTACCACATGAATATCCTGCTCCTTGGTTCTGGCGGAAGAGAAAGTGCTTTTGCCTGGAAGTTATCGCAAAGCCCGAAATGCAATCAATTATTTATTGCGCCCGGAAATGCCGGAACCGGGATTTATGGCCAAAACGTAAATCTCAGCGTGAATGATTTCGAAGGAATCAAAAATTTAGTGCATAAAAACAGCATCGATTTGGTGCTGGTTGGGCCGGAAGAACCGCTGGTTAAAGGTATCCATGATTTTTTTCTGGCAGATGAATTGCTCAAAAACGTTCCGGTGATCGGTCCGCAAAAGCAAGCCGCACAGTTGGAAGGCAGCAAGGATTTCTCCAAAGAATTCATGTTTAAAAACAGCATTCCCACGGCTGCATCTAAAACTTTTACTTTAGAAACTTTGCAGGAAGGATTAGCTTACCTCGCCACACATGGTTTGCCAATTGTGCTGAAGGCAGATGGACTGGCGGCCGGAAAAGGTGTATTGATCTGTACCTCTTGGGAAGAAGCGCAACAAGAATTAACAGCGATGCTGCGTGATGCCAAATTTGGTACAGCAAGTGCTAAAGTGATAGCCGAGCAGTTTTTACAGGGCATAGAGCTTTCTGTTTTTGTGCTGACGGACGGAAAAAACTACAAGATTTTACCGGAAGCCAAAGATTACAAACGCATTGGCGAAGGTGATACCGGTTTAAATACGGGCGGAATGGGTTCGGTTTCTCCCGTGCCGTTTGCAGATGCTGCTTTTATGGCCAAAGTTGAGGAACGCATTGTGATCCCAACCATGCAAGGTTTGCAACAAGACAATCTGCCGTACAAAGGCTTTATTTTTATTGGGTTGATGAATTGCGGCGGCGAACCTTACGTGATCGAATACAATTGCCGCATGGGCGACCCGGAAACAGAAAGTGTTTTGCCCCGGATTGAAAACGATCTGGTAGAAATTTTACAAGCTGTTGCCGAAGAACGACTGGATGAGATCAACCTTAAAATTTCCGACAAAATTGCTGCAACCGTGGTTTGCGTGGCGGGCGGTTATCCCGGGGAATACCTCAAAAACAGAACGGTTACCGGGATTGAAAATGTACGCGGTTCCATCGTTTTTCAGGCCGGAACAAAGCTGGAAAACGGAGAAATCAAAACTTCCGGCGGGCGGGTTTTGGCGGTAACGAGTTTGCAGGATACGCTGTTTAATGCTTTGCAACAAGCTACTTTAGACGCTGCCCGAATTTATTTCGACGGGATGCACTTCAGAAAAGATATTGGTTTTGATTTGATCTGATGATTTTAGATGATAAAAGAAGCAGTCTGACTTTAGAAAATCATCCCCTTGTATTATAAATGAATTATGTTTTTAAAAGTTAAATATATGGTTGAATGCAGGTATTAAATGTAAAAACAAAATTGCAAATATTCCGAATGCAATCATAAAAATAAAAACTGTCCAAAATGTTTTACGACTTAATTTAGGTTCGGGTTTTGTTTGAAAAGGGCTTGTAGCAATAACTATTAACAACAATCCACTTAATATTGAAAATACTATTCCTAAAAATTTTTCTAAATAGCTGATTTTTAAAAACCATGGGTATATAAATAAAAACACTATACCTAATAATCCAATGTTAGAGATTAAATTATAAATTATTTGTTTCTTTTTATTGTTTACTACTTCTATAGTATCGTAATTCAAATTCATGTCAATAACCTTATTAAAAGGTACTATAAAGCAATCACCAGGAATCTCTTTAAATTTACTTTCTGATTTAGAGTATCTTTTCGCATTAGTCAAATAAATAGTTTCAAGTTCACCAGTTTTAGGCGATAACGTGTATTGTGTTAGAAAACCGGAAATCATTTTATTTTTTTCGGTACCATCAGCAATCAGTAGATCAACGCTAGTGGAAAGCACTTTTCCTTTTTTTCCTCCTCTAAATTCACGTGTTGAAAGGATTTCACCATTGAAATAATAGTTCCATTCATTTGAAAACCGTAAAACTTTAAAAAAAACATCTATTTTAAATAACCTTATCAGTAGGTGTAAAAATGTGCCTAACGCACCTGACATAAATAATAAAAATATCAAATATCCCAGAATATGACCTAATTGGACATAAGTGAAATTTGGTAATAAATTTTTAGATATTTCACTATAAGTCTTATCGATTACTTGCTTTAAACTTGTATAAGTAAATCCGAAAATACGGCTGTAAAGTAAAAATGTAATTATTTGAACAAATATGCCCCAGAATATACTTGTAATAAGTCTATCAGCGAAAAGGCCAGCTCCAAATTGCTTGGTAAACTGGCCTTGAAAATAGAATCTTTTAAAGATTACACCTGGTACGATAAGTGATACAATAAACACAATACTGTTTACTGTATATTGTGCTTCCATTAATTAAGAAATTAATGTGATGGTTTCATTTGTAGAAAGTGTGATGGTTTCTTGTTTGCTTTGAGAATTTTTTAACTTTTCTACAGCTTCAACATACTTTTTTTTATCCTCTTCGTTAGAAAATATTTTTCTTGCCTCACCAGTCATTACATCCATATTAGAATTAAATAAAGAACCAAAAATATTTTCTAATGAGTGAGTTATTAGCTTTATTGTTTTCATGATAATTTAACTTTATTAAAAACAAAAAAAATTATACTATAGTTTTGATAATACGATAAGATTGCTGCTTTGATACAAACATAATAGGATTTAGTTAAAGTATTATAATTACTCTAATATAAATTTGTTAACTCTTTCAGTCTGTTTTGAATTTTTTACGGATACTTTGTATGCTTCTTTTATCACCTGAAAATTATTGTTTTATTGTACTTTTTGCATCAATATAACATCAAACACAGAATTTACAGTTATAAAAGAAGCACTACAAATTTCCGTTATGTAAATTTAAACAGGCTCTAAATATTTAACTTAAATTTTAATGATTGACAAGGCTTTCCTTATTTCAGCATTTGCGCCAAAGTTTGCTCCAAATCATTACCGCGCAAATCTTTAGCTACAATTTTTCCGGTTGGATCGATCAAAAAATTTCCGGGAATGGATTGAATGCCGTATAGTTTTGCTACATCATTGTTCCAAAATTTCAGGTCTGAAACGTGGTTCCAAGCCAGATTATCGTCTTTTATAGCTTGCAACCAGGCTTGTTTGCCTTCGGGTTTATCCAAAGAAACACTCAAAACGGTAAAGTTTTTGCTTTTATATTGATTGTAGGCTTTCACCACGTTCGGGTTTTCCTGCCGGCACGGGCCACACCAGGAAGCCCAGAAATCAAGCAAAACGTATTTTCCTTTGAAGGATGACAAACTAATTGGCTTGCCTGTCGGATCATTTTGTGTAAAATCCGGCGCAATAGAACCAACGGAAGTGGTTTTTAATTTCTCTAAAGCTGCTTTAAAATTACGTCCATTATCTGTATTTTGTATTAATGGTGCCAAACTGTTAAAAAGCGGAAGTACTTCGTAATAATTTGGAGAAGGGCCAGCAAAAGATCGCACAGCATCTAAACTTGCAAAAGATTGTGGATTTTGTTGTATAAAATTTTTAAGAATTTCTTTTTGCTCAGTCTGTAAAGCTTTAAACTTATCTGTAAATTTCGGTCGGTCTGCCTCTACAGCTTTTTGGTATTCGTTACTTAAAATCTGTGCTTTTACCATAACCGGCTTTATTGCTTTGGCTAAAATAATATTATCATCATTTAATTTAGAACCCCTAATTTTTGCTTTTTTTATAGAATCAACGCTTGCTATTTGGATAACAGCATTTTCTAAATACAAATTTAGAATATCAGGAATGCCGCTAACACCAGACTCTAGTTTAACAAGGCCTACACCTGCATGATCCAAAAGTAATAAAGCTTGTTCAGGACCTTGAATATTTCCTTTAAATTCAAAAACACCAGCTACTAATGCTACAGAATCAGCCTGGTCTTGTCCGTTTATTCGGCGCAACAAATAAGCTTTTGCAGGCATATTTAAGCTGCCTATCTTCCCTTTCAGATCATAATTAGCTGTTTGCGCATTGGCCAAAAAAGGCGAAGCAGACAGCATTAAAAACAGTATTTTTTTCATATCAATTTTTATGTGGTAAAAGAAGTATGCTGGTGCTGGCAAATTTTTTCAGATTAATTTTTGATAAGTGCGCCACCAAAGATCGGGCATTTCCCCGGAAACTGCCAACAAATAATCGTCATAATGGCATGGCACCCAATGGAAACGCTCGTTTTTAGAACCTGCCGATGGATACGGAACCTGCATCCACCAACGGTCTGACTTTTTGCTTTTTACAAAAACCAGTTCATGTTCTTCATGCTTTAAACTCGTTTTATAGATCAAATATTGTGATTTCGGGTGCACCGGAAAATCTTTTTTCCGGTTATAAAAGCCATTGATAAAATACCAGACCATCTGCGCCAGCAACATCGCCGTTTGCCCGTTGCTATCGTAAGCCGGGTTAAATTCGTAAAAACCGATCGAACTCAGCTTATCGTTAAAACCGGCATAACGGCAAATCTGGCAGGCTTCTTCCCCATAAAAACCATTCGGAACAGCATTGAAATTAGCTTGTGCATCGGAAGAACGTATCGCACCAACATCAAAACTGATCATGCTGGCATTACGGATAATTGGTTCTGTTGATTGAATTTTTCCGCTTAAATTGCCTAAACGGTGTGCATCGAAAAACAGCTTTTCCATCATCGCCAAACGCTCCTGGTTTACAAAATAAGTTTGATGGCCGATATTGCTGAAGTTGAACAGCATGTCCGGCTCGTGCATTAAAATTTTGTTGAGGTAAGCATTTGAAGCTGTTTCGATACTATTTGGGAAAGTATCGTCTTCCATATCAAAATGTGCATCCACAATCACCAGGTCAACCTTTTGTTCCAGCTCTTCATAAGCTAAATACTGGGCGTAAGTTAAATCCTGGCTGCCGCCAATGATGATGGGCAGGATATTCATTTTAACCAGCTCTGCAACTACTGTTTTTAGGGCGATATAAGTATCAATTACTGTTTCACCGCGGCGGATATTGCCCAGATCGGCAATCTTGGTTTTGTAACTTCCCTCGAATAAATGATACAATTTTTCGCGTACATAATCCGCACCAAGGGCGCAACCGGTGTTTCCATCGGCGTTCCGGTCTTCCTGCACGCCGATCAAAACCAGGTCAGGTTTTTGGTTTTTAAGGTCAGGAAAATGATCGGTAAAAACAGTGATACAAGTACCGAGGCGGCCATTGTTAAAACTTTTTTCGGGAAACAAACGCCCGGCATCAACAGGTGTAAAAAAATCAATCAAAGACATTTAGTCGAATTAAATCCGGCCAAATATCTGGTATTTCTTATAAACAATTGAATTTTATAGGTGTAAAAGAAGTATTAGCAAGCGGTTTAATATAAGTGATTCTATGAGGCGATGAAATAATGTTTTTTATATCTGAGCCATTTTTTATATTTGATTAAATATAAAAATTTGTCTGGTAAACCGGTTCCCGATCCTTCTTTTTTTGATGAATGCGAGTTTGCAGGCGTCTTTTCAAAAGAAAAAAGATGGAGGTCGAAAGATGGCAATAGGTTGTACACTTGGGATTCATTTCATGGAGAAATAGAGGTTTTTAACAAAAGAGGCAAACATTTAGGTGTTTTTGACCCTTACGGAAAATTGATTAAACCAGCAAAAAAAGGGAGGAAAATAGATGTCTGATTTTATAAAGGATTGTCTTTCAGGTGATGCACTTTTTAATGAAGTTGATAATTACATCGATATCTGGCACGAAGGTGACAGCAATTTAGAATTATTTCAGTTTTTGGGTATGACCGAAAAGGAATACGAACTTTTTGTAACTAATTCTGATTTTTTACCAATAATTGTTGCCGCCCACAAAGAAGGTGTAGATTCTTCTGTAATTATCAATCAAACGGTTGCTTTAGCTGCCCGCCCTGAGGAACAAAGCAAAGCTGATAAGCTGAATAAATAACTGCAACAAAATCTTTGGGAATAGGTGGTCTGCCTGAAGTTAAATAGGTTAAAAAAAGAATTTTTAAAGCACAATCTATGCTTGTCAAATGCTTGACTTATTAATTTTATTTAATAATCTTTTGTCAAAAATGTATCGTTAGGTTTACCGCTATTCCAGTTTCAAAAACATTCAACCAATATTAATCCGGCCAAAATATCTGTTATTTCTGAGAAAGAATTGAATTTTATAGGGGTAAAAGAAGTATTAGTTGTTAAACATTTTAAGGAGTTTCAAAATCTTTTTAACAGATCATTAGATTTTTACAAGTGATATTTAAGCTTTAATCTGATTTGTAAAATCACCAAACCAGATAGAATTAATTCATGGATTAACAAGCTAAACACAAAGTTTTAGAGGAAGGAAGTATGGATTTGTTTCCTTCCTTTAAATCAACTTGTTCAAAGTAGAAAAAACACTACAAGTTCATCCCGCCAGAAACTTCAATCCGTTGTGCATTTATCCATTTGGCTTCCTCGGTACATAAAAAGGCCACCACGCTTCCAATGTCGTCCGGGTGTCCTACACGGCCCAAGGCAGTTGTACCTGCAATATATTTGTTTACATCAGGATTGTCGCGTACCACACCGCCGCCAAAATCAGTTTCAATGGCTCCCGGAGCTACCACATTTACGGCAATGCCACGTGATCCGAGTTCTTTAGCCTGATATTTAGTCAGGGTTTCAATAGCGCCTTTCATGGCTGCGTAAGCAGAATAGCCCGGGTTACAAAAGCGGGCCAGGCCGGTTGAAAGGTTAATGATGCGCCCACCATCATTTAGCAAAGGCAATGCTTTTTGGGTCAGAAAAAACACACCTTTAAATTGAATGTTGAGCAAAAGGTCAAACTGTTCTTCCGTTGTTTCTGCAAAAGGGGCGTGGATGCCGATACCTGCGTTATTGATCAGGAAATCGAAATGATCGGTTTCAAAAGTATCTTGCAATACTGTTTTTACTTGGGTAAAAAAAGCATCAAAGGTTTTTACGTTGGCTACATCTAATTGTAAAGCCGCGGCTTTTTGACCCGTTTGTTCTATTTCATTTACTACCGCAAGCGCTTCTTCTTTTTTACTGTTATAGGTAAGGATTACATTGATGCCTTTTTTAGCAAGGCTAAGCGCCATATCTTTGCCCAACCCGCGGCTGCCGCCCGTTACCAAAGCAATTTTTTTGTTCGTTGTCATATTGTCCGTGTTTGTTTTATAAGACAAAGTTGAACAATACAAGTTCACAAAAAATGGTGCGCTCTTCAGTATTTTATTAAACCGCAACAGGAATTTTTAATGCCTTTCGATATCGTAATGGTGTAATACCGGTCATCAGCTTATAAAACTTTATAAAGTTGGTTGGTTCGCCATAAGCGAGTCGGTAGGATATATCAGCCACGGACATTTCCGTATGGCCTAACATTTTTTGTGCTTCTTCCAATAACCGTTCTTCCATAATCTCACAAGGCGATTTTCCGGTGGTCAGCTTGATCGTATTGGTTAAATGTACGGGATGGATAAACAACAACCCGGCAAAATGACTGGTATGAAAACGGGCATGTGTTCGTTCGTGCAGCAAGTCATCTACATACTGATCAAACAATTTCAAGAAACCAGCAGTAATTTCATCTTTTCTGGACAAGAGTTTTTTTGGTATCGGCATCAGGTAAAATTAAAGGTTTTTTATGGATTGCGCCGATAAGAGTTACTGCTAAAACAGCTAAAAAACATTACAGTAAATCCTTATCCGGTCACCAATTTTTATGGCATAAAAACAGTATCAACAATTGTATCACAGCCTTTTTCTTATCGTTGATTTAATTGTAAAAGTGGGATTGAGATTATTATTTGGATAATATATTCCACTTATTTGCTAATATTACTGTTTTTATCCCCATAAAATTGTATTTAGTTTGATTGAACCAATCAGATAAACATGATGTCAGAAATTACACTTCCGGGATTGGATGATTTCAAACCGGTCGATCAACAGCAAATCCTGGATTTCAGGGAAAACGGCCACGTTTTGATCCGTGATATTTTGAATGCAGATGAAGCAGCAACGTACCGGAAAGTGATCAATGACGCTGCCTACCGGTACAATACCGAAAAACGCAGCCTGGAAGACCGGGACACTTACGGCAAAGCTTTTTTACAGGTGATGAACCTTTGGGCTGCCGATGAACAGGTGAAAAAATTTACCCTTGCAAAACGTTTCGCTAAAATTGCCGCTGATATTTTGGGCGTTGATAATGTGCGTATTTATCACGATCAGGCTTTATTTAAAGAACCGGGCGGAGGTTTAACCCCCTGGCATCAGGACCAGTATTACTGGCCGCTGGACACTAACAACACGATCACGATGTGGATGCCGCTGATAGATATTTCAGTTGAAATGGGTATGCTGACGTTTGCATCCGGGTCACAACGATCAGGCTTTGTGGAAAATGTGGCCATTTCCGATCATTCGGAAAAACTGCTCCAGCAATTTGTGGAAGATCATAATTATCCGATCAGCAGGCCAAATTATATGAATGCCGGTGATGCAACTTTTCATTACGGATGGACGCTGCACAATGCCCCGGGAAATGTATCAAAAGATATTACCAGGGAAGTGATGACGGTCATTTATTTTGCTGATGGTGCGCGGATTACCGAGCCTCAAAATGCGCATCAGGAAAATGACCGCAAGCAATGGCTGGGTTCTTTGGGGCCGGGCAGCAAAGCAGCATCAACCTTGAACCCCTTGGTTTTATAGTTTGATCTATGAATATCCGGTTCGTTTGTCCGTTTTGGGGGCAGGAAAATAATCTTTTGGCTTTTGCAGATCAGGTTTTAAAAGCCGGTTATCATGGTGCCGAGATCAATGTTCCGGAAGGGGAAAAAGGTTTGGCTCTTGTAAAATCCATCAAAGCAAATCAACTTACTTTTATAGCCCAGCAATGGTTGCCTTCTGCATCGGAAAATTTTTCCGACTACTTGTTGAGGTTCAAAAACAATTGCCTGCGTTTGGCAGAATTACAACCTGAATTTATCAACAGCCATACCGGTAAAGATTATTTTTCTTTTGAGGAGAATTGCCGGATAATTGAAGCAGCCTTTGAAATTACAGATCAAACAGGCGTTCGAATTGTTCATGAAACCCATCGCGGCAGGTTTACTTTTCATGCTGCCGGTTTGCAACCTTATTTGCTGAAGTATCCTGAATTGCAGATTACGGCCGATTACTCTCATTGGTGTGTGGTTTCAGAAAGTTTACTGGAAGATCAGCAGCAGGCAATCATCAATACCTTGCCTCATGTAAAATATATCCATGCAAGGGTTGGGTTTGATCAGGGGCCGCAAGTCAATGACGCAAGGGCGCCAGAATGGGAAACCGCATTAAAACAGCACTTGCAATGGTGGGACGATATTGTTGATCATTTCCAAAAAACCGGATCATCAACTTTATTCATTTGCCCCGAGTTTGGCCCCGAACCTTACCTAATGGTTACTCCCTTCACTCAAAAACCTCTTTCCAACCAGTGGGAGCTTAATTTATGGATGAAAAATTTATTGTCAGACCGTTAAACTAAACCTTAAAAATAAACCAATACGATGAAAAAAATAGCTGCTCTGTTGCTCCTCCTCCTATCCTTTAGTTATGGTTTCAGTCAGCCCCGAACCCAACGCTGGCCAGAAGAAAAAATCTGGAAATGGTATAACGATAACCCCTGGTACTGCGGTTTTAATTATATCCCGGCTTATGCTATCAATTATACCGCCGTGTGGGACAAAACCACCTTTAATCCAGCTTCAATTGACACAGAACTTGCCCTTGCAGAAAAAACAGGAATGAATTCTTTACGTGCCGTGCTTCAGTATGCGGTTTATGAAGATGATCCGCAATACTTTTTAAAAACCCTGGACACGTTCATGAAACTTTGCGACAAGCATCACATTAAATTTATACCGGCTTTTTTTGATGATTGTTCTTTTGGGATAAAAAGCGACCCACAAATCGGGATCCAGCCGGAACCGTTAAAAGGATGGTACGCCTGGGCATGGTCGCCAAGCCCGGGCCACAGCATGGTGATAGACCAGTCATCCCACCCTAAATTAGAAAAATATGTAAAAGCAATTATGGGCCGTTTTAAAACTGACAAGAGGATTTTATTTTGGGACTTATACAATGAACCAACTAACGGAGGCTTAGGATCAGCAACTTTTCCATTGTTAAAAGAAGTAATCGTTTGGGCAAGGACCATTAATCCCGATCAACCTTTAAGTATCGGTATTTTTGACCGAAATCCGCGTTTGAACGAAATCATTGTGGATGGTTCTGATTTGATTACTTTTCATAATTACGGCAACAAACAAGTGCTTTCCGATCAAATTAAGGATTTGCAGAAATATAACCGCCCAATCATCAACACCGAATGGATGAACCGTCCGTTCGGATCAACCATCAAAGATGTGCTTTCTGTGTTTTATGACAACAAAGTGGGATGTAATTTGTGGGGATTGGTAAATGGTAAAACACAAACAGATCTGACCTGGGGACATCGCCCGGGCGACCCGGAACCTAAAGTATGGCAACATGATTTGTACCGCGGCGATTTTAAACCTTATGACCAAAGCGAAATAGATTTACTTACGGAGACCATCAAAAAATCCAAAACCGATGAATATAAAAAGGCACACCAGCATTGATTTTAAGGCAAAAAGGTGAAAGGTACAAAGGTAGAAAACTATGCTTCCCCCTTTGAAGGGGGTTAGGGGGATGACTTTTCAATACCAATTTTTATGCCCTAAAAGAAGCATTTAAACCAAGGCGCTCTATAGAGAAAACCTAAAAATATATCGGAACCTTAACGAATAGATTCAACCTTTGCCAACCATGATTAAACCAACTTATGAAGCCTTGCCTTTAAACCAGCAAAATTCTTATACTTTAAGGGTTTTTGAAGAATTGGAGTTTACGGCGCCTTTTCATTTCCACCCGGAATTTGAACTGACGGCTATTTTAAAAGGCAAAGGAAACCGCTTTGTTGGCGACCACATGGCTTCGTTTGATGCCGGCGACTTGCTGCTGCTGGGTTCAAACCTTCCGCATTGCTGGAAATCAGAAACAAATACCAACAATGAAATCAGTGCACATTCTGTTGTAATCCAGTTTAAACAGGATTTTTTAGGTGATCGTTTTTTGGAGAAGTATGAAACGCAGCACTTGATGCAACTGCTGGAAAAAAGTCGGCTTGGCATCCGGTTTACAGGCAACGCTGCACAAGAAACGATCGGTAAAATGCTGGAACTGACCATTATTGACGATCCTTTTAAACGGCTTTTAACTTTTTTAGATATTTTAAATGACTTGGCTTTAAGCAAAACATACAAAATTTTGAACAAAAAAGCTTTAGTCCATACGCAATCCGCTTATGAAAATAACCGTTTACATGCCGTTCAAAGTTATCTGATTGATCATTTTAAACAGAAAATTAGTTTGAATAAAATTGCCGAAGTTGCCAATATGTCGCCAAACGCTTTTTGCAAATACTATAAAAAGATCACCCAAAAAACATTTATGGAAACTGTTTCGGCATACCGGTTAAATTACGCTTTGCAGCAGCTTTTGCAAACGGAGAAACCGATAACCGAAATTTGTTTTGAGAGTGGCTTTACCGATGTTTCCTACTTTTTCAAAACCTTTAAATCAAAGCTGAATGAAAGCCCATTGGCTTATCGCAAAAAAGTTTTGAAGAACCTTGAGTAAGAATATTTAAGTTTGTTTAACCCGTTTGTCATGCTTCTTTTATGCACTTAAAATTGGGGCGTTATTTTCAGCAATTCCTATTTTAACGGATACCTTGCGCCGGATTAATAATCAAACCTGAATACTTAAGTTTGCCGAAATTATTTTTAAAATCAGCTTATAATTTTAGTTACCGGTGCAACCCGTTTCCTGGGTTCCGAATTATGCCGGCAACTTTTTTTAGCCGGTAAAAACAGCATCCGTTGTACCAAACGTGCAAGTTCTGTGGTTCCGGAAATCCCGCTTCCTTTTTCAAAACAAATTATTGGGGCACATTTTAAAAAACGAAAACATTATTTATTCAGCTTCTGTAACATCTCATTTATTTTGGCTTCATATTTTACCTTCTCCTCTTTATCCTCCGGCAATAATTTACTTTTTGCTAATTCATAATATTTCTTTGCTTCTGATACATTATTTTCCTTTTCGAATATCTCCGCCATCCGGCCATAAGGATCATGGCTTTTAGGATCAAGCGCTATATTTTTTTGCAATAGGATTTTGGCTTTTGAAAATTGTGCCTTTTGAAAATAAAAATCAGCGAACTGCCAATAAATAAATATAGGGATTGGTATTCCTGCGTTATAATTATCTTTTATTACCTGCTCTTGCTTTTCAATAGCTTTAATCGGATCTGTTTTATCATATACAAGGACATTCATAGCGAGACTATCAGAAAAGTGCCATTTCCTGAATATAAAAACTAAGCCATCCGGTATGCTTGCCAATGGTGTAGTGCCATGATTAAACCCATGCAAATAGTTAAACTTCCAATCAATATTTGGAGGTTGAAATCTTTTAAATAAACTATCCACTTTTAAAACACCGGTTTGAAAAAGTTCATCCTGGAAACCAGTATCACCAACCGAATAATAATAGTATAACTTATCTTTAACCTTGTTTTTTAAAAAATCCTTCATCAAAAGGATGGTCTTTCCTTTAAATAAAGTATCAGTGGCCGGGTAGTTCAAAGCAGCACTAATACTGATTACAGCTTTAAATGTCTGCGGATTAGTAAGCATGGCATTTGTTACAAATTGCCCGCCTAAAGAATGACCTGTAAAAACCTGGAAATCAACTGTTCGGTATCTTTTTTGAATATCTAAAAGCAATTCGTCTTTAATGAAAGATAAAAACTTTTTTGAATCCTCTGGATTACGTTCTATTCCAAGTTCTTTAGACCGGTCGTTTTGGGCTATGCCAACCAAAATTACATTTGGTATATCATTTGTCCACATCAATCTATCAATAGCAGCTGATGCATAATTGTAGAGTGTTTTGTCCTGAGCATCAAATAGGTAAACAACTGGATACCTGATGTTTACTTTGTCGTAATTTCTGGGTAACCGGATAAATAATTTCTGATCTTTATTAAGTGATGCAGAATGTATAGTTACAACCTGTTCATCTTCTAACTTTACCAATTGCGCCCTTACTGCATTTATATTAAGCAGGAAAAGAACAAACACTAAGAATTTCTTCATTATATATTATTTTTAGATTTATGGATTGTATAACCAACAGATATTTTATAATATAAAAGAAGGCCTATTGCTAAAAAAACACCTTCTATACCATAAGGTAAAGGTGAATTTGCTGAATAAGGAAGAAATTCCAATACAATCAAACCTATTCCGCCCATTAACAGGATTAATCCCCATTTCAATATAGTAAGATGACTGTCGGAATTTTGTGCCGTAAGTAATTTGATAGTGTTATCATCAACCCTACCAGATTTAATAATTTTAATTTTTAAGCTATAATTTAAAATAGCCACCACAATTCCTGCTACAGCTGTTACGACCGAGATAAACACTATTGCCACGCTTGTATTACTATCCATATTTATTTATTTTCAGCATTTGACCGGTAAGTTCAATAAATGTTGCAGCAATAATAAAGACTGCAACATTATTTGTTGAAAGCGGTCTAATGATTACAGATGCAAGATGACAAAGACTTGGTTTTTCAAATTTTAGAAGGAGAGCTTGATTCTTTCCGGCTTTTAATTACTCAACACGAAAAATTAGTAGTCCACATGGTAGGAAGGATAATTCAAAGAACAGAAGACAAAGAGGATGTTTGTCAGGAAGTATTTTTGAAAGTATATAAGAAGCTGCCTTCTTTTAAATTCCAATCAAAACTTTCAACCTGGATTGCAAAAATTGCTTATGCTACCGCAATTAATTATTCAGACAAGCTTTCAAATAAACCTTTCTATGATTTATCCGACTGGGAGCATGTACATACTACCAATGAAAACCCTGAAACTACTTTATCAAAAAAGGAAACCAATATTTTTTTACATCAGGAAATTAAAAAATTGCCTGTTCAATACAAGACAATACTAACTTTATACCATCTTGATGAATTTTCCTATCAGGAAATTGAAGAAATTACAGGAATGCCTGCGGGCACAGTTAAAAATTATCTGTTTAGGGCCAGAAAGTTGTTAAAAGACAAACTGGAAATTTATTTAAAATAGTAAGATATGAATAAGCTGGAGGATGAAGAAATACAACGATTTGTAGAAGACAGTTTTGCGGAGGAACTATCCGGCAAAGATGAATTATTATATCAGGCAGTATTTAAAAGCCTGGCACAAGAAGATACAGAACTAAAAATAAAGATTGATTTAGCTTATGAAGTAAGTCTGAAAATTGGATTGTTGGAAAGTCGTAAAGATTATATAAAATACACATTATTGTTAACAGGAGTTATCCTGGCAGGTTGCTTCACATTCCTATCAGGCTTAGCCTTGATAAATACTTCAGTGTTATTTACAATATGGCAATTGTTTCAAACATATTCGAGAGTTGTTTTATTTGTTGTGATTAGTTTAATATTCATTGAACTATGCGATAAGATAATTATAAAAAGAAAGCTCTTAACCCTTTAAAAACTCAGCATAAAAACGGCTGCATTTTATCTCTAATCAAACCCAAATACTCTAAGTTTGCCTTTAAATTTTCAAAAGCAATTTATGATCTTAGTTACAGGCGCAACCGGTTTTCTGGGCTCCGAATTATGCCGGCAACTATTTTTATCGGGTAAAAACAGCATCCGTTGTACCAAACGTTCAACTTCTGTTGTTCCGGAAATCTTGCTTCCTTTTTCAAAACAACTAATTTGGGTTGAAGCAGATCTGCTCGAAATTGATGCCTTAAACGAAGCATTGGAAGGCGTTACCGAAGTTTACCATTGTGCGGCGCTGGTTTCTTTTGATCCTTCCCTCAAAAAAAAGCTGATCAAAAACAATGTGGAAGGCACGGCCAATTTGGTTAATCTTTGTGTTGAGAAAAACATCCGGCTGCTTCACGTTAGTTCCATTGCTGCCGTTGGCGAAGGAAAACCTGGCGAACTGATCAACGAAAATCATCACTTGGAAGAAACACCAAAAGAAAATGCTTATGCCATTTCCAAATACGAAAGCGAGATGGAAGTTTGGCGCGGCATGGCCGAAGGTTTGGATGCGGTGATCGTCAATCCATCTTTAATTATCGGGAAAAACGCGGGCAAACAAGGCACCGGGCAAATATTTGAAACGGTACGTAAAGGCTTAAATTTTTACACTTCCGGAAGTTGTGGTTTGGTAGATGTGGAAGATGTGGCCAAAACCATGATTTTATTGATGGAAAGTAAAATCAGCAGCGAACGCTTTATTATCAATGCCGAAAACTGGAATTACAAAAAGCTGTTTGAAGATGCTGCCCACTGTTTTGGCGTAAAGCCTCCCGCAAGGGAAGCTAAACCCTGGATGCTGGAATTGGCCTGGCGCGCATCCGCTTTGGGCACTCTTTTTACCGGCAAAAGAATGGGCGTAGATAAAATCTCGGCACAATCGGCCAGCCTAATTCAGGATTATGATAATCGTAAGCTAAAAGAAGCCATTGGTTTTGAGTTTAAACCGGTGAAGCAAACGATTGAAGAGATTTGCGAAGCGTTGAAATCTGTTTGATAAAACATCTCTGTCCTTCAGCTTTTTAAGCCTATTTTTGTAAATGACCACTGACGAACGCATCGAAAACACAGTAACGCGGGTTTATAAAACGGTATTCCCAAACACCACCAACCATTACGACACACTTTTTGGCGGCACGGCCATGATGCTGATGGACGAAGTGGCTTTTATGACGGCTACCCGTTTCAGCCGGATGCGCTTGGTTACCGTTTCTTCGGACAAGATCAATTTCACCGTGCCTATTCCTGCCGGAACTATTATTGAACTGGTTGGCCGGGTCATTTACATCGGCCGTACCAGCCTGAAAGTGAGCGTGGAGATTTTTGTGGAGCAAATGTATGCTGAAGTACGTTATCGCGCCATCCACGGCGAGTTTACTTTTGTGGCTGTGGATGAAAATAAGAAGCCTACGCCAATTTTGCAGCAAGTTTAAAAAACAAGGTAAATTGATCTAAGAGCCTGTTTAAATTTTTATCGAAGTTGTTTAAACTTATTTTCCTGCCGTAGTTTCTAATTAGTGCTTCTTTTATAGTATAAAAACAGAAGGTCATCCCCTTTCTCCTTCAAAGTGGGAACTTGCAACCGGCTTCTGCCAAAAACATACCTGGTACATTAAATAGGCAGATACTTTATTTTCCTTTTTGAGGAGCGTTGGAGGGGATGATTTCCTATTAAACCATTTCAATTACTTTAAAATAGAAAAGGTTAAACAACTTCTACAGCATTTTACTTTAGTTATCGACGTAGCAAAAACTTTTTTTGTCGCATTTTAGTCGCTCGGCCAAGAACCTGTTTAAGATTTGTTCAAAACGTTTTATATGCTTCTTTTACCATCTAAAAAATGGCAGGCATTTGGTTTTGGTTTGTTTAAATTGATGCCAACACCAATTTTTATAGGGTAAAAGAAGCATTGGTATTAATCCTGAGCATACCGAAGGATCTTGTACAAATTTAAACCAGCTCTAAGAACAAGGAATAAAATTTCCTATTCTTCGTTAACACAACTAACTATATTGCAATTACCTCCAACCGCCACCCAATGACCGGTAAAGCTCAGAAACTGCACTTAGCTCATCCCGTTTTATAGAAGCAAGATCCAACTCGCTTTGCAATACATTGCTTTGTGCCGTAATTACTTCCAAATAAGTGGCCAAGCCATTTTTGAACAATAGATTAGCATTTTTGGTTGCCTGTTGTAATGTATTTACCCTACTTGTGGCTATTGCCTGCTGTGATTTTAACTTGTCAATTGTTACCAGCGCATCCGACACTTCGCCAACTGCATTTAAAACGGTTTGCCTAAACTGTAATACTGTTTTTTCCCTGTCAACTTTGGCAACCAAGTAGTCCGTTTTTAATATTTTATGATCTAAAAGTGGCTGTACTAAACCACCTGCAGCAACCCCAAACAAAGAAGCCGGGATATTGAACCAATTGCTGGCTTTAAAGGAATTGACACCACCGCTTGCCGTTATTTGCAAGGCCGGGTACATTCCAGCTTTGCTGATGCCAACCCTACTGTTTGCAATTACCAGGGCAAGCTCGGCACTTTTAACATCCGGCCTGCGGCTTACAATTGCTGATGGCATGCCAGTTCCTATGTTTTCTGGCATTATTAACTGATCAAGGGTAGCGTTGCGGGAAATGCTGTCCGGTAATTCGCTGGTTAGGATACGCAAGGCATTTTCTTGTACGGTTATGTTCTTTTCAAACACAGGAACCAACGCTGCTGCGGTTAATTTTTGTGCCTCCGCTTGCTGCACGGCCAATAAGGTAACCTGTCCGGCATCATATTGCAACCTAATTATCCGAAGCGTACTATCATTTAACCTTACATTTTTTTGTGCAATATCCAACTGGGCATCCAGCATCAGCAAGTTATAATATCCTTGTGATACACCTGCCACCAAGTTAGTTTGTATAGCTTTCCTCGCTTCCGATGTTTGCAGGTAAGTAGCAAGCGCGCCTTTCTGCTGATTTCTAATCTTCCCCCAAATATCAGCTTCCCAGGAAAGCGCCAAGTTTGCTGAATAATCTTCGATGTGTTTTGTGCCGATATTGTACTGGGCTATACTCAATCCGGTTAAGCTATTGTTAGAAGGGCGATTGGTGCTGGCAGTTACATTTAAACCGATTGCAGGCACGTAGTTCCATTTTACCTGTTTAAATAACAACTGTGCTTCATCTATATTTTTTACCGCTATCTGAATATCATAATTCTTTACAATTGCACTGTCTATCAACTTTTGCAAGGTAATATCGGTAAAAAAACTCTTCCATTGAATGTCCGCAATACTGGCAGTATCTGCAGAAGTATTTGCTTCTGCATTTCTAAAGTTTTCCGGCAGCTGGGCTTTCGGTGTAACCACATCTTTTGATACTTTACAGGCACTTAAAAACAGTATCAGTAAAGCAAAGGTATAAGGATTTAAATATCGTTTCATTGTGTTAATTTTTAATTGAGGCACTCGTTTCGCTGATGTTATAGCTATTAACAATGCTTCTTTTATGCCATTAAAATTTGAGTTTGTTTTCTACTGATCTAATCGTAGAACTATCCCAATTTTTATAGGATAAAAGAAGCATGAGAAAATAAACAGGCAATATTCAAACGGATTTTTAATTAATTGCCTTGTAGTTCCAATTCTTTGTGGTCGATTGTATGATTGTTATCAGCAGATGAATCTTCACGGTTCAATACTGCTAACGGCAAGCCTGTAATTTTTTCCTGAAGTCCCTGAAATATCACAAACAGTACAGGAATGATGAGCAAACCTAACAATACTCCTGAAACCATTCCGCCGGCAGCACCAAAACTAATCGAATGGTTACCTTGTGCAGATGGACCAGTTGCAATACTCATCGGAAATAAACCAAAAACGAAAGCAAGTGAAGTCATGATGATTGGACGAAGCCTTAACCTTGCAGCCTCAATGGCAGAATCAACTAATCCATGGCCTGCTTTACGGCGCTGTACCGCAAATTCGACAATTAAAATTGCGTTTTTGGCCAGTAACCCAATCAGCATAATCAAAGCTACCTGTACATAAATGTTGTTTTCAATACCGGTTAAACCTAATACCACAAACACACCGAATATACCCGTAGGGATAGATAAGATAACTGCTAACGGTAAAATATAGCTTTCGTATTGTGCTGATAACAAGAAGTATACAAACGCCAGACAAAGCATAAATATTACGGCTGATTGTCCGCCTGAAGAGATCTCCTCACGTGTTTGGCCAGAGAACTCATAAGCAAAACCAGCTGGCAGCTGCTCTTTAGCCGTTTCCTGTATTGCCCTAATCGCATCACCTGAGCTGTAGCCCGGTTTCGGTATAGCGTTTATCTCGATAGAGTTAAACAGGTTATAACGTGAAGCAGTTTCTGAACCATACACACGGGTTAGTTTAACCAGGGTATTGATAGGTACAGTTTCGCCGACTTTGTTTTTTACAAACACACGGTCAATAGCAGATGGGTCAGTCCTGTCGGCAATATCAGCCTGAACAACCACTCGGTAGTATTTACCAAAGCGGTTAAAGTCTGATGCCTGGGCAGTACCAAAGTAAGCCTGCATGGTTGATAGGATGTCTTTAACACTTACACCCAGCTGGTTAGCCTTTTCGTCGTCAACTTCTAATTGTAACTGAGGGTAATCTGCTTTATAAGAAGTGAAGGCATAAGCGACAGCAGGTTTCTGCATCAGCTTAGCGATAAAGTTATTGGCAACGCCGCTAAATTTATCCAGCCTGCCGTTGGTTTTATCCTGCAGCATCACGTCTAAAGCTTCTACGTTACTAAAGCCCGGAACAGTTGGGAAACTGAACACAAAGAAAGTACCGCCCGGTATTCCGCCTAATTTACCCCTTACTATATTTTGAATGGCATCGATATTTTTAACCTCGCCTCTTTCTTCAGTAGGTTTTAACAACAGGAAGATAACACCCGCAGATGGACTGCTTGATTGCGTTAAAAAGTTGAAACCAGATAACGCTGTAACAAATCGGGCTGACGGTAAAGTTTTCAGCTGAGCCTCGGCCTGGCTAAATATCTTGTTAGTGCCACTTAATGATGTTCCGGATGGTGTATTAACAGCTATCGCCACGAAGCCTTGATCCTCAGTAGGGATAAAGCCCGTTTTGGTACTGTTTACCATGTAAACAGTACCAAGCACTACCAATGCAAGCCCGCCCATACTGATCCATTTATTACGGATAAGGAATTTTAAGCCACCAACATATCTATTAGTCATATAGTTAAAACCACCATTAAAGCCTGCGTAAAATTTCTCAACAAAGCCTTTTTTAGGTGATGCATGGCCATCTTCCGTATGTTTGTTCTTTAAGAATAATGCAGCCAAGGCGGGGCTCAAAGTCAAAGCGTTAACAGCCGATATAATAATGGCGATAGCCATTGTTAGCGCAAATTGACGGTAAAATATACCTGTTGATCCGGTCATGAAACTAACCGGTAAAAACACGGCCGCCATAACCAGGGTAATTGATATAATGGCTCCCGTAATTTCATGCATAGCCTCGGTGGTGGCCTTTTTAGGAGTAAGGCTTGGATCATGCTCCATTTTGGCGTGTACCGCCTCTACCACCACAATGGCGTCATCCACCACAATACCAATGGCCAGCACCAGAGCGAAAAGCGTTAACAGGTTAACAGAAAAACCAAACAGGCTCATGAAGAAGAAGGTACCAATAATAGCAACCGGAACCGCTATGGCCGGGATCAGGGTAGACCTAAAATCCTGCAAGAATATAAATACCACGATAAATACCAACACGAAAGCCTCTATCAGCGTATGTTCAACTTGGTTAATAGACTCATCTAAGTCCGTTTTGGTACGATAGAACTGATTGTATTTGATGCCGACAGGAAAATCTTTTGATGCTTTTTCCATCAGCTTATCAATAGCTATTTGAATTTCATTGGCATTTGAACCCGATAGCTGTATGATACCGATAACAATACCATCGTGCCCATTAAGGTTGCTGGCGCTGTTATAAGAATAAGCACCCAGTTCAACACGGGCCACATCTTTTAAATGCAGAACAGAGCCATCTGCATTGGCACGGATGGCAATATCCTGGTATTCTTCTGGCGTGGTAAGTTTACCTTTGTATTTAATCACATATTCAAATGCTTCGTTACTGCGCTCACCAAATTTACCGGGTGCAGCTTCTAAGTTTTTGTCCTGTATAGCGGCGGTTACTTCGGCAGGGGTAATTTTGTAGGCTGCCATTTGGCTTGGATTAAGCCAAACGCGCATAGAATAATCTTTAACACCACCAAATACGCTGGCAGAACCCACACCCGGGATACGTTTAATTTCGGGGATAATATTGATTTGCGCATAATTGGCCACAAAGGTTTGATCGTATTTTTTTGGATCATCAGTGTAGATAGCCATAGCACCAATAAAACTGTTTTGCTGTTTGGTAGTAGTGATACCATATTGTACCACCTCAGCAGGTAACTGACTGGTAGCCTGTGAAACACGGTTTTGAACGTTTACCGCAGCCTGATCGGGGTCTGTACCTTGTTTAAAGTAAACGGTGATACCCAGTGTACCGTCGTTACTGGCAGTGGAGGTCATGTAGGTCATGTTCTCCACACCATTAATAGCTTCTTCCAATGACGGTGTCACGGAACGTAGAATGGTCTCGGCATTTGCGCCCGGGTAAACAGCAGATACCAATACTGCCGGAGGAGCAATATTCGGAAACCGCTCTAAGGGCAGTTTGGTTAAACCAAGTACACCCAGGATCACCAACAATATGGAGATAACAGTTGAAAGTACCGGCCTTTCTATAAATTTCTGAAACATGGCTTTAAAGTTTAAGTGTATATATTAGTTTTTTGCTACAGCAGCTACCTTATCGGCTGCTTTTTCAGGGTGTATCACCATACCTTCCTGTAATTTATCAATACCGCTTAATACAATCTGGTCGCCAACTTTTACTCCGTCTTTAACCAGGTAATTGTCGCCGTTTTTACCAACAATGGTAATAGCTTGTTTTTTTACCTTGCTGCTATCGCCTACGGTAAACACAAATACCTTATCCTGCATATCAACAGTGGCTGATTCTGGCACGATCAACGCATCTTTGTGCGCAAGACTCAAACGTACTTTACCTGTATTTCCTGAACGTAACAAACCCTGGGGATTGGAGAAACTGGCCCTAACTGTTATTGCGCCGGTTGTTTTATCAAACTGACCATCAATTACATCAATTTTTCCTTGTTTAGCATACTCGCTGCCATCAGCCAGTAATAATGATACTGGTGGCAAGCGTTTCAGCTTATCTTTTAAAGTTTCGCCCGGATATTGTTCTTTAAAGCTTACAAAGTCCTTTTCTCCTAAAGAGAAGTAAACATGTACATTGTGGACATCGGATAATTGAGTCAATGCTTCAACATCCTGCGGAGACACTAAACTTCCTTGTTTTTTCAGCAACCGCCCAATGTAACCGCTTACCGGAGCTTTGATCAGCGTATAACCCAGGTTGATTCGTGCTGTAGAGACATTTGCTTTGGCAGATTCAATATTTGCTTTTGAAATTTGAAAAGATGCCTTGGCTGTTTTTAACTGATAGTCTGATACGACTTTGTTTGCTACAAGCGGTGTTAACTTATCTACTTCCAATTGTGCATTGCCCTGTGCTGCTTCTGCTGCATGTAAACTCGCTAAAGAATTGTTTAAAGCAGCGCGGTAAGGTTGATCATTTATTTTAAATATGGGTTGGCCGGCCCTTACAAAAGCACCTTCGTCAACAAATACTTTATCCAGCGCACCGCTCACCTGCGGGCGAACCTCTACGTTCACAATTCCTTCAATAGATGCCGGATATTCCTGATAAGTAGTTTGTGTGCCGGAAGTAACTGCTGCCACAGGTAAAGACGGCGGTGGCGGTGTTGCTGCTGTTTGTGGTTTTGCTGAACAGCCATACAAAGCTGCTGCTACAAGTGCCAGATAGATAATTTTCTTGGTGTTCATTTTAAAAAGATATTAAGGAACTGGTTGAATTGATTGGAAAAAAGGACTTTGTTAAACAAATTGTTTAATAATTTAATAACATTAGTTTTTTTAACAGTGTTAAGTTCTATTTGTAGGATTTGATTTATCATTTGCATGACGTAGGAATTAGTATGATTATATTATGTTCTTTGTTTTAAGATTTTGAAGTATGTTAACAGATACTCCTAAATAAAATTTATTTTTTCATGGAGTAGATGATGCTATCAATTGCATCTTTTAGCACCTGATGGTTGATCTCGTCCGAAGTGTCCCTGCCTAATATATTTATGGATATTAAACCGTGTACAACCGACCAAAAGGTGTAATACTTTGTGCAAATTACATCAGAACTTAGGTTATCTATGCCCATCAGTCCACCTATTACAGCACTAAACATTTTTGATGGTAATTTCGCTTCCAGCAATGTTTTCATCATATCACAGCAGCAATTCATTTGCACACCAAACATTACCTGATATAGTTCCTTGTTTGCAAAAGCAAAGTCCCAATAAGCCAGCCACATGGCTTCTAATTGTTTGTCTGACAAATGGTATTGGCTTTTGGCTTTTTCAAGATCATTTAATAAAATAAGATACCCTTTGCGGGTGAGTTCTAATATGATCGCATCTTTATTTGAAAAATACTCATAAATAATGGGTGCAGTATACTCAATTACGTCAGCAATTTTGCGCATGCTTAGAGACTGCCACCCTTCTTCTTTCACAATTTGAAGTGCAGCATCCAAGATGTTGATCCTGGTTTCTTCTTTTAAACGCAATATCCTGTCTTTGCTCGCCATTTCAATTATAACACTCAGCCATTTAACAGTGTTAAACAAATGTACATAGTTAATAAGTTAACTCGTTTCATTCTTTTGTCATTAATTTTTTAGTAATTAAAAGTAATCATCTATAAGCTATACATGTTATTGAATTAAAAATAGAGGTTGTTTAACTTTTGTTTTCTTATTAATTCTTTTGAAGAAGAACAAAAAAGCTATCCGGTGCATGGCCATATTTCATACAGGTCATGGTGCTGACCCGGCTGCGGCTCCGATAGGGCAAGCATCTGAGCGGTATTATCTGGCAAAAAACAGGGTATTCGTCGTCTTGCCCGCCTTCCTGCCCTGATAACCTATTACCAGTTCGCCAGGTTGTACGAGTGTATTGCTGCCATCCAATTGAACCGAAGAAAGGTCTAAATGGCTTCGGTATAAACGCAAAAGACCTATCCATACTGACCGCAATGAACCATCCCTGCACCATTTATTAAAATGACAATAATATACGTTTTACCGGCTTAACGGTACATCACTTGTTAACTGCTTCAAGAGTAGTTCACGCCATTAGCAACCTGTTTTTAACCTGTATAGTATAACCTGTACTACTTGAAAAACAGATGTCCGACACCTGAAACCCCGCTTCCCTGTGCTTAAATAAGGCACTGTTATTTTCTCTATCGTATATTTATCCACGGTTTGCTGAAAAGATTTTCTGTTTTATGATTTAACACCACAAAACTCTAATTCTTTCCGGGAACCTCCTTTTTAAACCTAAATAAGTTTAAACAACTTCTTATTCAAAATTTAAAGTACTTCTTTTATGCCTATAAATTCTGTATGTGTATTGAACCGGTACAAAAGGTACAAGGGTTTAACGGTTTTTATGCGGTAAAAGAAGTATAGACAGTAAGCTGAATAAAATTTAAACGGCTCTATAAATATTTGCTTAAAGGCAAGTTAGTTACAAAAGCCATCCTGTATATTCGCCCCAATCAAAGTTCTTTACTTTCAATCTTCAACAACAGGGTTGCTTGCCGTTTGTAGGGCAGGCATTAAAAAGGAACCGTGTGCAAATCACGGGCTGTCGCGCAACTGTAGGAGAATAGCAATCAGCTTTAAGCCGTCAGCTATCAGCCATAAAAAGCTGAATGCTGAAAGCTAACTGCCGAATGCTCTCTCAAGCCAGATACTTGCCTCGTTGTAAAAGACCAATGCTTTCGCGATTTGAAGCAGTAGTCAGGATACAAAAAACACCCGTAAAAACAGCATGGCAAAGCTATGACTATAGGTTGCTTGTATCTTCATTTCTACCTAATTACCGAAAGCATACCGAAAACCGTAAGGGGCATTAATTTATCATTAATGTTTAAAAAGTTTTATGCGTATGCTCAAAAACAATCCCGGTTACCCGCGTGTGGGTGCCCATCGTCAACTCAAAAAAGCCTGCGAGCAGTATTGGTCAGGCAAAATCAGCAGCAAGGAACTCTATACGGCTGCCCGAAAAATCAGCAATGAAAACTGGGCTTTACAAGTGGAAGCCGGTATCGACCTCATTCCATGCAATGACTTCAGTTTTTATGATCAGGTGCTGGATATGTCGTTGCTTCTGGGCGTTATTCCAGAACGCTACAACCCGGTGGTTACCAAAGTGCAAGGCAATGCTGAACTCGACCTGTACTTTGCAATGGCGCGTGGTTATCAAAAGGAAGGACTGGACATTACCGCTATGGAAATGACCAAGTGGTTTGATACCAATTACCACTACATTGTGCCCGAATTTAAAGCCGGTCAGCAATTCAAAATCTTTTCAGAAAAGGTTTTTGGCGAATTTACTGCGGCAAAAGAAGCTATCGGCAAAACGCCAAAACTAGTTTTATTAGGCCCGGTTTCTTATCTGCTGTGTGGAAAAGAAAAAGAGGCTGGTTTTAAACGTATTGACCTAATTCAAAAATTAGTGCCTGTTTATGTAGAGATCATTAAAAAACTGGAAGGATACGGTGCCGAATGGTTGCAATTGGACGAGCCTTATTTGGTGATGGATTTATCAGAACAGGAAAAACAAGCGTTCGGATACGCTTATCAGGAAATAAACAAACAATGCAAACGCGCCAAAATATTGCTCACTACGTATTTTGATGGGCTGCGGGACAATGCTTCTTTTACCGTACAATTACCGGTGCAGGCTTTACATATCGACTTGGTTCGGGCACCAGAACAACTGAAAGAATTGCTGCCGCTTATTCAGAATAAAAGCCTGATCCTTTCTTTAGGCGTGGTTGATGGCCGCAATATCTGGAAAAATGATTATCAACAATCCATTACAAAAATCAATCAGGCCGTAGCAGTTTTAGGTGAAGCACGGGTGATGATCGCGCCTTCCTGCTCTTTGCTGCATACGCCTTTTGACCTGGATCTGGAAACAGAAATCAATCCGGAAATCAAAAACTGGATGGCTTTTGCCAAACAAAAACTGCACGAAGTAAGTGATCTTTACCAAATTGCAAACGGCAATACAGGCTTGCTGGAAGTTAACGCAAAAGCAATTGAAAGCCGCCGCACTTCAACCTTGATCCATAAACCGGAAATTAAACAACGTGTACAAGCAATCCAAAAAGGCGACGATGTGCGTAAGAGCGGATTTTCCGTCAGGCAGGAAATTCAAAGCAAGCGGTTTAAGCTGCCGCTATTCCCAACCACAACTATTGGCTCTTTTCCGCAAACAGAAGATATCCGCCAGCTTCGTTTACAGCTTAAAAAAGGTGAAATCACGCAAGAGCAGTACGATACAGCAATTGAAAAAGCAACTATTGATGCAATTAAATGGCAGGAAGAAATTGGACTGGATGTACTGGTGCACGGCGAGTTTGAACGGAACGACATGGTGGAGTATTTTGGCGAACGCCTGGAAGGTTTCCTGTTCACCAAAAACGGCTGGGTACAAAGTTATGGCAGCCGTTGTGTTAAGCCGCCCGTTATTTTTGGTGATGTAAGTCGGCCTATAGATATGACTGTGCGCTGGAGCAGTTTTGCACAAGCGCATACCGAAAAACTAATGAAAGGCATGTTAACCGGCCCCGTTACCATTCTGCAATGGTCTTTTGTGCGGGATGATCAGCCAAGATCAGAAACCACTAACCAAATTGCTTTGGCTATCCGCGACGAAGTAGTTGCACTGGAAAAAGCAGGTATCAAAGTCATCCAGATTGATGAACCGGCCATCCGTGAAGGTTTGCCTTTGCGCTTGGCCGACCGCGAAGCCTATTTGCAATGGGCAATAAAAGCTTTTCGATTGTCAGCCAGCGGTGTGCAGGACGATACACAAATCCATACGCACATGTGCTACAGTGAGTTTAATGATATTATCCATCACATTGCTGCAATGGACGCGGATGTGATCACGATAGAAACTTCCCGCTCACAAATGGAACTGTTGGATGCTTTTGCCGATTTTAAATATCCTAATGAAATTGGCCCGGGTGTGTACGACATTCATTCGCCAAGGATTCCAACGGTTGCAGAAATCGTTGCCCTGCTGGAAAAAGCCATGCTTCTTTTACCGGTGAAAAACTTGTGGGTAAACCCGGATTGCGGTTTAAAAACACGCAAATGGCCGGAAACACAAGTTGCACTTGCTAATATGGTGCGGGCTGCCCGCGTGGTTCGGGAAAGCATCAATCAGGAAATTTCAGCTTAAAAACAGAAGGCTGTGCAACTAAACGGCGCAGCCTTTGTTTTTTGAAATGGCAATAAGTGGAGTTATTAAAAATTTGCTTACAAATCCCATCAACCATTTCGAAACGCTTTTGGTAGGACAGCCAATTTTATTCTGATAAAAAGCCGCACCTTTGCGCCTTCTAAATTTTAAACATGGCCCAATATTTCATCATTGACTTCGACAGTACATTTACACAGGTTGAAGCGCTTGACGAACTTGTAAGAATCTCTTTAAAAGATCATCCCGAACGGGAAAAAGTTTATAAACAGATTGAAGATTTAACGAATGCAGCAATGGAAGGCCGCCTGTCGTTCTCGGAAAGCCTCGCACAACGCGTAAAATTATTGCAGGCCAACCGTAGTCATCTTGATTTATTGGTGAAGCATTTGCGCAAAAAAGTGTCGGCTTCCTTTTCGCGCAACCGCAATTTTTTTAAAGAACATCAGGATGAAGTATTGATTGTTTCGGGCGGGTTTAAAGAATTTATCACGCCCGTGGTAACCAAATATTACATCAAAACCGAAAATATTTACGCCAATACTTTTGTGTTTGATGAAAAGGGAAACATTATTGGTTATGATCATCAAAACCCGCTTTCGCAGGAAGGCGGTAAGGTAAAGTTGCTACGCGAGCTGAATTTACAAGGAGAATTGTTTGGCATTGGTGATGGACATTCGGATTTTCAGTTGAAAGAATTTGGGCTGATCAAGAAGTTCTTTGCTTTTACGGAGAACATCGAACGCAAAAGCATCATCGAAAAAGCAGATTATGTTACGCCCAGTTTTGATGAGTTTTTATATATCAACAAGTTTCCGCGTGCCATTTCTTACCCTAAAAACCGCATTAAATGTTTGGTTGCCGGTGAGGTGGCGGACGAAGCGGTGATCCAATTGGCAAAAGAAGGGTACAACGTCCGCATCCGCCCAAAAATCGAAAGCAAATATTTAGAGGAAGCCGGGATTTTGTTTTGCAACGAAAACACGCAGCCTACCGAACAGCAGTTGGAAAAAGCAGGCCGTTTAAAAGTGATCGGCTGTTTTGGTAAAGCAAACCACAAAACAGCAGCATTTGCCTGCGAAAAAGGCATTATCATCTTTGATGATTCCAAACATAATCCGCGCAACACCGACTTTATACCAAAACGCGTGATGGATTTTATGAACGAAGGGAAAACGCATACCAGCGCTAACTTTCCTGACCTGCAACCGCCTCGCATCAGCAATGCGCACCGCTTGATCCATATCCATAAAAACGTGCCTGGCATCCTGGCCAAGATCAATGATGTTTTTGCCCGCCATCAAATTAATATTGTAGGCGAGTTTCTGGTGACGAATGCACAGATCGGCTACGTGATTACGGATGTAAACGCCGGTTATGGCCAGCAGGTTTTGACCGAACTGAAGCAGATTGAACACACCATTAGGTTTAGGCTGCTGTATTGATCGGTTTTGTCATGCCGAACGGTTCTACCTTGCCGAACTCTTTTCGGCATCCCTTCTGAAAGGCAGATTTGTGTTTATCCGGAGGGATCCTGAATCAAGTTCAGGACGACAGACAAAATGCTTCTTTTACCACATAAATTATTTTTCTTTCAGCGGGACAACCAGTACCGGGATTTGGGTATGCCTTGAAACATCTTCGGAAACACTGCCGGTGAGCAACCGGTTAAAACCGCTGCGCCCATGAGAACCTACTACGATCAGATCGGCGTTGAATTTTACGGCTGTATCTATCACAACCGTTGCGGCATCCCCTGTTTCTAAAAATTGCGTAATGTTATGCTCTGCGCCGTATTGGGCCACAAACCGTTTCATTACGGTTTTTGCAGATGCGTCTTGTGCATCCATCATTTCTATCGGCGGCATATTTAACATACTTATTTCCCCGCCTGCAATGCCTGTGGTAACCGGCGCAATGATCATTGGTTCCACCACTTCAACCAAACCAACTTCTGCCTGAAGCAGTTTGGCCAAGGCAAATCCGTAAGCGGCTGCTTTTTCAGATTGACGGCTGTCGTCAATCCCGATCAAAATCTTTTTGAATTCCATAACTATTTTGTTGATGCTGCAAATTAAGGTTTTTTAACCGGATTTTTGCCCGATAAAAGAAGTATGTAACAATGCGCCGTAATAGGTGTCCTTCTCCAGAAAAACAAATAAAAAATCGTAATTTGCGTTGATATTAACTTATAAAAATTACAGCATTATGGTAACAGATACGCTCGACATCAGGATCAGCAAAACAGAAACTTCCCGTTTACCAGAAACAGATTACAGTAATTTGGTCTTCGGACAAACTTTTAGCGATCATATGCTGGTGGCAGATTATGCAGACGGACAATGGCAAAATTTTGAGATTTTGCCTTATGGTGAAATTAAAATGAGCCCCGCAATTTCTGCTTTACATTACGGACAATCTTTTTTTGAAGGTTTAAAAGCTTATAAATTGCAAAACGGGCAGGTTTCCATCTTTCGCCCCAATAAAAACGCGAAACGCTTCAATAAATCTGCCGGGCGTTTATGTATGCCGCAACTACCAGAAGATTTATTTATACAAAGCATTGCCGCTTTGGTAGAAGCAGACCAGCAATGGATCCCGGAAAAAGAAAACCATGCGCTATATATTCGTCCGTTTATGTTTGCTACCGAAGCGGCTTTGGGTGTGCATCCGTCATCAACTTATAAATTTTGTGTGTTAACTTGTCCGGTTGGCCCGTTTTTCTCTAAAAATTTAAAAGTTAAGGTTGAAACAGAATTTTCCCGTGCCTGCGACGGTGGTTTTGGTTTTGCAAAAGCTGCCGGCAATTATGGCGGTTCGATGCTGCCGATGAAAAAAGCAGCGGAAGAAGGTTTTGACCAAATCATTTGGACAGATTCCCGCGAACATGCTTATGTAGAAGAGCTGGGCGCGGCAAACATTGTTTTTATAATCGATGGAAAAATTGTAACGCCATCCACCCGCGATACGATTTTAAAAGGCGTAACACGCGATAGCATTTTGGAACTGGCCCGAAGCTGGAACGTGCCGGTTGAAGAACGCCGAGTTGCCGTAACTGAAGTTTTGGATGGCATCAAAAATGGTAAAGTAACCGAAGCTTTTGGTGTTGGCACAGCCGCAACCATTACTTCTATTGTTGAGATTGGTTTTCAGGGTGAAATTTTTACGCTTCCTGATCCGGCAAAAGGAGAATTTTCTGCCAGGTTGCGCCGCACTTTGGATGATATAAAATACGGCCGATCAGAAGATCCAAACAACTGGAATTATATTATTTGAAACGTATTGATTGCTACATAACAACAAAAAAACATACCTAAAAGAAGCATCCGATTAATAATCCTGTGCTTCTTTTAGGTTTCTTTTCAGGCGGCGCAACCGTCTCCGCTCCTTTCGGCCAGCTTTGTTTTTTATCCGTTGTTCCTTATTTTGCTTGTAATCAGTTACTTTTTGCCTTAATTTTTGTTCAACTTCTGCGGATAAACCGATTGATTCCTTAATCCCGGCATAAACAGAACGCCAGATCAAACCTAAATAAGAAGTATTTTCCGGCCTTTCAAAACGCACATTTGCCACCCGGGCCGAATCATTGAACCTGGGATTATCCCGGATCAGCACAAAAGCATTGGCCAGTACCGACATAAAAGACATGCGGTGGAGCGCGTTTTTCTCATCCTGTTTCAGCAAAATCACGTTCAGATCGTGGTATAAAAAAGTAACTTTTCCGGTCGCTTTTTGGGCATCGGCCTGCATATCAAAATTTAAATTTGTAACAATACCGTTGGTAAACTGGATCAAACCCAGCGGTTTGGTAGCGTTGTTGAGGTTCACCAAATTCATCACTCCGAGGCTGCCTTTATAATAAAGCACATTTGCCGGATCGGCCGCATCAAATTGAAAATCAACATCCAGTTTTCCATAACCCATCAGATTGGCTGTTAAGCTGACACTTAGTTTCCGGTTGGCTTGCAGCGTATCGTTTCCGGTAACGATATTGCTGACCGAGCCACTCAGTTTTTCAAAAGTAATGGCACCGCGCAGCTTGGTTTTCGCGCTAATTTCTGTGTAAATAACATCAACGTCTTTAAAATGAACTGTTTTGACGGCAATATCGCGGTGCACACTTTTCAGCAGATTATACAAACCGGTTTTAGTTGGATCAGCAGTATTTCGGGGTAAAATACGGTTATGAAAAAAATCTATTTTTCGCCCAAAAACGGTTATATCAGAAGCCCTGATTTTTCGGTAGCTGATAAAAGCCTTGTAATCAAAGTGGCTGATATGGATCGAATCAGATTGCAGCTTAATTTGCTGGCGTTGCAGTTCAGGTTGGCCGGATGCTGTTTTTATCGGCATAAAAACAGCATCCACTATTTTAATGCTTGATTTTGAGCTTGAAAAGGTAACGGTTTTGGCCTGATACTGATATAAATGGTTTTCGGTTTGTGCCGAATAATTATTGAAAACTGCAGTTACATCTTTGCAAAAATTGAAACGGTTTTGATCGTACTGGCTGGCCGAATCTATTAGCAAATCGGTTCCCTGCAAAGTGATTTCTTTTAAATATCTGATTCTGATTTTGCGGCCGGTTTCTTCCTGGTGGCGCAAACTGATGTGATCAAACAAAATCCGGGCAACGTGTACAGATTTTAGCGTTCCGGCAATTTGCTGATAAAAGGTTTTTTTATCGCTGCCGGGCAAATCGTGTTTTTGTAATTCCTGGTAAACCACCTGAACATAAGGCTGGCTAATGGCAATTTCATCTACATCAAATTCATGTTTAAAATACAGTTTGAACGGATGAACATGCTTGAAAACGATCCGGTCAACAGAAAGCGTATAAACATTATTGGGTGCTTTGCCTGCTCTTTTTAGCCGGTTAAAAACAGCAGTGTCCGGTTTCAGGATGAGATGATCAATTATAATACGGCCGCTTATTATATATATACTGCTTTTGGTAAAATCAACCTGATACAGCCCATTGCTCAATTTAAAAACTGATTTTTTAAGCTGGTTAGACAATACCGGAGAAAAATATAGATTAATAATCACTGCTGAGATGATGGTTAAAAATAACAGCACCAACAATGGTAAACCCAATTTTTTAAACCATTTGCCGCTGGTTAGCTTTTTAAACTTCATCCCTAATCTTTTTTCTGCTTGCTACATTATACGTTCAAGCAGCATAAATCCGTACAATATATAGAATAGTATTTAAAATGATACGTTTCTGAAATTGATGCTTCTTTTATAAGGTTAAAATCATTAAAGTTTGATGGTTAAAATCTTTAATCCTGCCAATCTGTCATTGAATTAAATAACATTTTCATACTTTTGCATTCTTAATTTTTAAAAATGGATTTGGATTTTCCAAACAATAAACATGATGAAGGCCGGCAGGGCGAAGCGTTGGTATTGGACAAACCTGTCCTAAAAAATAACGGACGCAAGCTATATATTGAAAGTTATGGTTGCGCCATGAATTTTTCCGACAGCGAAATTGTTGCTTCTATTCTGGCGGATCAGGGTTTTGAAACCACTTCTGATTTTAAAGAAGCGGACGTGATTTTTATCAATACCTGTTCTATCCGTGAAAACGCGGAGCAGCGCGTGCGAAACCGGCTGAAAGAATTCAAGGTTTCTAAAATGCGCAATCCGGGAATGGTAGTTGGCGTGTTGGGCTGCATGGCCGAACGTTTGAAAGCCAAGTTTCTGGAAGAAGAAAAATTGGTTGACGTAGTGGTTGGGCCGGATGCTTACCGCGATTTGCCGAACTTAATTAAACAGGTTGATGGCGGACAAAAAGCCGTAAACGTATTGCTTTCGAGGGAAGAAACGTATGCAGATATCAGTCCGATCCGCTTAAACAGCAACGGGATAAATGCTTTTGTTTCGATTATGCGCGGCTGTGATAATATGTGTTCTTTTTGCGTGGTCCCGTTCACACGTGGCCGTGAACGCAGCCGTGACTCTTTTTCTATCGTAAAAGAATGCGGTGATTTGTTTAACGCAGGTTACAAAGAAGTAACGCTGTTGGGGCAAAATGTGGATTCTTATAAGTGGAGATCTCCGAGTCTCACCAGCCTCACCCTAAATCCCTCTCCGGGGGAGAGGGACTTTGAGCGCCATGGTACTAACTCCCTCTCCTTTGGAGAGGGCCGGGGTGAGGCTTTGAATTTCGCGGGATTATTAGAACTCGTTGCCCAGATCAACCCAAAACTACGTGTCCGCTTCTCCACTTCCCATCCAAAAGACATTACAGATGAAGTGCTTTTCACTATGAAAAAGTACGACAACATTTGTAAATACATTCATTTGCCGGTGCAATCAGGAAACAGCCGGGTTTTGGAACTGATGAACCGTACTTACGACCGTGCCTGGTACATGAACCGAATTGATGCGATTAGGAGGATTTTGCCCGGTTGTGCTATTTCTACCGATGTGATTACCGGTTTTTGTTCTGAAACGGAAGAAGAACACCAGGAAACGTTGAGCATGATGGATTACGTGCAGTATGATTTTGCTTATATGTTCATGTATTCTGAAAGGCCGGGGACTTTGGCAGCCAAACGTTATGCCGATGACATTCCGGAAGAGGTAAAAGGCCGGCGTTTGCGCGAAATTGTAGATAAACAACAAGCACATTCGCACAAACGTTTGTTAGAACAAATTGGCCAGGTACAGCAGGTTTTGATTGAGAAACGCTCCAAAAAATCAGCATTAGATTATAGCGGACGGAGCGATAAAAATGCAACCGTGGTTTTTCCGGCTGATGAACGGTTTAATACCGGCGATTACGTTAATGTTTTGATTGAAAAATGTACAACTGCTACCTTGATCGGTAAAATTATAGGGTAAAAGAAGTATGGAGATACAGGAAATAAAACAGCGGTTTGGCATTATCGGTAATTCGCCTTTGCTAAACCGCGCCATAGATATTGCCAACCAGGTTGCGCCAACAGATATTTCGGTTTTGATTACGGGTGAAAGCGGCAGCGGTAAAGAAGTTTTTTCGCAAATCATTCACCAAATGAGCCCGCGGAAACATGGCCCTTTTATCGCTGTGAACTGTGGCGCCATCCCCGAAGGGACAATTGACTCTGAACTTTTCGGCCATGAAAAAGGTGCTTATACCGGTGCCATCGGCGAGCGTAAAGGTTATTTTGAAACCGTTAACGGCGGAACTATTTTTATGGATGAAATTGCCGAAATGCCTTTGGGCACGCAGGCACGTTTGCTCCGGGTTTTAGAATCCGGGCAATATATTAAGGTTGGTTCGTCCAAAGTAGAAAAAACCAATGTGCGCGTAATTGCAGCTACCAATGTGGATGTATATGATGCCGTTAAATTAGGAAAGTTTCGGGAGGATTTGTATTATCGCTTAAATACAGTCCCGCTGCGGATTCCGCCGCTGCGCGACCGGAAAGAAGATATTTACCTGCTGTTCCGCAAGTTTACGGCTGATTTTACAGCAAAATACCGCTCGCCGCCGATCCAGATGAATGAGGAAGCGCAGCAAATGCTAATTAATTACAGCTGGCCGGGAAATGTCCGTCAGCTTAAAAATATTGCTGAACAATTAGCGGTTTTAGAGCGCGACCATACCATTACGGCGCAAAGCCTGCTGCAATATATCCCGCAGGAAAGCAGCGGCAGCAACTTGCCGATGCGCATCAACCAGCAGAAAAAAGATGATTTTTCGGAACGGGACATTTTGTACAAAGTGCTTTTTGATATGAAGCGCGATATGACAGACCTGAAAAAGTTGGTGGTTGATATTATTGAAAACGGCGGCGTTCCGGCTACTTATACTGGCAACCCGCAGGTTTTGAACCAGCTTTACCGCGATATTGAGGTGGAAGGAGACCACCAAAATCATCAGCAGCAGGAACCCACTTTGACTATCCAGCAGCCGGTGGTGCAAAACAAAGACTTTAACATTACGCAGGAAGCAGAAGAAGTGGAAGAATCGCTTTCGCTGATGGAAAAAGAATCTGACCTGATTAAAAAAGCGCTGAAAAAACACAAAGGCAAACGCAAATTTGCTGCCCAGGAATTGGGGATTTCCGAACGTACACTTTATCGAAAGATCAAAGAACTCAACCTAAATTAAAAATTTTAATGCTGAATACTTCTTTTACCCTTAAAAAAAACGTGTTGCTGCTGTTGCTTCCGCTGCTGTTGTCGGTTCAGGCGTGCGGCGTTTATTCGCTGAACGGAGGTTCTGTTGGTAATTTAAAAACGGTAAATGTATTGTTTTTTGAAAATGTGGCACCTTTGGTAATCAACAATTTAAGCCAAAATTTTACAACAGCTTTGCAAGACCGTATCCGAAACCAAACACGGTTAAGTACCGTTCGCAGCGATGCAGATGCTACTTTGGAAGGCCGCATTACCGGCTACACCATTGCGCCAACGGTTTTGCCGGCTGCCAATTCTACCACGGCACCTATCGCCAATACCAACCGGCTGACGATTACAGTGAGTGTAAAATACACCAACAGTTTGGACCCAAAACAAAGCTTTGAGCAATCGTTTTCGCGCTTTCGTGATTTTCAAGGCGATATCAGCACACAGGAGCAAGCCTTAATTGTGGACATTAACCGACAGTTGACCGAAGATATTTTTAACCGTGCTTTTGCAAATTGGTAAGCAATTCGTAGTTTCAACCGTGGATCAGATACAGAACGGGCTAAGCCCGGAATTTTTAAAGCCCTTGTTAACCCATCCCGCTGCAATTGATGCAAGCCATCTACAGCAGTTGGAATTATTGGTGCAAACCTATCCGCAGTGCAGTGTTTTCCACCTATTACTGGCCAAGGCTGCCCAAAAAAGCGAACCTGCGGTTGCTGCAAGAGCTTTGCAATCCGCAGCAGTACAGGTTGCTGACCGGGAAGTTTTGTTTCGATTGATCCATCAGCCGGAACTGCTAATTGCACCGAAACAGGATAAAATTTATCCGTTTGTTTCCATTCCTTCAACAGAAACCAATGCTTCTTTTATCCATAAAAAATCTGAAAATGAAGTTGTTGTTTCCGAAGAAATCCCTTCCGCAGAACTAATCGATACTTCTTTTACCGAGGAAAAACAGGCAACTGAAAAAGCTGCAGATACTTCTTTTATCGACCCAAACCCTAAAGAAGCAATTGCAGCCGAAAACGATCTTCGGGTGGAAGATGTGAACCTGAATTTTGCAAATAAAGCGGACGGTGAGCTTGTGTTTCCGGCGGAAGAAGAAAGTTTTCCATCCGAAGAAATAATAAATATCCGGGAAGCTGCGCTTGCTGTACAGGAAATTGATGAGGAAGTTTATGACGAGATCATGGCTATCGAGGACATCAATTTTGAGGTGATAAAAGAAGCATCACCGGAAATGCAGCCGGAAACCAAACCTGAAATTTTGGTTGAAGAAGCACCTTTGCTAACTGCCCGGGACAAAGCGGAAAAAGATATGCTGAGCAGCATTGCTTCGATTGATTATTTCACCTTTAACAACAAGTTTGGAAAGAACCAAACGCCGGTAATTGAAGGGAAACCAACTGAAAAAAACACAGAAGAAGAAACGGAAAGCATTGATGCACAGATAACCCCGGAAAAGCAAAATGAACTATCACCAGAAAAAGAACCGGAAACGGTATCCAAGTACCACGATGATAAAATGCCTTATACTTTTATGTGGTGGCTGGACAAAACCCGGAAAGAATACGCAGAAACTTATCGGCCTTACGTTAAAAATACACAAAAGGCCGAATCTGGTTTGAGTGTTGGACCGGAGTTGCACCAGCAATATATCGAAAGCATTTTTCATACCAAAGCTCCGCATGAAGTGGCAGAAGACAGACCGCTGCCGGCGGTAGGATTTCCTGTAAAACGCAAGGAAAACCAACTGATTGAAAGGTTTATTATTGAGGAACCGCACATTCATCCGCCAAGTGCAGACCGGCTGGATACCGAAAACAAAGCTAAAAGAAGTTCGGAAGATGCAGATATTTTGGTGACGGAAACGCTGGCGAAAGTTTATCTCGATCAGATGCTTTACCACAAAGCCTTAGATACTTATAAAAAGCTAATGTTGAAATTCCCGGAAAAAAGCCTTTACTTTGCCGGTCAGATAGAATCGATAGAGAAAAAAATAAATTAATAATTACCCGAAATGTATTTAGTGCTTGTCATCCTGATTATTATTGTTTGCGTGCTGCTTGGTTTGATCGTGCTGATCCAAAACCCAAAAGGCGGCGGTTTGAATTCTAATTTTTCCAGTTCGTCCCAAATGATGGGCGTACAAAAAACAGGCGATTTTCTGGAAAAAGGAACCTGGGTTTTGGCAATTACGCTGATGGTGCTGGCACTGGTTGTAAATGTGGTTTCTAAAAACGGGAATGCATCTGCTAATGCCATACAAAACCAGGAACAAATAGATAAAGCATCCAAACCTACGGCCCCGGTCAGTGCGCCGCTTAATCTCCCGCCGATGCAGCGTTCGGCTCCGGCCCCTGCTAAAAAATAGGTGGCAAAAACAGTACTGGTTTAAAAAGGCTTTCGGCAATCAGGAAGCCTTTTCCAGTTTTATTGTTTTCTGTCAGGATGGCATATTTGCCAGGCTAATTTTTATTACTGCAAAAGAAATTTTGACAAGATCAATTTGCTACAAGCCAATATGTACACAAACCACTATTTGGCACAGTTGCTGTTCGATCATCGGCGATAAATATTTTATTATTCATTAAAAAAACGAAATACAAAAATGTCATTAAACATTAAACCAATCGGAGACAGAGTAGTAGTAGAAGCTGCTGCTGCCGAAGAAAAGACCGCATCCGGCCTTTTTATTCCAGACACTGCAAAAGAAAAACCACAGCGTGGAACAATCGTTGCCGTAGGCGAAGGCAAAGTAGATGAGCCTTTAACTGTTAAAGTTGGCGACCAGGTTTTATATGGCAAATACGCCGGTACTGAAATTACTTACGAAGGTAAAGAGTACCTGATTATGCGCGAATCAGACGTTTACGCAGTTTTATAAATTACATTTAGGGTAGCGTAACAAGAGGTTTCTCTCCAAAATCATCAAACAAGTAAACATACAAAACAATGGCAAAACAAGTTAAATATAATGTAGAAGCACGCGATGCTTTAAAACGCGGTGTTGATATTTTGGCCAATGCGGTTAAAGTAACTTTGGGCCCAAAAGGCCGTAACGTTATTATCGACAAAAAATTTGGTTCCCCAATTATCACTAAAGATGGTGTAACGGTTGCTAAAGAAATCGAATTAAAAGATTCTTTAGAAAACATGGGCGCACAAATGGTAAAAGAAGTTGCTTCTAAAACTGCTGATATTGCAGGTGACGGAACGACTACTGCTACTGTTTTGGCTCAGGCAATTGTTACTGCCGGTATTAAAAATGTTGCTGCCGGTGCAAACCCGATGGATTTGAAACGCGGTATCGATAAAGCTGTTTTTGCTGTGGTTGAAGATTTGAAAAAACAATCCCAGACTGTTGGTGAAGACAATAACAAAATCAAACAAGTTGCTTCTATCTCTGCTAACAACGACGAAATTATTGGTTCTTTAATCGCTGATGCGATGGCAAAAGTGGGTAAAGATGGTGTAATTACGGTTGAAGAAGCAAAAGGTACAGAAACTGAAGTGAGAACTGTGGAAGGTATGCAGTTTGACCGTGGATATCTTTCCCCATATTTTGTAACCAATGCTGATAAAATGGAAGCGGAATTAGAAAGCCCTTACATTTTGATCTATGATAAAAAGATCAGCAGTATGAAAGAATTATTGCCGGTATTGGAAAAACAAGTTCAAACCGGCAAACCATTGTTAATTATTGCTGAGGATTTGGACGGAGAAGCTTTGGCTACTTTGGTGGTAAATAAAATCCGTGGCTCGTTAAAAGTGGTTGCTGTTAAAGCTCCTGGCTTTGGTGACCGTCGTAAAGCAATGCTGGAAGATATCGCTATCTTAACCGGCGGAACGGTTATTTCGGAAGAAAGAGGTTTCAAGTTAGAAAATGCTGACCTTTCTTACTTAGGTACTGCTGAGAAAATTGTAGTTGATAAAGACAACACAACGATCATCAACGGTGCCGGCCAATCTGAAGAAATCAAAAATCGTGTTAACCAGATTAAATCTCAAATTGAATCTACTACTTCTGATTACGATAAAGAAAAATTGCAGGAACGTTTGGCTAAATTGTCCGGCGGTGTTGCTGTTCTTTACGTTGGTGCTGCTACTGAAGTAGAAATGAAAGAGAAAAAAGACCGTGTTGATGATGCTTTACATGCAACCCGCGCTGCGGTTGAAGAAGGTATTATTGCCGGTGGCGGCGTTGCTTTCATACGTGCGGTTGAAGCTTTGGTTAATTTAAAAGGTGCTAACGAAGATGAAAATACGGGTATCCAGATCATTCGTCGTGCCATCGAAGAACCATTACGCCAAATCTGCGAAAATGCAGGTGTTGAAGGTTCTATCGTAGTACAAAAAGTAAAAGAAGGAACTGCAGATTTTGGTTACAATGCACGTACTGATAAATACGAAAATTTAATTGGTGCCGGTGTTATCGACCCAACTAAAGTAGGGCGTGTTGCTTTGGAGAACGCTGCTTCTATCGCTGCGATGTTGTTGACAACAGAATGTGTGTTGGCCGACGATCCGGAAGATGAAAAAGGTGGAGGCGGTATGCCTCCAATGGGCGGCGGCGGTATGGGCGGCATGATGTAATCGTTCGCTTCTTAACTGTTCAATTTTTATAAATATCGAAAGCCTGTCTGTTAAACCAGACAGGTTTTCTTGTTTGCTGCCACTTTTTATGTGCTAAAAGAAGCATTGGCAGTTTTTAAAATGTTAAAAAACTTTTTTTACTTAATCAATCGATTAAATGTTTAAACTTATATCAATATGACAGTTTAAAAAAATGCAGGCATTAACTTTGCATAAAGAAAGACATGAAAGCATTTTGCGTAAAAAAGAACCACTTTAAAACGATCATTATTGATTGGGTAGCATTAGAAGTCCCTACTATATTGTTCGCATTGCTGTAAAGCTAATTTATTCATGCAACGGTTATTTAGCAAACCACATTTTAGATCTGTTGTCTCGCTTTGATCTCCAAATATTTCTTAATTGTATTTATAGTTAAATCTTTTGGATCACATAAAATAGATTGTATTCCGAATCGGTTCAAATCTTTTACAACCAATTTTTTCTCGTATAAAAATTTCTCTGCAATCGTTTTAATGTAAATATCTTCTACGTTTTCCGCAGGTTCTTCCGTTAGTTTTTCCAGTTCGGTATTTTTAAAAAACACCACCAAAAGCAGGTGCAAACGCGATATTTTTCTTAAGTAAGGCAATTGCCGTTCCATTGCTGAAACACTTTCAAAATTGGTAAAGAAAACCACTAAACTACGCTGTTTAATTACTGTACGAACGGTACTGTAAAGCACTTCGAAATTGGTTTCGAGATAACGGGTTTTCTCTTTATACAGGATCTGTAAAATTTTATTAAGATGGCCGGAACGACGTTCAGCAGGAAGCACAGCCCCTATTTTCTCTGAAACAGTAATTAAACCGGCCCGGTCTTCTTTAAGCATTGCAATATTGAGTAGTGAAAGCGTAGCATTGATAGCATAATCCAGCAAACTCAATCCTTCAAACGGCATCTTCATAGCACGCGATTTATCTAGGATGCAATACACATGCTGCGATTTTTCGTCTGTAAAAGCGTTAGCCATGGTATCACCTTTTCGCGCCGTCGCTTTCCAGTTGATGCTACGGTAATCATCGCCCGGAACATAATTTTTGATCTGCTCAAATTCCATACGATGTCCAATTCTTCTGATTTTTTTGATGCCTTGTTCTGTCAACCGTTTAGAAATGGCCAACAGTCCGTATTTCTGCATTTGCAAAAAAGAAGGATAAACGGGCAACACCTCTGCTTGTTCAAAATTGTAACGGCGGCTAACCAACGATAACGGCGATTGTACAAAAACCCGGATATCACCAAATTCGTACTCACCGCGTTTGGTTGGCCGAAGCTGGTAACTAATCATTTTATGCCCGCGCGGTTTCAGGTTAGTTTTAAACCATAGGTCGCGCTTTTGAAATTGAAACGGAATTTCATCAATCAAACCTAAACTTACCGGGAACGGATAAAATTTTTCTACATAAATGCCCAATTCGTTTTCATCGCCATTGCTTAATCGTTCTGGTGCATGGCGGCGGGCAAATAAACCATTTTGGGTACGATAAAGTAAAACCAGGTCAAGCAGCAGCAATAGGATCAGCACCAGGAAAAAGAACAGCGGAACCTCACCCAGCCAAGTGAAAAAAAAGGACAGTAAAAACAGTATCACTGAAATTGCCAACCCGGCAAACAAGCGGTTACATAGGAAAAGGTTTTTGTAATATTGCTGAAAAAGATTTTTCAAAATGCTTCTTTTACCGGGGTATTTCTAATTTCTGAATGATCTGATGAACCACTTCATCCGGCGTTACGCCTTCCATTTCCTTGTCCGGCGACAGCAGGATGCGATGCCGCAAAACCGCAGGCGTTACATAAATCAGGTCATCCGGCGTAACGAAATCCCTCCCGTTGATAGCCGCAATTGCTTTTGCGGCATTCACAATAGCCAGCGAAGCACGCGGCGACCCGCCCAAATAAAGCGATTTGCTGCTGCGGGTTTCATGAATAATGCGCACCACAAATTCCAGCAGTTTTGGTTCAACATGCAAATTCCTAACCTGGTTTCGATAAGTTTCTATCTGGGCAGCGGAAAGTATGGGTTTGATTTCTTCCAGCTTTTCAATGGTTTTTTGCTGATGGTGCTGCTGCAAAATAGCCGTTTCTTCTTCCAGCGAAGGATATTTTACTTCGATCTTGAACAAAAAACGATCAAGCTGCGCTTCTGGCAAACGATAAGTCCCTTCCTGGTCAACCGGGTTTTGCGTAGCCAGGATCACAAACGGTTCCTGCATCGGGTACGTGCTGCCGTCAATCGTAACCTGTCGCTCTTCCATTACCTCAAACAAAGCTGCCTGGGTTTTAGCAGGCGAACGATTTATCTCATCTACCAAGATCACATTGCCGAAAATCGGCCCGGGCTTAAACCCAAACTTGCTTTCTTTTAGGTCGAAAACAGAAGTCCCCAGCACATCCGAAGGCATCAGGTCGGGCGTAAATTGGATTCTTGAAAAACCGGCATCAATACATTTGGCAATCAGTTTTGCGGTCAGCGTTTTGGCTACGCCGGGCACGCCTTCAATCAAAACATGTCCGTTGGCCAAAATACCGGCAATCAGCAGCGTAATCATTTCATGCTGGCCTACCACTACCTTTGCCAGTGCAGTTTTTATTTCGGTTACCGATTGGTTTAACTGGCTGAGATCTGTCCTCGGACTAAAAACTTCTTCTTCCATTATAAGCGGGATTGCTTGTAAAATTGTTCTGTTAAATAATTAAGTTGGATCAATTCCTGATCGGTAATTTTTTTTCCGGTTTGTACAAAGCCGATGTACTTGAAAATCCGGTTGATCAAATCAGCATCTGTGCCGGATTTGTTGATCAAATCCTGAATCAATCCCTGATCCAACACATTAGTCTTCAATTGATACCGTGAACGGATATGCTCCAAAAAGAAAGTAACTTTTTTGGAAGCAATGTTTAGATTGTTGCGCTGCTGATAATAAAGCTGGCCAACAACTTTTACAAAATCTACCGTTGTATTTTGCAGCGGATCAGCAACCGGAATGATGCGTTGCCGCCGTTTCATCTCATACAACACAAAAAAAAGCAGGCTAAAAAGAGCAATAAAATAAGCCCAGCGCAATTCCGGATGACTTAAAAATACCCGCATCGGCGAACCTTCGGCATCTTCTGCACCTGCTGATGCATATTCGTCCCAAATAATTTCTCCTTTAGCTGGAAGATAAGAAAGTGCTTTGGCCGCATAATTACTTTCTTCGGGTTTAAGCAAGTTGTAATTGATGAAATAATCCGGACTGGGCATCAGGTACAAATAACCTTTTCCAAACTGATAGCGGATAAAGTTGCTGTGGTTATATTGGTTTTTGCCAAGCACAACTGCCCTGGAAGTATCAAATTTACTAAAATACTGGCCGCCGGTCTGCCGGTCGAATGTATAAGTTTGAGCAGGGTTTAAAGCAGGGTTTAAAGCAGGGTTTGTAAAACTGACCTTTGTTTTTTTGGTTAAGGAAAGCGTTTGCTCGCTGTTGATTTTCAACTTTAAAGTATCCCGCAAAAACTTGCTTACATAAAAAGAGGCGATAAAAACAGCATTCCCTTTTTTGATGTAATTGATTAGTTCGTCGTAATCATCCTGATCAATATTAACACGATAAGCAACTAAAATATAACTCCCCGGCACATATTTGTTTTCTGCCAAAGTGTTATAAACCGCTTGCCTGCTGCTGTGGATAGTTGCACCGGGAAAAATATCGTTGAGCTGATGGTATAAAATATAAGTACCGTATGGGATTTTGTCTGTGTTGAGGTAAGTCGGTTTCCAATCTACTGGTCGCGGGCGGTTATATTGTATAACGCAGTAAACTATCAGCAGCGAAAAAGCGATGACCAGATAAATTTTCAAGTCTTTCATCTCAGCTTTGGGTTAAATTGCTGAAAGGAATTACTGATTTGCTGGAAATTCGCTTGATCAACCTTAAAATCCCCGTACCAAACGTATTCAAACTGCCGCGTGAGCAAACCAAATTTCTGCTGCTGTTCCGGGTTTTTTATTTCCTGCAAATAAGCTTGATTTGTTTTATCAGCCTGCCATTGGACCGCGCCGGCATCGCTCAGCTTTTTCAAACAATTTAAATAAAGCAAGCGGACTGCCAGCCGGAAATTTCGATTAGCAATGGCTTTTTCAATTTCTTCTTCAAAACTGATTTCATGGATATTTTCCAGGGATTCATGATAAGGGATTTCCAATGTGCTTGTTTTACCGGTAAAAATCTGCATCATATCCATTCCCGTTACCTTCAATATCAAAAAAACCAATGCTGCAACACCTAGGAGAATGAACAGTAGCTGCGTGATACCGCCGGTTATGCGCCCGGACAAAAGGTTATCTATCCAATACCAAAACCATTTCCAGGACTGGTCCCAAATAGAAATCCCTTCGCCCGGGCTGGCATTGTATTTGAAAGCGCGCTGCTGCCGGTAACCATTCAGGGTAGCGGCATTAAATTGCCGCAGATGAATGTTACTGCTGTCTGTCTGCAAAACGGCTGCTGCTTTTTTCAACACAGATTTTGGGGTGCTAAAAGAAGCATTGACGAACAGGAACAAAAGCAGGCAGGTTAGTTTATACATCTGTCAATACTCTTCTTTTGGCAAACCGGCATCCGGATCGTTGTTGCCGAAATTATTGATGCGGTCCATCAAACCGGTTCCTTCCTTTTGCTCATTCAAATTAAAATAACACAAAGCGGCGGTTATAGATGGAAGCATGAGGAAAACCTGGCAAAGGGCAGAAATTATGGTAGTAAGCATAAATGCAGAAGAACTGGGATGTGATCGGGATAGAAACATCGTTCCAACAGTTACTAATGATACGGGAATAATAAAGATCATCATGGCGGCATAAGCGATGATCCAAATTACCGCAATGGCGCCAAAAGTTTGCCACCAATTTTCTTTGATCAATTGAAAACTTTTCGACCAGGAATTGCCTAAATCGGTATTTTCCATAACCATAACCGGCAGGATCAGTGATAAAATCGGCCACAGGTAAAAGAACGGAACAACACATAATATAAAGGCTACGAACAAGCATATACCGATAAGGATGTTGGTTCCGAACACTCTTAAAAAATAGTGTTTAAAATAGCCCCATACTTCTTCAGTTTCCGGGGCTACTTTTCCTTTTTCTTTGTAGAGGGACATAAAACAAAGTGGAACCAGCGTAATTGATGTATAAGATAATAAGCCAAATATCAGGCTCAAAAAGTAAGATATTCCAAACATACCAGTTAACCTTCCACGCCATTCCTGTGGTGAAGTATTGTCCATTTGGTTTTGCATTGCACCAATCAACTTATGTTGCTGCAACAAAGCAACAACCAAGTTGGCCACAATAAAAAAGCCGCAGATAATGACATACGATTTTAACAATGGCTTCCAGTTTTGGCCGATGAAAGTAAAGGTGTCGTTAATAATTTCACCGAAATCACGGATTTTAGCTAATTCAATTTTAGGTTGCATATTGGTTTAGGTTGAGTGTTTTTTTATGGAGATAATTTGGGTAGATAATCACGTAAGTAATCATAAAAACCAGCGATAAAAACAGTATCGATACGCTTAACCAAACTGGCATTTCGGTGTGGCGGGTTACAAAACTTTCTAAAAAAGCGGCCACAATAAAAATCGGCACCAAGCCAATTACCATTTTAGTCCCGTCTTTTGCACCGCGTTTAAAGGATTCGGCGCGGGTGTAAGTTTTGGGGAAAAGGATGCTTTTTCCTAAAACTAATCCGGCTGCCCCGGCAATAATGATGGAAGAGATTTCCAACGTTCCATGGATCCAGATCACCAAAACAGATTGCAAACCCAAGCCTTTACTGAAAAAATAATACTCAAAAGAACCGAGCATAATTCCGTTTTTGATCAACGCATAAATACTGCCCAATGAAAAAAACGCACCTCCAGCAAAACAATAAAAAGCAACAAAAATATTGTTGAATGCAATCATAAAAAACATGTTGAACTCGTTTTCCCGCTTGTAAACACCAAAAGGGTTTCCTTTGGCAATGTTTGCATTTGTCATGTTTACATAATGGTCGCCCAAAATCAGGCGGAGAAAATTGTTATCGTATTTGGCAGACAAAGCCCCCATTAATGCAAAAACAACCGTAAACAAAAAAGAACACAGCAGTTGTTTTTCATACTTTTTGAACAGCAAAGGCAGTTCAAATTTCCAGAACGAGCTAAAACGGTTGGACTTTTTTTTTGTTTTTGTAAATGGATTGATGCAAATGTGCCGTCAGCCCATTGAGATACGCGGTGGTTTCGGATTGCGGATAAAACGTTTTGGCATAAGCCAGGTCGTCTGTCAAACTGATGAAACGCTGCGCCAGCTCGTCGGGATCGGGCGTTTGCATCAACTCGTACTTTTGCCACTTTTCCGAATTCTGCTTTACAAATAAAGCTTCTCTCATGCTTCTTTTAAGGTATATTTTTTTACAATAAAGACTTTTTAATTTTCCGTAAGATAATTATTTCGATCAATAAAAATATATTTGTCAGCCATGCAAATCCTAAAAATAACAACGGCCCAAAATATTGAAATTGACTACGAAGTGGCAGGTTTGGGCGAACGGATGGTTGCCCGGTTGATTGACTTTGGTATTTTTATTTTGATCATCATTGCATTCGCTTTAATTATTGCTTACAGCGAATCAGAAAGGGTAAGCCTGTTTGGCCATTTTTTTAACGGTTTATATCTTGCCTGGTTCGTTTTATTGGTTTTTTACGATCTGCTTTGCGAAATTTTTTTAAACGGACAAAGTGTTGGCAAAAAGATCATGAAAATCAAAGTAATCAGTTTGGATGGTGCGAGGCCAAGTTTAGGCCAGTATATAATCCGCTGGCTGTTCCGCATTGTTGATTTTTTGATCACGTTCCAATTAGCGGGATTGATTGCCGTCATCTTTACCAAAAACAAACAACGTATTGGTGATCTGGCGGCAGGCACAACTTTGGTTTCCACAAATTCCCGAACGGATGCCCAGCACTTGGCTTTTACGCCTGTTCAGCAGGATTACGTTCTGGTTTTTAGTGCAGTAAATCAACTGGCCGACCGTGATATCGTACTGGTCCATGAAGTGGTACAAAGCCATAACCCGGTTTTGATACATAATATGGCGAACCAAATCAAAACACATCTTGCTATTATTACCCAGTTTGATGATTTGTATTTCTTGCAAACGGTGGTTAAAGATTATAATTTTTTGATGGCGAAAGCAGATTTGTAAGATGGCTATTCTTACTAATACCGTCGTCCTGAAGCAATTTTAAAAGCATAAGAAACCATTACCGTTAAAGCAACAAGTGCAAATAAAACTTGTGAAATTTTCTTTGTTTGATGAAACTGAAATTTGATCTTCAGCAATAAAAACAGTGCTAAAAGAAGTATCGGAATAGTTGCCGGATAAAAATGAAAACTTTCTGCCAAGTTTCCTTTTAACAAAGCAATAACAGAACGCTGAAACCCACAGCCCGGACAATCCCAGCCGGTTAACTGCTTGAACGGACATTGCAACAAATATTTTTCAGTCCATATATCCATCTACTTCAGTATAAAGAAACATCACTTTTAAAAATTGGGTAGTGTCTCAGTTTGAATTTAATTAATATTCTGATTCTCTTAGGCTTTTTAATGCGGAATCTGAATGGTTTACCGGTATAGACAGCATTTTAGTTGTTTTTATAACCGAATCAGTAAAGTTTTTTCTTGAACCTAAATATTTTTTAAATGAGTGCATCCTCAAAGTATCATAAATTGTTTTTGCCCAAATCGTATCTTGTATTTTATGTGAAAATTCAATAATACTTCCAGTTCCTGAAAACCCCATATCATTTAATTGATCGTAAGCGTTTGTTATAAATTCAAAGGAGTTATAAGGTTTATCGTAATCAGTATCATCGCTTTCCGGTTGGCCGATACCTTTTATTTCATATGGAGATATGTTTCTAAAAAATGGATTGCTTTCCAGTTGTATCAAAATACGGTATATCATTTAACATCAATACGGTGTCTGTTTTAGCTTTAATTTTTTTATCAGTATTTGAATTGCATGATATTATTAGTGTCAAAATAATAATCAGTAATGTTAATATAGTCTTCATAAGAAATAAAAAAGCCGCTTGTTAGGTGACTTAAATTTATTAATAAGTTTTTATTTTACTCTACTAACCTAACTATATCTTCTATACTCATAAAGTCTTTTTTTAATCCTGCTGCCATTGCAGGTGTCATCCGTAAGGTTTTATGAGTTTTACAAAAGTTGTAATATACAAAGTGTAAAGCGATTGCGTGGCAATGATTTTCTATTTTTTTTGAAAAAGCATTTGTTAAACGTGTGAACCTGCGCATGTGCATACGCATAGTTAAATTTTGTCTTTCTACATAAGAAGTGCTTACAAGCTCAGTATCCGGTTTACCTAAAATCCTTTTCTTTTCAAATCCGGTGCAATCGGCAGGGCTATATTTGCGCTCTGTACTTGTTTTACCTGCTGGCTCGCCGTATATCTTAATCAGCATGGCATAATCTATTTTAGAACCAAAAGCATCAGCAACCGCGTTTAAATAAACTTTATGGCCGTCTGTTGTTAATTGTACTCTATTTTTTAAACGGCTTTTTAAATCGCACATAAAAGCATAACCAGATTCTGCATCACGATCACCAACAAACCAAGAAACGATCATTTTGCTGTCAGCATCAATACCCGTCCAAGTCCAAACATCACCTGTGCCAGTACCTTTCATTTCAGTAGGTACATTTTTTTCTTTAGCATAAACGAAACTCCAAATTTCATCCGCCTCGATTCTTTTTAAGTTAAACTATGTACTGTTTCATCATGGAAGTTTTGACAAGCTTTACCAGTATCAACCAAAAGCTTCGTAACGGTATTAATGCTTACATCTGCTATACGTGAAGCAGCGCGCAAACTCATGCCTTCAACAAGCATGTTAATGATTTGTACTTTTTTGGCAATTGGTAACTTATTCATAGAACAAATATAATGATTTATTCTTTAACGGTCAAGCATAAAAATCATTTTCTTTTTAAAGCAAAAAAAAACCTACCAGATATGTCTGGTAGGTTTTTTAATATTTTTATATGATTTAATGAGAAAATAATATTTTTTCTTCTATCGTTAAAGGAGCGTTAATTTTTCTGTTTTTAGTCTCATTTTTTACTCTTTCTTCAACTTCCTTTATACCAATTCTCATTTTGGTTTCTGGGTCGTTAAGTAAATACTTTATTAACGGAGAATGATTTGATTGGTTTTTTGCAGAGGTTTTCATAGCGCAAATAAAGTTAATAATTAATAAATAACATCATAAATGATTATTTGTTACTTTTTTTTTACACATTCATTGATTCGTCTTCAAATGGTTTAAGTTCATTTTCTTCATTAGTTTCTGTAGTAGAGGGTTTTATTTTTTCATCTTTTTTATCTGGAATAAATCCAACATATTCATCATCAATATCAGACATTAGTAATAACGACAAATCTGATAAATAAGTTACATATTCTGCCCCACCAAATTCCTCTCCTGTTAATACGTTACTTAAAAAAGAACTAATTAAATCATAATCTATAACATATCCATGATCTGGGCATCCGTCAACAAGAAAATCAACTAATTTTCTTATTTCAACTGGATCATTTGCCGCTCCAAATTGGATCAGTATCCTTCCCGCATAATGTCCTCCAATATCAAGTTTTCTGCGTTTATCACCCAATTTATAAGGGTCTATTTGTTTTAATAATGGCTCATAAAATTTAGACAAATTACGAAATAACTGTTGTGATAATTCAGCTTTAGGAATATTTATTTTCTTATGTTCATACAATCTAATAAAAATTGTTTCAAACATTTCTTTAAATCTTGTTTCTATCCGCCTTAAAGAATGTTCGTCATTCAGTGCACTTTCTCTTTCAATTTCTGGACTATCATCACGCACTTTTGCAAGCTGTGCATCTAACGGACCGAATTCTCCGTACTCATCCATTATTATCTTTGATCCCCCCAAACACAATAAAGTTGCAGCACTTTTAGCCCATAAAGGAACTATAATATTAACGGTTTCAAAGTTGTTTCTAAATGTCCTTATTATTCTATAAGCATCATCTGCTAAACCACCAGGAGAGTTAATAAAAACATCAATTTCTTTAATGTCGGTATTTTCTTTTTTATACTCAATAACAGCCTTCCTTACTTCTTTAGCTGCCATAGGAAAAACTACATCCGAAAACAAAAATTGAGGTACTCCCGGTCTAATAGAACCTAATTTACGTATAGCAATAAAAATTTCTTTATCTTCCATTAATAATTAATTTTAACGCAATATAATGTTATTCTTGATTATTTTTTTTACTCCATCGTTTTTCAGCGGCTTTTTGCGCTATTTCTTTACGTCTTTCTGATGTTAAACTATCCGCTCTTGCTTTACCACCTTTTAATCCACCTAAACGACCCAAACTAACAGCAGCTTGATTTTTTTCTAATTTCGGTGTATCTTCGGTTTCCCCGGTGCTAAGATCGGCGATAAATTTTGCAAGTTGGTTTATATCTTTTTTTGCCATAAGCCAAAAGTAAACTATCCTACTTCTCCGGTCAAGCATAAAAAAAACTTTTTTCAAACTGAGACACTACCAAAAATTGAAGCTTTTTAGTATTTTGCTTTAAAAGAATAAGGACTTCCAAATAAGTAAGAGATTTGAGGTATCGAATCAAAAATAACTTACGTTTTGCAATGGAAGTCCTGGTGGGCAAAGATAAGTTGGAGAGATGGATAGTTCCGCATCCTATCTGAGCAGCAATACAACGCTCAGAATTCTTTCGTTAATATACGTGCAGACCGAAAAATTTCAAAGTTCTTCTTGATGATATATTAAATATTGAAAGTTTGAGGGATTATATTAAGGTTGTCACAATTGCAAGAAATATTATTACTAAACAATCTATTTCTTCTTTAGAAAACACATTGCCGAAGGATAAATTCATACGAATACACCGCTCTTTTATAGTAGTGGTAAATAAGATTGAAACTTTTACTAACGATATTATTGAAATACCAGGACATGCCATTCCAATTAGCCATTTGTACAAAAATGAAGTAGAAAAACTGCTGAAAATTCGGCAATAGTTACCTATCAAACAGTTTGTTTTCTTTTTGCTGTAACTGCTTTCCTTAGCATCGGGAAGCTTCCCGCATATCTGCTGGCGTATCGATATAACACATAAGGAGCTTTAGAATTTAAGTGTTCAGAAATCTAAAAAGATGTTGCGGCGAAGAAATACTTAATACTGATAGTGTTATCGTAAATTTGTGATTAACGCCGCCTGCGCAATACGCTTACAAAGACAGGCGTGACACCTATGTAGGCTGCAACATGCTTTTGAGCGATCCGGTGTTCCAGTTTCGGGTAACGCCTCCGGAACTTTTCATAACGTTCTTCTGCCGTTTGTGATAAGTTTTGAACGATCCTGCGCTGGTAAAGTATGAATCCGTTTTGTGTCAGTATGCGAAAGAACCGCTCGAATTTAGGCACCTTTTCATAGAGCTTTTCCTGGTCCTGATAAGTCAGTTCAAATACCTCGCTATCCTCCAAAGCTTCGATATTATAAGTTGCGGGCTTTTGTGAATAAAAGCTGGCGATATCAACCGCCCACCAATTTTCCGGCATAAAAGAGATAATATGATCTTTCCCTTCTTTATCTGTATAGTATAAACGCAAACAACCTTTGGTCACAAAGTATATCTTTCTGCAAGTCTCTCCATTCCTCAGCAGCATGGTGTGTTTTTTAACGTTCTTGTACTTTAATAAAGAAAGCGCATAATCCGCTTCATCCTGATCTAAAGTAACATGCCTGGCAAAGTTGTTCAGGATCCGATTAAACATCTTTTTTCATTATTAAGTGTAAAGCCACCCCAATTATTCCAAGGGTGGCCGAACATAAAATTAAGTCTTTATTTACATAAAAGCGGTTGACTATGCTCCATAGATAAGAGAGGCAGCCAGGCAGCAAGGCCCTGATAGTCATATTATCGGTATAATTTTGCTGAACTTAGTACATGCCTTAACTAATTCATAGTCGTGAAATTTATTAGATTATGAATAAAGGGGAGGACTGCCTTTTAAAGCCCTTTGCAAAAACAATCCTTTTAAAAGATATCCGTCTTTACTGTTGCGATCAAACGGAGGTCTTCCAACGCTGCAAGCCGGTGATGTTCTGCGGTCGCTTTGTATAAAGGACTTTCAGTTACTTTTCTGAAAGCTGCAAAGTTTGGGTACTGAACAAGCGCAACGATATCCCAGTGCTCATTTGGCGGGGCAACAATGTGGCCGTTTACTGCTCCGACATAAGGCAGCTGTATATCAACGATGCCTTCCGCTGCTACCACTTTGTTAAAAGCAGGCACATATCGTTCCAGGTAGGCTTCCATACCGGAGCATGGTTTTTCATCTTTGCGGTCTCCATAGTCTGCCTGCTCTTTAAAACGAAGGAGGTTAAGCATAATAAAGGGGGTGTTTTCAGGAATAGCCTTTTCTGTCGCCAAAACGGCATTCTGATCGATTTCTGTTGATTTCATGAGATTTGTATTGATGATTATATGTAATTGGTTCCTATTTATTCTTATTCACTACTTTCCGGATTTCTGCCGACATTTTGGCGTTAAAAGCATCTGCAACAGAGGTTGGCCTCATGAAAATTTCAATGTGGTCGATACAGTTGTTTTCATCCACATGCAGATGGTCACTAAACTGAACAGCTTCGCCGTCAATCTTTGCATCAAATACCGCGGCATGCCAGTTGTCGCCGGCCTCATAAGTGCGTACAAGACGAAATTCCGATACAATTTTTGATACGATACTTAACCCAATCACAATCATATTAGGGTCGCGTAATATATCTGCGTTTGTCGGTGAAAGTGCTGTTACATCTTTACTTAGGATTTATAAAAGTTCATTGGTCTCTCCGGTATAATATGGATGCAATGTAAATAGCAGTCAGTTCTGATGTCATGGTGTGCGTTTTAGGTTTGTGAGTTATTTTCGATACTTTGAACCTGTTTAATATATCAGAAAAAATGATATACTTCTTTTAGCATGTAAAAATTAGTATTTGTATTTTATACCGATACAAAAAGCATGTAAATGCTCCTTTTTTATGTGGTAAAAGAAGTATAGAAAATAAATAGGACAAAATTTAAACAAGCCCTTAGAGAAGGTTGAGTGTATGGTAGCGGAAATATTAGAGACACTTCTCTACCAGCCATTTTGCTATACGGCTGTTCACCTCATCGGAGCGTTCGATCTGCAGTTCGTGGCCGCCTTCAATCGTAACTTCGGTCAGGTCAGCGCAATCTGCCCGCATTGGGTCGGCGAAACGGCTATGCACCGTATCACAAACGGTGTCCCAGGTGGCGTGAAAGAACAATACAGGCAGTGAAATCCTTCCAAAGTTGGGTGCTTTTGCAGCGTAGGCCAAGTTTGCTTCATCATTCATATACCAGGCGTCAGCGCCACTGAATCCCGTTGCGGTAAATGCGGCCACAAAATTTTTGTAATCTTCGGGAGACAGCACGGCGGTATCCAGTGGCAGCTCAGGTGCTTTATGGGCTGGGCCGAACCAACCGCCCTGTGCCCTGATGGCAGCCGTTATGGCTGGATTGCCAACAGCGTCGGGTGAACTGCTTCTGTAAAGCAAAGCTATAGTTGCAGGAACATCGGCTTCGAAATCCCGGGCGGCTTGCCAGAAGTTTTCCCGGTAGTGCAGGAAATAGTCCCATTGGCCCACCGGATATTTATCCACCGGATAAAGCTCACGGTCAACAAGCGGTAACAAGTTTGGCAAGGCCAAGCCGCGGGCAAAATAGGGTACACAAAGATTAACCACAGCACAACATCGGGCTGCATGATGTGCAGCAAGCGCCCAAACTACCGGACTGCCCCAATCATGACCGACCCATACCGCAGGATTTCCGCCAAGTGCGTCATGCAACTCCAACATGTCGCTAACTATTTCACTGATCGCATAAGCGCCCGTGTTATCAGGAACAGATGAACCGCCATATCCCCGCATGTCAGGCGCGATACAGTGCCAGCCTTCAGCTGCAAAGTAGCTGAGCTGACGGTGCCATACGATACCAAGTTCCGGCCAGCCGTGGATAAAGATCATTAACGAGCCATCTACAGGTCCTGCTTCTAAATACTTTATATTGATACGGGCCGTTTCCAGGCGATGATGAGCAAAGCTGCTATCTTTCATGGTTGGTAAGCTATATTTTTAAGGGTTAGATCTGCGGTTACAAAAGGCCTTGCCTTTATCTAATGGTGCTGGCTAACCGCTGCGCATTAACCATTACAAAGTAACGGCGGCAAAATCAGGAAAAAATTAATGTAGTTTTAGAAATGAATTTAATGGCTTTTATTTTAACATTGGAATATTATCAACTTGCGGTTTATTAATAAGGTATAGTAGATAGCTTGCTATCAAACCATTTTGATTAACGGAAATACCCAACGCCGTCATTAATACCATTATCGTGATTTTAGCACCAGATTTTAATTTTTTATCACATTGACGGTCATTTTATAAATAATTGCGGAGCCATACTTGGCCCTTAACAACTCTTGGCTTCAACAAATCGAAAATGTTTGGTGCTTTAAAAAAAACCAAACTGCCATTATTGAATCAAGGACTGCACACCCAGCGGAAGAAGTTGGACTAAAAGGAACTATAGGATTATCATAAATATGACGGACTATATCCCAACATGAATGCAGAAGCCATCCTGCTCCAATAAAATTGTCATTTGAAAGGCCTTTAAAAGTAATAAAGGTAAATAAGCCATAAAATACAAATTCCCATGACCCTAACCCTCCGCTCAAATAAGCAGCCCCAGCCCCACCAATCATAATAGCATTAAATTTTTGTCGAGACCGCTCTGTAATTAATGGATGACAACATCGTTAAAAATAAAAGAAGAAAACAGCATGAAAAAGAAGATGACACTTACTTTGATGAAGAACTGTATAAAAGACGCTACGTGATAGAACGGGCCAATGCCTGGACGGATCAGCTTTAAAGTACTACTTGTGCGCTTTGAAGTGAACACCTCAACCTGGATAGCACTGCACTTGCTGGCTTTCAGCAGCATCTTTTTAAGAAAAATCAATTAACAAATAAAATACTAAACAGCTTCATAGTAATTTTGACGATGCAAAAAGAGCAGATTTCTGTTTTTGATATGTTTAAAATCGGTATCGGGCCGTCCAGTTCGCATACGTTGGGTCCATGGCGCGCGGCCGAACAATTTGTACAATTGCTGGAAAACGCTGATCATTTAACGCAAGTTGTCCAAATCAAAATCCTGCTTTATGGCTCTCTGGCTAAAACGGGAAAAGGGCACGGAACCGATATTGCCGTTTTATTGGGTTTAAGCGGAGATGACCCGGTTACGTTTGAGGTAGATCAGATCGAACCAAAAATGGAAAGCATCCGGTTAACCCGACGACTTTTTTTAGGTGGTAAAAGAAGCATCTGTTTTAACATAGAAGAAGATTTACTTTTTTTGATGCAAAGCAGTTTGCCTTTTCATCCAAACGCAGTTACTTTTCAGGCTTTTTTGGAAGATGGAAAAGCCATCAGCGAAACTTATTATTCTATCGGTGGTGGTTTTGTGGTGAACGAGGGCGGAAAGCAAACTTCCTCAAAACCAGAAGTGGACTTGCCTTTTCCTATTGAAACTGCTAATGATCTGTTGCACTGGTGCTTAAAAACCGGATTGAAAATCTCCGACATTGTGATGGAAAATGAGCTGGCCTGGCGCAGCGAAGAAGCAACCAAAGCCGGCCTGCTGCAAATTTTTGAAACAATGAAAGCGTGTTTGTACCACGGCTGCCACACTTCCGGTTATTTGCCCGGCGGATTGAATGTTGCAAGGCGCGCTTCCCGTACCAACCAACGGCTTTTAGGTGATGCCGTTTACCATGATTACGAAAGCTGGATTGCGGCAATCAAACAAAAAAGCAACAGCTTCCAATACATTTTAGATTGGGTAAGTTGTTTTGCTTTAGCCGTGAATGAAGAAAACGCTTCTTTTGGCCGTGTAGTTACTGCGCCAACCAACGGTGCGGCAGGTGTAATCCCTGCCGTGTTACAATATTTGTTGATTTTTTGTGATAAAAACAGTATTGATCAAACGATGCGTTTTTTAATGACTGCTTCCGAAATCGGTTGCATCTTTAAAAAAGGTTCGACCATTTCGGCGGCCATGGGCGGTTGCCAGGCAGAAATCGGCGTTTCTTCCGCGATGGCTGCTGCAGCTTTAACCGAATGTTTAGGTGGATCACAACGCCAGGTTTTGATGGCTGCCGAGATTGCAATGGAACATCACCTCGGCATGACCTGCGATCCGATCGGCGGATTGGTACAAGTTCCTTGTATTGAGCGTAACACAATGGGCGCCATTAAAGCAATTACTGCATCACAATTAGCTTTGCAAAGCAACCCGGACAATGCACGCGTAAGTTTAGATGCTGTTGTAAAAACGATGTGGGAAACCGCACAAGACATGAACTCGAAATACAAGGAAACTTCGGATGGCGGTTTGGCAGTTCAAATACCGATCAGTATGCCGGAATGCTGATTTTTAGGTGATAAAAGAAGTATGGGCTGTCATGCCGGACTTGTTTCGGCATCCCACAAGCACCACTCTTTAATATTTGTCCTAAGGGAGCCTGAAATTGCGCAAAAAATCTTAATTTTATTGAAGCACTTACAAACAAGGTAATGAAGTTTTCACATTGTTATCTATCTAAAAAACAAGCGTCCATCAAATTCGTATTGTTGAATTGTTACTATAGAAACCGTATTGATATCCAGATGGTCCGGATTTATCAGATAGTTAAAATCCCCCTGAACCACAACTGATGGTAATTTTAAAATCAGTGTTTTTTTACTAATGATAAATGCATCTCCGATCATTTGAGTGGAATGTGAATGAGGAATAGATTTCCAATCAGAAGGAAGTTTGCTTTCCTGTAGTTCTTCTGTAATTGTCTGGTCCGCTATTTCAAAGGTAATGACAACATATCCTTTTGGAAGGATTCCTAAAGGCACGTGTACTGCAATTTCGGTAGTAGCTAAGGCAATTGACTGAGAAGTATAAAGCATGGAAGTACCTTTACTATTCCAACGCCCGCCACCTATTTCGGCACCCTTGCCGCTTAAATCCCTGCTATATTTAGATTTAGTTAAACGGTATAACTTCATGCAAGCACTCCGTGTTCTATGCGGGTAAGTTCATCTCTTACTAAGTTAATACCAAAAATAGTATCCAACAAGTCTTTAGGTTTCACTCCACCCAAAGCAACGCTTTTTGTGTTTAGCCAGATATCAAAATTCCCACTTTCTTCAAATACCTCTACCCCATACTTATAAAGAAGCCTGATTTCTAAAATACGTTCTGCATAGCTTGCTTGAAAAGGTTTCTTTTCCTTCTTGTAGCGTTGTAAAGTCCTTTCTGACAAATTGAGGTAATGAGACCATTCAACAAAAGAAAAAGGAATAGATTTTAACAAGTTATCGAAGAAAGAATAATTCAAACCTTCCCTTATTGCTTTTATTAAAAAAAGGCTATCCCTGTCATTAAATGAGTTAAAAGATAAATCATGCTCTAAAACTTCCTCTGTATTTGCCATAGAACAAATATACGACAAGTGTCAGATAAAAAACGACAGTTAACATAAATATTAAATCTAATAATCCAATCAGAATGCCGAGAATGATGATTTTTAGGTGGTAAAAGAAGTATGGTTATGCAGGCTTGTTTTTGGTATATTACAAGCAAAGAAGATTCATAAATAACGCTTGATTCTAAGAGATCCTGAAACAAGTCAGGATGGCAAAAACATCTATTTTAACTTCGATAGTACAACTGGTGCCAGTTCCTTCACCCACAATCCATACATTTTTGCAGAAGGATGTAGGCCGTCCGCAGCTATTAAAGAAGGATCGTTTGCCGCAGTTCTGGAAATGGCGGTAATGTCCACATAAGCCACACCTGCTTTTGCACTTTCTTCTTTATTGATGGCGTTGAACCGGTCAATCTCTTTGGCAATCATGCTTCTATCATAGCCGCTGGCAAAAGGCGTTACGCCCCAATCTGGTATCGAAAGCACAAAAACGTGCGCTTTATTGCCTTTGGCAAAGTAGATAGCTTGGTTTAACAACGACACAAATTGCTGGCGATAACTGGTTTCACTGTAATTTCTGAACTGGTTGTTCACACCAATCAAAAGCGTGACCAGATCATATTTAGCCTCTGGTTTTTCTATGTTGATCGCTGCTTGCAAATCGTCAGTTGTCCAACCGGTTTGTGCAATGATCTTTGGATTGGCAATTCCTATCTGCTGTGCGTTTAAGGCATTTACCAATTGTGCCGGAAAAGCAGCATCTGCCGGAACGGATTGCCCAATGGTATATGAATCGCCTAAAGCCAAATATTGATATGCTTCTTTTATCGGTGTTTTATTGGCAACAGCCGGAGCCGGATTGTAAGTTTTATCTGTTTTGCAGGAAACAAGCCCTGTAAATAAAAAAACAGGCAGTAGGAAAAGCATTTTCATTTCAAACAGTCATTTTATACAATACGTAAATAGGGTGGCACAAGGTTTTTAACCACTCCCATATCTTGGTTTCACCTGTTGCTGCTGCCAACGACGTTACCGCTTTGTCTTCTATCCCGCAGGGGGCAATGTTTTTTAAATAATCAGGGTTTGGGTTGATGTTTAAAGTTGAGTTGTTTAAAGTTGACCTTCTGCTTTATATTAGCTAAGTGATTGGGCATTGCTGTTTTTATGCCGATAAAAGAAGTATCAACAAAAACGGGCAGTTTCAAATTTATTGAAACTGCCCGTTTAACGTAATTAAAAGCGCTGTTAGTTTGGATTTACAATTGGCGCACTGCCGGCAGCAGGCGTATTCAATTGTGCTTCATCTGCCGGAACATCCCAATAGTCTAAAAAATTATAATTGATGGTTGCATTTGTGTTTACTACTGCATTTTTGTTTCCTGCAACAGGATTAGAAAGCACAACAGCACCTTTACGGCCGCCGCCTTTTGATATGTCATAGATTATGCCCCATCTCCTGGCATCGTAAAAAGCAATCCCCCTAAACACCAGGGCGACCCTTCTTTCCCTGCGCAATTCTTCTTTGGCAGCAGCCAACCCTAAGCCTGTTCCGGCTACTTTGGCTAATGCTGCCCCTTGATAGGTTCTTACATTATCTACGCTTGCCAATCCCAGTTCTATTTGATCTGTATTGATCAATGCTTCAGCTTTCATCAACTCGTTCTCTTCATAACTTGGCCCAATAAAAACCTCATAATTTCCAGGCGTTTTATCACTTAATATATTTGCTCCGGCTATACTGGTGCCGCCAGAAACCAACTGCCAGCGGGTACTAAAAGTAAAGCCGCCCACCTGGTTTAAGTATTGGTTCATCACGAAGTTATTGGCCATACGTTTGTCCCCTGATTTGTATTCCTGCACTAACCTTTCTGAAATTTTAAACGTTGCTGATTTCGGCAAACCAGTTGACATGGCTGCAACAGAGCCGCTACCTGCGGAAAAGAAACCATTGGTAGTTGTAGTACGTCCGGTAAAAACCAAATCGGCAGATTGGATACCATTGTTAAGCAAGGTTAAGACACTGTTCCAATCTGAAGCAGTCATGCCGGAAGTTAATTTGTTGGCCATGATATTACGTGCCTTTAAACTATTGATGCTATGAATCCACATTTGCGGGCTGAGTACACCGCCCTTACCTGTTTGCACAAATATTGGCAGCAATTGCCCTAAAATTGTATTGTAATCGGTTGTACTCGGGACACTTCCCAACAAAGTTGAAGCCTGGTCTAAACAACGATTGGATTCTGCAATTATAGCAGCACTGTTTACATAATTCGGAACGATACCGCTAAAGGTATTATTGATTAAGCCGGCATAATAAATTGATCCGATACGGGCATAAGCATAACCTTTCCACCAATAAGCCCAAGCTTTCAATGTGTTTTTCTTGGTGGCTGCATCGCCCGAAAAACTAATCCCATCAACTAATGAAAGTATTTGGTTACAGGCATTATTTAAACCATACATGTAAGCCCATTCATAATAAAAAGCATTTGCACTCCTTTTATCACGGGAATTACTGATCCTTAACACACTCTTTTGGGGAGATGTATTGCTGATTTTTGTTCCATCATCCAAAATTACATAATCTGGCAACCCTATTACGTTGATGTTTTGGTTTGATGCTTCTGCACCTATGTTGTCCGCCAACAACTCATGATAACAATATCCTAAAGAAAAAAAACTGTCGCCAAGCCAGTTTTGTCCAGTGGTATAGGCAGGGCTCCCATTAAAGCCATTGATATAAACGCCGCCGCTTGCCAAAGAGATCAAACCGGATTCAGTTTGTGCCTGTAATAATGTTGGCGAATTTGGGTTTTGTACATTTAATTCTTTTTTACAAGAGGCAGCACCTATCAAAAGACCGGTGATTATACAAAGGGAAATTATATGTTTTTTCATTTTTTGCAGTTTTATAATTCAATTAAAATCCAAGGTTTAATCCTAATTGATATGATTTAGAATTAGGCGTTGAACTGTGGTCAACGCCTCTGTCAAACGCAGAATTAGAAGTCCCGGAACTAATTTCAGGGTCAAATCCTGTGTATTTGGTAAAGGTTAAAATATTACGACCGGTAAAAGTCAATCGCACACGCTTAAATACTTTATTTTTGATCAAATCGGAGAAATCATAACCTAAGGATATATTTCTCAATCTAAGGAAAGAAGCATCTTCATAAAAATAGTCTTTAGTCCCGTTTCTGGCAGGGCCGTTCCTGGCACCAAAATAATCGGCATAAATACTTCTGTAATAAGCAGTATAAGCTGCTGTTGTGCCATTTATGGTTACTGGTTTATCGTAATCGCTGCTGATGCCATCGCGGTACATCCATTCTTTAGTTTGATTATACAAGTGGCTGCCCTGTACCCAATCAAACTGAAATCCAAACGATAAATTTTTATAGTTAAAGCTATTGATAAAAGACATGTTGAATTTAGGGTTAGGATCGCCTAAAGCATAAACTTCATTGGTAAATTGTACCCCTTTTGTTGTTTTGTTTACGACACGTCCGTTTACAATTTCGTAATTTCTATAGTCAGAAGCATTGATATAAGGTACGCCTTCCAAATTTTTTTGATCCAAAGTTGTCAATGCTTTATAGCCGTAAATCTGGCCAATTTTTTGGCCTGCTATCAAAACTTCCTGTGTGCTGCCCGCTGATGAAGTTAGGATAATTGGCGGCCCGTTGATTTTATCAATCCTGGAAGTCTCATTACTGAAATTAGTCGTAAAATTCCAGTTAAAGCCTTTGGCCTGTAAAATATTAACGTTAAAAGAAGCCTGGAAGCCATGAGAAGAAAGGTCAATAGCGTTTGTTTTAAGGGTTGAGGCACCTGTAGAAGGGGCTTCGCTAATATTGTAAATAATATTGTTTCCTTTACGGGTCCAATAGGTTGCGCTCAAAGCAAAGTTGCTAAACCAATTACCGCTTAAACCCTTAATGCTGATATCCGTACCAAGTTCTATTTCCCGGGAAACCTCTACATTTAAGTCAGGATTGTTTTGTGCCCCGGGTAATGCAAAGGCTAATTGAGTGCCGATATTTGTAGGGGTTAGTGTTGGATAACGGTCAAAAGCATTTGGCTGGATACCTGCCTTACCAAATGCGGCCCGCAATTTAAATTCAGGAATAACATCGCCGAGTTTACCATCTTTCCAAAAACCAAAGGATGACGGCCGAATATAGGCGTTTGCATTAGGAAAAGTAAAAGGCTTAGAACCCTGCCCGAAAGCAGAAGAATAATCACTGCGGAAACCGCCGCCTACGCCTCCGTATTCGCCGACATCTATTTTTTGGTTCACAACGTAACCAAACGTTACAAAAGGTTCTACATAATCACCTTGTGTTCCATCTGATAGCCGGCCAATTATTTGTTGGGTTTTAGTTTGGTTCATATTATAGATACCATAAGTTGGTAAACTATAACCGTATGTTAAGAACTGTGTATAGTTGTTTTTACGGTAATCATATTGTAACAAAGTGCTGGTCGTGATTGGAACATTGAGATGAAAGTCTTTTTGAAAATCAGTTCTGATGGTTGCCGAAGCATTGATATTCTGAAAAGTGGTATTGTAGATAAAGTTGTCTAATTCTCCGGTGTTATCACTCCCGTTATTGTAACGGGTCCAGTTATTACTTAAATCCCTTGAGTTTGCGTTGCCGCTTTGGTTTTTGTAAATATATTTAACATTGTTATTGGTGTGGTTAATCCCATATTTCGCATTCAGCTCAACAAACCTATTAATCTTATAATTAGCCTGAAAGTTTTGTAATATATCCAGCCTGTTTGTATTGTTACTGCTGTATTCCGTACGATAAAAAGGGTTGCTTCCGTTAACACTAACCGTTCCTGAGTTTAATGAAAACGGGTAATTGCCATCAGGTAGGGTTTGATAAAAACTGTAAAACGGTGATGAATTTAATGCGTTGAACAAACCATTATTTCCGATTCCAAGACCAGGGTTTATCGTATTTTTAGTATAAACCAATTCAGTTGTAGAACGAATGGTAAATCCTTTGAATAACTCTATACCTAAGTTAGTAGTCAGGTTTGTGCGGTCATTATAACCGTTAAACCTGATGTTACTTTCCTGATGGTTGTTGGACACACTAAAAAGATAATCTGCATTTTCGCTGGCCCCAGAAACAGAAACGCTGTTGTTTGTAGTGTAGGCTGTTTTAAAAAACTCCTTTAAATGGTCATAATATTTTAAATTGGTACCGTACTGCTGCTGGGCTATGTTAAGCGGGTTAGACATGGCTGTCGGGTTTGCGGTCCCGCTATCGTAAATCCAGGTAACACCCGGATAAGTACCATCTTTATCTAATTGAATAATGTTTCCGCTTGCATCAACAAAATTACCGTTGGCATCCGTTTTAAAACTGCTCAATTTTGCCTGATGAACATTGCCGCTGTTGATGTAATCGCTGGCCGTTACACTGCTGTTGACATCAATCCTTACTTTGCCCTGCTGGCCTTTCTTTGTAAAAATCTGAATTACGCCATTAGCACCTTGTGCACCATAAATAGTTGATGCAGCAGCACCTTGCACTACTTCTATACGATCCACTGTTGATAAATCCAACAGACTAATATCTGTTGTCCTGGATTCGACACCATCCACCAAAATCATAGGCGATGTACCGCCCTGGATCGTATTGATCCCTCTTAAAACGATATTGGTACGTGCCCCTGGCGTACCATCTACAGATGCTATTTGGGCACCGGGAATTTTACCGACCAAAGCCTGGTCAACAGAAGCCTGAGGGTTTGAAGCCAAGTTTTTGCCAGCTACGGATGAAACGTCTATACCTAATTTCGATTTACTGGTGGCAACACCTGTACCGGTAACTACCACTTCGCTTAACTGATTAGTAGTAATGGACAAGGCAATATTGATGGTGCTGCTTGCCCCGACAGTAGTTTCTTTAGGGGTGTAACCAATAGAAGTAAAAACCAGGGTTGGGTTACCGGCAGGAATAGAAATACTGTATTTACCATTGGCCCCTGTTAAAGTGCCGGTACGCGTCCCTCTAACCATTACGCTCACGCCCGGCAGCGGCAATCCATCATTCTTGTCGGTCACTATCCCGGATATTGATCTGTTTTGCGCGTAAATATTCGAACTGAACAACAAAAAAAACAGCAGACATTGAAGTAAATTTAATTTCATACACTTATTCTTAAAATTTTTTAGAAAAATAGATATAAATTTAAGAAATAGCAATAAAAAAACAGTTTAATTAAATTTTATCTACTAAAAAATTATGAAATATAATAGAATCTTTAAAAAAGAAAGGGTATTTTTTGAAATTTATTTAATGTACTTCTTTTATCCTACAAAAAACACTAATCTTTTTATCTTTTATTTAAAGACAACAATACAAATAATAAATTTAAGTGATAAAAGAAGCATTCTTATCCTTTCCGGTATTGATTTTAAAAAAGCTCTTGATAATTAAAAGAAATTTTGTGTTTAAATTACAGATCTAAACCATTTCAAACAATTGATAAATGTGTTGCTTCAAAAGAGCCGATACTTCTTTTATCGATACTTTTTTGCCCACTTCCGCAGCCATTGAGATTACGGCTTTATCTTCTATCCCGCAGGGAATAAATACTGTAGAATTTACGGTAAAATATTTAATTAAAATAGTTAGTTAGTTAGCGTTCTATACATTAACAGAATATCAGTTTAGATAGTTATTCCTTGTTTAAAACATTTACCGGTTTAGCTAAAGCCGCTTTAAAAGACTGGTAACTTACCGCACATACAGCTATTAAAAGGATTATGCCTCCTGCCATTAAATATATATTCCAACCGATTTGAATACGATACGCATAACTACGTAACCACTGGCTGGCTACAAGTTGTCCTAAAGGTAAGGCAATGAGTAAAGCAATACCAACCAAACGTGCTAAGTTTTTATTTAACAGTGCTACAATAACTAATACAGGAGCACCCATTAATTTACGAATTCCAATTTCTTTTTGCCGTTGCTCAATTGATAACGCAACTAGGCCAAACAATCCCATACAGGAGATTATTATAGTTAAAATGGCTATGAAGCTTAATAGCTTTTGCAGGTTTGCTTCCGTCCTGTACTCCTGACTATTGAGATCATTCATGAAACTAAAGTCAAAAGGGCGGTTGGGTTCTATTTTAACTGATGCCTTTTCTAAAGCAGATAATGCCTGATGTAAATTTTCAGGTTTTACTCTTACCCAAACTTCCCCGTAATTCTGATTTGAAAATTGATCTAATATCAGTGGTTGCACAGGTTCTCTTAGTGAACGGAAGTTGTAATCGTGCACAACCCCGATTATTTGATACTTCTTATCTGGTTTTGAAGGAAATGATATACTTTTACCTAATGGATCCAGTATGTGAGCCTCTCTTACAAATGATTCATTTACTATAACAGATTGTGCCGAATCGGAAGGATAGTTTCTTGAAAAGTTACGACCTGATAAAAGAGAAATCTGAAACGTCTGAAGGTAATTTTCATCGATCTTGATCTGCTGAGTAGTTATATCCTTTCCTGCTATTTGAACTGTCCCCTGGTTCAGCCCTGATGACTGACCTGTTATGCCTAACAGCGCTTGTTGATCCATCAACTCATTTTTATACAATGCTAATTTAGTATTGCTATCCTCGTTTAAAGGCATTCTTACCAAGTTATCTGGATTATACCCTAAATCTTGCTGCTGCAAGTAAACAGACTGTGAATGTATAACAACTGTGAACATGATGACAAAACTTGCAATAACGAATTGTACTACTACTAAACTTTTACCAAAAGTCAATTTGCCTGTCAGCTTTTGTCGCCCGCTGATTACTTTAATGGGCTTAAACCCAGAAAGAACTAAAGCAGGATAAAACCCTGCTGCTATTGCTACAATAAGTAAAAGACAGATGCAACCCGCAATAACGGGTAAATGGACAAAATACGACAGCGTTAAGGCTTTGTTAACCACTTGACTGAAATAAGGTAACACAAAGATTGCACAACAGACTGCTGTTATAAATGCTATAGTACAAAGAAATAATGATTCACCTAAGAATTGAGCAATCAATTGGCCGCGAGATGCACCTATTACTTTTCGAATACCTATTTCCTTAGACCTTCTTAGTGATTGTGCTATCGAAAGATTCACAAAGTTGATGCTGCTAATTACAATAACAAATAAGGCCAAAGCTGCTAACAGGTAAGAAATAATCGGATGACTACTGTTAACTATACCATTACCTGTTACAAATCGGGAATATAAATGAATTTCCTTTAATGGCTGCAAAGCAAACTGCATCTCGTTTTTACTTTTATTATTTATCTTATTGGTATTAGAGAGGATAGCATGTTTATGAAAAGCCAGATTGAATTTTAAACCCATAGTTTGAAATTGGGCATCAGGGGAAAGCAGCACAAAAGTATTAGTATTCATATCTGACCAATCCGACTGCTTGTTTGGATTCATTCTTTGATATACACTAAATGGAAGTAGAATATTAAACTGGATTGAAGAGTTCTGTGGAACATTAGCAACCACTCCTGTAACCCTATAAACTTCAAACTTTCCATTTACATTAATAGACAACTCTCTGCCTACAGCCTGATTTGTTCCAAAATACTTGCTTGCTGTTGATTCGCTAATTACAACCGAATTTAAATTAGGAAAGGCTGTTTGTGAATTGCCATACAACCATGGAAATGAAAATATGGAGAAAAAGCCCTGATCAACGTACAGCCACTGCTCTTCCAATATATTTTCCTGTTTTTGTATAGTGCCGCCGCCATTAATTAACCGACTAAATGCTTCTACTTCCGGTACTTCCTGTTTAAAAGCTAAACCGGCAGGATTTGCCGTGAATCCCTCCAGTTGACGCTCATTGGATTTTGGGTTCCAATAAGATGTTGTAACTCGAAAAGTTCTATCGATTTTTGTGTGAAAGCGGTCGTAATTTACTTCATCATTTACAAAAAGAATAAGCATTAAGCCACAAATCAAACCAATAGATAAACTGAAAATCTTGATGAACGAAAATGTCTTATTGCGTAAAACATTACGCAAACCTGTTATAAAATAGTTTTTAATCATACAACCAGCTGTTAACAATACCCAGATTCATCCACAATCTTCTGTCCAAAAGAAAAAAAAGCGTTACTGTACTTAAAAAGCTTGGTTTTAATAAACAATTCTGTAAAAACTGTTCGTTTCCGAACAATGTTGGTGTACGTTATCGAACAAAAGGATACCCTTATAAATTTTTTTCTCATGTAAAGTATTACAAGCCATAGTATGAAATTCCCTTCTTTCACTACTGTATTTTAGGATATAAAGCAAAACTTCAAAAAATTTACAATTAAAGGAATAGATAGCATTTCTAAAAAAATCCTCCAATTATTTTAGAAAAACTAATTCGGTTTACCTTTTTTAAGGTTAAACACAAGCTGTTGAATCTGTATTTCATTCTTTATCAATCATTTCAAATAATTGATAGATATACTTCTTTAAAACACCTGATACTTCTTTTACCGATACTTCTTCTCCTAACTCAGCTTCCATCGACGTTACCGCTTTGTCCTCTATCCCGCAGGGAATAATATTTTTAAAATAATCGAGATTTGGGTTGATGTTAAAAGCCAAACCGTGCATGGTAACCCATCGGCTGCACCGAACGCCCATTGCGCAAATTTTTCGGGCTTTCTGCGCATCATCAGCATCCAGCCAAACGCCGGTAAAACCCGGATAGCGTTCGCCTTTAATACCATATTCTGCTAAAGTTAAAATCACAGCTTCTTCTAAGGTCCGCAAATACAAGTGGATATCGGTAAAGAAATTATCCAGGTCCAAAATTGGGTAAACCACCAACTGGCCTGGGCCATGATAGGTAATATCGCCGCCACGGTTGATCGGGTAAAACTGCGCGTGCTTTTCTTCCAGTTGCTTTTCGGTTAACAAAAGATGCTCCTTTTTGCCGCTTTTGCCCAACGTGTAAACATGCGGATGTCCGCAAAAAATTAAGTAATTGGGCGTTACTGTTTTTATGCCGGTAAAAGAAGTATCGTCTTCTCCGCGATTGCGGCTTTCGGTTTTGATTTTCACGGTTGCTGCAAAAAGCTTCTCCTGCCTGTCCCACGCTTCTTTATAATCAACCAAGCCCCAATCTTCAAAAAAAACCTGCTTGTTCTTGCTCATATTTCTTCGCTTCCCGCTCCTTCTTCACACCTCTTTCGCATAACCAATCATGTAATCGTTAAACTGCAAATAAGCTATTTCAAAATCTAAATTTACCGTTTCATTTTTCAAATGGGCATAAAATGTTCCGGCTTCTTGGTAAGGAAATGGTTCCAGATAAATGTGGTTGATAAAGGAAACTTCTTTCCTACCGTAACATTTATACAGGGCTTCTTTGGCGCACCAGCAGGCGTACAGTTGCCTGATCTTATCTTCCGGCCGGATAAAAGCCAGTTCTTCCGGGCGCATAAATTTATGGGCGATGCGTTCAACTTTTTGTTCTATTTTTTCAATATCGATACCAACCGGTTTGTTTTTGCCGATCATCACTGCCGCATAATCAAAAGAATGGCTGAGCGAAATATGGTAAGGAATAGTAGTGAGATACGGCTTGCCGTGCGCATCCACCTTGCAATCAATATATTCTTCGGTGTTCAGCATTTTGCGCAGCAACACGCGCGTGCCCAGCCAATGCAAATAACGTTTGCTGTTGCTTAGCTTTTGTACAAATGCTTTTTCCTCCTCGTCAAGTTGTAGTTGGTGGTACAGTTCTTCGGCATTTTCTTCAATTTTCCAAAGGGCAAATTCGGTGTCGCTGTCCACCTTTTTACGATAAGCAATCCCCATAAAGTAAAGTTGCGAAAAGGATAGCAATATCTTTTAAAAATAATCTAATTTAGGTTCCGCATCTTCGCAACTATGATTTTATCAGACAAACTTATTTTACAGGAAATTGAAAAGGGGACGATTGTTATCGAACCTTTTGACCCAACCTGCCTCGGCACCAATTCTTACGATGTCCACTTGGGCAAATACCTGGCAACTTACCGCAACCGCATTTTAGATGCCAAACAGCACAACGAAATTGATCATTTTGAGATCCCGAAAGAAGGTTTTTTGCTTCAGCCCAACACTTTATATTTAGGCGTAACCGTAGAATACACAGAAACGCATTGTCATGTACCATTTCTGGAGGGCAAAAGCAGTACCGGCCGCTTGGGGATTGACATCCATGCAACAGCCGGCAAAGGCGATGTTGGGTTTTGCAATACCTGGACACTGGAGATTTCGGTGACGCAGCCTGTTCGTGTTTATCCGGGAATGCCGATCGGGCAATTGATTTATTTTGTGGTGGAAGGTGAGATCGAGACTTTTTACAATACCAAAGCCAACGCCAAATACAGCAACCCCACTACCCGCCCGGTGGAAAGCATGATGTGGAAAAACCAGTTTTAAATATTCTGATTGCCACGTGAACATTTACCCGCCAGGCCAGTTTTCCTAATACCGTCTTTTCAGTTGATCAACCCATGAAATTAAAAAAAATTTTAACTGTTGCTTTGCTGCTTGCCGCAACCTTTTGGGTCGGTTTTGTTGTCCGCCAGGATGATGATCCGCTAAAAAAGATTTTGATGCAGCTACAAAAGTTTACCGATAATTATCCGGTAGAAAAAGTTTACCTGCAATTAGATAAACCCTATTATGCCATCGGAGATCTCATTTATTTCAAAGCTTACACCACCGTTGGCAGCAAACATCAGCCTTCCGGACTAAGCAAAATTTTATATGTGGACCTGATCAACGAAAAAGATTCGGTCAAGCAATCGCTGCGCCTGCCGATGACAGCCGGTTTAAGCTGGGGCAGTTTTGCTTTGGCCGATACCTTGCAGGAAGGCAGTTACCGCATCCGTGCTTACACGCAGTGGATGCGCAATTTTGGCGAAGAATATTATTTTGATAAAACCATCAGCATTGGCAATTCCATTTCCAATACTGTTTTTACCACGGTAAATTATAAGTTCGTTACAGATAACGGTACACCAAAAATCAATGCCACTATTAATTATGCTGATCTGAACAACCAGCCTTATGCCGAAAAAGCAGTGAGCTATCGGGTACAAATGGATTTCCGGACGGTTTTGAAAGGCAAAGGCGTAACGGATGCCAGCGGAAACCTTGATATCAGTTTTAGCAACCCGCAGCCGGGTTCGTTAAAGTCCGGGCAGATCGTCACCGGCATCACCACTGCCGATAAAAAAGTAGTGGTAAAAACAGTACCGATCAAAGCGACATCCAACGATGTGGACGTGCAGTTTTTCCCGGAAAGCGGCGACCTGGTGAATGGCATCCGTTCTAAAGTTGCCTTTAAAGCTGTGGGTGCCGATGGTTTGGGTGTCGATATTAAAGGCAGCATTGTTAATAATCAGAATATAGAAGCAGGCAAAATCAGTACGCAGCATTTGGGCATGGGCGTGTTTTCCCTTTTACCGGAAAGCGGCAAAACCTACATGGCAAAAATCACTTTTCCGGATGGTTCCACAAAAAATTACGATCTGCCTAAAGCTTCCGGCCAGGGCTTTGTGCTTTCAGTAAACAATACGGATACGGCCTATATCAACCTGCATGTTTCTGTTGGGAATGAAACTTTTAAACAGAAGCAAAACACGGATATTATGGTAGTCGGCCAATCCGGTGGCGACGTGTATTATACGGCCAAAAGCAAGCTGGAAAGCCAGTCTTTCTCTGCCCGGATCCCGAAAAGCCGTTTTCCTTCCGGCATTGCCCAGTTTACGCTTTTTACACAGGAAGGCGAGCCGCTGAACGAGCGGATTATTTTTATCAACAACCCGGACCAGCTTAAAATCAAGGTTGCTTCCGCAGAAACTACTTCGCCCCGGCAAAATGTAAAACTTGATTTTACCGTGCTAAACAAAGCAAATGCACCGGTGCTGGGCAGTTTTTCCGTTGCCGTAACCGATGAAACCAAAGTGCCGATGAACGGGGACAAAGAAAATACGATCCTGTCTGACCTGCTGCTGACCTCGGACATCAAAGGTTATGTAGAGGAGCCGGGCTATTATTTTGTGCATCCGAATGAAAAAACACAGTCGGATTTGGATGTGCTGATGCTGACCCAAGGTTACCGCCGCTTTGCCTGGCGGATGCTGATGGGCAACAGTTTTCCGCCCATCACCTTCCAGCCGGAAAAAGCTATGGTGATTTCGGGCATGGTAAAAACGCTGGGCGGCAAACCTGTGCCCAAAGCTAAAGTTACTTTGTTTACCACTTCAAAAGGTGCGTTTTTGCTGGATACCGTTACCGATGTGAATGGGATGTTTAAGTTTGATAACCTGATTTTCCCGGACAGTATCCGTTTTGTGATCCAGGCAAGGGGTGGAAACGGCCGGAAAAATGTAGATGTTACCGTGGATAATGTTCCGCCTCAATTCGTTACAAAAAACAAAAACGAACCGGATGTTTCCATCAATATCCATCGGGATTTGTTGACTTACCTGCTCAACAGCAAAGCGCAATATGATGACCTGCGGAAATACGGCCTCGTTAACAGGACAATTTTATTAAAAGAGGTAACGATTACGGAAAAAAAAGACCCGGTCAGAAATTCTTCCAATTTAAATGGTTCGGGCAATGCCGACCAGATTATCAGGGCAGATCAGCTGTTTCAGGGCTGCATCACTATCGATCAATGCTTGCAAGGCAGGTTGCTGGGTGTCATTTTTCGGAACAGTGTGCCGTATTCTACCCGTAGTTTTAATACGCCCATGCAAATTATTGTGGATGGCGTTTATGTGGACAGTAACTATCTGCAGGTTTTGCCGCCTACCGATGTGGCCACTATTGAAGTGCTGCGCTCTGGCGGATATACTTCTATTTATGGCGGCCGCGGCGGCGGCGGCGTCTTGGTCATCACCACCAAACGCGGCGACGACCCAAGTTATACCGTGCAGCGGTATTCGCCGGGTATTGTTACTTACAACCCAAGAGGTTTTACCAATACAAAAGACTTTTATTCGCCTAAATACGACGACCCGAAAACCAATAAAGCCGTAGCTGATCTGCGCACTACCATTTACTGGAACCCGAGTTTAATCAGTGATAAAGACGGCAAAGCAAGTTTCAGCTTTTTTAATGCCGATAGTAAAGGCACTTACCGCGTGGTTATTGAAGGTATTGATGATGAAGGCAATTTAGGTCGGCAGGTTTATCGGTATAAGGTGGAGTAGATTTTTGGGTGGTAAGAGAAGTATTTGGATTTGAATTAATAAAAAGCCATGTCAGTTGCTGTTAATAAAATAGATTAAAAATCAGTAGCTTAAATGACGGGTTTACAAACCCTGACCAGCAGAGGAAGTGCGTATTTTGTATTGTTAAACAATAAAAACTGAAATGGTTTAAGCTTTAAAAAAAACTGTAACAGCCTCAAATTTAAAAGCATAAGCTTAATACATAGTGACTAATTTTATTTGTAAATAAAATTTAGTGTAATGGGCGAACTGAAAGGTGTGTCAATACAAGAGTTAGCGGTAATTGTAAAAAAAATGACAGTAACAAAATCAAATATAGAAGACAGCGAAATTTTGACTAACATAACAAAAAAGTCAAAAGCATATTGGGGATATTCGGACGAACAAATAGAAAAGTGGTCTGACTTACTAACAATAACGAAAAACTACATTGAAAATAATAATG
>JAABVA010000006.1_pt1 | contig 274129 bp, 258 predicted proteins | sample 5560331 | NCBI WGS metagenome assembly JAABVA01 (sample SAMN12812661, study PRJNA571458) | rock metagenome | isolation source: Antarctica rocks | place: Antarctica: Victoria Land, Mt New Zealand sud | collected 2016-01-07 | reverse complement strand
GATGACCAACCGGACAGCGTCCTCACGGAACTCCGGACTGAACACCCTCTTTGCTCGACTCACGACCTGGCCTTTCATCTGAGTGGAGTGATTGTATCCACTGTCCGAGAAACGCGGGGCACCTCATCTCCCGCGCGACGTCAGCCACCGACCGAGACCGGTCGATGACCTCCCGGACCGCCGCCTCCTTAAACTCCGGAGAATACTTACCACGTTTACTCGACACGATTCCATCCCGATCTGTTCACCCCAATCCACTTGGGGCCCACTGTCCGGAAGAAGTCGGGCACCTCAACCGCGGCCGCAGCCGAGGCTGGAGTTGGAGCAGCGGCGCGGCGCACGCCATGGGCCCCGGTTAGCCACCATCAGACGACCGTACCGAAAACGCGGCCCGACGAGTGTGAGAAGCGCGGATCGGCGGCTCGGGTGGAAGCCGCGGGTGGGGGCGGATTCCAGCCGCTCAGTCGGGTTCGCGGGAGCGGAGGGCGTCGACGACGAGGGTGAGCAGGTGCCGGGTGCGGGCGTCGGTGTCGCTGATGCGTGAGAGGTAACCGATCAGCAGGATGACGTCGCGGGCGTCGACGTCGCGTCGGATGCTGCCGTCGCGCTTGCCGGCGTCGAGCAGGGTCGTGATGGCGTCCCCGATGGGTCCGAGGCTGTGGTCGACGAGCTCACGCCAGACCCCGGTCTCCACGGCGGCCATCAGCCCGCGCTTGACCTCGGCGTAGTCGGCGACGTGCTGGAGCCACCGTGAAAGGGCCGCCAGGGGACGGTGGGTGTCGAGCAGGACCGGGGCCAGCGCCACGAGTTGGTCGACCTCCGTCCGGTAGACCTCGGCCAGCAGTTGAGCCGTTGTCGGGAAGTTGCGATAGACGGTGCCCTGCCCGACGCCCGCCTTCTTCGCGACAGCGCTCAGTCGGAGCTCATCCGAGCCGACCAGGACGTCCCGGGCCGCGGCCACCACCAGCGCACGGTTCTCCTTCGCGTCGGCCCGACCGGGCGGCGTCCCCGCCGGGCGGCCACCGGGTCTCGCTGCCGAAGCGGACAACTGTCCGCTACGGTGGTCGATGGAAGCGGACACCCATCCACTTTACGTTAGAGACGCTGTTTCCCTGGAGGAGCCCATGGCAGGCATCGACGGCAAGGTCATCGCCATCACCGGAGCGAGCAGCGGCATCGGGGAGGCCACCGCGAACCTGCTCGCCGACCGCGGCGCTGCGGTCGTCCTCGGGGCCCGGCGACTGGAGCGCCTCGACGTGGTGGCTGCCGGGATCCGCGCCCGCGGCGGCCGGGCGGTGACCGTCGCCACGGACGTCACCCGACGCGGTGACCTCGTGGGCCTGGTGGGCACCGCGGTCGAGCAGTTCGGCCGTCTCGACGTCCTGGTCGCCAACGCGGGGATCAGCAAGATCGGGCCGATGGCCGACCTCGACGTCGACGGCTGGTCGGCGATGATCGACGTGAACCTGCGCGGGGTCCTGCACGGGATCGCCGCGGCCCTGCAGGTCTTCACTCGCCAGGGTCGCGGCCACCTGGTCACCACGGTCTCCACCTCGGGCCTGAAGATCACCCCCAACCAGGCCGTCTACGCGGCCACGAAGAACGCGGTCCGCACCCTGCTCGAAGGCCTGCGCCAGGAGTCGACCGACGGGGCCCTCCGTACGACGTCGATCTCACCCGGGTACGTCCGCACCGAACTCGCGAACTCCATCGACGACCCCGCCGTCCGGGACCAGGTGACCCGCGGGATGGCCGACTTTGGCATCGCCCCCGAAGCCGTCGCCCGCGCGATCGCCTTCGCCATCGAACAGCCCAACGACGTCGAGATCGGCGACATGACCATCCGTCCCACCGTCCAGAACTGATCCCCAACCGCCGCACCGCACCGAAGACACCCCGCTGCGACTGCACACGACCAGACCCCAGACCCCCGATGGCCTCCCGCAAGAACCGGCACCGACCCCGACCCCTGGACTCTCGGCGTCACCGTGCCGCTGACCCCCGCGCCGCCAGTGGCGTCGTACCGAAAACGTCGTGCCCACGACAATCGCCACACATAGTTTTGAGACGACTTTCGGACCGATCAGCTCAGGCGTGTCGTCATACCGGCCCGATCGTCCCGGAAACGATCGGTATCAGCCCGGCCTCCTGGGACCTACCCGACGTCGATCGCAGCGAGGATCGCTGCAGCGATGCTGTCGGCACTCCTGCCGTCGGAGTTGAAGGTTTGGTCCGCCGGGATCCCTGGAAGAAGATCGCGGAACCGCTGGTGGCGCTCAGTGTGGAAGGCGCGGTCGCGCGACAGCCCCCGGGTGGGGTCGGCGATCGCCCGAGCGAAGGTCACCGCCACCGGCGCGTCGACGACCACCCAGTGCACGACTTGGCCCGCCGGCAGCGGGTCGAGGAACGCGGCCTGCTCGTCCATCGAGTAGATCGGGCCTACCGCGATCACGACGTTGACGGCTGACCGTAGCCACTCGGCCACGAGCACCCCGTGGGCCCGGTGCGCGGCGAACCACAGCCCGGACGAGGCAGCGCCACGGCCGGTGACCATCGCGGCCACGTCGTCGACGTCAGCGACCACCGCCGTCCGACCGAACGAGCTGACACGATCCGCGAGCGCTGACGCAACGGTGTTCTTCCCGGCCGCGATCGGGCCGGTGATCATCACCAGGGAAGTCACGCACCGAGGGTCTCAGCGGACAGCCTCGGCTGAGCATCGTTTCGATCCCGCTCCGCCGCCACGGGGCGAGCGCGACCAGGTCGGTGGGTCGTGTGTCCCACGTAAGGCATCCCAATTGAGAGACAGGTCCTCACCGCCTGAACGCCCGCCGGTCCCGGTTGGCCATCGTCCACTGACGACAGTCAGCTGGGGCTGGTTGCGGCGGATCTCGGCGGGTCCGCTGGACGGGAGATCCACCAAGCGGCGCATGCCCGTGACGCGGCTGGACAAGCGAAGGCGTATGCCGATTGCATACCCGCAGGGGTATGACCTGGAGGATGAACGCAGAGCTGGAGGTGAGGGAACTGAAGGAGGCCGAGGCGTGCACTGCGTACGACTTCTATCGCGAGGCGGAGAAGCTGCTGACTCAGCGGGACGCCGTCGCGGCGGCGCCGCTGCTGCGGCAGGCAGCTGGACAGCTGCCGGGTGAGCGCGGCATCGAACGGCTGCTGGCGCTGGCGCTGTACGGCTCGTCGTTGTTCGGCGAGGCGGAGCCGGTACTGCGACGCCTGGTCGAGGCGAGCCCACTGGACGCCGACGTGCGCCACTTGCTCGCCCAGACCCTCGTGGAGCTGGACCGCGCCGAAGAGGCCCAGGCGCACTTCGCGCTGGCCGGTCGCCTCGAGCCTGCCTATGGGGTGAGCTGCCGCACATGGGGCGGGGGTCGAGCGGGCCCGCCGGACAGAAACGGCGTGGGCTAGTCTGCTAGTACCCCCTGGGGTACCACGCGAGTGAGGAGGGATCGTGGAGGTCGACATGACGGCGCTCGGCGACGTGGTGGCGCGGCTCAAGCGCGCGCAGGGCCAGGTCGCCGGGATCATCAAGATGATCGAGGAAGGTCGCGATTGCGCCGAGGTCGTCACCCAGCTCGCCGCGGTCTCCCGGGCGCTCGACAAAGCCGGCTTCAAGATCATCGCCACCGGCATGCGCCAGTGCCTGACCGCCGAGGCCGAGGGCCAGGACCGCCGCGTCGACGAGGCCCAGCTCGAGCGCCTCTTTCTCTCCCTCGCCTGAGCCCCCAGCATCGTTCCACTCCGCACAGCGACGAAGAGGACCACCCATGGACCCGAACACCGCTTACGTCCGCCGCCAGGATCTGCAGATCGTCGATGTCCGCGAGGACGATGAATGGATCGCCGGCCGCATCGAAGGCGCCGTCCACATCCCACTGGGCCAGCTGCCCGCCCACCTGGGCGAACTCGACCCCGCCCGCCTCATCGCCGCGATCTGCCGCAGCGGCGGCCGCAGCAGCAAGGCCGTCGGCGTTCTGGCCGCTGCTGGCCTGCACGTGGAGAACATCGAGGGCGGCATGACCCGCTGGGCTCAGGACGGCCTGCCTTTCACCACCCCCGACGGTCACCCCGGCCGAGTCGCCTGACCGGCGCCCGTCCTCTCATTTTTCGCCGACAGGTACCCTACGGGGTAGGGAAGCGAGCACCAGTGAGCATCGAGATCGTCACCATCGAGACGTCCAGTCTGGGAGACCGCAGCTACCTGGCGCACGACGGTCGCACCGCCGTGGTGATCGACCCTCAGCGCGACATCGACCGCGTGCTGGACCTGACCGAACGGCTCGGCGTCGGGGTGACCCTCGTGGTCGAAACGCATGTGCACAACGACTACGTGACCGGCGGACTGGAGCTCGCGACCCGTACCGGCGCCTCGTACGTGGTGCCCGCGGCCAGCGGCGTGGAGTACGACCACGTCCCCGCGGGTGACGGTGACGTCTTCACCGCCGGCGGGATGAGCGTTCGCGTCCTGCACACCCCCGGGCACACCCATCACCACGTCAGCTACGTCCTCGAGGACGCCTCGGCGGGCCATGGAGGAGTCGTACGCGCCGTGTTCACCGGTGGGTCGATGCTCTACGGCTCCACCGGGCGCACCGACCTGATGGGTCCTGCCGACACCGACGCCCTGACCCACGCCCAGTACCGCTCGGTGCGCCGCTTGGCCACCGAGCTACCGGCGGAGACCGAGGTGTTCCCCACCCACGGGTTCGGCAGCTTCTGCTCGGCGACCCCGACGTCGGGCACCGCATCGACCATCGGCGAGCAGGTCCGGGTCAACCCCGCCCTGACCCAGGCCGAGCAGGACTACGTCGACACCCTCCTGGCCGGTCTGGACGCCTTCCCTGCCTACTACGCGCACATGGCGCCGTTGAACCGCCGCGGCCCGGCGCCGGTGGACCTGTCCCTGCCCGCCCCGGTCGACGCCGACGAGCTGCGCCGCCGCATCGAGGACGGGGAATGGGTGGTGGACCTGCGCGAGCGGACAGCCTTCGCCGCCGGACACCTGGCTGGGTCACTCGGCTTCGAGCTGTCTGGGAACTTCGTCACCTACCTCGGTTGGCTCTACCACTACGGCACCCCGCTGACCCTGATCGGGCAGACCGAGGAGCAGGTCGCCCGAGCGCGCCGCGAGCTCGTGCGCATCGGCATCGACGCCCTCGCCGGCATGGCTGTCGGGGACGTCCAGACCCTCGCCGGCGGCCGGCCGCTGCGCTCCTACCGCACCAGCGACTTCGCCGGCCTGGCCGAGGCCATGGCCGCAGCGCCGGTGGACCACCCGGTGCAGGTCCTCGACACCCGCCGCAACGACGAGCGGGCCGCGGGCGGCGTGCGCGGTTCCCTGCACATCCCCCTGCACCAGCTGACCGACCGACTGGACGAGGTACCCACCGGTGAGGTCTGGATCTACTGCGGCTCCGGTTACCGCGCCTCCGTCGCCGCCTCGGTCCTGGACGGTCCCGGCCGCAATGTCGTCCTGGTCAACGACTCCTACGGCAACGCTGCCGAGGCGGGTCTGGAGAGCGAGGTCGCGGCCGGGCCCGCTGGACGATGGACCGACAGGTCCGCTTGACCGCCAGTTCCATCGTCCTGGCCAGCATCGTGGCCAGCTTGCGCGTGCCTGCGGCGCGATTTCTTGCCGGGGGCATCGGCGCGGGTCTGACCGTCGCGGCGCTGAGCAACACCTGCACCATGAGCCGCGCCCTGAGTCTGCTGCCCTACAACCGCGGTCCCGCCGCGCCGAGCATCGAGCAGGCTCTCGAGCAGCTGCCGCAGCAGCGCTCGTGACCGCCGCAGCAGTCCTGGGCTTGCTCATCGGGCTGCTGTTGGGACTCCTCGGCGGGGGCGGCTCGATCCTGGCCGTCCCCGCCCTGGTCTACGGCGCGGGGCTGCCCCTGGCGTCCGCGGTTCTCACGTCGCTGGCGGTGGTCGGGATCTCTTCTGCCACGGCAGTCCTGCTCCGCCTACGACAGGTGCGCTGGCGCATCGCTGCCCTGTTCGGAGGTTCCGGAGCGGCCTCGGCGTTTGCCGGCGCAGCGGTCAACCGGCTGCTCGACCCCCGACTGGTGCTGTTCGGCTTCGCCGCCGTGATGGTCGGCGCCGGCGTTCGGATGCTCCGGCGCCAGGGCGAAGTCAACGGGCCCTGCGCGCCGCCCGGCGGTGGCGTGGTCTGGCGCCGGTGCGTGCCCCGTACGGTGGCCGCCGGTCTGGTCGTGGGCTTCCTCACCGGCCTGTTCGGCGTCGGCGGCGGATTCGTGATCATCCCCGCTCTCGTGATGCTTTTGGGCCTCCCGATGACTGTGGCGGTGCCCACCTCACTGGTGATCGTCGTCCTCAACTCCGCCGCCGGCTTCCTCGCCCACGCGGGCGACACCGAACTCGACTACCGCATCGCGGGAATCTTCACCCTTGCAGCGATCAGCGGCTCACTGGTCGCCGCGCACTTGGCCCCACGTGTGCCGGCGGACCGGCTCCGTCGCTGGTTCGCCTGGTTCGTCTTCGCTGTTGCTGCCTTCGTCGTGGTCCGGACCGTGTCCGACTTCACCTGGATTGCGTCCCCTGGGGTGGTGTAGGTGGAGCGGTGCTCGCGGTGGCTCTGTGGGTTGTCACTGTGGCGTGGTGGGTGTGGGGGCGTCCAGTGCTGGTTGGGCTGGGTTGGTCGGGGTCGTGTCCGGGGCGGTGAGTCCGGCCATGCTGGTCTCGGACAGGTAGCGGCGGTTGGTGGCCTGCCATTCGTCATGGGCTTCGAGCAGCACCGCCCCGGACAACCGGTGCAGGGCAGCTGGATTGGGAAAGATCCCAACGACGTCGGTGCGCCGTTTGATCTCCTTGTTCAGCCGTTCCCGGGGGGTTCGTCGACCAGATTTTGCGCCAATGGGCCTCGGGGAAGTCCGCGAAGGCGGTCACGTCGGTCTTCGCGGCGTGGAGCATCCCGGCGAGGACGGGGAACCGGTCGGTGAGCGTGGCGGCGACCTGGTCGAGCTGGTCGCGGACCGCGGTCGCGGTGGGCTGGGCGAACACAGTCCGGACGGCGGCGGCGACCATCTCCGCGTCGCCCTTGCCGACCTTCGCCAAGACGTTGCGCATGAAATGGACCCGGCAGCGTTGCCACGCGGCTCCCTGCACGACCTGGGTGATCGCCGCGGTCAGTCCTCGATGGGCGTCGCTGATGACCAGCTGGACTCCGGTGAGGCCGCGGTCGCGCAGCCCACGCAGGAACTCGGCCCAGAACTGCTCGGTCTCGCTGTCCCCGACGGCGTGGCCCAGGACCTCCCGGCGGCCGTCTCCGCTGACCCCAGTCGCGACGACCACGGCCTGGGACACCACCCGGCCATTGACCCGGACCTTGCAGTAGGTCGCGTCAGCGAACACGTAGGGGAGCTCAGCGACCAGCGGGCGGGTGGTGAACGCGGCGACCTCGGCGTCCAGGCCGGCGCAGATCCGGCTGACCTCACTCTTGCTGACCCCGGCCAGCCCGCCCATCGCCGTGACCAGGTCATCGACCTTGCGGGTGCTCACCCCGTGGACATAGGCCTCGCAGATCACCGCGTGCAGCGCCCGGTCGATCCGCCGCCGGGGTTCCAACAGAGACGGGAAGAAGCTCCCCGGTCCGTGTCTTCGCCGATCCGCAACCCCAGATCCCCAGCGGCCGTGGTCAGGGTCCGGGGCCGGTAGCCGTTGCGCTGGGCCGTCCGGGCCCCGGTGCGCTCATGCGGCGCGGCGCCGATCACCCCCGAGGCCTCGGCCTCGATCAATGCCTGCAACCCGTGCTCGAGCAGCCGGCGCATCACCGACCCTCCATCCGCGGCGCGCAGCGTGTCGAGCAGGTCCAACAAGGCACACTGATCGTGGGTCATCGCGGTCCAGCTCCTCCGTGAGTGCTTGGCGGTTCTCACAGAGCCTTCCGCGGTGACCCCTCAACGTCCGGCACCGACACCGGCACCCCGGGACCTACACCACGCCCAGGGACTCTCCCGTTCGGTGTCCGCGATGACGCTGTCCCAGTCGTAGGCGGCGACCACGACGCCGTCGGCAAAGCGGAGATTCCTGGCGTACCAGTCGCTGTGCCCGAGCACGGTCGGTCCGGCGACGCTGCCGGCCCGGTCGGCTGCGGCAGCGGCGAGCTCGTCGAGCCAGCCGTACCCGCCGGGGTGGACGTGACGTCGAGAATGGTGTCGCGCGGGACCGGCCACGGCCCGCCCCGATACCTGGCCCAGGCCGGCGGATCGGTCAGCGCGACCGCCGTCGTCAGGTGACGCCGAACGCGCCGCGGCAGCCACGTTGGTCCGTGTCCGGGGACGGCCGAGCCGTCGGCGGCTCCCGCATGGTCGTCCCGGCAAAGGATCGGAAGTCCCCGGTCGAGCGTCTCACCCGGGGGCACCTCCGGTCCGTTTCATCGTTGCGAACGGGACCAGGCGCCCGTCGGTACGACGGCGGAGCGCTGGTAGGGGAACAGGTCCCAGGCCGGCGTGTGCAGGCCGGCCTCGAACTCCTCGCGGAAGTACTGGATGCCACTGGTGATCGGCGTGGCCGCCGCGTCACCGAGGGCGCAGAACGAGCGGCCGGAGATGTTCTCGCACAGGTCCAGCAGCAGGTCGATGTCGGCCGGGCTGCCCGTGCCCGCCTCCAACCGCTCCATGATCTGGACCAGCCAGTAGGTGCCCTCCCGGCACGGCGTGCACTTACCGCACGACTCGTGCTTGTAGAACTCCGTCCACCGCAGCACCGCCCGGACCACCGACGTCGTCTGGTCGAACACCTGCAGGGCCTTGGTACCGAGCATCGACCCGGCCGCCGCGACGCCCTCGTAGTCCAGGGGGACGTCGAGGTGCTCGGCGGTGAACAGCGGGGTCGACGAGCCGCCCGGCGTCCAGAACTTCAGCTCGCTGCCCTCGCGCATCCCGCCGGACAGCTCCAGCAGCTGCCGCAACGTGATCCCCAGCGGCGCCTCGTACTGCCCGGGGTTCGCGACGTGCCCGGACAGCGAGTAGAGCGTGAAGCCCTTGCTCTTCTCGGTGCCGAACGAGGCGAACCACGCCGGCCCGCGGTCGATGATCGCGGGCACACTGGCGATCGACTCGACATTGTTGATCACCGTCGGACACGCATAGAGCCCGGCCACCGCGGGGAACGGCGGGCGCAGCCGCGGCTGGCCCCGGCGGCCCTCCAGGGAGTCCAGCAACGCCGTCTCCTCCCCGCAGATGTAGGCACCGGCGCCCGCGTGCACGACCACATCGAGGGCGAAGCCGGACCCGAGAACGTCGGTGCCCAGGTAGCCCGCCTCGTAGGCCTCGGCGACCGCTGCCTGCAGCCGGCGGATCACCTGCAAGATCTCCCCGCGCACGTAGATGAACGCATGACTGGCCCGGAAGGCGTAGCAACTGATCACGATGCCCTCGATCAGGCTGTGCGGGTTCGCCATCAGCAGCGGCGTGTCCTTGCACGTCCCGGGCTCGGACTCGTCGGCGTTCACCACCAGGTAATGCGGCTTGCCGTCCTCCTGCGGGATGAAACTCCACTTGGTCCCGGTGGGGAACCCGGCCCCGCCCCGCCCCCGCAGACCCGACTCCTTGACCAGGCCGATGACCTCGTCGGGAGTCTTCGCCAACGCGGCACGCAGCCCCGCGTACCCGCGGTGCTGCTCGTACACGGGCAGGGTCCAGCTCTCCGGCGCATCCCAGATGTCGGACAGCACCGGCGTCAGCGGCGCGAGACCCGGGATGTCCGATGTGGCGTTGAGTGCAGTGCTCACGCGTTCCTCCTCGTACGGGTCAGCACGGTCGGGCTCGCACGGGTCAGCACGGTCGGGACCGCGGAGATCCACCCGCGCCCAGCCGACCCCTGGGGAGAACTCCGCGAGAACAGGGGCCGCGCGGGCCGGCCCTCTTCGACGCGTCCCGTGCTTGGGCTCTGCCGCTCGTTCATTTAGAGTAACTCCGTCCTGTTTATGGCTCCACCGAGCCCGGAGGACCGCCCGGGCGGGTGTGCCAGGGGTCTGGACTCCTGGCGCGTCGGCTGGGGTCTCGGTTGGACGCGCTGCCGTATTGCAGCGCCAGGGAGTGAGCGACAGCCACGTGCGCAACATGGACGAGAGGAGAGCGAGACATGCCGGAACAACCAATGACTGCACCCGCGGCTATGTCGGAGGCGGACCTCATTGGGGCGGTGACCGCAGCCGAGAGCTCGCTGTCCGTGCTGGTGCCCCGCCGGGTGTTCGCGGCCCGGGAGTCAGAGACAGTGCCGGCCATCATCGCCGCTGAACGGGTGCTCCAGCCGCTGGCCGAGGAATGGCTGCTCCGGTCGACCGAACAGGCGCTGGGAGTGCCGGTCGGGCGGGTCGACGTGGGCTGGGACAGCCGAGAATGGCCCCCCGTCTACGTCGAGGAGGTGTTCGACGTCGAGGGTCGAACCCTGTCAGGGCCGTTGTGGACCCTTCGAAATGCCCACAGCGAGCGTAATCGGGCCGTTACCGACGACGGGATGACTCGAGCCCTGTTCGCGCTGGCGAACGCCTGGAACGGGACCCGAGGCGGGCACCTGACCCTGGCCCGCTGAGTTCCGACCCTGGGTCGGTGGCTGGGCGGGTGATCGGAACGGGCGGGGCGGGTGATCGGAACGGGGACCCAGTCGGCTGCGGGTGCCGGTCCGCTCACGCGGCAGGAGCCAAGTGCGCGAGGCACAGTTCGGGCTCGACGAACGGCATCAGCCGGCTCGTGGCAGACGCGCCCAGCTGGGCGAGGCTGCCCCGCAAGAGTCCGAGATGGACCGAGCACACGACCTCCGGGTGCTCGCGGGCGACGGCCCGGAACGGGCAGGCCCGCAGCGCGATCTGGCGATCCTGTCCAATGGTGGTGAGTTCGGGCTCGAAGCCGAGATCGGCGAACAGCCCGCTCACTCGGCCCGCGGCCTCGCCCACCGTGAGACCGGTGTCCCCGACGGCGGGCAGCAGGCGCCCGGCCCAGTCACGCCCCGCTTGTTCGGCGCGAACCGATCGCGCCTCGGCGGTGTCGGACAGATGGGCTGCCAGCAGGCCCGCCAGCTGCCGGTACCCATCGGAGACATCCGCGCGTGCCGCGCTGACGGCGGCGTAGACGGTCCGTGGCCGACCGGCACCGGCCTGCGGAGATGATGAGCGGCCGAGCAGCCCCGCTCGGCGGAGTACCTCCAGATGGAACCTGACCGTGGTCAGGTGGAGCCCGACCACCTGCGCGAGGTCGTGGGCGTCACGAGCGGCATCGTCGGCCCGGAGCAGCGCCAGCAGGCGGCGGCGGGTGGGCGACGACAGCGCGGCGTGCACATCCGCGCCCGCAGCGTCACGCGGGTCCACGGGTCCCGATGTCAGCGGCCGACCACCAGCGGATCGCATGGCGACTCGTCGGGGCGGGCCGAGACCCGGCCGTCCCGGTCACGGCAGTCGACGAGGCGCTCGACTCCTGCACCCGTCTAGTCCACCACGTGGACACGGTCGCGCGCCCGCACGAGACCCGATGGTGAGCCGCTCGTTCCGCTGAGTCGCGAGGTTTTAGGGTAAGTTCATCCACAAAATCTAGCGGCCCAGGCGCCAGGCGCCATGGCAGCGCCGGGCAGGACCACAGGGCCGGTCGGGGGAGCGACGGACGCGCGTCCGATGGCCGAATCACCGAGGAGGAACGCACGACATGAGCGGTGAGACGGCGAGCCCGGGCGCGGCGTCGGACGCGGCCGGTGGTTCGTCCTGGGTGGCTGTCGGGACGCTGGACCATCTCGCCGACGACACGGCGGTGCACGTCGAGCTCGATGGCCTGCCGGTCTGTCTCGCCCGCAGCGACGGGGTCGTCCATGCCCTGCTCGATGAGTGCAGCCACGGCCGGGTCGCGCTCTCCGACGGAGACGTCGCTGGCGGGTACCTCGAGTGCTGGTTGCACGGTTCCCGATTCGATCTGCGCAGCGGGGTTCCCACAGGGCCGCCGGCCACCCGGCCGGTACCGGTGTACCCCGTCCGGATCACTGCCGGCGGCATCGACGTCGCCGTACCGGCAACGTCGGGAGGCGCGGCACATGGCTGACATCGGTGACCAGACCACATCAGCCGGTCACGACTCTCCGACGAGGCCGCCCAGCGCAGCGAGGTCAAGGGTCTCCCCCGAGGCGGTACGCAGCTTTCGGTCGCAACTGACCGTCGGCGAGGACGTGGTGGATCCCACCACCTGGGCCGGGTCGGTCCCGGCTGCTCACGGCATCTCGCCGCGGGTTCGCGTCGGGCGGAGCAGATGGTTCAACCTCGCCTGGCTGTTGCCGATCGGGTTCGCGCTCCTCATCGGGGCGGTCGCTGTCGCGCAGGGGCTGCGAAGCACCGCGTCGGTGCAGCGGTTCATCGAGCGCTACCCGGGCACCACCGCCGGGATCCCCTCCCGGGAGCACGCCGGTCTCCCCGTCTGGGTGGACGTGCAGCACTTCCTCAACCTGTTCCTCCTGATCTTCATCATCAGGTCCGGGGTACAGATCCTCAGTGACCATCCGCGGCTGTACTGGACTCGGCACAGCACACCGGGCAAGGACTGGTTCCGTGTCCAGAAGCCGGTCCCCACCGACCCCCTCTGGACGGCGAAGAAGGACTCGATCAGCCTTCCCGGCCAGCTCGGGCTGCCAGGGATCCGACACTCCATCGGACTGGCCCGCTGGTGGCACCTGGGTGTCGACACGCTGTGGTTGCTGAACGGCCTCGTCTTCTACGTCCTGCTGTTCGCCACCGGGCAATGGCGACGGTTGATACCGACCAGCTGGGACGTCTTCCCCGACGCAGTCTCCGTGGGGATCCAGTACCTGTCGCTGAACTGGCCGCTGGAAAGCGGGTGGGTGGTCTACAACGGTCTGCAGCTGCTCGCCTACTTCGTCACCGTTTTCATCGCCGCCCCGCTCGCGGTCCTCACCGGCCTCGGGATGTCGCCCGCGCTGTCGACCCGCTTCAGACGGATCAGCAAGGTGCTCAGCATCCAGATGGCACGGTCACTGCACTTCGTCGTCCTCGTCTGGTTCCTGCTGTTCATCCTGATCCACGTGACGCTGGTGTTCACCACCGGCCTGCTCCGCAACCTCAACCACATCTACGCGGCCCGCGACACCACCAGTTGGGTCGGCTTCGGGATCTTCACGGTCTCGATGGTCGTGGTCATCGCCGGCTGGGTCGCTGCCACCCCGCTCACCCTGCGGCATCCCCGGGCGGTGCAGCGGGTCGGGTTCGCCCTCATCGGCCCCGCTGAACGACTGTTCGAGCACCTGGACGCCACCCCAGGCGAGTACACGGAGAAAGACATCTCCCCGTACTTCTGGCACAACGGGCAGTACCCGGACTCCCCGGAGTACACGGCGCTGTTCGACGGGAACTTCGGCGACTATCGGCTGCATGTCAGCGGTCTGGTCGACCACCCTGTCGATCTCGACCTGCCCCAGCTCCGCGCACTGCCCCACCACGAACAGATCACCCAGCACTTTTGCATCCAGGGGTGGTCCGGGGTCGCCAAGTGGGGTGGCGTGTCGATGCAGACGATCATGGACCTGGTCCGCCCGCAGCCGGCGGCGAAGTGGGTGGTCTTCTACTCCCTCGGGGACGGCCCGGATAAGGGTGTCTACTATGACGCCCACCCGATCGAGCAGATGACCTATCACCTGACCATGCTGGCGTACGACATGAACGGTGAGCCGCTGACGTTCGGCCACGGCGCTCCGTTGCGACTGCGCAACGAGACCCAACTCGGCTTCAAGCAGGTCAAGTGGATCAAGGGAGTTGAGTTCGTCGCCGACTACGCCGATATCGGCGGCGGGTACGGCGGCTATAACCAGGACCACGAGTTCTTCGGTTACCGCCAGTCCATCTAGAGCCAGATGAACTCGTTCGGCTCGTGACAGCGCACCTCGACCCGACGGAGACGATCCGATGCAGAAGTCCTCGCTCACGGCACTGGTGCGCCGACACCTCCAACTCGCGGAAAGTGCGTCCAGCGGGCGCAGCTCGCTCACGGTGTACGGCGGACACGAGCACGTGCTGCGTCAAACATTGATTGTCCTGGCCACCGGGCAGGTGTTGCACGAGCACGAGAACCCCGGGGAAGCGACGGTCCATGTCCTGCACGGTCACGTTCGCTTGGGCACCGCCGAGACATCATGGGAAGGCCTGCCCGGAGACCTCCTGATCGTCCCAGACTCCAAGCACAGCCTCGAGGCGGTCAGCGCTGCAGCTGTCCTACTCACGGTGGCCAAACACCCCTAGGCGGCCGGCACGGACCCGGGTCGCAACGACCCGCCCTCTCTGGGCTGGCCGGCCAGGTTTGGTCCGCCGTCGAGGACCCCGCCGAGCATCGCCAGGCTCAGGATCCCGGCGACGATCGCTCCGCCGGCGCTGGCCACCAGCCCGCTACCGAGCTCGGCTACGCCATCCCACCACCCCGTCGCCGTGGTCCTTTCGCCGCCTCAGTGGGCCACGTAGCCCCTGCCACCAACTCACAGCCAGGCTGGAACTGGCGGGCTGAGAGGATGGCGGTCGTGTCCCAAAGCCCTCCCGAGCCGCCTGCTGCCACGCGCCCGGAACTCAGCGGGGAGGTCTCCCCTGCGTTCTTCCTCATGGCACTGGGCCGGCGGGTCCGCAGCGACGTCGAGGAGAACCTGCGCGGGTCTGGGCTGACCCTGCGGCATGTGTCCGCGCTGGGGCACCTGGCCCATCAGCCCGGTCTGTCCTACAGCGAGCTGGCTCGCCGCGTCGGGGTGAGCGCACAGAGCATGCAGGCCACGCTGAGCCAGCTGGAGCAGCGCCGGGCGGTGGAGAAGCGCACCCCCGGCGGTCGCGGCAGGACCGCCCAGCTGCACCTGACCGCCACCGGCGAATCGCTCCTGGTGCAGGGCCGGGACGCCATCAGCAGAGCGGACGGCCAGCTCCTGGCCTGCTTGACCGGTCAACAGCGTGAGCAGCTCACCACCCTGCTGTTCGAACTGTTCCTATCTGCACCTCGCCCGGACCTGGGGCCGCAGGCTGAACCGCCGGTCGGCAGCCGGACGGCGCCTGCCGGGGCGTGAGCTCCGGCAGGCGCCCGGGTCAGCCCTGCGCTCGTGCGTGCAACCGACCCGCTGCCTGTGCTGCGGCGTCGTTGACCGGAGCCGTTATCTGGCGGATCAGGGCGACGTGCGCCGGGTCGGCGACTCGCGGGGACCCGCTGTCGAACGGCGGCTTCGGGTCGTACTCCATGGCGAGCTGGGACAGCTTGGCGGTGTCCTCTCCGAACATCTGCGCCAGCAGGGTCAGCCCGAAGTCTGATACCGGCGGTCACGCCGCCACCCGTGACCCGGTTGCGGTCGGTGACAACGCGGTCCTCCGACGGCTGCGCCCCGAACAGGGGAAGCAGGTCAAGAGCGGTCCAGTGGCAACCGGCGCGATACCCCTCCAGCAGTCCGGCTGCACCAAGGATGAGGGACCCGCTACACACCGAGGTGACGTAGCGGGCCCGCGGGCCCCGGTCGGCGAGGAAGTCCAGGACTTCCACATCGCTCATCATCGCGACGGTGCCGGGCCCGCCGGGCACGAACAGGACATCGACGTCGCGGGGGGCCCCGGCCAGGGTGGTGGTCGGCCGGATCGCGACTCCCGTGTCCGACACGACCTCGTCCAGGGTCTCGGCCACCAGGTGCACGTCCATCGCCGGGGCCAGGGCTGTGTGCGGGCCGATCAGGTCCAGCAAGGTCAGCTCTGGGTACAGCAGCATCAACGCCACCGGCCGCGGCGCGCCACCTGCGGGCGCCTGCTGCTGCCCGGCCTGGGGCAGAAAGCCGTCGGTGGGCAACCCGGCGCCAGTGATCTGTGCAGTCATCGTGCTGTCCTCCCGGACGGTAGCGGGTCGTTGCTGACGGCCAGTCGCGGCGGCTGTACTGACACACGCCAACCGACGTCGACCAGCGAGTTACAGGCTAACTGTAAGTCCCCTGCGGCTGTCGGCGACCTGCCAGGTGATGCTGTCCGCGAGGTGCACCTGCCACGCAGCCAGCCGTCGGATGCGCCGAGGACCACGACCGTCACGGCGGCTGCGCCGGCCCGCGCGGTGGCCCTGGGGCGCCAGCATGTCCCGGCACGCTCCACAGAGGATCGGCTACCGGGCAAGATCGTGAGCGTCCGCCCTGACCGCCGACCGTCCTACGCATCTGTGCGAGAACCGCCCACCTTGTCCAAGGTCCAGTCGGTGAACGATCGTCCACGAGACACTCCCCAGCGCGCCGAGGGTCCGACGGCGTCCACCCGGCGCGGGACGGTCGGTGGTGATGGCGATCATCGCGGCGGTGAAGACCAGCCACGGCGAGCCCTGGCGCTACCCGCTGACGCTGGACCTCGTCGGCGGCTGATCGGCGTCCCTGCCAGGCAGACGCGCTGCGCCCACCGGGCCGAGCCGCCGACTGCCAGCCAGACTCGACGGATGACCATCGCCGGGGCGCCCACCACTCGCTGGCTGTTCGGTGACCAGCTCGGCCCCCACTTCCTCGACTCCCCGGACCAGCACGTCGTCCTCATCGAGTCCCGCGCCGTCTTCCGGCGCCGCACGTTCCACCGCGCGAAGGCGCACCTGATCCTCTCGGCGATGCGACACCGGGCGGCCGAGCTCGGAGAGCAGTGCACATACCTGCAGACCGACACCTACCGCGAAGCCCTGGAACAGGTCGACGGACCGCTGTCGGTGTGTCAGCCGACCTCATGGGTGGCAGACCGGTTCGTCCGGCAGCTGACGACCGAGCTCGACCTGTCCGTGCTGCCGGCCCGGGGGTTCGCCACGGCGCGGGAGGACTTCACCCGCTGGGCGGACGGCCGTGGTCGGCGACGGGTGCTGATGGAGGACTTCTACCGCGACGCGCGCCGCCGGTTCGGGGTGCTGATGGACGGCGGCGAGCCGGCCGGCGGGCGGTGGAACTACGACGAGGACAACCGGCTGGCGCCCCCGCGCGGACGCACGACCCTCGGCTTGCCGTCGCCGTACCGGCCGGTCGAGGACGAGATCGACGACGAGGTGCGCGCCGACCTGGACAGCTGGGCCGCCGCCGGCGACGTGTCCTTCGCCGGCGACGACGGCCCGCGCCGGTTCGCCGCGACCCGGGCCGAGGTGCTGGCCGTGCTGGGCGATTTCCTGGACCACCGGCTGGCCGACTTCGGCCCGTACGAGGACGCGATGCTCACCGGCGACCCGTGGATGGCGCACTCGATGCTGTCCGCGCCGCTGAACCTCGGGCTGCTGCACCCGTTGGAGGCCGTCGAGCAGGCCGAGCTCGCGTTCCGCCACGGGAGAGCACCGCTGCCCAGCGTCGAGGGCTTCTGCCGTCAGCTCATCGGCTGGCGCGACTACGTGTGGAACCTCTACTGGCACCTCGGCGAGGACTACCGGCACGACAACGCCCTGGCGGCGAGAGCACCGGTCCCTGAGTGGCTGGCCGACCTGGACGCCGATGCGGTCGGTGCCGCGTGCCTGTCCGGCGTGCTCGGCGACCTGCGCAAGCACGGCTGGGTGCACCACATCCCGCGGCTGATGGTGCTGGGGAACTGGTTCCTGCAGCACGGCATCGAACCGCTCGCGGTCAGCGCCTGGTACCAGCGTTGCTTCGTCGACGGCTACGACTGGGTGATGGTGCCCAACGTCGTCGGGATGTCCCAACACGCCGACGGCGGGGTGCTGGCGACCAAGCCCTACGCCGCGGGCGGGGCGTACATCGACCGGATGAGTGACTACTGCTCCGGATGCCGGTACGACCCGAAGGTCCGGGTGGGCGAGCAGGCGTGCCCGTTCACCGCGGGCTACTGGCGATTCATGCACGACCACGCCGACCGGCTGGCGGCCAACCACCGGATGGGTCGCGCGGTCGCCGGCCTGTCCCGGCTGCGCGACCTCGACGCCCTGCTGGCGCAGGAACACACCCGGGGCACCAGCCCGCCGTGACCGGCGGGCCGCGCGTCACCGGTGCGCGGCCGGAGGGGTGCGGACGGTGGGGACGCCGGGCAGCAGTGCGGTGAACGTCGTCGGCCGCTCGGAGCTGAGCAGCAGCCGGCCGCCCTCCGCCTCCACCATCTGCCGGGCCAGCCCGAGCCCGAGCCCGTGCGGCTCCGCGGCGCCGCCCGCAAGGATCGCCCGGATCCGACTGCCGTCCACCGCCCCGTCGTCGGCCACGTCGACGGCGAGGTGACCGGACAGGTCGCGGACAACCACCTCCACGCCGCCGCGACCGTGGCGGAGGGCGTTGTCGACCAGCACGTCGAGCAGTTGGCGTACGGAGGCAGGTGACGCGGTCGTCGAAGTGTCCGGACGGTCCGTCGACGCACTGAACGGCCGGCCGGACCGGGCGAGCTCGCCGCGCCACCGCTCGCCCACGCCGTCGGCGATCCGTCCGGCGGTGATCCCCGTGGTGGTGATCCCCATGGTGGTGAGCACTGCTCCGGAGGTCCCCGTCCGGGTGTCGGGGCGGGTGAACCGCAGCACGTCCTCGACGGTCGTCTCCAGTCGTCGCGCGACCGCCAGCGCCTCGTCCATCGCCGACCACGGGTCGGTCGAGCGGTCGCTCAGCGCCTCCTCGAGGACCAGCTCCAGACCGGTCAGCGGGGTACGCAGCTGGTGGGACGCGTGCGCGGCGAATGCACGTTCCCTGCCGAGCAGGTCCTGCAGCCGGCTCCCGGTCTCCTGCAGCGCCTCGGCGACGGCGTCGATCTCCGGCAGTCCACTCCGGCGTCCCGCGAGCCGCGGACCCGGCGAGCCCAGGGACCGGGCGTCGACGGCGAGCTGCTCCACCGGAGCCACCAGCAACCGCACCTGCCGACGGGTGGCCGCCCGGGCGAACAGGGCCGCCAGCACGGCCACCCCGGTGATCGCCGCCCAGACCGCCGCCGTCCGGGCCCACACGGCGTTCGCGGACGAGCTCGCCCGCACGACGCCCCGGACCTGCTCGCCCTGGACGAGCGGCACCGTCGCGACGAGCTGTCCCCCCTGCCGGCCCTGGCCGGGGTCCCCCACCAACGCACGCTGCACCAGCGGGTCCGGGCGACCCGCGCCGGCCGTCGGCGCCGGCTGACCGGCGACGACCACCCTCACCGCGATCCCCGCGATCGCGGGCGCCTCCACGGGGTCACCGCCGCCCAGGCTGGTGGCGTCGACACGTGCCGCCGTCGTCAGCGCCGCCCGCTGCAGCTCACCGAACTCCGTGGAGACGAGCAGCAGGCGGGCTGCCACCGCGAGGGGGATAGCGAACACCAGGACGGCAGTGACCACGGCCGTCATCGACAGGGTGGTGATCCTCCGCCGCATCGGCGAAGTCTCGCCCACCCGACGCGCACTCCCCGGTGTTGCTGAGGTTTTGCCTTCCTCGGGGCCGGCTGTTCCGTGCCCACTCCTAGCGTTCAGGACACGTGATCTCCCTGCCGAGGCACGGAGTCGACGGCGGTCTCCGCCGGGAAACGGGGAGCGATGTCCAGGTCTCAGACAGGTGTTCTCGGGTTGGCCGTCGGGGTCGTCGTACTCGCCGGGGCCTGCTCGACGAGCAACCCGACGTCGGCGGGCAGCGCGACGCCGGCGGGGCAGACGGGCGCGGCACCGGGGGCGTCGGCGGCAGGGCCCGCCGCGTCCCCGCTGGCAACGGAAGTCAACCCACCGGGTGACATCCCCGACAACCAGGCCTACGTGTCGTTCCAGGTGCCCGGGTCCACGGCCACCGTGAAGGTCCCGGAGGGCTGGTCGCGGTCGACCGCCGGCAGCTCGACCACGTTCGCCGACAAGCTGAACCGGATCACCGTGTCGGCCGCCCCGGCGGCGTCCGCGCCGACCACGGCCGCGGTGCAGTCACGTGCGGCCGCGCAGCTGGGCTCCGCCGTCTCGAAGTACGCCGCCGGCAATGTGTCCACCGTGCAGCGCGCCGGGCAGCCGGTGATCCTGTTCACCTACGCCGGCGACTCGGCGCCGGACCCCGTCACATCGAAGGTGGTGCGGGACGCCTTCGAGCAGTACACCTACTGGCGGGCCGGCACCGAGGTCGTGCTCACCCTGGTCGGGCCGTCCAACGCCGACAACGTCGATCCCTGGCGCATCGTCTCCGACTCCGTGAACTTCGCATGACACCCGCTCCGGGATTCCCGGCTCTGCGGGTCCGCGACCTCTACCGGTTCTACCGGGCCGGCGGCGACGAGACGCTGGCCCTGCGTGGCGTGGGTTTCGACGTGTGGCCCGGGGAGACCGTCGCGGTGGTCGGGCCGTCAGGGTCCGGCAAGTCCACCCTGCTGGGCTGCCTGGCCGGACTGGACGAACCCGCCGGTGGCTCGGTCACCGTTGCCGGCACCGTGCTCAGCCACCGGCCCGAGGCCGAGCGCGCCCGGATCAGGTCCAGGACGGTGGGTGTGCTGCTGCAGTCGGGGAACCTGATCGACCACCTGTCCGTGCGCGACAACGTCGCCCTGGTGATCAACCGGGGAGAGCGCCGCTCCGCACGCCGCCGCACCGCCGAGCTGCTCGCGCGGGTCGGCCTGACCGCCCGGGCCGGGGCCCTGCCGCGCGAGCTCAGCGGCGGGGAGGCGGCCCGCGCCGGGCTGGCGGTCGCCCTCGCGAACGACCCGCCGGTGCTGATCGCCGACGAACCGACCGGCGAGCTCGACGGCGACACCGAACACCTGGTCCTGGACCTGCTCGTCGGGCGGGCCGAGAGCGGGGGCGCCGTCCTCGTCGTGACCCACAGCCCGCAGGTCGTCGCGATCGCGGACCGGGTCCTCACCCTGCAGGACGGAGTGCTTGCCGCATGAATGCTCCAGACCCGGCACTGGACAACCCGGCAGACGCCGCAGTGGCCAACGCGGCACCCGACATCGCACTGGTGCGCTGCGCCGGGGTGGCCCGGACCTACGGGACCGGTCCCGGCGCTGTCGTTGCGGTCACCGGGGCCACCTGCGCCGTGCTCCCTGGCCAGTCGACGGCACTCGTCGGACCGTCGGGCTGCGGCAAGTCGACGCTGCTGCACCTGCTGGCCGGCCTGGAGTACCCGACGGTCGGCACCGTGACCTGGCCGTCGACGGGTCACAGCCCGTGGGGCCGCCCGCGGGAGGTGGGCGTCGTGTTCCAGGGGCCCTCCCTGCTGCCGCATCTGGACGTCACGGAGAACGTCGCGCTGCCGCTGGTGCTGGACGGTGTCCCGGCCGCCGCCGCGCGCGACCGGGCCCGGGAGAGCCTGGACGACCTGGCGCTGGGCGGCCTGGCCGACGCCCTGCCGGACACGCTGTCCGGTGGCCAGGCCCAGCGGGTCGCGATCGCCCGGGTGCTCGCGACCCGGCCCCGCCTGGTCCTCGCCGACGAGCCGACCGGCCAGCTGGACGGCGCGACCGGCAGCCACGTCGTCGACGTCCTGCTCGAGGCGGTCGCCCGCGCCGGCGCGGCGGTGGTCGTCAGCACCCACGACCCGCGGGTCGCGCAACGGTTCGGCCAGGTGTGGCGGATGAGCGGCGGCCAGCTGCGGGACCGCGCGGAGGCCGTCGGGCCGCCTGGCGCCGCCGGTCCCGCCGGGCGACTGCTCGCCGAGCGCGTCGGATGAGCCGCCTGTGGCTGGCCGGGCTGCTGCGCCACCGCGCGCCGCGACTGGCCGGGATCGCCGCAGGCGTCGCGGTGGCTGTCGCGCTCATCGCGGCGCTCGGGACCTTCCTGACCGCGTCGCGGTCGACGATGACGGCGCGGGCCACCCGTTCGGTCGCCGTCGACTGGCAGGTGCAGCTGTCACCGGGGGCGTCCCAGGCACGGGTGCTGGACGCCGTGCGCGCCACCGGCGCGCAGGCCGCGCTCCCCGTCCGTCTCGCCCAGACGACAGGTCTGACCGCGACGGCCGCCGGAGCCACCCAGACCACCGGCGCCGGCGTGGTGCTCGGGCTCCCGGCGGGCTACGCGAGCACGTTCCCCGGTGAGATCCGCCAGCTCGCCGGCGCCTCGTCCGGTGTGCTGCTGGCCCAGCAGACCGCGGCGAACCTGCACGCCACGACCGGCACGGCCATCACCGTCGCACGCCCCGGGGCCGGTCCGGTCACCCTGCGCGTCGCCGGTGTCGTCGACCTGCCGCAGGCCGACTCCCTGTTCCAGCGGGTCGGCTCGACCGCGCAGCCGACCGCCCCACCGGACAACGTCGTGCTGCTGGACCAGGCGAGCTTCGACCGGCTGTGGGGGTCACCGGCCGTCCGGACCGCGGCCGCCGTCACGACACAGGTGCACGTCCGCCGCGGGCAGCCCCTGCCCACCGCGCCGGCAGCGGCCTACACCGAGGTCATCGGCGCCGCCAAGAACCTGGAGGCCCGCCTGAACGGCGCCGTCACCATCGGGGACAACCTGGGCTCGGCGCTCGCCGCGGCCCGGCAGGACGCCGCGTACGCCCAGTTGCTGTTCCTGTTCCTCGGCGTCCCCGGCGCCGTGGTCGCCGCCCTGGTGACGGCCGCCGTCGCCGGTGCCGGCACCGGGCGCCGCCGCCGCGAGCAGGGCCTGCTGCGCACCCGTGGCCTGTCCGCCCGGCAGGTGATCGGGCTGACGGTGGTCGAGTCGGCGGTCGTCGGCATCGCCGGGACGGCGGTGGGGCTGCTCGCGGCCCAGCTGTGGGCGCGACAGGCCGCGGGCGGCGGTGGCATCGGGGGCGCCGCGGGCGGCGGTGGCATCGGCGGCGCCGCGGGCGGCGGTGGCATCGGCGGCGCCGCGGGCAGCGGGCAGTCGGTTCCGCTGGGCTGGGCCGCGCTGGCGGCGGCAGCCGGCCTGCTCGTGTCCGGGCTCACCGTCGCACTCCCCGCGGCCCGGGACCTGCGGGTGCGGACGGTGCTGGACCTGCGCGCCCACGTCCGACCCGACCGCAGCCCCCGGTGGATGCGGTGGGGACTGGACTTCGCACTGCTCACGGCCGCACTGCTGGTGTTCCGAGCCACGGCGAGCAACGGCTACTCCCTGGTCCTCGCGCCCGAGGGCGTGCCCGCCATCTCCGTGGACTACTGGGGGTTCCTGGCGCCGACGTTCCTCTGGCTCGGTGGCCTGCTGCTGATCTGGCGGGTCGGCATCCTCGTCCTGCGCCGCGGACGGGCAGCCCTCACCGCCGCGAGCCGGCCGCTGAGCGGTCGGTTGGCCGTGAGTACCGGCGCGGGGCTGTCCCGCAACCGCCGGCCACTGGTCCGCTCGATCGTCCTGCTCGCCGCGGCCGTGTCCTTCGCCGCCTCGACCGCGGTGTTCAACGCGACCTACCAACAGCAGGCCGAGGCCGACGCCCAGCTGACGAACGGCGCCGACGTCGCGGTCACCGTCTCCCCCGGCACGGTGGTCCATCCGGCGGCGGCGGCCGGGCTGACCGGCACACCAGGCGTCCGGCGCGTGGAGCCCCTGCAGCACCGTCTCGCCTACGTGGGCAACGACCTGCAGGACCTCTACGGCATCCGACCGGACACCATCGGCTCGGCGACGACCCTGCAGAACACCTACTTCCAGGGCGCCACCGCCCGCGAGGTGCTGGCCACCCTCGCCCGGACCCCGGACGGGGTGCTGGTGAGCGCCGAGACGGTCAAGGACTACCAGCTGCACCTCGGTGACACGGTCAACCTGCGCCTGCAGGACGGCCCCACCGGCAGCCGACGGGCCGTCCCGTTCCGCTACGTGGGCGTCGTCAACGAGTTCCCGACCGCGCCGCGGGACAGCTTCTTCGTGACCAACGCGGCCTACGTCACCCGGATGAGCGGCTCGGACGCGGTGGGGACCTTCCTGGTGGACACCGGGGGCAGGAACCAACCGGCGGTGGCCGCCGCCCTGCAGGCCCGCCTGGGGACCACCGCCGCCGTGACCGACCTGACCCAGGTGCGGGGCACCATCGGGTCCAGCCTGACGGCGGTCGACCTGCGGTCGCTGACCCGGATCGAACTGGCGTTCGCGGTCCTGCTGGCCGCGGCAGCCGGTGGGCTGGTGCTCGCACTCGAGCTCGCCGAACGGCGCCGCAGCCAGGCCATCGCCCGCGTGCTCGGCGCCACCCGCCGTCAACTGCGCGGATCACTGCTGGTCGAGGCGCTGGTCGTCGGGATCGGCGGGCTGGGCACCGGAGCGCTGCTCTCCTGGGCACTGTCGGCAATGATCGTCAAGGTGCTCACCGGCGTCTTCGACCCCCCACCGGACAGCCTCGCGGTCCCCGCCGGCTATCTCGGTGCCACGGCGGCCGCGGTCGCCCTCGTGCTCGCCGGCGCGGCGGTGCTGGCGTCGCGCACATCCGGGCGGCCGCCGGTCGAGGAGCTGCGCGAGCTGTGAGCACGCCGTCGGCGGCCCAGGACGCGCCGGTCGTGCTGGTCGTGGAGGACGACACGGTCCTCGGGTCCCACCTGCGCAGCGCCCTGCAGGCCCACGGCTACGCCGCACGGTGGGCATCGACGGCCGCCGAGGCGCTCGCGGCGGCCGCGACGGAGGTTCCGGCTCTGGTCCTGCTCGACCTCGGGCTGCCCGACGCCGACGGCGTCGACCTCGCCCGTGACCTCCGCCTGGCGCACCCGGATGCGGTGATCGTCGTGTTGACCGCCCGGACGGCGGAGCTGGACGTCATCGCGGGACTGGATGCCGGCGCGGACGACTACCTGACCAAGCCGTTCCGGCTCAACGAGGTGCTCGCCCGGGTCCGCGCGCACCTGCGGCGCCGACCGGCGGCGAACGTTGCACCGCACCGGCCCACCGGCTCGCTGGCGGTGGACCCGACCGCTCGCCGGGTCACGTTCGCCGGCACCGAGATCCGGCTGCGGCCCAAGGAGCACGAGGTGCTCGCCCTGCTCGCCGCCCGGGTGGGGGAGGCCGTGAGCCGCGCCGACCTGATGGCGGGCGTGTGGGACGAGAACTGGTTCGGCTCGACGAAGACCCTCGACGTGACCGTTGCGTCATTGCGTCAGCACCTGGTCGAGGCGGGCGTGACGGGGCCGGACGCCCCGATCCTGGTGACGTTGCGCGGATTCGGTTACCGCCTGGACCCGCCCTTCCCCGACGTCGACGTCCGGTAGAACTCGGGGGGTGACCTCCGCAGCAGCACACCCGTCCCCGTTCGGCGCCTGGCCGTCCCCCATCTCCGCCGCGATGGTCGCCCAGGCCGGCCCCGCACCGGCGTGGCCCACCCTGGTCGGCGGCGAGCTGTGGTGGTCCCAGGTCCGGCCGGCCGAGGGCGGCCGCACGACAGTCCTCCGACAGGCGGCGAGCGGTGCCGGCACCCCCGGTCGGCCGGCGGCGGTCGAGGTGCTGCCCGCGCCGTGGAGCGCGTCGAACCGGGTCCACGAGTACGGCGGACGCAGCTTCCTGCCGGTCTCGACCCCGGCCGGGACGGCCCTGGTGTTCGCCGAGCGCACCGACCAGCGGCTGTACCGGCTGGACCCGGGCGCGGCAGCACCCGTCCCGCTGACCCCCGAGCCGCCGGTGCCGGCCGGCCTGCGGTACGCCGACCCGGTGCTGTCCGCGGACGGCTCGGGGGTGCTGTGCGTCCGGGAGGCGCACGTCGGCGGCGCGGTCCGGCGCCACCTCGTCGCGGTGCCGCTGGACGGCAGCCTCGGCGTCCGGGATCTCGTCGGCGGCAGCCGGGATCTCGGCGGCGGCGAGCCCGCCGGCGGCAGCGACTTCCTCGCCTTTCCGACGCCGTCACCGGACGGGCGTCGGCTGGCCTGGATCGCCTGGGACCACCCGCGGATGCCGTGGGACGGGACGGTGCTGCGGGTCGCCGACGTCGCGGCCGACGGGACGGTCGGCGCGCCGCGCGACGTCCTCGGTGGCCCGGCGGAGTCGGTGTTGCAGCCGGAATGGGCCGGTCCGGAGGCGCTGTACGCGGTGACCGACGCGTCCGGTTGGTGGAACCTGGTCCGGGTCGACCTAGGCAGCGACGACGGGGGCGACGGCGGACGGGTGAGTCCGCTGTGTCCGCGGGAGGAGGAGTTCGCCGGCCCCCTCTGGCAGCTGGGGATGCGCTGGTACACGGTGCTGGATGACGGTCGGATCGCTTGCCGGGTCGGGACGGACACCACCCGGCTCGCCGTGGTGCACCCGGACGACGGATCGCTGACGGACGTACCGACCGGGCTGACGGCCTGGGGATCGGCGCTGACCGGCGACGGGAGCCGCGTCGCAGCCGTCGCCGGGTCCCCGAGCCAGGACCCGGCGGTCGTGGTGGTGGACCCGGCGACCGGGGACCTGACTCGCGGCGGGGCCCACGACGGCCCGGTGGTCGACCCCGGCTACCTGCCCGAGCCCTACCCGGTGACGGTGCCGTCGATCGGCGGCCGGGTCGTGCACGCGAACGTCTACCCGCCGCGCAACCCCGACGCGACGGGGCTCGCCGACGAACGACCGCCGTACGTCGCGTTCGTGCACGGCGGCCCGACGTCCCAGTCCCCGACGGTCCGCAGTCTGGCGGTCGCCTTCTGGACCAGCCGCGGGATCGGTGTCGTCGACGTCAACTACGGCGGGTCGACCGGTTACGGCCGGGCGTACCGGGACCTGCTGCGTGAGCAGTGGGGCATCGTCGACGTCGAGGACACGGTGGCCGCCGTGCAGGCGCTCGCCGACGACGGTCTGGCCGACGGTGCACGGTTGGCGATCAGGGGTGGCAGCGCGGGCGGGTGGACAGTGCTCTCCGCGTTGACCCGGACCGGTACCTTCGCCGCCGGTACCTCCTACTACGGGGTCGCCGAGCTGGAACGGTTCGCCGCCGACACGCACGACTTCGAATCCCGGTACCTGGACGGACTGATCGGCTCGTTGCCGGAGCACCGCTCGCGCTATGTCGAGCGAGCACCGCTCACCAACGTGGGCAGGCTGTCCTGCCCGGTGCTGCTGCTGCAGGGCGCCGATGACAAGGTGGTGCCGCCGTCGCAGGCAGAGATGTTCCGCGACGCCCTGGTCACCGCCGGGATCCCGCACGCGTACCTGCTGTTCGAGGGTGAGGAGCACGGCTTCCGTCGCGAGGACACGAACATCGCGGCGCTGGAGGCCGAGCTGTCGTTCTATGGGCAGGTGTTCGGCTTCGAGCCGCCAGGCGTCCCTGTCCTGCCGCTGGTCCGCCCCGCCGGCTGACGGCTGCGCGCTGTCGGTGTTCACGTCCGCGGTGCGCTATTGGCCGGCCTCGCCTAGTCGTGGGGCCCCCGCCCTGTGGGCGTCGGCGACGCGCCGAGTGGAGAGTTCGGCCCGCTCACCGGGTGAAACCCTCCACTCGACGGTCGCCCCACGAGGATGGGGAGGTGACGACCTGGTGCGCCAGTGGGTTTCTGACCCCGACATCGGCACTTCCCGGGACATCCTGCTGTGCAGGAACTGGTCGCCGACGTCGCCCTCGGCCTGCGCCGAAACTACGACCGACGAACTTGCCGACCTCTTACTCGCGAAACCGTGACCCGCCAACCGGACCGGGCGTGGTTGACCGGGATCGCCACCTCGTTGACCGGCGTCGACGGTGTCGTCGGGGTACTGCTCGGGGGCAGCCGTGCACGCGGTGACCACAGCCCGGACTCCGATGTCGACCTCGGAGTCTACTACCGCCCGCCGTTGGACGTCGAGGCCCTGACCGAGCTCGCCCGCCAGATCGCCTCCGCCCGTGAGTCGGGCGGGCTGGTCACCGTCACCCGCCCCGGCGACTGGGGCCCCTGGGTGGACGGCGGAGCATGGCTGTCGATCGACGGCGTCCCGGTCGACTGGATCTACCGGGACCTGGACCGGGTCCATGCCGCCTGGACCGACGCGTGCGCCGGCCGGTACCGCTTCCACGTCCAGGCCGGCCACCCGCTCGGCGTACCCGACTTCGCCTACGCCGGGGAGGTCGGCCTCGGGACCGTGCTCGCAGACCCGACCGGTGAGCTCACGGGTCTGCACGCACGGACGCAGGACTATCCGCCGGCACTGGCCGGGGCCCTGGTCGACGGGTTGTGGGAGGCCCGCTTCCTGGTCGCCGGTGCTCGTAAGGCCGCCGCCCGGACGGACACCGCCTGGATCGCCGGGTGTCTGTTCCGCGCCGTCGGGGTCTGCGTGCATGCCCTGCACGGCCACGCCGGCCGGTGGCTGGTCAACGAGAAGGGCGCGGTCCGGTCCGCCGGCGCACTTCCCGGGTCGCCGGCGGACTTCGCCCGGCGCGCGCACGCGCTCCTCGGAGACGTTGGAACAACTCCGGAAGAACTGGCAGCGTCCCTGGACGCCGCCGACGAACTCATCACCGATACGGCTCGCCTCTGCGCCGCCGGATGAGGCCCCAGGGACGCCGGTGAGGCTGGGCCAGACGGGGACGGGACGAGGCCAGGCTGAACAGCGCCGGGCCGCGGACCCGGAGAACAGGCCCGCGGCTCGTCGACACGCGAGAGGGAAGCCGGCAGACCCGGCGCAGGGTCAGCCCTTCAGGCCGGTCCCAGCAATTCCCTGCACGATCCGCTTCTGGAAGATCAGGAAGAGGATCACCAGCGGAATCGCACCCAGGATCGAGGAGGCCTGGATGTCGGACACTCGCTGGCCGTAGGACCCCTGAACGGTGGCCAGTCCGACCGGGATCGTCATCAGCTTCGGGTTGGACAGCACGAACAGCGGCAGGATCAGGTTGTTCCAGACGCCGACGAACGTGACGATCGACATCGCCCCGATGACCGGCCTGGACAGCGGCATGATGATCGAACGGTAGATCGTCCAGAAGCTCGCTCCGTCGATCCGCGCCGACTCCTCGAGCTCCTTCGGCAGGCCGTCGAAGAACTGCTTGAAGACGAACAGCGCGATCACCGCGGGCACCTGCGGGAAGATGACGGCCCAGTAGGTGTTGAGCAGCCCGACGACGTTGAGCTCCTGGAAGATCGGGACGATGAGGACCTGGGGCGGGATCATGATCCCGGCGACCATCAGCAGGAACACCGCCTGCCGTCCGCGGAACCTCAGCCGCGAGAGCGGATAGGCCGCCATCGACGCGAACAGCACCGTGAGGACCACCGTGACCAGCGACGTGATGGCGCTGGCCAGGTACCAGTTCCACAGGTCACCGGTGCCGAGCAATGTCCGGTAGGAACCGAAGGTTAGGTTCCAGTCCCGAAGGATCGGACCCGCACCGATGGCCGAGGTGGCGTTCGACGTCAGCGACGTCTTGATCGCCCACAGGCTCGGCAGCAACCAGAGCACGGCGAAGGCGATAAGGAGGATCCACGAAACGATGGTGAAGGTCCGCCCCGAGTGCTCGGAATTCGTGGCGACCCGCGATGCGGGCGCCGCGGCGGACACCCCGTTGCCGGACTTGCGCCGCACCTGCTCTAGAGCGGTCGCCATGTCAGCCCCTTCTCTCGGCGGAGCGCTCGATGACCTGGCGCACGAGGGCGACCAGCACGATGAAGACGAAGAAGATGACGGACGCCGCGGAGGCGGCGCCGACCCGGTAGTCCGTGAACGACGTATTGGCGATCAAGCCGAGGGTGACCTGCGTCGAGATGCCCGGGCCGCCACCGGTCATCAGGTACACCTGATCGAAGATCTTCAGGCTCGCGATGATCTGCAGCAGCAGGACGAGAGCGGTGGTCCGGTTCAGCAGCGGGACCGTGATCCTCCGGATTTGTTGCCAGGGCGTCGCCCCGTCCACCGAGGCGGCCTCGTACAGCTCGCGGGGGATGTCCTGAAGCCCGGCCAGGTAGAGGATGAAGTTGAACCCGATCGTCCACCACACCGTAGTGATCGCGATCCCGAGCATCGCCAGGTTCGGGGTACCCAGGACGGGCGCCGGCACCGCGTCCCCTAGCGCGGTCTGCAGGGAGTTCCAGAGTCCCGTCGCAGGAGTGTAGATAAACGTCCAGATCAGCGCGATGGCGGCCGACGGGAGGATGAATGGCACGAAGAACGCCAGCCGGAAGAACCACTGGGCGCGGTTGACCCTGTTCGCCAGGATCGCGAAGACGAAGGCCAGGATGACCAGCGGCGGGACCGTATAGAGCGTGAACTGGATCGTGTGCCAGAACGACGACCAGAACTCCGGCTTGGTGAGCATCTCCCGGTAGTTCGCAACCCCCGCGAACGCCCCGAACCCCTTGTGCAGGATGGTGGTGTCGAAGAAGCTCGTGATGACCATGTAGATGACCGGCCACACGAGGAACAGGACGTAGAAGATCCCGAACGGCGCGATGAACAGCCAAGCGGGCCTGTTCTCGCCCGGCATGCGCCGAGGGCTGCGGCCGGAGACGGTTGCCGCGCGGGGCGGCGCAAGGGTCTGGGCGGTCACGACCGGTTCTCCTGTCGGTTCGCGGGGCGGAAGGGTGCGACGAGCGCCACGACTCGCCGAGCCGGCTGGACGTTGGCGGTCACAACGGGCTCTTCGTGTCGGCGTAGATGAGCAGCTGCGAGCGGGCCGACGCCAGAGCGGCCGCTGGCGTTGCGATGCCCTGCTGCACGAGCCCGATCTGCGCACCCACGACGTTCTCGAAGTTCGAGCCGGAACCGCCGTACCAGGCGGTGGCGTCGTACACCGCGTCGTCTGCCGCCGACGCGTAGTCCGACTGGGGTTCCAGCCGCTGGTAGGCCGTGCTGTTCAGCGTCGGCAGGTAGGCCGGGATGTGACCGCCCTTGGCCCAGGTCAGGCTCTGGTCGAGCATCGACTTGATGAAGCCCATCGCCAGCTTGGTCTGCGCGGGTGTCCGCGTCTGCGTCGGGAGCACGAACGTGTGCGAGTCCGCCATTGAGGCCGGCTTGTCGAACAGGGTGGGGACCGGCACCATCCCGAAGCTCAACCCTTTGACCGCCTGGGCTGTGGTGATCTCCCACTCGCCCTCAAGGTAGAACGCCGACTTCCCGGTGAACATGAGGGTCTCGGCGCCGGCATAGTCGGTGTTCACGGGCATCAGCCCGTCTTTGGTCAGCTTTTGGATGTAGGCCAGGGTCTTGAGCGTCAGGTCCCGGTTGTAGGTCAGGTTCTGACCCTGGTCCGCCAGCCACGGGGTCGCCCCGGTCTGCTGTTGATAGAGGGTCTGGAACCACCGCCAGCTCGTCGACGGGTCGCCGATGGTCGCGACAGAGGCGCCGTACTGCCCGGTCACCTTCTTTGCGGCGGTCAGTGCCGCCTCCCACTGCTGGGTGCCCTTGATCGACTTCAGTTTCCCGGCCGAGTCGAGCAGTCCGGCCTTCTGGCAGATCGTCTTGTTGTAGTAGAGGACGAACGGGTGGGTGTCCAGCGGGATGGCGTAGTTCTTGCCGTTGACCTTCTGGTTGGCCCACGCCTTCTGGTTGAAATCGGAGGCCTTCAGGTCGACGAGCCCGAGCATCTCATCCGTGATCGGCGACAGCAGTCCGGCCAACGCCAGGTTGCGCTCCCGGGTCAGGTGCGAGATGGCGACGTCCGGCGGCGCGCCACCCAGGGTGGCCAGCGACACCTTGGTGTAGTAAGGGTTTCCCCACGCGAAGGTGGATGCCTGCAGGGAGGACGGCCCCCCGTGCTGGGCCGCGTACTGGTCGAGCATCACCTGCAGCCGGGCCCCGTCACCGCCCCCGAACAGGTTCCAGAAGGTGAGCGTGCCCGGATCGAGCCGGGAACCGGCGAGCCCCGCGGACACCGGCGTCCCACATCCGGACATCGCCCCCGCAAGGCCTACCCCAGCGGCGGCCCCGAGGCCGCCGCGTAAGAGAGAACGCCGGGACAGACCGCCCGGGGTCGAGCTGGAACGAGACGTCACGTGTCGTCCTCCACTGCCGTCGTTGGCCTGGTTCGGAGCGGGGCCGGCGTGGGCCGTACCCGCCTGCATGGTGCCTGCACGACGGACTCGCGTCAAGCATGTGAGCGTGCACATCTCTGTGTCCCGCCACCGTGCAGCGTTGCACTGTAGGTCACGATCCGATCGAGCCGCGGCCCTCCCGGCGAGGGCCGACGTGCTGCCCGGACCAAACCCACCCCGTCGTGCATCGATGGTCCGGTCGGCCCGGCCGGGTGACCGGCCGGGGCAGCTGCCGGCTGGGTGAGGATGGACCCGGCTGCCGCTCCGGACCCGCCCGCGGCAGACCCCCGGACTCGAGAAGGAGACCCCGCTGATGGCACCGGCACGCCTGACCATCGATCCCGCGTTCACCGTCGGCGAGGTGGACCCACGTCTGTTCGGGAACTTCGTGGAGCACCTCGGCCGGTGTGTCTACACCGGCATCCACGAACCGGGCCACCCGACCGCGGACGCCGACGGGTTCCGTGGCGACGTCGAGGACCTGGTCCGCGAGCTGGGCGTCACCCTGATCCGCTACCCGGGCGGCAACTTCGTGTCCGGCTACCGGTGGGAGGACGGGGTGGGGCCGGTGGCCGAGCGTCCGGCACGGCTCGACGGTGCCTGGCGGACCACCGAGCCGAACACCGTGGGGACCGACGAGTTCTGCGCCTGGACCCGCCGCCTCGGCGTCGAGCCACTGATGGCCGTCAACCTGGGGACGCGGGGGGTCGCGGCGGCCGCGGCGCTCGTCGAGTACTGCAACCACCCCGGCGGATCGGCGTGGTCGGACCTGCGCCGGGCGAACGGGTACCCGGAGCCGCACGGCGTGAAGTACTGGTGCCTGGGCAACGAGATGGACGGCCCCTGGCAGATCGGGCACAAGAGCGCGGACGAGTACGGCCGGCTCGCCGCCGAGGCGGGCAAGGCGATGCGGCTGGTCGACCCCGGGATCGAGCTCGTCGCCTGCGGGAGCTCCGGGCGCGGCATGCCCACCTTCGGCGACTGGGAGCGCACGGTCCTGGAGCACACCTTCGACGTGGTCGACCACGTCTCCCTGCACGCGTACACCACGCCGGGCGACGACGGCGACGTCGCGAGCTTCCTGGCCAGCGGCACGGAGTTCGACAGCTTCATCGACGGCGTCGTCGCGACCGCCGACGCCGTGGCCGCCAAGCGGCACAGCACCAAGCGGATCGGGCTCAGCTTCGACGAGTGGAACGTGTGGCACCGCTACAGCGGGGACGAGAACGGGAACTGGGGCCGCGCGCCGCGACTGCTGGAGGTCGTCTACGACCTGCAGGACGCGGTCGTCGTGGGCGGCATGCTGATCTCCCTGCTCCGTCACGCCGACCGGGTGAGGATCGGCTGCCTGGCGCAGTTGGTCAACGTCATCGCGCCGGTGATGACCGAGCCGGGCGGCGCGGCGTGGCGGCAGTCCACCTTCCACCCGATCGCCCTGACCAGCCGGTACGGCCGCGGAACGGTGCTCGCGACCCCGGTGGTCTCCGACCCCGTCCCCACCGCGAGGTACGGCGACGTCGGCGCGGTCGACGGGGTCGCGGTCCGCGGCGACGAAGGTTCGGTGACCGTCTTCGCGGTCAACCGGGACCAAAAGTCGCCGCACGAGCTGACCGTTGACCTGCGAGGCTTCCCCGACCTGTCGACGGCGACCGTCACGATGATGTCCGGAGAGGACCGCGCGGCCACCAACACCGTGGACACCCCGGACCGGGTCGCCCCGCGCGAGCTGCCGTCGACGTCGCTGGACGGCGGCCTGCGGGTCCAGCTGCCGCCGGTCTCGTGGGCGATGGTCCGGCTGACCGCCTGACCGGATTCAGCCGGCGGGTGCGCGGTCGACGTCGGGCTCGAGGTAGATGACGCAGCGCAGCGACACGGCCGCGCGGACCCGTTCCTCGGCCGCGTCGATCGTCGCCGCGACGTCGCCGAGCCGGTCGTCGGCGTCGAACGCGACCTTGGCCGCGATGAGCAGCTCGTCCGGGCTCAGGTGCGTGGTCTTCAGGTGCACGACCCGCTCGATACCGTCCCCGGCGACCAGGGCCGCCTCGATGCTGCGCGTCTGCGCCGGTGTCGCGCCCTCGCCCAGCAGCATCTGCGAGGTCTGGGTGAACAGGACGACTCCGACGGCGATCAGCAGCGCACCGATGGCCAGGGTCCCGACGCCGTCCCAGACCCCGTTTCCGGTCGTCACCGCAAGCGTCACCCCGACCAGGGCGAAGACCAGCCCGACCAGGGCGCCCAAGTCCTCCAGCACGACGACGATCAGCTCCGGGGCGCGGGCGTGCCGGATGAACTGCGGCCAGCTCTGGTCCCCGCGGCTGTGCGCGGACTCGTGCACCGCGGTACGCAGCGAGAACGACTCCAGCACGACCGCGACCCCCAGCACCACGAAGGCCCAGACCGGGGACTCGATGTGCTCCGGGTTCTGGACCTTGTGGAAGCCCTCGTACAGGGCGAACACCCCGCCGAGCAGGAAGATGACGATCGCGACGAGGAACGCGTACAGGTAGCGGTAGCGGCCGTAGCCGAACGGGTGCGCCGCACTGGCCGGGCGGGTGGCCTTGCGGCCGCCGACCAGCAGCAGGACCTGGTTGGCCGAGTCGGCGGTGGAGTGCACGCCCTCGGCCAGCATCGAGCTGGAGCCGGTGAAGGCGAACGCGACGAACTTGCTGGCCGCGATCCCCAGGTTGGCGCCCAGGGCAGCCAGGATCGCCTTGTTGCCGCCGCCGCTGCTCATGGCGGACATCCTCGCCGGTCACGCGAATGCCGCACGCCGCAGCCGGGTCAGTAGGCGCCGAGCTCGTGCAAGCGGTCGTCGTCGATGCCGAAGTGGTGCGCGATCTCGTGCACCACGGTGGTCCGGACCTCGGCGACCACCTGCGCCGGGGTGTTGCAGACGGCGAGGATCGGCCGGCGGAAGATCGTCACCCGGTCCGGCAGGACCCCGGCGTACCCGGCGTCCCGTTCGGTGAGCGGGATGCCCTCGTACAGCCCGAGCAGTGGCTGCCCGGCGGGTGGGTCGTCCTCGACGAGCACGACGACGTTGGACAGCACGTGCAGCAGGGGTTCGGGAATCGTGTCCAGCGCGTCGCCTACCAGCTCCTCGAATCGCTCGCGAGCCAGGTCGATCACCGGGCGAGCGCGCCCATCGGGTCCCACAGCGGCAGCACCACCGGCAGCGTGGCCAACCCGGCCGCCACGTCGGCCGGCAACCGGTCCCGGCGGATCACCACCTCGTAGAGGTACTCGCGGAACCAGTCCGCCGTCATCACGTGGAAGCCCTTGCGGCCGGGCTCGGGACCGTAGCTGTCCTCGACCCGCCAGCGGCGCGGTTCGCCGTCGAGGAGGTCGACGCCGGTGAACAGCATCGCGTGCGTGAGCTGGGAGTCCCGGGACTCCAGGCGCTGGCGGCGGTCGGCGGGAACCGTGTGCCCGGCGAAACCGAACAGCGAGCCGAAGTCGTAGATCCCGGGGTCGAGCACCCCGACGTCCTGTCGCCACATCTTCGACGCGTCGCAGCCGAACCACACCGGCTCGCCGGCCTGCAGCGTGTCCGCCGCCGCCCGTGCCAGCACCTCGATCTCCACGTTGAGGTACTGCACCTCCCGGCCACCGACCAGGTTGCCCAGCCGGTCCACGGTGTAGGTCTGGCCGTAGGGGTTGCGCGGGTCGTTGACCAGGCAGACGTACTCCTGCAGCGGGAGGTCGACATAGCGGGCCATGAACTGTTGTCCGGTCATCCGCCCGACCCGGTGGAAGGCCCCCGCCGAGTCCGTCCACTGCCAGTCGAAGTCGGTCGGTGGGACGCCAAGTACGCCGGTGAGGACGCGGTACACGGTGCTCAGCAGCTCCCGGCGCCGGGCGTCGACCGCGGCCGCGGCCGCACCGGCCCGGACCATCGCCCGCAGCGTCACCGCGCCGTGCCGCAGCCACCGGTACAGCAGCCCGTTCATCGCCCGGGTATCTGCGGCGCCGCAGGTGTCCGGCATCACCGAGGTCGGCACCACGCCGTGCTTGCCGACGACGTTGACGAGCATGTCCCACTGCCCGGCGTCCTCAAGCGGCGTGGTCAGCAGGGTGTCCAGCGTCCGGTCGCCGTCGTCGTAGGCGGTGGCCGTCTGCGCGATCGTCGTGAGGAACCAGTTCGCGCGCTCGAGTTTGTCCCAGAACGAGACATAGCTCTGTGACAGCTGCAGGTCCGCCACCCCGAGAGCGGTGCGCGCCCGGGACCGGAACAAGTTGAGGGCGGCGAAGATCCAGCACCGGCCGGTCTCGCGCTGGTTGGTGGTGACCCACTCGTCGTCGACGACCACCGAGAAGCTGTGGTCCACCGAGGTGACCACCGACCGGTCCAGCGCCACGTCCTTCAGCGGTGTCCGGGCCAGCGCGTTCGTCGCCACCCGCGCCACCGGGTCGGCGTCGTAGGCTGCACGGAGAGCAGTGATCTCCTCCATCGGGATCCCGGCGACGGGCGCCGGCGCGCCGGGAGCGAGGGACTGGGGCGCCTGGTCGAGGACATCGGTCATCCCCCCAGCGTGCGGCCTCGCCTGGCGCCGCGACAACCGGGCCGCTCAGCCGTCGAGCCCGGATCAGCCGTCGAGCCCGGATCAGCCGTCGAGGCCGAGTCAGACGTCGAGGCCGAGCAGTGCGTTCTCGACGACCTCGGCCAGCGCCGGGTGGATCCAGTACTGGCCGCCGGCGAGCTCGCGGACGTCGGTCGGCCCGAGGGAGAGCGCCTGGATCAGCGGCTGGATGACGGTGGACGCCTGGTACCCCATCAGGTGGGCACCGAGCAGCCGACCGGTCCCCCGCTCGGCGACGAGCTTGACGAACCCGGAGGTGTCCTCCATCGCCCAGCCGTACGCGACGTCGCCGTAGGCCTGGACCTTGACGGCGACATCGTGACCGGCCGCCCGCGCCGCCCGCTCGGTCAGCCCGACCGTGGCCAGCTGCGGGGAGGTGAACACCGCCGCGGGGACGAACCGGTGGTCCGAGGCGCGCAGGTCGTCCGGGTGGGTGAGGTTGTGCGCGACCGTCCGGGACTCCAGGTTGGCGACGTGCTTGAGCTTGTAGTCGGAGCTGACGTCGCCCAGTGCCCACACGCCCTCGGCGGTGGTGCGCTGCTGGGGGTCGACGACGACCCGGTTGTCCGGGTGAAGCTTCACCCCGCCGGCGCCCGCGTTCAGGGTGTCGCCGTTGGGGATGCGCCCGGCCGCCACCAGCAGCAGGTCCCCGCGCACCGTCTCCCCACCGTCGAGGGTGACCACGACGTCGTCGCCGTCCCGGGTGACCCCCATCGCCTCCCGGCCGAGTCGCAGGTCCCAGTGCCGGCCGGCGTGCTCGGTGAACCGCTCGGACAGGGTCTCGTCGACGGCAGCGAGCAGGCGGGTGTTGCGGCCCACCACGGTGACCTCGGCGCCGAGTGCGGCGAAGACGTGGCCGAACTCGGCGGCGATGTACCCGGTGCCGAGGATCACCGGACGCCGCGGCAGGTCGTCGATGCGCATGACGGTGTCGCTGGTGTGGAAGGGCACCACCGGCCCGAGTGCCGGGTCCAGTCCCGGCACCGGCGGGACCACCGCGCGGCTGCCGTTGGCGAGCACGACCCGGTCCGCCGTGACGTGCTCGACCGACCCGTCGTGCGCGGTGACGTCGACCGCCCGCGGCCCGGTGAACCGGGCCATCCCGGGCAGCACCACCGTGTTGCCGGCGTCCGAGCCGGCCGCACGCCAGGCCTGGCCGCCGGCGCTGATCGGGTCGATCCGGCCGAACACCCGGTCGCGGATGTCGGCCCACCGAACCTTGTCCAGCGTCGCGTCGATGCCGTAGCGCGCGGCGCCGCTGACGGTGTCGGCGACGTCCGCGGGATAGGCGAACATCTTCGTCGGGATGCACCCCACGTTCAGGCAGGTGCCGCCGAACGTGCCGGCCTCCACGATCGCGATCGACCAGCCGTCCATCGCCGGGGTGACCACGGAGTTCCCGGAGCCGGATCCGACGATGAGCAGGTCGACGTGGCGGGTCACCAGCCCACGCTAGCCGCGGGCGGTCACCCCGCGCCGGGCAGCAGGACCTGCAGGCGGCCGGCCTCGACGCGGGTCCGGAACGACGGCTGCGGGGACGTTGCCGGCCCGTGCACGACCGAGCCGTCGGCCAGGTCGAAGACGCTGCCGTGCCACGGGCAGGTCACGCACCCTTCGGCGACAGTCCCCTGGAACAGCGGGCCGGACATGTGGGAGCACTGCGAGGCGAGCACCCGCACCGCACCACCGGTCCGCGCGACCAGCAGCGAGATCGGCATCGTCCCGGCCAGCACCTGCTCGGCGGCCGCGCCCTCGGCGGGCAGGTCGTCGACGGCGCACAGGTCCTGCCAGCCGGGCTCCACCAGGTGCGGGACGTCCTCGACGTGGTTCGCGCCGCTGGCCTGCCGGTAGGCAAGGTGCCCGCCGAGGAAGCCGCCGAGGCCGACCGCCGCGAAGCCGGCGAAGGACAGCGTCCGCCCCCGCGGGCCCCGGGCCAGCAGGGACCCGGCGTAGCAGGCGACACCGAGGGCGTTGGCCGCGGAGTGGACCAGCCCCACCCGCTGCTGCTGCTCGTGCCCCTGCGCCCAGTCCGCGTACCCGCTCGCGACGGCCGGTGCGGCGCAGGCCAGCCCGACGCCGATCAGCACCCGGGAGGACACCCGCGGCCCCGGCAGCGCGTCCAGGACCGTGGCCGAGACGAACGAGCCCAGGGCGCCTTGGGCCAGCGCGGGGTGCAGCGGATGGCCGAGCGGGACGCCGTGCAGCACATCGGCCAGCGACCGGTTCTGCAGGACCTGCTGGATCGCGGTGCGGACGGGCGTGGCTATCCGGTCCAGCGCGGTCGCGTTCTCCAGGCGCGCGACGAGACCGGACAGCGAGATCCGGGACAGCGGTCGTTTCGGCACGTCGGACTCCTCCGTCAGGTCGGCTGGTACATCCCGACGCGGCCGGGGTCGGGTCGGTGGTCAATGCCTACCGTGCGGCCCGGCCGCGCGCGAACCCGGCGCGCGGGCTCAGGCCGCCCGTGCCCGCTCGAGCAGGCCTTCTTCACCGCCACCGGCTTCGGCAGGCCGGGGCGACCCGTCCGGGCTCGCCGGACGACGCGATCGGCGCAACGGTGGAGGTGCGGCGCCGCGGTGGCGCCGCGGGAGGAGGACAACTCATGGTGCACGGCGTGGCAACGGTCTGGTTGCCGGTCGAGGACATGGACCGGGCCGTGGCCTTCTACTCCGAGACCCTCGGGTTCGACGTGTCGAAGACCACCCCGGAGTGGAGCGAGGTCGACGCCAACGGCCTCAAGCTGGGGCTGAACGCCCGCGAGCCGGGCGGCGCCAAGGCCGACGGCGGCGCGGTCGTGACGTTCCAGCCGGACTCCGGGGACCTGGAGACCGAGGTCGCCGACCTGCAGGGCAAGGGCGTCACCTTCACCGGCGGGATCAGCGAGTACGACTGGGGCCGCCTGGTGCCGTTCAAGGACAGCGAGGGCAACGACCTCCAGCTCTACACCGCGCCGAAGGGCTGACGCAGGCGGGTTGGAGACAGCAGGCTGCCGACAGCGCGCAGCCTGCGAACGGTGGGCGGGCGTCGATCCCGGCGCCCGCCCATCCCGACCGCGTTGTCCCACGACCCGCACCGCGCGCGACACGGTTGATCCGCGGGTGCGTTCGGATCCGGCCGCTGTGTCCGCAGGTGCGGTTGGATCGGTAGCATCCCGGGCGTGACGGTGATTCGGATCCCTGATGCGGCCCGGCTGCTCGGGGTGAGTGACGACACCGTGCGGCGATGGGCCGACGCCGGCCGGATCCGGACCACGGTCGACGCCGGTGGCCGGCGGGGTGTCGAGGGCGCCGTCCTGGCCCGGTTTGCTGCCGAGCAGTCGGACCGCGCCGATCCGCTGGTGACCGGCCCGATCGTCGCCGAGTCCGCGCGCAACCGGCTGACCGGACTGGTCACCCGGGTGGTCAAGGACACCGTGATGGCGCAGGTGGAGATCCAGGCCGGCCCGTTCCGGCTGGTCTCGTTGATGAGCAGCGAGGCGGCCGACGAGCTCGGCCTGGACGTCGGGACGCTCGCGGTCGCCAGCGTGAAGTCGACCAACGTCGTCGTCGAAGTGCCGACCCAGCCGACGTGAGCACTGCCCACGTGAAGCGGGGCGCGACCGTCGCGGTGGCGGTCGGTGCGCTGTCGCTTGCGGCGTGCGGCTCGTCCCCGACCGGCCCGGCGACCCCGACCGGCGGAGCGTTGTCGGGCATACGGTCCGCGCCGCCGTCGACCAGAGCATCGCTCTCCGGATCGATCACGGTGTTCGCGGCGGCGTCGCTGAGCGGCGCGTTCACCACGCTGGGAAGTCAATTCCAGCAGGCGCATCCGGGAACCACGGTGACGTTCAGCTTCGGGGCCAGCTCGACGCTGGCCCAGCAGATCACCGCGGGCGCGCCGGCCGACGTCTTCGCCTCCGCAAGCTGGAAGAACATGACGCAGGTGACCGAGGCGGGCGACGCAGCCGACCCGGTGACCTTCGCGACGAACTTCGCCGAGATCGCCGTGTCCCCCGCCAGTGCGGCCCGGATCACCGCGCTGGCGGACCTGGCCGACCCCGGGGTGAAGGTGGCGCTGTGCCAACCGCAGGTGCCGTGCGGTGCGCTGGCCCAGCAGGTGCTCGGCACGGCGAAGGTCACAGTGCGGCCGGTCACCCGGGGCCTCGACGTCAAGAGCACCCTGGCCTACGTCACCTCGGGCGAGGCCGACGCGGCGATCGTGTACGTCACCGACGTCGAGGCCGCCGGCACGAAGGTCACCGGTGTCGCCATCCCGCCCGCGGACAACGCCAGCACCGCGTACCCGATCGCGACGGTGACCTCGACGAGGAACCGCGCGCTCGCGGAGGCGTTCCAGCGGTACGTGCTCTCCGCGCCCGGCCAGCGGGTCCTCGCCGCAGCCGGCTTCGCCCGCCCGTGACCGGGCGAGGGCGGAAGCGGCGGCGGGGGCTGCCCGCCCTGGCGGTGCTCGGCCTGCCCGCGGTGGTCGGACTGCTGTTCCTGCTGCTGCCGCTGGCCGGCCTGCTCGTCCGGGCCCCGTGGCGGCAGCTGCCGCGCCTGCTCGGTGAGCCCGCCGTCGCCCAGGCGCTGCGGTTGTCGCTGGTCTGCGCGACCTGCGCCACCGTGGTCTCGGTCGTGCTGGGCATCCCGCTGGCCTGGCTGCTGGCGCGGGTCCACTTCCCGGGGCGCCGACTGCTGCGCTCCCTGGTGACGCTGCCCCTGGTGCTCCCCCCGGTCGTCGGCGGGGTCGCGCTGCTCAACGCCCTCGGCCGCCGCGGGCTGCTCGGGGACCAGCTGTCCGCACTCGGCGTCTCGATCCCGTTCACCACCGCCGGCGTCGTCGTGGCCGAGGCCTTCGTGGCGATGCCGTTCCTGGTCGTCACCGTCGACGGGGCGCTGAGCGGTGCCGACCGCCGGTTCGACGAGGTCGCGGCGACCCTCGGCGCCGGCGGCTGGACGGCGTTCCGCCGGGTCACGCTGCCGCTGGTGGCACCGTCGGTGGCGGCCGGAGCGGTGCTCTGCTTCGCACGCGCGCTCGGGGAGTTCGGCGCGACGATCACCTTCGCGGGAAACCTCCCGGGCACTACCCAGACCATGCCGCTGGCCGTCTACCTGGCCCTGGAGACGAGCCCGGACGCCGCCGTCGCCCTCGCGCTGGTCCTGCTCGCGGTGAGCACGGCGATCCTGTTGCTGCTGCGCGACCGGTGGGTCCGCGCCGGCACCCGGGCGTGAGCCTGTCCGCCAGGCTGCGGCTGGACCGGGGGGCGTTCTGCCTCGATGTCGCCCTGGACGTCGCCGACGGCGAGGTGGTCGCCGTCCTCGGCCCGAACGGAGCGGGGAAGACGACGCTGCTGCGCCTGCTGGCCGGCCTGGACCCGCTCACCGCCGGCACCGTCGACCTCGGCCGGGTCCGGCTGGAGGACGCCGCGCGCCACCACCGCGTGGCCGCCCGGGACCGCCACGTCGGAATGGTGTTCCAGGACCACCGGCTGTTCCCGCACCTGTCCGCCCGGGACAACGTCGCGTTCGGTCCCCGAAGCACCGGCACGTCCCGGGCCGCGGCACGGACCGTCGCCGACCGCTGGCTGGTCCGGCTCGGGGTCGGGGAGCTGTGCGAGCGCCGGCCGGACCAGCTGTCCGGCGGACAGGCCCAGCGGGTCGCCCTCGCCCGGGCGCTGGCCGCCGGGCCGGACCTGTTGCTGTTCGACGAACCGCTGGCCGCCCTGGACGCCGGCACCCGCGAGGAGACCCGCCGCGAACTGGGCCGGCAGCTGGCGACGTTCCCCGGCCCCGTGCTGCTGGTGACGCACGACCTGCTCGACGCCCTCGTGCTGGCCGACCGCGTCGTCGTCCTGGAGTCCGGGCGCGTCGTGCAGGACGACCCGCCGACCCTGCTCACCCGCCGGCCGCGCACCGCCTACACCGCCGGCCTGGTGGGGCTGAACCTGTACGGGGGCACGGCGGCGGACGGCCGGCTGACGGTGGACGCCGCGTACGGCGGCGGCTCGCTGCCGGTGGCCGACCGCAGTCTGACCGGACCGGCGCTGGCGGTGGTCGACCCGGCGGCCGTCCGGCTCGGCCCACCAGTCACGGACCCGCCGGACGTCACGGACCCGCCGGACGGCGCAGCCCGCTGGACCGGGTGCGTCCGGTCGGTCGCGGACCTCGGCGGCCGGGTCCGGGTAGGGCTCGACGGGCCCCCCGCGGTCCGGGCCGACCTGGACACCCGGACCGCGGCCGCGCTCGGGCTCGACGCGGGACGGCTGCTGACGGTCACCGTCCGCACCGCCGACGTCGACGCCTACCCGGCCGCGTAGAAGGCGGTGAGCGCGGCGGCCAGGTGGCCGGCGTCTGCCGCACCCGCCAGTTCCCGCGCGGAGTGCATCGACAGCTGGGCGCAGCCGACGTCGACGGTGGAGATCCCCAGCCGGGTCGCCAGCGCCGGGCCGATCGTGGACCCGCAGGCCAGCGAGGTGTTGGAGACGAACACCTGGTGCGGTACCCCGGCACGGTCACAGGTCGCGGCGAACGCCGCCGCCGACCGGGCGTCGGTGGCGTAGCGCTGGTTGGCGTTCACCTTGATCACCGGCCCACCGTTGGGCAGCGGTGCGTGGGCGGGCTCGCTGCGCTCGGCGTAGTTCGGGTGCACCGCGTGCGCCATGTCCGCCGACACCAGTACCGAGGACGCGCGGGCCCGGGCCAGGTCCTCCCGTGTCCCGCCGGCGGCGAGCACGATCCGCTCCAGCAGGTCCGGCAGCAGTGGACCGGCCGCCCCGGTGGCCGAGTCCGAGCCGACCTCCTCGTGATCGAACAGCGCGGCCACCGCGATCTCCCGCCCGGCGTCCGGCGCCCCGATGTCCGCCGCGCCGGTGGCCGGCGCCCCGGCGTCCGGCGCCCCGACGTCCGCCGCGCCGGTGGCCGCCGCCCCGGTGTCCGCGACCGCGACCAGCGCCGACACCGCCGCCCAGCAGCTGAACTGGTTGTCGATGCGGGCACTGGCGAGGAACTCCTCGGCCAGCCCGAGCAGCCGTGGCGGGGTCAGGTCGAACAGCGCCAGTTCCCACCCGGCGATCGAGGCCGGGTCCACGTCGGCGGCGTCGGCCAGGACCGCGGCGAACTCCCCCGGCCGCGGCGCGCCGAGCCCCCACACCGGGACCAGGTGGCGCTGGCGGTCCAGGCGCAGCCCGTCCTCGTTGACCCCGCGGTCGAGGTGGACGGCCAACTGCGGGACCCGGCACACCGGCTCGTCGAGGCGGACCAGGACCTCCCGGAGCCCATCGCCGGAGGTGGTGACCAGCCGCCCGGCGACGCCCAGGTCCCGGTCCAGCCAGCTGTTGAGCAGCGGTCCGCCGTAGACCTCCACGCCCAGCTGCTTCCAGCCGGCGGCCCCGACGTCCGGACGTGGCTTGACCCGCAGACCCGGGGAGTCGGTGTGCGCCCCGACGATCCGGAACGGCGTCGCCGGCCCGGCACCGGGCGGAACCACCCAGGCGAGCAGGGCACCGCCGCGGCGCAGGTACCGGTGGCCGGCACCACCCGGCCAGGGCCGGGCCGGGTCCACCTCGTCGAACCCGGCCGCCGCCAACCGGGTCGCGGCCTCCTCGACGGCGTGGAACGGCGACGGCGACGCGGCCAGGAAGGACAGCAGGGAGGTGGTCGCCTCGGGCGCCGACGGGCTCATGGGGCCCATCGTGCGCACGCCGGCCGTCCCGACGCAGCCGTCCGATGCCCCACGCTGGCGGTGGAGGCGATCGGCTGGCAACTCGCGTTGCTGGAGTGGCAAGCTGTTCCGATGGCCGAGGCACGGGTGGACGACGCTCGGGTGGACGACGCTCGGGTGGACGACGAGGACTCGGTGGTGGACCGGGTCCTGGAGGCCGTCGGCCCCCGCCTGAGGTCACTGCGCCGGCAGCGCGGCGCAACGCTCGCCCAACTGTCCGGCACAACCGGGATCTCCGTGAGCACCCTGTCCCGCCTGGAGTCCGGCCGGCGCCGCCCCACCCTGGAGCTGCTGCTGCCGCTGGCCCACGCCCACCAGGTGCCGCTGGACGAGCTCGTCGACGCGCCGAGAACCGGCGACCCGCGGGTCCACCCCCGGCCGGTCTCCATCCGCGGGATGACGGTGCTCCCGCTGACCCGGCGCGCCGGTGGACTGCAGGCCTACAAGCTGCTCATCCCCGCGCACTGGCCCGCGTCCGGTCCGGACCCGCAGGTGCACGAGGGTTACGAATGGGTCTACGTGCTGTCCGGGCGGCTGCACCTGGTGCTGGGCGAGCGGGAGATCGTCCTGGCCCACGGTGAGGTGGCCGAGTTCGACACCCACGTCCCGCACGCGTTCGCCAACCCCGACGCGGAGCCGGTGGAGGTCCTGAGCCTGTTCGGGCCGCAGGGGGAACGACTGCATGTACGGGCGCGCCCCAGATCCTCGACCTGACCCGGTACCTGTCGGAGCACGGAGGCCGGGCAACGGTCGCGTCAGGAGCGGCGCCGTCAGGCGCGGGCCGCGGCCACCATCGCGACGAACAGCTCGTGGACGCGGGTGTCCCCGGTGAGCTCCGGGTGGAACGCGGTGGCGAGCAGTGCTCCGGAACGCACGGCGACGACCCGGCCGGCCGCGTCCCCGGCCGGCACCCGCGCGAGCACGTCGACACCGGCACCGACCCGCTCCACCCAGGGAGCCCGGATGAAGACCGCGTGCACCGGGCGATCCGGGTGTCGGATCGCGGCGAACGCCAGGTCCGCCTCCGCGGACTGGACCTGCCGGCCGAACGCGTTTCGCCGGACGGTCACGTCGAGCACGCCGAGCGTCGGCTGGTCCGGTCGGCCGTCGAGGACGTCGCGGGCGAGCAGGATCATCCCCGCGCATGACCCGTAGACCGGCAGGCCGTCGGCGACCGCGGCCCGCAGCGGCTCCATCAGGTCGAACGCCACCAGCAGCCGACCGATCGTCGTGGACTCCCCGCCCGGCAGCACCAGACCGTCGACTCCGGCCAACTCGACCGGGCGCCGGACCGGCACCGCGTCGGCGCCGGCCGCAGCGAGGGCGGCCAGGTGCTCGGCCACCCCGCCCTGGACGGCCAGGACTCCGACGCGCGGCGTCCCGGCGTGCCCCGACCCGATGAGAGCGGCGCTCACCAACCGCGCGTTGCGAGCCGGTGGTCGACCGGGACGTCGTCGACGTTGATGCCGACCATCGCCTCACCGAGACCCCTGCTCACCTTGGCGATCACGTCCGGGTCGTCGAAGAACGTCGTCGCCTTGACGATGGCCTCCGCCCGGGCGGCGGGATTGCCGGACTTGAAAATGCCGGACCCGACGAAGACGCCGTCGGCGCCGAGCTGCATCATCATCGCCGCGTCCGCCGGCGTCGCGATCCCGCCGGCGGTGAACAGCACGACGGGCAGGCGGCCGGCCCGGGCCACCTCGGCGACCAGGTCGTAGGGGGCACTGAGCTCCTTGGCCGCGACGAACAACTCGTCCGGGCTCATCGAGGTCAGCCGGGCGATCTCGCCCCGGATCGTGCGCATGTGCGTCGTGGCGTTGGAGACGTCACCGGTCCCGGCCTCGCCCTTGGACCGGATCATCGCGGCGCCCTCGGTCAGCCGGCGCAGTGCCTCGCCGAGATTGGTGGCGCCGCAGACGAAGGGCACGGTGAACTGCCACTTGTCGATGTGGTGGGCGTAGTCGGCCGGGGTGAGCACCTCGGACTCGTCCACGTAGTCCACGCCGAGGCTCTGCAGCACCTGCGCCTCGACGAAGTGCCCGATCCGCGCCTTGGCCATCACCGGGATCGACACCGCGTCGACGATCGCGTCGATCATGTCCGGGTCGCTCATCCGGGCGACGCCACCCTGGGCCCGGATGTCGGCGGGCACCCGCTCCAGCGCCATCACGGCGACCGCTCCGGCGTCCTCGGCGATCTTCGCCTGGTCGCGGTCGACGACGTCCATGATCACGCCGCCCTTGAGCATGGTGGCCAGGCCGCGCTTGACGCGCGCGGTCCCGGTCGCGGCGGCCGTTCCCGCGGCCTGCTCGGGAACGGTCTGCGGGGCGGCTGCAATGGGGACGGACATGACGGACCTCGAGTCAGCAGGCGGGCGAGCTACCCGGGAAGCGTAGGGCGGCGCCCGGCTGCCGCGCCGGGCGGCCGGTACGCTCGGCGCCGGGTCGGTCAGCGGCACCCGACGCCCCGGGACCCCATCGTCTAGCGGCCTAGGACACCGCCCTTTCAAGGCGGCAGCGCGGGTTCGAATCCCGTTGGGGTTACACCGTCGGTCCGCCCGATCCGGTTCTCGACCGGCGCGGTCTGCGGTACGGTTGCCGCGGCCGTCCGGCCCCGTAGCGCAGTTGGTTAGCGCGCCGCCCTGTCACGGCGGAGGTCGCGGGTTCGAGTCCCGTCGGGGTCGCCAGTAGTTCGCCGCCAGTGCTTCTCGGCCCGGTTCGCCGGGCCGCCTGCAGCGCGGAGGCACGGCCAGGTAGCTCAGTTGGTACGAGCGCCCGCCTGAAAAGCGGGAGGTCGCCGGTTCGACCCCGGCCCTGGCCACACCGACCTGTTGGCCCTGGAGCCCTGTTGGCCCCGGAGCCTTGGAGCCTCGGAGCCCTGGAGCCTCGGGGGCGCGGCGGAAGGAGCCCGCACATCGACACTGGACGGATGCCGAGCCGACCTGGGGTGCCGCCCGCCGCCGGACCGGGCGCCACGGCCACCGCCGAGCTGGACGCGACGCTGTTCGAGGCCGCCTTCGACGGCGCGCCGATCGGCATCGCCATCGTCGGTGAAGACGGCCGCATCGTCCGTGCCAACCGTGCCCTGGGCGAGCTGTTCGGCCATCCGACAGAGCAGCTGATCGGCCGCACCGTGCACGGCTTCGGCCATCCCGACGACGACGACATCCGGTTGGCCGACCGGGCTGCCATCGCCTCCGGCGCACTGGAGCGCAGCTCCTACGTCAAGCGACACCTCGACGGGTCCGGTCAGCCGGTCTGGCTGAAGGTCTCGACCTCGCGGATCGACTCGCGGGGTCGACCGATGTTCCTGTCCCACTTCGTGGACGTCACCACCCAGGAGCAGGCCACCCGGCGCGTCGCCCATGCCGCCACGCACGACCCGCTGACCGGGTTGGCGAACCGGAGCAGGCTGATGGAACTGCTGGCCGAGGCACTGCCCGACCGGCACGTCCCGGACGGGGCGGAGCCTGAAGGGGCGGGGCGCCCACCGGTGGCAGCCGATGTTGCACTGCTGTTCATAGACCTCGACGACTTCAAGGTCGTCAACGACTCCCTCGGCCACGAGACCGGCGACCAGGTGCTCCGGGTGGCCGGGCGGCGCCTGGCGAACGCCGTCCGCCCCGGGGACCAGGTCGCCCGCTTCGGCGGTGACGAGTTCGTCGTGCTGTGCACGGGACTGGACCAGGATGCCGTTCCCGCCCTGTGCGACCGGTTGCTGCAGGTGCTCTCCGAGCCGGTCGAGATGGACGGGCGGGTGCTGGAGGTGGGCGCGAGCATCGGGGTCGCCCGTGCCGAGGACGACGCGAGCCCGGCCACGCTGCTGCGCGACGCCGACGCGGCCATGTACGCGGCCAAGCGGGCCGGCCGGTCCCGGTACATGGTCAGCGACGAGGTCGTCCGCGGGTTCGCGATGGCGGCGCTGACCGGGGAGAGCGACCTGCGCGCCGCCCTTGCCGAGGGGTCGCTGACCCTGCACGCCCAACCGATCCGGGACCTGGCCACGATGGACGTCGTCGGGGTGGAGACCCTCGCGCGCTGGCCGCACCCGGACCGCGGGGAGCTGTCCCCCGGCTCGTTCGTCGGCGTGGCGGTGCGCGGTGGGATGGCGCGGACCCTGGGGCGGTGGGCGCTGCGGGAGGCCTGCCGGCGGCGAAGTTCCTGGGCGGCAGCTGTCGGGAACCCGGACCTGCGGGTCTCGGTGAACCTGGACGCGGAGCACCTGGTCGACCCCGCTCTGGTCGACGACGTCCGCTCGGCGCTGGCGGCGTCGCGAATGCCGGCTCGCCTGCTCACCATAGAGATCACCGAACGCTCGCTGGTCGACGCCTTCCCGGCGATCGTGTCCCGGCTGTCCGAGCTGGTCGACGACGGGGTCCGGCTGAGCCTGGACGACTTCGGGACCGGGTGGTCGTCGCTGTCGTACCTGCGACTGCTCCCCGTCGCCGAGCTCAAGGTCGACCGCGCGTTCGTCACCGGCGCCGCACGGTCGCCGCGGGAGGCCGTCCTGCTGGCCGGCATCGCCCGGCTCGGTCGGGGCCTGGGGCTGTCCGTCGTCGCCGAGGGCATCGAGGCGGCGGCGGAGCTGGCCGTGGCCCGGGCCAACGGCTGCGACCTCGGGCAGGGCTACCTGCTCGGCCGGCCGGCCGCGGACGGGACCGGGTGGCCGACGCCGGCGTGGCTGCTCGACGACCCAGCGGTCCGCCTAGCGGGTGCCGCCTCGGCGACTGGTTGACATCCACCTGATGTCGCCGGCATGCCGAGCACCGGTCGGGTCCACCGGCCCATACCACGTCGCCCTGCTGCCGCACCCGCCGAGCCTGGGCACGTTCCTGCGCGCCGCCGCCGGGCGGTCTACCGGGACCGGCCCCGTTCGCGATGTGGTGGTGGTACCCGTCGGCCCCGAAGAACCGCGCACTGGGCTTGCTGGTGGCCCAGGACCCGCTGCGAGGAGGAGCGGCCGCCCCGGGTCGACCGCGGTCTCGACCGGGACCGCGGCACGCCGCCGGCCTCAGCTCGCTCCCCGCTCCTCCGCGTCCGCGCTGTCCTGCTGAGCCGAGTGCTGCAGGTCGGAGTTGTCGGACATCTCGCCGAGCTTCTGCTCGGACTTCGCCTGCTGCTTGTCCTCACCCGCCTTGATCTTCTTGTCGTGGGCTTCGACGTCCCGATCGGATGTCTGGGCATTGTCTGCGCTGGAATTGTCTGAGTTCACGGCTGTCTCCTACCTCGTGGTTGGTGACCAGTGTCCGTCCCGGCGATCCGTACCTCGGTGACCTCACGGGTGTCGTGACGGCCGGACTGGGGTGACGGGGTGACGGGGTGACGGCGGCCCAGTCGATCGTCAGCGTCGCGCCCACCCGCCGCCGCCGGGTGCAGGGTGGAGGCCATGGCAACGGTCACCGGTCACATCGCGGCGCCCCCCGCTCAGGTCTACGCCACCCTCAGCGAGGGATGGCTGTTCACCACATGGGTGGTCGGCACCTCCCACATGCGCGCCGTGGACGCCGACTGGCCCGCCGTGGGCGCCCGGCTGCACCACGCCACCGGTATCTGGCCGGTCCTCGTCCGCGACGTCACCACCGTCGAAGAGAACCGCCCGGACCGGCAGCTCGTCCTGCTCGCCAAAGGGGGCCTGCTCGGCGCTGCCCGGATCAACATCGACATCAGCCCCGACGGATCCGGGAGCACGCTCACCCTCACCGAGACGCCGGTCAGCGGACCCGGAAAATGGGTGAACAACACCCTCACCGAGGCCCTCACCCACCGGCGCAACAACGAGACCCTGGCCCGGCTGACCGCCCTGGTCGAACGACGGACGCAGCCACACAGCTGACCGTTCTACGCCCGGATCAGTGCGGCCGCCCGGATCAGTGCGGCGACCCGGTCGGCGTCGACCGAACGGGTCAGCGCGGCGTGAGCACTCGCCGCCCGCCCGCCTCGCGGCCCGCAGCCGGACTCGCCAAGCGGTCCGACCGGTCAGTTCTGCACCGCGCTCGCCGGCGGATCGTCACGGCCGGGCCGGTGACCTCTCGCGATGCCGGGGGGCGAACCGAGTGCGGTGCAGATCTGTCCGCTGCGTCAGACCAGCACGACGCTCTTGCCGAGGCTGCGCAGATGGGCGTGGTCGGCCTCGCTCGCGGTCCCGACCACCGTTGCGCCCCGGAGCTGGGCCAGCTGTACCGCGGCCAGCCCCTCGCGACAGCGCTACGCGCGCGATGTTGACTGGTGTCATGCCAGTCCAGGAGCGCTACGCGCCGAGTCCCGAGCAGTGGGTCCGCGACCAGATCCAGGAGTACGAGAGCTCCGGGGGGACCCGCGGCACGATGCCGCGGGGCATGCCCGTGGTGGTGCTGACCACGCGCGGCGCCAAGGCGGGCCTGGTCCGGAAGACGCCACTCATGCGGGTGGAGCGCGGCGGCGCCTACGCGGTGGTCGCGTCCAAGGGTGGGGCGCCGGAGCACCCGGTCTGGTATGCGAACCTCCTCGCGGACTACCAGCGGAAGACCAACCGGGCGATCCCGGCGTTCGTCCTGGAGCCGGTCGTCCTGGAGCCGGTCGTCCTGGAGCCGGTCGTCGTCGAACCGGTCGTCGTGGAGCCGGTCGTCATCGGACCGGTCGTCGAGCCCGACCTGACGGGGGAGACGGCGTGAGCGACGACATCCGCGCCGGCAGCACCCGGATCGAAGGCGCGGACGGCGACGAGATCGAGGCCTACCTGGCTGCTCCGGTCGACGGCGGGACTGGCGGCCCGGTCGTGGTGATCCACCACATGCCCGGCTACGACGCCGCCACCAAGGAGATCGTCCGACGGTTCGCGGTCATGCGGTACACGGCCCTGTGTCCCAACCTGTACTGGCGGGAGGCGCCGGGAGCCGAGCCCGACGACGCCGCCGCGACCGCCCGGGCCGGCGGCGGGGTCCCCGACGCCCGGCTGGTGGGCGACGTGGCGGGAGCAGCGGCGCACCTGAGAGCACTGCCCTCGTCCAACGGCAGGGTGGGAGTCATCGGGTTCTGCTCCGGTGGCCGGCAGTCGGTGCTCGCGGCCTGCTCCACCGACCTCGACGCGGCCGTCGACTGCTACGGCGCGTTCGTCGTCGGCGCGCCGCCCCCGGCGGCCTTCCCGCAGATGAGCCTGCTGTACGACCTGCTCCCGGACCTGCGGGCGCCGCTGCTCGGCCTGTTCGGCCGGGACGACGCCCGCCCCTCACCGGATCACGTGGCCGAACTGGACGGCCTGCTGGAGCGGGCCGGCAAGGCCCACGAGTTCCACAGCTACGAAGACACCGGACACGACTTCTTCGCCGTCGACCGTCCCAGCTACCGCCCCGCCGCGGCCGTTGACGGCTGGTCGCGCATCGGCGCCTTCTTCGCCGAGCACCTGACCAACTGAGAGCAGGGGTCACCGATGTGCACCTACACGACGGAGCGGACCGGGATCGACGGGAGCGGCAAGGGGGTGGCCGGCTGGTTCCCGCTGCGGACCGCGACCGTCTACTACGACCACCCGGTGCACGCCCAGCACGAGCACACGTTGAACATCTACTTCGCCGATCCGTCCCGCGGTCCGGCGGCGCGGGTGGCCGTGGAGCTGTCCGCGGCGTCCGCGCTGGACCTGGTCGACGCCATTCACGCCGCGCTGGCCGCGGTCCCGCCCGAGCTGACCGGCCTGCCCGCGGGTCGGCTCCCCGCATCGACCGCGGCGTGAGCCCGACTTGACAGCAGCGCCCGCCGGGAACCCCCGCAAGGGGCCTGGCCACCTCAGGCGCCGGTCTCGTCGCCCGGGGTCGCCAGGGAATCCAGTAGCGCCATCTCGTCCGGGGACAGCTGGACGGATGCGGCGGCGACGTTCTGCTCCAGGTGCGCCACCTGCGAGGTCCCAGGGATGACCACGACGGCCGGACTGTGCGCCAGCAGCCAGGCCAGCGCGATCTGCCCGACCGCGACGCCGCGACGCTCCGCCAACGCGGACAGCGGCGCCGGGACGCCCATCGACCCCGCGCCGAGCGGGAAGAACGGCAGGTAGGCGATGCCCTCGGCCGCGCACCGACGCAACACGGCCTCGTCGTGGCGGTCCAGCAGGTTGAAGGGGTTGGACACCGTGACGATGTCGGTGATCGCCTGCGCAGCCTCCAGCTGGCTCAGGGTCACACTCGACAGCCCGATCCGCCGAACGAGCCCGTCCTCGCGCAGTGCGACCATCGCCTCGACCGCGTCCTCGAACCGGACGTCGGCCGGCGCGTGCTCACCGAGCCAGCGCAGGTGCGCGACGTCGACCGCGTCCACGCCCAGCTGCGCCAGGTCCTTCTCGGCGCCCGCGCGCAACTGCTCGGGTCGGCACGCGGCCGTCCACGACCGGTCCGGCCCGCGGGCCCCGCCGAGCTTGCTGACCAGGACCAGGTCGTCCGGATACGGCGAGAGTGCCTCGCGGACCACGGCGTTGGCGGTGTCCGGGCCGTAGTACCAGGCGGTGTCGAGGACACGGACGCCCAGCTCGACGGCGCGACGCACCGTGGCGCGGGCGGCCGCCGGGTCCGCGGGCGGTCCCCAGATGTCCGGGCCGGTGAGCCGCATGGTGCCGAAGCCGACCCGTGGGACCCGCAGATCCCCGATCCGCACCCAACCGGCGGCCTGGGCGGGGACCGGCACGGCGCCGGTCGGTGACGGATCGGCGACGGGCCTGCTCGGGGTGCTGTCGGGGGCGACCATGGCCGCCATCCCAGCACCGGACGGCCCGATCGCGCGCCACCGACAGCCCCGGGGGGCAGGATCGGCGTCCATGACCGGGCCCGTCGCAGATCTCCGCCGGCCCCTGTCCGTCGACGGCCCGGTCGTCGTCCTCGGCCTGATGGGCACGGGCAAGACCACCGTGGCCCGGCTGCTCGCGGACCGGCTCGGCCGCCCGCTACGGGACAGTGACGACGACATCCTGACCGCTGAGCACCGCACCGCCGCCGAGATCTCCGCAACCGACGGCGCCGACGCGCTGCACGACATCGAGGCACGGCACCTGCTGGACGCGCTCGCCGAGCGTCCGCCCGTGGTCGTCGCCGCGGCGGCGAGCACCGTCGAGCGGGCCGACTGCCGCGCCGCGCTGCGCGCGGCCACCGTCGTCTGGCTGGACGCCGCCACGGCCGTGCTCGTCGGCCGGTTCGCCGGCGGCGCGTACCGCCCCCGGTTCGGTCCCGACCTCGCCGTGATGCTCACCGGGCAGGACCGCCGAAGGCGGCCGCTGTTCACCGAGGTCGCGGACCTCCACCTGGACACCGGCGCAGCGACGCCGGATCAGGTCGCCGCGCGGGTGCTCGCCGACCTGCACCCCGCCGCAGCGCCCGATAGCGTCGGGCAGATGGTGAACCCCATCCAGTTGCAGAAGTACCTCAAGGGCATCGGCTACCCGGCGAAGAAGGACGACGTCGTCGAGTACGCGAAGTCCCACGGGGCCGACGACGAGGCGGTCGATGCGTTGAGCGCCATGAAGGACGGCCAGTACGACACACCGGCGTCGATCAGCCACGCGATCAGCGAGGCGGGCAAGACCTGAGCCCGGGCGACGGGCCCGCGGGCGGCGGGAATCCCGGCACCGACCGGTCCCCGACGGTCCTCAGCCTGCTCCGCTGGCGCCGGACCGTCGCGGAGCTCTACAGCGCGGTCCGGGTGCGGGCCGTCGACGACCCCGAGGCTGCTCACGAGCTGTGGCGGACGGGGCGGGACCGGCTGTTCCGGGAGTCGCCGGACTCCCCGCTTCCGGCCGGTGACCCGCTGCGCCAGACCGGGCTGCCGGTGTGGCCCTACGACCCGGCGATGCGCGCCACCAGCCCGCTGCTGGCCGCGCCGCCCACGGACCTGGAACTCGACGGCGGCGCCGACGGCCCGGTCCGGATGGCGCGAGTGGGGTCGGTCCGACTGCCCGTCGTCGGCGATCCCACGGTCGACGTCTGGCGGCTGGAGCAGTACGCGGGCGGCCTGTTCGTCCCGCTGCGGGACGACACCGCGGGGCAGGGCAGCTACGGCGGCGGCCGCTACCTGCTCGACACGGCCAAGGGCGCGGACCTCGGGGAGGACGCCAACGGCGACCTGGTCGTCGACCTCAATTTCCTGTACCACCCGTCCTGCCGTTACGACCCGGCGTGGACGTGCCCGCTCGCCCAGCCCGGCAACCGGATCGCGGCCCGGGTGGAGGCCGGCGAGCGGATGGGTCGACCGACTCGGGCGGCGTAGTCAGCTGGCGCGACTGAGCCGCTGAACCCGCCGCCAGCGGTCCACCACCGAGCGGTAACGCAGCCACGCGTCGGTGTCCCGACCCTCGTCGAGGGCCGCCACCACCGCGTTCATCGAGCCGACCGACGCGTCGGTCGCGACGTCGTCCATCCCCAGCAGCTCCACCAGGCCGCCGTAGTCCAGCTCCAGCACGCTGCGCGGGTGGAAGTCGTTGACCCACGCGCCCAGGTCGCGCACCGCCCCGGTGAGCCGGTCGCGGGGGGCCCGGCGGCGCAGGACGGCGTAGGACCGGGACAGCCGGCGCCGGGCGTCGAGCATGGTCGTCCGGTAGACCACCGAGCGGTCCGGCTCGCGCTCGACGACCCGCTCGGTTGCGTCGAACGCGACGAACCAGCGGATCGGCACGTGCCAGGCACTGGCCCGGACGTGCGGGACCGCGTCGGGATGCGCCTGGGACCAGCGTTCGAACTCGTCGCCGGCCTCGTCGAGGACATGCGCCGGGAACGACGCTTCGAGCAGCCGGCTGCCGTCGGCACGGGCGGCCTGCAGCGCCTCCCAACACCGGTGTCGCTCGTCGACCGGGCACCAGAACCGCTGACGGCCCGCGGTGAGCAGGTAGGCGGCCCCGCTGGGGGCGGACGGAACGGCGGCCGGCGGGGTCGCGAGCAGCCGGCGGAACGACGCGACCGGCTCCTCCACCGTCGGCACCGCAACCGGGGTCACGTCGTCGGCCCAGGCGACCCCGCCCTCGGGTTCGTAGACCCGCAGCGATGTCCGGTAGGGCACGACCGCCGACCACGGCCGGGCGCGGCGCTGCCCCGCCGCCCCGTCGGGACCCGGGGCGCCCGCGGGCGGATCACCACCGACGTCACCGGCCACCTGCGCATCGTGACACCGAACGTGTCGACCTGCCGGCGGTGCATCCCAGCCGGTCCGGCCGCTAGTCTGGCGGGCGAAGTCGACCAGGGACGAACCTGGACACACAAGCCCGCGGGCGCGACGTCACCGACGCCCCCGGACAGCGACGAGGGGGGTCGAGCCGATGGGCCGCGGCCGTGCGAAGGCAAAGCAGACGAAGGTCGCCAGGACCTTGAAGTACCAGGACATCGGAACCGATCTCCACCGGCTTGCCGACGAGCTCCACTCCGACCCGACGTCGCCGTCGCCGGCACGGACGACGCGCCCGCCGGCTGAGGAGGAGCTCGACCCGCGTTACTCGCAGTGGGCCGACTTCCAGCCGGGGCAGCGCGACACCGCCTGACGTGCGGCCTGGACCCGGTCGGTGCGCCGACCGGGTTCAGGACCGGTGTCCGGCCAGTGACGCGCGCCCCTCGACGCCGTCGGGTTCCGCCACCACTTCACCCGCCCGCCACGCGGACAGGCCACGAGCCGTCAACAGCTGCACGGCGGCGTCGGCAGCGTCGGCCGGCAACACCACGACCATGCCGACGCCGGTGTTCAGGGTGCGTTCCAGTTCGGTCAGCGTGACCCGGCCGACCTGCCCGACGAGAACGAACACCGCCGGCATCGTCCAACTCGCCCGCTCCACCACGGCGTGCAACCCGGGCGGGACGACGCGGGCCAGGTTGGCCGCCAACCCCCCGCCCGTCACATGGGCCATTGCGTGCACCTCGACCGCCGCGGAAAGCGCCAGGCAGTCGGCGGCGTAGACCAGGGTCGGCTCGATCAGCTCCTCGCCGAGAGTGCGGCCCAGGTCGTCGACGTACCGGTCCAACGCCCAGCCCGCGCCTGCCGAGGGGTCCAGCAGGACGTGCCGGACCAGGGAGTACCCGTTGGCGTGCAGCCCGGAGCTGGCGATGGCCACCAGGGCGTCCCCGGCACGGACCCGGTGCGGGCCGAGCAGGTCATCGGCCTCCACGACGCCGGTCGCCGCCCCCGCGAGGTCGAAGTCGTCGGGGCCGAGCAGCCCCGGGTGCTCGGCGGTCTCCCCACCGATCAGCGCGCAACCGGCGCGGGCACAGGCTGTTGCCACGCCGCTGACGATCTGCGCGACCCGCTCCGGGACGACCCGGCCGGTGCACAGGTAGTCGGTCAGGAACAGCGGTTCGGCACCACACACGACGAGGTCGTCCACGACCATCCCGACAAGGTCTGCCCCGATGGTGTCGTACCGGCCGAGGGCGGACGCGATGGCAACCTTCGTGCCCACCCCGTCGGTGGAGGTGGCCAGCAGGGGCCGCCGGTACCCGGTCAGCGCCGAGGCGTCGAACAGCCCTGCGAAGCCGCCGATGCCACCGCGGACCTCCGGACGCGACGCCGCGGCGACCGATGCCCGCATCAGCTCGACGGCCCTGTCACCGGCCTCGATGTCGACCCCGGCTGCGGCGTAGGTTGCGCGGCCCATCAGGCCAGTGGGGCGTCGAGCCCGCCGGCCGACGCGCCCACCAGGTCCGCACCCTCCCGGTGCGGCCCCACCAGCCCGGCCGGGGTCGGCGTGTCCTGCGTCGTCGGTGCCTCGAGCAGGTACTTCCCGAGCAGCGCATCGTCCGGCAGCGCGACCGGGTACTCACCGTCGAAGCAGGCCCGGCAGAGCCGGTCCGCCGGCTGCCGGGTGGCTGCCACCAAGCCGTCGAGGGAGATGTAGCCGAGGCTGTCGGCCCCGATGGCCCGGCAGATGTCCGCGGTGTCTAGGCCGGGCGCGAGCAGCTCGGACCGACTGGCGAAGTCGATGCCGTAGAAGCACGGCCACTGCACCGGCGGTGAGCTGATCCGCACGTGGACCTCTGCGGCGCCGGCCTCGCGGAGCATCCGGACCAGCGCCCGCTGGGTGTTGCCGCGGACGATGGAGTCGTCGACGACCACGAGCCGCCTGCCGGCGATGACGTCGCGCAACGGGTTGAGCTTGAGGCGGATCCCGAGCTGCCGGATCGTGTCCGACGGCTGGATGAAGGTCCGGCCGACGTAGCTGTTCTTCACCAGGCCGATGCCGTAGGGGATCCCCGACGCCTCCGCGTAGCCGACCGCAGCCGGGATCCCCGACTCCGGGACGCCGATGACCAGGTCGGCGTCGACCGGGGACTCGGCGGCCAGGCTGCGGCCGACCTCGACCCGGCTGGCGTGCACCGACCGCCCGGCGATGGTGGTGTCCGGCCGGGCCATGTACACGTACTCGAAGAGGCAGCCCTTCGGCGCGGCCTCGGCGAACCGGCGGGCCCGCAGGCCGGCGGCGTCGATGGCTACCAGCTCGCCGGGTTCGACCTCGCGGACGAAGGACGCGCCGACGATGTCCAGCGCCGCGGTCTCGCTGGCAACGACCCAGCCCGTCGCCAGCCGGCCGAGCACCAGCGGCCGGATGCCCTGCGGGTCCCGCGCGGCGTAGAGGGTCTGCTCGTCGCAGAACACCAGCGAGAACGCCCCGCGCAGGCGGGGCAGCACCGCGACCGCGGCGTCCTCCAGATCCACTGCCGGCTCACCGGCCAGCAGTGCGGTGATCAGGTGCGTGTCGTTGGTGGCCTTGTCCAGGGAGCTGGCGTCGGCCAGCACGTGCGGCAGCCGCACGTCCGGCTCGCCGCGGTTCCGCGCGGTCTGCTCCACGATGCGGGCCAGCTCGCTGGTGTTGGTCAGGTTGCCGTTGTGCGCCAGCGCCACCGAACCCAGCGCTGTCGGGCGGAAGGTCGGCTGCGCGTTGTCCCAGCTACTCGAACCGGTGGTGGAGTAGCGGCAGTGGCCGACGGCGAGGTGTCCGCGCATCGACGCCAGCGTGGGCTCGTCGAAAACCTGACTGACCAGGCCCATGTCCCGGTAGACGACGATCGACCGGCCGGTGGACACGGCCATCCCGGCGGATTCCTGCCCGCGGTGCTGTAGCGCGTACAGGCCGAAGTAGGTCAGCTTGGCGACCTCCTCGCCGGGGGCCCAGACACCGAAGACGCCACACGCGTCCCTCGGCGGCCGTTCCAGCGGGTCCAGGTCCAGGCTCAACCGTCCGTCGCCGCCTCGGCGGGCAACCGGGGAGCGTCGGGCCGGGGTGGGGCGAGCGGGTCCGCTGTTGCAGCGTGCGGGCACGACGTGAGTCTAGGTCGGCCCTCGACTGGGGCGGCCCGCCCGGCGGCCCCGCGTATCCTGGGGGCGCCAGGCTCCGACCCTCGCTTGCGCGCACGGTCCCGATCCGCGGACCGTCCCGTCGCGCAGGAGGAGCACTATGCCGAACGACCGGATCGACCCGGCCGACCGCGCGCCCGAACTGGTGAGTGCACTGGTGGACCTCGCGTGTGGCCCGGCCACCGGCGCCGACATGCCCGAGTTGCTGCACCGGCTGGTCGCGAACTGCGTCCAGCTGTTCCCGGCCACCTCGGCGGCCCTGATGCTGGCGAACGAAGCCGGGGTGCCCACGGTCGCCGCTGCGTCCAGCAGCGACCGGGAACACCTGGAGCTGTTCCAGCTCCAGGTCGCCGAAGGGCCGTGCCTGGACTGTGTCTCCACCGGTGGGTACGTCGTCGTCGACGACCTGTCGGCGTCTGCGGGACGGTGGAGCACCTGGGCACCCCGTGCACTCGCCGGCGGGGTGTGCAGTGTCTACGCATTCCCGCTGCGACTGGGCACCCAGACCTTCGGTGCCCTCAACCTGTTGGGCGACCGTCCCGCGATGATGGGCGCCGACGACCGGTCCGCCGCGACCGCGCTCGCCGACGTGACCGCCGCCGTCGTGGCGACCGACCGGCAGGCCCGGCGCGCCGAGCAGCTCACCGGCCAGCTTCAGCACGCCCTGGACTCCCGGGTCGTCATCGAACAGGCCAAGGGCGTCACCTCGGTCGCGCTCGGGGTTTCCGTCGACGAGGCGTTTCACGTCCTGCGCGGCTACTCCCGCTCCCGGAACCGGCGGCTGAACGACATTGCGACCGACCTGACGACCGGACGCCTCGACGCCCGTCAGCTCGTGCAGCTCAGGCCGGCCGGGTCCCGCCCCAGCGTTCGGAGCGGAACACCGGCCTAGCGGGTCGCGGCGGCTGGTGGCTGGTGGCTGCCGTCGACCCGCTACCGACCTCGCGGTCGGGTCGGGCTCCGGGCCTCGCTCAGCGCCTCGTGGCGCCGGGGTGCGTGCTCCCCGCGGGGCCGGCGCCCACCCGGGCGGCGCCCACCCGGGCGGCGGCCGCCTGGGCCTGGTCCAGGGCGCTCGGGGCGTTCCGGGAGGCCTCTGCCATCCGCGGCTTCTCCGCGTCGTAACTGGCCAGGCTCTTCTCCCAACGGGCCCGCATCGGGGTGATCCCGCCGCCGCCGACCGCCACGATCGCGATACCGACAACCGCGGCCAGGCCCGCGTACAGCACCGCGTTGACCACGTTGGTCGCAATGTGCAGCTGACCGAGCGCCGCGACGACACCCAGCGCGATGATCACCGCGGACGCCACGTTGGCCAGGGTCTTCCCATAGGACAGCCCACCCAACGTCGACTGGATCAGCACCTTCACCGCCGCGGCGATCGCCGCGGACACCACGACCATCAGGATCGCCACGAACACCAGCGGCAGGTAGGCGATGATCGCAGTCAGGTAGGTGCTGATCGGATTCGGCCCGAACACCCCGAATGCGGTGCTCAGGACGAACAGCATGATCGCGTAGAAGACGATCTTCGACAGGATCCCCGACGCGTCGTACTTGCTTTGCGCCAGCGCCTTTTTGATTCCGCCCCGCTCGACGAGCCGGTCGAACCCGACCCGCTCCAGCACCTTGTCCAGCACCTTCGCCAACGCCTTCGCGACGATGTAGCCGATCAGCAGGATGACGAGGAACAACACGAGCTTGGGCACGAAGGACACGACCGTGCTGAACGCGTTGTTCAGACCCTGGCCGACGTCGAACGCGGCTGTGAACTTGGACACGACTGGTTCTCCCGTTTCACCGAGCAGCACATGACAGACGACCTGCATGTGGTGGGGCACCACTGAAGCCGGGGTCATTGCACCCCAGCGCGCAGAACCTTATCCCGTAAAGGCAGCCTGTCAACTCAGTCGCCCTGACGGTGTATGTCAGGTGCGCCGCCGGCCGCCCTCGGGGGGCGGCGGCGCGTCAGCCGGCCGCGCGGGCGTCCCGGAGCCGACTCAACAGGTTCGACAGCGACTGGTCGAACTCGCGTGCCGAGTGGTTCTCGGAGAGGTGCACCTGCATCCGCTGCAGCACCGGGTACCCGGCGAGCGGATTGGCCGGCTCGGCGACACCGGCACCAGCCGGCATGCCGGCGCTGGAGTCCGCGACGGCACTGGTGTCGACGTTCATCGCGGCGACGTCGAGCAGGAGGTGTCGGAGCAGGAAGCTGGTGAACGCCCGGTAGACGGCAGCGGCGTCCTCGTCGGTGAACCCCGAGGTCGTCAGACCCTTCAGGAACGAGTCCATCCAGCGGAGACTGCGCAGCGGTGGACGCACCCACGGGGCCGCCGAGGGCCGCGTGGATACCAGCGGGAATAGTTTGGGATGCGCGAACGCGATCCGCCGGACGCCGTAGGCGAGTCGCTGCAGGTAGTCCTCCCAGTCCCCCCGCGGCTCCAGGTACACCTGGGGGTCGCCGTAGAGCTCGTCGACCACCGACTCGACCATGCCGTCGAGCAGGTCCTCCCGGCTCGGCACGTGGGCATACAGCGACATCCCTGCACCCGCAGGACGGACCCGAGCCGGCGCATCGTCAGGTCGGCCAGGCCGTTCGCGTCGACGAAGGCGACGGCGGCCTTGACCACCAGTGACCTGGACAACCGCTCGGGTCGACTCCGGGCCGGAGGGCGCTGTGCCGTCCCGGCCGGGACCGAGCCCCGGGGACGCGCATCGGCGTCGTCTGCGGTCACGGCCCTCATTCCTCGGCGCGACCCGTGATCGACCGATCGGCGAGGCGGAGGGTGCGCTGTCCTACAGCAGTCGCTCTGCGCAGCGGATGGTAACGCGCCGCCCAACCGGTCGCGCGTGCGTCAGCCGGCCGGGGCGTAACGGGCCGCCGACCGCTCCCGGGCCTTCGCCGCCTCGACGTCACGGTCGCGGGCAGGTGCCACCGTGACCAGCTCGTCCAGCAGCCGCTGCGAGATTGCGGTGACCTCGCCGACCGCGCGTTCGAACGCTGCGGCATTGGCCTGCGAGGGCCTGGCCGACCCGCTGATCTTGCGCACGTACTGCAGCGCGGCGCCGTGCACCTCCTCCGGGGTCGCCGGCGGCTCGAAGTTGAACAGCGGGCGGATGTTGCGGCACATCCTCCGGATCGTAGGGGCGGGACCTGAGTCGCGGGAGGTGCGCGGACCCGGGTCAGCCCGGGGCCACCGCCGCGGCTCCGGTCATCGCGGCATTGGTCCCCGCGGCGTGGGTCACCACGGCGTCGGTCACCACGGCGTCGGTCACCACGGCGTCGGCACCAAAGGCGGCGTGGTCCAGGGCGCCCAGCCAGGCGCGGAAGTGGCGGTGCACGGCCTCGGCACCGGGAACCGGGCGCCCGGCGACCCACGCGGGGTCCAGCGGCAGGTCGGCGGGGGCGAGCACGAACGCGTCGGTCTGCTCACCGCCGAGCGAGCCGTGCGAGCCGGCGAACTCCTCGAAGGTGGTGACCCAGCCGGTCACCGGGTCCAGGGCGCCCTGGACCAGCAGGTCCGGGGCGTGCGCGAACCGGGCCGCCCGGCGCAGCGACCACGCCGCGTCGGGGCCGTACCCGGCCAGCGGGTCGACGCCGACGACCCGGTCCGGCCCGGCAGACCCCGGCTCGGCGAGGTGGCGCTCGCCGGCCGGGCCGACCACCACCGCGCCGCCCGCGTCCGCGACGACGACGTACCCGACCCCCGGGTGCCCGACGAGGGCGGGGATCAGCTCCGGGAACTCCGCCTCGATCAGCTCCCGCGCCGCACGCCGCTCCCGCGGCCCCCGCTCGTCGGCCGGTTGACGCCCGCCCGGCTCCGGCTCACCTGCCGGCTCACCGCCTCTCGACGCGGGGCGTGCCGGCAGCTCGGGGAAGGAGACCAGTCCGAGGCCGCCGGAGGCCAGCACGACGACCCCGTCGTCGATCTCGTCGGCCTCGGTGGACTCCCGGTCCAGCTCGCTGCGCAGCAACCTGGCCGCGGCACGGTCCCGAACGGCTCCGGTGCGCGCGTCGGCGAGGGCGGCGTTGACCGCCCACGACGACTCCAGCTCGGCCACCCGGCGGCGGGCGTGCCGGTCCCGTGGTCGGATGCCGCACGCGATCCGGACGGTGTCGGCCAGGCTGACCCCGTAGGTGTCCGCGAACGGCTCGCCGGGACTCTGGCCGTGGTCGGAGAGCAGGACGAACCGGTAGGGCCGGCGGACCTCGCGGGCGACCAGTTCCAGTCGGGCGATCCGCCGGTCCAGGTCGGTCAGCACGGCCAGCGAGTCCGGCCGGTCGATGCCGGAGTGGTGCGCGACCTCGTCGTAGCCGAGCAGGTCCGCGTACAGCACCGAGCGGCCCAGCAGCAGGTTGTCCACCAGCCACTGCACGCTCACGTCGCGGGCGACGACAGTCGTCAGCGCCCTGATGAGCGGGTAGAGGCCGCCGCGGGAGACCCGCGGACCGTCCCGGCGCAGCCGCTGGGCGGTGGCCTGGACGACCTCGCGGGCCACCTCGACGGCGAACCCGGCAGCTGTCCGCACGGCGTGGGCCGGGTCGGCGAAGTACCCGCCGTAGCCGTTGCCCAGGTGCCCCTTGCGCTGACCGGCCAGGCTCATCGTGAGGATGCTGTCGGCGGCGTCCCCGCTCACCAGTGCCGAGCACACCCCGCCGTCGGCGTGCAGCAGCCCGCGGCCGTTGCTGCGGCGTGCCTGCAGCACCTCCGCGCCGTCGGTCCGGTTGGCGACGACGAACCGGCCGGTCTCCTTCTCCAGCCAGCGGAAGGCCGGGACGTCGTCGTTGTCCCCGAACAGCAGTCCGCACTGGCTGGCGGCGGTCTGGCTGGCCACGCCCGTCTGCCAGGGCAGCAGCCGGTGACTACCGGTGGCCAGCCAGCGGGCGACGGTCGGCATCCGCCCGGCGTCGACCGCACGGCGCAGCGCGGCGCCGGACAGCCCGTCGATCTGCAGGAACAGCACGCCGGGAACGGCTCCGGCCGGATCCACCTGGTCCAGGAACCGCTGCCGCGCCGGGCCAAGGACGCGGCGTTCGGAGCGGCGCAGCGACCGCCGGTCCGCGGCCGCCCGGTCCAGCGGCAGTGCGCCGGCGGTGAACGCCGAAGCGGCCGACGCCACCAGCGTCACGGCGAGCGCGTCGACCGGTCCGCCCAGCACGACGCCCGGGACCAGGGTCAGGCCGAGCCACACCAGTGCCGCGTTCACGGCGAACGCCGCCAGCCCGAAGGTGAGCACCACGACGCCGATCACCAACCGCAGCAGCACCGGCCAGATGACCGCGTTGACCAGCGACACCACGACCGCCGCACCGACCGCGGGCTCGAGGCCGTGCAGGCGTCCGGTCAGGGCGAACCCGGGGACCACCGCGGCCAGCAGCAGCAACGCGGCGACCGTCGCCAGCCCCACCGTCGCTGAGCGGGCCACCAACCGGACGCCGTCGGCGAGCGCGACGCGCCCGGGGAGCCGGCCGGACAGCCCGGCGAGGCCGGCACGACCAGGCGGCCCGGGAGCAACGGTGCGCACGTCCGCCATCCTCGCGTCCACCCGGCACCATCCGGGCCGCCCGGTGCACGACAGGGACGGTTGGGCAGGATTGCCCGGTGCACGCGACCTGGTGGGGCCACAGCACGTTCCTGCTGCAGGACGCGGGGACGCGGGTGCTGTTCGACCCGGTCCTGTCCGGGCGGCTGGGCCACCTGCGTCGGCGCCGTGGCCCACAGCCGCCGCCGGAGGCGGTGCACGTCGACGCTGTCCTGGTCACCCACCTGCACGCGGACCACCTGCACGTCCCGTCGCTGCGGCGGCTGGGCCCGGCCGTCCGGCTGGTCGTGCCGGCCGGCACCGCCCGCTTCCTGCGGTCCCAGCGGTCGGCGGATGACCTGGCCGACCGGTGCGAGGAGGTCGTCGCCGGCGACTCCGTCGGCGTCGGCGAACTGCGCGTCGATGTCGTCGCCGCCACTCACGACGATCGGCGGCACCCGCTGTCCCGCCACCGCGCGCTCCCGGTGGAGTTCGTGCTGACCGGCTCGGCCCGAACGTGGTTCCCGGGCGACACGGCGCTGCACGGGTCGATGGCCGAGCTCGCGCCGGTCGACCTGGCCGTCGTCCCCGTCGGCGGCTGGGGGCCGAACCTCGGTCCGGGACACCTGGATCCGGCCCGGGCCGTCCAGGCCACCCAGCGGGTGTCCGCGGCCGCTGCCATCCCGGTGCACTACGGGACATTCTGGCCGGTCGGCCTGGACAGGGTCCGGCCGGAGATGTTCCTGCCGCCCGGCGAGCGGTTCGCCGAGCTGGCAGCGGTCGCCAGACCCGGCATGGCGGTGAGCGTGCTGGCGCCGGGTGATTCCGTCGAGGTCTAGCTCCGACTCGCTCGCGGACCCCGGATGGCGCAATCCCGTGGCTGTCGGTGAGCTGTCCACCACCTCGCGTACCCCGGTTGCGACCTTGCCGACCGCGCCACCACACTTCCCCCCTCCGGCACCTGCCAGCTGACCGGAGCATGGTGACGACTGCGCGACCCGGGAGGGCGATGGAGCGGGACGGGAACGGGCTGCCACCAGGGCCGGGGGGCACGGACGAGGCCCACCGGCAGCTCGCCATGGCCTTCGATTCCGCCCCGGTCGGGATGGCCGTCACCACCGAGACGGGGCGGCTGGTCCAGGTCAACTCGGCCCTCGGGGACCTGCTCGGCTACCACCGTGAGTGGCTGCTGGGCCGCCGGCTGGAGGACGTCGCCGCACCAGACGTCGCCGAGTCGCTGTCCGCCGGTCGGGCACGGATGGTCGCCACCGGTCTGGCCCGGCACGTCACGGGCACCTTCCTGCGACGCGCGGACGGCCGGAGCGTGCCGGTGTCGCTGTCCTGCGCGCGGATTCCGGCCACCGCACGCGGCCATGCCTACCTGGTCGTGCACGTGCAGGACGTCAGCGAGCGGCGGGCTGCCGAGGCCGAACTCACCCGCCAGCTGCTGCACGACCCGTTGACCGGACTGCCGAACCGGACGCTGCTGGTGGACCGGCTGACCAGGGCACTGACGCGCCTGCAGCGCCATCCCACGCCGGTCGCGGTGCTGTTCCTGGACCTCGACGGCTTCAAGGCGGTGAACGACGACCACGGACACGCGGCCGGCGACCAGGTCCTGGTGGCGGTCGCCCGACGTCTGCGCACGATGCAGCGGCCCGGCGACACCGCCTGCCGATTCGGCGGTGACGAGTTCGTGGTGCTGTGCGAGGACAGCGGGCGGGCGCAGGCCCTGAGCGTCGCCCGCCGCGTCCACGCCGCTCTCGGCACCCCGATCCGGTGGGAGATCGCCGACGCGGACGCCGACGCCACCGGCGAGGTGACCTTGACCGCGTCGATCGGGATCGCGGCCACCAGCGACCCGTCGACCACGGCCGAGCAGTTGCTGCACGACGCCGACACCGCGATGTACCGGGCCAAGCAGGGCTGAGCCGGTCGGACCCGCGTGCGATGCCGTCCGGCGGGTCAGCACCTCGCTTCGGCCCGACACACCGGCAACGAGCCGGCGCCGCCCCGTTGCGGGCACACTCGGTCCGTGTCCCCGACCTTCCCGCCGCCAGGTCGGCGCAGCGTGCTGGCCGCCGCGCTGACCGGCCTGGTCGCCGCCGGCTGCGGCGACACCGGGCCGTCCTCACCGCCCATCGCGGCCACCCCGGGCCCGTCGTCCACCCCCGGCCCGTCGTCCACCCCCGGCCCGTCGTCCACCCCGGGCCTGTCGTCCACCCCGGGCCTGTCGTCCACCGGGACGGCCACCTCGGGCGCTGCCCGCCCCATCCCGTCCAGCCGAACCCCCTCGGCGGTGCGGTCACCGGCCGGGACAGCGCCGGCAGCATCAGCCCCGTCGGGACCGGCAGCCCCGGCGGCGATGGCCGCGCGAGCGACGGTCCCGGTGCTGTGCTGGCACCAGCTGCGGACTCCGACGGGGCGGGACAGCGCCTACTCGCGGCAGCTGCTCGTCTGCCCGCCGGCGACGTTCCGCGACCAGCTTGACGCGCTGCAAGCCACCGGCCACACGACGATCGGCCCAGACCAATACCTCGCCCACCTCAGGGACGGCCGACCGCTACCGCCGCGGCCGGTACTGCTCAGCTTCGACGACTCGCAAGGCTCCCAGATGGCCGTCGCCCTGCCCGAGCTGCAGCGCCGGCGGATGACCGCGACCTTCTTCGTGATGACCGTGGTGCTGGGGCGCCCCAACTGGATGACCCGGGACGACGTCCGGCGGCTGTCCGACGCCGGGATGACGGTCGGTGCGCACACCTGGGACCACCACCGCGCGGACCGGTACCGGGGCACGGACTGGCAGGTGCAGCTGGTCCGGCCGCGAGCCGAGCTGGAGAAGATCCTGGGGCATCCGGTCGTGCACTTCGCGTACCCCTACGGCGCCTGGGACACGGCCGATTTCGCCCACCTCGCCGCGGCCGGCTACCAGAGCGCGTACCAGCTGGACACCGACCCGGTCGACCGTCACCACCCGGAGCTGACGCTGCGCCGGCAGCTCGTCGACAGCGACTGGACCGGTCGGACGCTCGTCGATCGGCTCCGTCGCGTCAGCTGACCGGCCGGGACCGCCATCGGTCAGCTCGAGCTGCGGCGGGCCCGTCGGCGCCACACGACCAACCCCGCGGCCACCGCGGCGATCGGTAGGAACGGTAGGAGAGCGCCGATCACGGTCGACCCGACGCGGACCGTCCCACCGAGCGCAGACCACCCGGCGCGCAGGCCCGGACCGAAACCACCCGGTGCCGCGGCCCGCACCGTGTCGGCCGGGCCGAGCACGTCCAGCGTCACCGTCGCGTCGTCCACCTGGCCGGCCAGTGCCTTGCGCTGTGCCTGGGTGGACTCCAGCTCTGCCTCCCGCGCGGTGAGCGCCTGCTCCAGAGCAGTGATCTCCGACAGCGTCCCGGCCCGGGCGAACAGGCCGCGCAGCCGCTGCAGGCTCACCTGCTGGGTTCGCAGCCGCGCGTCGAGGTCGGCGACCTTGCCGGTGACGTCTGCCTCGGTGCGCCGGGAGTCGGTGACCGTCCCGAGCCGGGCGACCTGGTCCAGGACCCCCGTCAGCCGCTCCGGTGGGACGCGCAGCGTCACGGTCGCGGACGGACCGGTCGGCTGCTGCCGGTCGCCCGCCGGGGCCGCGACCTGCTTCGAGTCGGCCACGTACCCACCGGCCCCGGTCGTCAGCCGGGTCGCGACACCGACGGCCGCCGCGACGTCGGCCACCCGGAGGCTGACCTGCGCGGTCACGATCCGCGACCTGGCGGCAGCGGCCACGGTCTGCTGACGCACCACCGCGGCCGTCCCCGCGTCGTTGCCGGACGCAGCCGAGCCGGCCGCAGGGGCACCGGCTGCCGAGCCGGCCGCTGGAGGACCGGCTGCCGAGCCGGCCGCTGTTGACGCGGGCTGCCCGGTGCAGCCGGCCGCGGCGGCCGACACAGCGGTGACCAGGGCGGCGGTGGCGACCAGGGCGGCCCACCGGGCGGGCCGGCGGTGGGCGCGCCGCGCCGGGTGACCGCGAGCCCGATCCGGCACGTTGAGGCTGTCCCGGCTATCCCGGCTATCCCGGCTGTCCCGGCTGTCCCGCGTCTCGGGGAGCTGCATCGGTTGCCTCCGGTATCCGCCGGGCGTGCTCCGCCACGTCGGCAGGGCCCGGGTTACCGCGGTGGGACGACGGGCGGTACCGATCCGGTTCCACTGATCGGGGACCCGTCCCAATGCCGGCCGGCCGCTGCGGCGAGGACCCCGGCCAGGGCGACGGCGCAGGCGGCGCCGGCGAAGGAGTGGCCGACCCCGCCGCCGTCGATCAGCTGGCCGGCCAGGGCCGTCCCCGCCGCCACCCCGGTCGTCGTCGCCGTCGCGCTCCACGCCTGGGCCTCGTTCGAACGATCCACCGGCGCGAACCGGTCGACGAGGTTGGCCAGGATGATCAACGACGGGGAGATGGCCAGGCCGGCGAGGAACAACAGCGGCAGCAGGGCACCCAGGGGCGGGTCGCCGAGTCCGGCCAGCAACGCCACGACACCGACCCCCACGGCGAACACCCCGAGCGTGCCGCGGAGCCGGCCGTGCTCCCGGCGCCCGGTGTGCCGGGTCCCGTAGACGAGGCCGCCACTGACACTGCCACCGGCGATCGCCGCGAACAGGATCCCGATCCGGCCCTCGTCGTGCAGGACGTCCCGTGCGGTCGCCGCGATCGACGTGTCCAGCAGCCCGAAGCCCACGGCGACGGCCACCGCGACGAGCAGCGCCCGGGCAAGACCGGTGCTGCGCAGCACCGACCGTCGGCCGCCGCGCGACCGGGCGCCGGCGGGTCGGCCACCGGCGGGGGCGCCGGCGGGCGACACCAGGCTGAACGCGACCGACCCCGCCGCCAGCAGCGCGGCAGTGACGATCAGCGGCACCCGTGGGCCGGCCACCAACAGCGCCGAGAGCAGCAGCGGCCCGCCGACGAACACGCTCTCGACCGAGACCGCGTCCAGGGCGTACCCGGCGCGGCGCCTGCCGGCGTCGTCGAACAGCACCCGCCAGCTCGCCCGCATCGCCGGTCCGACCGGCGGGTAGACCGCACCAGCGGCGGCCGCGAGGCCCACCACCGCCAGCAGCGGGAGCACGGTGAGACCGACCGTCAGCATTGCGAGCAGTGCTCCGCTCGCGATCCCGGTCGGTGCGACGACGCGGCGACGGCCGTACCGGTCGAGCAGCCGGCCCCAGACGGGCGACCCTGTCGCGGTCCCGAGCGCGAACGCTCCAGTCACCAAACCGGCGGCCCCGTAGGACCCGCGGACGTCGGAGACGAGCAGCACGATGCCCAGCGGGGCCATCGAGATCGGCAACCGGGCGACGAAGGCCGCCAGCAGTGGCAGCAGTGCGGGGCGGTGCCCGAGCAGCTGCAGGTAGGCGCCGACGCCGGGCCGGACCAGCTCAGCCGCCGCTCTGGCTCGCCAGGCCGGCGACGAGGTTGACCGCGGTCCCGAGCAGCAGTGCCCCGTACACGTAGGAGATCAGCGTGTGCTGCAGGACGACGGCCCGGATCCTCGAGTCCGTGATCGCGGTGTCCGACACCTGATAGGTCATCCCGAGGGTGAAGGCGAGATAGGCGAAGTCCGGGTACGCGGGTCCATCGTGCGGTGTGCCCTGGAAGTCGATCCCGCCCGGCGTCCTGCCGTAGTACATCCGCGCGTACCGAAGCATGAACAGGGTGTGGACGACGACCCACGACGTCACCACGCACGCCACCCCCAGCGTTCCGCTGAGCAGGCGGGTCCCGCCGTGGTCCGCCGACGCGCGGACCAGCAGGAAGCCCACCGCCACCAGGCTCGCGGCACTCGCGGTCAGCAGCACCAGGTGCGACGCCCTGGTCGTCGGGTCCTCGACGGTGGCGTGCTCCGCGGTCGAAGCCTGGTCCATCCGGCCAACCAGCCGCCACGTCCACACCAGGAAGACCACCGAGGCCACGACCCAGCCGACAGAGGGCGCGTAGATCCAGCCGAGCCACGCGCCGACGGTCGCCGTCGCCACCAGGCCGATGACCGCCGCGACCGCGACCCGGCGGCCCGAGCTGTGCCAGCCGGCCGGCCGCGGTCGGGAGGTGCCCGGGGAGACCGTGCCGTGTCCGGATGTCATAGCCGCCCATCCTCGCCGCTGCCCAGCAGGGGCAGGACGGCGGACAGATCGGCCCGCTCCCCGCTGGCCGACAGGGCCGGGGTACCGGCGACCTCGGCCCACCGCACGCGCCCGGTCGCGAGTCGCAGCCACGTCAACGGGTCGGTCTCCACCACGTTGGGCGGCGTTCCGCGGGTGTGCCGGGGGCCCTCGATGCACTGCACCGCGGCGTACGGCGGAACCCGCAGCTCCACGGTGTGCCCGGGCGCCCGGTCGGCGAGCGCGTCGGCCAGCGCTCGGCAGACGATGCGCAGCCCAGCCCTGTCGACCAGCCCAGCCCTGTCGACCAGCCCGGCGCCGTCCGGCTGCGCCAGCGAGCGCACGAGGTCGTCGGCGTGGGTGACGACCTCGACCAGCCGGCTGAGCACCACGTCCACCATCCGCAGCGGGCCGCGTGTCGCCGACAGCACGGCCCGCTCCGCACCCGGGGGGATGGCGTCCCGCGCGAACCCGGCGACCTGCACGGAGCAGTCCGCACGCATCGTGGCGACGAGCTGGGCCGGCGTCTCCGTGGCGGCCCGGTCGCGCGCGTCGGCGGCGATCTCGCCTGCGGACCCGGCGTACCGGGAGAGGTAGGCAGCCAGCGTCATCGGCGGGCTGCCCGCCGGGGCCGCCCGCAGGTCGGTCATCGACGCGGCACTACGGGCCAGGTGCGCGGCCAGCTCGGACACCCGCCAGCCGTCCAGCACCGACGGCCGGTCGAACTGCTCCGGCGTGAGTGCAGCGAAGGTGTCGACGAGCAGCGTCCACTGCGCGCCGAGGGCGTCGATCGCGGCGGCCAGCGCGCTGCGGGTCGGCATCACGCGGGGTCCAGCGCCGCCGGCAGCGTCCGCGTGTGGGCATCGCGCAGCTCGGCCAGCGGCACGCTGAACAGCCCCGACACCTCCAGCGAGGCAGCGGTGCTCCCTGTTCCCCGCGCCCCGTCATCGGTCCCGCCGTCGTCGGTCCCCCCGTCGTCGGTCACGCCGATACGGACGTGGGCCTGACCGCGCGCGGTGCACATGTCGGTGAACCGCACCTCCTCCGACCGCGGCACGGCAACCACAGCGCGAGCGCTGCTCTCTGAAAACAGGAACGCGAACGGATCCATCCCGTCGGGCACCCACACCCGGGCGCCCACACCCCGACGCAGGCAGCTCTCGACCAGCGTCTGGGCGACGCCGCCGTCGGACACGTCGTGGGCGGCGTCGACCATCCCGTCCCGGCTGGCGTTGATGCAGATGTCGGCGAGCAACCGCTCGGCGGCCAACCGGACCCGGGGTGGGGTGCCGCCCAGGTGGCCGTGCTCGGCCCACGCCCACGTCGACCCGCCGAACTCCTCGTCGGTGACGCCCAGCAGGTACAGGGCCAGGCCGGCCGACGGGAACCCGATCGGTGTCCGCCGGGCGACGTCGTCGAGTACCCCCAGCACACCGACGACCGGGGTGGGCAGGATCGCCGTTGCACCGGTCTGGTTGTAGAAGCTGACGTTGCCGCCGGTCACCGGGGTCCCCAGCTCCCGGCACGCCTCGGCCAGCCCGCGCACCGTCCGCTCGAAGGCCCACATCACGCCCGGGTCCTCCGGCGAGCCGAAGTTGAGGCAGTCGGTGACCGCCAGTGGCCGCGCGCCGGCGACGGCCACGTTGCGGTAGGCCTCGGCAAGTGCGAGCTGTGCTCCGGCGAACGGGTCCAGCCGGCAGAACCGCGGGTTGCAGTCCAACGCGAGCGCGACCCCGAGACCGGTGCTCTCATCGACCCGGATCACCCCGGCGTCCTCCGGCTGGGCGAGCACGGTGTTGCCCAGCACGTAACGGTCGTACTGGTCGGTGACCCAGCCGCGGTCGGCCAGGTCCGGTGAGGCGACCAACCGCAGCAGGGTTTCTCGCAGCTGCTGCCCGTCGGACGGTCTCGCCAGCCGACCGGGGTCGTCGGCGACCAGGGCGTCCATCGCGTCCGGTCGGGCCATCGGCCGGGTGTACACGGGGCCCTCGGCGGCGACCGTCCGCGGCGGCACGTCGACCACCGTCTCCCCGCGCCAGTGCACGACGAGTCGACCGGTGTCGGTGACGGTCCCGACGGCCGTTGCCGTGACATCCCAGCGCCGGCATACGTCGAGGAACCCGGCCAGGTGCTCCGGGGCGACGACGGCCATCATCCGTTCCTGGCTCTCGCTCATCAGGATCTCCTCCGGCGAGAGCGTCGGGTCCCGCAACGGCACGCGGTCCAGGTCGACGTCCATCCCGCCGTCGCCGGCACTGGCCAGCTCGGCGAAGGCACACGACAGCCCGGCGGCGCCGAGGTCGGAGATGCCGGTGACCAGGCCGGCGGCGAACAGCTCCAGCGTCGCCTCGATCAGTACCTTCTCCGCGAACGGGTCGCCGACCTGGACCGCGGGCCGCTTGGTCGGCCCGGTGGCGGCGAAGGTGTCGCTGGCCAGGATGGACGCGCCGCCGATGCCGTCACCGCCGGTGCGGGCCCCGTACAGCACGACGACGTTGCCGGTGCCGGTCGCGCGGCCGCGCTGGATCGACTCGTGCCGCATCACCCCGACGCAGAGCGCGTTCACCAGCGGGTTGCCCGCGTAGCCCGGGTCGAACCCCACTTCCCCGCCCACGTTGGGCAATCCGAGGCAGTTGCCGTACCAGCCGACGCCGGCCACGACGCCGGGCAGCACCCGCGCGGTGTCCGGGGCATCGAGCGGGCCGAATCGCAGCGCGTCCAACACCGCGACCGGGCGGGCGCCCATCGCCAGGATGTCCCGGACGATCCCGCCGACACCGGTCGCCGCACCCTGCAGTGGCTCGACGAAGCTCGGGTGGTTGTGCGACTCGGCCTTGAAGGTGACCGCCCAGCCGTTCCCGATGTCCACCACGCCGGCGTTCTCGCCCATCCCGACCAGCAGCGCGTCGGTGGTCGGTGCCAGTTCGCCGAACGTCCGCAGGTGGACCTTGCTGCTCTTGTAAGAGCAGTGCTCACTCCACATCACCGAGTAAATCGCCAGCTCCGACGACGTCGGCCGCCGGCCGAGGACCTCGCCGATCCGGGCGTACTCGTCGGGCTCGAGGCCGAGCTCGGCGAACGGTTGGGAGTGGTCCGGCGTGCCGGTTGCGCGCTCGACGGTGTCCAGGCCGGTCCAGGCGCCAGCGGGCGGGGCGTCGGCGGGCGGGGCGTCGGCGCTGGGCGAGGGCACGGCGTGAGGATATCGGCGGGCCCGGGAACCGGTTCGGCGCCCGGATTCCCCGCTCACCGGCGACGCGAGCCCGACAGGGCCGAGCTCCGCGCGTCACCTGGACGAGACGTTCTGGACCGACACGGTGCCCGATCGGGGGTAGTTCCGTCGTTCGCCAGCAGGTGGTCGGCCGCCGGGTCGCCCGGGCCGCGACCCGGGTGTCCCTTCCCTACCGCACCGGAGCGGTTCCGCGCGACTCGGCATGCCCTCGGTCGACTGCGCCGCCCGACCTCGTCGACGCTTGCCGTGCGGAGGGCCCAACAGCTTGATGCCCGTCGTCGAACGGCAACGCCTTGACGGTAAAAGGAGGACTGCCGGTCAATCCGATCGCCATCTTGTGAGCGCCCCAGGGGTGGTGCGACGCTCCAGCGGCGCGCCACCGGCACGGCGGATCACTGACCGGGAACGCCGAGCATTCAGGTGCCTCTTCAGCCGAGCGCTGACCGGAGCGGCACACCGGGCCACCGGGCGGCCCTCGCAGGCAGCCGTGTCATCGGCTGGCCGTCGCCTGGACGATGGCCCGGTGTAGGGCCAACGTCGCGGCGCTGATGGGCCGATCGGCGAGGACGGCGAGTCCGAGACGCCGCCGCGGCGGCGGATTACATAGGTCGACGGCAACCAGATCTGGCTCGGCGTCGGCGACGTGGTCGGGGATGAAGCCGATACCTAAGCCTCCGCAGAGGAAGGCGACCGCATTGTGGATATCGACCACCTCAAAGGCAACGTCACGGCTCGCCCCGTCGGCACGGAAGAGATCATCGACGATGGCGCGGTTGCCCCATGCAAGGGGAAAGTCGACGAAGTCGCGGGACGCGATGTCGCGGTAGCGAACGCCTCGGGCCTGGGCGAGCGGGTCGTCCCTTCGGCAGGCCAGGACGAGCCGCATGCCTGCGATCGGGACCACCTTTACGGTGCCGGGAGGTCGCTCGGGCAGGGGGATGAGCGCCAGGTCGAACTCCCCGTCCAGGAGCCGATGCAGGTGTTGGTTCTCCGGGCCCGCGGACAGGCGCAGGCGCACCGACACGCCCGGGTGTAGGCGGTGGAAGCCGGTCAGCGCGTTCACCAGGTCGAGTTCGCCGGTGGAAAGGACGGTGGCCAGCGACACGCTCCCCCGCAGCCCCCCGACGAGCGCGTCGAGATCGTCCCGGACGGCACGGGCCTGGGAAAGCAGACCCCGCGCCCGGGCCAGGACCAGGCGGCCAGCGTCGGTGAGTTCAACGCTGCGAGAGCCTCTCTCGAGCACGCGCTGGCCGAGTTCGCGCTCCAGACGGCGGATGGCCGCTGACGCAGCCGACTGCACGATTCCGGCCCGCTGGGCACCGCGCGTGAAGCTGCGTTCTTCAGCCACAGCCACGAAGTAGTCAAGGTCTCGAAGCTCCACCACGCCTCCAGCATCGACAACCGTGATCAAGCATCACCAACGATCGTTGGTCTTGCGGCCGTCCAATGACCACAGTGATCAGAGCACAGCAAGCCACCACCACCTCGAGGAGCCTGATGGACACAGCGGACCAGAGCGGACCGCGCCGTTGGCACGAGCAGCGATGGCTGTTCGACACCAGCATCGCCTCGCTGGGCATCGAGTTCGACCAGAACCGACTGCGCTACTCACTCGGTCCGGTGCGCGACGAGACGTCCGGCGCTGACATCGCCCTGCTGCGGGCGTCGGTCTCCAAGCTGTCCGACCTGACTCCCGCGGCGTCGGCCCATGCGTTGCGGCACGAGCGGCTCGCGACGCGGCTGGAGGACCGTGGTCACCCCACGACCGCCGGAGTGCACTGGTTCGCGGCCGCACAGCTCTGGTTGCTCGCGTGCTACCCGATCTGGGAGACGACCCAGGAGCTGATCGACCTGCACCAGCGGACCACGGCGGCGTACCTGCGATGGGCCGCCGTGGCGGACCACCAGGTGGAGGCTGTCGAGGTGCCCTTCGGTGGCGGGGCCCTGCCCGCGTACCTGCACTTGCCCTACGATTTCGACGGAACAACGCCCGTGCCCGTGGTGGTGGCCAGCGACGGAATGGACGGCGGGCGGGAGTCGCTGGTCAACCGGGTCGGCGACGAGTACCTACAGAACGGCCTGGCGGTTCTCGCGATCGATGGCCCCGGCCAATCCGAGGCGGCCGTGCGTGGCGTGTTCACCTCGCCGGAGAGCTGGATCGAGTCCGGAACGGCCATCCTGGCGTGGATCGACGGGCGTGCCGAGGCTGCGCGGTGGCGCTGCAATGCTTGGAGCCCGGCGCACGCGATCTTCGAGCAGGCGGCACCGAGCTACAAGGCGCGGCACATGTGGATGGCCGGGCTCGAGCGCGACGCGGACGCCTTCGACCGGTTGGTCGCCGGGTACGACTTGCGCGGGCCGATCGCCGGTATGAGCGTCCCGTGGAAGGTGTTCGGCGGCGAGGCCGACGAGCTGTGCGACAAGTCGTGGGTCTACGACCTGGCCGACCGGTGTCCGGCCCCGGCCTCGTCGCTGTTGTACGAGGGCGCGACGCACGCTCTGGACGGGTTGCCGGCTCCGGTGGTCGGTCCGTTCTTCCGCACCGAGATCGCCGACTGGCTCGCCGACCGAGCAGCGGGGGTCGCCGCGGACAGCGTGCACGAACGGGTCACCCGCGACGGACGCGTCGAGACCGCCCGGTGAGCCCGGACGGCAAGCGAGTACCGATCGATCCCGATGCACCCAGATGGCAGGGACGAGCCCCGGAGGAAAAGGCATGACTGTCGACACCGGCGACGCCGTGGTGCTCGCACCCGACGGCGGCCGGGTCATCACCGGCGGCGCGGTCAACGCCAGACTGCTGGTGGCGCACGACCACCCGTCCTTCGCCTCCACGTTCGAGATGACCGTCGCTCCCGGCTTCGACGTCGGAGCGCACGTGCATGACAACGGGGAGGAGATGTTCTACGTCGTCGATGGCGAGCTCGACGTGCTGTGCTTCGAGCCCCTCGACCGCGCCCCTGCCGACTGGCACGCCTGGACCGACAGCACTGGCCACCGCTTCCTGCGCGGCCAGCCCGGGGCGTTCATGTATGTCCCTGCCGGCATCCCGCACGCCTTCGCCAACCCCACCAGCCGGCCCGCCACGATATTCTTCCAGTCCTCGGTCGCCGGCGGTCACGAGAACTACTTCGCCGAACTCGGGGCACTGCTGAGCCACGCCTCCGGCCGACCGGACCCAGGCGCCGTCCAGCAGCTCGAGGCCAGGTACGGCACCGAACAGCTCACCAGCATGCGGGCTTACCGGCCATCGTGAAGTTTACCGGCTCACATTCCAACAGCCGCTGCACAACAAGAGACTGCGAGCAAACACATGAGCGACGACAAGGTGTTCGCCCCGTCCTACCCCTACGAAGCCGGCCTGGCGCACGGGATGCTGAGCCCGTTCGAGCCAGGCACGCGGATGCTGCCGGCGCGCTATCGAATTGATCCGAAATTCCGTTCCATCACAACAGACATCGTGTTCGAAAAGGACATTCCGGTCACGCTCCGCGACGGGGTGACGATCTACGCCGACATCTTCCGCCCGGCCGGCACCGATAAGGTGCCCGTCATCGTCGCGTGGAGCCCCTATGGCAAGAGTGAGGGCACTGCTCCCAGCGTCGCGGGCATCTTCGACCTGGTCGGCCTGGACAACGGCGCCCTTTCCGGTCTGGAGAAGTTCGAGGGTCCGGACCCGGCCTACTGGTGTGCGCAGGGCTACGCGATCTGCAATCCCGATGCCCGAGGGATCGGCGAATCCGAGGGCGACAGCGTCGTGTGGGATCGCCAGGAGGGCCAGGACTGCCACGATCTGATCGAGTGGCTGGCCGATCAGGACTGGTGCACCGGCAAGGTCGCGATGAGCGGGACTTCCTATCTGGCAGTCTCGCAGTGGTTCACCGCAGCCGAGCAGCCTCCCCACCTGACGGCGATCAACCCGTGGGAAGGCGTCAGCGACGTCTATCGCGATCTCGCCATGCGCGGCGGAATGCCGGACCTCGGCTTCACCGACATGCTGCAGCACAAGCTCGCCGGCAAGAACCGCCGAGAGGACGTCGTCGCGGAGGCGGAGCGGTACCCGCTGATGAACGACCTGTGGACGGACAAGATCCCGCGGTTGGACAGGATCACCGTGCCGGCATACGTCGTCGCCAGCTACTCCCACACCCTGCACACAGAGGGGACGTTCCGCGCGTGGCGCAGGATCGCGTCCGACGAGAAGTGGCTGCGCATCCACGCCAGCCTGGAGTGGCCCGACTACTACGACTCCGCGAACGTCGAGGACCTGCGCCGCTTCTTCGACCACTACCTGAAGGGCGAGGACAACGGCTGGGAACAGACCCCGCGGGTCCGGTTCCCCGTCCTCGACCTCGAGGGCGGCGACCGCACCGGCCTGACGGCGGGCCAGTTCCCGCCCGACGGGGTCACCGACACCAAGTACTACCTCGACGGCCGCACCCGCAGTCTGAGCCCCGAGGTGGCCCCTGCCGCGGCGATCGCGTCGTACGACGCCGCGACGCTCCCTGGACAGGTGTCGTTCACGGTGCGCTTCGACGAGGAAACGACGCTGGTCGGCTACCTCAAGGCGCACCTGTGGGTGGAGACCTCGGACGCGGACGACGCCGACCTGTTCCTCCTGGTCGAGAAGCTGACGGCCAACGGCACGCCCCTGCGGCAGTTCAACACCCCCAACCAGGGCGCGATGATCCAGGATGCGACAGAGCGCTCAGGGTCCGTGCTGCGGTACAAGGGCTCGCCTGGCCGCCTCCGCGTCTCCATGCGGCACCTGGACGAGACCATGTCCACCGACACAGTGCCGGAGCACACCTTCGACCGCATCGAGAAGCTGCAACCCGGACAGGTCGTGGACGTCGAGATCGACCTGTTCCCGATCGGCCTGGTGTTCCACCCGGGTGAGCAGCTCCGGCTGATGATCAGCGCCAGGAACCCCCTGGGCGGGATCTTCCCCGGCAACGACTTCTACAACGGTCAGCCTGACGGACGACTCATCGTCCACACCGGCGGACCGCAGGCGTCCTACCTCAACTTGCCCGTCATATCCCCGTGACGTGACACGGCCATCTAGCGGTGGCCGCGTGGCAGCGAGGACAGTCGGACGCCGCGGGCCACTCGCCGCGCTTCGGTCAGCGCGCCAGCCGGGGGAGGAGCGCAAGCGCGTTGGTCCGCGCGATGGCGGTCCGGTCCTCGATGGCGAGGTACTCGGCCGAGCTCAGCGACCTCGTGCTTTCAGCCGGGAATCCAGGGGTGAATGGGTAGTCGCTGCCGTAGACGATCTGCGACGTTCCGGCCACCTTCTGCACGAGCTGAACGACCGGCTGCGTGAAGGCGATCGCGGTGTCCCAATACAGTCGCCGGAACATTTCCGTCGCGGGCGGCCGGTCCTCGTGACCGGGCATGGCGGCGAGGCGGTCGAGCAGGGTGAACCGGCTGGTGAGGTAGGGAATGGTGCCGCCGGCGTGGGCGAACACGTACTTCACGTCCGGGGTCCGTCGAAAGGTGTTCGAGTAGTGGAGCTTCGCGACAGCCCGGGTGGTGTCTGCTACGAAGTCGATCAGGAAGTCGGGCAACCCGAGCGCATGCGCGCTGGGATCGGGGGACGCGGTCGGATGCACGAACACGACCGCTTTGCGACGCTGGAGCTCGTCGAACACTTCGTCGAACCTCGGATCACCGAGGTAGACGCCGCCGTAGTTGGTCGAGAGCACGACTCCGTCGAGGTGCAGCACGTCGAGCGCGTGGGCGAGTTCGTCAAGCGCCGCGTCGACCGCCGGCAGGGGCAACACGGCGAATCCACCGAAGCGGTCGGGGCGAGCCCGCACGAGGTCAGCGATGAACTCGTTGCTGCGGCGCGCGAGACGGGCAGCCTCGGCATCATCGCCGAAGTGGACCCCGAAGCTGAGGGAGGCGACTCCGACGGCGATGCTCGCCTCGTCCATCAGCGAGATCGCGGCCGGGGCGCTCCAGGCCGGAATCTGCAGCTTCAACAGCCCGGCCGCGCCGCCGATATTCGGGGTGTGAGCCTGGAGAGCGTCGCGGAAGAAATCCGGGATCACGTGGTGGTGCAGGTCGATGTAGCCATCGTCGAGGTCGCTCATGCCGTCCGTCCGTTGCTACCGGCGATCAGGGTCCCGTTCATCGTGCACCCCGACCCGCTCGATGAGACGACGACCCGGAGCCGCCGAAGCGGTTCGAACGGGAGAGTCGCGATAGTGCGGTGGTTGCGTGGAGCGCCGCGCCAGCGACCGGCGCGTCGTCGGACGTGAGCTGGTCACCGCGGTAGGCAGGTCAGCGATCGTCCTCACCGTGCTCGGCCAGGAACGACTCGAACTGGCGGGCGAGCTCGTCCCCGGTCGGCAGGATCGCCTCGCCGTTGTCACCGGAGGCCAGCTTCAACAGCGACTGGTCGTACTGCCGCTCCAGATCGGTGACCATCGTGCGGTTCTCCTCCGACTGGGCAAGCTCCGTGGCCAGCAGCTCGTCGAGCTTCTCGGCGGCCCGCAACAACGCGTCGTAGGGCAACGACAACTCCGCCACCCGACCGAGCCGCTCCAGCAGGGCAGCAGCAGCATGCGGTACCTCGGCGGAGGAGATGTAGTTCGGCACCTGCGGAAGCAGGGTCATCGCGTCCCGCCCGGCCTGGCCGAACGTGTACTCCAGCACCGCGGTCATCGAGCCCGGCACCTCCATCGGGCCGAACCGCAGCCCGTTGTCCGGCAGCAGCTCACGGCGGGTCGCGGTGCCCAGGAAGGTGATCGGCCGGGTGTGCGGCGCCGCGGCCGGCAGCGCCAGCATCCCCACCATCGTCTGGACCCGGAACCGCGCCGCCAGCCCGACCACGGCCGCCGCGAAGGACTGCCAGGCCCGGTCCGGCTCGGGGCCGCGGAGCAGCAGGAACTGTGTGCCGGTCAGGTCCGTGACGACCTCCAGACGCAGCGTCCGCCACGCGACCGAGCCGACGATGTTCTCCGCGGTGTGCAGCCGGGGTCGGCGCGCGCGGTAGTCCAGCAGCAGGTCGATGTCGAACTCGGCGACAATGTGGTGCTCCAGGGAGCTGACCAGGTGGTCGACGGCGGCCCGGGCGGCGCCGCCGGCGTCGACGAACCCGTCCAGGCCGACGACCAGGTGCGTGGCCGTCAGGCCCTCGGCGGCATCGGTGAGCGAATAGAGCTCGGCGGGGTTCTGCACGCTGTCCACTCTCGCACCGGGGGCGCACCGGGCGGGCCGATCTCCTCCACCCGTTCCCCGCGAGCGGAGCGGGTCTATCGGCTCAGGCGGTCGCGAGCAGGCCGGACACGACGGAGGTGAACACGGCCAGCCCGTCGGTGCCCGGCCCGGTCAGGGACTCGACCGCGTGCTCGGGGTGCGGCATCAGACCGACGACCCGCCCGGTGGGATCGCTGATCCCGGCGATGTCGCGCAGGCTGCCGTTGGGGTTGCCGCCGAGGTAGCGGAAGACCACCCGCCCGTCGCCCTCGAGCCGGTCCAGGGTGTCGGCGTCCGCGACGTAGCCGCCCTCGCCGTTCTTCAGCGGAACCGTGATCTCCTGGCCGGGGGTGAGCCCCGACGTCCATGCGGTCGACGCGCTGGCCACCCGCAGCCGCTGGTCGCGGCATAGGAAACGGCGCCCGTCGTTGCGGACGAGCGCCCCGGGCAGCAGGTGTGCTTCGCACAGCACCTGGAAGCCGTTGCAGATCCCCAGCACCGGCATGCCGACCCGGGCGCGGTCCAGCACGGGGCCCATCACCGGTGCGAACCGGGCGATCGCGCCGCACCGCAGGTAGTCGCCGTAGCTGAAGCCACCGGGCAGCACGACCGCGTCCACGCCGGCGAGGTCGGTGTCGGCGTGCCACAACGCGACCGGCTCGGCGCCGGCGAGACGGACGGCGCGCCGGGCGTCGCCGTCGTCCAGCGAGCCGGGAAAGGTCACGACACCGATGCGCGCGGTCACGCTGTCATCCTCCCAGCCGGCTGTGGGGCACGCCGCCGCCGGCCCGCACCGGAGGACGCGGTGCGGGCCGGCGGGTTCACCGCGGGGCGGTGGACTTCATCGGGCTGACGACAACACACTCACCAGGCGTAGTCCTCGGGGGCCGGCTTGTGGCCCGGGAAGATGTCGTCGAGCAGCGCCAGGGTCTTCTCGTCGAGCGTGACCTCCAGCGCGTGCAGCGAGCCGGTCAGCTGCTCCAGGGTGCGCGGGCCGACGATCGGCGCGGTGACGGCGGGCTGGGCCAACAGCCACGCCAGTGCGACGTCCGCCGGCTCCTCGCCGAGCTCCTCGCACAGGTCCTCGTAGCGCTCCAGCTGCGGGCGGCGCCGCTCGAGCTCCTCCTTGCGGTTGTTCCGGCGCTTGCCCTCCCGCTCCTTGCGGACGACTCCACCGAGTAGGCCCCCCTGCAGCGGCGACCACGGGATGATCCCGACGCCGTAGTCCTGTGCGGCCGGGAGCACCTCGAGCTCGACGTCGCGGACCAGCAGGTTGTAGATCGACTGCTCCGAGACCAGCCCGAGCGAGCCGCGGACCCGGGCCCGCTCGTTGGCCTTGGCGATGTGCCAGCCGGCGAAGTTCGAGCTGCCGAAGTAGAGGACCTTGCCCTGCTGGCGCAGGACGTCGAACGCCTCCCAGATCTCCTCCCAGGGCGTGTCCCGGTCGATGTGGTGCATCTGGTACAGGTCGATGTGGTCGGTCTGTAGCCGGGTCAGCGACGCATCGACCGCCTGGCGGATGTTGAACGCCGACAGCTTGCCGTTGTTCGGCCACTCCCCCAACACGTCCATCGACCCGTAGAACTTCGTGGCGATCACCGTCTTCTCCCGACGCCCACCGCCCTGGGCGAACCAGCGCCCGACGATCTCCTCGGTGGCACCCCAGGAGACGGAGCGGCCGTAGACGTTCGCGGTGTCGAAGAAGTTAATGCCCTCGTCATGGGCGCGGTCCATGATCACGCCCGAGTCCTGCTCGGTGGTGTCGGGACCGAAGTTCATGGTGCCGAGGCACAGGCGGCTGACGGACAGGCCGGTACGACCCAGGTGTGTGTACTCCATACCCACCGGTCTACTCCGGCCGGGCTGTCGCGTCGACCGGTGCGGTGATGTGGTCCGGTGACCCGACCGCCGGTGGCAGTCGTGGTGCCGGCCGGTCGGCGAGCCCGTGCTCCGGCGGTCAGCGCAGGTCGTACCGGACGCGCGCCGCCGCCCCCGTGGTGCCGGTTGGATGGACCCGGTGACCGCGCCGACCGTGACCCGTGCCCCTGTTGGCCGGGTGGTCCCGGTCGGTCTGGTCGTGGTCGGCCTGGTGATCGCGGGATTCGCCGGACGGCCGGTGGTGACCAGCACCAGCGCCGAACTGCCGTCGGTGGTCGCGGCCCTGCGGGCCTCCGGTGCCCTGACCGGGCTGGTCAGCGCGCTACCGCCGCTGGTCTTCGCGGTGGGGAGCTTCCTGGCGCCGTTGGCCATCAACCGGCTCGGGGTCGCCCGGGCACTGGCCGCGGCCGGTGGCACAGCCGCGGTCGGCCTGCTGCTGCGGGTGGCCGTCGTGGACCTGCCGGTCTTCCTGGTCGGGACGGTGGTCGCGCTGGCGGGGGTCGCCTTGGCGAACGTGGCCCTGCCGACCGCGGTCAAGCGTTTCCTACCCGGACGGACAGGTGCGGGCACTGCCGCGTACACACTGATGCTCGCGGCCGGCACGGCCGTCGCAGCTGCCGTCACCGTGCCGCTGGGGGCGCTGCTCGGCGGCTGGCGCGTCGGTCTGGGCATGTGGGCCGCGACCGCGCTGCTGGCGGCGCTGCCGTGGCTGGCGGTCGCGGGCCGCGAGCGACCGCCCCTGGTCCCCGCGGCGGCGGACACGACGCCGGCGACTGCGCCGGGACCGGCTGCGGCCGGACCGGCGACGTTCGGCGTCGCGCAGGTGGCCCGGAGCCGGCTCGGCCGCGCGGTGGCGATCGTGTTCGCCGGCCAGGCGTCCTCCTCCTACGTGATGTTCGCCTACCTGCCCTCGATCGCCGTCGACGACGGGGTGAGCCGGGCCGCCGCGGGGTTGCTGCTCGGCTGGTTCTCCCTGCTCGGGGTCGTCTCGTCCGCGGTGCCGCTGCTCGCCGGGCGCCTGCGCGACCAGCGGCTGCTGATCGCCGGACTGGCCGCGTGCTGGGTGGTCGGCGATCTCGGGCTGGCGTTCGCCCCGCGATCCGCGTGGGTGTGGACGACCGCAGCCGGGCTCGGCTCCGCACTGTTCACCCTGGCGCTGACCCTGATCCCGCTGCGGTCGGCGACCGTCGCCGGGAGCGCCGCGCTGTCCGCCTTTGCCCAGGGCGTGGCCTACCTGGTGTCCGCGGTCGTCGTCTTCGCGGCCGGGATCGTCCGGGACCGAACCGGGTCCTTCGACCCCGTCCTGGTCGGCCTGGCGGTGCTGATGGGGCCGGTGACGCTCGCCGGGTTGCGGGCGGGCCGGCCCGGCGCCGTCGAGGACGCCGGTCGCTGACCCGGGACCGCTGACCCGGGACCGCCCGCCGGTACGCCCGAGCGGGTCAGCCGGCGCGGACGGTGAAGGACTCGATGACCGGGTTGGCGAGCAGGGTCGCGGCAGCCTCGGTGATCCGGGCCCGGACGTCGTCGGTGACCTCACCGTCCACCTCGACCTCGAACAGCTTGCCCTGGCGGACGGCGGTCACCCCGGTGAATCCCATCCGGATCAGCGCCCCGGTCACCGCCTGCCCCTGCGGGTCCAGGATCTCCGGCTTGGGCATGACCTCGACCACGACGCGTCCCACGAGCCGCGACGATACGGGCGGCGGGGATCCGGGCGGCGAGGATCCGGGCCGGGGCCCGACACCGAAGGCCGGCCTCGGCGGTGCTCAGGCGTCCGGGTGCGGCGGGCCACCGGGGATGGGCCGGCGCCCGGCATCACCCCGGACGAGGTCGAGGACGGCGGCGAGCCCGTGCGGCTGCCGAGCCGGGGAGTACGGCAGCACCAGCGTCCGGATGCCGACGTCGACGGCACCGCCGTCGGCCCGCGGGTTGTCCCCGACCATCAGGGCGTCGGCGGCGGCCACACCGAGCTGCCGGAGTGCCGCGGTGAAGATCTCGGCGGCCGGCTTCATCACGCCCAGCTCGCAGGACAGCACCCACTCGTCCACCAGCCCGGCCAGCCCGTGGCCGGCGAACACCGCCCGCAGGTCGAATCCGACGTTGCTGACGACGGCTATCCGTACGCCGTCGTCGTGCAAGGCGGCCAGGGTCGGACCCGCGTCGGGATAGGGGGTCCATCCCGACGGCTGGGTGCCGGCGTCGTACAGCGCGGTGGTCAGCGCCGAGCCGGGCCCGGTCACCGAACCCAACAGCCCCGCGTAGGCCGACCGGTGCAGCTGCACCGACACGTCACGCCGGGCGTAGTCCGCGGCGAGCTCCGGCGGGACGTGCGCGGGCTCCGGACCGCCGGGGCGACCGGCCTGCTCCAACCGGGCGGCGAGGTCGACGCCCGCGGCGAGGTCGCCGACGGCGTCGTGGTCGGCGCCCGCGTCGTGGTCGGCGGCGGCGCCCGCGGCCTCGTCGAGGTCCCGGCCGAGAGCGCCGGTCACCTCCCGGACCCATTCCGTCGCCGGCACCGGGACGAGCAGGGTCCCGGCGAAGTCGAAGAGCACCGCGCGGATCGTCACCGCCCGATCGAACCAGGACGGCGAGACGCCCGAGGGGCGAGGGGCCGCAGACAGGGAGGATGGGGCTATGGATGAGCAGTCGACAGGTGGCGCGCGGCCCGTACCGGGGCCGGTCGAGCGGGAGGTGCTGACGGGGCCGGTCGTCCCCCCGGCGAGCCGGCGGACCGCGTCGACGGTCGCCGGGGACCTCGCCGGCGCCGCGGCGGAGCGCGCCCGTCAGGTCAGCGAGCTGCTGTCCGGGACGGCCCGACTGCTCGCCGGCGTGCTCGGTGCGTCCGCTGTGGCCGGCGCGGTCGCCGCCGTGGTCATCACCGGACTGCTCGCCGCGGCCTTCGACTGGTCGACCGTCGCCACGGTCGTGGTGCTCGTCGTGCTGGCCCTGCCCGCGGTCGAGGTGGCCGTCCACCGGCAACTGCTGCTGCGGAGCTACGGCAATGCGGACGGCCTGCGCAGGCGGTTCACCGATCTGCCCGACGCCACGGTCGGCCGGGTCCAGGACTTCACCGCGAAGGTCGGCGCACTGCGCGCAGGTCCGGGCCGGCGGTCCGGAAGAATGTTCGGTGCCGCCCGGTCGGCCGGCTCGCTGCGCGGGATCGCGTCCGCGGTGCCGGAGCTGACCGGTGTGCTGCTGCTGCCGTTGACGAAGTCGCTGTTGATTCTGACCGCCGCCTGTGCCGCGCTTTGCTGGGTGCTGCTCGTCGCGACGCCGCTGGTCGCTGTCGTGGCACTGGTCGGCGCACTCACCAGATGACCCCGCCCGACGCGGCGGACGAGCAGGCGGACGGCGGTCAGCGGGACGACAGCGCCGGGGGCGAGGTCGACCGCGAGCAGGCGACCGTCGACGACCGTTACGCCCGCCTTGACCGGGTCCGCGCCGAGGTCGGCCGCGAGCTGGACCGGGTCCGCCGGTCGGCGACCACCGGGACGGCCGGCGCGACCGCCGAGCGGGACGCCTTCGCGACGCTGCACGCCCAGCGGATGGACCAGCTGCACCAGGTGGAGGACCGCCTCGTCTTCGGCCGGCTGGACCTGACGGACGGCGCCACGCACCACGTCGGCCGGGTCGGGCTGTCCGACGGCCGCCGCCAGGTGCTGCTGGACTGGCGCGCCCCCGTCGCCGCTGCCTTCTATCAGGCGACCGCGGCGACACCCGGCGCCGTCGCCCGTCGGCGGCACCTGTCCACCGAGGGCCGTCTGGTCACCGGCGTGGAGGACGAGGTCTTCGACGCCGCGGCGCTGCCGGCCGACGCGGTGGTCGTGTCCGGCCAGGGCGCACTGTTCGGCGCCCTGGAGGCGGCCCGGACCGGCCGGATGCGCGACATCGTCGCGACCGTCCAGGCAGAGCAGGACCGGGTGGTCCGGGCACCGCTGCCGGGGATCCTGGTCGTGCAGGGCGGTCCGGGCACCGGCAAGACCGCCGTCGCCCTGCACCGCGCGGCCTACCTGCTCTATACGCACCGGGACCGGATCGCCCGGGCCGGCGTCCTGCTGGTCGGACCGAGCCGTGCTTTCCTGCGCTACATCTCCGCGGTGCTGCCGTCCCTGGGCGAGACAGGGGTGGTCACCTCGACCCCGGCGACGCTCTATCCCGGGGTCACTGCGACGGGTACCGAGTCTCGGCAGAGCGCCGCTCTCAAGGGTGGCACTCGGATGGTCGCCGTCCTGGCCGCGGCTGTCCGGGACCGCCAGCGGGTGCCCGAGCACCCGCAGCAGCTGGACGCCGACGGGGTGACGCTCACCCTGTGGCCGCGCGACGTCCGCGCGTCGCTGGACAGGGCGCGGCGCACCGGCGAGCCGCACATGGTCGCCCGGCGCACGTTCGCACTCGACCTGCTCGACCGGCTTGCGACGCGGTGGGCGACGACGACACGGACCGAGCTCGACGCCGAGGGCCGGCGGGAGACGGTGGCGCTGCTGCGCGAGGTCCCGGCGGTGGTCCGCGCGGTCAACCGGTGCTGGCTGCCGATGACGCCGGAGCGGCTGCTGCGGGACCTGTTCGCCGAGCCGGACCGGCTCGGCCGCTGCGCGCCCGGGTTGTCCCGGGGCGAGCGAGCACTGCTCCGGCGTGCGCGTGACATCCCGTGGACACCCGCCGACGTACCGCTGCTGGACGAGGCCGCGGAACTGCTCGGGGAGGACGACAGCGCCGCCCGGTCCTCGGCCGCCCGCGCCGCAGCTGATCGCACCGCCGAGCTGGCCTACGCCGCCGAGGTCGCCAAGCTGTCCGGTACCTCGCAGATGGTGGACGCGGACCTGCTGGCCGACCGCTATGCCGGTGGTCCGGACTCCGGCGCGGTGGCCGACCGCGCGGCGGCGGACCGCACCTGGACCTACGGCCACATCGTCGTCGACGAGGCTCAGGAACTGTCGCCGATGGCGTGGCGGCTGCTGGTGCGGCGCTGCCCGTCCCGGTCGATGACCGTCGTCGGCGACATCGCCCAGACCGGGTCGGCCGGCGGTGCCACCGACTGGGCGGAGGTGTTCGACACCTTCGCCGCGGGTCGGTGGCGGGTCGCGGAGCTGACAGTCAACTACCGCACGCCCGGACTGGTGATGCGGCTTGCCGCCCGGGTGCTCGCCGCGAGCGGTGCTCCGGTTTCCGCACCGACCTCGGCCCGGGAGGGCACCGCTGTCCCGCTGGCCCACCCGGCCACTCCCGACGAGCTGGCCGGGGTGCTCGCGCGGGTGGTCTCCGGCGAGACAGCAATGCTGGCCGGCGGGACGCTGGCCGTCATCACCGCGGCCGCGTCGCGGGCCGACGTCGCCGGAGCACTGCTCGCAGCCGGGGTCGGGGTGACGCCCGGCGCCGACGGACCGGTGTCGGTGCTCGCCGTCGGGGATGCCAAGGGCCTGGAGTTCGACGTTGTCGTAGTCGTCGAGCCGGCCGACATCGTCGCCGCCTCCGAACGGGGCATGTCGGACCTGTACGTCGCCCTGACCCGGCCGACGCAACGGCTGCACGTCGTGCACGGCCGCTCCCTGCCGGCCCCTCTGGTGGGGATGCCGTCCGCGTAGCCGTCAGTTCGAGAAGCCTGCCCGCGCAAATTGCCCAGGCCGCCCCGGGAATGTTATCGCGCGGTCCAAGCGGAGCCGGTCAGCCGCTCGTACGCCTGCACGTAGCGGTCGCGGGTCCGGGCGACGACCTCCTCCGGCAGCGGCGGCGGGGGCGCGTCGGAACCCCGGTCCCAGCCCGACGCGGGCGAGGTCAGCCAGTTCCGCACGTACTGCTTGTCGAAGCTGGGCTGCACCCGTCCGGGCGCCCAGCCGTCGGCGGGCCAGAACCGCGACGAGTCCGGGGTCAACAGTTCGTCGGCGAGGACCAACGTCCCGTCGGTGTCCCGGCCGATCTCGATCTTCGTGTCCGCGAGCAGGATCCCCCGCTGCGCCGCCGTCTCGGCAGCCCGGGAGTAGACGGCGAGCGTCAGCTCACGCAGCGACGCCGCGAGCTCCGGCCCGACCAGCCGCGCGACCTCGCCGTAGGTCATCGGCTCGTCGTGGTCGCCGACCGCGGCCTTGGTGGTCGGGGTGAACAGCGGCTCGGGCAGGCGGGAGGCCTCGGTCAGTCCCGGCGGCAGCTCGATGCCGCACACCGTCCCGGTCGCCCGGTAGGCGGCCAGCCCGGACCCGGTCAGGTATCCGCGGGCAACGCACTCCACGCCGACCATCCCCAGCCGTCGCACGACCATCGTCCGGCCCGTCCACGACGCCGGGGCGCCGGCCGGCGGCACCGGCGACACAACGTGGTTCGGCGCGAGGTCGGCGAGCTGGTCGAACCACCACAGCGACAGCTGGGTGAGCACTGCTCCCTTGTCCGGGATGGTCGTGTCCAGGACGACGTCGTAGGCGGAGATCCGGTCACTGGCCACCATCGCCAGCGTCCCGTCGCCCAGGTCGTAGAGGCTGCGGACCTTGCCCCTGCTGAGCAGCGGGTACGGCGGGGCTGCGTCATCGAGATCGTCCGGGGCGGCGGACGGGGCGGCAGGCTGAGTCACGGCCACCATCATCCCGCGGTCACGGGACGGGGACCTCGACGCCGTGCCACACGCGGCGGCGGTCGCCCTCCGGGTCGTCGGCCACGGAGTCGGCGACGTCCAACAGTCGGGTTGCGCGCCGGGGCGTGTCGTAGCGCGGCCAATCACCGCCCGGCCAGTCGCCGCCCGGTGAGCCGGTCCGCACGAACTGGACCCAGTGCCGCTTGACGCGGTCGGCCAGGGCGTCGCGGGCGGGGGCCGGCGAGCCGAACAGCGCGCGCCCGAGCACCCGCGGGCTGTCGAAGACGAACATCAGGTCGATGGCGTGGAACGCGCCGAGGCCCAGCCGGGAGGTGCCGAAGTCGAACCGGTACCGGTAGGTCGGGGCCACGCCGCTGTGCCGGTCGGCCAGGTGGACGGCGGGCATCGTGAAGACGCCGTGCGTGCCCAGGTCGGACAGGCCCGCCGCGTCGTCGGGGTAGCTGCGCAGGATCGCCGACGCCCGCGGCGCACCCTGCTCGGCGACCAGCATCACCGCGATGCGCTCCCGGGTCCGCGGGACGACGGCCTGGCGCAGGACGCTGAACAGCCGGTGTTCGTCGCGGTTGGTCCCGATCAGCAGCGGGACCGCGAGGGTGGGGGCGCTGCGCGCAGCCGCCGCCGACACCGGCAGCAGATCGCCGTCGAACCACGGACGGAACGGCAGCCCGTCCGGGCGCAGCGCGTTCACCCGGCGCATCGCGGCGAGCACCCGCGACGGCGGCGCCGTCCCCAGGACGCGGGCGGCATTCTCCGGCCCGGCGCCCAACGCCAGCAGGAACTCCCGGGCCGCGGCCGCGGCATCCTCGCGTTCGGTGTTCATCGTCGGAGCACCGCTCTGGGCGATCACGCCGGCGAACAGCCCGCGGGCAGCGGGACTGAGCAGCAGCGAGGTGACCAGCCCGGCGCCGGCGGACTCACCGGCCACCGTCACCCGCGCCGGGTCGCCACCGAAGGCCGCGATCGCGGCCCGGACCCAGGCCAGTGCGGCGAGCACGTCACGCACCCCGACGTTGCCCGGGAACCGGCTGTCCGCCGGGTCCAGGCCGATTGCGTCGGCCACGTCGAGGAACCCGAACGCGCCGAGCCGGTAGTTGACCGTCACCACGACGAGGTCGCCGAGCCGGGCCAGCGGTGCGCCGTCGTAGTCGGCCGCCCCGCCGGTCCGGTAGGCACCGCCGTGCACCCAGACCAGCACCGGGCGGCCGGGTCGGCCCGCCGCGGTGTCGGCCGCCGATCCCGCAGGTGCGACCACATCGACGGTCAGGCAGTCCTCGCCGTAGCGGCCGCGCGGGCCGACCAGCCGGGCCGCCCGGACAGGTGGCGGCAGCGGCTGGATCGCGCGGGTCGACGCTGACGCGGCTTGTCGGATGCCGGTCCACGATGCCGGCGGGGCGGGCGCGGCGAACCGCAACCGGCCGACCGGCGGGGCGGCGTACGGCACGCGCCGGTGGACGTCGACCCCGTCGCGGCGCAGACCCCGCAGCAGCCCGTGCGGTGTGGCGACGACGACCGGCTCGCTTCTGCCGGCCCGGTTGCCCCCGATCGTCCGCCCCCTGTCACCGACCCGCCCTGTCACCGACCTGCCCCGTCGTCCACCCGAGCCGTCACCGACCCGCCCCGTCACCGACCTGCCCCGTCGTCCACCCGAGCCGTCACCCGCCCTGCGCTGGTGACCCGACGGTAACGATCGGCCGTCCGCCAGGGTTCGGCCGCCGACGACTTGCCGGCCGATAGCCTGCCGCGGTGGCCGCCGCCCCGGACGACGGAACCGACCGCCGGCTGCTCGCGGTGCTGATGGCCGACGGCCGGGCGACGCTGGCCACCCTTGCCGCGGCCGCCGGCCTGTCCGTCTCCGCTGCTCAGGCGCGGGTCCGGCGGCTGGAGGCACGGGGGATCGTCACCGGCTACACCGCCCGGGTCAGCCCCGAGTCCGTCGGCCTGCCGCTGACCGCGTTCGTGGCCATCACCCCCCTGGACCCGGCGCAACCCGACGACGCGCCGGAGAAGCTCGCCGGTATCGCGGCGATCGAGGGCTGCTGGTCGGTGGCCGGCGAGGCGAGCTACCAGCTGCTGGTCCGGGTCGCCTCGCCGCAAGCGCTGGAGATCCTGCTACGGACGATCCGCGCGACCGCGAACGTCCACACCCGCAGCACCGTGGTGCTGCAGACGTTCTACGACAACCGCCCGCTGGACGTCGGCCGAGCCGACTGAATGTGACACGTCGGCCGAGCCGACTGAATGTGACACGTCGGCCGAGCCGACTGAATGTGACACGTCGGCCGAGCCGACTGAATGTGACACGTCGGCCGAGCCGACTGAATGCGACAGTCGGCCCCGGCCCCGGGTGATCGGGGCCGGGGCCGACGTCCAGCGGGGTGGGTCAGGCGATCATGAACTGGCCCGGGGCCAGCGCGTGGTCGACGACGCGGATGTCGCCGAGCCACCCGTAGTGGACCTGGTCGATCCGGCCGCCGTCCTCGTGGCCGCCGACCAGCCAGGAGCGGCCCACGGTGGCGATCCCGTGCGCGACGGTGGCCGGGTTGCGGACCACCTCGCACCCGTCGACGTACATGCGGGTGTGCCGGCCGTCGTTGGTGACGGCCAGGTGCCACCAGGTGTCGAGCGGGAGCAGGTGACTCCAGTTGGTCACCGACGTGTTCAGGTTCAGCGGATAGGCGTACCACTGGGCCTCGACGCTGCCGGACAGGCTCAACGTCGCGACCGGTTCGGTGCTGCTGTAGCCGCCGGTCTTGCCGGCATCGCCGCTGCTGCCCTGCCGGCTGACCAGACCGGACCAGGCGTTGTCCGGGCCCCAGTCCGCGGGCAGCTTGGCGAACACCTCGAGGGTGAAACCCTTCGCCGCGGTGGTGGCGTTCAGCGGTGCCCCGGCGACCGTCTTCAGGTAGTCGCCGGCGGCCCGGCCGCCCTGGAAGAACACGCTGCCGCGCGACGGCTGGTCGGGGTGGTGCTCGTCGGAGAGGGTCAGCGCGTCCCGGCGAGCCCCGGGCCGCCCGGCGACGAGCAGGTCGTTCCCGCCACCGGACAGGTCGGGGATGCGCCCTGTCACCACGGAGCCGGTCCGTCCGGCGGTGAACCTGCCCCACAGCGCCGTCGTGCCCGGGACCAGCACCGCCCGCGCGGGGCGTGCCGGCCGCGGCGTGGCCGGCGCGAACCGGGCGAACCGGGCGGCGAAGTCGATCGGCACCGACGCCGCGTCGACGGGTGAGGTGAGTTCCAGCTCCTCACGGCTGAGTTCGTTGAGGCTTTCGTAGGGCATCCCCAGCAGCCATGGGTTGATCGTCTCGACGTCGATCGTGGACCGCTCCATGTCGAACCGGTACAGCCGGATCATCGCGGCCCCGCCGTAGTAGCGGTCCTGGTAGTTGGTGATGTGCAGCGCGACCTCGGACCCGGCGTCGTTGGTCTTGGTGGTCCGGCCGGGCGGCCAGAAGTGCCCGTTGAGGCTCAGGAAGATCTGATCGTTGCCCTTGATCAGGGTGTCCCAGACGTGCTGCCCGAACTCGGACAGCTGCGCGGGCTGGGCGCTGTCGTCGGTATCCACCAGCTCGTGGATGGTCAGGATGACCGGCGTCGTCGGGTGGCGCCGGATCGTGGCCGCGGCCCACGCGAGCCCGCCGTCGGAGACCCGCCAGTCCAGTGCCAGCACCAGCCATTCCCGGCCGCCCGCGCGGAACAGGTTCGCGCTGTTGTACCCGTCCGGGCTGGCCGAGTAGCCGGGCCGGCCGGCGAACCGGGACGGCCCGAACGCGGCCAGGTACGGCGTCGGCCCCCGCTGGTCGTCGGTGCGGCCGTCGATGTCGTGGTTGCCGGCCAGCACACTCCACGGGACGCCACGGCGGTCGAACGCGTCGAACTGCGCAGCGGCCGCGGCGACCTCGTTGGGGCGCCCGTTCTGGGTGACGTCGCCCAGGTGGGCCATGAAGACGATGTTCTGCTCCTGCTGCTGGTCCAGCACGTACCGCAGCGAGCTCGCCAGCGGTGCGGGGTGGATGCTGTCGCCGTCGAACAGGTACTGGGTGTCCGGCATCACGACGAGGGTGAACCGTGGGCTTTCCAGGTCCGGCCCGCCGGCCGCCCGGGCCGCCGGCCCGCCGGCCGCCCGGGCCGGTGTCGGCGCGGCTGGCACCGAGGTCGGTGTCGCTGCCGCCGCGGCGGCCGGCGTTCCGCTACCGACCGTGCCACCGACGGCGACCGCGCCGGCGATTCCGGCCTGGAGGAACGACCGTCGACTGGCCGGTGACCGCCGCGTCGCGTCGGCAGAGTTCTGCGGCGGGGAATCTTGAGGAGGCATTGTCGCGAGCCCTTCCGTGTGGGGATGTCGGCAGGCCCGAGCGGCCTCTCGACGTGATCACCCAGTCACCCCCCGCTGTCCGGGAGGTGAATGGCGCTCGTCTGCGAGGTGATCGTTCCGCTGCGACGACCGGTCGGTGCGTCGCCGCTGGCGGGAACGGTTCCTGCCGATGGCTTCCCGAACCGGAATGCGTCCCGCACACTGGGCTGATGACGCAGCTAGCGCACCATCCAGCCACCGTCTCGCCGGACGACGTCCACGCCACGATCGGCGCCTCGATGCTCGCCGACGGCATGCCGTTCGTGCTGGACACCGCCGCCTCGACCGGGTCGACGCTGGTGGACGCCCGCGACGGGACGCGCTACCTGGACCTGTTCACGTTCTTCGCCTCGGGCGCGCTGGGGATGAGCCACCCGGCGCTGGCCGCGGACGAGCAGTTCCGCGCCGAGCTCACCGAGGTGGCCGTCAACAAGCCGAGCAACTCCGACGTCTACTCGGTCCCGATGGCGCGGTTCGTCCAGACCTTCGCCCGGGTACTCGGTGACCCCGCTCTGCCCCACCTGTTCTTCGTCGAGGGCGGCGGGCTCGCGGTGGAGAACGCCCTGAAGGTGGCCTTCGACTGGAAGAGCCGGTGGAACGAGGCCCACGGTCTGGACCCGGCGCTGGGCACGAAGGTCCTGCACCTGCAGGGCGCCTTCCACGGCCGCACCGGTTACACGATGTCGCTGACGAACACCGACCCGGTGAAGACCGCCCGCTTCCCCAGGTTCGACTGGCCGCGGATCCCTGCGCCGTACGTGACCGATGCCGCCGGCATCCCGGACATCGACAGCCGTGAGAGCGCCGCTCTGGCCGCCGCCCGGTCCGCATTCGAGGCGCACCCGCACGACATCGCGTGCTTCATCGCCGAGCCGATCCAGGGCGAGGGCGGCGACCGGCATCTGCGGCCGACGTTCCTGCAGGCGATGCAGGCGATGTGCCGCGAGTTCGACGCACTGTTCGTGGTCGATGAGGTGCAGACCGGGTGCGGGCTGACCGGGACCACGTGGGCCTACCAGCAGCTCGGCATCACACCCGACGTGGTCGCGTTCGGCAAGAAGACGCAGGTTTGCGGGATCATGGCGGGCGGCCGCGTCGACCAGGTGCCGGACAACGTGTTCCGGGTCAGCTCGCGGCTGAACTCCACCTGGGGTGGGAACCTCACCGACATGGTCCGCGCGCGGCGCATCCTGGAGGTGATCGAGGCCGACCACCTGGTCCAGCGGGCCGCCGAGCTCGGCGCCCACCTGCTCGCCCGTCTCGACGGCCTCGCCGCCCGGCACGCCGTCGTCAGCGACCCGCGTGGTCGCGGACTGATGTGCGCCTTCAGCCTGCCGGACCCGGCGTTGCGCGACGCGGTCGTCGAGGCCCTGCGGATCGACGAACACGTGATGCTGCTGGGCTGCGGGCTGCAGAGCATCCGGTTCCGCCCGGCGCTGACCGTGATGCGGGAGGAGCTGGACGCGGGCGTCGACGCCATCGACCGGGTGCTGACCGTGCTCACCGCCGCGTCGGCGTGAGCACTGCTCCGCCTGTTCGGCCAGGGGCGGCGGACCGGCCGAACCTGGAGACCTGGCAGCTGCGCGCGGCCTTCGCGCGGTCCCTGTCGGCGATGTACGGGCGAGAGGTGCCCGCCTACACAGCACTCGTCGAGGTCACATCCGGGGTGAACGCCGATGCCCTGGCCCGCGACGGGGTTCGGGCCGAGCGGCTCGGCACGATCGGGCGGGTGACCGCGGAACGGCACGGCGCGATCCGGGTGGGGACCCCGGCCGAGCTGGCGCAGGTGGCGCGGGTCTTCGGCGCGTTCGGGATGGAGCCGGTCGGCTTCTACGACCTGCGCGACGCCCCGGGCGCTCCGGTCCCGGTGGTGTCCACAGCGTTCCGTCCGGTGTCGGCCGGGGAGCTGGCCCGTAACCCGTTCCGGGTGTTCACCTCGGTCCTGGTGACCGGGGACCGACGGTTCTTCGACGCGGACCTGCAGTCCCGGCTGGAGGCGCGGCTGGCCCGGCGGTCGCTGTTCGACCCCGACCTGCTCGAGCTGGCCGACCGGGCCCCGGCCGACGGCGGACTGCCGCCCGCCGCGGCCGACCGCCTGCTGACACTGGCGGCCGCGGCCTTCGAGTTGTCCCGGGAGCCGGTCGACCGGGCCTGGTACGCCGAGCTCGCCGCGGTGTCCCCGGTCGCCGCGGACATCGGCGGCGTCCCGACGACGCACCTCAACCACCTGACGCCCCGGGTGTTGGACATCGACGACCTGTACGCCCGGATGACCGACCGGGGGATCGCGATGATCGACGAGATCCAGGGGCCGCCGCGGTGGGCCGGCCCGGACGTGCTACTACGCCAGACCTCGTTCCGGGCCCTCGCCGAGCCGCGGCGGTTCACCGAGGTCGACGGGTCGGTCGAGGTGGGCGAGTTGCGGGTCCGGTTCGGCGAGGTCGAGGCGCGCGGGATCGCACTGACCCCGGCCGGGCGGGACCGCTACGACACGATGACGGCCGAGGTCGACGCCGCCGTTGCCGCCGGTGCGCCACGTCCGGCGGCCGCTGCCGCGGTCTGGGCCCGGCGACTGCCGTCGACCGAGGCCGAACTGGAGAGCAGTGGTCTCGGGTATTTCACCTACCGCCTCGCCGACCGGTCCCGGGGGTCCGGGCGTACCGACAGCGACCAGATCAGCGACGGAAGGCAGACAACCCGGCCGTCGCTGGCGGAACTGGTCGCAGTCGGTGCGGTCGTTGCGGAACCGGTGGTGTACGAGGACTTCCTGCCCCGGTCGGCCGCCGGAATCTTCGCCTCGAATCTCGACGGACCAGCCACCACCGTCGGGGCCGACGGCGGCCCCGAGCTGGACCTGGACTGGATCGCCGGCGTCATCGGCGCCCCGGTGCACGATCCCGTCGACCTCTACGCCGCCCAACGCCGGGCGTCCCTGGACGCGCTGGCCGCAACGCTCGGCCGGGACCCCGCGAGCCTGCAGCCCCCCACCGGACATCTCGAGGAGACAGCGTGACCACCACCACCACGGCAAGCGGTGCCCAGACCCGGACAGGCCTGCCGTCGACCGCCTCCCTGGCCGAACTGGCCGCCACGGCGTTGGACCGCTGCGGCGTGGGCCCGGACGCCCTGGTCGGGGACCTGGCGGTCACCAGCCCGGTCACCGGCGGCGAGGTCGCCCGCGTCCGCACGACATCACCGGAGCAGGCGCGCGCGGCCGTCGAGGCAGCGCACGCCGCGTTCGCCACCTGGCGGCTGACCCCGGCGCCGGTGCGTGGCGCGGTGGTCAAGCGGCTCGGGGAACTGATCACCGACCACCGCCGGGAGCTCGCCGACCTGGTCACGCTGGAGGCGGGCAAGGCCGGCTCCGAGGCGCTCGGCGAGGTGCAGGAGATGGTCGACGTCTGCGACTTCGCGGTCGGCCTGTCCCGTCAGCTCTACGGGCGCACGATGCCGTCCGAGCGCCCCGGCCATCGGCTGATGGAGACCTGGCACCCGCTGGGTGTCGTCGGGGTGATCTCGGCGTTCAACTTCCCGGTTGCGGTGTGGTCGTGGAACACCGCGATCGCGCTGGTCTGTGGGGACGCGGTCGTCTGGAAGCCTTCGGAGAAGACGCCGCTGACGGCGCTGGCGTGCACGGCCCTGCTGGACCGGGCGCTTCGGGAGAGCGGTGCTCCAGCCGACGTCCACCGTGTCCTCGTCGGCGGTCCGGAGATCGGTGCGGTGCTCACCGACTCCCCGCTCGTGCCGCTGGTCAGCGCGACCGGGTCGAGCCGGATGGGCCGCGAGGTCGGACCGAGGGTGGCCGCGCGGTTCGGCCGGACGCTGCTTGAGCTCGGCGGGAACAACGCCGCGGTGGTCACCGCATCGGCCGACCTGGACCTGGCGGTGCAGGCGATCGTGTTCGCGGCCGCCGGCACCGCTGGCCAGCGGTGTACGACGATGCGCCGGCTGATCGTGCACGCCGACGTCGCCGACGAGCTCGTCCGACGGCTGACCGGCGCCTACGCGCGGCTGCCGATCGGCAGTCCCTTCGACCCGGGCACTCTGGTCGGCCCGTTGATCGACGGTGCGTCGGCGCAGCGGATGTCGGCCGCGCTGGAGCAGGCGGTCGCCGAGGGCGGAGCGGTGCTCACCGGCGGCGGACGTCGGCTGGCCGAGGTCGCGCCCGATGCCTGGTACGTGGAGCCGGCAATCGTGCGGATGCCCGCCCAGACGGCGGTGGTGCGCACCGAGACGTTCGCACCGATCCTCTACGTGCTGACCTATACCGACCTCGACGAGGCGATCGCCCTGCACAACGGCGTCCCGCAGGGGCTGTCGTCGGGAATCTTCACCCGCGACCAGGCCGAGTCAGAGCGGTTCCTGGCGGCCGACGGCTCCGACTGCGGGATCGTCAACGTCAACATCGGGACGTCCGGGGCGGAGATCGGCGGCGCGTTCGGGGGGGAGAAGGAGACCGGCGGCGGGCGGGAGTCCGGCTCAGATGCCTGGCGGGCCTACATGCGACGGGCAACGAACACCGTCAACTACTCCGGCCGGCTGCTGCTCGCCCAGGACGTGAGCTTTCTCTGATCGGCGTTCGCCGCGTGGACTGACGGGTGCGAGTGTGTCGGCATGCGCATCGAGAAGATCGGCCACTCCTGCCTGCTCGTCGAGACCGGCGACGCCCGCCTGCTCATCGACCCGGGCAATGTGGCCGGGGCCTGGGACCAGCTCGACGGGCTGACCGGGATCCTGCTCACCCACCAGCACCCGGACCACTACGACGCCCAGCGGTTCACCGCGCTGGTGCAGCGCAATCCCGACGCGCAGATCGTCGCCGACGAGGGCACCGCGCCGCTGCTCACCGGGCGGGGCCTGAGCGTCACCACGGTCCGGGACGGGGACACCGTCGACGTGTCCGGCGTCAGCATCGGGGTGCGCGGGCGGACGCACGAGGTGATCCACCCGGACATCCCGGTCATCCCGAACGTCGGCTACGTGATCGGCGAGCTGTTCCACCCCGGTGACGCGTTCACTCCTCCGCCGGCCGGCGTGCGCATCCTTGCTGCCCCGATGGTCGCGCCGTGGTCCAAGATCGCCGAGACGGTCGATTATCTGCGCGCCGCGGCGGTCCCCGTCGTCGTGCCGGTGCACGACGCGGTCGCCGCGTTCCCGGCGATGTACCAGACGATCGCCCGTGGACTGCTCCCGGAATCGACGGCGATCCGCGCGCTGGACGGCGAGGGCCCGGTCACCTTCTGACCCTGAACGCCAGCCCGTACTTGCGACGCAGCGCTTCGGTGGGCCGCCGCTGGGCCCCGGGGCCCGCGACCACCTCGGCGACGGCAGCGACAGGCTCCCGCAGAGCACTGATCACCCGCGGCCGGTCGGTGGGCGCCGGGGCAAACGGAGGTCAGCCGCCGAACGCGCCCTTGACCTTGTCGACGAGGCTCGGCGAGCCACCGGGTGCCGCGCCGATCTGCTGGAGGATGCCCAGCTGATCCGAGGAGCCCCAGCGCTCCACGATCTGGCCGTTCGCAAAGCGCCCGATCTGCAGCCCGCGGACCTCGATCGACTTTCCGCTCGGCGCGATGCCCTGGAAGTCGCCCCGGTGGGTGCCGGTCAGCGTGTAGGCGAACGCGATGTGGTCGTCGTCGGCGACCATCGCGACCGGCTCGAGGTGCGCGTCCGGGAACGCCGTGGCGAGGCTGTGGAAGAAGCTGCGGAAGCCCTCACGGCCGAGGCCCTGATCCGGCGCCGGGTCGTGGTCGACCGCATCGGGCGCGAACAGCGTGTCGACGAAGGCGTCCACGTTCCCGCTGTTCAGCAATCCGGCGGCCTTCTCCTGGGTGGCGCTGTTCAGTTCCTTGCTCATCTGACCGACTCCTTGGGATCGAGGCGCTCGTGGTCGCCGGGTGGCCGACCGCTGACCATCCTGCCGACTCCGACAACAGAACGCTGGTGCAGGTGCGGGCCGTGATGGAACCGACCGGGCACGACCCACGTCGCACCGGCATGCGATCTCGACCGCTGTCCGGGACATCCACCGGTGCGTTCCGTCGCCGCCGGGCCGCGCGGGTCGGGAGCGTGTCCACGGCGGGTGCCCGCGCCGTGGTGGCCTGCGCCGTGGTTGGCTGCGCCGTGGCGACCGGAGCGTGTGGCGCGAGCCCGGACCTACCCGGCTCCCCGACGCAGCGAGGGGCCGCCGCGGCGCCGACCGCGGCCACGACGACGTCGGCGGGCGGATCGACCGGGCCGGCCGCGGCTCCGGGGATGGCGGCCGATGCGATCCTCGGCAGCTGGCGACGCGCCGGCTCGACCGGCACCGTCGGGGTGGTGACCTTCGCCGGGACCGGCGTCAGCGTCACGGTCCCGTGCGCGACGATCACCGGGGGCTGGGCCTCCGCGCCGGCCACCCCGAGTGCGCTGCTCGCGGTCACCCTGTGGTCAGTGGACCAGGGCTGTCCGACGCTGCGTGCGATCGACCCACACCTCACCTGGCTGGAGCGGGCGTCGGCGTTCCGTCGCTCGGGCGACACGGTGACGCTGCTGGACTCCCGCGGCCGCCCGATGGCCGAACTCGAGCCGGCCCCGTCGGCATCCACCCGACCCGTCGGCGGAATGGGCTCGGTGGGATCTCCGGCCGCTGCCGTCCTGCCCGACGGTCTGCCCGCCGCGACCCGCACCGGCCTGCTCGGCCGCTGGGTGCCGGGGGCGCCGACCCGTCGCGGAGGCGGCCCCGGAGGAGGCTCTGGCGGCGGCCCGGCGCAGCCGCGGTGGGCGCCCCGGAAGGGACGGGAAGCCACTGCCGTCGGACGAACCCCGGAGCAGCCGTTCCTCGAGCTACGCGCCGACGGCAGCTGGACCGGATCAGACGGGTGCAACGGACTGGCCGGCCGATGGTCGATCGGCGGCGACGGGCGGCTCCTGGCCGTCGCCGCGCCGACCACCGCGATCGGTTGCGACAACGTCGACCTCGGCTCTGCTCTCGTCCGCGCCGCCCGGGTCGGCTTCGACGGCAGCTCGCTGATCCTGCTGGACGCCGCCGGGCTGGTCACCGCCACCCTGGTCCGCGGCTGACCGGCCGGCGTCAGCGTCGCCCGCACACCCGTGCCGCGGGCTCAGGACGACGGACGCAGCGCGTCCTGGCGGATCTCGCCGACGAGCTCCTCGATGACGTCCTCGAACGCGACCATCCCCAGCGAGCGACCTCCGGCGTCGACCACCCGGGCCAGCTGGGCGCCGTTGGCCTGCATCGCCAAGAGCACCCGGTGCAACGGATCGGTGGCCTCGACCGCGGGCAGCGGCCGGAAGAACCGGCGCTCCACCGGGTCGTCCAGGTGCGCGTCGTCGTTGGTCAGGACATCCTTCAGGTGCAGGTACCCGGTCAGCGTCCCGTCGGGCTCGGCCACCGGGAACCGGGAGAACCCGCTGCTGTCCGCCACCCGCTCCAGTTCGGCCGGCGTGACCCCGGCCGGCACCGTCACCAGTTCCGCCGACGGCAAGAGCACCGCTCGTGCATCTCGTTCGCCCAGGTCCAGAGCACTCATCACCAACCGGCCCTCGTCGTCGTCCAGCAGGCCGCCCTCGCGGGACTGGTCGACCAGGCCGGCCATCTCCGCGCGGGTGAACGTCCCCTGGACCTCGTCACGCACCTGAACGCCCACCGCCCGCAGCGACAGGTTCGCGACGCCGTTCAAGGTCGCCACCACCGGGCGCGCGATCGTGGCGAACACGACCAGCGGCGGGGTCAGCGCGACCGCGGCGCGTTCCGGGCCGGCGAGAGCGATGTTCTTCGGCACGACCTCGCCGAGCACGACATGGAAGAACGCGACCAGTGCCAGGGCGATGGCGAACGAGAGCGGGTGCAGCAGTCCCTGGGGTAGGCCGGCGGCCTCGAAGGGCACCTCGAGCAGGTGGGCCACCGCGGGCTCGGCGACGTAGCCGAGCCCCAGTGAGGCCACCGTGACGCCGAGCTGGGCGGCCGCCATCATCCGGGATACGTTCGCCATCGCCGCGACCGTCGTGCGGGCGGCCCGGGATCCGGAGCGGACCCGGGACTCCAGGCTCTCCCGGCGCGCGGAGACGATCGCGAACTCCGCACCGACGAAGAACGCGTTGGCGATCAGCAGGACGACCGCGATGGCGATCCCGACGCCGCTGCTCACGGCTGCACGACCAGGCGAACGCGGTCCACGCGCCGCCGGTCCATCGCCGTCACCGTGGCGGTCGCGTCCACGGGCAGTGCCGCCTCGACGTCCGCGTCGTCGTCGAGCACGACCACCGGCTGCAGCCGCAAGGTCGCCGTGTCGCCGACCTCGGGTATCCGGCCCAGCGCCACGACCACCAGCCCCGCAAGGGTCTCCGCGTGGTCGGACTCCGGCAGCAGCAACCCCGTCAGGTCGCTCACCTCGTCCGGCCGGAGCAGACCGGCCAGCGACCAGTCCCCGTCCGCACGCCGCACCGCCTGGGGGCTGGACCGGTCGTGCTCGTCGACCACGTCGCCGACGATCTCCTCGACCGCGTCCTCCAGGGTGGCGATGCCGTCCATCCCCCCGAACTCGTCGACCACGACAGCCAGCTGCAGCCGGCTGCCCCGCAGCCGCGCCAGCAGGTCGTCGACCGGGACGGTCCCGGGGACCAGCAGCGGCGCCACCATCACGCTGCGGACCGGGGTGGTCGGCCGTTGCACGCGGGGCACGGCGACCACCTGGCGGATCGACACCACGCCGAGCACGTCGTCCAGGCTGGTCCCGACGACCGGGAACCGGGACCGGCCGGTGCGCCGGGCGAGCTCGACGACCTCGGTCACCGGCGCGTCCGCGGCCACCGTGTAGACGCGGACCCGAGGGGTCATCACCTCGGCGGTGTCGCGGTCGCCGAGGGTCAGCGCGCGACGGACCATCCGTGCGGTGCCCGACTCCAGCACGCCCTCGTCGGCCGACCGCGTCACCAGGCTGGCCAGCTCCTCCGGGGAGCGGGCAGACGCCAGCTCCTCCTGCGGCTCGATGCCGAGCAGCCGGAGTACGACGTTGGCGGTGCCGTTCAGCGCGGTGATGGCCGGCTTCGCAGCCCGGGCGAAGCCGCGGGACAGGCCCTGGACCGCGCGCGCCGTCGCCAGCGGGGCAGCCACCGCGAGGTTCTTCGGGACGAGCTCGCCGAACACGACGGTCAGTCCCGTCGCGAGCACCAGTGCCAGCGTCACCGCCACCCCGGTCACTGTCGCCGCACCGAGCCCGAACCTGGCCAACACCGGCTCCAGCAGCGTGGCGATCGCCGGCTCCGCGAGGTAGCCGATGGCCAGGTTGGTCACGGTGATCGCCAGCTGCACCCCGGACAGCTGGGTGGACAGCGAGCGCAGGGCGGCGAGCACCCCGGTGCTGCGCCGGTCACCGTCGGCGGCGGCCCGTTCGATGGCCGCCCGGTCGACGGTCACCAGGCTGAACTCCGCGGCGACGAACGCCCCGCATGCGGCGACCAGCAGCAGCGAGGCGACCAGCAGCAGGACTGCGGTCAGCACTGTCCGCCGTCCGCGACGAGCAGCCGGGGTCTCCGGCAGGGGCCGTCGGCACGGCGGCTGGTCATCGGCTCCCCGGGGCGGCAGGTGTCCGGCGTCCGCCGGGCGGTGTCCATGGTGCCGCATCCGGGCCCGACGCGACGCGGCCGCGTCGCCGAGCCGTCACCGACTGAGCGTGAGCAGGCGGCGCGCGAGGTCGTCCAGACCCGAGGCCGTCAGGGTCGGCGCGGCGAAGTACGGCGGGACACGAACCGGGGTGCGGGCGATCAGGGCCGTCGCCAGCCCGCAGCGGGCCGCGCCGTCGAGGTCCCAGGGGTGGACGGCGACCATCAGCACGGCCGACGGCGGCAGGCCGAGCGCGTCCAGGCCGTACCGGTAGGCGGCCGCACCGGGCTTCCACACCCCGGCGTCCGCCACCGAGAGGACCGGGTCGACGAGGTCGCCGACGCCCGCCTCGTCCAGCGCCGCGCGGTTGACCGAGGCCGAGCCGTTGGTGAGCGCTGCCACCCGCACGCCCGCGTCGGCCAGCGCGCGCAGACCCGGCGCCACGTCCGGGTGCAGCGGGAGCGCCGAGAAGCCGCCGAGGACGTGCCCCACGGCCCGGTCCCCGGGGCCCGGGCCGGCTGCGGCAGGGCGGGCCGCGGCCAGCAGCGCGGTGAGCGCCGCCCCGGCCACCTCGGCGAACGGCGCCTGCCGCCCCGCGATGCCGAGCGCGAACCCGTCCCGCAGCGTCTGGGCGAACCACGTCGGCACCTGTGCCGGGTCCAGCCCCACGTCGGTGAACCGCGGCCCCATCGCCGACAGGTCGGTGAGCGTCTCGTTGACGTCCAGCAGCACCGCCGCCGGCCGCGCGCTCCCGGTCCCAGCAAGCCCGGTCACAGCACGCCGGTCGGGGCGTACGCGGCGGCGTCCGGGTGCGCGGCGAGCACCGGCGCGATGCGGGCGACGACCGCGGCGACCTGGTCACCCGCGGCCCCGGTGAACCCGGCCCGGTCCGCGAGCAGCGCGTCCAGCGTCGCCCGGTCCAGCCCCAGCCGCGGGTCACCCGCCAGCCGACGGACCAGCTCCGCACCGCCGGCGCCGCCGGACTCGCGCATCGCCAGCGCCACCGCGACGGCGTGCTCGCGGATCGCCTCGTGCGCGACCTCCCGGCCGACCCCCGCGCGGACCGCCGCCACGAGGACCTTTGTGGTCGCCAGGAACGGCAGGTACCGGGCCAGCTCCGCCTCGACAACGGCCGGGAACGCCCCGAAGGAGTCCAGGACGGTAAGGAAGGTGCGGAACAGGCCATCGGCCGCGTAGAACGCGCCCGGCAGCGCGACGCGGCGCACGACGCTGTCGGACACGTCGCCCTCGTTCCACTGCCCGCCGGCCAGCTCCCCGGTCATCGCGGCGAACCCGCGCAGCACGACCGCGAGGCCGTTGACCCGCTCACACGACCGGCTGTTCATCTTGTGCGGCATTGCCGAGGAGCCGACCTGCCCGGGCCGGAAACCCTCCGTGGCCAGCTCGTGTCCGGCCATCAACCGGATCGTGGTGGCCAGTGACGACGGACCGGCGGCAACCTGGACGAGCAGGCTGACCACCGCGTAGTCCAGCGAGCGCGGGTACACCTGCCCGACGCTGGTCAGCCGCGCGCGGAACCCGAGGTGCGCTGCTACCCGGTCCTCCAGTGCACGCAGTCGTTCCGGGTCGCCGCCGAGCAGGTCCAGCTGGTCCTGGCCGGTGCCCATCGGGCCCTTGATCCCGCGCAGTGGGTAGTGGGTGAGCAGTGCTTCCAGCCTGTCGTGGGCCAGCAGCAGCTCCTCGGCGGCGGAGGCGAACCGCTTGCCGAGCGTGGTGCCCTGCGCGGCGACGTTGTGCGAGCGGCCAACCATGACCAGGCCGGCGTGCTCGGTGGCCAGTCGGGCCAGCCGCGCCAGCGTCGCGACGACCCGGTCCCGGACCAGTTCCAGACTTGCGCGCACCTGCAGCTGCTCGACGTTCTCCGTCAGGTCGCGACTGGTCAGGCCCTTGTGGATGTGCTCATGGCCGGCGAGGGCGGAGAACTCCTCGATGCGGGCCTTGACGTCGTGCAGCGTCACCCGCTCCCGGGCGGCGATCGAGGCGAGATCGACCTGGTCCACGACGGCCTCGTAGTCCTCGACCACACCGTCGGGCACGTCGACGCCGAGGTCGCGCTGCGCACCCAGGACGGCCAGCCACAGGTGGCGTTCCGCCACCACCTTGTGCTCCGGGGACCAGAGCTCGCGCAGCTCCGGCGAGGCGTAACGGGTGGCCAGGACGTCGGGGGTGAAAGGCTGCTCGCTCACCCGTGCAGTGTTCCCGCTGGTCGGGCGGGCACCCGCATCGTCCCGGCGGCTGCGGCTTCAGCGATGTCGGAGCGGACCTGCGACCCAGCCAGCCGCAGCGCCGCGATGCCCCGGTAGGCCGTGTCGCGCGCCGCTGCAAGGTCCGCGCCGACCCCGGTCACTGCCAGCACCCGGCCACCGGCGGACACCACGGAGCCGCGGTGGCCGTCAGAGCCGGCGGGTCCGGCGGTGCCGGCGTGCACAACGGTGACCCCCTCGATCGCGGCCGCCTCGACCAGGCCCCGTACGGCGTCACCGGTGCGCGGGCTACCGGGGTAGCCGGCCGCCGCGAGCACCACGGCGACCGCCGCTCCCGGGGCCCACTGCAGCGGCGGCGCGAGGTCCAGGTGCCCGGTGGCCGCCGCCATCAGCAGCGCGGCCAGCGGTGTACGCAGCAGCGGCAGCACGACCTGGGCCTCCGGGTCACCGAACCGGACGTTGAACTCGACGACCCGCACCCCCCGCCGGGTCAGCGCGAGCCCGAGGTACAGCAGCCCGGCGAACGGCGTCCCGTCGGCGGCCATCCGGTCGACGGTGGGGCGGGCGACGCGGGCGACGACGTCGTCGACGAACCCGGCCGGCAACCACGGCACGGGGGCGTACGCGCCCATCCCGCCGGTGTTTGGCCCGGCGTCGCCGTCGGCCAGCCGCTTGAAGTCCTGTGCGGGCAGCAGCGGGACCACGCGGCGCCCGTCGCACACGCAGAGCAGCGACACCTCCGGCCCGTCCAGGAACTCCTCGACGACCACGGACCCGCCGACGCCGAAGGCGGCCGCGCCGTGGCCGAGAGCGACCGTGCGATCAGCGGTCACCACGACACCCTTGCCGGCGGCGAGCCCGTCGTACTTGACGACGTAGGGCGGCCCGAACCGGTCCAGCGCCGCGGCCAGCGCGCGGTCGTTGTCGGCCACCTCCGCGGCGGCGGTCGGGACGCCGGCGTCGACCATCACCTGCTTGGCGAAGGACTTCGAGCTCTCCAACCGGGCAGCGGTGCTCGACGGACCGAAACAGGCGATCCCGGCCCGCCGGACGGAGTCCGCGACGCCGGCGGCGAGCGCCGCCTCCGGGCCGACGACAACCAGGTCCACCCGCATCCCCACCGCCAGCGCGGTGACCGCGACGGCGTCGGTGGGGTCCACCGGGTGGTTGACCGCGATCCCCGTGGTCCCGGCGTTGCCCGGTGCGACGTGTACCCCGCTCACCCCGGGGTCGCGCCGCAACGCCATTGCCAGCGCGTGCTCGCGGCCACCGGACCCGACCACCAGCACCCGCACGACGCCGCAGCCTACGGACGAACCGGGCAGCGCAGCGCAGCGCGGACGGCCGGGCACCCGGCGACCTCAGCCCAACAGCGGGTGGATCCCGATGATCTCGTCGCGTCCAGGCCCCGTCCCGACGGCCGAGACGCGGACCGCGGACAGCTCCTCGATGCGCTCCAGGTAGGCGCGCGCCGCCGCGGGCAGCGCCGCGATCGTCCGGACCTCGGTGATGTCCTCCCACCACCCGGGCAGCCATTCGTACACCGGCCGGGCATGGTGGAACGCGGTCTGCGAGGACGGCATCGTGTCCGTCCGCTCACCGTCCACGTCGTAGGCGACGCAGATCGGCACCCGCTCGAACCCCGTCAGCACGTCGAGCTTGGTCACGACCAGGTCGGTCAGCCCGTTGACCCGCGCGGCGTACCGGGCGACGACCGCGTCGAACCAGCCGCACCGGCGTTCCCGCCCCGTGGTCGTGCCGTACTCCGCACCGACCTTGCGGAGGGTGGCGCCGTCGGCGTCGAACAGCTCGGTCGGGAACGGGCCCTCGCCGACCCGCGTCGTGTACGCCTTCGCGATGCCGATCACCCGGTCGATCCGCGTCGGTGGCACCCCGGATCCGACGCAGGCCCCGCCCGCCGTCGGGTTCGACGACGTCACGAACGGGTAGGTGCCGTGGTCGACGTCGAGCATCGTGGCCTGGCCGGCCTCCAACAGCACCGTCTCACCCCGGTCCAGCGCCGAGCCGAGCAGTTCCACGGTGTCCACGACGTAGGGGCGCAGCCGCTCGGCGTAGGTCAAGAACTCCGCCAGCACCTCCTCGACCCCGACCGCCCGGCGGTTGTAGACCTTGGCCAGCAGCTGGTTCTTCAGTTCGAGCGCGCCCTCGATCTTCGCGGTCAGGATCGGCACGTCGTAGAGGTCCTGCACCCGGATCCCGGTGCGGGCCATCTTGTCCGCGTAGGTGGGCCCGATCCCGCGGCCGGTGGTCCCGATCCGACGGCTGCCCAGGAACCGCTCGGTGACCTTGTCCAGGACCCGGTTGTACGGGGCGATCAGATGGGCGTTGGTGCTGACCCGCAACCCGGCCGTACTGACCCCGCGCTTCTCCAGCGCGTCGATCTCGCCGAACAGGACGGGCAGGTCGACCACCACGCCGTTGCCGATCACCGCCGTGCACCCCGGCGTCAGGATCCCGCTCGGCAGCAGGTGCAGGGCGTACTTCTGGTCCCCGATCACCACGGTGTGCCCGGCGTTGTTCCCGCCGTTGAACTTCACGACGTAGTCGACGTCACTGCCCAGCAGGTCGGTGGCCTTGCCCTTGCCCTCGTCGCCCCACTGGGCACCGACGAGCACGATCGCTGGCACTGGGCGGATCCTTCGTCGACGGGTGCCCGGCGGGTGCCGGCGGCAGCGGTCAGGGTTGCACGAGTCGGCAAGCCAGCGCCTGCCCGGCCCGATGGCCGGACGCGAACGCCTGGGCGACCCGGCTGGGGCCGCCCCACCCGTCGCCGCACACGGCAACCGGCGCGCCGGCCGCCGGGTCGGTCAGCAGATACGGCTCGTCGCGCCGTCCGACCGCCTTGGCCAGACCCCAACGCTGGGCGATGCTCCACCTCGGCGGCGCGCCGATCGAGAGGATCCGCCGGACTTCGGCGAGTACCGGCGCGATCAGCGCGTCGGGGTCCGCCAAGTGGGCCGCGGACAGCTGCGGCGTCGCGTGCGCCACGAGGACCGGCGCGCCGTCGCCGTGCCGCGAGCCGTCGTCGGCGATCCAGGACAGCGTGTCCGACCCGTTGACGAACGCGCCCGCGAAGTCGGCCCAGCCGCGGGTCTCCCAGCCGGCAGCGACGGCGACCTGGGGTTCGGACTCGCGGGTCAGCGCGCCGGTGACGTCGGCCAGCCCCGGTGCCGGCGCGCCGTCGGGGCCGGTGAGCAGCCGCCGGGCCTGGGCGTCGGGCATCGCCAGCACGACCGCTGACGCCGGGTCCCCGTCGACGGTCAACTGCCCACCGCGGTCGACGGTCGCTGCGCTGCCGTCGGGTGTCCTGCCATCGGGTGTCCTGCCGTCGGGTGTGCCGTCGTCGCCTGTCGCGGCACCGTCCCGACGTACCGCGGCGACGTCGACCGGGTGCACCACGTCCGGCAGCGCGGCGGCGAGGTCCTCCACCAGGCTGCGCAGGCCACCGGGCGCGCCCCAGCGCATCGGCCCGGGCTTGGTCCCGGTCAGCCGGTCCGCGTCGGCGGTCGCGAACGTGTCCGTCCACTCCCGGGCGATGCCGCGCCGCCGCCAGTCGGCGACGACCCCGGCGAACGCGTCGGCAGCCGCGGCGGCAGCGGGGTCGGCGCTCGCATCGGAGCCGTCCGGGACGGTGAGGTAGGAGGCGCCGGTGTCGACCGCCCGGCCGTCCAGGGTCCGGGCGCCCATCCGGCCCCCTATCCGCCGGCCCCGGTCCAGCACGCGGACGGCGATCCCGGCTGCGGACAGCGCGCGGGCGGCCGCGATGCCGGCCAGCCCGGCCCCGACGACGACGACCGTGGCCGTCACCCGGCCGCCAGCGGGTCCGGCAGCAGGACGTCGACCGCGGTGGGGCTGGCGTCGGTGAGCAGCTGACGGCAGCGCAGCGCCTCGTCCTGCTCGTCGAGTCGGTCGGCCGCAGCGACGAGGGCGGCCACCGCACGCAGCCACCCCCGGTTCGGCTCGTGCTCCCACGGCACCGGTCCGGCACCGCGCCACCCGGCGCGGCGCAGCTGGTCCAGGCCCCGGTGGTACCCGGTCCGGGCGAAGGCGTAGGCCTCGACCGGCCGGTCGGCCGCCAGCGCGGACTCCGCCAGCGCGGCCCAGGCCGCCGGCGACGCGGGGTGGTGTCCGGCGAGGTCCTCCAGGGCCGCACGATCCGGCAGCGCCCGGCGTTCCCGGACCGTGTCCGCCGCGGGGTCACTGGGCAACAGCGTGTCCGGCGGTCGCGGTCGGTCGTCCGCGGCACCGGCGGGGTGGCTTGCGGAGGGGCGGGCGGGGGAGCCGAGCAGTGGCAGCGATCGGTCGGTCATGCCCCTCATCCTCGACCCGGGGACCCGGCGGGGCACAGGACCGGACGCGGAGGCCGGAAAGCGGGGCGGGAAACCGGGGCCGGAATAACCCTGGCGCTCCCGCTGCTCACAGCACATGCTGGACACAAGCAACAGCTTGATCGAATCAAGTTGTGCGGTGCTGCTGGCGTACGTCCCGAACCCTCGCCGACCGCGACCGGAACAGGAGCCGCGATGACCGTCGTCGATCCCGATCTCGACGCGTACACCGCCGAGCGGGCGACCCGGCTCAGCGACGGGCTGTCGCGACTGTTCCGGTTCGGCGCCCGGATGAAGGCCGAGATCGCCGCCGAGCATCTCGACGGCCGCGACCTGCCCACCCTGGTGATCCTGCACCGGCTCGCCGAGGACGGCCCGCTGCGGGCCGGCGCGCTCGCCGAGCGGGCGCACATGGACCCGTCCCAGGTGAGCCGGGCCGTCGCCGCGCTGGTCCGGGAGGGCGCCGTCGAACGGCGGGCGGACCCCCTCGACGGCCGGGCGACCCTGCTGGTCGCGACCGCGGCCGGTCGCGCAGCGGGCGAGCGCTTCGCCCGTGCCCGGGCGGCTTACGTCGGAGCGATCGTCGCCGATTGGGACCGCGCCGACGCCGACGCCCTGAGCACCCTGCTCGATCGTTTCGTCGACGGGCTCGACCGCCTGTTGCCCCCCCGCGACGGGCGTTCCCGAGACCTCCCCGGCGGCGACGGCGCCGCCCAGGCCACCCGAACCAGCACGACCGTGACGCCAGGAGCCGCGCAGTGACCGCAACGACAGCACCGCCGAACGCCGCAGTGGCGGCCGGCCCCCCCGCTGCTGCGGGTGGGGCGCTCACTCATCGCCAGATACTGACCATCCTCGGCGGCCTGATGGCCGGGATGTTCCTGGCCGCCCTGGACCAGACGATCGTCGCCTCGGCCATCCGCACGATCGGTGACGACCTGCACGGGTTGTCGGCCCAGGCGTGGGTGACGACCGCTTACCTGATCACCTCCACGATCGCGACGCCGCTCTACGGGAAACTCTCGGACATGTACGGCCGCCGGCCGTTCTTCCTGCTGGCGATCAGCATTTTCGTACTCGGCTCGTTCCTGTGCGCGTTCTCGACCTCCATGTACATGCTGGCCGCGTTCCGCGCCTTCCAGGGCCTGGGCGCCGGTGGCCTGTTCTCCCTGGCACTGACGATCCTGGGCGACATCGTCCCGCCGCGGCAGCGCGCCAAGTACCAGGGCTACTTCCTTGCGGTCTTCGGCACCTCCAGCGTCCTGGGGCCGGTCATCGGCGGCTTCTTCGCCGGGCAGAGCCAGATCCTCGGCTTCGCCGGCTGGAAGTACGTCTTCCTCGTCAACGTCCCGATCGGGATCGGCGCGCTGGCTGTGGTGTGGCGAGTGCTGCACATCCCGCACACGTCGCGGCCGCACAAGATCGACTGGGCCGGCGCGGTCGCCCTGGTCGTCGCGCTGGTCCCGCTGCTGACCGTCGCCGCGCAGGGACGGGTCTGGGGCTGGAGCAGCGGCCGGTCGATCACGGGCTACGTCGTCGGGTTCGTCGGGCTGGTCGGGTTCATCCTGGCCGAGCGCCGCGCCGGCGAGGACGCACTCATTCCGCTGCGCTTCTTCCGCAACAGCACGTTCCGCCTGGTGACCGGGGTCAACGCCCTCGTCGGTGCGGGCATGTTCGGCGGCCTGTCGCTGCTGCCGCTCTACCTGCAGATCGTGAAGGGCAAGTCCCCGACCCAGTCCGGTCTGCTGCTGCTTCCGCTGACCGCGGGAATCATGGTCGGCTCGATCGTGTCCGGGCAGATCACCTCACGCACCGGTCGGTACAAGGTCTTCCCGATCATCGGGACCGCCCTGATGACCATCTCGTTCGTGTTGCTGTGGCAATACGTCGGGCCGGACACCTCGCTGATCGGACTGAGCCTGATGATGGGGGTGTTCGGGCTGGGGCTGGGCAACATCATGCAGTCGACGGTGCTGGCCATCCAGAACGCATCGGCGCCGCAGGAGATCGGCGTGGCCACCAGCTCGGTGACCTTCTTCCGCCAGATCGGCGCGACCCTGGGCACCGCGGTCTTCCTGTCGATCCTCTACTCGACGGTGACCGGCAACATCGTCGGCCAGTTCCGGTCTGCCGCCGGCAGCCTCACGGCCGTCGCCGCCGACCCGGCGGTGACCGGCAACCCGAGCAACCGCCCGCTGCTGGGGATCCTCCAGCTCGCTGGCTCGCAGGGCCCCGCACCGGCCGGGTCGTCGACAGGGGCGCTGAATGACACGGCGTTCCTGAAGACCGCCGACCAGACGCTGGCGCACCCGTTCTACGCCGGTTTCGCCCAGTCGATGACGACCGTCTTCCTGGTGGGCGCGTTCGTGCTCGCGGTCGGGTTCGTGCTGATCCTGTTCCTGCGGGAGCTGCCGCTGCGGACGCAGTCCGGCCTCGAGGCCAAGGCGAGCGCCGACGTCGCCACCACGACCGGGCCGGCGGCCGCACCGGCAGTCGTCCCGACGAACACGGAGGGTGAGGGTGCCGGTGGAGGCGACTCGGCCGCTGGGACCGGTGGGGGCCGGCCCGACAGGACGCCGGTCGCCGCGATGACGGCAGCCGCACGGACAGTGGGCGAGCCGTCGGCGGACGAGCCGTGGCGGCCCCGTCACCGACGCGACGTGCCCGCGGACCTCGACGGCGCGGGCACCGCGGTGGCCGGGCCCGATCGGGTGCCCGCAGCCGGGTAGTCGGCGACCACTCGGGCTGCACACTCCACCCCGACGAACGAGGAAGCGGCCCCCCGACCTATCGGTCGGGGGGCCGCTTCGTCATGGCCGGAGCCGGGATCAGGCCGGGAGGCGCAGCTGCTGACCCACGAAGATCATGTCCGGGTTGTTCACGGTGACGGTGTTCGCCGCGTACAGCGAGCGCCAGCCGCCGGTGACGCCCCGATCCGAGGCGATCTTGTTGAGCGTGTCGCCGGCCTTGACCACGTAGACCGCGCCGGAGACTGCCGGAGCGAAACTGTGGCGGACCGAAGGGGTCGGCGCGGTTGCCGCGGCGACCCGGTCGGCGAAGTCACGGACGACGTCGCGGTTGGACTCGGCCCGGCGCGTCGTGACCCTCGTCGGGGCGATCGTGCGGGTCCGGGTCGACTCGGTGCGGGTCTGGCCGCGGGTCGACCCGGTGTCCGTCGACGTAGACCTCGTCGACGTGACAGGGGTCGACGTGACCGGGGTCGACTTCTGCACGGTGCGCGGCTGGCTCACCGAGGCCTCAGTCGAGCCACCGGTCGTCGGCAGCCCGCGGAGACCGAGCTTGCTCGAGCATGCGGGCCACGCGACCCAGCCCTGACTGGCGAGGACGCGGTTGGCCACCGCGATCTGCTGGCTGCGAGTGGCGTGGTCGGCGCGGTCGGCGTAAGAGCCGCCGCCATACCCGAGCCAGGTGCCGCTGGTGAACTGCAAGCCGCCGTAGAAGCCGTTGCCGGTGTTGATGGACCAGTTGCCACCCGACTCACACGAGGCGAGGCGGTCCCAGGCCGAGTCGGGGGCCGCATGGGCGGGCGACGCGGTTGCGACCACGGGGACGACGAGACCGGCGCCGGCGGCGGCCGCGAGAACTGCCTTGCCCCGCCACGGGTTGACGGCGGGTGCGGGACGGAGGTGCCGTCCCTGGTAGCGCTGCGACATGGGTGTCCTCTCCGACGCCTGCGAGGTGAGCTGTCGGGTTGGGACCGGAGAATGGCCCTGCCGCTTGCGCGGCTTCACCCCAAGTGCCCGGGGGCACGCGTTCCTGGGTCCCCCACTCCTGCCTGTTGCGATCGGAGGTCACTCACCCCGGTGGCAGGACTCGGCGTGCCGGGGAGGTGGCCGCGCCTTTGGCGCGAACGGTGCCGACCCTAGGGCAGATCACGGATTGGTCAAACTGGGCGTGTCGCCTGTCCAGTCACTCGGCCGTCCGGCACAGTGATCCGCAAGCTCTGGTCCGGGCGTAAAAGTCATCGGGCGGTGCCTGTCCTGTTACAGATCGCCACAAAAGTCGCCTCGATGCGCTGCTGCCAGCGTTACCCAATCGTGATGTGCCTACCCGGGGGTCCGGACCCGGCGCAGCCCCGCCTCGGTGCGGATCGTGAGCCGGTCCCGGTCCATTCGTTCCAGGAGCGGAACCGCGACCCGGCGCGACGTCCCCAGCGCCTGCCGGGCAGCCGACACGGTGAACGGCTGCTCCAGCGCGGCCAGCAGACCGGCTGCCCGCGGCGCGGCGTCGGGGAGCAGGACGACGTCCCCGGGCAGGTGCAGCACCGCTCCGGCCGCCGCCAGTACCGAGAGGTCTCGACGGGCCAGGCCGAGCTCGGCGAGGGCGTCGGTGTCCGGAGCGGCGAACGGGTCGGCACCGAGCCGACCGGCGAGTGTGCGCAGCGGTGCACGCAGCCGTTCGGGCACGGTCGGCCCGGCGTCGCCGGGCAAGACCAGCCGACCCGCCCGGCGCTCGGCACCGGCGGCAGCGGCCAACGGCACGAGAAGGTCCGGGTCCGGCAGGCCGACCGTGGCCACCGCCGCCGGTTCCGGCAGCCCGGCCGAGGCGGGGTCCGCGGCCCGGTCGGCTTCGACCGCCGTCCGCAGCGCGGTCGCGGCACGCGTCCAGGCCCCGGCATCGACGACCCACTCCCCCACCAGCAGCGCGCCGTCGGGCGTCGGCACCGGGATGGCGACGCCGGTGCGGTCCAGCTCGGTCCGGTGGACCATCCGCCGTGAGCGCAGCCGGGTGGCCAGGTCTCCCGGGGGCGCGGCGGCGAGCTCGCCGGCGCGTGCCCGCGCCGATCCTCGAACGTCCAGTGGCGGCGGGTCGACGTCGTGGACGATGACGCCCGCGGCGACGGAATGCCGCCCGGGGTCGCGGAGGACCCCGACGTCCCCGGGCTCCAGCGGTAGCGGCTCGCCGAACCGCAACCGGGCGAACCGGCCGCCGGAGCCGGCCAGTACCCGGACCCGGGTTGGCCGCGACGCCGAGCCGACATGCAACACCAGCTCCGCCGGCAGCGTGCGGCCGGCAGCCCCGTCCGCGGGCCGTCCCACCGCCGGCTGCTGTCCCACCGCCAGCTGTTGCCCCACCGCCGAGGGATGGACCGTCGTGTCGTCCACCCGGACCGGACGCAACTCCACGTCGATCTCACCGGTCAGGTACCAGGCGCCCGGTGACAGCAGGGCGTCGCCGCGGCGCACACCGGGACGGTCGACGCCGCGCAGGTTGACCGCGACGCGCGCGACGGCAGAGACCCGGTCCAGTCGCTCGCGGCAGGACTCCAGGGCGCGGACGGTCGCGCGGTCCCCGGACGCCCCGATGGCGAGGACGTCGCCGACCGCGAGCGTCCCGGCCGGCAGCGTTGCGGTGACCACCGTGCCCGCGCCCCGCACGCTGAACACGCGGTCGACGAAGACCCGCAGCCGGCGGGCCGGTGGCGGCGCCGGCAGGGACCGCACGAGCTCCGCGAGCGCCGCCCGCAGCTCGTCCAGGCCCCGTCCGGTACTGGCGGACACCCCGACCGACCGGATCCCGGCCAACGTCGTCCCCGCGAGCCGGCGCGCGGTGTCGGCCGCCGTCGGTGCCGGGTCGGCCAGGTCGGCGCGGGTGACGGCGACCAGACCGTGGCGGACACCGAGCGCGTCCAGCGCGGCGACGTGCTCCGCGGTCTGGCGCCGCCAGCCCTCGTCGGCGGCGACGACCAGCAGGACCGCGGGCACCGGCCCGACCCCGGCAAGCATCGTGCCGAGGAACCGCTCGTGGCCCGGGACGTCGACGAACGAGACCCGTCCGGCACCGGGCAGGTCGGTCCAGGCGTAGCCGAGCTCGATGGTCAGTCCGCGCCGACGCTCCTCGGCGAGCCGGTCCGGGTCGGTCCCGGTCAGTGCGCGGACCAACGCCGACTTGCCGTGGTCGACGTGGCCGGCCGTGGCGACGACCGGCACTCAGCCCCCGCTCACCGAACTCGCCGAGAGCACAGCTCTGGCAAGGGTCGGATCCGCCGCCGGCTCGACAGCCCGCAGGTCCAGCAGCAACCGGTTCCCAGCCACCCGGCCCACCACCGGCGGGTCGCCGGTCCGCAGCGGGCGGGCCAGACCGACGGGCAGGCTCACCGCCCAGCCGGGCAGCTCGAGTCCGGGCGCCCCGCCACCGCCGACCACCCCGGCCGACGGCACCACGCCGGCGTCGACACCGGTCTCGCGCAACCGGCCGGCGACGGCGGCACAGCGCTGCCGGAGCTCGCCGGGATCGACGTGCAGGGCGCGGGTGGTCGGTGGGACCGGGCCGGCCACGGTCGCCTCCAGGGCGGCGAGCGTCAGCTTGTCGACGCGCACCGCCCGCGCCATCGGGTGCCGACGGACCCGCTCGATCAGGTCGGCTCGGCCGAAGACCAGGCCCGCCTGAGGTCCACCGAGCAGCTTGTCCCCGCTCGCGGTCACCAGGTCCGCGCCGGCTGCCAGAGCGCTGCTCACATCCGGTTCGTCGGGCAACAGCGGGTCGGGGGCGAGCAGGCCGGAGCCGGTGTCCACCACCAGCGGCACATCGGGCGGTAGCGCGGCCGCGAGCTCCCGCAGGTCGGGGCCTGCGGTGAACCCGCGGACGCGGAAGTTCGACGGGTGCACGCGCAGCACGCAGCCGGTCCGCCGACTGACCGCCGAGGCGACGTCGGCGACGGTGGTGCGGTTGGTGGTCCCGACCTCCCGGATGCGGGCGCCGCCGGTCGCGACCAGGTCCGGCAGGCGGAACCCGTCCCCGATCTCGACGAGTTCGCCGCGGCTCCAGACGACCTCACGCCGAGGCCGCGTACACAGCGCCGTGACCGCCAGCAGCAGCGCGGCGGCGCCGTTGTTGACGACCAGGACGTCGCCTGCGCCGGGCACCGCGGTTCGCAACGCGGCGAGCGTCCCGCGCCCCCGACGAGCACGCCCGCCCGTGCCCAGGTCGTACTCGACATCGGTCGCTCCGGCGGCGTCCACCACGGCCGCTATGGCCGCCGGCGAGAGCGCCGCTCTGCCCAGGTTGGTGTGCAGGACCGCACCGGTGGCGTTGAGGACCGGCCGCGAGCTGGCCGGCCCGGGTGGCAGCCCGGCTACGACGACCGCAGCGACCCGGTCCGGGGCGAGCACGCCCTCCCGCACCCGCTGCTGGACCGCGGTGACCTCGGCGCGGACCCGGGCGCGCCCGAGTCGGGCGACGGCCGCGCCGACAGCCGGGTCGGCCAGCACCGTGTCGGTCCGCGGCACCCGGCGACGCGGATCCTGCGGGCTGCCGGGCACGCGCCCGATCCTAGGAACCGGGCCGGGACCGGGATCGCGTCCCGGCTACCGGAATGCGGCCCCGTCGACCGGAGTGCGGTCCCGTCTACGGCAAGGGTGGCGGAGACGGACGGGAATCGAACCCGCCAGGCCGGGGTGCCCGGCCTCACCGGTTTTGAAGACCGGGCCGCCCACCAGGACGAGTACGCCTCCGCCGTCAAGGTAATGCCCTTCGCCCGTGACACAGCCGTCACCGAGCCTGGGCGCACCCGGGACGCCTACCGCGCCCGTGAGCGAGGTCTGCGCCGAGCCCGTGAACGAGTCTTGCTCGATGCGCTCGTCGATCTCGCCGACGGCCTGGTGACCAGCTATGACGTGGACGGCGTGCTGGGCCGACTGACCGGGCACTGCCTCGAGCTCGTCGCGGCCGCCGCCGCCGGCATCCTGCTGCTCGACGATCGCGGCCGGCTGCGGGTTCGTACCGCGTCGGCGGACCTGCGCGCCGTGGAACTGCTGGCCGTGCACGACGACGATGGTCCGTGCGTGGAGTGCATCCGGACCGGTCGGCCAGTCGTCGTGCCCGACCTCGCGGCGGCCCGCAACCGGTGGCCGGCCTGGGCCGGGCGCGCGCTCGACGACGGATTCCGCAATGTGTACGTCTTCCCGATGCGGTTGCGCGACGAGGTCGTCGGTGCGTTGACGCTGGTCGGCACCACCACGGCTGCGCTGCCGAAGTCCGACCTCGCCGCGGTGCGCGCGCTGGCCGACATGGCGACGATCACCCTGTTGACGCACGACTCGGACCGGTACGCGCAGCGCAACGATCAGCTGCAGGCCGCCCTCGCCGACCGGGTCGTCGTCGAGCAGGCCACCGGCGTGATCGCGGTGGTCGCCGGCGTGACGATCGACGAGGCGTCACTGCTGCTGCACGAGGCCGCCCGGGCGACGGGCACCAGCATCGGCGACCTTTCCTATTCGGTCGCCACGGGCCAGATCGGTAGCGACGCCGTGATCTCCTCCGCGTCGACCGACGCCGCGGCAACCGGCGCCGCGTCGAGCGGGCGAGTCTCGCCCGACCTCTGACGTCCTCGCCCGAGATCTGACGTCCTCGCCCGAGATCTAACGTCGGGGCATGACGACGACCGCGCCGGCGCCCGTCCGGCTGACGCAGTTCGCGACCGGCGGCGGCTGCGCGTGCAAGATTCCGCCCGGCGAGCTGGAGGCGATGGTCGCCGGGCTGACACACCGGCCGTGGCCGGACCTGCTGATCGGACTGGACGACGGCGACGACTGCGCGGCCGTCCGCATCGCCGGTGGACAGGCCGTGCTGTCCACGGCCGACTTCTTCCCCCCGGTTGTCGACGACCCGGAGACCTTTGGCGCGATCGCCGCGGCGAACGCCCTGTCCGACATCTACGCCTCCGGTGGCAGCCCGATGCTCGCGATCAACCTGCTCGGCTGGCCGCGCGGCAGGCTGCCGGCGGAGCTGGCCGCCCGCGTCCTGGCCGGCAGCCTCGAGATCGCCACCCGCGCCGGCTGCCCGGTCGCCGGCGGGCACAGCATCGACAGCCCGGAGCCGCTGTACGGGATGGCGGTGACCGGGATCGCGGACCCGGACCGGCTGCTGCGCAACGACGCGGCGCGCGCCGGCGACGCGGTGACGCTGACCAAGCCCCTCGGAGTAGGGGTGCTGAACAACCGGCATAAGGCCACCGGCGAGGTCTTCGACCACGCGGTCGCGTCGATGACCACGCTGAATGCCGAGGCTTCGGCAGCGGCCTTGGCGGCGGGCGTTCGGGCGGCTACCGACGTGACGGGGTTCGGCATGCTCGGCCACCTGCACAAGATGGCCCGCGCGTCCGGGCTGACCGCGGTCGTGGATGCGGCGTCGGTGCCCTACCTGGACGGTGCCCGGTCCTCGCTGGCCGACGGCTTCGTCCCGGGTGGAAGCCGGCGCAACCTGGACTGGGTCCGCCCGCACCTGACCGCGGGCCCGGCGGTCGACCCCGACGAGCTGGTGCTGCTGGCCGACGCCCAGACCTCCGGTGGGCTCCTGCTTGCCGGCGAGATCCCCGGGGCGCCGGTCGTCGGCCACTTCGAGCCGGCCCACCCCGACGGCGTGACCCTCGTCATCCGCTGACCACAGTCCTGCGTGAATGCAGTCATCAGCTCACCGCCCGCCGTACCAGCCCAGCCGTCTGGGCCGGGTCCTCCAGGTAGGGCAGGTGGGACCGGCCCGGCCAGATCTCCCACCGGGTGGCCGGCCGACGCTGGACGAACAACGGCGGATCCTCCCGCGGGACGTCGGCGTCGAGGTCGCCGTAGACCAGCGTCACCGGGACCGTCACCCCCGGCAGCGCGCCCCACACGTCGACGTCGGCGTCGCCGGCTCCGGCCTCGTCTCCCTCGTTCGCCAGCGCGACCGCATTCATCGCCAGGAACAGCCCCCGAGCCGCCCCGCCGACCCGGCCCTCGGCTGCCGTCGGACCGTCCAGCCACAGGTGCGCCTCGACGCGGTTGATCTCGCCCGTGTCGTGGCGCTCGTACGCCAGCCGGTGGAGGTCCGCCAGCGCGTCGAGCACTGGGGGGTTGTCCGCGTACTCGGGCATGCCGGGTACGCCCGGCGCGATCAACGCCAGCCCGGCGACCCGGTCCGGTGCGGTGACCACCGCCTCGAGCGCGAGCGCGCCGCCCATCGACGAACCGACCAGGAAGGCCGGCCGATCCGGACTGACCGCGTCGAGCACGGACAGCAGGTCAGCCAGGTGGGTGAAGCCGGGCGGGGACCGCGGGCTGTCCCCGTAGCCACGCCGGTCGTAGGCGACCAACCGGCCGCGCCATTCGTCCGCTACCAGTTTCTCGACGACACCGTCCCAGCAGCGGCGGTCAGCCACCCCCGCGTGCAGGAACACCACCGTCGGCACACCGCCGGGAACCTGCTCCCCCACCGACCCGCCCACCAGGGTGGCGCCGTCGGCCCGGACCTCGAAACGCTGCAGCGTTGCCATGACCGGATGCTCGCACTGCCGGCCGACAGAATCCGGACCGGGCCGCGGAGCGACCCGTGCGGTGCTGTCGGCGCGTCCCGTTACCGTTTCGTTCCGCGGCCGCCGCAGCCTGCGGGCGGGCGGCCGCTGGAACCATCCAGGACGAACGACGCCAGACGACGGAGGAATCCCGTGGAGTACCGCACACTCGGCCGCAGTGGCTGCTCGGTCTCGAACCTCGCGCTGGGCACGATGACCTTCGGCAAGGAGACCGACGAGGCCGGCGCCCAGGCCCAGCTGGACATGTTCGTCGAGGCCGGCGGAACCCTGGTCGACACCGCCGACGTCTACAACGCCGGCGTCTCGGAGCAGATCATCGGCCGCTGGCTGGACACCCGGCCGGCCGACGTGACCGGCCGCGTCGTGCTCGCCACCAAGGGCCGGTTCCCCAGCGGCACCGGCGGCCCCAACAACGTGGGCCTGTCCCGCCGGCACCTGTCGGTGGCCCTGGACGCCTCGCTGAGCCGGCTCGGCGTCGACACGATCGACCTCTACCAACTGCACGCGTTCGACGCACTGACCCCGGTGGAGGAGACATACCGGTTCCTCGACGATGCGGTGTCGGCCGGGAAGATCCGCTACGTCGGGCTGAGCAACTACCTCGCCTACCAGCTGCAGCGCGTCGTCGACCTGACCGAGTTCCGTGGCTGGTCGGTCCCGGTCACCCTGCAGCCGCAGTACAGCCTGCTGGTGCGCGGCATCGAGGACGAGATCGTGGCGGCCTCGCTGGCCAACGGCATCGGACTGCTGCCGTGGTCCCCGCTCGGTGGCGGCTGGCTGACCGGCAAGTACAAGCGAGACGAGGCGCCGACCGGGGCGAGCCGGCTGGGCGAGGACCCGGAGCGGGGAATGGAGGCGTACGGCCCCCGCAACGCCGAGACGCTGACCTGGGACGTCGTCAGCGCCGTGCAGCAGGTGGCCGACGGGCGCGGCGTCACGATGGCGCAGGTGGCGCTGTCCTGGGTCACCGATCGCCCGGCAGTGAGTTCGACAATCCTCGGCGCCCGCACGATCGAGCAGCTGAAGGACAACCTCGGCGCGGCCGACCTGCACCTGTCAGCCGAGGAGAGCAGCGCTCTGGACGCTGCCAGCGACCCGCAGGTGCCCGACTACCCGTACGGGACGGCCGGCACCGCCCAGCGCGGCCGGGTGATCGAGGGCGGCCGCTGACGGCGCGCCCGCGGACCGCCGGCGCGCGGACCGCCGGCGCGCGGACCGCCGGCGCGCGGACTGCCGGCGCGCGGACTGCCGGCGCGCGGACTGTGGGCTGACGGGTGGTCGGTGTCCTGGTTGTGGCGGTCCTGCTGGTCGCCGGACTGTCCGGGTTCGTCGGCCCCGGCCGGCGGCGCGCGGGCGAACTCGTCGCGGAGTTCGTGGAGCTGCCGCGGCCGGCGCGCCGCGCCGTGGTGCGCGCGGTCGAGCGCGGCTCGCTGCCCGCCGGACCGCCGCTCGTGCGGGCCGCGGCGCTCGCCCGGGCCCGGCGGGTGCACGCCGACTGGTGGACACCGGCCGTCCTCGCTCTCGCCGCAGCGGGCGAGGCCGCGCTCGCCGTGTCGACCCGGACGCCGGCCTACCGCTGGGTCGCCTGGCCCGCGGTCGGCTTGTTCGTCGTGCTGCTGGTCCTGCAGCTGCGTCGCCGCCGGCTGGCCGGCCGGGTCCTGAGAGCCGGCCGAGTTCTCGAAGCCGCCCGCTGACGTGCGTTGCGCTCCCGCCCGTCGCGGGTCAGCCCGCCCCCCCGTCGGACGGCCGTCGAACTAGCGTCCGGGCGTGAGCCACGAGACAGACGACGCGCGGCCGGCGTACCGCCTCCAGCCGAGCCTGGTAGCGGCCATCACCGCCCGCCGCTGCGACTACCGCCTACCGGCCCGCCTGCCCGACGTCGCCGAGCGGGTGATCCACGCCGGCCTGGCACTGCTGTTCCCCCACTTCACCGGTGAGCCCGGCTGCCGCAAGGACGACGTGGCCGACGACGCGGTCGCCCTCGGACGACTCCTGGACGAGGCGCTCGCCCTCCCGGACCTCGCCCCGGCCGGCCGCCGCGCTGCCGCTGAAGACTTCTTCCGAGCTCTGCCCGACGTCCGCGACGCCCTGGTACTGGACGCCACCGCCACCGCGGCCGGCGACCCGGCCGCGTCCGGGGTCGACGAGGTGGTCCTGGCCTACCCCGGTTTCTTCGCCACCGCCGTCTACCGGATGGCCCACCAACTGCACCGGAGCGCAGTGCCGCTGTTGCCGCGGGTGCTCGGCGAGCTGGCGCACCGCGCCACGGGCATCGACATCCATCCGGGCGCCCAGATCGGCGGGGAGTTCGCCATCGACCACGGCACGGGGGTGGTCGTCGGTGAGACCGCGGTGGTCGGGGCCCGGGTCCGGCTCTACCAGGGGGTCACGCTCGGCGCGGCGGTGGTCAGCAAGGCGATGCAGGCTCGCAAGCGCCATCCCACCATCGGTGACGACGTCGTGATCTACGCCGGGGCCACGATCCTTGGCGGCGACACCGTCATCGGCTCCGGCAGCCGGATCGGCGGCAACGTATGGCTCACCCGCAGCGTGCCCCCGAACTCCCTGGTGGCGACCAGCGCCAGCATCGACCGTCGGCGGCCGGTCAGTCGACCCGGTGGATCCGGGGACCGGGAAGAGGAAGAGCCCCTCATGGAGTTCCAGATCTGACGCGGACCCTGTGGTCCGTCCCCGGCAGGAGGACCCATGAGAGCTGACAGCATCCTCGACACCATCGGCGACACCCCGCACGTCCGACTCAGCCGGCTGTTCGGCTCGCGGGTCGAGGTGTGGATGAAGCTCGAGCGCGCCAACCCCGGCGGGTCGATCAAGGACCGCGTGGCGCTGGCGATGATCCAGGACGCCGAAGGCCGTGGAGTCCTGCAGCCGGGTGGACTGATCGTCGAGCCGACCTCGGGCAACACCGGCGTCGGGCTGGCGATGGTGGCGGCCGTGCAGGGCTACGAGTTCATCGGGGTGATGCCGGAGTCGGCGTCGGTGGAGCGACGACGGCTGATGGCCGCCTACGGCGCCCGCGTCGAGCTCACGCCTCGGGCCGACGGCATGAAGGGCGCCATCGCCAGGGCCCAGCAGATCGTCGCCGACCGGTCGGGTGCGTGGATGCCGCAGCAGTTCGAGAACCCGGCCAACGTCGAGGTGCACAAGCGGACCTCCGCCGAGGAGATCCTGCGGGACTTCCCCGAGGGGATCGACGTGCTCGTCACCGGCGTGGGCACCGGCGGCCACATCACCGGCGTCAGCGAAGTGCTGAAGCAGCACTGGCCGGACCTGCGCACCTACGCCGTGGAGCCCGCGAAGTCGCCGGTGATCAGCGGTGGGCAGCCCAGCCCGCACAAGCTGCAGGGGATCGGCGCGGGCTTCGTGCCCGCCAACCTGCACACGGCCACCCTCGACGGCGTCATCGGTGTCAGCGAGGACGACGCGTACGGCTTCGCAATCCGGGCAGGGCGGGTCGAGGGCATCCTCGTCGGCCCGTCGTCGGGTGCGGCGCTCGCGGCGGTCGCGCAGAAGCTGCCGGATCTCGCCGACGGCACGCGTGTGTTGACCTACTGCTATGACACCGGGGAGCGGTACCTCTCGGTGGAGGGCCTGTTCGACGACGAGGGCACCGCAACCGTGGCGTAGCCGTGGACGAAGATCGGGGCTCGGCCCCGAACCGGGCCTGATCGCGGAGTCGCACCGCCACGAGGTCGTCGACGCTCCACGTCAGCCGCTCCTCGACCAGTGGTCCCCCCGGCGCAGGCACGCCGACCCGGTTCCCCCGGGCCGCGTCACCGGGCCAGCAGCCGCTGTTGTGCCGGGTCGAGGAGCGGCAGGACGGCGACGAGATCGCCGTTGGGGCGGGTTGAGAGGGTCGTCTGGAACACGCCGCGCTGGACGGACAGTCCGGCGCGCAGCGTCGCGAGCCTCGCCGGGGTTCCGGTCAGCACGAACGTGCGCCGTGCGGTGGCCGGCGGACTCTCCCCCGGGACGACCGGGAGGTCGACCACCTGGACGGGTCCCGTCGTCGCCAGTTGGGCGAGCAGGATGTCGACCCGCAGGTCGACCTGGCCCGACGTCAGGGCCTTGCGCTCGGAACCGGTCATCCGGACGGCGGTGTTCGCTGCGAGCTGTCCACCTGCGGCTGCCCGCTGCGCCGCGGCCTGTCGGAACACCTGGGCATTGACGTTCGCCTGGCTCCCGGTGAGCTGGCGGCGGGCCTGGGCGGCCTGGCCGGGCTGGGCGCGGTTCGCGGCCCGGACCGCCCCCGTCGTGCCCGCCTGCGGGTCGACCCGCCGGACGTCGACCCGCAGATTACCGGAGCCGAAGCTGGCCACCACATAGGAGTGGTCCAGCGCGTCCGACACGATCGGGAAGGTCGCGGGGAACTGGCGTAGTGACTGCGTGGAGACGATCCACGTGTAGTCGCGCCAGCCATCGGGCGCGAGGCCCCCGACAGCCGGGTCGGTGTCGACCTTGTAGTACCAGACGACATCCTGGCGGGGCTGCCCGGCACGGACGAGGTCCAGCCAGAACGCGTCGTCGGTGATCACCTTCTGGCCGGGGACGATGTTGGTCGCCATCCAGGACTGGGCCTGGGCGGCTGCCAGGTCCGGGTCGGACCCCCACAGCCCCCGGTACTGACCGACCACCGAGGGCACCGCGACCACGAGTGCGGCAACGGCGGCGAGCACGGCCGGGACCGCCGTCCACCCGCGACGCCACCGCCACTGGCGGGAGCCCGAGGGGCGATCGGAGACTCGCGACAGTCCCCGGGTCACCGCGAGGTCCAGGGCGCCCGCGACGAGCAGCGCCGCGAACGGGATCAGCATGATGACGTAGGGGACCGGCAGGTAACCCGGGCGGAAGATCACCGCGAGCAGGCCCAGGTACATCGCCGCGAACGGCCGCAACCGGGTGGAGAACAGGCCGATCACGGCGGCGATCGCGGCGGCCGCCGGCAGTACCGCGTCCAGCGACAGCCACTGGGCGACGGCCTGGTGGGCGAGGCTCGACGGGTCCAGGACGTTGCCCGACGACACGCGCCGGACCAGCTGGAACGCGATGCCGTCGGTGAGCGAGACATGCCCCGGCCCCGGCAGCAGTTCGCCCTTCAGCAGTGCGAGCACGCCATAGCAGGACAGGACCAGGGCGAATACTGCCGCCGCGAGCGACAACCCGTAGCGCCTCGTCGACCTCGGTGCCGACCGCAGCGCGACCCAGACGACGGCCGGGGCGGCTAGCAGGTAGGTCTCCTTGCTCAGCACGGCCACCGCGAAGCACAGTCCCGCGCCGAGGAAGGCCGACAGCGAGCGCCGGCGGGTGGTCAGCAGGACGAACGTCGCGAGCAGCCACGGCGTCGCGACGTTGTCCAGGTAGACCGACTTCTGGAACTGGACCGCCAGCGGGGAGACCGCCATCAGCGTCACCGCGAGCGCGGCGGTGGGTCGGCCGAAACCGATCCGCCGGACCAGCATCCACAGCATCAGCGCACTGATCACCGCCGCGGCCACCATCGCCTCACGGCCGGCGGCGACGGAGGAGGAGTGGCGGTCCAGTGCGCCGGTGGCACCGAGGTACCCGGCGATCTGCATCCAGCCGACGGGCGGGTGGTCGTACCAGTAGGTGTAATGGCTCAGCGCGCCCCACCGCAACACCGCGTAGGCCTGCGCGACGTAGGTCCCCTCGTCGTCGAAGCGCTGCGGGGTGCCGGCGAGGTTGATCGCCCGGGCGACCGCGGTCAGTGCCAGCAGCGGGAGCAGCCACAGCAGCGACCGTCCGTTGCGCTGCAGCCGGGTGCGGACCCCGGACCCCAGGGATCGCCGGGACGTCCGGGCGATGGCGGGGCGACGCAGGGCGGGGTCGCCACCGTCGGCGGGCCGGGACCGGGTCTGCTCGAACAGGGCGGTCATGCGTCGATCTCCACTCGTGCCGTGTTCCGGTCACTGGTCAGGACGGCGTCGGCGACGACCGGGCGGATCGCGTTGTCACCGGGCTGGCGGTGGACGTTCGCGTGTTCGGTCTTCTCCCAGCCGGTCTGGCCACGGGACTCCCGCCAGACCGACCGGACCGCGGCGAACGCCAACAGAAGTTGGTAGGGGAAGACGCCGAGCACGAGCCGGACGTCGTCGCGGACGCGGATGCGCTTGCCGAAGACCTTGCCGAACTCATGCAGGCCGACGATGTCGACGACGACGGAGAGCACCAGCAGTGCCAGCGGTGCGAAGGAGACGAACGCGATCGGTGTCGGCACCTTCGAGAACAGCGCCAGCAGGACGGCCACCGGGACGAGCAGTCCACTGAACGCCTGCAGGAACGGCATCGACAGGGTGAACCGCGCGAGCAGTCGCTGGGATCGGGTCGGCAGCTTCTTCCACTCACCCTTGCGCAACACCTGCAGGAACCCCTGGTCCCAACGGGTGCGCTGCTTCACCAGTGACCGCAGGGTGCCGGGGGTCTCCTCCCGGGTGACGACGGCGGGGTCGTAGGCGACGGCGATGCGTGCCCCGCCGGTCGAGAGCCGGACCCCGATCTCGCAGTCCTCGGCCAGGCACTCGGCGTCCCACCCGTCGTGCTGGCGGAGCAGTTCGGTGCGGGTGAACACCGTGTTCCCGCCGAGCGGGATGAACTGGCGCTGGGCGTGGAAGTGCAACCGGCTGCGGAACCAGAAGTAGTACTCCAGGCAGTTGCGCATCGACCACCAGCTGCTGTGGATGTTCATCAGCTGGACGCCGCCCTGCACGACATCGGCCGCGGTCTCGGTGAACCGTCCGTCGACCAACCTCAGCAGGCCGGGGTGGACCTCGTCCTCGGCGTCGAAGACCCCGACGATCTGCTTGCTGCAGGTCGCCAGCGCGGTGTTCAGTGCCTTGGGCTTGTTCTTCGGAACCGAGTGGTCGACGACGACGCGCACGACCCCGGGGTGCCGTCGCTGGGCGGCCAGGGCGACCGCGTGCGTGTCGGGATCGTCGTGGCCGATGATCGCGACGACTTCGAAGTCGGGGTGGTCGATCGCCGCGAGGGTGTCCAGCGTCTCGCCGAGGACCCGCTCCTCGTGCCGGGCGGGGACGAGCAGGCTGAAGGAGTGCCGCGGCTCGTACACGGTTCGACCGAACTTCGTCCGCTCCAGTGACTGGGGCGTCCACCAGGCATGCAGCATCCACCACAACGTCGTCCCGGCCACGATCAGCAGGGCCACGGCCATCAGGGTTACCGCGATGCTGACGCTCAGCGTGGTCGCGCCCAGGTGGCCGAGGCCGCCGGTCCCGGTGGCCGGGGGCGGCGCGGTGGCAGGGGCTGTCGTGAGCGCGCCGAGATCCGGTTGCGCGGTGGCCTCGGGCAGCAGCGGGCCGTTGCCGGTCCCGGGCGCCGGCGTCGGAGAAGGGGCAGCGAGTGCTAGGTCGGCTGTTCCTGCAAGGAGGGCGATGACAGCGGACGTCGCCACCGCCGCGAGGCGAGCCGGGCGACCCGGACGTGCGCCGGGGCGCCCGAGACGGGGCAGCGCGGGAGAATGCGGCACAAGGGTCATCCCTTTGTCGGAAGTGGACCGCGCCGGGGGGCGGATTCACCCGCCCGCGACAAGAAGCCTGGAATGATCAGCGCCGCGCTGCGTGACCGACGACCAGAGCCTATCCGTCGCCCCGGAGTAGATAGATGGGTCGGGATCACAAATTCGCCGTGTGTAGTCAATCGTTGACGCTGAGTACGACGGACCGACCATGCCATTTACGCTTAGTAGCAGATCGATAACACAACGCGGTCGAATAGCGGTTCGCCGACGTTTACGCTCAGCCGTCGCGGCCGAGCAACTCGGCCGCGGCGGCCGGGTACCACTGCCCGGCCGGCGGTTGCCCCGGTCCGCAGGAGCCGTCGCTCTCACCCGGACGCTTGATCCACAGGTACCCGTCCGCGCGGGGAAACCCGGTCCGGGTCGTCGGGACCTCGCCGAGGCGCCGACCGGGCGGATTGCACCAGCTGGACCCGTCCCCGGGCGACGCCGGCAGCCCGTTGCGGGAGGTGTCCACCAGGTAGTGCGCCCCGCCGGTCAGGTCACTGATCTGCTCGGCCCGGCGCCCCTCCGCTCCGGTCTCCTGGAAATTGGCCACGTTGACCGCGAAGCCCTGCGCCCCGCCGACGCCCGCCTGTCCCAGGCGCCGGGCCATCTCCTCGGCCGACAGCCAGTCGGAGTGGGTGCCGTCCAGGTACACCGCGACCCGGTCCAGCCGGCTGTATTGCTCGACGGCGTCGCGCAGCAGCTCGTAGCGCACCTGCTGGTCGGCCGGCGCCAGGTCCGTGAGCTGACCGAGTGAGTCCGGCTCCAGGACCACCACGGTCGGCACCCCGCTGATCGCCGCCGCCACCGATGCGGTGACCGCGCGGTAGGCGGCTGCGGTCGGTGCGCCACCTGCGGAGTATCCGGCGCCCACGTCTCGGTGGGGCAGGTCGTAGACCTGCAGGACCAGCGTCCGCTTTGCGGTCCGCGCCCCGGCCACGGCCCGGACCAGGTCGGCGGCGTCGGTCCGGGCACCGGTCAGCGTCAGCGCCATCGGCTCCGCGGCGATCCTGGCCACCCCGGGCTCGGTGGCCGCGTGACGTGCCGCCTGGCTCGCGGGGTCGACCCAGAACGGCCCGACCGGGCGGGTCGCGTTCCGTGGGTCGACCTTGGGCGCGGAGCAGCCGGTGCCGACCGTCGCGGTCGCGGCCACGGCAAGCAGCAGGGCGGTCCGGCGGCGCATCAGTCCACCCTCGTCGGTGTGGGAGGCCGCCGGCGGGCGACGCCGGCAGCCCCGGGTGCTCCGGGTGTTCCGGCGAGCTCGTGCGGGCCGCGGTGTCGGCGCAAGTCCGGCGGATTCGTGCGGACCGGTGGAACCGCCTGTCCGGCAGGGCATCTCACCGGGCGCCCGGCGCGCAGCCAGGCGCCGCGCGTCGTACGGTGTCCCGGTCTGCGGCCGGCGCACGGCCGCACCGGACCGTCGCAGGGGGTGCCGCGGTGGGAGTGAAGACCTTCCTGTCCAGTTGGCCGGTGTACCGGCAGCTGACCGGCACCGACCCGCTCGGGCGCGGCGCCGCGACGAAGTCGCCCGCCACCGGCCGCACGACCGCGCGGATCGCCACCGCCGACTCGGTGACGCAGAGCGTCTGCCCCTACTGCGCCGTCGGGTGCGGGCAGAAGGTCTACGCCAAGGACGGCCGGGTCGTCCAGATCGAGGGCGACCCGGACTCCCCCGTCAGTCGGGGGCGACTGTGCCCGAAGGGCAGCGCCAGCGAGCAGTTGGTCAACTCCGCCGGCCGCATCACCCAGGTTCTGCACCGTCGGCCCTACTCCACCGAGTGGGAACCGATGGACCTGGACGAGGCGATGGAGCGGGTCGCGGAGAAGACCCTTGCCGCCCGGCGGACCCACTGGAGCGACGCGGATGAGAACGGCATACCGCTGCGGCGGACGACCGGCTTCGCGTTGCTCGGCGGCGCGACGCTGGACAACGAGGAGAACTACCTGATCAAGAAGCTGCTCGCAGCCTCCGGCGCCGTCCAGGTGGAGAACCAGGCCCGGATATGACACTCGGCCACGGTGCCCGGTCTGGGTGCCTCGCTTGGCCGTGGAGGGGCCACAACCTTCCAGCAGGACCTGCTCAACAGTGACTGCATCGTCATCGAGGGCTCGAACATGGCCGAGTGCCACCCGGTCGGCTTCCAGTGGGTGATGGAGGCCAAGGCCCGCGGCGCGACGGTCATCCACGTCGACCCGCGGTTCACCCGGACCAGTGCCGTCGCTGACCTGCACGCCCCGCTGCGGGCCGGCACCGACATCGCGTTCCTCGGCGGGATCATCAACTACGTCCTGAGCAACGGGCTGGACTTCCGCGAGTACGTGCTCGCTTACACCAACGCGGCGGACCTGGTGAACGATGGGTTCCTGGACACTGAGGACCTCGACGGGGTCTTCAGCGGCTACGACGAGCAGGGTCGCGCCTACGACCCCGCGAGCTGGCAGTACGAGTCCGGCCCGGAGGTCGCCGCCGCCGGCAAGCGGGAGGTGCCCGAGCCGGCGCCGGCGGGGCAGAACCGCCCGCACGAGCGGATCCACGACGACACGCTGACGGACCCGCGCTGCGTCTACCAGGTGCTGCTGCGCCACTACGCCCGCTACACCCCGGAGAAGGTCGCCGAGGTCACCGGCTGCCCGGCGGAGGTGTTTCTCAAGATCTGCGAGGCGGTCACCCGCAACTCCGGCCGGGACCGGACGACGGCGTGGGTCTACTCCGTCGGGTGGACCCACCACACCGTCGGGGTGCAGTACATCCGGGCGGCGGCGATCCTCCAGTTGCTGCTGGGCAACATCGGCCGACCCGGCGGCGGAATCCTCGCGCTGCGCGGGCACGCCTCGATCCAGGGCTCGACCGACATCCCGACGCTGTTCGACCTGCTGCCGGGATACCTGTCGATGCCGAAGACCGAGATGGTGGACGGCCTGGACGGCTACGTGGATGCCCTGGTGCAGCAGGGAGAGAAGGGCTTCTGGGCCGACACCCGCGCCTACCTGGTCAGCCTGCTCAAAGCCTGGTATGGCGACGCGGCGACTCCGGAGAACGACTTCGGGTTCCGTTGGCTGCCGCGCATCTCCGACGACCACGGCACGTACCGCACCGCGATGGACATGGCCGCGGGCAAGATCCCGGGGTTCTTCGTCGTCGGCGAGAACCCCGCCGTGGGCAGCGCTCACGGGAAGCTGCAGCGGCTCGCGCTGAGCAAGCTGGACTTCCTCGTCGTCCGCGACATGACCATGATCGACACCGCGTCGTTCTGGTTGGACAGCCCGGAGATCGAGACCGGTGAGCTGCGCACCGAGGACATCGGCACCGAGGTGTTCTTCTTCCCGGCCGCGGCGCACACCGAGAAGGAGGGCAGCTTCACCAACACCCAGCGGCTCGTGCAGTGGCGCAACAAGGCCGTCGAGCCGCCCGACGATTCCAGGAGCGATCTGCACTTCTTCTACCACCTCGGCCGGATCATGCGCGCGAAGTTGGCCGGGTCCACCGACCCCCGCGACGAGGGCCTGCTCAACCTCACCTGGGACTACCCGACGCAGGGCGAGCACGCCGATCCGGACGGCCAGGCGGTGCTGGCGGAGATCAACGGGTACGGACCGGACGGGCACCTGAGCAGCTACACCCAGCTCAAGGACGACGGTTCGACCTCGTGCGGCTGTTGGATCTACTGCGGCATCAACGCCGACGGCGTCAACCAGGCGAACCGGCGCAAGCCGGGCGCGGAGCAGAGCTGGGTTGCCCCGGAGTGGGCGTGGGCCTGGCCGAGCAACCGCCGGATCCTCTACAACCGGGCCAGCGCGGACCCCGAGGGCAACCCGTGGAGCGAACGCAAGGCCTACGTCTGGTGGGACGAGGCGAAGGGGAGGTGGACCGGGCACGACGTCCCGGACTTCGAGGCGACGAAGAGCCCGTCGTACCGGGCCGCACCCGGGGCCACCGGGCCGGACGCGCTGGACGGGACCGACGCGTTCATCCTGCAGTCCGACGGCCGCGGCTGGCTCTACTCGCCGTCCGGGCTGGTGGACGGTCCGCTGCCGACCCACTACGAGCCGCACGAGTCACCGGTGCGCAATGCTCTCTACGGGCAGCAGGCGAGCCCGACGCGGGAGGTCGTCCAGTCCCCGCTCAACCCGAGCAACCCGAGCCCCCCGGAGCAGCACGCCGACGTCTACCCCTACGTGTTCACCACATACCGGCTGACCGAGCACCACACCGCGGGCGGGATGAGCCGGACGCTGCCGTTCCTGGCCGAGCTGCAGCCGGAGATGTTCGTCGAGATCGGTCCGGAGCTCGCCGCCGAGCGTGGCATCACCCACGGCGAGTTCTGCCACGTCATCACCTCGCGGTCGGCGATCGAGGGCAGAGCAGTTGTCACAGACCGGATCGCCCCGCTGGTGCTCGGGAACCGGGTCGTGCACCAGGTCGGGCTGCCTTACCACTGGGGCGGCAACGGGCTGACCAACGGGGACAGCGCGAACGACCTGTTCGGGATCGTGATGGACCGCAACGTGCACATCCAGGAGTCCAAGGTCGCCAGCTGCGACGTCCGACCCGGTCGTCGCCCGCGGGGGCCCGCGCTGCTGGAGTACGTGGCCTCGTTCAAGGAGCGCGCGCAGATCACCGCCGAGACCGGGAACCTGGCGCTGACCACTCCGGTCCGCGGTCCGGGTGAGGCGCACGCGGATCCGACCGGCACCGAACAGGGCAGAGGAGCGTAGGCATGGGACGGCTGTCCGGACCGCTGGACCCGACCGCGGACGCGGGCTGGACGGACGAGCACCCGAGGCGGGTCGGGTTCTTCACCGACACCTCGATCTGCATCGGCTGCAAGGCCTGCGAGGTGGCGTGCAAGGAGTGGAACCACGTCCCCGAGGACGGGCTGAACTGGACGGGCCAGTCCTATGACAACACCGGGGCACTCGGGGCGAGCACCTGGCGGCACGTCGCGTTCGTCGAACAGCCGCGCCCGCTCGGTGACCAGGTGAGCGGCGTCACCCGCGCGGACCTGGGGATGCCGGCGGTCCGGTCTGCCGCGGAAGTCCGCGCGGCCAGCCGCGACGGCTCCGGTCAGGCGCGCGCCGACGCCGGCGGCGCAGGGACGGCCGGGCCGGGTGCCCAGGTGCTCGACGGCGGCGGCCTGCTGGACCTGGCGGGCGGATCGCGCGGACCGAGCGCCGGTCTTGCCGAGGTGCCGGACACCCATCCCGGGTCCGGCGGCGTGCTGGACATGGCGCTGGCCGGCCACGTCCCGGCCGGTCAGGTCTCGGCCGGCGTGGCGGAGCGCCCTGACTTCCGATGGTTGATGAGTTCCGACGTCTGCAAGCACTGCACGCACGCGGCGTGCCTGGACGTCTGCCCGACTGGAGCGCTGTTCCGGACCGAGTTCGGCACGGTCGTCGTCCAGGGTGACGTCTGCAACGGCTGCGGGTACTGCGTGCCGGCCTGTCCGTACGGGGTGATCGAGCGACGCGAGGGGCCGAAGGGCGATGCCGCGGTCGGTACCGCCCAGAAGTGCACCCTGTGCTATGACCGGCTGGCCGTCGACGAGACACCGGCGTGCGCGAAGGCGTGCCCGACCCAGTCGATCCAGTTCGGACCGCTGGACGAGCTGCGCGAGCGGGCCGCGGCCCGGGTGGACCAGCTGCACGACGCGGGAGTTCCGGACGCCCGGCTCTACGGGGAGTCGCCCGGGGACGGGGTGGGCGGTGCGGGGGCGTTCTTCCTGCTGCTGGACGATCCCGAGGTGTACGGGCTGCCCCCGGATCCGCAGGTGTGCACCGCCGAGCTGCCGGCCATGTACCGGTCGATGGGGCTGGCCGCGCTGGGTCTGCTCGCCGGTGTCGTCGCCGCCTTCGCCGGTCGGCGCCGGTGAGCGGCGCTCCGGCCGGGGGGCCCCACGGCGGCGCCGGTCACGCGCACGGTCCCGACGAACGACGGACCGACGTCCCCGGGCAGTCCGGCGACGCCGTCCAGCCGGGTGGGCCCGGCGGGGGCGAGAACTCTGGGCAGGGGATGCCCGGGACCGCCGGTGCCCCGGGGAGTAGCCGCGAAGGCCTGATCGACCCGCGTGAGCTCGGCCACACGGCAAGCCCCGGCACCGGGATGCCCTCCCGCGGGCAGCAGGAGCCGGCCCGAAGCGCAGGCCGGCGGAACCCCGACGGGGGGCGAGATCCCCGCGGCGGGCGCGGCCGCGACGGACGGCGCAGGCGCCGGCGTGGTGACCCGAACGCGGTGGTACCCGAGGCGGAGTTCACCTCCTACTACGGGCGGCCCGTCGTCAAGCCGTCCCCATGGACCTTCGACATCCCCACCTACCTGTTCCTCGGCGGCGTCGCCGGGTCCTCGGCGCTGCTCGGCGAGGGCGGCGCGCGCACGGGCCGGCCGGCCGTGCGGCGCTCCGGGCGGATCGGTGCTCTCGTCGCGCTCGGCAGCTCGGCGTACTTCCTGATCCACGACCTCGGTAGGCCGGACCGCTTCTACAACATGCTGCGGATCGTCAAGCCGACCTCGCCGATGTCGGTCGGCACGTGGATCCTGACCGCATTCGGCGTGCCGGCCGGGGTCGCCGCGGTGTCCGAGGTCGCCCGACTACTTCCCCCGGCGGTGACCAGCCGTGTCCCCGGAGCCCTGCTCGCGCTGCTGCACCGGTCCGCCGGTCCGGCCGGCCTTGCTGCCGCCGCCATCGGGCCGCTGGTGTCCACCTACACCGCGGTGCTGCTCACCGACACCGCGAGCCCCGCCTGGTTCGGTGCTCGCCGCGAGCTGCCGTTCATGTTCGCCGGCTCGGCGCTGAGCGCGGGCGCGGGTCTGGCCCTGGTGACGGCGCCGCTGGCCGAGTCCGGACCGGCCCGGGCCCTGGCCATCGCCGGCGCCGCCGTGGAGCTCGGCGCGGAACTGCCCATGCGCGCGTCGATGGGCATCGCGTCGGAGACACTCGACGCCGGCCTCGCCGGTCGGTGGCACCGGACATCGCGGGCACTGACGATCGGCGGCATCGCGCTCGCGGCGCTGTCGCGCCGCTCCCGCGCACTGTCCGCGGCGGCGGGCGTGGCGCTGCTCGGCGGTTCCCTGGCGACCCGGTTCTCGGTGTTCGAGGCAGGCCAGGCCAGCGCGCGCGACCCGCGTTACACGGTGGTCCCCCAGCGCGCCAGATCCGACGCCCGTTCGGCCGACACCCGTTCGGCCGACACTGCGCCGGCGGTCTGAGGACCGCGCCGGGTCCACAACACCGACAGGCGGTTCGTGGCGCGGGGTGCATCAGTCACCGCGCGGCCGTGGCGGGATCGCCGAGCAGACCCCGACCGGGCCATGCAGGGTCAGGCGGGAAGCTTGCGTCGGCGGGCGACGGACAGCCGGGCGCGGTAGCTGACCGTTGGATCGTCGAGTGCGCGCGCGAGGTCGCCGACGGTACGGTCGATGTCCCCGCCCACCGCGCTCAGGTCCGCGCCCGGATCGGCGGTGACGCGCAGGTCGGCGATGAGCCCACCGCCTTCTTGGCTCATCGAGCCCGACGCGGACCGGATACCGCGGCTGTCGGTGAGATCGGCGCACGCTGCGGCGAGCAGCGCTCCATGGTTGGCGGTCAGACTGCCGGTCTTCCCGGTACCGGACAGTCGGTAGCGGCGGACCCCCCGTGACGCAGCGTGCCGGAGCAGCCAGATGATCCCCAGGACTGCAAGTACCAGCCCGACGATCCCGGCGACCAGAGGCCACCAGGACGCGCCGACCGCGCCGTCCAGGCCGCTGGCGGCGCTGCGGCCGGCGTCGGCAGCGCGAGGCACCCGACGGAGCAGGACGCCCTGCCACCAGCCGATCCCAAGCAGGCCGAGAAGGACGAGGACTACCCCGAGCACGACGCCGACGGACCGGTCGAACCCGATGGTGCCGCGACGCATCAGCTGCTCCTCATCGTCGTGGTGACCGCCGGAGCGGATCCGCGGCGACGGGTACGCACTGCCCGCACCGCTTGCGAGACCTCGGCGGTGACGGCGTCCGCGATCTGCTGGTTCTGTCCGGTCGTCGAGACCGATACCCGTACCCGGGCGGCGCCGGCAGTTGCGCGGGCTCCGAGCACGCCGTCGACCTGATCGGCGGCGGACGCGGCAACGCGGGCCACGTCGCCGGGACGCAGATAGACCGGGACGGCAGAGTCGAGCACCAGGTCCGGGCGCGACCGCCGCTTCAGGCCGAACAGCAGGAACAGCAGCCCGACCACGACCGCGGCGATGCTCAGGCCGAGGACCAGTGAACCCGGCGTGATGCCGGCGACCCAGCGGCCCGCTCGTGGGAGCAGCGCGCCGCCGCCGACCGCGCCCGCACGGATCAATGCGTCGCGGACGGCGAGAGCACCGATCCCGATCAGCAGGAGCGGCACCAGGATGCCGACGACAGCCGCCGCCGCCGGTCCGGTGGGCACCGGTGCCGGCGTGGCCACCACCGGCGCGCCGACGCGAACCCGGCCGCCGGTCCGGACGGTGTCGCCAAGGTCGACGTCCACCCGGTCGACGGTGCGCCCGGTCAGGGTGGAGACCCGGGAACCGACGTGCTCGCGGACCGCCGCGGCGACGTCGGGTGCGGTCGAGGGCCACCGCAGGGGCACGGTGGTGTCCAGGTGCACGTGGGAACCCGCGAGTTCCGCCGAGGCCCGCGGCATTCCGCGACCGAGCAGCTGGCTGGCGTGGTTGCCGTGCGCCGGGGCGACGCCGCGCACCTCGGTAGCCGCGACAGCGGCGATGCGTTCGAACACCTTGGGCGCGATCGTCAGCGTGCCCCGTCCTGCCGTCTCCGGGGACGCGAAGTCCGCCGGCGAGGTGTCCACCCGATAGGACCGGACCGCGGCCTTCGACGAGGTGTCCACCCGATACGACCGCACGGCCGCGATCGAGGACGTCGCCACCTGGAACGACCGCCCGGACGCCGGCGATGCGGTGTCGACCGGGAACGGGCCGCTCATCGCGGGCCTGGTGTCGACCCGGTAGGAGAGCCCGGCCGCGGCGGGGGCGGTACCCACCCGGTAGGAGCGTCCTGCCGCCGGTGTGGTGTCGACCCGATAGGACTCCCGCACCACCGGTGATTCGTCCACCTGGAACGAACCCTGCACCGCCGGTGTGGTGTCGACCCGGTAGGAGCGTCCTGCCGCCGGTGTGGTGTCGACCCGGTAGGAGCGTCCTGCCGCCGGTGTGGTGTCGACCCGGTAGGAGCGTCGCGGTGGCACTGTGGTGTCGACCCGGAACGACTCGCGCCGGGCGGGATGCAGCGTCTCGATTGGGTCAACCACGGTTCCTCCCGGCGAGCAGGCCGACCAGGTCGAGCTTGCCGCTGAGCTGGCCGGCAACCAGATAGCCGACGGCACCTAGAACGACGGCGAGCAGGAACCCGCCGAACCCGCCGGTGATGGCGGCGATAGCCAGCAGCACGCCGACCAACAGGCCGATCAGGGGTGTGGGCATTGGAACTCCTCGAATGGGGGTGGCTGGCGCGTCGAGCGGATGTAGAGGGCGGGATGAACCGCCCGCCTCATGAGGGGCGGTCGGCAGGATCGGCGATGTCGGCGATCACGACGTCGACCGGTCGTGGGTCGAGGGAGGCCACCGCCGCGCGCACCCGGTCGGCCAGTGCGGGCAGGTTCCCCGCCATCGCGACGTCCGCGGTCACCGACACGGCGAGGTGGTCCCCGCGGTCGGCGACCCCGGGGACCCGGCGGCCGGGCAGGTAGGTCGCGATGTCACCGAACGTGCCGCCGCCCAGCCCCGCCACTCCGGGGACGGCGCCGACCACGGCGGCCACCCGGTCGGGCAGGCCGGTCTCTTGCGGGGAAGGCGTCCCCGCAAGAGCCGGCCCGGCGGGGGCGGGCGACGAAGCCTGGGCGGGAGCACTGCTCCCGACCGGTTGGGTCACTGCTGGTCGGAGTCGTCGGCGTCGTCCTCGGGCAGATAGACGTCGAGCACGTTGACGTTGACGCTGGTGACCGTCATTCCGGTCATCCGTTCGACCGCGGAGATGATGTTCGCGCGGATCCCCTGCGCGAGGTCGGCGATCGCCACGCCGTAGTCGGCGATGACCGTCACCTCGACCGCGGCCTCCTGATCGGCGACGGTCACCGACACGCCCTGGGTGACGCTCACCTTCTGTCCCGGGATCCGCTCGCGCAACGAACTCACGGCGCGGGCAGCGCCGCCACCGAGCGCGTGCACACCGGAGATGTCCCGGGCCGCGATTCCGGCGATCTTGGCGACGACGGAATCCGCGATCGTGGTGGTGCCGTGCTCGGATACCAGTGCGGAGTCGGGATGGGTCGACATGGTCCGGCTTCCGGTGGTCGAGATCACTGTCGAGGGCTGGGTCATCTGCGTCCTGTTCTGCCGGTACGGCCGGGGACGCTCCCCGGCGCGTCATGGATCTGTCGGTATGACGGCCGGGGATCCGGATTCGTCACGGCCGGTCGCAGAAAAGATCAGCTCGGTCGAACGGACGACCGTGACTGCGGCTGCGCGGGTGCAGCCGACCCCCGGCCAGAGGCTGCAGCGATGCGCTCGGGTCAGGCGGACAGGGAGATGTCGTCGATCGACACCGAGACGGTCGCGACCGCGACCCCGATCATCGACTCGACCCGGGTCTGGACCTGCCGACAGATCGTGTCGCCGAGCCGCCGCAGGTCCGGGCCGTACTCGACAGCGACCGTGACCGACACGGCGACGGTGGAGCCGCTGATCCCGAGGTCGACGTCCACCCGGTCGCGGGCCCGCTCACCCGGCGCGGCCTCAACCGGCGCAGCGGCGCCCCGGCCGCCGGTGAGCGAGGCCAACGACGACCGCACACCGTCGACGGACTCAGCCGCATCACGGACGACCCGCAGCACCACCTGGAGGGCGACGCGGGTGATCCCACCCGGCTGGTGCAGCACGGCCCAGCCGGGAGTCGAAACCGCGGCATGGATCCGTTCGATCACGCGGCGCACCAGGTCAGGCGGCGGAACAGGGGTCGTAGCGGCAGATGCGCGGACCGGCAGCCACAGCGTCTCGAACTCGCCGAGCGTCGCCTGGCAGTGGACGCACGCGCGCTGGTGCGCGGTCCGCACCCCCGGTGCGTCGACGGCCTGCTCGAGGAGTTCCCCGACGGACGTGCGGCACGGGAGCACGGCGAGGGCCTCGTCGATCATCGCTGTCACCTCCCGCGTCGCCACAGGCATCGGCCCAACGGGACCGGCCGGAGGGAGCGGGTGACGGGAATCGAACCCGCGCTATCAGCTTGGGAAGCTGAAGTTCTACCATTGAACTACACCCGCGTGGGGGCCCGCAGAGCCCGCGCAGCCCGCCGGCAACGTTATCGCAGCCCGCAGCCGGGTCTACCCGATCTCCTACCAGCAGCCAGCACCGGCGTCAGATCAGCACGCCCAGGACCCAACCGACCACGGGGACCAGTACCGGGGCCGAGCCCAGCGCGACCACCAAGAGGACGAGCACGGCCACGGTGCGGGCGGGAAGCCCGCCCCCACCGGAACCGCGAAGTCGCCTCAGCACAGGGCCCACCTCAGCACAGGGCCCACGTTAGGAGCGGGCAGACCCGGCGGGGAACCGCCAGCGCGCCGGGAACCAAGCGCCGGGAACAGGGACGGGCTGCCGGCCGTTCGACCTGATGATCCGGACACCAGATGTCTGACAGTCCCAAGCTCAACGTCGACCGGCGCCCGGTTGCCAACCGGAACCTTCCCGGCGATAGTTGAGTCGGTCGGGCTCAATGGCCGACTGCAGCCTCGGGCGCACCCGGCCAGCTCGCTCGTCCCCCAGATCGCCTCCCAGCTCGAAGGAGCACTTTCCATGGCACGTTCGGTCGGTATCGACCTCGGCACCACCAACTCCGTCGTCTCCACCCTGGAGGGTGGCGAGCCGACGGTGATCACCAACGCCGAGGGCGCCCGGACGACGCCGTCGGTGGTCGCCTTCGCCAAGAACGGTGAGGTCCTGGTCGGCGAGGTCGCCAAGCGCCAGGCCGTCACCAACGTCGACCGGACGATCCGGTCCGTCAAGCGGCACATGGGCACGCCGTGGACCACCTCGATCGACGGGAAGAAGTTCACCCCGCAGCAGATCAGCGCCTTCGTGCTGCAGAAGCTGAAGCGGGACGCGGAGGCCTACCTCGGCGACACCGTGTCGGATGCGGTGATCACGGTCCCGGCGTACTTCAACGACGCCCAGCGGACCGCCACCAAGGAGGCCGGCGAGATCGCCGGACTGAACGTGTTGCGCATCGTCAACGAGCCGACCGCGGCGGCGCTCGCCTACGGGCTGGACAAGGGCGACGCCGAGCAGCGGATCCTCGTCTTCGACCTCGGCGGCGGCACGTTCGACGTGTCCCTGCTGGAGATCGGCGACGGCGTCGTCGAGGTCAAGGCCACCAGCGGTGACAACCGGCTGGGCGGCGACGACTGGGATGCGCGGGTCGTGAAGCACCTGTCCGACACGTTCAAGAACCAGAACGGGATCGACCTGTCCAAGGACCGGATCGCCGTCCAGCGGCTGTCCGAGGCGGCCGAGAAGGCCAAGATCGAGCTGTCCAGCTCGAGTGAGACGAACATCAACCTGCCCTACATCACCTTGGGCGAGAACGGCCCGCTGCACCTGGACGTCAAGCTCACCCGCGCCGAGTTCCAGCGGCTGACGGCGGACCTGCTGGACCGCACGAAGAACCCGTTCCGTCAGGTCATCAAGGACGCCGGGGTGTCCGTGGACCAGATCGACCACGTCGTGCTCGTCGGCGGGTCGACCCGCATGCCCGCCGTCGCTGACCTGGTGCGTGAGCTGACCGGCGGCAAGGAGCCCAACAAGGGCGTGAACCCCGACGAGGTCGTCGCCGTCGGCGCGGCGCTGCAGGGCGGCGTGCTCAAGGGCGAGGTCAAGGACGTGCTGCTGCTCGACGTCACCCCGCTGTCGCTGGGGATCGAGACCAAGGGCGGCATCATGACCAAGATCATCGAGCGGAACACCACGATCCCGACCAAGCGGTCGGAGGTCTTCACCACCGCCGACGACAACCAGCCCTCGGTGCAGATCCAGGTCTACCAGGGCGAGCGGGAGATGGCCCGGAGCAACAAGAGCCTCGGCAACTTCGAGCTCACCGGCATCGCCCCGGCCCCGCGCGGCGTCCCCCAGGTCGAGGTGTCCTTCGACATCGACGCCAACGGCATCGTGCACGTCAACGCCAAGGACCTCGGCACCGGCAAGGAGCAGTCGATGACGATCACCGGCGGCTCGGGCCTGCCGAAGGACGACATCGAGCAGATGGTCCGTGACGCCGAGCAGTACGCCGAGGACGATCGCCAGCGGCGCGAGTCCGCCGAGGCCCGCAACGCCGCCGACAGCCTCGTCTACTCGACCGAGAAGTTCATCGCCGACAACGACGAGAAGCTGCCCGAGGAGCCGAAGTCGGCCACCCGGGACGCCATCGCGTCGGTGAAGACCGCTCTCGGCGGCGACGACGTCGAGGCCATCAAGACGGCGACCGACCACCTGTCGCGGACCAGCCAGCAGATGGGCGCCGCTCTCTACGCCAACGCGCAGGCGTCGTCCAACGGCGACGGCAGCGCGGACGGCACGCACGACGGCGAGAGCACCGCTCGCGACAGTGGCCAGGACGACGTCGTCGACGCCGAGATCGTCGACGAGGACGCCGAGCGCCGCCCGTGACCTCTCCGAACAGCGTTCCGGGCCGGGGGGCGACCCCCGGCCCGGAGCGGGAGTCCGAGCAGCAGCCGATCGTGCGCGACAAGCGCCGGGTACGGATGGACGGGACAGTGACGGCACCAGCAGCGGATGCAGCACCTCCAGCGGACGGCACGGACCCCGCGCCAGTCGATGCGCCGGCGGCCGAGCGGGGCAGCAGCGGGTCCGCTGCGATCGACCGGATCGACGAGCTCGAGGCCGAGGTGGCCGAACGCACCGCGGACCTGCAGCGCTCGCGCGCCGATTTCCAGAACTACAAGCGCCGGCGCGACCGCGAGTTCGAGTCCGCCCAGCAGATGGCGGTGACCGCATTCGTGTCCGGGCTGCTCGGAGTGCTCGACGACATCGACCGGGCGCGGGAGCACGAAGACATGTCCGCCGGATTCCGCAGCGTCGCTGACGGGTTGGAGCAGCAGGTGGCCAAGGCCGGGCTCACCCGGTTCGGCACCGCGGGTGACCCGTTCGACCCGACCATCCACGAGGCCCTGATGTCCGGGTACTCCGAGGAGGTGGACGGGCCGACGGCGACGGTGATCGTCGCAGCCGGCTACCGCATCGGTGACCGTGTCGTGCGTCCCGCACGGGTCATGGTGATGGACCGGCCGATGTCCAACGCGGTCGACGACAGCCTCGGCCTGACCGCCGAGGAAGCCGGCGTCACCGAGGGGGCAGGCGTCGCCGAGGCCGCGCCGCTCGGCGCGGCCGGGACCGGGACCGGGACCGGGACCGGGACCGGACAGCAGGCAGCCGGGGAGCCTGCGGACCCGTCATGACACTCGTGAGGAGACAGCCGTGAGCGCGCGGGACTGGGCCGAGAAGGACTACTACAAGGTCCTCGGGGTGCCCAAGGACGCCGACGCGGCGGCGATCAAGACCGCCTACCGGAAGCTCGCCCGGGACAACCACCCGGACCGACACACCGGCGACAAGTCCGCGGAGGCCCGGTTCAAGCGAATCTCCGAGGCCAATTCGGTGGTCGGTGATCCGGTCAAGCGCAAGGAGTACGACCAGTCGCGCTCGCTGTTCGGCAGCGGCTCCCCGTTCCGCGGTTTCGGCTCGCGGGGATCGGCGCGCCCCGGCCCGGGCCCGTCCGGCGGCGGCACCGGCGGGTTCGGGTTCGACCTGGGCGACCTGTTCGGTGGGGGTCGGCCCGGGCAGACCGGGGGCACGGGCACACCGCCCAATCTCGGCGACGTGTTCGGCGGTCTGTTCAACTCCCAGCGGACGCGGACGGACACCTCGCGCGCCCGCCGCGGAGCGGACACCGAGGCCGAGGTCCGCATCGGATTCACCGCAGCGGTCGACGGCGCGACGCTGCCCCTGCGCACCACCGGGCAGAGTCCGTGCCCGGCGTGCCGCGGCACCGGGGCGAAGGCCGGCACGGTGCCGCACATCTGTTCCCGTTGCGAAGGGACGGGGACGGTGCTGCGGGACGAGAACGGGATCCCGATGCCGGAGACGTGCCCGGACTGCCGGGGACGCGGGCTGGTCGTGGACGACCCGTGCCCGCAGTGCCACGGATCCGGCCGTGCGGAGTCCACCAAGACCATGCAGGTCCGCATCCCCGCCGGCGTCGAGGACGGTCAGGTGCTGCGGCTGCGGGGGAAGGGGGCCGCCGGGGAGAACGGTGGCCCGGCCGGTGACCTGCTGGTCCGGGTGCGCGTGGACCCGCACCCGACCTTCGGGCGCAAGGAGGGCAACCTCACGGTGACGGTGCCGGTGAGCTTCGCCGACGCAGCACTCGGCGGCTCGGTCCGGGTGCCGACGCTCAACGGGCCGTCGGTGCTGCTCAAGATCCCGGCGAACACCCCCAACGGGCGCGCCTTCCGGGTGCGGGGCAAGGGCGCCGCCCGCCGCGACGGGACCCGCGGGGACCTGCTGGTCACGGCCGAGGTGACGGTCCCGGACAGCCTGGACGCCGACGCACGGGAGGCACTGGAGAAATTCCGCGCCGCCACCCGCGCTGCCGGATCGGACCCGGCCGGCGGTGGCTCGTGACGGCCACCGGCGGGGGACCGGTTGGCCGGGGCCGACGGGCCACGGTCCGGATCGACATCGAGACGCCGGTCTACGTGATCTCGATCGCGGCCGAGCTGTCCGGGATGCACCCGCAGACCTTGCGGCAGTACGACCGGCTCGGCCTGGTGACCCCCGGCCGGGCCGGTGGCGGAGGGCGGCGCTACTCCGCGCGCGACGTCGAGCAGCTGCGTGAGGTGCAGCGGCTCAGCCAGGACGAGGGCGTCAATCTCGCCGGCGTGAAGCGGATCATGGATCTGGAGAACGCGGTCGAGGCGCTGCGGGCCCGCATCGGGGAGCTGACGGAGGAACTCGGGCAGACCCGGGCGACGTTGGCCGCCACCGAAGCCCAGTACGCCAGTGGCACGTACCGGCGCACCTACCTGCCGGCCGTGGTGGACAGCCAGGGCACCACGATCGTGCACTGGGGCGCCCGCTCGTGAAGCGCGTCGGGTTCCTCTCCTTCGGTCACTGGCAGTCGGCGCCCGGATCCCAGACCCGGACGGCGGCCGACGCGCTGCTGCAGACCGTTGAGCTGGCGGTCGCGGCCGAGCGGCTCGGCCTGGACGGCGCGTACGTGCGGGTCCACCACTTCGCCCGACAGCTCGCGTCCCCGTTCCCCCTGCTCGCGGCGATGTCGGCACGGACCAGCCGGATCGAGCTGGGCACCGGCGTCATCGACATGCGGTACGAGAACCCGCTGTACATGGCCGAGGAGGCCGCCTCCACGGACCTGCTCAGCGGCGGCCGACTGCAGCTGGGCGTGAGTCGGGGGTCACCGGAGCACGCCGACCGGGGCTCCGAGGCGTTCGGCTACCTCCCCGGTGCCGGTGAGACGGACGCCGACGTCGCCCGGGCGCACACGGCGCTGTTCCGGTCCGCGATCGACGGGACCGGCGTCGTCCATGGCAACCCGCAGATGACCGGCTCGACCGGGTCGCTGGCGATCCAGCCGCGGTCCCCCCGTCTGTCCGAACGGATCTGGTGGGGCTCCGGCACCCGGCAGAGCGCGGTCTGGGCCGCCCAGCAGGGCATGAACCTGCAGAGTTCGACCCTGCTCACCGAGGACACCGGGGTGCCCTTCGACGAGCTGCAGGCCGAGCAGATCGCGCTCTACCGGGCTGCTTGGGCCGAGGCCGGGTGGGCGCGGGAGCCGCGGGTCTCGGTCAGCCGCAGCGTCCTGCCGATCGTCGACGACACCGACCGGGCGTACTTCGGTGACATGGCGCGGTCCGAGCGCGGTGACCAGGTCGGCTACCTCGATGGCGGGCTCGCCCGGTTCGGACGCACCTATGTCGGGGATCCGGAGCTGCTCGCCGTCGAACTCAGCCGTGACGTCGCGGTTCGGGCGGCGGACACGCTGCTACTGACCGTCCCCAACCAGCTCGGCGTCGCCTACAACACCCACCTGCTCGAGACGGTGGCCCGAGACGTCGCACCCGCGATCGGCTGGCGCCCCGCGGGCACGTCGGCCGATGCCGGTGTGGACGCCGGACGTGGACAGAGCACCGCTCGCGCCATCGCCCGGTCCTGACGGGCCGCTCCGGGCCGAACACCGGGGGCTCACGGGCCGAGGTCCCACAGCAGCCGGTACCACGCGGTCCGCTCCGGGTCTGGGTCCACGCCGTAGGCGTCCAGCAGGTGACGGTCCCAGCCGGGGCCGTAGTTCCAGTCCGAGCTCCACGTGGCGACGGCCAGGTCGGCCCACCGGTCGGCGACGCCGGCGTCGACGAGGTCGACGTGCCCGGCCCAGCTGCCGTCCTCGGCGAGCAGGGAGTTCGGTGAGCAGGGGTCACCGTGGCAGACGACGAGACGGTCCGCGTCCGGGGCGTCGGCCAGCACGGTCAGCGCCCCGGCCACCCCGAGGCCCCGGTGCTCGAGATGCCACCGGCCGGGCTCGAGCCGCCCGGCAGCCGCCCGCCGGCTTGCGTCGGCCACCCGTGCGGCGGCGGACCAGCTGAACGGACAGACCGCCACCGGGACGGCGTCGTGGAACGCGCGCAGCCCGCGGCCGATGGCCGCGACGGCCGTCGCCGGCTCGGCCAGCCAGCGGGGATCGACCGCGCTGCGGCCCGGCATGGCAGGCGTTCGGAGCCAGGTCCCGTCGCCGTCCGCGCCGGCCTGCAGCACCCGCGGCACCGGCGTCCAGGTGGCCAGCCACCTGAGCCGCGCGACCTCGGCGGCCAGGTCCGGCCCAGCGGGGGACGGCGACCACTTCACGTACTCCGACGGCGGATCCCCCACCGCCCAGGTGGTCCCGCCCACCTCGTTGCGCCACTGCAGGCGGAGCGGGCGTCCCCCGGCCAGCGCCGCCACCCTCGGGGGCGGGTGGTCGTCCACCTCGTGGTCCCGCACCGCCGCCTCCTCGTTCCCGCCGGAAGCCGGACGGTACCGAGACGGCCCCGTCGCGACCGGCCGAGCTGCCGGGAACAGGCACCGGGGCAAAGTCGTTGACGGTGCAACGACCAGGCGGCCCGACCGACGGGCCGCCGGCGTCGACACGGAGGTACGGCCATGGAACTCGGCATCACCACGTTCGCGGAGACCTACCCGGACCCGCAGACCGGCGAGCTGGTCGGGCACGGCGAGCGGCTGCGCCAGGTCGTGGAGGAGGTCGAGACCGCCGAACAGGTCGGTCTGACCGTCTACGGGGTCGGTGAGCACCACCGTGCCGACTTCGCCGCGTCCTCGCCCGCCGTCGTCCTCGCCGCAGCGGCCGCCCGGACCAGCCGGATCAGGCTGACGAGCGCGGTGACCGTGCTCAGCTCCGACGACCCCGTCCGGGTCTTCCAGGACTTCGCGACCCTGGACCAGCTGTCGCAGGGCCGCGCGGAGATCATCGCCGGCCGTGGGTCGTTCACCGAGTCCTTCCCGCTGTTCGGCTACGACCTGGCCAACTACGACGAACTGTTCGCCGAGAAGCTCGACCTGCTGCTCGCCCTGCGGAACTCGGGCAAGGTCACCTGGTCCGGCCGGTTCCGTCCGGCACTGCGTGACCAGGCCGTGTACCCGCGCCCGGTGCCGGGGTCGCTGCCGATCTGGGTCGGTGTCGGCGGCAACCCCGCGTCGGTGGTCCGCGCCGGCGCCCTGGGCCTGCCGATGGCGCTGGCGATCATCGGCGGGGAGCCGGACCGGTTCGCGCCGTTGACCGACCTGCACCGCCGCGCGCTGCGCGAGTACGGCCACGACCCGGCCGCCGCCCCGACCGCGGTGCACGCGCACGGTTTCGTCGCCGACGACGCCGCCACCGCGAGCGAGCAGTTCTTCCCGAGCTACCAGGTGGCGATGACCCAGCTCGGCCGCGAGCGCGGCTGGCCGCCGCTGACCCGCCAGGGCTTCGAGGGTGCGGTGTCCCCGCGGGGGTCGCTGGTCCTCGGCTCGCCGGATCAGGTCGCCGCGAAGATCGTCCGGATGCAGGGGACGTTGGGCATCGACCGGTTCATGCTCCACGTGAGCGTCGGCACCATGCCGCACGAGCAGGTGCTGCACGCCATCGAGCTGCTCGGCACGCAGGTCGCCCCACTGGTCGAGGCGGAGCTCGCCGGATCCCAGCTCGCCTCGGCGTCCTCGCCGCGGTGAGCGGCGCCACGCGGTGAGCGTCGCCACCGGGTGAACCGGGGCCTGGGACTGCCTGACAGGTCCGGCGACCACCCGCCCCGACGGGCTGGCATGCGAACGTTCCGGTCGGCAGTGTTCAGACCGGGACCCGGTCGGCGGCGTCTCGCATCACCGCGATGTCGAGCTTGCCCATTGAGAGCATCGCCTGCATCGCGCGTTGCGCCCGGCCGGGGTCCGGGTCCCCGAGCAGCTCCGGCAGTGCGGTGGGCACGACCTGCCAGGAGACGCCGAACCGGTCCTTGAGCCATCCGCACTGCCCCGGCTGGCCGCCGTCGCACAGCCGGTCCCAGTAGTGGTCCACCTCGTCCTGGTCCGCGCACGGGATCTGGAACGAGATCGCCTCGGTGAACGAGAACTGCGGACCGCCGTTGAGGCCCATGAACTGCTGACCGTCGAGGGTGAAATCGACGGTCAACACGTCCCCGTCGGTACCGGGACCACCCGGCCCGACCCGGGTGGTCCCGGTGATCCGCGAGTTGGGGAAGATCGCGATGTAGTGCTGCGCGGCCTGTTCGGCCTGGCCGTCGAACCACAGGTAGGCAGTGGTCGTGGGCATGGGTCCAGCCTCTCTGTCGGGCAGTCCTGTTGTCCTGTCGGAGGGCAGACCTGGACGCCACCGGTAAGTCATCGCCCGCCCCCTGTCGGTCGGGTCGATCGGTTGGAGCGGCCGGCCGGCCGGAGCGGTCAGTCGGTCGACGGAGCGGTCGTGCGGGAGACGAAACGGTCGTAGGTGACCGCGGCGACGGCCCCACCGACCAGCGGTCCGACCAGGTACACCCACAGTGAGGTGAAGTTCCACGCCAGCAGCATCGGACCGAGGGCGCGGTCCGGGTTGGCGGCGCCGCCGGTGACCGGTCCACCGATCAGCACGGCGCCCACGAGGGCGAACCCGATCGCGGGCGCGGCGACGGCGTGCGTGACGCGGTCGTCGCCGGCGGTCGCGATGATCACGAAGACGAGCAGGAAGGTGATCAGCGCCTCGACCACCACGGCCCGCAGCTCCCCGACGCCGGGAGCGGGGAAGGTGGCCCCGAGCTGCGCCACGGTCCGAGACCGCTCACCGAGCGTCGCCCAGGTCGCGCCGGCGCCCAGGACGGCGCCGAACAGCTGGCAGAGCAGGTAGGTCGGCACGAACCGCCAAGGGAACCGGCCGGTGACCGCCAGACCGAGGGTGACGGCACCGTTGAGGTGCGCGCCGGACACCTGCCCGAGCCCGGCGACCATGGCTGCCAGGACGAAGCCGAACGCCAGCGCGATCGCCAGGGAGTCCGCCGGGCTGCCGGCGATCGTCTCGCCGAGGTGTGCTGCGGCAGCCGTCGCGGTTCCCGCGTAGACGAGGAAGAACGTGCCGATGACCTCGGCCGCGCCGGCGCGGGACCGGCTCGGTCCCTCGGGCTGGTCGGCGGCCCCGGACCGGTCGGCTGACTCGGACTGGTCGGCGTTCTGTGACTGGTCGGGGGTGTGGGCCGCGCGGGCGCCGGCCGTCGGGGTTGCGCGGATGGAGGACATCGGGATCCTTCGGTCAGTGGTTCGGGCGCTCGGGCCAGGCTCCGGCAGCGCGGGACAGCACTCGGGCGGTGGTGCGTCGACGCGGACCCGAGATCCTGGGACGACTCGTGCCAGGTCGGCAACGCTGCTCCTGCGGAGTGCGGACCGGTTCTCGCCCCGCGACTATGACACCGAGCGCGGGCCGCTGGCGCCTGCTCGGCAACTTCCTGCCCGCTGGCCGTGAGGATCACGCGGCTGCTGCGTCGAACATCTCGTACACAGCCAGCCCCCGCAGGGCCGTTCGGCCCGTCTCCCGACAGATCAGTGATCTCGGTGATCACTGCTCGCGGTCGGGGCCGGATTGACGTCTGCGCGAGCGTCGTTCTCGCCGCACAGATCCACGATGTCGGACCGGCGACCGGTGGCCCACCGTCGCAGCACGTTCACCGCGCAACCTTCTGGAGTGATCATCATGAGCTCGACGACACCTACCCCCGGCTCGCCCCGCCCGACGGACGGTCCGGGTTCGGCGGGCGAGAGCGGTGCCGTGCGGGCCGATGCTGTCCCCGCCGGCGTGGCCGGCAGCGGTCACCGGCTGAACGCGGGACCGGACCGGCAGACCGTGGTCGCGCGGGAGAAGGCCGAGCACGGCGGCATCAAGTTCGGGTCGGCGTTCTTCGGGTGGTTGACCGCGACGGGGATGGCGGTGTTGCTGACCGCGCTGCTGAGTGCGGCCGGGACCGCCATCGGGGTGGCCACGACGACCGATGTCGGTCAGGCGGCGGCGAACGCGACCCGGAACGCGACCACCGTCGGGATCGTGGGCGCGGTCGCGCTGCTGGTGATCGTGCTGGTCGCCTACTACTGCGGTGGCTACGTCGCCGGGCGGATGGCCCGGTTCGACGGTGCGAAGCAGGGTCTGGCGGTGTGGTTGTGGGCGGTGCTGGTCGCGGTGGTCGTGGCTGTTCTCGGTGTCATCGCGGGGAACAAGTACGACGTGCTGGCGAATCTGAACAGCTTCCCGAGGATTCCGGTGAACGAGGGAACCCTGACCACCGGCGGGATCGTCGCGCTGCTCGTGGTTGCGGTCGCGGCCCTGGTCGGTGCGATCCTCGGCGGCCTGGCCGGGATGCGCTTCCACCGCAGGGTCGACCGCGCCGGCCTGGGTGCGTGAGCCGGCGATGACCACTCCGCAGAAGCCGTCCGGCCCCGACGACCCTCCCCTGATCGTGCTCCACGAGCAGCGCGACCGGGTCGGCGTCGAGCGCGTTGCCTGTGGGATCGTGCGGTTCCGCCGACGGATCGTCACCGAGACCCAGCGGATCGAGGTGGTCGTGCGCCGTGAGGTCCTCGAGTTCGACCCGCCGCTCGGTCCGGCGGCCACCGGCGCGGACGAGGTCTACGACGTCGAGGCGGACGTGGCCGCGGACGGGCCCGAGGACCCGAGCGGCCGCACCTTGGTCGTCGACCTGCATGCCGAGGTTCCGGTCGTGAGCGTGCAGCTGCGGCCGGTCGAGCGAGTTCGGGTCGGCGTCCGCCGCGTCCAGGCCACGGGCCAGGTGCCGGTCACCGTCGCGCGCGAGCAGGTCCAGGTCGACGTTTGGGCGACTGATCGCTGAGACGGACCGTCACCCCGTCCTCGGTTGCCAGCGTCCTCAGTTGCCAGCGTCCTCAGTTGACAGCGGGTGAGAGCGCGGCGGCGCAGGCGGCGAGGTCGTCGCGGAGCCGGTGCTGTTGAGCGGGGAGAAGCGGAGCGAGCATCTGCTGCTCGATGGCGCGGACGGCGACACTGGCCGCGCGCAGGTGCCGCTGGCCGGTGGAGGTGAGCTGGGTGGGCAGTGCCCGGCCACGCGGAGCGGTGGCCGGTCGGGTCACCAGCCCGCGCTCCTGGAGCCCGCGAAGCACCCCGTTCATGGACTGGCGGGTGACGAACGCGCCACGGGCCAGCTCTGCGTTCGACAGGCCCGGATGCCGGAGCAGCAGCTCCAGGCACGCGTACTGCGGAACGGTGAGTTCCAGCGGGCGCAGCGCGGCGTCCATCGCCGAGCGCAGCGCGCCGGCGGCCTGCTTGAGGACGTAACCCACCGCCTCCTGCAGGTCGTATGCGACCGGCTCCGCTTGACGCATGTCACGATCCTGACACACACTGGTCGATGTCAAGGTACTGACACTGCCCAGGAGGATCACATGACTGTCACCGGACCGGACTTCGTCGCGTTACAGGTCCGCGACCTGGACCGCTCGGCCGCGTTCTACCAGACCCGCCTCGGGCTGCGCCGGCTGCCGACCAGCCCGCCCGGCGCGGTTGTGTTCGACACCGGCCCCACGTCCTTCGCGGTCCGCGAGCCGCTGCCTGGCGTTGACCTGGACGCCGCCGCGCCGCGGCCCGGGGTGGGGGTGGCGCTGTGGCTGCACGCGGACGACGCGCAGGCGCTGCACGATTCCCTTGCCGCCGCCGGTGTCCCGGTGCCCGGCGCCCCCTTCGACGGGCCGTTCGGCCGCACGTTCAGCTTCAGCGACCCGGACGGCTACGTCGTCACCATTCACGACCAGCCCTGACCCCCCAACGGGCCTGAGGTCAGACCGGAGACACGGTGATGAAGCACCACGAGGTGGCTGTCGAGGTGTTCGGACCGTGGTCGCTGGCAACCAATCGAGCCTTCTGGGAAGGGTTCTCCCCGGCGACCCTGATCCGCCAGGACGATCGGTCGCAGCTGCGCTCGGTCTTCCGCGTCGAGGGCGACTGGTCACGCGCCGAGCTCGCCGTGACCCAGCGGGGCGACATCGCGCGGATCGTGGTGTCCGGCGATGGCGACCTGGACGCCGCGGCCGACCAGGCTCGCCGGTTCCTGTCCTTGGACGTCGACGCACGGGACTGGCCCGGCGTCGCCCGTCGCGACCGGGTGATCGCGAATGCCCAGCGGCAACTGCCCGGGCTGCGGCCCTGTGGCTTCCATTCCCCCTACGAGGCCGCCGCCTGGGCGGTGTTGTCCCAGCGCATCCGCATCGTGCAAGCCGCCCGGCTCCGCGACGACCTCGTCCACCGGCACGGTGAAGCCGGCGCGTTCCCGGCCCCCCACCTGCTGCGCACCCTCGACCTCGACCTGCCTGGCCGCAAGGTCGACTACCTGCACGCCGTCGCCGACGCCGCCCTCGACGGACAGCTCGACGGGGCGGTGCTGCGGGCCCTCGAGCCCGAGCAGGCCGTGCAGGCAGTACGGCGGATCAACGGCCTCGGGCCGTTCGGCGCCGAACTCGTCGTCGTCCGCGGCGCCAACGCCCCCGACGCCCTGCCCGAGCACGAGCGGCGGCTCGACAGCGAGGTCGCCGAGCTGTACGGCCCGGACCGGACACTCAGGGAGATCGCGGCAGCCTGGCGGCCCTTCCGCACCTGGGCCGCCGTCCTGCTACGCGCCCTCCGCGAACAACGGACCCACGAGATCAGCGGTCCCCGCTGCACAGCTGGCTGACGGTCGCATACCCGCCGGCGCGGTGAACAGCTCCGGTCCGGGGGTGGCTCCTTATCGTGTAAGGCTGTGCCTCGCAGTCGTGGCCGCGAGAGCGCCTCGCCCACGCGCGAGAAGGAGCAGCCGTGATCAGGTTGGTCAGGGAACCCACCGGACCGCAGTCCCGCGCCACCGGCATCGGATCGCGGGCCGGGCGCCGCGCGGGCATGTCCCGGCGGCCGCAGTCGCGGATGACCACCGATGACCCGCGACCCGACGTCGAGCTCGCCGCACTGGCAGCGGCCGGCGACGTCGCCGCCTACGAGGCGCTCGCCCGCCGCCACACAGCCCGGATCCATCGGACGGCTTACCGCGTCGTCGGCAATCGGGAGGACGCCGAGGACGTCACCCAGGACGTGCTGACGACCCTGTGGACCTCGCTGGGTTCGTTCACCGGGTCCGCGCCGTTCACCACCTGGCTGCACCGGGTCGTCGTCAACCGCGCCGTCTCCCTCGTCCGGGCTCGACGTTCCCGCGCGCGGACATCGCCGGACGTGGTGAGCACGTGGCGGGAGTGGGACGGCTCCGCCGACGTGGAGCGTGCGGTGCTCGCCCGCGAGCAGCTGAGGGCAGTCGCCGACGCGATCACCGCTCTCCCCGCGTCCCTGCGGTCGGTCTTCTCGCTCCACCAGGTACAGGGCCGCACCTACCAGGAAGTCGCCGACAGCCTTGCCCTGCCCGAGCCGACCGTCCGCGGTCGACTGGCGCGTGCCCGGCGGCAACTCACGGCCAGCCTCCGGAGCTGAGGAACCCACTGGCTGGCCAGACCTTCGGACCGGTGGGCTGCGGCTGCCTAGACTTCGGCGCAGCCCACCCGCGACGCCGTCCGCCGCATCGCCGGCCGCGCGATCCGTGCGCGCCGGCGCCGAGGTGGTGGCGCTGAGAGGTGTTCCGTGGCCGGCGAGGAGATCGACCGTGAGGTCGTGGCGAAACTCGCCCAGGGCAGGGCGACACCGCACGGGACCCCGCCCACCCCACTCAGCTACCAACGCGTCGTCGCCACCGCCATCGCGCTGATCGACGACCGCGGCGTCGGGCAGCTGACGATGCGCCGGATGGCCAACGCGCTCGGCGTCGAGGCGATGTCGCTCTACCACTGGGTGCCCAATCGCGAGGCGCTGCTGGACGCGGTCATCGAGTCCGTCGTCGGGCAGCTGTTCGAGGACCCGCTGGGCGACCCTGGGGCGGCCTCGTCGTGGCAGGACTTCATCAGCCGCCTGGCGACCGGCATCAGGAACGCCGCCCTCGCGCACCCGCGGGTGTTCCCGCTGCTGGTCACGCAACCGGCGATCGCGCCGTGGGTGCGCCCGCCGCTGCGCAGCCTGCTGTGGGTGCAGACCTTCCTGCACGGCCTGATCAGCCGGGGGTTCGCCGACGGATCGGCGGTCACCGCCTACCGCAGCTTTACCAGCCTGCTGCTGGGCCACCTGCTGCTGGAGGTTGCCGAGCTGGACGGCGACTTCTCCCCGCTCCCGCGCTCGGAACCGGCCCTGTCCGACGAGCTGCTCGAGCCGTTCCCGGACCTGGCCCGGCTGCGCGGGCAGCTGGCCGAGAATCACGCGGCCGACGAGTTCGCGGACACCCTGGATCAGCTGATCATGCGCATGGAGCTGATGCTGCCCGGGCAGTGACGGCACTGTTCGCCGCGGTTGGGCAGCAGTTCGTCGCCGGGGGTGGCACGGTGCCTCCATGGACACGGACGGTCCGCCGGTGAGCGACCCCGGTCAGGACGGGGCCGGGCTGGCCGAGCTGCTGGCGCCGGGCGGCGACCGGGCGGTGCTGCAGCAGGGACCCGCGACGGATGCGGTCCTGTCCGCGCTGGCCTTGAGCGGGCACGAGGCCGGCCTGGCCGGGCCGGCGTCGAGCTGGCCGGCGGCGGACCGGAACCGCCTGGTCGACGAGCTGCTGGCCCGGGACGACCCCGCCGGGGACGCTGCGAGACAGGTGCTCACGACGGCGGTGACGGCCCGGCTGGCCGATCCGTCGACGTGGCCGGGGCTCGGCTTCCGGCCGCTGCCGCCGGGAGCCGACTGGCCACCGGCGGAGCACCCGGCGCCCCGCACGACTGAGTTCTCACAGATCGGCGACGCCTACGACGTGGTGGTCGTCGGGGCGGGCGCCGGTGGCGGCGTCGTGGCGTGGGTACTCGCGCAGGCGGGAGTGCACGTCCTGCTGGTCGAGCGTGGCCGGTCGCTGTCGCGCACGGCGCTGCCACTGGACCACCTGCGCAACGCCCGCGTCAGCACCGGCCGGGCCCGGCAGCTGGACCCGGAGCCGGGGCGCAACCCGCGGGTCGTCGGCCAGGACGTCGTGGACACCCCGGACCCCCGGTGGAACGGCAACGCCAGCGCGGTCGGCGGCGGCACCCGGGTCTACGGGGCTCAGGCGTGGCGGTTCAGCCCGGCGGACTTCCGGATGGGCAGCACCTACGGAACTGTGCCGAGCACAGGCGCGAACGTCGAGAGCGGCAGGCCGGACGGGCAGGGCGGGGCGGACGGGCGGGGCTGGCCGGACGAGGGGGCCTGGTCGGACTGGCCGATCGGGTATGACGACCTCGAGCCCTGGTACGACCGCGCCGAGCACACCCTGGGGGTCTGTGGGCCGGACGGGCAGCGTGCGCACGACGGGCCGCGCTCCCGGCCCTACCCGATGCCGCCGTTCGCCCCGTCGCTGGCCGAGGGCGTGCTTGCCCGCGGCGCGCGGCAGCTGGGGATCGCGACGGCGGCCGTCCCGCTGCTGATCAACTCCCGGCCGTTCAACGGACGCCCGGCATGCGTGCGCTGCGGCACCTGCGTCGGGTTCGCGTGCCAGGCCGACGCCAAGAACGGCACCGATGCCACGCTGATCCCCGCCGCGCTGGCCACCGGGCGGTGTGACCTCGTGGCCGAGGTGGTCGCCGAGCAGCTGCTCACCGGGCCTGGCGGCGCACCGGGATCCGGCGGTGCGGGCGGCGGAACCGTGACCGGGGTCCGCCTGCGCGGCCCGGACGGCGCCCGCCGCGAGATCCGGGCCCGGCACACCGTCGTCGCGGCCGGCGCGGTCGAGTCTGCGCGGCTGCTGCTGCTCAGCGGGGTCGGCAACGACCACGACCAGGTCGGCCGGTACCTGCAGGGTCACGCCTACGCCGGCGCGGTGGGCACCTTCGACGAGGTCGTGCAGGACTGCGTGGGGCCGGGGGCGTCGATCTCCACGACCGACTTCCGGCACGGCAACCCCGGGGTGCAGGGCGGCGCGATCCTGGCCAACGAGTTCGTGCCGACGCCGGTCGAGGCCTGGGGGAAGCTGGCCGCGCTCGGGCTCGTCCGGTCCTGGGGCGCGGACGGGATGGCGGACCTGCGCCACACCTACCCGCGGACCGCGTTCGTCGTCGGCCCGCTGCAGGAGCTGCCGCGCCCGTCCTCCCGCGTCCGGCTGGCGGCCGGGGTCACCGACGCCGCGGGTCTGCCCGTCGCCCGGTTCACCGGGCAGGGTCCGCACCCGCAGGACCGGATCGGCGCCGCCCGGCTGGCCGAGGTTGCCGCGGGCTGGCTGCGGGCCAGCGGCGCCGGGCGCGTCGAACGCACCCGACCGGCCGCGGCCAACGCGCTCAGCGGCGGCCAGCACCAGGCCGGGACGTGCCGGATGGGCACCGATCCGCGCAGATCGGTGACCGACCCGTGGGGCGCGGTCTGGCGCACCGCAGGGGTCACGGTCGCCGACGGCTCACTGCACCCGACCAACGGCAGCGCCAACCCGGCACTGACGATCATGGCGATGGCCTGGCGGATCGCGGACCACCTCGCCGCGCAGCTGCGCTGAACCCAGGGGTGCACCGCAGGCTCCGCCACCGGCGCCGCCGCCCCCGTCCGTCACGGATGGTTACGCTGACGCCCGGCGGAGTCCCGTCGCCCCCGTCCACGAGGAGTCCCCATGACCATCGGCGGCAGTCTCGTCCTGATTGCGATCGGCGCGATCCTCAAGTTCGCGGTCACCGCGCGGGTCTCGGGAATCGACGTCGGCACCGTCGGGGTCGTCCTGATGGTGGTCGGCCTCGTCGGCCTGGTCATCTCCGTCATCTGGCTGCTCAGCCAGCGCCGCCGGCTCGCCGCGCCCGTCGTCGAGCAGCGTCGCTACGTCGAGCCGGTCGCTCCCGAGCGCGTCGACCCCACCTACCGGACGCCGCCGGCGGACCCCGGGTACCGAACGCCGCCGGGGGAGCGCCCCGACCCCCGCGACCCGTACGACCCGCGCGTCTGACGATCCGGCCCACCGCACCGGACGGGCGCCGCGCCGATGATGTCCTGGATGTTCACGCAGTGGCGCACCGCTCTGGTCGTGGTGGCCGGGCTGTGTCTGGCCTACGCCGTACTGGTCGGGTCCCTGCTGGTGTACGCCCGCGCCCACCCGGAGATCACCGCGCGCGACGCGCTCCGGCTGGTGCCCGACCTCGTCCGGCTCGTCCGCCGGCTCACCGCGGACCCAGCCGTCGCCCGTCCGGTCCGCGTCCGACTGGTCCTGCTGCTGATCTACCTGGCCAGCCCGATCGACCTGATCCCCGACGTCGTACCGATCCTGGGTCAGGCCGATGACCTCGTGCTCGCCGCGCTGGTGCTGCGCTCGGTGGTCCGACGAGCCGGTCCGGAGGCGCTGGCCCGGCACTGGCCGGGCAGCCCAGCCGGCCTGGCGGTGATCCGCCGGCTCGCCGGCGTCGCCGAGAGCAGCCGCGCAGCAGTCGGGGCACCCGCCCGGGAATCGACGGTGGACGGCAAGAGTTGAGTTGAGCAGACTCAATGCGGGCAGGCTGCCGTGCGGTGAAGGGAGCCGCCCGGCCCCGACCCCACCCGATCCGACCGACGCGAGGGACGCGATGAACCCCGACCAGCTGACGACCCGGAGCCGCGAGGCGCTCGCGGCGGCCATCGAGGCGGCCACCGCCGCCGGCAACCCCGACATCGAGCCCGCGCACCTGCTCGCCGCACTGCTCGCGCAGACCGACGGCACCGCCGGTTCGCTGCTCGACGCCGTCGGCCGCGCGACCGAGAGCCCCGGTCTGCGGAGCGCCGTCGCCACCGGTGCCGATGCCCTGGTCCGTGCCCTGCCCAAGGCGCGCGGATCCTCGGTGGCCGCGCCGACCACGTCTGCGGCGATGCTGCGCGTACTCGCCGACGCCGGCCGCCGCGCCCGCGAAGCCGGGGACAGCCACGTGTCCACCGAGCTGCTGCTGGTGTCGGTGGCCGACGTCGACTCCCCCGCGGCGGACCTGCTGCGCCGCACCGGCGCGGACGTCGCGGCGTTGCTCGCCGCCTTCGCCGCGGTCCGCGGCTCGCGGAAGGTGACCGGCCCGGAGGCCGAGTCCGGGTACCAGGCGCTGGAGAAGTACGGCACCGACCTGACGGATCGGGCCCGCGCCGGTGACCTGGACCCGGTCATCGGCCGCGACTCCGAGATCCGCCGGGTGATCCAGGTCCTGTCGCGGCGGACGAAGAACAACCCGGTGCTGATCGGCGAACCCGGCGTCGGCAAGACCGCCGTCGTGGAGGGACTGGCCCAGCGGATCGTCGCCGGTGACGTCCCCGAGTCGCTGCGCGGGCGCCGGGTGGTCTCCCTCGACCTCGGTGCGATGGTCGCCGGGGCGAAGTACCGGGGGGAGTTCGAGGAGCGGCTGAAGAGCGTGCTCGCCGAGATCAAGGACTCCGACGGTGAGGTCGTCACCTTCATCGACGAGCTGCACACCGTCGTCGGGGCCGGGGCGACCGGGGAGAGCGCGATGGACGCCGGCAACATGCTCAAGCCGATGCTGGCGCGCGGCGAGCTGCGACTGGTCGGCGCGACGACGCTGGACGAATACCGCAAGCACATCGAGCGCGATCCCGCCCTGGAGCGCCGATTCCAGCAGGTGCTGGTCGGCGAGCCCAGCGTCGAGGACACCGTCGCGATCCTGCGCGGGCTGAAGGGCCGGTACGAGGCGCACCACCAGGTGCAGATCGCCGACGCCGCCCTCGTCGCCGCCGCCGCGCTGTCCGACCGCTACCTGACCGCCCGGTTCCTGCCCGACAAGGCCATCGACCTGGTCGACGAGTCCGCCTCCCGGTTGCGGATGGAGATCGACAGCCGCCCGGAGGAGATCGACGTCGGGCAGCGCGCGGTCGACCGGCTGCGGATGGAGGAGCTCGCGCTGTCCAAGGAGGCCGACCCGGCGTCGCTGGCCCGCCTCGACCGGTTGCGTGCGGACCTCGCCGACCGGCAGGAACGGCTGGACTCCCTCAACGCCCGCTGGGAGCGGGAGAAGGCCGGCCTGAACCGGGTCGGTGAGCTGAAGAAACAGCTGGACAAGCTGCGGGTGCAGGCCGAGCGCGAGCAGCGGGAGGGCCGATGGGACGCGGCGGCCGAGCTGATCTACGGCCGCATCCCCGCTGCGGAGCGTGAGCTGACCGAGGCCAGCGAGGCCGACCCCGCCCGTTCGGAAGGCCTGATGGTCGCCGAGGAGGTCACCGCCGACGACATCGCAGCGGTGGTGTCGGCGTGGACCGGCATCCCCGCCGGCCGGCTGCTGGAGGGCGAGCGCGGGAAGCTGCTGCGAATGGAGGACGAGCTCGGCGACCGGGTCGTCGGACAGCGGGCGGCGGTCGTGGCGGTGGCCGATGCGGTCCGCCGGGCCCGGGCGGGAATCGCCGACCCGGACCGGCCGACCGGCTCGTTCCTGTTCCTCGGCCCGACCGGGGTCGGCAAGACGGAGCTGGCGCGGGCGCTGGCCGGGTTCCTGTTTGACGACGACCACGCGATGGTCCGCATCGACATGGGCGAGTACGGGGAGAAGCACTCCGTCGCCCGCCTGGTCGGCGCACCGCCGGGCTACGTCGGCTACGACGAGGGCGGCCAGCTCACCGAGGCGGTCCGCCGCCGGCCCTACAGCGTCGTGCTGTTCGACGAGGTGGAGAAGGCCCACCCCGAGGTATTCGACGTGCTGCTGCAGGTGCTCGACGACGGCCGGCTGACCGACGGGCAGGGCCGCACGGTCGACTTCCGCCAGACGATCCTGATCCTGACGTCCAACCTGGGCTCGCAGTTCATCGCCGACCCGACCCTGACGGCGGACCAACGACGGGAGTCGGTGATGGCCGCGGTCCGGGCCTCGTTCAAACCGGAGTTCGTCAATCGCCTGGACGAGATCGTCGTCTTCGACGCGCTCGGTCCGGACGAGCTCGCCCGGATCACCGCTCTGCAGGTGCGGCGGCTGGCCGACCGGCTGGCCGACCGGCGGATCGTGCTGGAGGTGTCGGAAGAGGCGACCGACTGGCTGGCGCGCACCGGGTACGACCCGGTCTACGGCGCCCGACCGCTGCGCCGACTGGTCCAGTCCGCGATCGGGGACCCGCTGGCGCGGCTGGTCCTCGCCGGCGACGTCCCGGACGGGGCGACGGTCCGGGTGGGCGTCGCCGCGGACGGCCACGGACTCACCGTGACGGCCGGCCGCGCGTCCGACGTCGACCGGCCTGGGGAGGCAGTCGCTCTCCCGGCCTGAGCACGAGCCCATCGTCGACCTCGTCCAGGGCACCGTCGTCGGGTACGAGGCGCCGGCCGGCTGGGCGCCGAACTGGACGCATGCGCCGTGCGCTGCCTGCCCTGAATTGCCAAAGCGACGCTCTCGGGCCCACCTGGAACGACTGGCGGCACAAGCCTTGCCCTTCCGGTCACTCCTGGGCAAGATCGGCCACGGCCCGCGCGTGGCCCGTCACGTTCAGCACACTCCAAAGGAGGACCTGTGCCCCGTTCCCATCCCCGTCGTCGAATCCGAGCCTTCTCACCGTCCGCCCGTCCGGCGGCCCTGGCCGGCTTCGCCGCACTGAGCGTCCTGGCCGTCGGGGTCGGCGCACCAGCCGCTGCCGGCGCACCCACCGCCGCCGGCGTGCCGCCCACTGCCCGGGCGTCCGGACCGGCGGTCACCGCCAAGCCGGTTCCGACGGTCTCCGCCAAGCCGGTTCCGACGGTCTCCGCCGAGCCGGTCACGACTGTGGCCCCGGGTGCGGTCGCCACCGTCCCGGTCACCCTGGCCAAGGCGGCCGGCACGTCTCCGGTGACCGTGAGCTGGTCCACCGGCCGTGGCAGCGGTGTTCCCGGCCGCGACTTCCGGCCCGCCTCGGGCACCGTCACCTTCCCGGCCGGGTCGCCGGCCGGCAGCACACGGGCCATAAGGGTCGCGACGCTGCGTGTCCCGGGCGCCCAGACCGCCCGGACGATCCCGGTCCGCCTGCGGGCCACCAACGGCAGCATCGCCGGTGCCCAGCCCACGGTCGTGGTGAACGCGCACGGTCTGCCCTACCTGGACAAGCGCCTGCCGGTCGCCGCGCGCGTCCGGGACCTGGTGTCGCGGATGACACTGGCCGAGAAGATCGGGCAGATGACCCAGGCCGAGCGCGCCGCCGTCGATACCAACCGGCCCCTGATCAGCACCTGGAACCTGGGCTCCCTGCTGTCCGGCGGTGGGTCCACCCCACCGACCAACGACCCTGCGGCCTGGGCGGACATGGTCGACGCCTACCAGTCCTATGCGTTGCAGACCCGGCTGCAGATTCCGCTGCTCTACGGCATCGACTCCGTCCACGGCCACGGCAACCTCTATGGCGCGACCTTGCTGCCGCACAACATCGGGCTCGGCGCCACCCGCGATCCCAAGCTCGTCCAGCGGGCCGAGCACATGGTCGCCAGCGAGACCCGCGCCACCGGCATCCCGTGGGTCTTCGCCCCGTGCCTGTGCGTTGCCCGGGACACCCGGTGGGGCCGGACGTATGAGTCCTTCGGTGAGGACCCGTCGCTGGTCATCAAGATGGAGACCTCCATCGACGGGCTGCAGGGCACCCGCACCAAGGACCTCGCCGCCAGCGACCACGTCCTGGCGACCGCGAAGCACTTCGCCGGCGACGGGGACACCACCTACGGCAGCGGGCGCAACAGCGCTGGCGCGAACGGCAGCGACTACCCGATCGACCAGGGCATCACCCAGCAGAGCCGGGCACACTTCAACCGGATCGACCTCGCGCCGTACCTGCCCGCGGTGCGCCGACACCACGTCGGGTCGGTCATGCCGTCCTACTCCAGCGTCGACTTCACCGACGACGGTCTGGGCAACCCGCTGAAGATGCACGCCCAGAAGGAGCTCATCCAGGGCTGGCTGAAGGACAAGGTCGGTTTCGACGGGTTCGTCATCAGCGACTACAACGGCATTGACCAGATCGTGCTGCCGACCTATGCCGACAAGGTCGCCGCCTATGTCAACGCCGGTGGCGACATGGCGATGGCGCCGTTCAACTATCAGGACTTCCAGACCGCGCTGACCGCACAGGTCGGTGCGGGCAAGGTGTCGATGGCCCGCATCGACGACGCCGTGTCGCGGATCCTCACCAAGAAGTTCCAGCTCGGCCTGTTCGAGCGGCCCTACTCCGACCGTCGCCACGCCGGGGAGATCGGCGACACCGCGCACCGCGCCGTCGCCCGGCAGGCCGCCGCGGAATCCCAGGTGCTGCTGAAGAACGCCGGCAACGCGCTCCCGCTGCGGCGCAACGCGAAGGTCTACGTCGCCGGCCGGAACGCCGACGACCTGGGCAACCAGGCCGGTGGCTGGACCATCACCTGGCAGGGCCAGTCCGGCGTGCACACCCAGGGCACGTCGATCCTGCAGGGCATGCGGCAGGTCGCGCCGGACGCGTCCATCACCTACAGCAAGGACGCCTCCGCGCCCATGGCGGGCAGCAACGTCGGCGTCGTGGTGGTGGGTGAGACGCCGTACTCGGAGGGCTTCGGTGACGTCGGCGGTCCGCAGTGGGCCTACGACCCGTCCGACAAGGGCGTGCCGCGCGAGCCCAAGACGATGGAGCTCAAGGCCGAGGACCAGGCGACGGTGAACAAGGTCTGTACGACCCTGCCGAAGTGCGTCGTGCTGGTCGTGTCCGGTCGGCCGCAGATCGTCACCGGCCAGCTCGGCAAGATCGATGCTCTCGTGGCCTCCTGGCTGCCGGGCACCGAGGGCGCCGGGGTGGCCGATGTGCTGTTCGGTCGCAAGCCGTTCACCGGGCAGCTGCCGCAGTCCTGGCCGCGCAGTGCGGCTCAGGAGCCGATCAACGTCGGTGACGCCCGATACGCGCCACTGTTCCCGTTCGGCTGGGGGCTGACCACGAACGCTCGCGGCGCCGCCACCGTTCCCGCCAGCGCGAAGGGCGGCGCCAACGCCGACGTCGCGTCGACGGCGGATCTGCGGACGGCGAAGCGCATCGTCGCGAGCAAGGTGGCTGGAACCGCGGGTGAGGAACGGCTCATCGCCCGGCTCCGGATCTACGTCCAGCGGCAGGTGCTGAACCCGAGGACCGGCGTGCCGGCCAGGGCGGCAGACCGCATCGCCCGCGCCGACGTGGCGACCCTGCAGGGCCGCTACCTCACGGCGCTGACCCTGCTGCTGCAGGCGCTCCCCCGGTAGCCCGGCGGGTCAACAGGACGGCGACGGCCGCGTGGGGGACTTTTCCCCACGCGGCCGTGGGACGGCCACCACCGACTCGGCTTCCTTGGCTTCACAGGCCGAGGTAGGTCCGCAGCTGATCCTCGAGGGCCGCCAGTTCACCGAGCGACAACAGACCGCGGCGTCGGCGCAGCCGGCCACGGGCGATCGGCTGCAGTCCGGTGACGTCGGCGTAGGACTCGTCGTACTGGGTGAGACCGGCCTCGGGCGTGACGCGGACGTGGGTGAGCCGCGGTCCTTCGGTCCCCGCGATCGGGATGACCGCGACGTGTCCGAGCCGGACATTGACGGGGTTCACGCTCATGACGGCGGCCGGGTGCTCTCCGAAACCGGGGAACCGGACGTCCCAGATCTCCCCTCGCAGCGGTTCAGCGCGCGGCATCAGCCGGCGTGACCTCGCCTGACGGGCCTTCGACGTCGTCGTCAGCCTCGGCACCGACCACCCCGACCGGCAGCGCAGGGGGGACGTCTCCGTAGAACTGGTCGATGTCCCGGGCCATGCGCTCCTCGGCGGCCCGCCGGTGCAACAGCACCAAAGCGGCCTTGACGATGTTCGTTCGCCCGCTCAGCCCGAGTACTTCGGAGTCACTCCGCAACTGTGCGGCGAGGTCGCGTCCGATCCGCGCCTGCCACACCTCGGTCGACGGGGATGCCTGAGTCATCTGTACACAGTCTGTCGTACAGCGTGGGACGTCAAGCCCGCCCCAGTGGTCGCCGCAGCTCACCGATCGTCAGCACGCTCAGGTAGAGACCGCGGGCCGTGGCCCGGTCGAACCAGGCCATTACCGCCTCGTCCGGCCGTCGGGCTGTCGGCGGTGCAGCTCCGAGACGGCATTCGTGTCGAGCAGGTAGCTCGTCACGCGTCGGAGAGGTCGACCTCGCGCGGCAGCGCACCCGACCGGGCGATGGTCATCCCGACTCTCGGGCCACCGCGGAGATACTCGTTGAAGTCGGTGCCGGACCCGCTCAGCCGGTGGAACTCCTCGATGCCGAGCACGCACGGCGGGTCGCAGATCTCGTCCCTCGCGGTCGGCGCCATCAGCTCGACCATCAGGGCGATGATGTGCCGAGGGGTGCGCAACTGCCCGTTCTGCCCCGCTGTGGCGATCTTGCCGAGCATGTACTCGTAGAGGTCGCCGTTCGTGTCCCGGTCCACCATCGGGATGTCGTCGAGCAGGTCGACCACCCGGGAGAGCAGCGCCGGACTCGGGACCGTGAACCGCGCGTCCTTCGTGTACTGGGAGTACGTCGAACCTTCGCCGCCTACGGTGCGCAGGAACGGGAACACCTCGTCGGCCACGGTCTCGAACATCTCGGCCGGGCCGACGTCCTTGAAGTTCTTCCACCGCCGCCTGTCGGTCAACCCGGTGAAGATCACCCGTTCGACCGGCCGGCCGGTGCGGTTTGCCTTGTTCTCCGCGAGCGTCTGGAGCTCGTCGAGGCGGCGGATGAACAACAGGTAGGTGATCTGCTCGATGACCTCGAAAGGGTTGGAGATCCCGCCGGACCAGAACGCATCCCACACCCGGTCGACCTTGGACCTCAGCTCACCGGTGACCACCGCCGGACGGTAGCGCGGCAGGACCGCACGCGCCCGACACCCCCATCTACTCTCACATGTTGAGAGCAGATGCATGGCAGACGGAGAGGTGCCCCGGGCCCTGACCGCTGATCCGGCGGAGGTCGGTCGGCTGCTCGTCGCGGACCAGTGGTTCGACCGGAAGTCGGCGCGGATCGAAGCCCGGAAGCTCGCCGAAGCGCTGATCGGGTTCGCCAATGCCGACGGCGGAACCGTCGTTGTCGGGCTGCACGACGGTTCCGTACGGGACGCCGGACTCGTCGAGTGGATCGGCAAGTCCCCGCGGGACCCGCACGCCCACTGGCGTCTTCCCCGGTGAGCCGGCCATCGCGATCACGCCGGCGCCACCTCAGACGAGCAGCTGGCGGGTGGCGAGCTCCCGGTAGAGCGGTGAGCTGTCCACGAGTTCCTCGTGAGTCCCGACGGCGACGACCTCGCCCCGGTCCAGCACGACGATCCGGTCCGCGTCGACCACCGTGGACAGCCGGTGGGCGATGACCAGCACCGTGGTGTCCGGGCCGATCGCCGCCACCGCCCGGGCCAGCGCCTCCTCGTTGCGCGCGTCCAACGACGCCGTCGGCTCGTCCAACAGCAGCAGCGCCGGACGGGACAGCAGCGCCCGGGCGATCGCCAGCCGCTGACGTTGGCCGCCGGACAGCAGGATCCCGTCGTCACCCACCTGGGCCCCGAGACCGATTGGGTTGCGGGTGACCAGCTCGCCCAGGTTCACCTGGTCCAGGACACCCAACAGCTGCTGGTCGTCCACGTCTGGCGCACCCAGGAGCAGGTTGTCCCGCAGGGTGCCCGCCAGGGCCGGCGCGTCCTGCTCGACGTAGGCCATCCGAGAGCGCAGCTCTGACCGATCCAGCTCGCGCACGTCGGAACCACCGACGAGGACCGACCCGGAGTCGACGTCGTAGAACCGTTCCACCAAGGCCAGCACCGTCGACTTGCCGGCACCGGACGGACCGACGAGAGCGGTGCGCCGCCCGGCCGGTGCGGTGAAGCCGGCCCGCCGCAGCACCGGCACGGCCGCGCCGTCCTCTGCCGGGTAGCCGAAGTCGACGTCACGCAGTTCCACCTCGACGGGCGCGCCGCTTGCGGCGCCCGGGCCCCGGACCCGGTCGGAGGCGGTCTCCTCCGGCAGCGCGAGCACCTCCTCGATCCGGGCCAGCGCACCGAGCCCGGTCTGGATGGCGGTCAGCGCCCCGATGCCCTGGCCCAGCGGCTGGACCAGCAGGAACAGCAGCAGCACGAACGCCACCAGGTCCGCTACGGAGATCGAGCCGCTGGCCACCCGGGCGCCCCCCACGCCCAGCACCGCCAGGAACGCCCCCTGCACCGCGATCGAGGCGAGCGGGCCCAGCACGCCCTGCAGCCGGGCGAGCCGCAGCCCGGCCCGGAACGCCTCGTCGGCGGAGACCGTTACCGCCGCGGCCTCCCGCTGCTCCGCCCGGGCCGCCCTGATCGTGCGGACCCCGGACAGCGCCCGCTCCACCCCCGCGGTCATCGTCCCCACCGCCGTCTGCGCGGCCAGCGACGCCGGGCGGACCCGGCGGACCACGATGATCGCGCCGGAGAACCCGATTCCCACCGCCACCACCGTGATCGCCAACAGGGTCCGGTCCACCAGGGCCATCGCCACCAGGGCACCGACCGCGACCACCGCGCCGGAGAGCAGGTTGACCAACCCGGATGTCACCACGGTGCGGAGCAGGGTCGTGTCGGTGCCCACCCGGGAGATCAGGTCACCGGAGCGTCGGCGGTCCAGCTCCGCGACGGGTAACCGGAGCAGGCGCCGCACCAGCAGCGTCCGGGTACCGAGCACCACCGCCTCACCGGTGCGCTGCAACACATAGCTCTGGATTCCGGACAGCACCGCCGCCAGCACCAGCGCGGCGACGAGCAGCACCGCAACGGCCACCACCGGACGGGACTGCTGGATGTCGGCGATGACCCGCCGCACCAGCAACGGCTGGGCCAGCGACGCGCCCGCGTTCGCCAGTGCCAGCACGCCGGCTCCGGCGAGTGCGGTTCGGTGCGGGCGCAGCAGTCGACCCAGCGTGCCGAGCCCCGCGCGCCGGGTGGCCGTACCCGGCGCCGCATCCCCCACGCGGCCATCGTCGCGCATCACCCGGCAGCGGCCGGGGCGGGGCAGCGCCCCGGGCGGGACAGCGCCTCCACAGGCAACGGCCGCTGCGCGACCCGAACGCCCGCGACGGTGAGGACGACGGAGAGTTCCGACGCCGCCCGCAACCGGATGGTCAGCCGGACGCCGTTCCGCAGCGGGTTTTCCTTGCGAGACAGGGCGCTGCCGGTAGTTCGTCGGCTAACGGACAGAGCAACTACTGTCGCCGCTGTGTCCATCGGCGGACCCGCTCGGGTGGCGTTGGTTGAGATCGATGACACGGTTCTCGCTGAGCTGGTTCGGGCGGCGACGACCGACGCCTCCGCCAACGACGTGACTCCACCGCTCACCGATGGGGATTGCTGGACCGAGGCTCGCGTCGTCTGGCTCCGCGATTTCCACCGTGACCGGCGAGCAGGATTGGACGGGCCGGAGAGGGAGTCGACCTGGGCAGTTGCAGCCTTCAACCGTGTGGTCGGTTCTGTCCGTCTTGCGCGCACAGAGAGCACTGACGTCATGGAAACAGGGATCTGGCTTGCCCGCCACGTCCGCGGACAGGGAATCGGATCTGAGGCTGTGACCGCGGTGGTGCAACTGGCGACAGCCCTCGGCGCCGCGACTGTCCGAGCGGACACCACCTCGACCAATGTGCAAGCCCTCGCGGTACTCAAGCGTGCGGGGTTTCGACTGAGCGCGACGTCTAGCGGTGGCTCGGTTCGAGCCCTACTGGAAACGCGGCCGCCGCCCGTCCTCTGACAAGTTCCGCTCACCGGGCGCCGAACTCGTCGAACTGTTCGCCGTCGCCTGCTCCACCGTCTACCGCGCCGTGCGGCGGGCTGGCGAACCCGAGCCGGCGCGAGATCGTCACGCGTGAGCAGCCACATCTTCGTCGACGAGAGCAAGCGGGCTGGCTACGTCATCGCCGCCGTGACAGTCACCGACACCGACACCGAGGCCACCCGTAAGGTCGTGCGTGCTGTGGTGCTGCCAGGTCAGCGGCGGATCATCGTCTCGGCTCTGGCGGCTTCGTCGAGGACATCGCCTCCCGCGGCGCCGATACCCGGCTTGTCATCGGGCAGGACGACTCCGTCGTGCGAACTGACCGCCACGACCTCTTCCAGCTCGCGCGCCAGGCCCGTATTGCTGACCGGCTCGAGTATCGCCACCAGCGCGCCTACGACGAGTTGCTCCTTGCCCTGCCGGACATCGTGGCATGGACCTGGGTCCGGTCTGGCGAGTGGCGCCGCCTGATCAGTCCGATCTTGACCACTGTCCGGACCGTCTGACTCCAAGAAGCGCAAAGCCCGAGCGCCGCGTCCGTCCGGACGGGTCTCGGGCGCACTTCCTCGCAGCTAGTGCTGCGGGCATGGCCAGGGTAGGCCGTTGCCCGCACCCAGACCAGCACTCGCCGCAGCGGCTGCGCGCAAGATCGATCTCACCGCTGACGGTGTTCCGTTGCTTTTCAGCCCCGTCCTCGCGTTCGCCCCGCTGAAGTTCTTTCCCGGGGTGAGCCCCGCCCAGGACCTCGCGGTCAACGCCATCCAGGACGGCACCCGGCGCTCCCCGCTCCCCGCTGCCCGCCTGACCACTGCCCGCCTGACCAGCCCGCCGCCCGAGCACCCGCGGGACCGCCGACCGGAGAGGTCGGCGGCCCCGCGGAAAGTGGAGCGGGACTCAGCCGATCCTGTCTGCCGTGTCGATCGCGACCGCAGCCTTCCCGGGGATGGTGCCGGTGACCCTGCCCGCTGCGTCGACCACGACCCGGGGCCCGGTGCACGTCGTGCCCGACCGCCGGCCGCGCAGGACGTCGCAGTAGGTGCCGGCTGCCATCCCGGTCCGGATCGTCCGGGTCTGCGCGGTCGCGTGGTTGTTCAGCGCGACCCACCCGGTAGTCCCCCGGCTGAACGCAACGAGATTGACCCCGTCGTCGTACCAGTTGGCCTTGGGTGCGTTTCCCATGCGGTTGTGCCACGCGACCATCGGGGCGACCGTCCGGTGCAGGCATGTCCAGGCCGGCCCGCAGACAGCGTCGGTGATGTACCCGCCGGAATCCGCGGGCGGTGAGTCGTCCGGGTTGGCGAAGGTGAAGCTGGAGTAGACCTGCGGCCGGCCATAGGGCTGCGCGAGCAGGAACAGCGTGGCGAGGGTGTTGGTCGCGCCGTCCTTGTAGGACAGCGTCGAGCCGTTGCGCTCGGTGTCGTGGTTCTCCACGAACGTCAGCGACCGGTTCGACGGAAGCAGACCGGTGCTCTCGTCGAGCTGACGCAGGCTGGTGATGTTGCCGGTCGCGTCGGCCGGGTAGCTCTTGAACGCGTTCTTCACATCCGTGGCGAAGTCGAAGCCGAGCACGCTGGCTATGTCGGTGTAGGCCCGCGGCGAGAGGACGCCGGGGCTGCCCGGCGGCACCTCCAGGGCGACGTAGGGCACCCGGCCGTCGACGGTCCGGTGCAGGAGGGCACCGATCGCCCGCAGGTCCGCCTCGGGGACGTGCTTGGCGGCGTCGACCCGGAAGCCGGCGACGCCGTAGCCGATCAGCTTGTTCAGGTACCCCGCCAGCTTCGCCTGCACCGTCGGCGACCCGGTCCGCAGGTCGGACAGCCCCACCAGCTCACAGTTCGTGACCTGGCGGATGTCGTTGAAGTCCTGAATGCTCCCGTCGGCGGTCGGGCAGTCACCCGGCGCGTGGTGGAAATCGGAGTAGCCGTACAGGCCGGCGTAGGAGTACTTGGTGAAGCTGCGCCCGCCGTAGGAGCGGTTGCCCTGCCCGGTCATGTGGTTGACGACGACGTCGGCGATCACGTCGACGCCGGCGGTCCGGCAGGTGGCCACCATCGACCGGAACTGCGCCTCGTCGCCCATCCGGCTGGTGAGCGCGTAGCTGACCGGCTGGTAGACCTCCCACCACGGGTGCAGCGGCGTCGGAGCAGTGGTCTCGGTACGCGATACCGAGTCCTGCGGCGGCGCTACCTGCACGGCGCCGTACCTGGCCGGGCCGAGCGTGGTCGTGCACTCCCTGGCCACCGAGCGCCAGTTCCACTCGAAGAGGTTGACGACGACGTCTCGGGCCGGTGTGGCCGGTGTGGCCGGCGCGGCGGTCACGGCAGGCGGGGCGGCGGGTTGGTTCGCGGCCGGTTGGGCCGCGGCCGGCGCGCGCGCGGCGGTGGCAACCAGCGGCAACGCACCCGTGGCGAGTACCAGGGCCGCCGATGTGGCGAGCAACGCCCTACGGGAGCGACGGTGGCGGAGGGTCCGGGGCGGTTCGGCCCCGACGGGCGGACGTATGGACATGCGTGCTCCTCCTCGAGCAGGCGGCGGCTCCCCGGATCGGGGACCCGTTACGACGCGGGGAGCCCGCGCCGTGGTGAACGGTCGATCATCCCGGCCGGCGCGATCGTCGACCGGTGCGACCGGCCGCATTCGTCCACAGATTCAAGCCGGCGGGGCGCCGGGGCCACCCGACCCGATACGCTCCGTCACCATGCCGTCACTTTCGGTGGATTCCGCCCAGGCTCCGCAGGTCCGCACAACCCGCGGACCGTCGGTGGTCAACGACGGGCACACGGCATGACCGACGCCACGCCGCGGTCGAGGCCGGAGCAGATCCTCGACCTGCTCACCGAGGGTGAACCCAATACCCCGCTGGTCGAACGGGTCTGCACGGTGAGCCTGGAGCTGCTCGGGGTCTCCGGTGCCGGGATGTGCCTGGTCGGCGGCCGGCAGCACCAGGTCATCGTGCACGGCACCGACGCCCTCTGCGAGGAGCTCGAGGACCTGCAGGTCACCCTTGGCCAGGGGCCGTGCATCGAGTCGGTGGAGACCGGGCGACCGGTGATCGTCGAGGAACTCGACGGCTACGTGTCCGAGGCCTGGCCCCGGTACGCCGACGACGCGTTGGCCCGCGGTGTCGGGGCGCTGTTCACCTTCCCGATCAACGCCGGCGGCGTCTCGGTCGGTGCCCTCGATCTGTACCGCGGTGCGGCGGGCCCGCTGGGCGAACAGCAATTCGCCGATGCCGTCATCCTGACCGAGATCGCCAGCCGCTCGATGCTTGCCCAGCGGGACCGGAGGTATATCGACGGGCGCATCAGCGCGCTACGGTGGCTCACCGGGCAGGACCGTCTGACCGCCGGTCGAGGACGCGGCGTCGACCTCGGAATCACCGTCGAACAGGCCCTCGCCCCCGCCGAGGCCGACGGCAGCAATGACGCGCTCGGCGGCAAAGGCGGAGGTCCTGCGGATCGCGATGAGCACACCTGAGGACCGAGCCGAATCGCGGACGGGCTCGGCCGATGCGACCCCTCGCATCCTCGTGGTGGATGACGACCGCGCCGTCCGGCTCGTGCTCGCCCGGGCACTGGCCCGCGCCGGCTACGAGGTCTTCCTCGCCGACAGCGGCTCCGACGCGCTCGACCAGCTCGAGCACCGCCGCGACCTCATCGCCGTGCTGTCCGACATCGCGATGCCCGCGATGAGCGGCATCGAACTCGCCACCGAGGTCCTCCGCCGCTACCCCGGCCTCCCCGTCCTGTTCGTCACCTCTACGAACCCGGACGCGGCCCTGCTGGACCACCCGCTCGTCGGAGTCGTCCACAAGCCGGTCGCGATCGCCGAACTGCGAACCGCCCTCGCGACGCTGATCGGGCGGGCCGGCGCCCCCGCGGCCAGCGCGGCACACGACGCGACCGGCGCCGAAGGCTGACCGCTCCGGCCCTGCCGGTCTCGGTCAGCCGCCGACATGGATGCGGGGCCGCCGGGAGGGGTCCGGCTCGACCGTGCGCAGGATCTCCCGGACCACCGGGGCGGTGTCTCCCCGGCCGAGGATCAGGTAGCGCAGCAGGTGGACCACCGGGCTGCCCTCGGACCACTCGAAGAACGCCTGCGGTCGGACACCGGTCGCATCGCGCAGCGCCAGCAGGACCGCGGCGATCGCGTTGGGTGCGGCCGGACTGTGCGCGCGGAGCACCCGGTAGCCGCCCACGTCGACGCCGCGCACAGACAATGCCTCGCTGAACGCCGACGGATCGACGACGTCGATCTCGAGGAACAACACGTCGGCGGTACTGGGCACCGGATTGAGTCCGCGCTGCACGGATTCCTTCTCCGAGTACTCGGCGCGGTCCCCGGCCTGTCGACGGTTGGCTATCAGGTTCAGCGCGCCGTCGGCCTCCAGAGATTCCGTGACGAACCGGCGGGCAGGCTCGTCGAACTCGATCCGGTCCGCCCGCAGTTCGGTGGTGCGCGCGACCCGGGAGATCAGCGAGACGATGATGATCGCCGCGATGAACAGACCCGAGATGATGATGCCGTCCGGTGCCTTACGCACGTTCTCGACCAAGGCGTACAGCAGGACCACGGTGAGCACGCCGAATCCCGCCCCGGCTGCCCGGCGGCGCTGACGGACCGCCGAGATCGTCACGGCCACCGCGCCGGACACCATCATCGCCAGGATCCCGGTGGCGTAGGCCCCGGCCTGGGCGTTGACGTCGGCGCGGAAGCCGATGGTGAGCAGCACGCTCACGACCGTGTACACCAAGACCACCGGGCGGACGGCCCTGCCCCATTCCGGCGCCATTCCGTAGCCCGGCAGGTAGCGCGGGACAATGTTGATCAGCCCCGCCATCGCGGACGCGCCCGCGAACCACAGGATGAGGACGCTGCTGATGTCGTACGCGGTGCCGAAACCGTTCCCGACCCGCTCGTGCGCCAGGTACGCCAACGCCCGGCCGCTGGCCGGTCCGCCGTCGGCGAAGGCTTCCCGCGGGATCAGCACCGTGGTGACGAACGTTGTCGCCACCAGGTAGACGCTCATGATCAACGCCGCGACAGTCAACAGCTTGCGGGTGTTGGCGATCCTGGAGCGCAACCGCTGCTTGTCGTCCCGGCCGTCGGCCGCCACCAACGGCATCATGCTGACTCCGGTCTCGAAACCGGACAGCCCGAGCACGAGCAACGGAAACGCGACCAGCGCGGGCCCGACAATGCCGCCGAAGCCGCCGCCGCCGGCCGTGAGGGAACTGGTCCACCCGGTGAGCGCTCCCGGCTGGGTGACGACGTCGTAGAGGCCCACGGCGACGACGATCGCGTTCAGCAGCAGGAACGCCGCGACCAGCGGGATGGCGACCACGACCGCCTCGGTGAAACCGAGCAGGAACACTCCGCCGAGGACGAGTAGCAGCACGACCGTGATCAGCACCGCGCGTCCGTCGAGGAACCCGGGCAGGTATGGGTTCTCCAGCAGGTGGACCGTCGCGTCCGCCGACGACAGCGTGATGGTGATGATCCAGGAGGTTGCGACGAAGCCGAGCAGGACGAGCACGAAGATCTTGCCGCGCCAGAACGGGAGCAGGTGTTCCAGCATCCCGACCGACCCCTGGCCACGTGTACTTTCCCCGGCCACCCGTCGGTACATCGGCAGGACGCCGACCAGCGTCAACGCGACGATCAGCAGGGTCGCCACCGGTGACAGGGCGCCCGCGGTGAGGATCGCGATTCCCGGGAGGTAGGACAGGGTGGAGAAGTAGTCCACCCCGGTCAGGCACATGACCTTCCACCACGCCTGGGGGACGTGCGCGTCCGAGCTCTGCGGTCCCTCGGGCTGCACCCGGTCGGCCAGCAGCCAGTGCCTGAGGGCGGACTCGGGCCCCCGCGGCCTGCTCGGTGAGGTGACGCTCGCGGGAACGGCGAACTCGGCCGGAGCGCCCCCCTCTGCGGTTCCCGCGGACACCGTTCCCATACGTCCCTGCTCCGATCGCCGCCCCCGATGTCGGCGCTCCGTGTGCCGCGCCGTCCGCAGCGCATCATCCCCCGGTAGCCGCTGGCCTGCGGTTACCGGGGGATGGCGCCGATGGCGCCGGGTGGGTCAGCGCTTCGGCGGCGTGTAGGTCGGCAGGTTCTTGGCGACCAGGTGCTGGCGGAAGCTGAAGACGTTGGGGTCGGCCGGGTCCACGGTGACGCTCACCCAGTGGTTCTGTGCCGAGCCGAAAGTGGTGACCCGGGTGAAGTTCTCGATGACGTTGGGGCCTTTGCCGCCCGCAGCGTCCACGGTCGCGGCGTCGGTGAGCGGCTTGGTGATCTCGAAGCTGTGGCTGTCCCCGTTGACCAGCGCGACCGGCTTGCCGAACCGGATGCTCAACCGGGCCAAGGCGTTCTTCGTGTCGGCGTAGTGGACGAGCGTGTTCGACGCGGCGGCCTCCGGGTCCCACATGTCGGCCTGGATCACGATCATGACGGCCTTGGAGTGCGCCTTCTCGGCCTCCGCGAATCCCGCTTCCAGCCACGCGAGGTTCGCCGCGTTGCGGGCCTTGTACTCCGCCTGGGCCTCGGCGGCCGGGCCCTCGGAGGTGCCGTCGCGGGCCGGGTCGACCCAGTTGTTGTCACTGCCGGGGATGTTGAGGGCCATGAAGGTCACCGGCCCGACCGTCCCGCGGACGTTCTCCGGGTAGCGCGCGCTCTGCCGGGTGACGGTCGCCGTCCGCTGGCCGAGGGTCTGGTTGGTGGGGTAGAACACCGAGCGCTCGTAGGCCAGCCGCTCGCTGGAGTCGAAGGCCGGCTTGATCTTCGTGCGGTCGCAGTCGGTCCACTCGTTGTCCCCCGGGGTCACCACGACGGGGGCGCGCAGGGAGTTGAACGCGCGCAGCGCCTGCTTGTAGACGTCGGGCTTGCCCGCAGCGGCGGCCGACCCGTCCACGTCGGCGTAGCACGGTTCACTGCCGTTCTTGATGTCGCCGTCGAACACCGAGAAGGCCAGGTCGGCGCGGTTCATGTCCGCCAACACAGCGGGGAACTGCGAGCGGCCGTAATCGCCGTAGGGCATGTCCCCGAACAGCCCCACCTGGTACACCCCCGAGCCGCGCGCGGCGGACGTCGCCGTACCCGACGAGCTACCCGGGCCGTGCGAACTCGCCGCACCGACGGAGAGCACTGTCGGCGCACCGACGGACAGCGGGGCCGCGAGCCCCGCTCCGACAGTCGCCAGACCGGCAATGGTGACCAGGGCTCTTCTCGTAGCTGCGCGCATCGTCGCCTCTCCTCATGCTCGGGGAGATGCCAGGCAACCCGGACTCCGAACGGGCGGAGCGGACACCGGATGAACACGGGCTGAACACCCGGAACCGGTCGGTCTGGGTGATCCGGGGACACCCTGATCCACGGTGTCCAACCGCCCCAGGGTGCGCACGGCGCGGTCGATGACGTGCACGGCCCGGTCGACGACGGGCGCGGCCTGCCCGGCGTCGGTGATGTCCCTACCGGCGGCTGTTCGGCGGCGGTGTGTCGAAGATGGCCAGGGCGTGAACAAGCCTGGTGCACCGGGCGCGGAGCGTGCACCATCGACTCCGCCGCGTCGCCCCGGCCGTTCCCGACGACGGGAGTGGGGCGCCGTCGCGGCACCCGCCCCGCCGCCTGACCAGCTGCGGCCGGCTCCACCATCTGTGGGCGCCGACACCGAGGGAGCAACCCCGTGGCCCACACCGGTACCGAGCCGCCAACCCGCCGCCGGCGAAGCCCCGGTCGACCGGGGGTGCTCGGCGCGCTGCTCCTCGTCCTGGCGATCGGCGCGGTGCTACCCGGGTCCGCGGCGGGCGCGCCGTCGGTGGCCTCGGTGGCCGCAGGGCCGTCGGTGGCATCGGTGGCCGCAGGGCCGTCGGTGGCCGCAGTGGCCGCAGGGCCGTCGCCGTCCGGGCGGACCGCCGACGCGCCAAACACACCGGGTGGCCGCTGGACGGCCACCGCCGTGCCCGGCGGGACCCGGCTGACGCTGCGCCTGGACCGTCCGCTGCCGGCACGGGCCGCCGCGCCGGGCCTCGCGGTCGACGGCGTCCCGGTCGCGGGGGCGCGCAGCAGCAGCGGCGACCGGGTGCTCACCGTCGTCACCGCGAACCCGGCCGCCCGTCGGCCGCGCTCGGTCGAGGTCACCTGGGCCGGCGCCGTCCCCGCTGCCCCGGCCGGCATCGAGCAGCGGCGCGGCCTGCGGGCAGCCGCCGCGCCCGATGCGCTCGTCGGCTCGACGCGGACCGGTGCACCGGTGGCCACCGACCCGGCGGCGCACGGCCGCTACCGGGTCCAGCGCCTGGACTACGACCTCGGCGACACGGCGGTCCGGCTGGCCGGCCTCGGCGGCCGCCGGGTCGAGATGCGGGCCGCCGTCTACGCGCCGGCCGCCGCGCCGGGGCGCCGGCCGGTCATCGTCTTCCTGCACGGGCGGCACTCCGCTTGCTACTCCCCGGCGTACCGCTACACCGACAACAGCCAGTGGCCGTGCCCCCGCGGGCTGCGGCCGCTGCCGAGCTACCTGGGCTACGGCGACCCGGCCACGGCCCTGGCCAGCGACGGCTACGTCGTCGTCTCCATCAGCGCCGACGGCATCAACGCGCTGGACAACGAGTTCGCCCCCGACCTCGGCGCCCAGGCCCGCGGTGAGTTGGTGATGGCGCACCTGGACCTGCTCGCCCGCGCCGACGCCGGCCGGGTCGGCGGGCTCGGGGTCCGCGCGAGGGGCCGGCTCGACCTGACCAGAGTCGGGCTGATGGGGCACTCGCGGGGCGGGGAGGGAGTCGTCCGCGCCGCCGCGCTCAACGCCGCACGCCGAACGCCGTACGGCATCCGTGGCCTGTTGCCGCTGGCGCCGGTCGACTTCACCCGGGCGGCGGTGCCAGGTATCCCGACCGCGGTCGTGCTGCCCTACTGCGACGGCGACGTGTCGGACCTGCAGGGCCAGCACCTGTTCGAGGACAGCCGGTACGCCGACCCCGGCGACGACGTGCTGCGTGCCTCGCTGCTGGTCCAGGGCGCCAACCACAACTTCTTCAACTCCGAGTGGACGCCGGGTAGCTCGGTCGCCGACAGCCAGGACGACTGGTTCCTCTCCGACGACCCGGTGTGCGGGGTGGACTCCGGCAACCGGCTGACCCCGATTCAGCAGCGCGCGGTCGGCACCGCCTACCTCGCCGGGTTCTTCCGGCTGACCGTCGGCGGCGAGCGGTCGATGCTGCCGCTGTTCGACGGCAGCGCCGGTCGGGCGCGCTCGGCCGGGAACGCGGTGGTGTGGACGCAGGCCCAGGCACCGCGGCGGGACCGCGTCGACCTCGCATCCCTGGAGGCCCGCCCGGCCGACTACCTGCTGTCCGGGACGATGACCGCGGCCCGCTGCGCGAGCCTGGCCTACCCGGACCAGCCGGCGCCGGATCCGCCGCTCGGGGTCGCCCGCCCGTGTGTCCGGTCGGCCTATCCGGAGAAGTGGCCGTCGTTCACCCCGGCGGCGCTGGCCCCCGACGTGCCGGCGACCCCGGTCGTCGACCTGCGCTGGTCGGCCACGGGCGCCCGGGCCGTGCTCGATGCACCCGCCGGCCGCCGCGACGTCCGCCGGATGGACGCGCTGACCGTGCGGTTGTCCCCGGACGACCAGGTGCCCGACGAGGCCGAGGGCAGGCGCTCCGGCGGGGATCTGTCACTCGGCGTGGTCGACGGCGCGGGTCGGTCCGTGGACGTCGCGGTGGATCTGCTGTCGGCGGCCCAGCGACCGTTTCCCGGTACGGACCCGGTGCTCGGCAAGCGCCTGTTCCGGACGGTCCGGCTGCCGGTCGCCCGGCTTCGCGGGTTGAACCTGTCCGACGTGCGACAGGTCCGGTTGACGGCGCGGTCCAGGTCCGGCGGGGTGTTCGTCTCCGACGTCGCGTTCTCCCGGTCCGGGCTGGGTTCCGCGACCGTCGCCGCCCGGCCCGCCCGGCGACTGCCCTCGGTCGGCCTGGCCGGTGCGGCGCTGACCCACTCCGGTGGCCGGTCGCTGCTGCGGGTGACGGTCCGGCTGTCAGCGGTGTCCAGGCAGCCGGTCCGGGTGGCCGTGCAGGTGTTGCCGGCGTTTCAGCTGCCCCTCGCGCCCACCGCGCGGACGGTGACGCTGAATGCCGGCACCACCCGCGTGACCGTGGAGTTCCCACTCGCCGGCTCCCCGGGCGAGCCCGACTTCTACGGCGACGGAGAGGTCGTGCTCGCCGACCAGCGCAACAGCGTCATCGGCACCCAGGTCGAGCCGATCCGCCGGGCGCTGAGCCCCTGACGGGGGACTTCGGCGGGCCGCCGGGAGCCCGCCCCCGGTCCCGCCAGTGCCCCGGCCGGGACAGTCCCGACGGGATCGTCGTGGCGTCGTCGCCTCGCGCCGCGTCCAGCTGTGGCTGGGTGAGGAACAGGCTGTCCGCCAGGCGCGTCGAGCCCAGGTCGGCGCCGCGCAGGTCCGCGCCCAGTAGGTCGGTCCTGCGCAGGTCGGCGCCGCGCAGGTCCGCACCCAACAGGTACGCCCCGCGCAGGCTGACGCCGCGCAGGTCCGCGCCGCGCAGCCGCGCCCCGACCAGGTCCGCGCCGATCCGGTCCCGGCCACGGCCGGCAACGTCGGCGCGCAACGCCTCGCTGACCTCGGCGAGCAGCGGGCCAACCCGGGCGCGGGAGCCCGCGGCGTCGACCTGCTCCAGCTCGCGCGACGGCGCGTCCACCAGGGCGAGCGTGCGCTGCTGCGCATCTTCGACCCGAGCGCGCAGCGGACCGGGCGGCAGGCCCGCCAGGGCCTCGGCCAGGTACCAGAGCAGTTCCTTGAGCTGCCGCATCACCCCGAACACCGCGAACATCGACGCGGCGGTGTCCGGCGATTCCCGCCAGTTCCGGCCGGCGAACGTGACCTGGACGACCTGCTGTCCGGCGCCGAAGCAGTCGAAGACGGTGCAGCCCGGGAAGCCGCGCTCACGCAGGTCGGCGTGGATGCCGCAGCGGGAGTCCGCGCGCAGGTTCGGGCACGGGTGACCGGCAGGTTTGTCGATGGCGAAGTCGGCCGAGCGGGCGAACCCCGGCGCGACGCAGCACAGGCCCTGGCAGCGGGAGCAGTCGGCGCGCAGCTCCCGACGCGCGTCGGCCGGCCCGGTCCCCATTGCGTCCGCCATCCACCGTCCCCCGCTGCTCGGCCTCGGCGGACCGGGGCGTTCCCGACCCTGCCGGCCGGTGCGGTCGACGCTACGAGGCCCGACCCGGCGGTCGGAGGGGCCGCTGCGCTCCGGATGGCCGAGCACCCTTCCAGCGGCGCGGGCGCCTGGTCGCCGACTGCTTATCGCGCGGACTGCAAACGGCGGCGATCCGGGCACCCTGGACCCCGCCTACGGGTGCCTGGACGAGTCGCGAGGGCTGGGGAACTCCACTTTGGTGGATAACCGTGGTTACGCATGACTAGGAGCTTCGACGCGTCTGAGCGCGCTGTCCGCGACGTCTATCAAGCGACTACCTGTAGGCGGCGATCAAACGCGGCTCGGGCCCGCGGCTCGGCCACGTGTCCCTAGGGTTGTCGATCAATAAAGTCGTCCATCCCGGGGACGGTGAAAGCGAGGAGCCCCCGTTCGGGGGCATACACCAACCCCTTTTTGATCAGTTCATTTCGTGCGACTGAGATGTCAGAGGTTCGAGACCGTCCCATGGCTTTACTGATTTCCGAGACCGCCGCGGCGGCGTCTCCCCCGATTGTCGCAAGCGCTCGGAGGAGATCGCGCTGAGCGGGGGTGGCTCGCTCCCATCGGGATCGGTAAAGGCCATCATCCACCTCCCTTCGCGCATCGCGGAGGCCCACCTCCACGTCGCTGCTGCCGATTGGGGTGCGAGAGGCGTTGTCCCAGACGTGCTTGCCGATCGATTGGAGAAAATACGGATAGCCACGGGCGGTCCCGACGGCGGCGGCAAGCCCGTCCGGTTCCCACTGCACGCCCTGCAGCCGCGCGGGCACGATTAGGGCGGCCCTGGATGCGTCTTCGTTCAAGAGCCCGATCGGGCGATAATCGTAGAGCCGCTCAGCGTAACTTGTGGCTTCCGCGAGCTGCGCAGGCAGCGACGGCAGCCCGGCGCCGACGAACGAGAGCGGCAGCGGTGTCGACGCCTGCCCAAGGTGATGCACCGCCGTATTTACGGCAGCTAGCTCTGCCGGTGTGGCTTCCTGGAGCTCATCGACGAGAATCAGGACCCCGACGCCTAGGTCGCGGGCCGTCTCCCCGAGGACCTCAAACAAGGCGGCTAAGTCGTCGGCGAACCTGCCCGAGTCGGCCACACCGCGGACCGCGGCGACGTCGATCCCCAACCCGATGGTCCGCTCGGGTCAACAGTGACCGTGAACGCTTTGAACACCCCGAGGAGGCGCTGGAGCCGGGTGGCGGGATGGCGGCCGGTCGACGAGCGCATCGCGCGGACCAGGGCCTGACTCAGCGCGATCGGCAGTGACGCCGACGCGCCCGCCTCGATTTTAGCGGCGATCCACCCACGGTCGCTGACCTGGCTGAGGAGTTCGTTCAGAAGCACGGTCTTGCCGACACCGCGCAAACCGTTGAGGACCCAGCTGCGGTCACCCTCACCGAGCTCGTCGGCGCGTCGACGCACGACCTCGAACGCGTCGAGGAGCGACTCCCGGCCAGCCAGCAACGGCGGCCGCCGGCCGGCGCCTGGACGGTAGGGGTTGGCCACGGGATCCACGATCAAATATTATCAGCTCGTCTAACCGGCGGCCATATACACGGTTATAGATCCGTAGAGTACGAATAAGCGGCGCGTTGTGATCGGCACCCCCATGGCCGGCGGCAGCCCCGCGACGCGCGCGCGTTGCGATTAGGCGACCCAGTGCTGACGTTTCAGCCTAACGTCGCACGCCGAGCCGAGACGGCCGCTGGAGCTGCCCGGCCAGGACCATCCGGCGGACCGCGGACCGCAGCGCCGAGGAGTGCGCGCTGTACGCGGGCGCCCCGCCGCCAGGGGTCCGCCCGGCCCGCTGCGCGGTGTCCCCGGCGGTGGTAACCCGGCGACCGGACGGCGCCCGTCCGGCCGTCGCTGCCACGCAACACTCGTCGCGACCGCGAGGTCCGCCGTCGCGGGAGCGACCGCGGGTCAGGCCGATCGACCGTCGCGGGGGGCGAAAGCGGTCAGGGCGTCGGCATCGCTGTTCCGGGCGGTCAGGTACTCCTCGGCCCACGCCGCGCGGTCCTGGTAGCCCGAGCCGGCGACGACCTGCTCGATCGCGGCGGGGACGTCGACCTGGGTGTGCCGCAGGCTGACCGATCCGTTCCGCAGCAGCGCCCACGCGCCGCCGGGGCGGCCGTAGGGCATGCCGATGCTGCCGGAGTTGACCACGAGCCGGCGGTCCACCAACCGCACGAACGGCATGTGGGTGTGCCCACACACCACCGTCCGGACCTGCTCCGGCACGCCGGCCAACGCCTCGGCCCACCGCTGGAGCCGGGTGTCGACCAGGACGACCTCGTCGTCGTCGCGCGGCGTCCCGTGGCAGAACAGCACCGGACCGAACCCGTCCACCGCCACGGTCACCGGGTGGGGCAGTCCGGCCAGCAGCTCGACGTGGGCGGCGGACAACTGCCCGGCCGCCCACACGCTCTCCGGGTGAGGCGAGCTGCCGCCGCGGGCTATTGCGACGAGCTCCCGGTCGGCGTTCCCCCGCACCAGCAGCGCCCGGTCGCCCAGCGCCAGCAACCGGTCCAGCACCTGTACCGGCTGCGGCCCCGCGGCGTGGTCGCCGGTCACGACGACGAGGTCCGCGGCGGCCACGTCCGGCTCGGCGAGCACCGCTTCCAGTACCGGCAGCACCCCGTGGACATCGGACAGCACCGCGACGCTCGCCACCATCGGCCCAGCCTCCGACCAGCACGGACCCCTTGTCCACGGCCGGCCCCGACCGGCCTCGTCGGCCACGGCGGCTGTCTCGGTGACTCCTCAGCTGCCGGTCGGGTCATGTTCATCCCACGGCCACCTCCGCCGGGTCTGATCACCTGATGACTGAGCAGGACATAGGACCGAACGACGACCTCGGTGGGCCGGACAGCGGCCGCGAGCTGGTCGGCCGTCGACAGGTCTTGGCCTGGGGCGCCACGGCAGGTCTGGCAGCCGGGTCGACCGCGCTGGCCGGTGAGCTCCCGGCAGCGGCCGCGACCTCACCGGACCGACCCCGAGCGCCGCACAACACCACGCTGGCGTTGACGATCCTTCGCGGGGCCCCGAACGCCGCGGGGTTCCGCCGCCACGTCGTCGGCCGGGGTGAGCCCTACCTGGTGCGCACCGACCTCGGTGGTGTCGCCCGACCGGACCGCGGCTCCCGCCGCCGCGCGATCAGCGCGTTCGTGCAGTTGACCGACATGCACGTGCAGGACACGCAGTCCCCGTCCCGGGTGGAGTTCCTCGACCGGTACTCCGACACCAACGACCCGCAGCAGGCCAGCCCGGTCCCGTTCGCGGCCGCCTACCGGCCCCAGGAGTTGCTCACCGCGCAGGTCGCCGACGGGATGGCCCGGGCGGTCCGCGGACTGAGTGCGGCGCCCATGACCGGCACCCGGCTCACCGCCGCGGTCGTCACCGGGGACAGCACCGACAACTGCCAGGCGAATGAGCTGCGGTGGATGATTTCCATCCTGGACGGGACACGACTCGTCCCCGACAGCGGTGCGATCGGCCGGTTCGAGGGTGTCGCCGACGGCAACGTCAGCACCTACGACACCGCCTACTGGCACCCCGGCGGAACACCGGCCGGCGCCACCGCCGGACCGGACCAGTTCCGCGCGCGGTACGGGTTCCCCACGATTTCCGGTCTCATCGCCGCGGCGACCCGGGCGTTCACCCCGGTGGGGCTGCCGATGCCGTGGTACGCCGTCCACGGCAACCACGACGGGCTGCTGTCGGGCAACTTCCCACCCGACGGAGTGCTCAACGCCCTGTCCGTCGGCAGCGTCAAGCCGATCGGGCTGCGCCGCGGGTCCGATCCCACCGCGCTGCACGCCCGCCTCGGTCGTGGGGACGCGAGCGCGGTCCCCGACCTGCTCGCCAACCCGGTCCGGTTTGTCACCCCGGACCCGGCGCGCCGCATCGTCAGCCGCACCGACTTCGTCGCCGAACACTTCACCACGACGGGCGCACCGAGGGGCCACGGGTTCACCCCGGCCAACCGGACCGCTGGGACGGCCTACTACGTCGTCGACCTGCCGGGCGCGCTGGCCGGCACCCACCGCGCCCGGCCGGTGCGGGTGATCAGCCTGGACACGGTCAACCCCAACGGCGAGGCCGACGGGTCGATCGACACCGCCCAGTTCGCCTGGCTGCAGGCCCGCCTGGCCGAGGTGCGCGACCGCCTCACCGTCGTGGTCAGCCACCACACCTCCGACACGATGAACAACGCACTCGTCGGCACCGGCGGGGACCTGTCCCCGCGGGTGCTGGGCCCGCAGGTCCTGCAGACCCTGCTCACCAACCCGCAGGTGGTGCTGTGGGTCAACGGTCACACGCACACCAACCTGGTCACCCCGCGACCAGGGCCCGGTGGCGGTGGACTGTGGGAGATCACGACCGCGTCGCACATCGACTGGCCGCACCAGGCCCGGACGCTGGAGATCGCCGACAACGGCGACCGGACCATCTCGGTGTTCACCACGATCATCGACAGCGCGGGCGCCCCCAGCTGGAGCGGCGCTCTCGATGTCGGCGGCCTCGTCTCGCTGTCCCGGGAACTGGCGGCCAACGACCCGCAGGAACAGTCCGGGCACGACGCGACCACCGACGGCCGGCGCGGCCGGGCGCTGGACCGCAACGTGGAACTGATCGTCCCGCTCCCAGCCGGCCTCAGACCCTGGTGACACCCGGTTGACCCTGGATCAGACCGCGGCAACCCCGGCGTCGGGGACGGCGTCGGTGTGCCGTCCAGCGCGGATCAGCACCATCACCGCGACGAACCCGAGCCCGAGCAGGCCGGCGCCCCAGGCGAAGGCGACGTGGAAGCTGTACACCTGCGCCTGCAGCTGCACCAGCGGCTGGCTCGCGCTCCCGGCCCGGTCCGCCAGGTAGCCGGTGACCGCCGACGCCGCGAACGTGTTGAGCAGCGCGGTACCCAGCGATCCGCCGATCTGCTGCGTCGCGTTCAGCGTTGCGCTCGCCACCCCCGCGTCGTGGGACCCGATGCCCACCAGAGCAGTGCTCGACAGCGGGACGAAGAGCAAGCCCAGCCCGACGCCCATCACGACCTCCGCCGGCAGGACGGTCGTCGCCCAGGACGTGTCGAGGTCGATCCGCAGCAGCGACAGCAGACCGGCGGCCGCGGCCAGCGCACCGACGGCCATCAGCGGCTTGGGACCGGTGCGCGGCAGCACGCGGGAGACGAATCCGGCAGTCAGCACGAGGGCGACGCTGAACGGCAGGAACGCCAGACCGGACCGGATCGGTGAGTAGTGCAGGACCAGCTGGAAGTAGTACGAGAGGAACAGGAACATCGCGAACAGGCCGGCACCCACGAGCATGGAGGTGAGGTAGGACCCACCACGGTCCCGGTCCAGCAGGATCCGCAGCGGCAGCAGCGCATGCCGGGTCCGGGACTCCACCACGACGAACGCGGTGAGCAGGACGAGACCGGCGAGGATGAAGCCGAGGCTGCGCACCGAGGTCCAGCCGATGGTCTGGTCGGCAGCCTGGGTGAACCCGTAGACGAGCGAGGCCAGTCCGAGCGTCACCAGCACCGCGCCCGGAATGTCGTACCGGGTGTCGCCGGGAGCCCTGCTCTCCCGGACGACGGCGAGAGCACCAATCACGGCGATGATGGCGATCGGGATGTTGACCAGCAGGCACCACCGCCAGGACGTGTACTCGGTCAGGACCCCGCCGAGCAGCAGGCCGACCGCGGAGCCGCCGCCGGCGATGGCCCCGTACACGGCGAAGGCGGTCGAGCGCTCCTTGACGCTGGTGAACGTCACCGCGAGCAGGGACAGCGACGCCGGCGCGAGCAGTGCCGCGAAGGCGCCCTGGACGACGCGCGCGCCGAACAGCATCCCGGAGTTGGCCGCGGCGCCGCCGATCGCAGACGCGGCGGCGAAGCCGAGCAGTCCGATGATGAACGTGCGACGGCGACCGGCGAAGTCCGCGATCCGGCCGCCGAGCAGCAGCAGGCCCCCGAACGCGAGCGTGTAGGCGGTGACCACCCACTGCCGGTCCGCGTCGCTGATGGACAGCGCCTCCTGCGCCCGGGGCAGGGCGATGTTCACGATGGTCGCGTCCAGCACCACCATCAACTGGGCGATCGCGATGACCGCCAGGGCGATCCAGCGCCGCGGGTCAGGTTCTGGCGGGCTCTCCGACGCGGGGACGGTCTGCGGCAGTGTGGCTTCGGTCATCAGCGTGCTCTCCCGGGTACTGGGTGGTTCGAAACAGGAGCGGGAGGACCACGTCGTCCACGATGCGTTCGAGGTAGGCCAGGTCGACGGGCTGGCCGGTGACGAGCAGGCGCATCAGCACCATCGAGCCGGCGACGTCGGTGACCAGGTCAAGATCAGCCCCGGCGGGCAGCCGACCCCGGTCGACCTCCCGGGCGGCCCAGGTTCTTGCCGCGGCGCACCGGTCGTCCACCAGGTGCCCACGCAGCCAGTCCGCCAGGTCCGGCTCGGCGTGGATCGCGGTGAGCAGGCCCTGGATCATCGACAGGTCCTGGTCCCGCAGGCCGTCGACCATCGACGTGAGCGCGGCGAGCAGGTCACCGCGCACACTGCCGGTGTCCGGCAGCGCGACGGTCTGGCCGTCGCAGTGGCGCAGGGCGTCCTCGACGAGCTGGGCCTTGCCGGCCCAGTGCCGGTACAGCGTCGCCTTGCTCGCCCGCGCGCAGCTGGCGACGGCGTCCATCGTCAGCCGGTCGTAGCCGGTGCTGGCGAGGGTCTGCAGGACGGCAGCAAAGATCGCCTTACGGCGGTTGGCGACGGCGTCCGGTAGCACCGTTCGACTGTACGAAACGGTTTCGTACAGTGCAACCGCCGGTGCGACCCTGCTTCGACCGGTGCTTCAGCCGCGGCGGACGGTGACCGCCGGGGGGGTCCGCAGGGTCTGGGCGATCACGCAGTAGCGCTCGGCGAGATTGACCAGCCTCTCCTGCGTGGCCTCGTCGGCGTCGGTGTCGAACGCGAAGGTGATCGTCAGCTCGGACAGCCCGACCGGCACCGTCCGGTCCACGCCGAGCGTCCCGCGGGCGTCCCAGACACCGTCGACCTCGACGCGGGCATCGCGCAGCGCGACGCCCATCGCGGTGGCGACGCTGCTCAGCGTCACGCCCGCGCACGCGGCGACCGCCTGGCAAAGAACGTCGGCGGAGCAGGCCGCCGACCCGTCGCCGCCGGTCGCCGGGTGCAGGCCGGCGTGGATCGGCCCCTGCTGGCCCGGACCGGTCGTCACGGTGACGCCGACCGGGTCCCCGTCGAGCACCGCGACCGCCCGGGCCGGTACCCGGGCGGCCGCCGCGTCGGCGCGGTAGGTGTCCTTCAGCGGCTTCTGCAGCGCACGCAGCGCGATCGCGTCCATGGGTCCGACCGTAGGGCGGCCGGCCCACGGGCCGTTACGGGGTGAGCAGGGTCTTGATCGACCGGCGCTCGTCCATTCCGGCGTAGGCCTCGGCGACCTCGGCCAGGGGCAGCTGACGGTCGAACACCCGGCCGGGCTCGATGGTGCCGTCCAGCACGTCCGGCAGCAGCTCGTCGATGTAGGCGCGGACCGAGGCGACCCCGCCGGCGACGTTGAGGTTGTCCCCGAACATCTGCCGCATCGGCAGCTCCGGACCGCCGGACGGCACCCCCACGTACCCGACGAACCCACCGGGCCGGAGGGTGGCCAGCGACTGCTCCATCGACTCCTTGGTCCCGACGGCCTCCAGGACCGCATCGGCACCGATCCCGTCGAACAGGTCCTTGACCGCCGCGATGCCCTCGGCGCCGCGCTCCGCGACGATGTCGGTCGCGCCGAACGCGCGCGCCAGGGCCTGCCGGTCGGCGCGCCGCGACATCGCCACGATCCGCTCCGCACCCAGCCGCTTGGCCGCGATGACCGCGCACAATCCGACCGCGCCGTCACCCACCACCACGACCGTGCTGCCCGGGCCGACGCGGGCCGAGAGCGCGGCGTGGTGTCCGGTGCCCATCACGTCGGACAGCGTGAGCAGGCCGGGGATCATCTCCTCGGTCGGCGCCTCCGGCAGCGCGACCAGCGTGCCGTCGGCCTGCGGGACACCGACGTACTCGGCCTGCCCGCCGCCGACCGGGTCGCCGAACTCGTCGGTGAACCCGTAGGCCGCGCCGTGCAGACACGAGGTGTGCACCCCGTTGCGGCAGTTCACGCAGGTCCCGTCGGACACCGCGAACGGGGAGATGACGAAGTCGCCCTCGGTCAGCGTCGACACCGCCGAGCCGGTCTCCGCCACGATGCCGACGAACTCGTGGCCGACCGGGTGCGGCTGCTTCACCTGCTGGATGCCGCGATAGGCCCACAGGTCCGAGCCGCAGACACAGGAGGCGACGACGCGGACGATCGCGTCGGTCGGGCGGCGGATCGTCGGGTCCGGCACCTGCTCGAGCCGGACGTCGTTCGGGCCGTGGATGACGGTCGCGCGCATGGGTCTCCTTGCTGGTCAGCCTGGGGGACGGGTGGTGCCGATCGGATCGCTGGGGCGGGCGCTGCACGGACGGTGGGCAGCGGCCGACATGCCATCGAACCGCGTCCGGCGCACCTGCTCCGCCGCGGCCGCTCAGCCGGACGGCGGGTCGACCGCTGCGCCGAGCTGCGGGTCGACCGACCGGAACCCGATGGTGACAGGCGCCCGGCTCGGCCCACGCTGCTCGCCGGGGCTGGGCGGCGGGAGCACGTCGTCGAGGAAGCCGTAGTCGGCGGCGAGCCGGGCCGCCTCTTCGCCGCCCCCGGTTGCCGCCGCGCGGACGGCGCGCCACCAGGCGTCCACATCGGACCAACCGGGCGCGGACAGTGATCCGCCGAAGTGCCGGACCGCCAGCGCAGCGGTGAGGCAGCCGAACCGCACACGATTGCGCAGCGGCCAACCGGCCAGGTGGGCGGTGCTGTAGCCGGCGACGAACACGTCCCCGGCCCCGGTGGCGTCGAGGGCATCCACGGCCACCCCGGCGACCGCGCACTCCTCACCGGTCGTCTGGTCCACGGCGATCGCCCCGCCCGGCCCGAGGGTGACCACCGCGACCGGGACCCGGTCGGCGAGCCGGTGCAGCGCGTCGCGGGGGGTGTCGGTGCGGGTGTAGAGCATCGCCTCGGCGTGGTTGGGCAGGAACGCGGCGCAGTGCTCGAGCTGGTCCAGCACCGACGCCGGCCAGCTACCGGTCGCGTCCCACCCGACGTCGGCGAACACCGCGGTCCCGGCGGCGGCCGCCTGCACGGCCCACTGTTCGGTCGTCGCGTGCAGCGACACCATCGCGGCCCGGGCCGACGGCGGCGTGCCCACCAGTTCGTCGGAGGTCAGCGGCGGCTCGTGGCCGTGGGTGACCATGGCGCGGTCGGTGTCGTAGGCCAGCGAGACCGTGACGGGTGAGTGCCAGCCGGGCGCCCGCCGGGACAGCGACAGGTCGACGCCCTCCTGGTCGGCGAGGGTCTCCCAGCAGTAGTCGCCGTACTGGTCGGTGGAGAAGCACGCCGCCAGCCCGGTGCGCAGGCCCAGGCGCCGTAGCGCGACCGCGAGGTTGGCCACGCCGCCGGGCGAGGAGCCCATGCCGGCGGTCCACAGCTCCCGACCGGGCATCGGTGGGCCGTCGAGCCCGGTGAAGACGAGGTCGTAGAAGACGGTTCCCGCGCAGAGCACGTCCAGGTCCGGCGCGCACGGCGCAGCGCGGCGGTCGGCGAGCGGGTCGCGGTCCGGAACGCCGAGGGCCCGGCCGAGCTCGTCGGTGCCTGGGCCGCCGGGCGCCGCCCGATGCCAGGGATGCGTCGAGGAGTCCACCCGGCCACCCTCGTCCACTCCGGTGGCGACCCGGCTTCCCGGTCTGGTCTCTGGTGTCCAGTGGCGGGTTCGTCCCGGTCAGCGGGACCAGTCGGCCACTCGACGCCGAGTGCACCGGTTCGGTCACGCTCGGGGCCTGGCCGTTGCCCCGCGGTCATCAGCTGTGCGGCAATGGCCGGCGTCGTGGCGTCGGCGGCGGCCGACTGCGGGAGAGGGGCGCCGGGTGCGATCTGTCCAGGCGGCGGTGCTCGCGTGGCGCGGGCTGCGGTTCCGGTCCGCCGGCTCGGTGGCGACCCTGGTCGTCGCGACGCTCGCGGTGGCGGCTGCGACGTTGGGGCCCCTCTACTCGGGGACGGCCCAGGACTCCCTCGTCCGTCAGGGACTCGCCGACGCGGAGGTGTATACGACGGGCCTGGTCGCCGACGTGGGCCTGGTCGAGCAGCCCGCGTCCCCCGCGACAAGTGTCGCCGCGGTGGACGAGGCGGTCGAGGCTGCCCGCTACGACCGGTTCTGGGGTGCCGCGTCGTTGACGCTGGTGACCTCGAATCGCACGGTCCGGTTGCCCGGCCAGCTGCCCCTGGCCGCCAACGTGTCGTGGCGGCGGGGCATGTGCGCCTCGATCCGGATCGTGGCCGGCCGGTGCCCGACCGACGGCGCGGACAGCGCGGGAGGCGCCGACGGCGCGGGAAGCGCGGACGGGCAGGCGGGGCCGCAGGCGATGGTGTCGTCCCGGACGGCCCGGGAACGACGGATCCGCCTGGGCGACCGCTTGCGGACGGACCTCGGGGGGCGGACTCCCGGGCGGGACTCCCCCGTCGTCGTCGGCTTCTACGACGTGACGTCGGCGCGGGCTCCCGGCTGGGCGTACGGCAGCCCCGACCAGGCCGCGCCGGCGGGCGCCGACCTGCCCGAGCACCTGGACGAGGTACTGGTCGACCGAGTCACCGTGCAGCAGTCACAGGCGGGCACCCGGGCGACCGCGTTCCGGCCCCTGCGCCCAGGTGTCGTGCACGTCGGGGACCTGCCCGAGCTCACCCGCCTGTTGGCGCCGGCGCCCGGGCCCACCGACGCGGGAGCCGGTGGCGTCCAGGTTCAGGTGGTCAGCGGCACCGGGCAGGTGCTCGCGGCCGTCGACGCCGACCGCTCTCTGGTCCGGTCCTCGACCACGGCGGTGACCGTGCAGGTGAGCGCCCTGGCGCTGTTCGTGCTGTACCTGGTGATCGCCGCGACCTCGGAGGAGCGCAGCGGCGAGGTGGCGCTGGCGAAGCTGCGCGGGATGGCCGCGGGCGCCACCGCGATGTTCGCCCTCGCCGAGCCGGTCCTCGTGCTGGTCGTCGCGGTGCCGGTGGGCGCCGCGGTCGCGTTCGCCGCGGACACCGCGCTGGCGGCCGGGTTGACCGCGGGCAGCCAGGTGCAGGCCGACGGGGCCACGGTCGTCGCCGCCGTGGCCGCACTGGCCGGGGGCCTTGCGGCGTGCGCCCTGGCCGCCCGGCGGTTGCTGACCACCCCGGTCACCGGTCAACTGCGCCGGACAGGTGGCCGGCGAGCCGCGCTGGGCCGGTCGGTGGCGGTGGACGCGGCGGTCGTGATGCTGGCGGGCGCGGGGGTCTACGAGCTGCGGACCGGGTCCGCGGACACCCTCGGCCTGACGGCGCCCGGGTTGCTGGCGCTGGCTGCCGGGTTGCTGGTCGTCCGCGTCGTCCCGCTCGCCGCGCGCGCGGGTGTCCGCCGGACGCGCCGGTCCGCCCACGTCGCCGGGTTCCTGGCGGTCCGGAACCTGGCGCGCCGACCGGCCGGTGCGCGCCTGGTGGTGCTGGTCGCGGTGGCAGTGGCCCTGGCGGTGTTCGGCATCGACGGGTTCAGCGTTGCCCGGACGGTGCGCATCGACACCGCCCGCAGCGCCGTGGGGGCGGACCGGGTCGTGCATGTGGCTGCTTCCTCGCCGGGGGCGCTGCTCGCGGCGGTCCGCGGGGCCGACCCGACCGGGCGGCAGGCGATGGCGGTCGCCCAGTCCTCCGGCGGCGCCGCGTTCCCCTTGCTCGCCGTGGACACTCCACGGCTGGCCGCCGCCACCAGCTGGGATCCGCACTGGGGTGGGACGTCGACAGCCGCGTTGGTGACCGGGCTGCACCCGCCGACGGTCCCGCCGGTGACGGCGCAAGGCTTCCTGGCGCTGCGGGTGCGGGTGGCGGCGACGGGACCGGCTGCGGGCCTGCGTCTGTCGGTCGACCTGTTGGACTCGACCGGGCACCGGGCGCTGATCCCGCTCGGCCGGGCCCGCCCGGACGCCGACACCGCCCTGCGCGCGCCGCTGCCCACCGGGTGCACCCGGACCCCGTGCCGCCTGGTGGACCTCGTCGTCGACCGGTCGGCGGCGGAGCCCGCCCCGGACGCCGGCCCCGTCGACCCGCTGAACCCGGCGCCACCGCCGGACCCCGGGACGTCGGGGACGGTGACCGTTCAGGCGTTCGCGGACGACCGGGGCCCGGTGTCCGTGGTGCTCCCGGGCGGTCGGCCCCGGTGGCGGTACCGGCCCAGCGCGCTGGACGTCTTCGACCCGTCCCGCACCCCCGATGTCGCGGTCACCAATGGGCCGGCCGGTTCGATCGTCGTGCGGTTGCAACCCGCGTCGGCGAGCTCGTTCACCATCGAGACGACCGACCTGCCCGCGCAGCTGCCCGTGCTGACCGGCCGGGACACCGTCGCCGAGCCGTTCGTCGGCCGGACCGGAGCCGTGTTCGCCGCCGACCTGGCGGGACAGTCGCTGGTCGTCGCCCCGCTGCCCGGACGGGGCACCCTGCCGCGACTGGGCACCGCCGGGGACCTGATCGACCTGGAATCCCTCGTCCTGACCCACCCGGGAGCCTCCTCGATCGTCGATCTGCAGGTGTGGCTGGCACCCGGCGCGCCGGGGCCGGCCCTGATGACGCGGCTCGCAGCGGCCGGGGTGAGCCCGGTCCCCCTCGGTGGCGCCCGCGTCGGCGGCACCGAGTCGGTGACCGCCCGGATCGCCGCGTTGTCCCGGACGGGTCCGGCGATCGGTCTGCGGATCTACCTGCTGGCCGCCGTCGACGCGCTGCTGCTCGCGATCGGAGCACTGCTCACCGCCTCGTTCGTCACGGCCCGACGCCGCAGTTACGAACTCGCCGCCGTCCTGGCCCTCGGTGGCCGCCGACGGACCCTGGTCCGGGCCGGGCGCGCCGAGCAGCTGGTGCTGATCGTGACGGGCACCGGCGTCGGGGCCGCGGCGGGCCTGGTCGCCGTGGTGCTCGCGCTGCCGGTGCTGGGGGCGGTCACCGCGGGTGGGCCGGTTCGACCATCGTCGATCGCCTGGGTACCGGTGGTGGCCGTGCTGGTCGCCGTCCTCGGGGCCGCCGGTCTGCTGGCGCACCTCGCGTCCCGCCACGTCGTCGCGCTGGCCGGACCGGACCGGCTGCGCGAGGTCCAGGGGTGAGCGTCGGTGCCGCGGTGCACCCGGCCGGCGTGGGTGTCCGGTGCGCCGGCCTGGTGCACATCTGGTCCGCCGGGCACGACGAGGTCGTCGCCGTCCGCGGGGTCGACCTCGACGTCGGGGCGGGGGAGACCGTGGCCCTGCTGGGGCCGTCCGGATCGGGAAAGTCAACTCTGCTTGCCCTGCTCGGGGGGCTGATGCGCCCGTCGGCCGGGTCGCTGTGGATCGGGTCGACGGAGATCAGCCGTCTCGACGCCCGGGCGCTGCTGCGGCTGCGCTCGGACCGGGTAGGCACGGTGCTGCAGGGGGCGGCGCGCAACCTGCTGCCCTACGGGACGCCGTTGGACAACGTGCGCTTCGCCCAGCGCTCGCTGCGCCGCGGCGCGCGATCCGGGGTCCTGGATCCCGCGGATCTGCTTACTGCACTGGGACTGGCCGCAGTCGCCACCGCCCCACTGGCCCGGTTGTCCGGCGGCGAACAACAGCGGATCGCGTTGGCCGTTGCCGTCGCCAACGGTCCCGGCCTGCTGCTCGCCGACGAGCCGACCTCGCAGTTGGACAGCGCCGGCCGGGACCAGGTGCTCTCGACCCTGGCGCTGGTCAACAGCCGGTTCGGCACCACCGTCGTCGCCGTCACCCACGATCCGGCCGTCGCCGCCGCGCTCGGGCGCACCGTCACGATGCGGGGCGGCCGCGTCGGCCGGGAAGGTTTGCACGGCAGGGAGTTCGCGGTCGTGTCCGCCGACGGTGCGGTCCAGCTGCCCGACGAGATGCTCGCCGACTGGCCAGCGGGAACACTGGTCCTGGTGGCCCACGACGGCGACGCGTTGCGCCTGACCAGAGCTCAGCCGTGACGACGGACACCGACAACGACGCCGACCCCGGGGGCCGTGCCGGGCCCGATCTCGTCGGCAGGGGTCTGGTGGTCGTCCGCGGTGGCAAGCGCGTCCTGGACGGGGTGGACGCGAGGGCGAGCGCCGGAGCGGTGCTCGCGGTTACCGGCCCCTCGGGGTCCGGCAAGTCCACCCTGCTGGCCGTGTTCGCCGGCCTGGTCGAGCCCGACGCCGGCCGGGTGGTCCGCCCGGCGTCGGGTCCGACCGGTCGCGTCGGGATCGTCCTGCAGGGGTACGGACTGCTGCCGGTGCTCACCGCCGCGGAGAATGTCGAGCTGCCCCTGCAGATCGCCGGCTTGGCGCCTGCCGAGATCGCCGTACGGGCCCGCGAGGCGCTGCGGTGGATCGGCCTACACGATGTCGACGACCGCCTGACCGAGGAGTTGTCCGGTGGTCAGCAGCAGCGGGTCGCGGTCGCCCGCGCCCTGGTCGTCGCGCCCCTGCTGCTGGTCGCCGACGAACCCACCGCCGAACTGGACGAAAGCAGCGCTCAGATCGTGCTGACGGCGCTGCGAGCCGAGGCGGATCGGGGCGCGACGGTCGTGCTGGCCACCCACGACCCGGCGATCGCCGCGGCCTGCGACACCGAGGTCCACCTGGTCGACGGCCGGGTCACGAACTGATCGCGACCGAGAACCGCCGCGCGCGGTAGTGCGGTTGAGCACCACCGGTCATCAGGTCGCTTATCCTTCTTGGTGGTGAAACGCCGACCCGGCCCAGCCGGACCGGGGTCGAGCGTCCGAGTGCGAAGACCCGTCCACCAGCAACGCGCACGGACGGACAGCGCATTCACCGGAGCAGAAGGGTGTCCACCGATGACTACGACGGACTATGCCGCTCGCGACACCGCGATCGGACCGGCGCAGAAGATCGCCCGACTCTACGGGGTCGTCTTCCTGCTGTTCGGAATCCTGGGCTTCGTTCCTGGGATCACCACGCACTACAGCGACATGTCGTTCGCCGGTCACGCGTCCGGCGCCATGCTGCTCGGGATCTTCCAGGTCTCGGTGTTGCACAACATCGTGCACCTGCTCTACGGGCTGGCCGGGCTGGCGATGGCCAGAGCGGAGCGGACTGCGGAGACCTACCTCATCGTCGGCGGAATCATCTACGCCGTCCTGTGGATCTACGGTCTCATCGTCGGCAGGGACAGCAGCGCGAACTTCGTGCCGCTCAACACCGGCGACAACTGGTTGCACTTCGTCCTGGCTGTCACGATGATCGCCGCCGGTCTTTACGCGCGCCGTCGGGCAACGGCAGCACCGGCCCGCATCTGACGGGATCCGCATGAACGCACCGGACGGGGGCCGTCCGTCAGGCCCCCGTCCGGTGGCACGGACCTTGTCAGCCGCCGACGATCACCCGAGGGTGAACGAGCGGTGCGCGGTCAGTTCGATCCAGTCCGACCCGTTGTGACAGGCCGGCCAGCTCGTGTAGGAGCCGGCGCCGAGCCATCGGGACACTGAGTAGGCGTAGCTGCGCCCAGGTGCGAGCGTCATCGGCGCACTGGTGGGGAAGTCCACATTGGCACCCCACGAGGTGCGCGCCCCGGCTAGGAAAGAGTCCACGGACAGCGGCGACGCGCCGGTGTTGGACACCGTGAACGACGCCGTCACCGAGCCCCAGCCCGACTTGGCCAGAACAAGTGGCGAGGTCACCGTCGCCACCCCGGGGCCCTGCCTCGCTTCACCGGCCCAGCCGTCCCGGAATCCGCGGAGGGAGGCAGCCGAGGATTCCACCCGCCAGTCGCGCTGGACATCGCGTCGATCGTCCTCGGAGAAGTAGACCAGCGCCTCGAGCCGGGGAAAGCGCGTCGAGGCGAACATGTCCCGGAACCAGTCCCCCTTGTCAGCGCCCACGGGGTCGACGCCGGATACCGCCTCGGTCGTGCCGAACTCACCCAGCCAGACCGGACGACTGGTGAGGCGGGTGATCCGTTCGTAGGGGCCGGCCACCAGTTGCTCGAATGACCGCCACGACCCGTCGCCGCGGACCGGCTGCTGGTTGGACCAGTTGTAGGCGTCGAAACCAGCGATGTCGACATGGTCCTCACCCGGCCAGTAGTCCTCGAGCCGATTCCCCGGCCGGTCCGGGAAATCGGACTCGTTGGGACACCACACGAACCGGACGTTGCCCGCGCCCTGAGCCCGGAACCGGTCGACCAGACGCTGCCACGCACGCACGAACAGGTACGCGGGCGGTCCGGCGGGGGCGCCGGCCGAGTAGGACATCCACTGTCCGTTCATCTCGTGGCCGAAGCGCAGGTAGATCTCCCTGCCGGAGTCGCGTGCGTCGCGGGCGAAGCGGTCGAGGTAGCCGTCCTGCCGGCCGGCGGCAATGTCCGGCACGAGGGAGCCGTCCGGCTTCATCGACAGCATCAGCGCCCGCTCCCCGGCGTTGGCGTTCAGCGCCTCGGCGAAGTCCCTGCCCCAGGTGAAGAAGTAGTGCACTAGGTCCAGCCGCCGACCGAGCGCACTCTCGAACGTGGCCAGGTCCGCCGGGGCGACGGGGTCGGCGAACGGGTGGCCGGCGAGATGGACGTAGGCACCGATGCGCACCCGCCCGGTAAGCGGGCTGTCGACCGCCGGCGACCCGACGGTCGGGACGACTGTCGGGTCGCCGGTCGGGTCGACCGTCGGGACCGACGGGGTCACCCCGTCGGCGTAGGCGCGGTCCGCCGGTCGGGCGAGGACGGCGTAGGCGGGGACGGCGGCGATGGCGGCCGCCAACAGGCTCCGGCGTGAGGTGGGCACAGGCGAAGCCTTGCACGCTAGTCGGCTGCCCCTCGATGTGAGTGCCGTAGTTGATCGACTACGGACCGTCGAGGATTGGTCCTACTTGGTCACATTACTCTCTGTAGTGGTCCACTCAGCCTTAAGTTGCGATTGCCCACGGCCAATCTTTCACCTTTCAGTAATGGTGATCTTACCGAAAGTAATGTGTGGATTCGGAGGGACTCCCGATTGCGCTGTGCCACGCTTACGGGACACCCGGCAAGGTCGCCGCAGCAGCAGTCGCAGTCCTCCTCCGAGGGCGTGGGCGACCTTCCGTAAGTGGGGGAATCGATGTCTGGACACCTTGGGCCGGTCTTGTCGGCGCGACGTACCGGGGCTCCGGACCGCAGGGTAAGGACGCTGATCATCGGAGCCGGGCCGACCGGACTGGGTGCGGCCTGGCGCCTGCGTGAACGAGGCGATGACGACTGGGTCGTGGTCGACTCCGCGTCGGTAGCCGGCGGGGCCTCGGCTTCGGCTCACGATCGTCAGGGTTTCGTCTGGGACCTCGGCGGCCACGTTCTGCATTCACATTTCCGCTACTTCGACGAGGTCGTCGGTAAGGCTGTCGAGGACTGGAGTTATCCCCGGCGGGCCGGTTGGGCGTCCGTGGGCGGCCTTCTCTCCCCTACCCCCGTCCAGCGGAACCTCGGCCACCTGACCCCGGAGCTGGGGCGAACCGTGGTCACCGAGATCGGTGAGCGCACCAAGCCCGCCGAACATCGCCCGGATCTTGGCTCCTGGTTCGAGCGCACTTTCGGTCCGACCCTGACCGGAATGTTCTTCAGGCCGCTGAACACGAAGATGTGGGCGCATCCGCCCGAGATGCTGTCCCATTCCTGGACCTCCTTGCGCTCAGGATCGACGGCCGCCAACGTGCCGGCGCCACGGGCCAGCCTCGACAGGTCGGACCGGCCTGCCGAGGTGACGACCTTCCCGTTCCCCCGCGGGGGGACCGGATCGCTGTGGCAGGCGGTTGCCGACGGGTTCCCGCCCGGCGCGATCCGCTACGGCGTCACTGTCGTCGGTGTCGACCTGGACTCCCGGGTGGCGACCGTCAGCGACGGCACGTCGATCGGGTTCGAGGAGTGCATCTCCTCGATGCCGCTCCCGGCGCTGGCGAGCGTCATCGGACGTCCCGATCTGGCCGCCTGTTCCGCGACGCTCCGGTCTTCGGCCGTGCACGCGGTCGGGTTCGGGTTCCTCGGTGAGCCGCCGCCGGAACTCGCGCGAGCGTCCTGGGTCTACTCGGCAGACGCGGACGTGCCGTTCCACCGGGCGACGGTCCTGTCCAACTACTCCGACCGGATGGCCGGGCCGGGGCGCTGGTCGATCCTGACCGAGTCGGCGACGTCGGCCCACCGGCTGCTGGACGCCTGCTCGATCATCCCGGACAGCCTTGCCGCCCTTCGACCGTGGGGCGTGACCGGGGACCCGGTCAGCACCTGGCACCGCCGGCTCCCGATGGGGTACCCGATCCCGACGCTGGGCCGCGACGCGGTGCTCCGACCGGTCCAGGCCGAACTGCTGGCCGCCGGGATCCGCTCCCGTGGCCGGTTCGGCGGGTGGCGGTACGAGTCCTCCAACCAGGACCACGCGTTCATGCAGGGCGTCGAAGCGGTCGACGCCGCCTGGTCCGGGATGCCGGAAACGGTGTACGGCCTGTCGTGACCCACTAGCCCGGCCCTCAATTCCGGGATCTCGATCCCGGGCCATTTGCTTCCCAATCAACCACCTGTCACCGGACCGGTCTGTGCCTCGAGCCGCGGTCGGGTCGTCGCCGGCTGCCGCCGGCCGGGTGTGCCCCATCACGAGCGCATGGAGGACAGCTGTGCCTGATCACCTGTACGTCGGAGCGAGCACCATTACCGGACCACTCCAACCGGCCGCCGACCGGGTCCGGTTCCGGCGGGTTCTCACCCGCCGGGAGAATGTCGGAATCGCCGCTATGGCGGCCGGCCAGCTGCTGCTGACCGGGGCGTTCATCACCTACCTGGCGTGGCCGTCGCACCTGCCGATCCTGGCCGGGCATTCGCTGGCCTACCAGATCGCCGCCGTATTCGGTTGCGCGATGATCATCGGTCTGCAGGTGATCTCCCTGCTGCAGACCGTATCCGTTCTGCACTTCGCCAGCCGGGCCCGCGATCCGATCCCGATGGTCGCGCGGCCGGGGTTGCGCGTGGCGATGTTGACCACGATCGTCCCGAGCAAGGAACCGTGGGAGGTCGCCGAGCGGACCCTGCTGGCCATGAAGCGCCAGATCCACGACGGGGTGCTGGACGTGTGGGTGCTGGACGAGGAGGACAACCCCGTCATCCGGGCCCGCTGTGCCGAGCTCGGCATCAACCACTTCAGCCGACGCGGCGTCCCGGAGTGGAACCAGCCCGAGGGCCCGTTCCGCGCGAAGACCAAGCACGGCAACCACAACGCCTGGCGCCAGATGCACGAGCACCGCTACGACCTGGTCTCCCAGATGGACCCCGACCACACGCCGCTGGACAGCAACGACTTCCTGCGTAGGACGCTCGGCTACTTCAACGACCCCGACGTCGCGTTCGTCGTCTGCCCGCAGGTCTACGACAACCACTCGGCCGGGCTGATCGCCAAGGGCTCCGCCGAGCTCGCCTACCTCTTCCACGGGATCACCCAGCGCGGCGCCAACGGCCTGGGCGCCCCGGTGCTGATCGGTACCAACCACGTGTTCCGGCCCGCCGCCTGGCAGCAGATCGACGGGTACCAGGACTGCATCATCGAGGACCACCTGACGGCGATGCGGGTCCCCGCAGAGACCAACCCGGCCACCGGACGCCGGTGGCGGGGCGTCTACACCCCGGACATCCTCACCGCCGGTGAGGGCCCGAACAGCTGGACGGACTTCTTCAGCCAGCAGCGCCGGTGGGCGTACGGCATCTTCCAGATCGCCACCCGGAAGTCCCCGGCCATGTTCGGCAGGATGACGCCGGCACAGCGCGTCTCGTTCGCGTCGCTGCAGTTCTTCTACCCCTCCGTCGGCCTGACCTGGCTGCTCGGGAACCTGCTGTCGGCGCTCTACCTGATCGGCGGCGTCAGCGGCAGCCGGCTCGGCACCCTGACGTGGGCGGCGCTGTTCGTCTCCAGCACCGTCGCCGGCATCGGGATCAGCACCTGGTTGCGTCGGTTCAACCTGATGCCCCACGAGCGGTCCAGCTACAACCTCACCGGGATGCTGCTGAACCTGGTGACGACGCCGGTCTACCTCGCCGCGGGCTTCGCCCAGCTCACCGGGCGACCACTGGCGTACAAGGTGACCGCCAAGGGCCGTCTGGCCACCGGGGACAGGCTCTCCACGTTCCGACTGCAGATCCAGTGGATCATCTTCGCGGTCGTGAGCGTGCTGATCGGCCTGGCCAGCGGACACCTCTACCCGTCCCTGTACGTCTGGATGAGCCTGACCATCCTGTGGTGCGCCATCCCGATCGCCGTCTGGGCGAGCGACGAGCGACGAGCGGTCCGGCGTGCCGCCGACTCGGCGCTCACCACCGCCACGGGTCGGCCCGCACTCGCTGCAGCCCCCGCTCCGGCGGCTGCGCTCGCTCCGGCCGCCCGATTCGCGCTGGACGCCCCGACCCGCCGGCGCGGTGCAACTTCGCTGGCCGACCTCGAGTGGGACTTCGCCAGGGAAACCGCCTCCCGACCGGTCGTCGTCGCGGACAAGAGGCCGTGACGACTGCCACCCGGTCGGTGCGCCCGTCACGCCGATCGGTGCTGTTCGCCGGTGCCGGCCTGGCAGCGCGGCTCCTGATCCCGGTGGCACCGGCGGTGACGCTGCTCGCGGCGGGGTGCGCCGCGGCGTCCCCGCTGCGGGCCCGCGTCAAGGTCGGCAGTTACGTCCACCTGCAGGACAGTCCCCCGGAGGATCCGGTCGCCCCGGCCGACGTGGCCGCCCTCGAGGGAATGCTCGGCCACCGATTCGACATCATCCATTACTTCTTCACCTGGGGACGATCCTTCGGCGAGGCGCTGAACGCCACGAGCAACGACCACGACCTGCTGCTCTCGCTCAAACCGGACGGGAACATCGTCCGCGAGGTCATCGACGGTGTCCACGACGGCTACCTGGAACAGTTCGCCCGGGATGTCCGGGACTTCGGCCGGGTCGTGTACCTGCGATACGGCCACGAGATGAACGGATCCTGGATGAGCTATTCCGCCGGAGCCGACGGCGGTCCGTCCGCCGACCAGTTCGTCCAGTCCTGGCGGCACCTGGTCGCGGTGTTCCGCCGGGTCGGTGCCACGAACGCCCGATTCGTCTGGTGCGTCAACGAGATGGACGTACCGGACCGTCCCGGCAACAGGATGGAGGACTACTGGCCCGGCAAGGAGTCGGTCGACATCATCGGCTTCGACGCCTACAACTGGTCTTACCGCGAGCCCAAGCGCGGCAACGGGTCCTACCGCACGTTCGCGGAGATCACCGACGCCCCGTACCGCCGCGTCGCGGCACTGACCAATGACCGCCCCGTGTGGCTGTGTGAGTTCGGCACCACCGACCCGGTGATCCCACCGGACCCGTCCGGTTCGACAAAAGGCGGATGGTTCCGCGACATGTTCGCATCCACGTCGTTCCCTCGCCTGGAGGCCATCGTGTACTTCTCCAAAGACGATCAGGGGGAGACGATGCGCGACTGGCGCCTGGACTCCTCCGCGGACAGCATCGCCGGGTTCCGGCAGGGCTGGGCCGGCGCATGAGCACCGCGGAGCGCGAGCTGGGCCCCCCGCCCCCCGAGCGGCGCTCGACGGCACCAACCAGCGTCCTGGCGGTAGGTTCGCACCCGGACGACGTCGAGCTGGGCTGCGGTGGAGCGCTGGTCAAGCATGCGGCGGCCGGGGACCGCGTCACCTTGCTGGTCGTCAGCGACGGCGAGGCCGGGCCGGGCCCGGTCTGGCTGCGGCGCGCGGAGCAGCAGGCCTCGGCGGCACTGCTCGGCGCCGAGGTGGTCTATGGGTCGCTGCCCGACGGACAGCTGGGGAACCGGGAGATCGACCTCGTCCATCTCATCGAGCGATTGATCCGGGAACGCGCGGTCAATTGCGTGTATACGCACGGTCGCGATGACACCCATCAGGATCACCGCGCGGTTGCGGTGGCTACCTGGGGGGCGGCACGGCGCTGCGCGCGCGTACTATCCTACGAGTCCCCGAGCAGTGTCGCCTTCGCGCCGTCTGTCTTCATCGACATATCCGACGCACTGGAGAAGAAGGTGGCCGCCCTGGAGTGCCACGCCAGCCAAGTGGGTGGTTCAGCCATGGCCGACGTCGACATGGTCCGCAGCGTCGCATCCTTCCGCGGGTTCCAGGCCCGGACGCGTGCTGCCGAGGGGTTCATTCCGCACCGCCTCGTCATGGACCTGTGATGGACGATCACATTCCCCATCCGTGCCGGCACCGGCCGAAAGGAGGGCATTGATGGCGTGGACCGTGAACGTTTCCGTCACCGACGACCTCGACGGAGGTGCTGCCGACGAGACAGTCCGTTTCTGCCTCGACGGCACGTCCTACGCCATAGACCTCTCGACCGGAAATGCCCTCGAGCTGAGAGGGGTGCTGGGCCGGTACGTGCTGCGCGCCCGGGCTCAGGCCGCGGCCGGACCCGCCATCGGCGGACCACTCGACACATCAGGACTTGCTACATCAGGACTTGCTACATCAGGACCAGGCGGGGGGCCAGGGTCCCAGACCGCCGTCATACGCGCCTGGGCGAGGCAGAACGGCTTCTCCGTCAGTCGCGTCGGCCGCCTTCCCGCAACCATCCAACGTGCCTACCAACGGGCCAACGCGGATGGACACCACCCGCCCGGTGTGCCGTCCGGACCGACCTCGCCCGGGTCGTTCCCGACCCCACCAGAGGCAACCGACACCACGACGATGGAGCATCGATGAGCACCAGAGCGCGACGCAGGACGATCGGATTGGGTGGGGGCGTGGTCCTGCTGGGCCTGCTGCCCTCGCTGATCGGGGCCCCGGCGGGCGCCGCCACCACCGGCGGCAACCTGCGCCGGACGGCGGGCACCACCTACTGTGAGGTCGCTCAGCAGGCCCAGGCCGAAGACATGCAGCCGGCCGCCGTGGCGAAGCCGAAGAAGCAGAAGCTGCTCGACAAGTGCAAGCCGGTGCCGACGAAGGCCGCGGGCGCCGCCACCGCGCGCATCGCCCCCGCCTCCCTGACGACCGGCACGGCCGCAACAACCGCCACGGCGGCTACGGCAGGCATGGCCGGGATGGCGGCCATGCCGGGGATGGTCGGCTCCCCGGGGCAGTACGTGACGTATCAGGGCCCGACAGATCTGGCCCCGGCGGTGGGCGGCTCGTGGGACAACGCCTCGATCACCATTCCCGGCGATGTCTCGGCAATCCACTCCGTTCAGCTCGACAACGGCAAGGTCCTGCTGATGGCCGGGTCGGGCAACCAGTATCAGAACCTGCAGGCGGGCAGGTTCATCACCTACCTGTGGGACCCGGCCGCCAACACGTTCACCACGGTCCCCACGCCGTCGGACATGTTCTGCGCCGGGCACACGATCCTGGCGAACGGCAACGTCCTGATCCTCGGCGGAACGACCTCCTATCCCCAGTACGACGCCAACGGGAACCTGGTCCACGACTGGAACGGCTCGAAGCTGGCCTACATCTACAACACGCAGACGAACAGCTACCAGGCGACCGGGTCCATGGGCAACGCCCGGTGGTACCCCACAGCCGTCACCCTGGGCAACGGCAATGTCGTCGTCGCGGGGGGGCTGGACGATCAGGCACAGCAGCTCGGCGTGGTCAGCCACAACACCGACACCGTCGAGCAGTACAGCCCGGCCACGGGTGCGTTCAGCGCCCTGCACCCGCTGGACCTCTCGCCGACCGACCCGTCCTATCCGGTCCCGGCGGGGGCCACCAACAGCACGCGGACGCTGCCGTACTACCCCGGGCTGGTGCTGCTCGGTGACGGTCGACTGTTCTACAGCGGGGAGTCCAACGGGGACAACGGCGTCCGGCCCGGGGTCTGGGATCCCACCACCGGTGGGTTCCAGAGCCTGAACGGGCTGACGCAGCCCTACCAGCGAAACGCCGGCGCCACGGTGCTGCTGCCGCCGGCCCAGGACCAGAAGGTCATGATCATGGGCGGCGGGGACTACGTGGAGCCGACGACGACCAGCACCCAGATCATCAACCTCGCGGGGGTCGGCACAGCGGCCAACCCGAGCCCGACCTACGCCGCGGGCCCGGACCTGTCGGCGGCAAAGATGTACGTCGGGGCCGTCGTGCTCCCGGACTACACGGTCTTCGAGACCAACGGGGCCTCGAGTTTCCGCCAGGGCGGCGTGCATACCGCAGAGAACTACAACCCGACGACGAATGCGTTCACCGTCTGGAACTCCCCCACCCTGGACCGGCTCTACCACTCCGAGTCGTTCCTGATGCCCGACGGGCGCGTGGCCGTACTGGGGTCACAGCCGCTGGACGGCAGCTTCGAGATGCACATCTCCATCTTCACTCCGCCGTACCTGTACAAGGGCCAGCGTCCGGTGCTCAACTTCGGCGTCACCGAGCTGAACCGGACCGGCGGGCACCAGGGCTACTACGACATCACCACCGCCCCCGGATCGACCCTGGCCCACATGTCGCTCGTCCGGCCCAGTGCGACGACACACTCCACGGACCCGGACCAGCGCCTCGTCGACCTCCCGTTCAACCGGGCCGCCGACGGGAAGGGCTGGACGGTGGACGTCCCCACCAACCCCAACCTGACCCCGCCCGGCTGGTACATGATGTTCGCCACCGATTCCCTCGGCCGGCCGAGCATCGCCAAGTGGGTGCACATCAGCTGAGCTCCACCAGCACCTGAGTCCCGCGTCGCGAGCCCCCACCCGAGCACCGGGGTGGGGGCTCGCTTCTGGTTCTCGGCCTGGGAATGGGCGCGGACAACGCGAACGAGATGGGGTACCGCCAGGCCGTCACCCAGGACCGACTGCAGGCCCGGATGAACGGGACGATCCGTTCGGTCAACCGCGCGATGATCGTCGTCGGTGCGCCGATCGGCGGGCTGCTCGGGGACCGGCTCGGCTACCGCCATGCGATCCCCGGCTGACGCCGCAAGCTCAGGCGCACGTCGCAGGCTCGGGACGGCTACCGCGTCTGCCGGCCGACCGGGTGCCCGCCGACCGCGGTGGCGCGGTCCGCATCGAGTCGCGAGCCCGCCCCAGGATCGCTGTCAGCACAGCGATGTCCGCGCGGTCGAGCGGGTCCAGCAGCAGCCGGCGGACGACCTCGACGTGGCCGGGGAGTACGCGCCGGATCAGCCCGCGCCCGGCCGCCGTGATCGTGACGGTGGTGCTCCGCTCGTCCTGCTCCGACGGCGCCCGGATGACGAGGCCGGCAAGCTCCAGTTGGGCCGCCTGGTAGGTCAGCCCGCTGCGGCTGTGCACGAGCCGGTCCGCGATGTCGGTCATCCGTTCCCGGCCGGCCGGCGCCTCGGTCAATCCGGCCAGGATCTGGAACTGGACCCCGCTCAGGCCGCCGTCGGTGCGTAGCTGCTGCTCGACAGCGTGCTGCAGCAGGCTACCGACCTCCGTGAGGGCGAAGTAGGCGGCGAGCTGCTCGGCGTCCAGCGGTCCGGTTCCTGTCACGGATCGATCATAGTTGCTGCGAACTCGAAGTAGGTGCTACGGTCTGCCGTGTGCTTCGAACTCGAAGCTGCCGGCCAGGAGACCCGCGGACGTCGATCCGTCGCTCCACCCGGCATCGCAGCGATGGAGGAATCCGATGAAGGCAGTGCGGTTCGCCGAGTACGGCGGTCCTGACGTCCTGAGGTATGAGGACGCGCCGCGTCCGCAGGCCGGCCCGGGTGAGGTCCTGATCGAGGTCGCGGGGACCTCGTTCAATCCCGTCGACGCCGGGATTCGCGCCGGCTATCTGCAGCAGGTGTTCCCGGTCCGGTTCCCGCACACCCCTGGCGTCGATGTCGCCGGAACGGTGGCCGAGCTCGGCGAGGGGGTCAGCGGCTCCGCGGTCGGCGACCCGGTCGTCGGCTTCCTGCCGATGGACGTTGACGGTTCCGCCGCGCAGTTCGTCACTGCTCCGGCGGCAGTGCTCACTCCAGCGCCGACGAGCATTCCGCTGGCCGACGCCGCCACACTGCCAGCGGTCGCCCTCACCGCGTGGCAGGCGCTGTTCGGCGACGCCGGGCTCCGCGCCGGCCAGCGGGTGCTGGTCAACGGCGCCGGCGGTGGGGTCGGCGGATTCGCCGTCCAGTTCGCCCACCAGGCAGGGGCAATCGTCGTCGCGACCGCGAGCGCGCGCAGCACCGACGCGGTCCGGGCAGCGGGCGCGGACCAGATCGTCGACTACACCTCGGCCGACCTGACCACCGCGGTCGATCCGGTCGACGTCGTACTCAACCTGGTCTCGGCATCCGAGCCCGAGATCACCGTCCTGCGCTCGTTCGTGGTCCCCGGCGGGATACTGGTGAGCACTGCTTCTCCTGCGTCGCCCGACAGCGCCCGCAGCGTCCGGGCGGCCAATGTGCAGGTGCGCAGCGACGCCACCCAGCTCGCCGCGATCGTGGCCAAGGTGGATGCCGGTGAGGTGCGGGTCGACGTCAGCTCCACCCACCCGCTCGCCGAGCTGTCTCGGGTCCACGAGCAGAGCGCCGCGGGCGCGATCCGCGGCAAGGTCGTCCTGGTCCCGGAACCGGCCCGATGAGCTTCCCCCCGCGCCCCGACGCTGCCGCCACCGGATCGCTGCCAGGACAGGGGTTCGTCCTCGCCCCCGACGAGGGCGACCCGTGGTGGTGGCTCGATTCGCTGAACCTCGTCAAGCTTCCTGGCAGCGCTACCTCCGGTGGCCTGGACATCGTTGAGCACCGGGTTCCCGCCGGCTACGCGCCACCGCCGCACGTCCACGCCCGCCAGGACGAGGTGTTCTACATCCTGGACGGGCAGTTCACCGTCCGGTGCGGGGAGCGGACCTGGCAGGCCGGCGCGGGCTCGCTGGTGTTCCTGCCCCGCGGGGTCCCGCACGGGTTCGTCGTGTCCGGCGACGCGCCGGGCCGGACCCTGCTGATCAACTCCCCGGCCGGGTTCGCCGAGGTCGTCCGCGGGCTCGGCGAGCCGGCGACCGAGCTGGCGCTGCCCGGGCCGGACGTGCCGGTGCCGGACCCCGAGCGCATCGCCGCAGTTGCCGCCGCCCACGGCATCACCCCGCCTCCGGCTCCGTGGCTGCCTACGATCCAGTCATGACTGCGCAGGCGCTGCGCTACCGCTGAACGCAGCACGAGTTCATCCGTGCCGCGACGGCTGGCGTCTTCGACGGGCGGGTCGAGCTCGTCGACGGCGGGTCTGGCCGGTGGTCATCGGCGACTGGCACGGCCCGACAACGATGCGCTGCGCTCACCTGCTCATCGTGTCCGATGAGACGGTCGTTGTGGATCTGAACACCAAGTCGCGGTTGTACGGCGCAGCGGGTTACCCCGTCTACTGGGTCATCACCCGCGAGGCTGTGTTCGAGCACACCAGACCCGACGGCGACGGCTACCGCTCGGTCGTCCGCTATCGGCCGGAGGACCGGATCCCGGTCCCCTATGGCGACACCTCGGTCGCGGTGGCGGACCTCGTCGGCCCCGGCTGAACCCGGCCGACGCGGGTTCGACCGGTTGGACGCCGACGAGGTCGGGTCAGTCGCTGACGACCTCGATGCGGCAGCGGGGTCCTGACGACCGAGCCAGCCGCCCGTCGAGGGTGAACAGCGGGCACCCGAGCGCTTCGGCCAGTGCGACGTAGCAGGCGTCGTTCACCGTGACGCTGGCTCGCAGCTCGAAGGCGCGTCGAATCAGCGAGCGCGTCGGGATTCGGCTCATCGGGAGGCCGACCAGATCGGTGACGGCAGCCTCGAACCTCGGCTCGTCGAGCGAGCCGGCCAGCCACCGACGTCGCAAGACGGACGCGGTCGCGACGTCGACGAGGTCGGGGGCGGTGATCCGCTGCTCCCGGCGGAGCAGTGCTCGCGCAGTTCGCCCCGCCGCGTCGTCGTCACCGACCACGTTGGCGACCACCGACGCGTCGACGACGATCACCGGGCGGATCGCTCGGCCGCCAGGTCGGTGACAGCCTCGGCGCCGACCCGGCCGCCCGAGCGACTCTCGATCCGCTGCAGAACATCGTCCAGCGTGGGCGTTTCGACGAGCTGGTTCAGTTAACCGGCGAGGTAGTGCTGCAGGGACTGCCCACTCGCCGCCGCCCGTCGGACCAGCTCGCGGTGCACCTCGTTGGGAAGGTCACGGACCAGCACACTTGCCATGCTCGCATCATGTAAGCGATCGACGGATTGGGCCGGCGGCGGGCGACCGTGGTCTTGCTTACCCTCAGCTCGGCCGCGATCGCCGACAACGACGCCGACGGAACCTCCTGCCGCATCCGGACCGCGACCCGCGCCTTCGCCGGCGCCATCCGCCGCGGCAATCCTTGCGATCACCGGGTCTGGTGCGAGACTCTGCTGGTGAACGCAGTGGTCGTCGATCTGTTGGAACGGCCTGTCTACGGCTTCCGTCAGGCAGATCGAGTGCTCGGCCTCGGTGCGGGAACGACAGCACGTTGGGTCGATGGGTACACCCGCGGCAAGCGGGCCTACGAGCCCGTGGTTCGAGAGCGACCCACCGGTGACGAGCTCGTCACCTGGGGCGAGTTCGTCGAGGTTCGACTGCTCGCAGAGTTCCGCGACGCCCAGGTCCCCATGGTCCGTCTCCGGCCCACGGTCGAACGGCTACGTCAAGAGCTCGGCGGGAAGTACCCCCTGGCGCACGCCGAAACGTGGCTGGACGTCAAGGCCCGCGAGGTCGTTCGACGAGCTCAGGAGGACGTGCGCTTAAAGGATCAGTTCACCGTCGTTCGCAACGGCCAGGAGCAGATCGGACTGTCGCCCCAGTCCCAGGTTTTCGTAGATGCCGTCACCTGGGACGGCTCGGCCCACGGTGTCGCATTGAGCCTGTGCCCGCTGCCAGACATCCCGCAGGTGGTCTGTGACCCACAGCGCCAGGTAGGCGAGCCGATCATCAACGGAGTCATGGTCGACATCCTCACCGAGCAATTTCGGGTCGGTGAACCGCCGGACGGCATCGCCGAGCTGTTCGGCTTGAGCATCGACGACGTAATGACCGCCGTCCGCTACGAACTGGTCAGGGCCGGTCGCGAGACCGAACCGACTGCGGCCTGAGCGCACGTCCGTGGTCGCCGACCCTCGGAAGCTCCGCTTCTACGTCGACGAACAGTCGCTCGGGTTGGGCATCGCGCTCGCGCGAGCCCGAACCGACGTGGTCCACACCGGACATCCGCTCGTTCCCGAACTTCCGCGCGGCCTCCTCGACCTTCAGTGGATGCCTCGTGTAGCGGGCCGCCGACTGGTCGTGATCGGATGAGACCGACACTTGCGGACCCGGCTCGGTGAGCGAGAGATGTTTCACGAGCACGGACTTCAGACGCTCCGGCTGGGAGGTAGCCGGGACCTGTCGTCTTGGGATGCCATCGTCCGGCTGGTTCGGCGCTGGGACGATATCGAGTCCCTGCTGCGTGACCGAGCCGATGAGCCATGGGTCTTCGAGGTGCTGGACACTCGGCTCAAGGAACTGCCCTACTTCCGTCCGACCTGGGCTAAGCCGCGGCGGCCCCCGCCTTGACCCGCATCCTGTCCCAGCTCAGCCACCCTCCTGGGACGGACACGCGGGCAGGTCTGCTGGGACACCGCCACCAGGACTGGCGTCGTCGGCGACCGTCCTGGTGGTACCACGGCAGTCGTGCAAGCCGGCCTTGCACAACTTCCGGGTCCGGCCAGGCGGCGGCGAAGGCCCGCATGTACTTGAGGTTCCGCGGCGAGTATCCGTGGCCGTCGGGGAACCGCTCGCGCAGGTCCGCCGACAGCCGGTCGATGACCCGGGTCCCGTAGCCCTCCTCGTCCTGCCGGTCGATGATGTCCCGCCCGATCGCCCAGTACGTTCCGATCAGCTCGTTGTTGACCGCGGAGACCGCCCGCTGCCGCCCGGTCGCGACCCGCGCCGACACCGAGTCCAGCAGCGCTGGATACCACCCCGGCATCGTCCGGCGCCCGGTCTCGGCGTCGTCACGTCGAGCGCCGGCCGCCCGTCGTCCCGAGGTGTCCAGTCGTCCCCGTACCGCGTCACTCGGCCGACCCCGCCGGTCCACTCACCGGCGGGGTCGGGTGGACCGGATAGCGTCCGGCGGCATGCATGCAGTCGTCGTGCGGTCCCCCGGTGGTCCCGATCAGCTGTCCTGGCAGGAGGTCCCGGATCCGGTCGCCGGCCCCGGTGAGCTCGTCGTGGACGTTGCCGCGGCCGGGGTCAACCGCGCCGACCTGTTGCAGCGGGAAGGCTCCTACCCGCCGCCGCCGGGCGCGCCGGAGAACCTCGGCCTGGAGGTTTCCGGCACCGTCGCCGAGCTGGGCGCGGGGGTGGCCGGCTGGGCGAGAGGCGACCGGGTCTGCGCGCTGCTGTCCGGTGGCGGTTACGCGGAGCGGGTCGCGGTCCCCGCCGGGCAGGTGATGGCGGTGCCGGACGGGCTGGACCTGGTCGACGCGGGCGGGTTGATGGAGACCTCGTGCACCGTCTGGTCCAACGTCTACCTGCTCGCCCACCTGCAGCCCGGGCAGACGCTGCTGGTGCACGGCGGCACCTCCGGCATCGGCACCACGGCGATCGGGCTGGCGCGGGCGACCGGCTCCCCGGTGTTCGCCACCGCGGGTACCCCGGCGAAGGTCGCGCGCTGCCTGGATCTCGGCGCCGACCTCGCCGTCGACTACCGGCGACAGGACTTCGTCGCGGCCGTGCGTGACGCCACCGACGGCGCCGGGGTGGACGTGGTGCTCGACGTGGTCGGCGGTTCCTACCTGGAGCGCAACGTCGAGGTGCTCGCCACCGAGGGACGGCTGGTCTGCATCGCGGTCCCCGGGGGCCGAACCGGGACGCTGGACCTGGGCGCCCTGCTGCGCAAGCGGGCCGCGGTCCTGGCCACCAGCCTCCGGTCCCGGCCGGTCGGGCAGAAGGCCGCGATCGTCGCCGCGGTCGCGGAGTCGGTCGCCCCGCTGATCACCGCCGGCCGGTTCCAACCGGTGATCGACCGCCGGGTGCCGATGGCCGAAGCGGCGCAGGCGCACCGGGCGCTGGCTGCCGGCGAGACCGTCGGCAAGGTGCTCCTCGTCCCCTGACCCGGTTGCCGGGGTAGCGGTTGCCGGATGCCCGGCGGAACAGTCGGGCCAGCGTGGTAGTTGCAGGAGACAACGAGTTGGCGCCGGACGGCGGCACCCGTGCGTCGATGCGGACGACCCAGCTGCTGCGCACCTCCGGAGGACTGCGACGTGACGTCGACCACCGAACCCACCGCCAGCCCGGGCCGCCCCGGCGGGCGAACACCCCGTACACCTCGGACACCCCGCATCGACAGCGCGCACCCCCGCTACAAGTGGGTCGCGCTGTCCAACACGACGCTCGGTGTGCTGCTGGCGACCGTCAACTCCTCGATCGTGCTGATCTCCCTGCCGGCGATCTTCCGGGGCCTGGGCATCGATCCGCTCGCGGCCGGCAACACCAGCTATCTGCTCTGGATGATCATGGGCTACCTGCTGGTGAGCGCCGTGCTGGTTGTCTCCTTCGGGCGCCTGGGCGACATGTTCGGCCGGGTCCGCGTCTACAACCTCGGCTTCGCGATCTTCGCCGTCGCCTCGGTGATCCTCGCCGTCGACCCGCTGTCCGGCGGCCCCGGCGCGCTGTGGCTGATCGGCTTCCGCATCGTCCAGGCCGTCGGCGGGTCGATGCTGTTCGCCAACTCGACCGCGATCCTCACCGACGCCTTCCCCCCAGAACAGCGGGGCACCGCTCTCGGCATCAACGGCGTCGCCGCCATCGCCGGCTCGTTCCTCGGCCTGATCCTCGGCGGCGTGCTCGCGCAGTGGCACTGGCGGGCGGTGTTCTGGGCAACCGTGCCGATCGCCGTCCTCGGGACCATCTGGTCCTACACGTCCCTGCACGAGACCGGCGGCAGTGGCCGCGGCCGGCTGGACCCGTGGGGCAACCTGCTGTTCGCCGGCGGCCTCGGCATCTTCCTGGCCGGCATCACCTACGGCATCCAGCCGTACGTCGGGCACACCGAGGGCTGGACGAACCCGTGGGTGCTGGCCGGACTCATCGGCGGCGTCGTGCTGCTGGTTGCCTTCGTCCTCGTCGAGCGGCGGGTGACCGACCCGATGTTCGACCTGTCGCTGTTCGGCAACCGGCCCTTCGCCCTGGGCAACTTCGCCAACCTCGTCGGGTCGATCGGCCGTGGCGGGCTGCAGTTCCTGCTCATCATCTGGCTGCAGGGCGTCTGGCTCCCCCTGCACGGCTATGCCTACGAGAGCACTCCTCTGTGGGCAGGCATCTATCTGCTGCCGCTGACGATCGGCTTCCTGATCGCCGGTCCCACCTCCGGCTGGCTCTCCGACCGGTACGGCCCGCGGCTGTTCGCCACTGCCGGACAGCTGGTCGTCGTCGCCAGCTTCGTCGCGCTGATCCTCATCCCGGTCAACTTCCCCTACTGGCTGTTCGCGCTCGTGCTGACCGCCAACGGCATCGGCTCCGGGCTGTTCAGCTCACCGAACACCGCACAGGTGATGAACAGCGTGGCCCCGGCCCAGCGGGGCGCGGCATCCGGGATGCGCGGGACCTTCTTCAATGCCGGCTCGTCGCTGTCGATCGGGCTGTTCTTCTCCCTTCTCGTCGTCGGGCTCTCGTCGTCGCTGCCGGGCTCGCTGACCAGCGGCCTGCAGGCCCAGGGTGTGCAGCCGGCGGTGGCGTCGCAGATCGGTGCCCTCCCGCCGGTCGGGCTGCTGTTCGCGGCGTTCCTCGGCATCAACCCGATCCAGTCCCTGCTGCAGCAGGCCGGCGCCCTGGGGTCGTTGTCTGCCCAGGCGCAGGCGACGCTGACCGGCCGCCAGTTCTTCCCCGACCTGATCAGCGGACCGTTCCACTCCGGGCTGACCGTCGTGCTGCTGCTCGCGGGCGCGCTGACCCTGCTGGGCGCGCTCGCGTCCTGGGTGTCCGGGCGGCGCCCGCCGGTTCGTGAGGAGGTCTCGGACCGGCCCGGCTCGCTGCACACTGTGGCGGTGTCGACCCCTGAGCCTGACGATGTCGCGGCGGGTGCCGGCCGATGACCGCGGCCCCCGCACCTCCCGCGGCCGAGCAGCCGACGACCGAGGACGACCTGTCGACGGGGCTGTACTTCACCCTCGTGCGGGCGCTGCGGTGGCTGCGGCGCACCGGGCCCACCGACGTCGGGCACGGCGGGCTGTCGGCGATGGCCACCCTGCTCGCCGCCGGCCCGATCCGTTCCGGGCAACTGGCCGACCGCGAGGGCGTGGCCGCCTCGACGATGAGCCGCATCATCGACTCCCTCGTCACCGAGTCGCTCGCCGAGCGGGTGCCGGACCCCGCGGACCGGCGTGCGCTGCTGATCAGGCTGACGCCGGCCGGCGTCGACTCGGTCGAGGCCGCCCGCGCCGCCCGGGCGGGCGCCCTCCGGGCCCGACTCGCCGAGCTGCCCGCTGCCGAACAGGACGCGATCCGGGCCGCGTTGCCGGCGCTCGGTCACCTGGTCGGCGGCTGAGCCCGGGGCGCCGGCGCGCCCCGGGGTGCGACACGTGGCGATGTCCGGCGTGTCGCAGCGGGAGATCCGCGATCCGGGCATCCTGGCCTGCGACCGACCGGATCGGCCGCCACGAGGGCGGCCGGCCGGCAGTGGCCCGAACCGGGCCGCAGCTGCCAGGAGGCACCATGTCCCGTTCCGTCCTGTCCCGCCGATTCGCCGGGGTCGCCGTCGCGACCGCGGTCGCCCTGGCCGGGATCGGCGCCGCTCCCGCGCTCGCCCAGCCCGCGACCGCCGTCGCGCCGACCGGGGTCATCGCCCCGCCGGGCCCGTTCCACGCGGCCGTGCTGGCCGCCGCCAAGCAGGCCCGCCGGACCAGCGGGCCCGGCAGCCCCGTCACCGCCGTCCGCCCGATCGGCCAGGGCGTCTCCAGTGACCTGCCCACCCGCCTGCAGGTCGGCGGACCGATCGTCGCGGTCCCCTACACCGTCGTCGCGCCCACCGGCTCGTTCCCCCAGCCGACGATCGACGTGGCGCTGGTCAGTGCCGGACAGGTCGTCGTCGAGGCCGCGACGGTCGGACAGCGGGGCCAGACCCGGTTCACCGGTGCGGTCGCCTTCCCCCAGCGGGCGCTGGCCGGCCTCGGCAGCGCCACCTGGGTCGTCGTCTACGGGGACAAGACGTCCTCGACGGTCCGCTTCACGACGCTCGGCACCACGGTCAAGCTGACCTCGCTGCTGGCGGAGCGGGTCAGCCGGTCCGGGAACCAGGTCAGCGTCTTCGGTGCCACCCGGGCGTGGAACGGCACGCAGTACGCCCCCCGCGTCGGTGTCCCGGTCTTCGTTCAGCGGTACACCAGCCAGGGCTGGCGGACCATCGCCAGCGCGACGACGAACTCCCGCGGCCACATCTCGGTCAACCTGCGCATCCCGTTCCGCACCGGCATCCGGCTGACGACCCGCGACACCCGCGAGGTGTTCGGGTTCAGCACCCCGCAGTCGGTCGTCTGACCGTCCCGTCCGGCTCTGAACACCCGGGCCCCGTCCGGCCCTGAACACCCGGGCCCCGTCCGGCTCTGAACACCCGGGCCCCGTCCGGCCGAGGCAACTCGGCCGGACGGGGCCCGCGGCGACTCGGCAGCACGGGCCCGCTACCGGTGCAGGACGTCCTCGTGGTCGGCGTGGCCGCCGGGTTCGAGCTGGAACGTCGTGTGCTCGACGGGGACCGCGAAGTGCTCGGCCACGCAGGCCTGCAGCTGGTCGAGCATCCGCGGCGCGTGCCCGTCGAGGAAGCAGGCGTCGTCCACCACGACGTGGGCGGTCAGCACCGGCAGGCCGGTCGCTATCTGCGAGGCATGCAGGTCGTGCACGGCCCGGACGTGGTCGACGCCGAGCAGGTGCACCCGGACCTGGTCCAGGTCCAGCCCGCGCGGCGCGGTCTCCAACAGCACCTCGGTGGTCTCGCGCAGCAGCCGGAGCGTGCGCGGCAGGATCAGCGCGCCGATGACCAGCGAGACCACCGCATCGGCCCGCAGCCACCCGGTCGTCGCGATCACCGTCGCCGCGAGCAGCACCGCGACCGAACCCAGCGCGTCGTTGACGACCTCCAGGAACGCCGCGCGCATGTTCAGGTTGCGCCGCCGCCCGCCGGTGAGCACCAGCATCGAGGCCGCGTTGCCCAGCAGGCCGACGGCCCCGAACACCACCATCGCTCCCGACGCCACCACCGGCGGGTCGAGTAACCGGCGGACACCTTCGACGAGGACGAACACCCCGACCGCCAACAGCACCGCCGCCTGCAGCGCCGCGGCGAGAACCTCCGCGCGCTGGTAGCCCCAGGTGCGCCGCGACGTCGCCGGCCGCCCGGCCACCGTCGCGGCGATCAGCGCGATGACCAGCCCGGCGGCGTCGGTGAGCAGGTGCCCGGCGTCGGCGAGCAGCGCCAGGCTGCCGGACACCGCAGCCCCGACGAGCTCCACCGCCAGCACGGCTGTGGTGATCGCCAGCACCACCGCGAGCCGCCGCCGGTCCGCCCCGGCCCCGTGGGTGTGACCGTGCCCCTGACCGTGTGCGTGACCGTGACCGTGCGCCCGACGGCGCGCCTGACCGTCCGCGTCGCCGCTCACCGCCGTGACACATCCGGCGGACCTGCCGGGAGCACCCTGGCCAGGTGCGCCAGGACGCGCGCGAGTCCGCTGCCGGCCAGCTCGTACCGAACCCGGCGGCCCTCGGGCACCGCAACGACCAGCCCGCAGCTGCGCAGGCACGCCAGGTGGTTGGACAACCCCTGCCGGGAGACGCCGAGCGCCGCGGCCAGCTCCGCCGGGTAGGCCGGCGACTCCCGCAACGCCATCAGCACCCGGGAGCGCGTCGGGTCCGACAGCGCGTGGCCGAACCGCGCCAGCACCTCACCCTGCCGACCCGCGTACACACCGGTCACGGTACAGACGCCGCTGAACCGTCGCCGGTTCAGGCCGGGAGGCCGCCGAGCACCGCGAGCAGTCGGTCGACGTCGGCGCTGTCGTTGTAGTGCGCGATGCTCGCGCGGACCGCGGAGCCGGCGTCGCGGATACCGAGGAAGCCCGCCAGCTCCCAGGCGTAGTTGTGCCCGTCCCAGACGGCGACGTCGGCGGCAGCGCAGGCTGCGGCGACCTCCGCCGGGGTCGAGCCGTCGACGGTGAACCAGGCGGTCGGCGTCCGCGACGCGGCCGACCCGATCGTGCGGACCCCGGTGGTCCGCTGCAGGCCGGACCACAGCCGCGTGAACAGGCCCGTTTCGTACGCTTCCACGGCGCGCATCGACCGGACCAGCGCCGCCCGACGTGGCTCGGCTCCACCCGGCGGGATCCCGTCGAGTCCGGCCAGGTGGTCCACGGCGGCGGCGACCCCGGCCAGGTCGGCGAACGGCAGCGTGCCCAGCTCGAACCGCCCGGGGACCGCATCCGAGCTGGACGCCAGCTTGTCCGGGCGCAAGGTCTCCAGCAGCGAAGGCGCCGCGATCACGCAGCCGATGTGCGGGCCGCACCACTTGTAGGCGCTGGTCGCGTAGAAGTCCGCGCCCCAGCCGACGACGTCGACCGGCGTGTGCGGGGTGGCGTGCACGCCGTCCACCCAGGTCAGCGCGCCGACCCCGTGGGCGAGCGCGGTGATCGGCGAGAGGTCCGGCCGGGTGCCGACCACGTTGCTCGCCGCCGTCAGGGCCACCAGCCGGGTACGGCTGTCCACGACCGGCGCGAACTGCTCGACCCCAAGCTCCAAGCGGGGCTGGGAGGGGTCGGCCCACCGGACGTCGACCCCCGCTCGGCCGGCGGCCTGCACCCACGGCCGGACGTCCGCATCGTGGTCCAACCGGGTCAGCACGATGTTGTCGCCGGCCACCCAGCCGGCGCTGATCGGCGCCGCCAGCCGGTAGGTCAACGCGGTGCTGCTGGGCCCGAACACGACCCCGTCGGGCGCCCCGCCCACCAGGTCCGCGACCGCCTGGCGGGCGGCGTCGACGAACCCGTCGGCACGCCGGCTCGCCGGGAACGCGCCGCCGGTGTTGCTCAGCCCGCCCGCGTAGGCGTCGGCGATTGCGTCGATCACCGATCGCGGCGTCTGTGTCCCGGCCGCGCCGTCGAGGAAGGCGGCACCGGTGGACAGCGCGGGGAACAGTGCCCGCACCCGCGCGATGTCGAACCCGCCCGGTCCGGAGCCGTCGTTCCCTGAGCTGCCCGGCTGGTTGTCGGTTGCAAGGTCGGTCGTCACGGGTCGCACGGTAGGCGGTCGACCTTCACCGGACACTGGGCGCCGAGGCGTCCCCGGAGCGCCGGGCGGCGAGGCGTCCCCGGAGCGCCAGGCGGCGAGGCGTCCCCGGAGCGCCGGGCGGCGAGGGGTCCCTGTGCGACCATCGATTCCCCTGTCGAGAGGCCCGACGAAGGAGTGCCCATGACCGAGCAGGACGCCGCGGAGACCCCCGCCACGCCTGAGCAGATGAAGGAGCTGCGGTCCCTCGCCGCCGCGGCCGGCGAGGAGGTCCCCGAGGGGATCCGGGCCGCCGAGGCCGCGCAGCGCATCGTCGAGCTGAGGTCCGCCGGCTGACGGAGCCGACCGACGGGTCAGGCGTGGGCAGTTCGCCGCCGTGCCAGGGTTGGGGTCATGGACCAGGTGCGACTCGGCGATTCAGGCTTGAAGGTGTCCCGGCTGTGCCTGGGGTGCATGACGTACGGCACCCCGCAGTGGCGGGAGTGGGTGCTGGACGAGGACGCGAGCCGACCGTTCATCAAGGCGGCGCTCGAGGCCGGCATCACGTTCTTCGACACCGCGGACATGTACTCCCTCGGCCGCAGCGAGGAGGTCACCGGCCGGGCGCTGCGCGACTTCGCGCCCCGGCGGGAGGACTACGTCCTGGCCACGAAGGTCTACAACCCCGTCGGTGACGGCCCCAACGACCGCGGGCTGTCCCGCAAGCACGTCCTGGCCGCGGTCGACGCATCGCTTCGCCGGCTCGGCACCGACTACATCGACCTCTACGTCATCCACCGTTTCGACCCGGAGACACCGATCGAGGAGACCCTCGACGCCCTGGACACCGTGGTCCGTGCGGGCAAGGTCCGCTACCTGGGGGCCAGCTCGATGCGGGCCTACCAGTTCCAGCACATGCTCGACGTCCAGCGGGCCAACGGCCTGGCCCGGTTCGTTTCGATGCAGAACCACTACAACCTGATCTACCGGGAAGAGGAGCGGGAGATGATCCCGCTCTCGCGCGAGCAGGGCATCGGCCTGACCCCCTGGTCGCCGCTGGCCCGTGGAGTGCTGGCCGGGTCGCGGTCGGCCGGGACCACCCGCGCCGGCACCGACCAGCAGATCCCGACCTGGTACACGAACCCGGAGATCGAGCAGCAGATCGTCGACGCGGTCGCGGCGGTCGCGGCCGAGCGGGGAGTGAAACCGGCCCAGGTCGCGTTGGCCTGGATGCTGGACAAGCCGGGGATCACCGCACCGGTGATCGGTGCGTCCAAGCCGCAGCACCTGCCCGACGCCGTCGGCGCCCTCGACGTCCACCTTGACGCGGACGAAGTCGCCCGGTTGGAGGCGCCCTACCTCCCGACCTCCGTCCAGGGCCACCAGTGACCCGTCTGCCCCGTGACCAGTGACCAGTGACCAGTGACCAGTGACCCATCTGTAGGGAGAGGCCCCACGTGAGCGAGCAGGAGACCGAGTTCCCGCAGCGGATCGTCGTCGTGTCCGAGAACGGGATGGGCAGGGCGAACGCGCGGCCCATTCCACCGGCTCCCGGCGCGGCGGCCGGGCCCGACGGTGCCGACCCGGACGGATCGGACGAAAGCGAGGCAGCCGACGGAACCGATGCCGAGCGGAACCCGACGGAGCTGATCGAGGAGCCCGCCAAGGTCATGCGCATCGGCAGCATGATCAAGCAGCTGCTCGACGAGGTGAAGGCGGCGCCGCTGGACGACGCGAGCCGCCGCCGGCTGGCCGAGATCCACGCGTCCTCGGTCCGCGAGCTGAAGACCGGCCTCGCGCCCGAGCTCGCGGACGAACTGGACCGCCTGTCGTTCCCGTTCGCGACCGACGCCCCACCGTCGGACGCGGAACTGCGGATCGCCCACGCGCAACTGGTCGGCTGGTTGGAGGGGCTGTTCCACGGCATCCAGACGGCGCTGTTCGCCCAGCAGATGGCCGCCCGGGCCCAGCTGGAGCAGATGCGCCGGGCCCTGCCGGTCGGTCAGGGCCAGCCGCAGTCGTCGGGGCAGCTTGGCCCCGGCCAGCCGGGCGTGACCGTTGCGGCCCCGCATCCCGAGGGCGGCGGGATGTACCTGTGAGCACGCCGGACAGGTGACCGGTCGCGGGCTGACGGCGTGGGTCCGCTCGCGCCGGCGGACCGCAGGCATCGGGCCGAGGCCGGCCGCGGAGCCCGGCCCGCTGACCGGCGTGTGGGCGCGCGCGGCCGACACCGCGACGTCGGTGCAGCGCCGGCTCGACGAGCTCGGCCACCCGCCAGGCCCGGTGGGCGGGCTGCTGGCCGAGGGCCGGGAGGCCGGAGCCCGGGCCGTCGACCAGATTCGCGGGCTGTGCCGCGCCGGCGCTGCCCGGTGGCCCGACCCCTTGCTCCAGGTGCCCGCCGACGAGTCCGGCCGGGGGCTGCACGACCGGGCGCGGCGGCTGCTGACCGCCCAGCGCGCCGTCCTGTACCGCGCGACCCTGCTGACCATGCCGGCTGCCCCGCAGGAGCAGGCGGGGCTGCTGACAGGACTTCGCCGGGCGGTCCGCGAGCTGCAGTGCACGCTCGACGCCGACCCCGCCAGCCCAGCGCCACTGACCGCCGCCAGCCCGGCCGACCCCGCCAGCCCAGCCGACCGGTGCCTTTGACCGCCGTCAGCCCGGGAGGGCGAGCACCTCGTCGCCGACCCGGACCAGCCCGGGTCGCAGCACCGCCGCGCCTACCGCGAGGGTCCCGCCACGCTCGCGGTGGATGACCCGCAGGACCCCGAGGTCCCGTTCCACGCCACCGGCCTGTGGCCGAGTCACCATGACGCACCGCTCGATCGGCGCCGCGACCTTCAGGACCGCGTCGCCGATGCGGACCGTCCCGTGCACGCCGAGACCGTCGTCTACCAGCACGTTGGTGCGGAACCGGCGCTCGTCCCACCCGCCGAGTTCCGGCAGGCCGACCAACGACACCCGGAACCCGGCCGTGTCGTGGGCCGGAGCCCCGTCGGCGGACCGGAGGAGCCGGACCGGGCGCCCGACCCACGCAGACAGCGCCGCGTCGTCGGTGGCGACCGAGCCGTCGGGCAGCACCACCCGGACCGAGCCGTCGGGAGAGGCGGCCGCGGAGGCGAACAGCAGGCGCGGGTCGCCACGACCGGTGAGCGCGGCACCGGACGCCGCGTCGACCAGTGACCAGCGACGGTCGCCGTCCAGGCCGTCCGGCCCGACGTACACGGCGTCCACCGCCTCGCCCCGCATCGACTTCACCGGGAACCGCATCAGCCGGATGACCCGCATCGGGGAAACGGTAGGACCGGACCCACGCAGCGGCCGGCAGCCCCGCGCGCGAGGATCGAGCCGGCGGCCACGGTCGCCGGCCCCCCGGTACCCGGGTCGCCTCAGCCGGACGACAAGGACCCGCATGACCGACGACAATCCCCGCCAGAACGTGACGTTTCCCAGCAACGGCTCCGAGGCGCACGGGTACCTGGCCGTTCCGGCCCGTGGCAGTGGGCCGGGCGTGATCGTCATCCAGGAGTGGTGGGGGCTGACCGACCACATCGCCGGGATCGCCGACCGCCTGGCCGGGGAGGGGTTCGTCGCCCTGGCGCCAGACCTGTTCGGCGGCAAGACCGCCCATGACAGCGACGAGGCGGGCCAGCTGATGGCCGACCTGCCGGTCGACCGTGCGGCCCGTGACCTGTCCGGTGCGGTGGACTTCCTGCTCGCCGCCGACTCGGTCACCAGTTCCACCGTCGGTGCGGTCGGGTTCTGCATGGGCGGCGGATTCGTGCTGCAGCTGGCGGCGAACGAGGGCGCACGGGTCAGCGCGGCGGTGCCCTTCTACGGCGTCGGCTCGGCCGTCCCGCAGACCTACACCGGCGTCCGAGCTGCCGTGCAGGGCCACTACGGCGAGCAGGACGACTTCTACCCGGTCGAGCAGGCACGCAGGCAGGAGCAGCAGATCCGCGCGGAGTCGGGCGCGTCGGTCGAGTTCTTCTACTACTCCGCCGGGCACGCGTTCCACAACGACGAGAACCTGCTCGGCACCTACGACCAAGCGTCTGCGGCGGCGGCCTGGGCGCGGACCGTTGAGTTCCTGCGGGCGCACGTGCGGTAGGGGCCGGTAGGGGCCGGTCGGGCGTGCGACCCGCCGGCGTCCCCAGATCCGGCGTCCAGCCTGTGACTCTCCGACGCAAATCGCTTACCGACCGTAGTGTTCGCGGTCCAGCAGCCCTAGCGATCGGAGCACCATCGTGCGCCTGCGCCTCCTCGCCGCGAGTGTCACCGCGGTCGTCGCCGCCTCCTTGCTCGCCGCGGGAGCCCTGCCGGCGGGAGCCCTGCCGGCGGGGGCCCTGCCGGCGGGGCCCGCTCGTACGGCAGGCTCGTCGTCGCTCGCGGCCACCCCTGCCGTCTCCCCGGCGCCGGTGCCCGGCCCCGCTACCTCCCACCCGGTGTCGGGTGCGGACGATCCCGCGGTCCTGACCGGTGAGGGCGGCCCGGTCGGGCGTGAAGAAGCGCGCGCGTCCGCGGCGAAGCCGACCGCGGCCGCGCGCGGCCCGCTCGGCGGCACGGTCGCACCGACGTACACCCCGCCCGTGGGGTACCCGGTTCCCAAGCCGGCGGTTCCGATCCCGGCCGCCCTCGACCTCCGGGCCGACTACGTCCCGCAGAAGTCGTGCAGCGGCTACGCCAAGCCCGGGGCCCTGCTCCTGCGCAACCTGCTCATGTCCACCTACTCGGGCACCGGCAGCTACGGGATCGCGACCTCCTGCATCGGACGGGGCGGGCTCAGCGAGCACCTGGAGGGGCGTGCCTTCGACTGGCGGGTGAACGCCAACGTTCTGCGCGAGCGCAAGCAGGCCGAGGCGTTCCTCAACTGGCTCCTCGCGGACAGCGGGGCCAACGCCCGCCGGATGGGCATCATGTACGTGATCTGGAACAGCCGCATCTGGGGCGTCTACTCGGCCGACCAGGGCTGGCGGCCCTATCAGTGCTCCGGCGAAACCGGGTGCCACCGCGACCACGTGCACATCTCGCTCACCTGGGACGGGGCGTACGCCCGCACCAGCTTCTGGACCGGCCGCGCGCTGACCGTCCAGGACTACGGCTCGTGCGTGGTCAACGGTTCGTACTTCGCCGCCAACCACTCCTGGCGTGCTCCCCGGCCCACGCCGTGCCCGACCTGGCGGCCGCTGCCGGCGACCGACCCGATCTTCACCGTCATTGCCTCGTACGCGAACCGGAACGTTTCGGTCCACGAGGTGGGCCCGGGAATGGCCGCCGTTCAGCGGATCCTCGGTGGCGAGCCGGCGACCGGCCGGACGACCTCGCTCACCGGTCAGGAGCTGGCCGCGTTCCAACTGCGCCGGGGACTCGCCCAGACCGGCACCATCACCCCGCAGACGTGGCGCTCACTGGCCTCCTACGCCAGCGGCGGCGCGGTCCGCCTCAGCTGACGGGCCGGCGCCGGGCGGCGCGTTGACAGTGTTCCCGGTTGTCGACGACGTCGGCCGACCTCGGGAAACCTTCATGCGCGCTGCCCGATGCCCGCCCGATGCCCGCCCGATGCCCGAGCTCTCCGCCGGTCAGCAACGCCGTGCTGACCTGGGTGGCCGTCGGGCGATCCTCACTACGGGTGTTCGGTCGCCGTCCGGGCGGCGGGCGCGGCGGGGCCCTTGCGGCGGGCGTACACCACGGTGCCCACCAGGAAGAGTCCGCTGAGGACCAGCAGGATCCCCGAGGCGAGGGTCAGGAAGGGGATGTCCACCCCGACGACGCCGAGCACCCCGACCGCGAGTAGCCCGACACCGCAGACGAAGGCGAACCCGGCGTGCGGTCTGCTGCGCGCGACCTGGTCGATGCCCTGCGCGGCCTTGCCCTTGGCGTAGACCAACGGGCGCTGGGCCCAGGCGAACTGTGTGCCCAACACCGCGAGGCCCGCGGCGATCAGCACGAAGCCGGGCCCGGGCAGCACCAGTGCGGCGATCCCGGCGAGGGTGAGCGCACCGCCGACGACAGCCGCGCCGATCACCTTGACCGGCGACCGTCCGGACTGCGGCGGGCGGCCGGACCCGGCCAGGCGGCTGGGTCGAGCGCTCACCGGGCGCCCGCCGCACACGACGCGCAGACACCGAAGACCTCGACCGTGTGACTCACCTCGGTGAATCCGTTCTCCTCGGCGACCGTGTGTGCCCACCGCTCGACGGCGGGGCCTTCGACCTCGACCGTGCGGCCGCATTGCCGACACACGAGGTGGTGGTGATGCGCGGTGCTGCACCGCCGGTAGAGCGCCTCGCCGTCGGACCGCAGGACGACGTCGACCTCACCCGCGTCCAGCAGCGCCTGGATCGTCCGGTAGACGGTGGTCAGGCCGACGGCGTCGCCGCGCTGAACGAGCGTGGCGTGCAACTGCTGCGCGGACCGGAAGTCGTCGACATCGACCAGGACCTGGGCAAGTGCGGCGCGCTGCCGGGTCGACCGGACCCCGGTGACGGGCGGAGAGTGTCGCAGCGGCGCGGCCATGCCCCCATCGTCCCTCGCCCGGCACGACGGTGCGCCGGCACCGTCCCGCACTGCTGCCACGACCGACGCCGTTCGGCCGGGCCGCGAATGGCCGGGGATCCGTGCCGTAGGCCGTCTGGGGGCGGACTACTTGGCTGTGGACTGCCGGTTGCCGTAGCGGCGCCGGAACTGCTCGACGCGGCCGGCGGTGTCGAGGACCCGCTGCTGGCCGGTGTAGAAGGGGTGCGTCAGGCTCGACACGTCCACCCGGACGACGGGGTAGTCCGTCCCGTCCTCCCAGGTCATTGTCTCGGTCGGGTTGAGCGTCGACCGCGTGAGGAAGCCCTTGCCCGCGGCCGAGTCCCAGAAGACGACCTGTCGGTAGTCGGGGTGGATGTCACGCATGACTGCTCCTGTGGTGCTCGTCGGCCCGGACCGTTCACCAGCTGGGGTGGCTGACCCGGGAGCGCGACCCGGTCGCCCGGCCTGCGCAGTTGCTGTCCCAGCCCGTCGAAGATACCCGCCGGCGGACGCGGCCGTCGCTGTGGCCCCCGGTAGGACCTTCGAGCGGGCACAGGTGTCCGGGACCGCCCGTGAAGGTTCGACCACGAGCAGTGTTCTCACCATCTTGTCGGCGGGCCTCCGCAACGTTCGGTGGGTTTGATCACGGCGCGGGACCGGATCGGCGCTCTCGCTTTAAAGCTGGCCGCCTACCAGATCGGAGAACAGGCACGGCGAGGTCGGCGCCGCCTCGCCATCGGTCGGGCAGCGCCGTCTGGCGGACCGCGGCGGTCCAGGCGCGCAGGTTCCGGGCGGTGCGGTGACCGGCCGGCACCGCGCGCAGCACACTGCAGGCACCGCGACGCCCCCGCGGCCGGCCCATGAGACCCGACGAGCGCAGAGAGGTCACTGCCGGAGGAACAAAGCTGGTTCGATAGGCAATGTTGTGCATCACGGCGAATCTGGGCGACGCAGTGGACGGTGCGGCGCGCGCCCAGTTCGTGAGCGTGGCTCACCGGGTGGCCGGCGTGATCCCTGATCGCGAAGCGGAGTTCGCCGCGATGCGCGGGCCCTGGTCGACCGCCAGCCGGCGACCGGACCGATTCGGGCACCCGACGCTCTCGGTCCGTCGGTCGACAAGCCGGTCACGGGCGCACGCAATCCGCAACATCACCAGGCACATCGACGGCTGCTACAACACGACGAGGCTGCACACGGGCCTGGGCTACCAGACTCCCAGCGAGGCCTACGCGGGCTACCGAGCAGCGGCCTGAAAGCGCAAACGACCATGTCCGAGAAGCGCGTTGCCCATCGCGACCCCGGTACCGGCCCAGGCGAGCATCGGCAGGTCGTTCGGCATGTCGCCGAACGCGACGACGCCGGCCGGCTCGATGCCGAGCGAGGCGGCGAGCTCGGCGAGAGCAGTGCCCTTGTGCACCCCGGGCGCCGACGCCTCCACCAGCCGTATCCGGCCGCCGACGGACCGGGTCAGCTCGAGGCGGTCCCCGACGACCGAGGCGAGCGTTCGGCGGAGCTGCTCGCCGTCGGCAGCGCCGGCACCGTCTACACCGTCAGCCGCACCGGCACCGCCGCCGCGGATGAGCAGCTTCGCGACCGGCGCGTCGGCGAGGCGCAGTGCCGCCACCGTCCGGTCCGACACCGACCCGTCGGTCCGCAACAGCGTCCCGTCCAGGTCCACTGCGACCACCTGCGGAGCACCGCTCACACGATTCTCTGGCTCACCGGGGTCCCCGGGTCCGCACGGGCAGCAGGGACTCCAGCACGTCGGCCAGGCCGTCCTCGGTCACCGGAGCACAAACCTCGTCGGCGGCGGCCACCACGTGCGGCTCGGCCTGTCCCATCGCCACCCCGCGCGCTGCCCAGCGCAGCATCTCGACGTCGTTGTCGAAGTCCCCCACGGCCACCGTGTCGGCCGGGTCGACCCCGAGCTGCCCGCGCAACGCCTCCAGCCCAGTCGCCTTGCTCACCCCGTCCGGCGTCAGGTCCAGCCACGAGGTCCACCCCAAGTTCCAGGTCACCCCGTGCAGACCGGCGCCGCGGACGATCCGTTCGAACTCGTCCAGCCCCCGCGTCAGGTCCCGGACGACCACCCGCAGGCAGGGCTCGGCCAGCAGCTGGTCGTCGTCGACGACCGTCACCGCCCCGCCGAGCTCGCCGACCGGCCAGTTGGTCGATACCAGGTACCCCTGGCCGGGCCGCTCCACGGCGTAGAGCGCCCCCGGCAGTAGGTCCTGCAGCATCCGGACCGCACTGGTCGGGTCGAAGGTCACGGCCTCGACGACCTGCAGCCCATCCGGCAGCGACGGGTCCAGCCGCACAGTCAGGGTCCCGTTGGAGAGCACCAGCCAGCCGGTGTCGATCCCCAGCCGGGTGGCGATCTCCGTTCCGCCGGGAACGGACCGTCCCGTCGCGATGACGACGTGGTGCCCGGCGTCGCGGACGGCCCGGACCGCCCTGCGCACCCGCGGGGACAGGGACCCGTCGAGGTCGACGATCGTCCCGTCGACGTCGAGCGCGACGAGCAGCCGGCGCGGTTGCCGGTCCGGCGTACGCGACGCGTCCGACCCGTCGAGGACCGGAGCGCCGCTCACCGCGGTTCCGGCGACAGCAGCTCGCGGCCGCCGAGGTACGGGCGCAGCGGCTCCGGGACCCCCACCGAGCCGTCGGCGTGCTGGTGGTTCTCCAGCAGCGCGACGATCCACCGGGTGGTGGACAGCGTGCCGTTCAGCGTGGCCACCGGGCGCACGACCCCGTCGGCGGTCCGTTCCCGGATCCCCAACCGCCTGGCCTGGAAGGTGGTGCAGTTCGACGCCGACGTCAGCTCGCGGTACCGGCCCTGGCTCGGCAGCCACGCCTCGCAGTCGAACTTGCGCGCGGCCGAGGTCCCGAGGTCACCGGCCGCGGTATCGATGACTCGGTAGGGCAAGCCGAGGCTGGAGAGCAGCGCTTCCTCGATGGACAGCAGCCGTTCGTGCTCCGCGGCTGCCGCCTCGACCGGGACGTAGCAGAACATCTCGACCTTGGAGAACTGGTGCACGCGGATGATCCCCGACGTGTCCTTGCCGTAGGAGCCGGCCTCGCGGCGGTAGCAGGTGGAGATGCCGGCGTACCGCAGCGGGCCACCGGTGAGATCGATGATCTCGTCGGCGTGGTATCCGGCGAGCGCGACCTCCGAGGTCCCGGTGAGGTAGAGGTCGTCGGCCTCCAGTCGGTAGACCTCGGGGGCATGCTCACCGAGGAAGCCGGTCCCACCCATCACCTCGGGCTTGACCAGGGTCGGGGTGACGACCGGGGTGAACCCGGCGTCCAGCCCGCGCTGCACGGCCAGGTTCGTCAGCGCGAGCTCCAACAGCGCCCCCACCCCGGTGAGGAAGTAGAACCTGGACCCGGAGACCTTCGCTCCGCGGGCGGTGTCGATGGCCTGCAGGCCCTCGCCGAGCGCGAGGTGGTCCCGCGGGGCGAAGCCCTCCGCGCCGAAGTCGCGGGGGTCGCCGACCTCGCGCAGCACCACGTAGTCGTCCTCCCCACCCGGCGGCACGCCGTCCGCGATCACGTTGGGGATGGCGCGGGCGAGCGCGTCGAAGCGTTCGCCCGCCGTGTCGGCGTCGACCTCCAGCTGCTTCACCCGGGCCGACAGCTCGCGGGTCCGGGTCAGCAGGTCCGCCCGTTCGTCGCCGCGGGCCGCCGACATGCCGCGGCCCAGCTCCTTCTGCTCGGCGCGCGCGGACTCGAACCGGGACAGGGTCGAGCGGCGGTGCTCGTCGGCGTCGAGCAGGGCATCGACGAGTTCCGGGTCGGCTCCGCGGGCAACCTGCGAGGCGCGCACCCGGTCCGGGTCGGCACGCACGGTCCTGAGGTCCAACACGCTCGCCGACGCTACCCGGCACCGGACGGGGCGGCCCGGCCGGACGGATCGGGCCGGCTGCCTTCGCGCGACCGTCTTCACACGACCCGAACGCGGCGCTGACCGGAGCCGGTTGCGCCCGCCCCGTACTGGACCTGTACGCATCCTCCGATCGAAGGGCACGATCCCATGAGCAGGTCTTCCATCGCCGGCTTCCTGACCGGCACCGCCGTCGCGAGCGTGCTCGTCGGCGGTGTCGCCTACGCGGCGGCGTCCCCTACGCCGACCCCGACGTCGACCCCGTCGGCATCGAGCGCCCCGGCCGCCACCCCGTCCCCCGGCGCACGGCACGCACGGCACGCAGGGCACGCCGGGAAGCGCGCGCCGCTGGCCGTCCGCGCCGAACACGGCCAGTTCACCGTCGCGACGAAGAAGGGGGCCCGCACCGTGCTCGTCCAGCGGGGCACCGTCGCCGCCGTCACCCCGGCCGCCGGCTCGACGCCCGGCACGGTCACCGTCGTCAGCGCCGACAGGTTCAGCACGACCTACACCGTCCCGACCTCGGCCAGGGTCCTGGCCGCCGGCAAGGGCGCGGTGAAGGGCACCGACGGCCAGCGGGCGACTGCGGAGCTGAAGACGGGCGAACGGGTGCGGGTCGTGGCCCGGGAGGACGGGTCGACCGCGACCCTCGCCACCGCGCGGGTGCTGCCGGTCAAGCCGGCCGTGGCCGGCGGCAACTGAGCAGCTTCCCGCCGACGGCCCCGCGCGACACACTCGGGGGGTGACCGACGGTCCCGCGCGGCGCGGTCTCGTCCTCGTGGTCGAGGACGAGGCCGTGATCGCGGACCTGGAACGGCTGTACCTGAGCCGCGACGGGTTCGGGGTGAGCGTCGAGACCACCGGCACCGGCGCGCTGGCCGCGGTGCGGCGGCTGCGCCCGGTCGCGGTCGTCCTCGACGACGGGCTGCCGGACATGCCCGGCACCGAGGTCTGCCGGCGGCTGCGGGCCGGCGGTGACTGGACGCCGGTGCTGTTCGTCACCGCCCACGACGACGAGGTCGACCGGGTGCTCGGCCTGGAACTGGGCGCCGACGACTACGTCACGAAGCCGTTCAGTCCGCGCGAGCTGGTGGCGCGGGTGCACGCCGTACTGCGCCGGACCAGGGGTCTCCCGTCCGCCGCGTTGACCCTCGGTCCCGTCCGGGTCGAACCGGACCGGCGGCGGGCCGAGGTCAGCGACGCGGACGGGACCACTCGCGAGCTGGTGCTGACCGCGACGGAGTTCGACCTGCTGACCCACCTGCTCCGCAGCCCGGGCCGGGTGGCGACCCGGGAAGCATTGCTCTCGGCCGTCTGGGGGTACGCCGCGACGAGCGGTGCCCGGACCGTCGACGTCCACGTCGCCCAGCTGCGCGCCAAGCTCGGTCCGGCAGCCGGGCTCGTGCGCACCGTCCGCGGCGTGGGCTACACCGCCGTCGACCCCGGGTGAGGCGAACCCCGACCCGGCTCAGCGTCCAGCTGACCGTCGTCACCTGCCTGGTGGTCGCGTTCGCCGTGGCGGTCGCCGGTGCGGTCGCGGTCGGGCTGGTCCGGGATGCCTACGACACCCAGGCCGCCGTCGTGCTCCAGCGCAACGCCGAGCTCGTGGCCGAGCTCGCCGGGACGGGTCTGTCGGCCTCGACCCGGCCGGCTCGGCCGGCCGGGCGGCTGCTCGCCGACAGCGGCGTCACCGTCGTCCGGGTCCGCGCCGACGGTGTCGTCCCGCGGGTGCCGGACGCCTTCGTCGCCGCGGCGGTGCAGTTGCCCGACGCGGACCGCGCCGCGGTCGCTGCGGGTCAGGCGCTCACCGTCACCCGGACCCTGGCCGGCACGCGATACCTGCTCGCGACGGCGCCGGTCCGGGCAGCGAACGGCGCGCCGGCCGGGGGCGTCGCCCTGCTCCAGCCGATCGCGCAGGCCAACGCCGTGACCGACACCGTGCTGCGCCGGCTCACCCTCGCCCTGGCCGTCGGTCTGGTCGCCGCGACGCTGGTCGCCGCCGTCGTCGCCCGCCGGCTCGCCCGTCCCCTGGTCGAGGCCGCGGGCGCCGCGCACCGGCTCGCCGCCGGGGACCGAGATGTCCGCCTGGAGTCCCGCGGCCCGGCCGAGGTCGCCGACGTCGCCGCCAGCATCAGCACGCTGGCCATCGCGCTGGCCACCAGCGAGGCCCGGCAGCGCGACTTCCTGCTGTCGGTCAGCCACGAGTTCCGGACTCCGCTGACCGGTATCCGCGGGTTCGCCGAGGCGCTGGCCGACGGGATCCTGACCGGTCCGGCGGCCACCGACGCCGGGCGAACGATCACCGGTGAGGCGGCGCGTCTGCAGCGGCTCGTCGACGACCTGCTCGCGCTGGCACGGCTGGACGCCGACGACTTCGTCCTCGACCTCGTCGAGGTGGACCTGACCGAGCTGGTCCGCTCGGCCGGGGCCGCCTGGGCGCCGCGCTGCACCGGCGCCGGGGTCGCCTTCCGGCTCGAGGCACCGCCGGGTCCGGTGCTGGCGCGCACGGACCCGATTCGGCTGCGCCAGGTGGTCGACGGGCTGGTCGACAACGCGCTGCGGGTCACGCCGAGGGGGCGCCCGCTGGTGCTGGGGCTGGCCGCCACCGCGGACCGCGCCGTGGTGCAGGTGCGCGACGGCGGCCCGGGCCTGACCGACGACGACCTGGCCGTGGCGTTCGACCGGTCCGCCCTGGCCGCGCGGTACCGGGGGCGGCGTCGGGTCGGCGTCGGGATCGGGTTGTCGCTGATCGGGCGGCTGGTGGACCGGCTCGGCGGATCGGTGAGCGCCGCTCACGCCCCCGAGGGCGGTGCCCGGTTCACCGTGACGTTGCCGCGCACCCCGAACTGATGGGCCTCGCGCCGGCAGTACCGTGGCTGACGCCAGAACGCGGGAGCTCGGCGGGACCGGGCTGAGAGGACGGCTACCGGCCGTCGACCGCTCGAACCTGAGCCGGGTAATGCCGGCGTAGGGAGTCAGGCCGATGTCGCTCGCCGTCCACCCGTCCGGTACGCCCGCACCGTCCCCCGCTGCGGCGGGGCCGGGACCGACTCCGGTCCCGGCCGGGTCCACCGGGCCCCCGGCGCAGCCCTGGTCCGCCCGGCTCTGGCAGGAGATCGAGGGCACCTACGCCGCGATCCTGGAGCACCCGTTCCTCACCGGGCTCACCGACGGCACCCTGGACGCCGGGGCGTTCGCCGCCTACGTCTGCCAGGACGTGCACTACCTGCGCGACTACGCCCGCGCCCTGGCGGTGGTGGGGGCCAAGGCGCCGACGCACACCGACACGGCCATGTTGGCCCGGCACGCCGCCGGGGCGGTCGACGCCGAGCTGACGTTGCACGCCACCCTGCTCGCCGACCTCGGCCTGGACCCGGTGCAGGTGGCGGCTGTGCCGGTCGCGCCGACCACCCGCGCGTACACCAGCTACCTGCTGGCCACCGCCTATGGAGGCACCTTCGCCGAGGGCCTCGCCGCGGTCCTCCCCTGCTACTGGGTGTACGCCCGCGTCGGGGCCGCGCTGGTGGAGCGCCGCTCGCCGGACCCGCGGTACCAGCGGTGGATCGACACCTACGCCGGGGACGCGTTCGCCGACGTCGTCGCCGAGGTCCTCGCCGCGGTGGACCGGGTCGGGCCGTCCGTCGGCCCGACCGAGGAGGCCCGGGCTCGCGGACACGTCGCGGTGACCGCGCGCTACGAGTGGATGTTCTGGGACGCCGCGTACCGACGTGAGGTCTGGCCGCTGTGACCGGCCTGGCTCCGGGCGAGGTCGCCGAGGTGCTGTCCCGGGTCCGGGACCGCGCGCCGCTGGTCCACTGCATGACCAACGTCGTCGTGGCCGGCTTCACCGCCAACGTGCTACTGGCCGCCGGCGCGTCGCCGGCGATGGTGGAGAACGACCAGGAGTCCGCGGAGTTCGCCGTGATCGCCGACGCCCTGCTGGTGAATCTGGGCACCCTGTCCGCGGAGCGTGCGCGGGCGATGCGGGCCGCCACCGCAGCGGCTCGTGCCGCGGGGACACCGTGGGTCCTGGACCCGGTGGCGGTCGGTCCGCTGGCGTACCGGACCCGGCTCGCGACGGACCTGCTCGGTCAGCGCCCGACGGTGGTCCGGGGCAACCCGTCGGAGGTGCTGAGCCTGGCCGGGGCGGCCGGCGGCGGGCGGGGCGTGGACAGCACCGCCGACTCCGGCGCAGCGCTGCCGGTCGCCCGTGAACTGGCCGCCCGCACGGGGAGCGTGATCGCGGTCAGCGGCGCCGTCGACCAGATCACCGACGGTGCGACGGCGCTCCAGGTGCGGACCGGGCACCCACTGATGACGCGGGTGACCGGTGTCGGCTGCGCACTCGGTGCACTGGTCGCGGCCTGCTGCGCGGTCGAGGACTCCCCACTCGTCGCGGCCGCCGCGGCCACCACGGTGCTGACCGTGGCCGCAGAGGTCGCGGCCGCGGGCAGCACCGGCCCCGGGTCGTTCGCGGTGGGGCTGCTGGACGCCCTCGCGGCACTCGATGCGGAGACGATCGCCACCCACCTGCGAGCCCGATGACCACGGCCGGCCCCGACCTGCACCTCTACCTGGTGGCGGACGCCGGCCTGTGCGGCGCCCGCGGGGTGGTGGCCACCGTCCGCGCCGCGGTCGCCGGGGGTGCCACCGCGGTGCAGGTCCGTGAACCGCAGGCGACGACCCGGGAGCTGTGCGAGCTCGCCGCCGCCGTGCATCAGGCGCTGGCCGGCACTGCCGTCCCGCTGATCGTCGACGACCGGGTCGATGTCGCGCTCGCGACGGGCGCCGAGGGCGTCCACCTCGGGCAGAGCGACCTGCCCGCGGCCGCTGCCCGCCGCATCAGCGGAGCCGGCCTGTTGATCGGCCTGTCGGTGTCGACCCTCGCCCAGGCCGCGGAGGCCGACAGGCTGCCGTCGGGGACCGTCGACTACCTCGGGATCGGGCCCGTCTTCGCCACCCCGACCAAGCCGCTGGCCGCCCCACCACTGGGACTGGCGCTCACCGCCGGCATCCGGCGGGCCACGGCCTTGCCGTGCGTCGCGATCGGCGGTGTCGGTACCGGCAACGCGGCCCAGGTCCGGGCCACCGGTGTCGACGGGATAGCGGTGGTCTCCGCGGTGTGTGCGGCGCCGGACCCGTGGGCCGTCGCCGCACTGCTGGCGGCCTCGCGCGGGACGAGCAGCCGGTGATCGCGAACGTGCTGACGATCGCCGGCACCGATCCCAGCGGCGGCGCCGGGATCTCGGCCGACCTGAAGACCTTCTCCGCGCTCGGGGCGTACGGCACCGCCGTCGTCACGGCGGTCGTCGCGCAGAACACCCGGGGGGTCGACGCGGTCCTCCAGCTGTCCGGACCGGTCGTCGCCGGGCAACTGGACACCCTGTTCGCCGACGTCCGCATCGATGCGGTCAAGATCGGCATGCTCGGCAGCGCCGAGGTCGTCCGGGCCGTCGCGGACGCGGTGGACCGGTACCGTCCACCGATCGTCGTGCTCGACCCGGTGATGGTCGCCAAGAGCGGCGACCGCCTGCTGGCGCCTGATGCGGTGGACGCGCTGCGCGCGCAGCTGCTCCCGCGCAGCGACCTGATCACCCCGAACCTGCCCGAGGCCGCGGACCTGCTGGGCGAACCCGAGGCCGGCGACGAGCAGCAGATGGCGGGTCAGCTCGAGCGGCTGGCCGGGCTGACCCGTGGCGTGCTGCTCAAGGGCGGGCACCTACCCGGCGACGCCAGCGTGGACCTGCTGCTCGTCGACGGCCGCCGAACCCGGCTGTCCGCGCGGCGGGTCCAGACGACCAACACCCACGGCACCGGCTGCACGCTGTCTGCCGCGATCGCGGCGCTGCGGGGCCGGCGCCCGGACTGGGAGAGCGCCGTCGCCGACGCCAAGGACTACCTGACCCGCGCGATCGCCGCCGCCGACCAGTTGCAGGTCGGGTCCGGCCACGGCCCCACCCACCACTTCCATGCCGTCTGGCCACCGGAGTCGCCCCGAGGCCGTCAATGAACGAGGCAGCGCGCCCGCGGATGGTCCCTGCGACCGAGCACCGCCGACGCCCTACCTGGTCCCGAGGTAACGCCCCGCCGGTCGGGCCGGCGTCAGGACGCGGCGGGCACGGTCCAGCGCGGGCAGCGCGGCGGCGACCCCGACGACCGAGCAGGCCGTCGCGACCAGCACACCCGGTCCGGTCAGGGTTCCCGGGGTGAGGTCGCGCAGTGTCCGCAGCAGGTCCGCGAGCACTCCGGCGGTCGTGGCACAGGCAAGGACCGCCAGCACGGTCGCGGTGACCGCCCAGCGGTCGAGCGCGCACGGCGTCGGCGCCATCGGGGACCGGGTGGCACGCAGGACCAGCAGCGCGCCGGCACCGGCCGCGGCGACGGTGAGGGCGGCCGAGGCAGACCCGAACGCCTCCAGCCGCAGCACCGGGCGATTTCCCGCGCCGAGCCGGGACGCCGTCGGATCGTGGGCCAGGACGAGCAGCCATACCGTGCCGGCGACCACGACGAGTCTGAGCAGCGCGGTGGCCGTCCCGCGCAGGGCCGACCGCAGGATCTCGGCCCGCCAGGCGGCGACCAGCGTCCCCGCCGCACCGAGCCGCCGAACCGCCTGGGCTCGTGCGGACGCCGGTTCGGCGCCGCCGGCCTGTGCGGTCTCGACCTCGCAGAGCAGGTGATCGCGCAGTTCGTCGACCAGACCGCCGGACTCGGCAAGTCCGGGCGGTACGGCCCCGGCGACCTCGTCGACGAAGGACTGGACCGGATCGCGGAACTCGACCGGGTCCGCGTTCCGGCTTACGGCAGCCGCCCGGTGCCGAGGCCGCCCGCCCGTGGTGCCGACGGCCCGTCGAGGACCGAGCCGAGCGTCCTGACGAACTCCCGCCAGGCGCCGCGCTTGCCGTGGAGTGCGGCCATGCCCTCCTCGGTGAGCGCGTAGACCCGCCGGCGACGCCCGGCCGCGTTCGTCCACTCGCCGCGGACGAGGCCGGACTCCTCCAGGCCGCGCAGCGCCGGGTAGAGCGTCCCGCCCTCCAGCGACACCGAGCCGCCGGTCCGGGTGCGCAGCCGCTCGATGATCCCGTACCCGTGGACGGGGCCGTCCGCCACGGCCGCGAGCAGCAGGGCGTCGAGGTGACCGCGGATGTCGGCGTTCGACGGTCGCCCGCTCTGCGTCGTGTCCCCACCGTCCGCTCCCGTGCCGCCGTCCGCTCCCGTGCCGCCGTCCGCTCCCGTGCTGCTGCGTGCTCCCATGGCGGTGACGGTAACCCGCGCGGCGGCCCTCAGGACAGATAGATAGACCACCTACTGTTCACCCGCTGGCTGCATCTCGTTCTCGCACCGGTGCTGCGCTGACCGCATGACGATCCCGCCCGGACAGCCCCCCTCCCCTTCACGTCGGCCGTCGAGGTCGGCCCTGCTCGGCCGCACCCGGCTGCGGCCCGGTCGAGCCGTCGCCGCACTGGCGGTCGCGGGTCTGGCCGCGACGGTGGGGCTGGCCGGCGTGGCCGCGTCGCCCGCGCACGCGAACCCCGCCGCCGCTGGCACCTCCCCCGTGCGTGCCTCGGGTGTGCGCGAGACCACGTCGACCACCGGCGCGGGTGCGACCAACGTCCAGCTCAGCGCGGCGGGTACGCCCGGAACGGCGGCCAGCGCAGGCAAGGCAGGCAGCGCGACGATGCCGCCCATCAAGCACGTGTGGCTGATCATCCTGGAGAACAAGAGCTACCAGGCCAGCTTCACCGGGCTGAACCAGAACAGCTACCTGTGGAAGACGCTGCCCAGCTACGGCGAGGTGCTGCGTCAGTACTACGGGACCGGCCACTACAGCCTGGACAACTACATCTCGATGATCGGCGGCCAGGCCCCGGCGCCGGACACCCAGGCCGACTGCCCCCAGTACACGAATGTCTTCCCCGGCACCCCGGCGCCCGACGGCCAGACCCTGGCCGCCAAGGGCTGCGTCTACCCGAAGAACGTCCCGACCCTGTTCAACCAGTTCGACGCCAAGGGCGTCACCTGGAAGGGGTACATGCAGGACATGGGCAACGACCCCGGGCGTGAGGCGCCGACCTGCGGTCAGCCGGGCGACCCGTCCGGGGCGGGCGTCAAGGACCCGGGCGGCGCGACGCCGACCGACCAGTACGTGCCCAAGCACAACCCGTTCGTCTGGTTCCACTCGATCACCGACTCCCCGGAGTGCGCCACGAGGGTCGTCCCGCTGGACGGGCTGTCGGCCGCGAAGTCGCCGACCCACAAGGCACTGCCGGGGCTGGCCCAGGACCTGAAGTCGGAGAAGACCACGCCGAACTTCTCCTGGATCACCCCGAACAACTGCTCGGATGCCCACGACGCGGTCTGCAAGGGCGACAACCTGTCCGGGGACCCCGCCAACCACCAGGGCGGCCTCTACGCGGCGGACCTGTTCCTGAAGAAGTGGATCCCGCAGATCATGGCCTCGCCCGCGTTCCAGGACAACGGCCTGATCAACGTGACATTCGACGAGGCGTTCCCGCCGTACACCCAGTACGGGAACTCGATCGCGAACTACATGGGCAACGCCGACCCCGCGCTCAACGTCCCGACCGACACCGCCCAGTCGATCGTCGCGTGCTGCGACGAGCTGCCCGGGCCGAACACCTCCCAGCCCGGTGACCAGGCTTTCGGTCAGGACACCACCCCGGGCGGCGGCATCACCGGGTCGGTGCTGATCAGTCGCTTCGTCAAGCCGGGCTCGGTCAGCGACCAGCCGTACAACCACTACAGCTGGCTGCGTACCGCCGAGGACATCGCCGGGATCACCACCGGTGGTACCGACGGCAAGGGCCACCTCGGGTACGCGGGAGCCGACGGGCTGCGGCCGTTCGGCACCGACGTCTGGAACAACCCGTCCGGCCGGGCCCTCCCGCCGGCGCCCTCGGGCAGTCGCGGGGTCTACACGGCCCGCGCGGTGCAGGTCGACCCCGTGCCGCAGCAGCCGATCAGCGCCGCGGCGGAGGCCGCGATCCCGGGCTCGGCCACCAACCGCCGGACGCTGGCCGCCGCGGCGGCCCGCACCGGCACCGCCGGTCTCGCCGGGGCCGCCCGGTGAGCCGACGCCTCCCGGGCGCCCTGGTCGTCGTGGCCGCCGGTGCACTGCTCACAGCAGGGTGCACCGGCGGCCACGCCGCACCGGGCGCGGCACCGTCGGCGGCGGCGACCGCCGCGTCCCCGGGACGTTCCGTGGCCCCGGGGCGTTCCGCGACGCGACCACCGTCCGCGACGGCGTCGCCGGGCGTGTTCGACGACGCGGCGGTCACCGTCGCGCGGCTGGGGAAGGTGGCGATCCCGACCCCGGGCCCGACGGGTGTCCAGCCGCTGGCGACCCGGAACCATCTGCAGCTGGTCGCGATGGGCGAGACGGTCGTCGCCCGGCCGGCGACGGGCACCGAGCTGGCCCTGGCCGCGACGGGCCCCGACCTGCGGATCGCCCCCGGACCGGTGACCGCGAACGCGTCGGCGCCCGGAACGATCACGGTGACAGTCAAGGTCACCCACGGATCCGTGCGGCTGCGGCCCACCGACTTCGTCGCGCGCGACATCTTCACCCGGGTGACGAAGCTGCGCACCGACGCGCGGCCGGTCGTGGTCCGCGCCGGGCAGACCCGGTCGCTCACCTTCAGCGGCACGTTCATCAACGGCGGCGCCGTGTTCGAGTGGACGCCGGCAGGGCACCGGATGGTCGTCTGGGACTTCCACGTCGAACTGGACTGACGCCGAGTCGTCGTCCGCAGCCGTCGTTGACCGCCACCGGGACCCTCGTGGCCATTGCCGTCAGGTCTGCCTTGTTCGCATGGAAAGCCGGTGACGTACTCACCGTATGGCTGCAAGCTGGGATTGAGGTGTACTCGCTTTCGAGACCGCTGGCGCACCGGTAGTGCGCCAGCGGGAAGGACCTGGCGCGTTCCTCGGGTCGTCTCAGTCGAGGACGGGGATTAGACCGAAGGCGTCGACGATGGCGTCGCGCAGCTCGGGCTCGCGCCACTCGGGGAGAAACCCCACCTGGTCCCCGAGCCGGTCGCGTCGGACGGTCACGATCGACTCACACTTCACGACCGAGTCGTGGTCGATGCCCTCGGCGGCGCCGACGTTGACGTGGGTCCGGTACTTGTGGCCCCGGGCCGTCGAGATCGGCGCGACCGTGACCTCGCTGACCCGGCACAGCAGCCGGGCCGGGGTCAGCAGCAGGACATAGCGCTCCTTGTCGACACCGGCGCGATGCAGGGGCCTCACCGGCCGCTGTCGACGCGGTTGGTCTCCACCCACACCGACAGGTCCGGGTCGGTGTCGTCAGGGTCACGGCGGTCCATCTGCTCCATGTCGGCCTCCAGGCGCAGGCGCTGGGCCTCCACGGCCATCAAGCGGTCGAACATCTTCGGTCGCGACAGCCCCGCATCGGAGGCCAACCGGTCGAAGGCGTCGAGCGACTCCTTCGAGACGAGCAGATTGACGGCGACACGGCGCAGTCGGGGCGCGGCGGGGCCGTCTCCGGTGGGTGCGGAAGGCGTGGTGGTGAGTGCCACATCAAAGACAGTACGGAAGTCCGTGTTGACGCGTAGCCCCTGTGCGCTACCCGTGAGCCTTCGACTCGGGGCGCCGCTGGGCAGGGCGGCGACCTCGATCAGCAGCCGGACCACGTCCTCGGCGGCGGGGCGGCCCTTGACGTCCTGCGGGTGGTGGCGTCGTGGACCGGCTAACGGGTAGGCGACGCAGGTAGGCGGCCCATGGGAGGGGGTTCGGCTCGTTGAGCCCGTTGGGGGTTTGCCCGGTCGGGACGGGGTCGTACGCCCGCCGTCGCGCCCGGACCCAGGTCTGGGTGCGCGGCGATCTACGCCCCGTAGGTCCGCGACACCGCGGGGAGCTTCGAGACCGAGCCCCCGACCACCGCGCGGACCTCAACGACCTCAGAGAGCGCACTCGATGCCGCGAACGCTTCATCCGGCCCGCCAGTCCGGCTGCGGAGCCAGCATCAGCACGGGGTAATCGGCCGGGTCGGCTCGGCGGAAGACCCCGTCGTAGGCGTCCAGCGTCTGCGCCCGTTCACTCGGCCGGCGTTCGTGGCGGCAACAACGCGACGCTGGGCCGGGAAGCGGTCGCGAGCGTGCCGGTTGGGCGCGCGGCGAAGGGTGGCGGCGCCGACAATGCCCTCCGCTACGTCGGGTCCGCGATCGGCGTCTCCCTCGTGGTGGCCTTGGCCACCAGCACCGACACCAGCACCCAGCGGCAAGGACGCCGCGCGCATGACCGACCATCATCTAGTGACCAGTCCCGATCAGATCGAGCAGGCCGCCGAACGCATCACCGGGCGGGTGCGGCGCACACCGGTGGTGAAGGCCGAGCCGGGCGGCCTGCGCCTTGACCGCGCTGCAGACGACGCGCGCTGGCGGGGCAGTTGTGTAGTGAAGGTCAAGTCGGTGCAGGGGTCCCGCTCGTGTCCGTGACGTCCACGCTGGACGGCCTGCAGCGCCGGCACCCCGCCGCCGGGTTCCCGATCGCGGTGCTCTACAAGTACTTCGACGACTCCGGCGGCTACCTCGCTGCGCTGATCGCCTACTACGGCTTCCTGGCGCTGTTCCCGCTGCTGCTGCTCGGGTCGACCATCCTGGGGATCGTGCTGTCCGGGAACCCGGCCGCGCAGCAGAGCGTGCTGCACTCCGCGCTCAGCCAGTTCCCGGTCATCGGCCAGCAGCTGCGACAACCGGAGCGGATCGGCGGCGGCCTGGTCGGGCTTCTCGTCGGCGGCCTCGGTGCCCTGTACGGCGGGCTGGGGGTGACGATGGCCGCGCAGAACGCCATGAACATTGCCTGGCGGGTGCCGAGGAACAGCCGCCCCAACCCGATCAAAGGCCGCATCCGCGGGGTGCTGCTGCTCGCCACCGTCGGCCTCGCCGTCCTGGGCACCAGTGTGCTGTCGGCGCTGGGCGGCGGCGCCGGCCCGCTCGGCGCCGGCCTGCGCGTGCTGGTGCTGGTGGCTTCGGTCGCGCTGAACGCCGCCGCGTTCATCCTGGCCTTCCGGGTCGCGACCGCCCGGCCCCTCACCGTCCGGCAGGTCGCGCCCGGCGCGGTCGGGGCCGCCGTCGTCTGGCAGTTGCTGCAGTCCTTCGGCACCGTTTACGTCGGGCAGGTGGTGAAAAATGCGAGCGCCACGAACAGCGTTTTCGCCGTCGTCCTGGGCCTGATCGCCTTCATCTACCTCACGGCGGTCGCTGTCGTGTTTTGCGTGGAGGTCAACGTCGTGCGGGTCGACCACCTCTACCCCCGCGCGCTGCTGACACCGCTCACCGACAATGTGGAGCTCACCGACGCCGACCGGCGGGCCTACACGGACCAGGCCAAGGCCCAGCGCAGCAAAGGATTCGAACAGGTCGACGTCCGATTCAAGAAGTGACGACACCACCCGCGGTACGCCAGCGCCCCCGCAGCGCAGGCGATCCGATCCCGTCCGGCGGTTCGCTACGCCCGTGGCGCAACCGGGCCCCGGCCGAGCGGAACCGACGCAGACTGGGCCGGTGAGCTGGGGCGGCGGGGGACATCCACGGATGCCGGTTCAGGACCGGACGCAGCCGAAGGCGAAACTGCCGAAGGGCACGGTGCGTCGGGTGGCCGCGTTCGCCCGGCCCTGGCACCGGATCCTCGTGCTGTTCATCGGCCTGACCATCGTCGGAGCGTTGCTCTCGGTGGCGAATCCGCTGCTGTACCGGGAGATCATCGACCGGGGGATCCTGCGCGGGGACACCAGACTGATCGTCGTCCTCGCGCTCGTCGTGGCCGTCCTCGCTCTCGCCGACGCCCTGCGCACACTGATCCAGCGTTACATCTCCTCCCGTGTCGGTGAGGGCTTGATCTACGAGCTGCGCGTGCAGGTGTTCACCCACGTCCAGCGGATGCCGATCGCGTTCTTCAATCGGACCCAGACCGGGGCGCTGGTCTCCCGGCTCAACAGCGACGTCCTCGGTGCCCAGTCCGCGTTCACCAACGTGCTCAGCTCGGTGGTGAGCAACCTGGTCACGGTCGTCGCAACCATCATCGCCATGGCCGTGCTGAGCTGGCAGATCACCGTGGTCTCGCTGGTGCTGCTGCCGGTTTTCGTGCTGCCCGCGCGGCGGATCGCCCGGCGGCTCGGCGAGCTGACCCGGGAGCGGTACGACGTCAACGCGTCCATGACGACGACGACCACCGGCCGGTTCGACGTCGCCGGGGCGATGCTGGTCAAGCTGTTCGGCGACCCGGGGCGGGAACGCAGCGACTACGCCGCCCGGGCCGGCCGGGTCCGTGACCTCGGCGTGCAGACCGCCATGTACGGCCGCGTGTTCTCCGTGGCGTTGCTGATGACCAGCGGGCTGGCCACCGCGCTGGTGTACGGCTGGGGTGGGGTGCTGGCCACCCGCGGCACGGTCGCGGTCGGCACCGTGGTGGCGCTGACCGCGCTGCTGAACCGGCTGTACGGGCCGCTGACCGCGCTGTCGACGGTGAACGTCGACGTCACGACCGCGCTGGTCTCCTTCGACCGGGTGTTCGAGGTGCTCGATCTCGCGCCGTCGATCGACGAGCGACCCGGCGCCATCCCCGTGCCTGCCGGTCCCGTGCGGCTGGCGTTCCGCGACGTCGGGTTCGCCTACCCGAGCGCGGAGCAGGTGTCACTGGCGTCGCTGGAATCGGTCGCGGTACTCGACCACTCCCCGCGCCGGGAGGTGCTGCACGGACTGGACTTCACCGCCGAGCCGGGTCGGCTGATCGCGCTCGTCGGGCCGTCCGGTGCCGGCAAGACCACGATCAGCGCTCTCGTTCCCCGGCTCTACGACGTCGACCGCGGCCAGGTCACGCTGAACGGCGTCGACGTGCGCGACCTGACGCTGGCGTCGCTGCGGGCCACCGTCGGCGTCGTCCCGCAGGACCCGCACCTGTTCCACGACACGATCGGTGCGAACCTGCGCTACGCCCGGCCGGACGCCACCGACGCGGACATCGCCGGGGCCCTGACCGCCGCCCGGGCCGACGGGTTCGTGGGCGCGCTGCCCGACGGGCTGGACACCGTCGTCGGCGACCGGGGCTACCGGCTGTCCGGCGGGGAGAAGCAGCGCATCGCCATCGCCCGGCTGCTGCTGCACCGGCCGCGGGTCGTCGTCCTCGACGAGGCGACCGCGCACCTGGACTCGGAGTCCGAGGCCGCGATCCAGGCGGCACTGGCGACGGCACTGGCCGGGCGGACCTCGTTGGTCATCGCCCACCGGCTGTCCACGATCCGCGACGCCGACGTCATCCTCGTGGTGGACGCCGGCCGCATCGTGCAGCGCGGCACCCACGACGAGCTGCTCGCGGCCGGCGGGCTGTACGCGGACCTGTATGCGACCCAGTTCGCCACCCAGGACGCCTGACGGCGCGGGTAGGCGGCTCCGGACACAGCACCGCCCCGCCGCCGGTGAACCGCTCCGGGCAGACTCCCAGCGGGGACACGCCGCGCGCGAAGGGGTCGCCGCGAGCAGGTCGGACCGGAGGAGGAGCTGCCCAGTGACGACCGGCCCGGCCGTCCCCTCGATGACCATGCCCGGCCGGGCCCCGGAGCGCCTGCGGCTGGCGGCCGCGCTGGTCCCGCCGGCGGTCCTGGTCGTGCTGCTGGTCGCGGTCCTCCTCGACGGCACGGGGGTGTCGGCGGCCGACGCCGCGGCGTCCGATGCGCTGCGCCGCCCGGACCGCAACGCGGACCTGTTGCACGCGCTGCTGGTGATCCTGTCCACGGTCAGCCTGCCGGCGATCGGGTGGGCGGTTGCCGCGGTCGGGGCGGTGGGCCTCGGGCGGGGTCGGCTGATGCGGGCGCTGCGCCGGCCCAGCTACGTCGGGTGGGCCTTCGAGTGGGGCTCGGCGCGGGCACCGCTGTGGGGACCGCCGCTGGGCATCGCGGTGACCGTCGCCGCAGCCGAGGCGGCCCGCTTCGCAATCCTGGCGGTGCTCCGTGGAGTAGACGGCGTCGGGGGCGTCGACCCGCAGACGGTCCAGACGTTCACCGAACACCACACGATGACCACCGCGGCGGTCGTCGGGTCGCTGCTCACCGCCCACGGCATCCGCCGGCGGATCAGCTGGGTCGGCGCGGTGCTGCTGGTGGTGGCCGTCGCCTACGCCCGGCTCACCGCCGGCGGTCTGCCGCTGGTGGCCGAACTCAGCGGCCTGGCCCTCGGGACCACTGCCGTGATCGCCGGCCGGGCAGCCGGCCTGCTGACCGACGGGCCGGTCTGGAACCTGGTCCTGCGCCACCACCGGCGGCGCCATCCGCCGCGGCGGCTGCGGGCCGGGGTTGTCCTCAACCCGACGAAGTTCGCCGACCCGGTCGCGTTCCAGCGGCGGGTCGGTGCCGCGCTGTCCGGGGAGTCGGCGATCGGCTCCACCGAGGTCTTCGACGTCTCCTTCTACGAGACCTCGCCCACCGACCCGGGCCGGGCGATGACCGAGCAGGCGCTGGCCGACGGGGTGGACCTGCTGGTCGCCGCCGGCGGCGACGGGACGGTCCGGACGGTGTGCACCGCGGCGGCCGGGTCCGGGGTGCGGATCGGCATCGTCCCCGCCGGGACCTCGAACCTGCTGGCCCGCAACCTGCGCCTGCCGCTGCAGGAGGGCCCGGCGCTGGACGTGGTCGCCGGCGGCGTGGACCGGGCGATCGACCTGGCGCGGATCAGCGGTGACGGCCTGGACGCCGGGGAGGGCTTCGTCGTGATGGCCGGCCTGGGGCTGGACGGCGCGATCATGGCCGAGGTCCCCGACCGGCTGAAGAAGCTGCTCGGGCTGCCGGCCTACATCGTGACCGGTGCCCGCCACCTGCGGGACGCGCCCGTCGAGGTCGAGGTGACCGTCGACGACGGGCCGCCGATCCGCCGCATGGTCCGGATGGTGGTCGTCGGCAACGTCGGGTCGGTCCAGGTGTTCAAACTGCTGCCCGACGCCCAGCCCGACGACGGGATCCTCGACGTGGTCATCGTCGCGCCGGAGACGGCCCGGTCGACGCTGCGGGTGGTGTGGAACTTCGCCCGCCGCGCCCGGGACCCCGACGTCGAGCACCTGCACGGCCGGTCGGTGCGCATCCGCTCGGACGGCTCGGTGCCACGCCAGCTGGACGGGGACGTGATGCCGGGCGGCCGCGAGATCACCATCAGCATCGATCCCGGGTCGGTGATCGTCCGGGTGCCCAACCGCCGCTGACCAGGGTTCCGGGCACCGCGCAGTCGGCCCCGGGTGGCTGGCGGTCGCGGGGCGGTCAACCGCCCCGCAGACCGGACAGCCACGCGGCCGCGTCGGTGAAGTCCTGCTCCGCGGTGCCCGGGCGGACGTTGGCCGCCGTGGCGTCCGCACGTGGGTAGGACCCGAGGAACCGCACCGCGCGGCAGGTGCGGCGCAGACCGGACAGCGCCTCGCCCACCCGGGCATCGGTGAGGTGGCCCTCACAGTCGATCGCGAAGCTGTACCTGCCCATCGCCTCCCCGGTCGGGCGGGACTCCAGGCGGGTCAGGTCCACTCCGCGGGCGGCGAACTGTTCCAGCACGTCGAGCAGGGCGCCCGGGTGGTTGTCGGCGATGAAGACGACCAGCGACGTGCGGTCCGCGCCGGTCGGCGGCGGCAGCGCACCGACGTCCGTGCCCGGCCGGGCGACCAGGACGAACCGGGTGACCGCCGTCGGGCCAGGTGCGCCAATGCCGTCGGCGAGCACCGAGAGCCCGTGCAGCTCGGCCGCGACCGGCGCACACACCGCCGCTGTCCACTTCCCACCCGCGCCTGCGGCTGCCGCCGCGCCAGCTGCTTCGGCGGCTGCCGCCGCGGTCGACGCCACCTCGACCAGCTCGGCCGACGGCAGGTGCTCACCGAGCCAGCCGCGGCACTGGGCCAGCGCATGCGGATGCGACAGCACCCTGGTGACCCCGGACAGCCGCACGCCCCGGACGGCGGCCAGCACGAACCGGACCGGCAGCAGCACCTCGGCGACCACCCGCAGCTCCGGCCCGGACGCCAGCGCGTCGACCGTGGTGTTCACCGACCCCTCGACGGAGTTCTCGACCGGGACCAGCCCGGCATCCGCCCGCCCGGTGCCCACGTCGGCGAGGACCGCGGCCACGCTCGCACCGGGTACCGCGCGGCCCACCGGGTGACCGAGCAGTCCGACCGCCTGATGGGTGAACGTGCCCTCCGGCCCGAGGTAGCCGAGCACGTCGACGGCGGGCAGGACCGGGGTCTGCGGCACCGGCGAACGCTAGGCCTCGACCGACAGCCGGGCGACCCGCTCGTGCTCGTCCCGCAGCGACTCCAGGTCCAGCAGCGTCCTGGCCTCCTTCAGCCGCCGCGCCCGCCGCCGCCACAGCTCGGCCGACAGCAACCGCCCGTAAGCCAGCCCCTCCGCCGCACCTGGCTGCTGCTGGGCGACGAGCACTTCCAGCAGCACCCGCCGCGCCTGCAGCTCCGACACCCAGTTCCGGCCGGCGTCGGTGACCGCCCGCTGCGCCGTCGCCCACGCCGCCGCGGTCCGGCCGGCACGCAGCTGGGCCCGGGCGAGGTAGGGCAGGACCTGGCATGGGAGGTCGGACGTCGGTCCGCTTCCGACGGCGTCCACCAGCGCCTCCATCCGGTCCGCTGTGGCGCCCCGGTCGCGTTCGACGGGCTCGCGCCCGCCCGGGTCGTCGGGGCCGTCAGTGTCGTGGGTGTCGTGGGTGTCGTCGACGGTCGCGCACACCAGCAGGAGCTCGGCCCGGTCCCGATGCCGGGGCGAGAGGTGGGCCGCGGTGGACGGATGGCCGACCGCGCCGAGAGGCTCGTGCGCCCCGGCCGCGACGGCCAGTGCTTCGCGGGCGTGGCGCGCGGCCTCGGCGCGGTGGTCCTCGGCGCCCTCGACACCGGAGCGCGCGAGGTCGTCCGCCCAGTCCAGGTGCAGTCCGGCCAGCTGCACGGCGTGCGACCAGCGGTGCACCGGCGTCCGGCCCTGCCGGCCGGACCAGCTCGCCGGTGCCGTCAGGTGCGGCAGGGCCAGTTCGTACGACCCCATCAGGCGGTAGGCCGAAGCCAGCGCCGAGCGCACGCAGCCCAGCAGCCACGAGGTCGCCGGGATGGTGGGCAGCAAGGCCTCGGCTCGGGCGAGGTCGCCGACGGCGGCCTCGTCGGTGTCGGGCGAGGGTTCGTCCGTGGCCCGCCGGACCAGTCGACCGGTTGCCCGAAGCACCAGGGCGACCGCCTGCCAGCCCGGATCTTCCCCCACCGCAGCCACCGGGACGACCTCGGCCGCGAACTGCGGGCCGAACGGGTCGATGGCCGGGCCGCCTCGGGCGCCGGCCCAGGACCGCGCGCCGACCGCTGGGTCGGGGAGGAAGGCGTCGTCGTCGGGCACCGCGAGCAGGTGGCGCACCGACGCGTCTGCGTCGCGGTCTGCCATCAGCGCCCTCTCGGCCCGCGGTCGCGGCGGGTCCGCGATCGCTGGGGTTCGTCCACGTACCGGGGCACATGGAGGATCCGGGGGCCGGGGATCGACGGCTCCCCTCGGCAGCCGTGTCGCGCGTCGTACCGGGCAACCTGCTGCCGGTGCGACTGCACCAGACAGTACGTACTCAACGTAGATCAATCGAGACGGGAGGTGATTGGCCGGAGGCCGACCGTGACCTGTGAGGGTCAGCCGTTCCTCCCGCCGCCGCCCCAACCTGCCCGAACAGGCCCGGAAGGCGCCCGCATCGCGCCCACCTGACCAGCGCGACCACCAGCCCGAGGTGTACCGCCGGGGACACGGTGTCGCGGAACCGGTCGGCGACGAACGCGAGCGCCGCGGACGGTGCCAGCTCGGGCGGCACCTGCCGGGTCGCCACGTAGGCCAGGCACACCGTCACCGTCCGGACAAGCAGGATCACGTCCAGAGCGGACGCGGTCACCAGCATGAGCGGGGCCCAGGCGACCATGTCGTACCAGGGCAGCGTGTACGAGCCGACCACCAGCCACCCGAGGCCGACGGCGGCGACGGCCCGGACCGCGTCGGCCACCCTGGCCCGTCCGGCCGCATCGGGATCGACCGCGCCGGCGCTGCCCGTCGTCAGCCCCGTGCTGTCGGAGCGCAGGACGAGCCGCCGGAACACGGCCGCGGCGACGACCGCGACAGACGCCCAGGCGGCGATGCTCACCACGCGTTGCGCCGCCGAGCCCGGCATCACCAGGCCGAGCAGTCCACGGATCCACTGCCACGGCGACGCCGAGGAGATGAACCCGCTGTTGCTCGACGTCTGGTGAACCGCCTCCGGCCAGTGCGGGAGGTACGCGACAGCGAGCACCGCGCCGGCGGCGGCGCAGAGCGCGACGGCGGCCGCCGGTCGGCGGCGGACCGCCCACAGCAGCCCCAGCCCGACCACCCCCTCGGTGAGCTTGACCGCCCCCGCGACGCCGATCAGCGCACCGGAGAGCACCGCGCCGAGCACCACCGAGCGCCTGCGCAGCGCGAGCAGTGCCGCAACCGCGAACACCAGCGCCTGTCCGTCATTGTGCCCACCGAACGGCACGGCCCACAGCAGCAGCGGGTTCAGCCAGTACAGGACGAGGACCCGCGACCGGGCGGCCCGGTCCGCGCCGGCGAGCGCGAGCAGCAGCAGGCCCGCGGCGATCCAGGCGACGGCGTCGGCGACGGACAGCCACCACACCGTCTGTTGCATCGACGTGCCGCCGAGCCTGCTCGCGGCGTCCTGCACGGCGGTGGCGACCGGCCCGTACACGCTGGTGACGCCCTGCCACGGCCCCTCGGTGGCAATGCCGACGGGATCGCCGGCCGCGAGCAGTGCTCGCGGGGTGTCGATGTAGGGGTCACCGCCCAGGGCAGCGGTCCGCCCGTAGGCGGCGTAGATCAGCGCGTCCCCGCTCGCGGCCGGGGGGACGAGCAGGAATCCGACCACCGCGGCCAGCCCGCCGGCCAGCCACCGTCGGGGCTCCGGCACCCAGCCGGCGCGCAGCGCACGCAGCGCGGCGAACAGTCCGCCGGCGCCGACCAGCAGCGCCGCGGCCGTCAGTCCGAGCGCCAACCAACCCGGGGGTCCGGGACCCAGGCTGTACGGGGGCCGCCCGGCCACGGCGCCGGCGAGCCGGACGGTCACGACCGACGGGCCGAGCAACCCGACCGCGACGAAGCCGGCGACCGACACGCACAGCGCCAGCGCGGCCCTGCTGCCCAGCACTGCCGCCGACCCGGACCCTGGGAACTGCGCAGGGTTGCCGGCCACCGGCTCACCGTAGGCGTCGACCGCGTGACACCCGTGGGCGTCCGGTGCCCGGTGAACCCGGCCCGGGCTCGTCCGGCCGAACGCCGCGGGCGACAGCCCGGCTCACGACGCGGTCCCGAGCCGCTGCAGCAGGCCGGCCCGGACCGCCGGCCACTCACCGGGCAGCACGGAGAAGTAGACGGTGTCGCGCCGAGTGCCGTCTCGCCGGGTGAGCGTGCTGCGCAACACCCCTTCCCGGACCGCGCCGAGCCGGGCGATCGCGGCCTGGGAGCGGGTGTTGCGGATGTCCGTCTTCAGGCTGACCCGCTCCGCACCCAGGTCGTCGAATGCGTGCCGGAACAGCAGGTACTTGCATGACGGGTTCACCCGACCGGCCCACCACCGACGGCCGTACACCGTCCCGCCGACCTCGAGCGTGCGCTCCGGGCGGACCAGGTCGAGGTAGCAGGTCACCCCGACGGGCCGTTCCCCGGCGTCCGGCCCACTGTCCACGCCGGGCTCCGCAGCCAGCACCGTGAACGGCACCCACGTTCCCGCCGCGGCCTCACCGAGCAGCCGGTCGACCCAGGCGGCGATGCCCTCGCGGTCCGCGGGGAACGAAACGGGCAGGTGCGCCCACGCCTGCTCGTCCCCGGCGAGCACCTCGGCCAGACCGTCGACGTGGTCGGCGGAGAGCGGGACCAGGCGGACCCCGGGGGCGCGGACGGGGTCGGCGAGCCCGGTCGGACGGGGGTCGAACCTCATGCCGACACGGTCCCACGGGCGGCTCTCGTCCCCGGTTCGAGCGCGGTGTTCGGCAGGTCCCGGACGCTGCGGCTGGTCAGCGCGGCTGCCGTCGCGAGGGCCACGACCGCCGCCGCGCCGACCAGCGTCGGTTCGAGCCCGACCGCCTGTGCGACCGGTCCGGCGGCGACCTCACCGGCGGGAATGGCGAGGTAGGAGCCCAACATGTCGTAGGAGTAGACCCGCGCCAGCCGGTCGGCCGGCACGTGCTGCTGCATCGAGGTCTCCCAGGCGACCCCGAACTGCTCGATCGTCAGGCCGCCGATGAAGGCGGTGACCAGCAGGACGGGCAGGACCGGGCCGATGCCGAGCGCCAGCATCAGCAGCGCCTCGCCGGCGGCGCAGGCCATGCCGAACCGCAGCAGCCGCCGGACCCGCAGCCGCAGCGCGACGAGCCCGCCGACGACGTACCCGGCGGCCTGCGCGGACAGGACCAGGCCCCACGCGGCGCGCCCCACGGACTCGTCGGCGACCAACGGACCGAGGACCCCGAGGCATCCGGCGATCATCGCGTTGATCAGCAGGAACGCCACGACGACCACCCACAGCCAGGTCCGCGAGGTGAACTCGCCCCACCCGGTCACCAGGTCGGTCCAGACCCGGGTGTCGGACCCCGCCCGGAGGTCGGATCGGGGCCGCTCGGTCGCCGCCGGCACGCGGACCCTGGCAAACAGCACCGCAGCGACCAGGAAGCTGGCGGCGTCCAGCGCGATGCCCCAGCCGGGCCCGACCGCGGCGACGAGGATCCCGCCGACCGACCCGCCGAGGATCAACGCGGCGCTGACGCCGGTTCGCACCAGGGCGGTGGCCTGTTGCAGGTGCGCGCGGTCGACGGTCTGTGGCTGCAGCGCGGCGGCCGCCGGCAGGGCGAACGCGGACACCGCGCCGTTGACCGCGGACAGCGCCGCGAGCAGCGCGATCGAGTCGGTCCGGGCGAGCACCAGCGCGGCAACGACGCCCTGGGTGAGCGCGGCCGCGAGGCTGGACCCGACGAGGACCACCTGGCGCGGCAGCCGGTCGGCCACGATCCCGCCGAGGAGCAGGAACGCGACGTTCGCCAGCGACCGTGCACCGACCACGATGCCGAGGTCGGTCGCGGACCCGGTGAGGTCCAGCACCGCGAAGGCGAGCGCGACCGGCGCGATCGCGCCGCCGAGGACGCTGACCACCCGGGCGGACGCCAGGGCACGGAACGGCGCCGACCGCAGCGGCGCCCAGCTGTCCGAGCGGACGCTCACCGGAGCTTCCCGCTGGACTCGACGGGCGGCTCGACGGGCGGCTCGACGCCGCCGGTCATCGCGAACAGCGCCATCGAGGCGTTGACCCGGACGGTGCCCGGTGTGCGCGGCGGCCGCGCCTGGTCGTGCAGGCGTAGTGAGGCCGACTGGACGTCATGCAACGCGCGCGTCCAGGCGCCGGGGTCGACCCAGAGCTCCGCGTCGGTGAGGTGGGAGAGCCGGGCGGTGTCGCGCTGCAGGTCGCGGCGGACCAGCTCGCCGGCGAGCGCCCGGACCACCGCATGGGCGAGCGCGGCCTGACCGGTGCGGTCGGGACCGGCGCGACCGGTCGGGTCGACGGCGCTTCCCTCGGCCGGTGGGGCCGCGTCGGCAGGCACGTGCCGGTAGCGCCGCGCGCGGCCGCCGCGGACGGCCACCTCGCCCGCGTCCGCCAGCATCCCGGCGGCGGCGAGCCTGCGCAGGTGGTAGCTGGCGTTGGCTTGCGTCGTACCCAGCTCCCGAGCCACCTCGGCGGCGCTGAGCTCCGCCCCGGTCAGCAGCGACAGCATCCGCAGTCGCAGCGGGTGGGCCAGCGCCCGCATCTCGGCGCGCCGTACCGCCTCGTCGGTCACAACGACGAGGCTGACACCCAAACAACTCTTTGGTCAAGCAGCAGCAGCCGGCCGGCGTCGCATCGATCACCTTCCAACGGTAACGCCGCCTTGCTAACGCTGTATTTCCGTGGCTACCATGACAGAGATTCCATCGATACCGCGGGAGAGGCTTGATCATGATCATCGTCACCGGGGCAACCGGCGCACTCAACGGCGCGACCGTCGACCACCTGCTGGAACGCGTTCCCGCCACCGAGATCGTCGTCGCGGTCCGCGACACCGCCAAGGCCCAACGCTTCGCCGATCGCGGCGTGACCGTGAGGCACGGGGACTACGCCGACCCCGACTCCCTCCCGGACGCGTTCGAGGGTGCCGACCAGCTGCTTCTCGTGTCCTCCAGCGACCCGGCTGCCGACGCGGTGAGCCTGCACCGCGCCGCGATCGACGCGGCCGTCTCCGCGGGAGTCGGCCGCATCCTCTACACCAGCCACCAGGGCGCCGCACCCGACACCCCCTTCGGCCCGGGGCGCGACCACGCCGAGACCGAGCGGCTGCTCGCCGAGTCCGGCATCGCCTGGACCTCGCTGCGCAACGGCTTCTACGCGCACAGCCTCAACTGGCTGACGGGCCCGTGGCGCGAGACCGGCGTCATCACCGTGCCCGCCGACGGGCCCGTGTCATGGACGGCCCGCGAGGACGCCGCCGAGGCCGCGGCCATCATCCTCGCCTCAGACGGGGCCCACGAGGGCCCGACCACGCTCACCGCGAACGCCGCACCGACCTTCGACGAGATCGCCCAGGTCGCGTCCGAGCTGACCGGGCGAACGATCGAGCTGGCGGTGATGGATCAAGACGACTGGGTCGCCGCACAGACCGCCGCTGGACGGCCGGAGTCCATGGCGCGGTTCACCCTCGGCATGTACCAAGCGGCCCACGACGGCTTCTTCGCCGGAGTCGACCCGCTGCTCGGCACCCTCCTCGATCGGGAACCGCGGACCGTGCGCGACGTGCTCGCGCAGCCGACGGCCCACTGAACGCACCGCACGCTCCCGGAGGCGGATCGTCCCGTTGGGAGGCGGCCGGGTCTCAGGCCGGGCGGGGCTCTCCGTCCATCGGGGGCAGCTCGCCACCCGCGCACACCGTCGCGACGTCGGCGGCGAAGGCGTCGACCTCCTCGGCGGTGGTGTCCCACGAGCACATCCAGCGCACCTCGCCGGTCGTCTCGTTCCAGGTGTAGAAGCGCCACCGCTCGCGCAGCCGGTCCGCGGCCCCGGGCGGCAGGATCGCGAACACGCCGTTCGCCTGTACCTGCTGGGTGATCCGCACCCCGTCGACCCCGCCGACGGCGTCCGCCAGCCGGGCGGCCATCGTGTTGGAGTGCGTCGCCAGCCGCCGCCACAGGTCGCCCTCCAGCAGTGCGACGAACTGCGCGGCCAGGAAGCGGTGCTTGCTGGCCAGCTGCAGCAGCTGCTTGCGGACGAACGGGGCCGGCGGCGCGGTGGCCGGGTCGAGGAAGACCGCCGCCTCACCGAACATCAGGCCGTTCTTCGTGCCGCCGAAGCTGACCGCGCTCGCGCCCACCCCGGCCGCGAGGTCGCCCAGCCCGACGTCGAGGGCGGCGGCGGCGTTGGCCAGCCGGGCGCCGTCGATATGGAACAGCAGCCCGGACGCGGCGCAGAACTCACCGAGCACCTTGAGCTCGTCGACCTCGTACCTGGTCCCCAGCTCCGTGGACTGGGTGACGGTGACGACCCGTGGCTGCGCGGCGTGCACGTTGCCGATGCTCGGCAGCCAGCGCGCGACACCGTCCGGGGTGAGCTTGCCGTCCGCGGTCGGGCAGGTCAGCATCTTCAGCCCGCCGACGATCTCCGGGCCGCCACCCTCGTCGGTGTTCACGTGGGCGGTGTCGGCGCAGACGACCGCCTCCCACGGCTTGCACAGCGTCCGCAGGCACAACACGTTGGCCCCGCTGCCGTTGAACACCAGCAGCGGTGTGGCGTCGGCGCCGAACTGCTGGCGCAGCAGCGCGTCGGCCTTCGCCGTCACCGGGTCGTCGCCGTAGCTGACGGCGTGCCCGTCGTTGGCTGCGGCCATCGCCGCCAGCACGTCGGGGTGCACGGCGGCGTAGTTGTCCGAGGCGAATCCCTTCACAGGCGGGGAGCCTACGGACGTCTGTGCCGCCCCAGGTCCTGAGGGCGCCTCAGCCGGCGGAGGTCGCGAGGGCGAACACCCCGTACCCGAACCCGTCCGCGAGCACGGACCCGTCCCGGACGGTCACCCCGCTGACCTCCAGGCCCTCGCCCACCCGCGGGCCTCCGCCGACCTGGGACCCGTCGCCCACCCGCAGGCCGGCCAGGTCCAGCCGCGCCGGCTCCCGCCGCGGGTTGACCACCACCAGATGGCTCCCGCCGCGAATGTAGACGAACGGGTAGCCGGTCCCGAGGACCTCGGTCGTGGCGCGGGCGCCGAGCGCCGGGGTGGACCGGCGCAACGCGATCAATCGCCGGACCAGGTGCAGGGTCGAGTCCAGATCGGCCCGCTGGGTGGCGACGTCGGGGCGGTCCGGGGCTGGGTCGACGGGCAGGTACAGCCGGTCCGCCGGCGCGGTGGAGAAGCCGGCGTTGGCCGAGGTGTCCCACTGCATCGGTGTCCGGGCGCCGGACCGGTTGTACGTCGGCTCGTAGACGCTGCCCTCGACGTCCGGCAGCCCCGGCTGGTAGCGGACGCCGATCTCGTCGCCGGCAAAGATCGACGGCACGGTTCCCCACGTCAGCAGGAATGTCCACGCGGCACCCAGCTGCTGCTGCGTCCGGGATCCGCAGGCCAGTCGGGAGAAGTCGTGGTCGGAGCTGGCCAGCAGCACCGGCCGCGCGGCGCCCCACCGCTGGCGGTGGCGGGTCCAGGCATCGACGAACGGCCGCGCGGAACCCAGCCCCGCCTCGTCGAAGTAGCAGCCACCGGCCGGCGTGGCGTGCGCCGACTGGGTTCCCGCGCCACCGTTGTCGAACAGCGACGCGTGTTCGTCGAAGATCACCAGCCAGAAGTCCGCGTCGAACCCGGTCGAGCGCGGAATGCCCTGTTCGTCGGCGGGGGCCGGCTCGGAGCCCTCGGGAACGAGCACCGCTTCCGGGTAGGTGTCGCGCAACCAGGAGCGGAGCGCTCGCCACAGAGCGGTGGTCTCGACATACCCGGGGTCGTCCTTGACAAGCGAGAAGGCCATGTCGACGCGGAACCCGGCGATCCCGACGTCGCACCAGCGAGCCATCACCCGGCGCAGCGCCGCCCGGTTCGCCAGCGGGCCGGGGGCGTCGACGGGCTGCCGCCAGGGTTCGGCCGGGTCCGTCCGGGCGTAGCCGAAGTTCAGCGCCGGCTGGGTGTCGTAGAAGTTGCGCAGGTAGTACCCGGGCCGGGTCCCGGGCGAGGGGACGAACCCGGGGCCGGGCCGGGCGGACCAGATGTAGCGGTCGTCGCCCAGGTCCGCCGCGGACGCCCGGAACCAGGCGTGGTCGCTGCTGGTGTGCCCGGCCACGAGGTCCAGCAGCACCCGGATGCCGCGCTCGCGGGCGGCGTCCACGAAGGCAACCAGGTCCGCGTCGGTCCCGTACCGGGGCGCAACGTGGTCGTAGTCGGCGACGTCGTAGCCGGCGTCCCGGAACGGTGAGGCGAAACACGGGTTGAACCACACGGTGTCGACACCGAGCCAGGCCAGGTGGTCCAGGTGAGCGAGCGCTCCGGGGAAGTCACCGACCCCGTCGCCGTCGGAGTCGGCGAACGACTGCGGGTAGATCTCGTACACCACGGCGTCGGGCAGCCAGTCGGCTCCTGGGGTCGTCACGGCGGCGAAGTCTGGCAGCACCGGTATCGGTGCTCCGCCTACCCCGTCTGCCGGTGCCTCGCCGGACCGCCGGTCGGTCACCACGTTGATCGTTGACAACGGCGGGTGCGCTGGGTACCTTCACCTTTCGTAGTCAGTTGATCACTTTCTGCGCGACCAGCTCGCCTCGCGCTCGGTTCGTCCAGAGCTCGACGCGTCAACCGGCAGGGGCGTGACCGCATGAACAGACCGACCGACCGAGCGGACCGTCCACGTGGCGGGGCGAGGGTTCCCGCCGCCCGGCGCATGCGCCACACGGCCGTCCTGGTGCTGGTGGTGCTGGCCGGTGCGATCGGCGTCACCGGCCTGAGCCCGGCACGGACCGCGCAGGCAGCCAACGTCACCCTCGACCAGTGCAACAACCAGGGTCCCGGCCCGGGCGGCGCGACCACGGTGCTCGAATGCGCGGTCACGGTGGTCAACACGATCGACGGGAACACCCGCGGCTCGGTGGTGACGGTGACCCGGAACTGTGCGCTCGACCCGTGCCCTCCCGGTAACGGGACCTTCCGGACCACGTCCACGGACATCGTCACCACGGTGAACCAGTGCAACGGCTCCAGCAACGACGCCGCCCACCCGGTCAGGTGCACGGTCGACATCACCAACAACATCAGTGCGGACACCCCCGGCGCGCAACCGGTCACCGACGCGACCGTCAACCAGTGCGTCGGGTCCGGGACGGGCGGTGGGGCCTCGGTGAACTGCACCCCGTTCCCGGCGACGACGACCGGCGCCACGGTGACCCAGTGCAACGGCTCGGGCAACGGCGGCGGCGGAGCGGTGAACTGCACCGTCGCGGCGGGGTCGCGGGTGAGTCCGGCGATCCCGATCCGGGTCAACCAGTGCAACGGGACCGGCAACCCCGGCGGCAGCTTCGTGACCTGCCGGACGTCGATCACCACGAACATCACGGCGGCGGCGACGGCGAGCCCCAGTCCCACCGCAACCCCCCCGGCCAGCCCGACCGCCAGCCCCACCGCAACCCCGAGCCCGACCGCCAGCCCGAGCCCGACCGCCGGTCCCAGCTCCACCGTCACGCCCGGCCCGACCCGGCCGGCGTCGCCCTCGCCGACCGGCTCCCGGTCGCCACTGCCGACGCGCAGCTCGACGGCCGTCCCGTTGCCGTCGGCCACCGACCGACGCACGCCCCGGTCCACCGGCAGTCCCACCGCTCCCGGTGGCGGTTCCGGTGGCGGTTCCGGTGGTGGTTCCGCTAACGGGAACGGCTCGACCAACGCTTCCGGCAACGCTTCCGGCAATGGCTCGACCAACGGCTCCACCAACGGCTCCACCAACGCTTCCGGGGACCGCGCGGGGTCCAACGCCGGGACGGGTTCGGGCGCCAACGGCGCGGCGGGTCGGTCGCGGGGGCAGCGGATGCCCGCCGGCGGTGTCCAGGCCGGCGCCGGCTCGACCTCGGCGGTGCAGCACCTCGGCCTGTTGGGCTCGGGGATCGCTCTGCTGGTCGCCGCATCGGTCATGGCCGGAGTGCGCTGGCGGACGGCCCGCAGCAGCTGAGCCTCGCCGGGTGCGTCCAGCGGGGCGAACAGGCGACAACCGCTTGACCGGCCCGACCTGCTGATCCAGTGGTCGGAAACGCAGACGTAACACATTCGCCTTGCAATCGGTCAATCCCGGGGCAATCGTCTGCCCAGCCAGTAGGGGCGGCCCCACGGACGACCGTGGCCACCAGACCCCCTGGGGGAGGACGTGACCATGGTTGCTGCGGCTACCCGGGAGGGAACGGTCCCCTATGCCGGTGGACAGACCTGGTACCGGGTAACGGGTGATCTCGCCGCCGGCGACGCCGGTCCGACGCCGCTGGTCGTCCTGCACGGCGGCCCGGGCGTCCCACACGAGTACACGTTGGCGATCGCCGACCTCGCGGTACGTACGGGCCGGCCGGTCGTGCACTACGACCAGTTCGGCTGCGGCCGGTCCACCCACGCCCCGGATGCACCGGCCGACCGGTGGACCGTCCGGTTCTTCCTCGACGAACTGGCGAACCTGGTGCAGGCACTGGGCATCGCCGACCGCCATGCCGTCCTCGGGCAGTCCTGGGGCGGGATGCTCGCCGCGGAGTACGCCGTCCAGCGCCCGGACGGTCTGCAGGCACTGGTGATCGCCAACTCCCCGGCGTCGATGCGGACCTGGGTGCAGGAGGCGAACCGGCTCCGGGCGGACCTGCCCCCCGGGGTCGACGACACGCTGACCCGGCACGAGCAAGCCGGCACCACGGACAGCGCGGAGTACCTGCAGGCCGAGAAGGTCTTCTACGACCGGCACGTCTGCCGGGTGGTGCCCAACCCGCCAGAGGTGACCGCCAGTTTCGACCTGCTCGCGCAGGACCCGACCGTCTACCACTCGATGAACGGGCCGAGTGAATTCCACGTCGTCGGAAGCCTGGCCGACTGGACCGTCGCCGACCGCGTGTCCGCCGTCGGGGTGCCGAGCCTGGTGATCTCCGGGGTGTACGACGAGGCCACTCCGCTGTGCGTCAAGCCCTACCTCGACGCGATCCCGGACGTGCGCTGGGAGCTGTTCGAACGGTCCAGCCACCTGCCGCATGTCGAGGAACCCGAGCGATACCTGGAGATTCTCGACGACTTTTTCACGGCTTCCTCAGAGAACGGATCGCGATGACCTCCCACGCGCCACCCCGCTCCGCACCGCGCTGCTCCCCGTCGCGGGGCTGACCGCGGCCCTGGTCCTCGCCGCCTGCTCCAACACCCAGCCGCCCCAGCCGGGCAGCGCCGCCACTGCCTCCGCCGGCGCCACGTCCTCCGCCGGCGCCACGTCCTCCGCCGGCGCCGGCGCGACGGCCAGCAGCAGCGGCGGGAGCGGGGGACCGGCGGCGGGGCGACCGGCGGCGCCGCCTTCCTGCCCGCACACCGGGGCGGCACCCTGAAGCTCTCCGCGACTGCGGCGGCCGGGGCGATCGACCCGATGGTGAACTACACCCTGCAGTACTGGCAGCTGTACCAGGCCACCTATGACGGCCTGTTGGCTTTCCAGAAGGTGGGTGGCCAGCCGTCGTTCACGGTCGTCCCCGACCTCGCGACCGCGCTGCCGACGGTGACCAACGGGGGGAAGACCTACCGGTTCACCCTGCGCAACGGCATCAAGTTCTCGACCGGCAAGGCGGTGACCACCGACGACGTGGTCGCGTCGTTCCGGCGCATCTTCACCGTCTCCAGCCCGACGGCCGGCACGTTCTACAACGGGATCGTCGGCGCGGCCGCGTGCCTGAAGACGCCGAAGACGTGCACGCTCGCCGGCAGTGTGGTCGGCGACGCGGCCGCTCGGACAGTCACCATCAACCTGACCGCACCGGACCCGGAGCTGCCGTACAAGCTCGCGGTGCCGCACGCAACGGTCCTGCCCGCCGGCTCCCCCGCGACGGACTCCGGTACCAAGCCGCTGCCCGGCACCGGCGCCTACACGATCGCCTCGTACAACCCCAGCGGCAACGGATCCCTGGTGCTGCAGCGCAACCCGAACTTCACCGAGTGGTCACGGGCCGCCCAGCCGCAGGGCTACCCGGACACCATCGTGGAGTCGTTCGGCCAGACGGTGGAGTCGGAGATCACCGCGGTGCAGAACGGGCAGGCCGACTGGCTCGCCGACCAGCCGCCCGCGGACCGGCTCAACGAGCTCGGCACGAAGTTCGCCGACCAGATCCACGTCAACGAGCTCACGGCGTTCTGGTATCTGCCGATGAACACCCGGATCCCCCCGTTCAACAACGTCAAGGCCCGGCAGGCGGTCAACTACGCCGTCGACCGCGACGCCGTCGTCCAGCTGTACGGCGGAAAGAACCTCGCCGCGCCGGTCTGCACGATCCTGCCGCCCGGGTTCCCGGGGCACGCCGATTCCTGCCAGTACACGAAGAATCCGGGAACCGCCTGGTCCGCGCCGGACCTGGACAAGGCGCGCCAGCTGGTGCAGGAGTCCGGGACCGCCGGCCAGGCCGTCACCGTTGTTGTCCAGGACGACGCCGTGAACTCCGCGATCGGTGAGTACGTGCAGAGTGTGCTGAACGACATCGGCTACAAGGCGAAGGTCAACAAGCTGTCCGGCAACATCCAGTTCACCTACATCCAGAACACAAAGAACAAGGTGCAGATCAGCCTGAGCCAGTGGTACCAGGACCGGCTTCATACCGTCGACGGCGAGCCCGAGCAGCTGCTGCTGAAGCGGGAAGTCCCCGCTCATCGCCTGGCAGTGCCCGCAGCAGAACGCCGGATACACCGCCCCCGCGGTGCCGCTGAACCGGCGCCGCAACACCACGATCCCCGACAACCCGTCCCGAGACACCAACCCCCGCACCACCTCCTGCACTTGGGATCGCTCTGCAGCGGCTTGTCCCCCACAATGCACCGTCAGCTGACCGCCGGAGGTTCGACGCGGCGCTGCCCGACGGGGCCTGGCACACCTTCACCCTCAACGGTGGGCACCTGATTGGGGGGATGGGAGAGCCTGGTACCGCTGGGTTCGGCCGGTGCCCACTTGCCAGGACCCTTCGCACGAGAGCGGTACGACCGTCGTGACTAGGCAAGGAGTTTGACGTGCTGGACCGTCTTGACCCGGAGCTGGTCGAGGTCGCGCAGCGGATGCCCGCGCTGGACCTCTGCGACATCCCGGCCGCTCGGCTCGCGATAGCCGAGATGGCGAGCCACACCGGGCCTCCTGGGCTGGACACCGCGGTGGCCTACGCCGACCGCCAGGTGCCGGCCGCCGGCGGCCACCCGGGCGTCCGGGTCAGGATCTTCCGGCCTGTTGTGGCCGACGAGGTGCTGCCCTGCCTGTACTGGGTGCCGGGGGCCGGTCACGTGCTGACCATGCCGGACCTCGACGACGCCTACTGTGCGCCGCTGGCCGAGCGCCACCGCTGCGTGGTGGTCGCAGTGGACTGGCGCCGCTCACCGGAGCACCCTTTCCCAGCGGCCCTGGAGGACGCGTACGCCGGTCTGTCCTGGCTGGTGTCGCGTGCTGCGGAGCTGGGGGTCGCCCCCGCGTCGCGTGGTCGTGGGGGGACCGAGCTCGGGGGGCGGGTCGGCGGCCGGCCTGACCCTGCTGGTACGTGACCGGGCCGAGTTCGGCGTCGCGCACCAGCTGTTGCTCTACCCGATGCTGGACGACACCGGCTCCACCCCCTCGAGCCGCGCCATCACCGACCCACACACCTGGAACCGGGCCAACAACGAGATTGCCTGGCGCAGCTACCTGGGAGACGCCTACGGCACCGACCAAGTCTCGCCCTACGCGTCGCCCACCCGGATGCAGGACCTGAGCGGGCTGCCGCCCACCACGGTGCTGACCGGCGAGCTGGACCTGTTCCGCGACGAGGACATCCACTACGCGCATCGCCTGCTCCAAGCCGGAGTGCCCACCGACCTGCACGTCTACGCCGGTGCCCACCACGGCTTCGACCGGATGGTTCCGGACGCGCAGGTGTCACGCCAGTTCATCGCCGCCCGGGACGCCGCCCTGCAGCGCGCCTTCACCTCCGATTGAGGCAAACGCCGACCGGAGGCGGGTTCGCGCTCGGGACGGGTCGAGTCGGCCGGTGATTCCGACGAGGAACTCCTCGCGGCAGGTGTCGCACCGGGTCAGTGAGCCAAGGTGCCGGTCGGTCAGTCGGCGCTGGGCCGCGGCGTGGAGCCGCTGCCTAACCGCGGCCCACGCCCGCAGCTGGACGCGGGACAGGTCCCGAGTGCCCCTGGTCCGGTGCAGGCGTGGGCGTTGCGGCGCTCGGCTCTCGTCAATGTCGACCAGCTCCGTCAGCGGCATCAGGACCACATAGAGGAGGGCGCTCTTCGCGCTGTTGTAGATGCTGCACGTAAGAACCGTGTTCGCCAGCTCCGACCGGCCGCCCCGGAACACCGGGCGGACATGGTCCAGCTGCCGCCGCCGTGCACCGACCGGCACCACACCGCACTAGCGACACCGCCCCCGGTCACGGGCGATCACCACGGCCTGCACCCATTCCGGGATCAACTCCCGCGCCACCCCCGCCCTACCGCCGCACCGGAGGCACGACCCCCGACCCGACCCCCGTTCACCGGGGTCGGGAACCGCGTCCGGTCTGTGGGCGCTGGATCCAGGTGTGGCCACCGTCGAGGTGTCCGTCGCAGGAGACGTGGTGTCGGGTGCGGGAGCAGGACCCAGACCAGGAACGCACCCACCCCGTCCCCGCCTAAGTCCTCCCGGTGGTTGGGGAGATGGTCCCCGACTTGGTCCTCGTCCTGGTCCTGGAGGTGGCTGATCCCGAACACCGGGAGCTCGTCGCCGGCTGGCGGGACTGATTCCTCGTGCCGGATGAACCAGACCGCCCGCACACCGCTGTCCTGGTAGGCCTGTTGGCGTTCCCGGTACCGCTGCCCGGTCTACCGGGACACTGCACCTCCAGTGCTACCCGGCTGGCCGCGGCTGCTGGGCAGAACGTCAGCGACCCACCCCGGGCCCTGCTATCCCGGGACCGCCCGGCCTGGCTGTTCCGGAACCGCGTCCCACCCGGCCCGCAGAGCCGCCCGGACGATCACCGTCTTCGCCGCCAGATGCTGCAGGTCTCCCTGGGTAGTCCCCGCAAAGCGCTCCTGTGCGATTCCGCTGGACCACGTCCATCAGCGCCAGCGGACAGTGCCGGCATTCATCGAGGCGGCCGCTGCACGCAGGTGCGCACGAGGCCGATCAGTGAACATGGCAACCAGGTCCACGACGTGGTCGCCCGACGGTGGCCAGCCCAGCGTCTGCTTGTCGATGCGGAGGACCACCAGGCCGTGCAGCGACGTCCAGAGCAGCAGACCCCTGCTGACGCTCAGCTCGGCGGTGCCTCCGTCGTTCTCAGCGCGGGAGGCCGCCTCGGCGAGCGACCGTGAAAGATTGTCGATCAGCCGGGACCCGGCCGGACCGCCGACCCTGTCCTGGAGGACCGGGTCGATCCGCCCGCCGAACACAACCCGGTAGTGCCCGGGGTGGTCCAGACCCCACTGCGTGTAGGCCAGGCAAGACGCGAGCAAACCGTCCACGGGCGACCTCGTTGCCGCGACTGCAGCCTCCACCGACGCGGTGAGCTCTTCCAACAGGTCGAGCAGCACTTGAGCGACCAGGCTGTCCAGGTCGGCGAAGTGGCTGTAGATGCTGGCCGGCGATACCCCGACAACGCGCGCAACCATCCGCAGGGTCAGCTGCTCGGGGCGCTCGACCTGTCCCAGAAGCTCGGAGGCAGCTGTCACGAACTGCGCGCGGAGCAGCTCCCCGTGTCCCCGGGCGTTCCGCTCTCGTCCGGTTGCTGACGAGGACACCCGGACCTCCTGGTTGACGACGGTCACCAACGCTCGTAAGTTACAACTGTTGGATACATGCGTTGGATATCTGGATCTTACGAGACCGCCAAGCAAGGAGCGCGCATGAACGACGTCTCCCACCTGCTGGGCCAACCCTCGTGACCGGCGCCAGCGGTGGCGCCGGTGCTGCCCACGTCCGTCGCCCTGCAGGGCAGCACTTCGTGCTCGCCGCCCACACCGAGCAGGCCCTCAGATCGGTGCAGCTCGAGCTTCTCGAGGTTCGTCCCGGACCGGCCTCGCGCGGGGCGTGTCCTGACCGGTAGCAGCGCATGGTTCCCGGCGCTCTGCGGCAACAGCTACGGCGTGACGTCCATCCCACCGGAAGAGGAGTACGACATGACAGGCGACGAACGAGTGCTGGTCACAGGCGGGTCGGGCTTCATCGCCGGACACTGCATCGCCCAAGCCCTAGCGCAGGGCTACCAGGTGCGCACCACCGTGCGGAACCCCTCCCGGGAGAGCGAGCTACGCGCCGCCGTCAGACGGCTCGTCGACCCCGCCGACCGCCTCGAAATCGTTCCTGCGGACCTCGAGGCCGACACGGGATGGCATGCCGCCGCGTCCGGCTGCACTTTCGTCCTGCACGTGGCATCACCCTTCCCGCGGACCAACCCCAAAAACGACGCAGAGCTGGTGCGGCCCGCGCGCGACGGCGCGCTGCGGGTGCTGACCGCCGCTCGAGACGGCGGGGTCAAGCGGGTGGTCATGACCTCATCCACCGCGGCCGTCGCTTACGGCCGGGGCGGACGCGAGAAACCGTTCACCGAGGCTGACTGGTCCGACGAGACCAACCGCTCCGACTCCTCCGCCTACGAACGCTCCAAGACGATCGCCGAGCGCGCGGCATGGGATTGGATCGCGCACGAGGGCGGCGACCTCGAACTCGTCACGGTCTGCCCGGGAGCCGTGCTCGGACCGGTCCTCGGGCCCGAGCACTCCGCGTCCATCGACATCGTCGCCCGGCTCCTGGACGGCTCACTCCCCGCTGTGGTGCGCTTCGGCTGGCCGCTCGTCGACGTGCGCGACGTCGCTGACCTACATTTACGCGCCATGACCGCACCCGAAGCCGCAAGACAGCGCTACCTCGCCGCTGCCTCCTTCGCCTGGATGAGCGATGTGGCACAGCTGCTGCGGGAGCACGCGCCGGCACTGGCTGACCGGGTGCCCCGCCGGTCGCTGCCCAACGTCGTCGTCCGCCTGTCCGCCTTGTTCGACCCGGTGCTGCGCAGCCGGTTGTACGAACTGGGCAAACACCGGCCGGTCTCCGCCGACAAGGCCCGCACGGAACTCCACTGGCAGCCCCGCCCCATCGCGGAGACGGTCCTGGCCACCGCCGACAGCCTCAACAAGTCCGCAGCGCACGCTCACTAGAAGAACTGGGGCGCGGCGTGCGCCGCGCCCCAGGCGGGCGAGTCTCGCGCTCTAGGGGCCGGGGGGCCTGCATAACAGAGTCCACAGCGCGACTCTTCGACGAGCAGACCACCGTCTCACCTGGCCGTCGCGGCAAAGTCGAAGTCGACCGCCTTTCCTGTACCGTCGATCAACGTCGGTGTGGTGGGCGACCCGCTGGCCCACCACATTGCTGACGCCCGAGGTGGCGAGGCCCCGGTGACGGCGGAGGTGGGCACTATCACCCCCTCGAAGGCGTGATGTCATCCAGCGACAGGGGCTGGACCGCCACCCGCGCAACTGTCACGGACGAGACGGCGTCCTCCCGGGCCGGATGGGAGCAGACAGCGGCAACAGCGCCCGCCCCAGCATCACCGGGCATGAGTCGTCCTGGTGATGAGCTCGCTGGCCCGTTCGGCGATGGCAATGACGGGGGCCTGGGTGTTGCCGCGGGTGATGGTGGGGATCGACGAGGCGTCAGCGGCGAACAGCCCGCTCGTCCCGCGGACGCCCATGGTGGCCGGGTCGATCACGCCGGTGGGGCCGCTCCCCAGGCGAGCTGTGCCAACGGGGTGCCAGTAGCTGGTGGCCTGGGCGGTGACGAACTCCTCAAGCGTGCCGTCGTCAGGTTCTGATCCCACTCCGAGAGCGGGTCCGGTCAAGTCGGCCAGGGGCGCGGTGGCAAAGATCGCGGACAGGTGACGTACCCCCTGCCATAGGCGGTCACGGTCGTGAGGGTCGCTGAGATAGGCGGGGTCGACGACGGGGGCGTCTTCGGGACCGGCGCCGGACAACCGCACCGAGCCCCGGCTGCGAGGGGCCAGCAGCGCCACGAGACAGATCATCGCCTCGAGATCAGCAGGTGGCCCACCGGCGTCGAGACCCATCAGGCCCATCGCCAGCTGCAGGTCCGGGGCGGGTGCGGTGGGGGTGGAACGCAGGACAGCAACTGCCTGTCCGACCGTGGACAGCGGACCCCTGCGCAGCAGCCGGTAGGTGGTCGCAGCGTCCGAGTAGGAGCTGTCACGCAGCGCGGCGGCGTCCCTCAGCGGCCACAACGTCGGGACCATGGGGTGGTCGTGCATGTTCTCGCCCACGCCCGGGACATCGCTCACCACGTCGATCCCGTGTTCGCGCAGGTGCGCACCTGGTCCGATGCCCGAGAGCATCAACAACTGCGGGGTACGGATGGCCCCGGCACACAGGATCACCCCGGCCCGGGCCCGGACCTCGCTCGGGTCCCCGCCCGCCGTGACCACGCCGACCGCCCTGGTGCCGTCCATCACGACCCGGGCCACCGGGGTCGAAGTCGAGACCAGCAGGTTGGCCCGGTCCCCGGCGGGGTCGAGGTAGCCGTCGACCACGCTCCAGCGGCGACCGTCGCGGATGTTGCTGGCCGCCAGGCCGACCCCTTCGCGCTGCGCGCCGTTGAGGTCGTCGGTCACGCTGAGCCCTTGGTGCTGGGCCGCGGCGACGAATGCGACAGCCAGCGGGTGCAGGTGGCGGGGTCCGCTCACGCTCATCGGCCCGGCGGCGCCGTGCCACACGCTGGCTCCCAGCTCGTGGTCCTCGCTGCGACGCAGGAACGGCTGCATGTCACTCCAGCCCCACCCGGGCGCACCGTCGTCACGCCAGCCGTCGTAGTCCGTGGGCAGCCCCTGGAACCAGCCCATGGCGTTGACGCTGCTACCTCCACCCAGCCCACGCCCGGTGTGCAACGCGATCTGCCGTCCTGACAGCCCACTCTGTGGCGGGGTCAGGTCCTCATAGACCGAGGGGACGACCTCCAGCTCCCGGAAGCGGCCCGGGACCGCGACCGTTTGCGGGTCGAGGCGGCCACCGGCCTCCAGCAGCAGCACCGTTGTGTCCGTGCTCTCGGACAGCCGAGCAGCCACCACGGAGCCGGCAGCACCGGCTCCTACGACGATGTAGTCCACGACCGCGGGAAGCGGGGCACCGCCCGACGACCTCTCGGCCAGGCGGCTGGGCGCCCCCGGCCGGACATCCACCTCTCGATCTGGTCCAGCGACCACCGTTACGCTCCTTTCCTGCACTGATCTTCCAGGAGCACTCACCATCCGGTGAGGGTGCGGACGTCACCAGGACCAGCAGCAGTTCCCCAGGTCCGGAACCAGCGCCGAAGAGCCGCTGACACGGCGATCGTGTCGCTGCGGGCGGCCGGCGTCCTAACAGATGTCCGCTGAGTGAGACCGCCGCGCCTGGGGGCGGGCACCCGATGGAGCGCTCGGCGCAGTGGTCAGCTGGCGGGCAGTCCCGCGCTGATGCGCTCAGCGGCCCGGTTGACCAGCGCGGCCCAGCGTGCGGCCGGGCGCTCAGCGGACGCGCTGAGCTGCAGCGCGACCCGCGCCCCCCCAGGCACGTGCAAGCTTGTGGCATAGCACGTCAGGCCCGGCAGGTCCCCTCCGTCATCCACCACCACTCCCGGCCCGTGCAGCTCCCGACCGTGGCGCTGCAGTGACACGTTGCCAGCGGCGCCCGGACGTAGGCGGTGCCCGCTGGAAACCGGGTAGGGCAGACCCTCACGGCCGGGCAGGACATCGAGGATGACGGTGTGCTCACCCATCCGGGTCACCAGGGACAGCGTGGCGCCGGTGTGCTCACGTAGGGAATCCATGACGGCCACAGCCCGGGCCCGGAGTCCCGGGACCGGCTCGATCGCGCTGGCCAGGTCCAGCACCCCCGCGCCCAGGCTGTAGCCGTCGTCGGCCCGAACGACCAGGCCGACGTCGACCAGCTGGGCCAGAAGCCGGTGCACGGACGGATAAGGAATGCCCGTGGCGGCCGCGAGGCCTTGCACCTGACCAGGAGCGCGGACGTGCGGGAGAGCTTGCAGTACGAGGAAGGCACGCTCCAGCACGCCCTGCCCCGGATCCTGTCCGTGGATACCCCCAGCCCGCGCCATGGCCAACACCTTCCATCCAACCGGGGATGACGTCAGTCATCCAGCGCCACCGCCCGAAGCTCTCCGACCAACCATCAATGACGCGGGGCACGAGTGGTACACCTGTCGGCCAGATTGGCTGCCGCCCGGGTAGGTCAGGTTGAAGACCCAGGTGCCCACCGGTCCGGCCAGGCCGAGCCCGGCGGTGATCCGCACGGGTCCGATGACCGGGTACCCAGTCATGAGGCTGAATCGTGCCGTCCGCGCCGCACAACATTGGTGTTATAGACCCACCCGGCCAGGGCCAGCGCCCCGGCCGTCGTGGCGTCGTGGCGTCGGCGTGGATGGTCGGCTGCCCACGCAGCGCTCGCCACGGGGTCAGGCGGCACGACCCGTCCCCGGGTTCCCTCGATCAGGTACCGGCTACCGGACCTGGCCAACGCGAGAGCCATCGAGGGCGCCCAGCGCCACCGAAACCCGTCACTGCCATTACTCGCTCGATCGAGCAGCCCTACGCCAGCAGTCCTATGCCCTGCTGGCCGGTTCCCTTCCCCGGCCGGGTCCAGGGACTGATCCGGAGCACTACGAGCCAGGACTAGTCCGCGAACACCGGCTCAGTCGACGGCGCGAGTCCCCGGTATCGGCCCGAGGGAGGTGGTCACCGCGCCTCTGGTCTGGTGGGCCGGTGCTCGGCGGGTTCGGGCTTCGGCGAACGGGCGGCGCGCCCGCCGCTTTCCAGTCGCTGAATCCTCCGCTGCCCGTACCGAGAGCCGCAGGTGCTGCCCGCTGGGACGGTGAGGCTGGCCCGGTGGCTGGTCCGAGCGATGTTGCGTTCGGAGACGCCGGCACGTGTGCTGATCGTCACGTCTTCTCATGTGTCCAGCTCTCAACACGTTGAGTAGGTAGCGTGCTACCGACTGTTGCATGCCGTTACCCTTTCCTGGTGTTCGTCCTCTTTGATCTCGATGGCACCCTCACAGACCCGTATGACGGAATTTCGCGGTCGGTGGCGCATGCCCTTGCGCAGATGTCGAAGCCTGCACTGTCGATCCAGCAATTGCGGGCCTTCATCGGCCCTCCACTCCAGGACTGTTTCAGTTCACTCGGGCTCGACAACGACGACGTCGCGCTTGCGGTGGAGTTGTACCGCGAACGATTCAGCGAGCTGGGGCTGTACGAGAACCAAGTGTACGGGGGCATTCGAGAGGCGCTGCAAGCACTCGTGGCCAGCGGAACCACGCTGGCCCTGGCCACATCGAAGCCCCTCCCATTCGCGGAACGCATCCTCGACCACTTCGACCTGACCAAGTTCTTCACTGCGGTCGGGGGTGCGACGTTGGATGACTCGAGGAGGAGCAAGGCCGACGTCATCGCCTTCGCCCTGGACCGACTGAATGTGTGTGCTGGCGACGCCTGGATGGTTGGCGACCGAGCACAGGACATAATCGGCGCCAAGGAACACGGGATGTCCAGTGTGGGGGTCCGGTGGGGATACGCGGAACCAGGTGAGCTCGAAGCGGCCGGCGCCGACGTCATCGTTTCTACTCCGGGAGAACTAGTTCAGGTGTTCAGACACCCATAAGCACCACCGCTGGATCCGCGATGCTCGACTGGGCTCGGCGGAGCTGATGAGGGAGTCACTCGCTGAGGGTCTGCGCCAGGCAGAGCGCAGCCCACACCAGCGCTGACCACCTCAACATCCCAGGAGGCTTATTCAGGCACCTCGGTAGAAGTGTAGGGCGATGACCGTCGAGATCGTTGTGCGGAAGGTGTGCAGTGGCCTCCGGTAGTCGGTGTGCAGTATCCGCCAGGTCTTCAAGTGCGCGATGGTCTGCTCGATGACGTAACGGATCCTGTTGATCCCTGTGTTGAATTGCTTCTCGGAGTCCGAGAAATCACGGCTCGGTGGCTTACGGATCGGCGTGATGACGCCAGTCCCGATATACCCCTTGTCGCCCATCCAGGTCGCTGGGTCCAGCGTCTCCAGAACACCGGACCTTGCCAGCGCGACACTGTCATGACGGCATCCATCGACCGGATCCGAGATCCACACCAGCCGGCCGTTCAGGTCACACACCAGCTGCACGTTCAGCCCAGTGGTGCGGTGCTTGCCGGAGAACAGCTGCCGCTGACCAGCCCACGACCAGCACGGCAGGAGGGTTCCGTCGACGACATACCCGGTGCCCCGCTCGAGGTCCTCGGCCACCGGCACCCAATCGGAGAGCACTGCGCCAAGAACTGGCACCAACGCGGTCACGGTCCGACTGATCGTGGGCTGCGACACATCGAACGCCTCGGCGATCTCTGCCTGCACCCGATTCCGGCGCAGGTACGTCAACGTCACGACAACCGACCGGAACAGGCCCAGGATCGGGGGCCAGGACCATCGCGTGTCCGCTCGATGCGCGGCACGAACCCGCACGCACAGCTCGACGATCTGATCGTACGTGAACCCGGTGCTATTCTGCGTGTAGCGGTCCGTCCCCGAGGATTGTTGAGTGGTATCTCAATCCTGCCCGGGGACGGGCTGTGGTTCTCGAAGGCGCGCCGATCAAACTAAATCAACAGGTCGTAGTGAATAAGCCTCCAGATCTAAGATTGCGATGACGAGAGCGCGGGGCCAGCGACCGACCCGGCGACCAGCGAGTGAATTGCGTGTCACGTTTGACCGACTTGATGTCCCAGCCCAAACATTTCGACGCTCAGCTCGGCGGTAACCGCGAGACCGAGATCAGGGCGCCGTCGCAGCGCCCGGCGGTCGGACTGAACTTTGAGCGTCACCAACTAGAAACGTTCAAGCGCTGTCGGGCGGGAGCCGGCGTCCAGTCGAAAGATATACGCGTTGTCCCTCTATCGTCGACCGACCTGATAGGCTGAATCAGTGTCCACACTGAATGTAGGTATCATCGGAGTCAGCAGCGAGCAGAGCTGGGGACGCGAGGCGCACGTTCCCAGCGTGCAGGCAGTCGACGGGCTCACACTGGCGGCCGTGGCCACCCGGGACCAGCAGTCAGCGGATGAGCTCGCTGCCTCCCTGGGAGCCGGGCGTGGCTACGGCGACCCGCTCGACCTGATCGCTGATCCGGACATCGACATCGTCACCGTCGCGACCCCGGTACCAACGCACCACGGCCTCATCACCGCCGCGCTTCGGGCCGGCAAAAACGTCGTGACTGAATGGCCCGTCGGGGTGAGCACCAAACAGACCGAACAGATCGCTTCGATCGCCGCGGAGAGCGGGCTGTACACAGCGGTCGATCTGCAGTCCCGGCTGAACCCGGCCGCCGCCCGCGCGAGCGAGCTCCTGCAAGCAGGCGCGATCGGCCGGATCCTCAGCGCATCGGTGCTGTCCACCACCGCAGGGTTCGGCCGCAAGATCACCGAGGCTGCGCGCTCGCTGGAGGATCCCGCCGTAGGGATGAACCTCACGACCATCCAAGCCGCCCACACGATCGACTTCGCGCTACGGCTGACCGGTCCCCTGACCTCACTCTCAGCGCTGACGACGGTGCAGTACCCGGACCTAACGGTCGGCGATGACGAAATCCCGCTGCACCGCACCGTCCCGGACCATCTGCTCGTGCAGGGTCGACTCGAGGGAGGGGGCGCGTTGGCCATCGAGGTCATGGGCGGCCGCCCGCCCGGCGACACCCCGTTCCGAATGGATGTCATCGGCGAGGACGGAAGCCTCACCTTGACCGGGGGTGCCCTAAGGGGCTTCCAAGCTGGTGTTCTGACGGTCCGCCTCAACGGTGACACGGTCCGCGTCGAGGACGAGCTGCCCGAGCTCTCCGACTCGGCGACCAACGTCTCCCACGTCTACGCCGCGCTGCGCGACGACATCGCCCACGGCACCCACATTGCACCAGACTTCTCTCATGCGGTGCAGCTGTCCCACCTCATCGACGACCTCCTGACCTCCGCCCAGGACAAGCGGACCGTCACTCCTACGGCTCCCTGGCCGAGCTGACGACCAACCCGCCCCAGCTCCTACCGGTCCACCCAGCTGTCGGACGAGTGGTCGGTGAACACCCGCCAACACCCCGCCACCTCCAGTTCGTCCCAGCTGCAGCGCCGGGTCCTGCTCCGCTGTCGACACCCGCGCGGATCCCACGACATGCCCAGCAGGTTCGGGCTTCCGCGCCCGGACAGCGTCGGGTCACGGCGGCCACGCTTCGCCGCGACCACCGTCAGATCACCGCGCCACCAGCTCAGCTGGCGAGCACGCGGTGGCAGTTGTGCCAGAGCCGCTGCTGACGGACCAGTCGGGGCCGAGGTCCAGCGCCGGCGGTCGAAGAACGCGATGGCGAGTTTTGCCCCGTGGCCGTAGGCCGACGCATGGATGCTGTCCTTCACGGTCGACTTCGCCGGCGACCGCGCAACCAACTGGACAAAGACCGACGGCCTCGACAACGGTAGCGTGCCCGCATGCTGCTTGCATTAGCCGAGAGCGGCCCGGAATCGGCGTTCAGTACATTCGGCCACACGTAACGACTTGGTGGCGAGTCTCAACGCGCGATCCACCCTCATGGCGTCCTTGCGCATCATGGTCTCCTCTACTTCGGTGGTTTGCCATCCAGAACTTCGAATATCTCGACGGCCAGTCGAATATAAGTAGGCCTGTCATACATGACCTACTTTCACCAGCATTTTGAGCTTCCCCTCGTAGAAGGCCGGGATCCTGCGGTCGGCGACCAGGACTATTGAGCCCTGTCGGCCTCGACCCACGGACCGTGCCTCGTGAGGTGAAGAGCGCGAAGTAAGGGCGCCCACGTGGCTGCTGCCGGTCTCGCTCCCCGGTGCGTCAGATCGAAGTAGAGGCGTCGTGGCTGTCGGCGACCCGGGGTCGGGGCGGCCGCCGACGCGGCGCCGGACCGGTTCGCCTCAGCAGACCCGGCGGTGATGCGGGCCTCGGTGATTCGGCGAGTGACCGCCGGGGGGGTGTGCCGTCGGTCGTTGACCGCGACCCGTCGCGGCCCGCCTCGACCACCGCCCCGACCACCGCCCCGCCGTCGCCGTGACCGGGTGTACTCGCTCTGGCGGTCGGCTCAGCGGGACGAATCCGACCGCGGCCCACCCAGGGGCCGGGTGGGCCGCGGATGGCAAGATCTCCCTCATGACCGATGCTGCCCAGGTCGTCTTCGTCCCCGGTGCCTGGCTGGGCGGCTGGTCATGGGCACCCGTCGCCGCCCGCGTGGCCGCCGCGGGGCACGGCGTCATCACGTTGACGCTGCCGGGCCTCAACCCGGGTGACGACCCCACGGACCTAACGCTGGAAGACGCCGTCAGCCACGTTGTCGACGCGGCGGCGCGGTCGAACGGGGACGTGATCCTGGTCGCCCACAGTGGGGGTGGGGCTCCTGCCGCCGCGGCCGCCGTCCGGCTGAAGAAGCGCCCGGTCAGGATCGTCTTCGTGGACGCGTACGTGCCGCTGGAAGGAGTGGCGCTGAACGACGAACAACCGGAGGCCAACCGGGACTTCGTGCGAGGGGCTGTCGAGGCAGCGCCGGACCACGCGCTGCCGCTGCCCTTTGAGTCGTTCCAGCAAGTGATGTTCCCCGGCCTCTCAGGCGACGCGCAGCGACTCCTGTTCGAGCTCGTCATGCCGCAGCCGGGTCGCTACTTCCTTGACCCCATCCACGACGTGGACCTGGTGGCCGCAGGCGTTCCAGCCACGTACATCCTGGCCGACGATGACACCGTCGGTGGTCTGCCACTGCCCGGCGCAACTTTCGCCCGGCGCGCCGGTGTGGAGCCCGTGCCGGTACCGGGCGGGCACATGGCGCTGATGACCCACCCGGACGAGGTCGCCGCAGCGATCGTTGGCGCGCTCTGAGCTCTGACCTCGGGCCGAACTCGGCCCGCCGCGCACTGACCGCCCGGCAGTCAGCATAGGAAAGACGGTGCTGTCCAGACCCGTCACCCGACCACCAGGGTGGCGGTGCCGCGGTGCGCTCATCAGACCAGCCCGCGTAGCACGGCGTCGTCCAGGCTTACCCGTTCGCGTCGTCGGCCGGGGGTGCGTTGCTGGTGGAAACCACCGAGCGACCGTGCTCTACCGCGGTCTGGGGGTCGGGTTGCGTCCGTGGCGGCTGGCGCGGGCGATCCACGGGCCCGGGAAGTTACTGCTGGACCTGGCGACGGCGATCACCCTCCGCGGGGACTGCCTGGCCGACATCGGGGTGGTCCGGGCGAAGGAGCAGCTGTTCGGTCCGGTCGCCTCCGACCCCACCCGCGGTGGATCCGTAGCGACCGCCGGGCCCAGAGCGACGGCGACGGCGTGGCGGAGCCGCGGGGTTCCGTCCGCGGTCAGCGGTGAGCGGGCGGAGCCGCGACCGGCCGTCGGGCGGCAGGTCGTGGCGGGTCAGGACGTCGGTGCACGGTCCTGGTCCCACTCGCGTCGCAGCACGCTCATCATCACCTGGTCGGCATAGCCGCCATCGATGTAGACCGCCTCGCGCCATCGGCCCTCCTCGACGAAACCGGCGCGCTGGTACGCTCTCAGTGCCCGGTCGTTGTAGGAGAGCGACAGCAGCTGCACCCGGTTGAGCCCCATCACGGCGAATGCGTAGCGCAGGGCGACGCGCACGGCGTCCGATCCCAGGCCGCGACCGGTCATCTCCGGGCCCAGCATGATCACCAGGGTCGCCGACAGGTGCTGGGTCGCCGTCTCGCGCAGCTGGACGTAGCCAGCCAGCGCGCCGTCTTCGCGGCGCTCCACGGCCAGCAGGAGGAGGTCGGCGCGGTCCTCGTTTCGGCTGCGCTGGCGGAGGTCGTCGACCATGGGGCCGGACGGGCGCGGCTGGACCCGCACACGCTGCAGCGGCTGCCACTCCGGGTCCGAGGACCACCCTGCCAGCCGGACCAGGTCGTCCTCCTCGACGGCGCGCAGCCGCACCCGCTGCCCCACGAGCACCTCGCGCCCGAACCGCCGCGCGTCCTCGCTGGTCTCCGGGGCGGTCACCGGGCGACCCCCGGACCCCACAGGCCGCACGCGGGATCCCTGCGCACTCCAGCGACCATTGGTGGGCCGGACGCCACGTCCGGTGACCACCCCCGCCCCACCCGCGGTGTGCTGGCTGGCACGCGACCGCGCTCGCTCCGCACGAGCGCGGGGGTCGGGGTGGGGGCTGCGAAACGCTGGCGGGGACGCCGCGCCCGCACAGTGCCGCCCGCGAGGCCCAAACGGTGCGAGACAGGCATGTGAAGAGCCTATGAGCGCCGTGCTGCGCGCCGCGAGCGGAGTCGGACCCCCGAGGTGGTCGCCGCGATGGTGGGGGACGATCTGGCCCGACCCGCCCCTTCCCGCCGCCCCAGGGCTCCGGTGGTGTAAACGGCCGAGGACGACGAGGGCCGGACACCGCTCCTGGATCGCCGCCCCCAAACTGCGCCACTTTTACGCCGCCACCGCCCGGGCTCGCCTCCAAAGCATCCACCGGGCCTGCGCCGCCAACAGCATCCCCGAACTGGCCGGACTGGTCCCGGACCATTCGCGCCCAGCAGACCGAGCTGCTGGCCTACTTCAGCAGCGAACGGGCCAGCAACGGACCCGACGAAGCCGTCAACCTGGGCATCAAACGCGTCAAATGCGTCGGATTCGGCTTCCTCAACTTCGCCAACTACCGACCCCGGCTGCTCCTCCACTGCGGCATTACCTGGCGCACTGACCGCACACCACAGATCCGAGACGCTCACCACGCATGGTGGCGTAGAGCCACCTATCCACCACAGCTGGATCCCTCCTCCGTGCGGCCGGAGCGCCGTTGTCTTTTGGTGTCACCGGCGTGGATGAGTAGCGCGAGTTCCGGACCTGTCTGACGCAAGGATGACGACGGCTTGCCTGGGCCGTTAAGTTCCGGCGCCACGTCGACCACCACGTCCACACATCGGTACTTCGGGCGTTGCACAGCGCACCTGGAGGGTGCATGCACTACCCGGCGTCGGGGACCGGGTCGCACTCGGGTCCATTGAGCCACAGCCGGTCCGCCGTGCCTGCGGTGAGGTGCTGGGCGTACAACTCGACCTTCGCGTGGATGATGTCGAGGGCATCCTGCAGATCGGCGACCTGCTGCGCCACCTTTGCCTCGTGTCGGCGAAGGATGTCGAGCCGCTCGCCCACGTTGCCGGCGCCCCCCCGCACGAGCTGCGCGTAGCGGCGGATCTCGGGCAACGGCACACCCGCTGAGCGCAGCTTCGTGCACACCCGCAGCCATTCCACCTCCTGCTGGGTGAACACCCGCCGACCCGCCGCGTTTCGTCCTACCGGTGCGAAGAACAGGCCCTCCTGTTCATAGAAGCGCAGCGTGTGGGTGGGCAGGCCGACCAAGCCGCTGACCTCGCCGATGGTCAGGGTGCTCTCCAGCGTGGTAACCGTCATGCCTCCAGCGTAGGCCCTTGACTTCAAGTCGACTCGAACTCGTAGCGTCGGATACCAGACCTACGAAAGGAACACCGTGCCCATCACCTGGTTCATCACCGGTACCTCCTCCGGCTTCGGACGCCTGCTCACCGAGCGACTGCTGGACCGCGGCGACCGCGTCGCTGCAACCCTGCGACGACCCGAGGCGCTGGACGATCTCCGCACCGAGTACGGCGACCGCCTCTGGCTCGCCCGTCTCGACGTCACCGACGCCGAGCAGGTGCGACGGGTCATGGCCGACGCCTTCGCCGCACTCACCACGATCGACGTGGTCGTCAACAATGCTGGCTACGGCGTCTTCGCCTCCGTCGAGGAACCCACCGACAAGCAGATCCGACAGGTGATCGACACGAACTTGCTCGGCTCGATCCACGTCATCCGTGCCGCGCTGCCGTACCTGCGCGCGCAAGGTCACGGACGCATCCTGCAGATCTCCAGCGCTGGCGGGCAGACCACCTACCCAAACTTCAGCTACTACCACGCCTCGAAGTGGGGGATCGAAGGCTTCTGCGAGACGGTGGCTCAGGAGGTCGCCCCGTTCGGCATCAGCCTGACCATCGTTGAACCCGGCGCCACGCCGACCGGATTCGGCAGCGCCCTCGACACAGCGCCGATAATGCCGGAGTACGAAAACACCCCATCGGGCGACGTACGCCGCGCGCTTGCCGATGGCAGGCTCGCGCTCCCCAACGACCCGGCGAAGATCGTTAAGGCGATCACCGACCTAGTGGACACCGAGGCAACACCGCTCCGCCTACCCCTCGGCCCCGATACCTACCACGACGTGCATACATCGCTGGTTGCCCGGCTCGCCGAGCACGACGATCATCGCGACGTCGCGTTCTCCGTCGTCAGGGACACCGCGAGAGAGTGACGCCGCCAGCGTGCTTCCTCGATACGACCGGGTCATCAGAGGCCCTGACAACGTCGGTGGATCTCAAGGCTGACGTCATCGACCTGCTGGGTCCGTCGGCCAGCGAGCCAGGAATGCGACCCCCTTAGCTTCATGGTTCCAGTCAGCGTGGAGGTTCCCCCGGTATTCGTGGAAGTTGGATGGCCGTCCCCCGCCTGGGACCTGCCTCGCGGTTGGTCGTGGGTGTCGGCCAGGACACCGCTGCAGACAGGGAACCGCTGTGAGCAGGACCTGTCAGAAGACCGGGTTCGACGTGCCGCCCGGGAGGGGACTGCTTGCGCCGGCCGGACGCGGGCGGGACAGGCAGGCGGGACGTGCGGGCCGGACGCAGGCCCGGCGTGCCGGACCCGGGAGCGTGGCGATGGGCGAATCACCGAGAATCTGCAGGAGGGCCAGCTCGCCCCCGCGGTGTGTGCCGGGTTGCAGGTGATCAGCGCGTTGATGGAAGCCGAGGTCGACCGCGGTGAAAGATCGCGCCGACCCCGGCTCCGGCGGTGGTTCGCCACGGCAGGGACCAGTAACGAGGCTGGACGGCACACGACACCACCTGCGGTACTCTACCGACATGCCTGAAGCGATGCCTCAAATCACCAAGGGCGAGCTCATGATGAGCAACACCCTGGTCGTGCGTCCTGAAGATCGAGAAGCCTACCTCGACGAGCTTCGCAAGGTGCTCCCGCTCGCGAGGCAGCTTGCTGGCTGCTTGTTTCTCGAGGTCGGCGAGAACGTACAAGGCGTGGCGACTTTTGTGCTGACTGAGCGCTGGCGCAACGGCCAGGAATACGTGAACGAGTATCTCACCCTGCCGTTCTACCAGGAGTACATCCGCAACACCGAGCAGATGTACGCGGCGCCGCGCGACGTCGTTGTCCTGAAAGCCGTCTCCTAGTTGTTGCATGTCATGAGGTTGTGACCAGCGGGTTCGGCGGCGCGGGTTGAACGGGGACGGGTCTCCCCGGTTGGGTGTGGAGCTACCACACAACCGCACCCGCCGAAGGAGACCCGTCCCGTGCACGC